>ERZ773181.17-NODE-17-length-203181-cov-6.485846_pt1 | contig 203181 bp, 171 predicted proteins | sample MGYA00581001_ERZ773181 | MGnify/ENA primary metagenome ERZ773181 (study PRJEB29015, sample SAMEA2737780) | human gut metagenome | biome: human gut; feature: human-associated habitat; material: faeces | place: China | collected 2012 ...
CCGTCGCGCAGGGCTCCCGCCGCTGTCGCGGTGACGAGGAGGTTTGTCTCTCCCATGCTTATTGTCACCGATCCGTTCGCCTGCTTGGCTATCGAGCCGGTGGAGATTTGTATTCCGAGGTCGGGGACCTCTACACTGTATTTTTGATCCATTATATTTTTCCTTTTTTGCAGCCGTACGGTTGGGACGTCTCGGGCGTGCGATTTCTCTTTGTCGGCGTGTTGTTTTTTAGCCGAATAAAATATATGCGTCTGTAAGACAAACATTAAACGGCGGGTGTGTCCAGCCTAATTGAACGGCGATTGCCAGTTTTCGATATTTTTTGCGGCATTTTTTTCAGGCGGCGCCAAAAGCGTTGCGGCGCATGGGGCAGGGGCGGATTTTTGTTTTAGAGTTGCCTTATAATTCCATTCGCGGTTTGGGATATTTTTTGCGTTTGTTTTTCGCGTTTGCCTGTAATGCGGCGAGAATTTTTTTTATCGTTTTTAGTAAGAGTTTTCCTTCAAAGTTTAAGTTGTGAGCTTGTGGTTCCCATTCGGCTTGCCAAACGGCAAATTTTTAGGATAAACCTGAAAAATCCCCCGCCGCGCGCGCATTGGCGCGAAATCCAAACGGGGCTAAAAAAATGCGCGGAAGATTTTTTATCCACATGGGGCATTTTAGCTTTTAGAAAAATTTTCAATTTTTTGCGGAATATCAGTTAAACCTTACATTGCAATTCACCCTTAAAAAAAGTAAAAATTCCGCGTTTTTTATAAGTCATAAAATTTCATTAATTTTATGCGGCAAGTTCGCAAAAAATCTGCGCGAATTAAATAAAAAAAGTTAAATTTTGCTCGCGAATCGGCGCAAAATAAATGCGATATCAAGGCGCGAAAAAAATTACGCGTTTTCTCCAAAGAGCGACAATAGGCGCGAGTGCGATATTTCGTACAGAGTTTTGCGCCCGTCGGGGGAAGTCATGTGCATAGGGCACGAGAGGAGATTTGATAGCAGGGAAGTTGCGGATTCCTCCGTGCATACGAAGCCCCCTATGCCTATTTTGCCCGCGGCGATATACGCAAACATTTCGTCGCCGAGCCTCTTGGAGCGCGTTCTGAGCCCGCTTTCTGACGAGCTCTCGACAATGTCGCGCACAAATTTTTCCGCCTCTGAAAATTCGAGCCATGCGGGCGTTGCGGCAATCCTGTAATATCCCTTGCCGAAATCGTCTATCTCGAAGCCGCACGATTCAAAAAGCGTCCTGTTGGCGCGGAAAAATTCGTCATCGGAGATTCCGAACTCCATTGTTATCGGCAGCAATAATTTTTGCGAAGGCGTCTTTTCCCCCTCCAACGCCTTCATTATGCGGTTGAAGTCAACTCTCCTGAGAGCGGATAAAATTGACATTATTGCCATTGATTTTGGCGTCTCGAATATTGCAAACCTTCGGGCTATGCACCCGACATACCTCCATGTGGGGTTCGCCTTCGCCGTCCGCAAATCCTCCGAATATTCGCTGAAAGCGCGGCTTTTGTCTGCGTCGGGGAGTATTGCAGGGGCCGGAGAGGCCGCCGCAACTTCAAAAGCGCGAAGTTCTTCAGCACCGCGATTTTTTTCGTTTCCGCCGTCGTCGGGCGCACTCTCTTTTAGAATTTTCGCGCTCTCGCCGACTTCAAAAGATTTTTCTCCGGCTATCCGCGCACCGTGAAAGTCCGCTTGCTTCCCCGCTGCGGTTATATCGGAAGGGAAGGGGGCTTCGCGCGGGGCGTATATTGCGCCGCCTGCGCCGCCAGAACTTTTTGCATCCAAGCCCATGCGCGCCTCCTGGGCGGTTTCGGGATTGTTTCGGCTGGCGGAATTTTTGCCGGAAAAGCTTTCAAGCGCGCGCGAAAATTCGCCAGATATTGCGCAATCGCCCGCGCGTCTTCCAAAAGTGCCAAATGGCTCTTGGAACGAAAACGATTTAAGGCGCTCGATTATTGCGTCTGCTATAAAATTTTTTACCCCAAGCTCGTCTTTTAGGCGCACCTCCCTCTTTGCGGGGTGGACGTTTACATCGACGGACGACGGGTTCAGCTCTATAAACAAAAACGCTCCGGCAAACCTGCCCTTTGGCACGAATTGCGAGTACGCCTCTTTCACGGCGGCGTACACAGCCCTGCATTCAACGGGTCTGCCGTTTATAAATACGCATATGTTGCGGGAAGTCGAAAAAGATTCGCCTGGGACGAGTATCGCGCCCGAGACTTTCATTCCGTATTTTTGCGATTCTTTCAGCTCTATCAGATTTTCCGCCGTCTCCCGCCCAAATATTTTTGATATCCGCGCAATTACGCCGAATCCCTCCTCCGAATGAAACAGCACTTTGGAGTTTTCTACGAGAGTCAGCGACAAGTTCGGGAGGGCGAGCGCGTAAAGGCGGCAGAGTCTCGCAATATGGCCCGCCTCGACGTTGTCGCTCTTTAAAAATTTGCGGCGTGCGGGCACACCTGAAAAGAGATTTTCGACGAGTATTTCAGTCCCGCGCGGCATTCCGCACTCTTTTACTGATAGAACTTGGCTCGCGTAGGAGTCAATCTGGGTGCCGACGCTTTCGCCTTCCGGGCGGGTGCGCATTCGGAATTTGCTTACGCTTGCTATCGACGGAACGGCCTCACCCCTGAATCCGTAGGAAGAAATAGAGAAAAGGTCTTCGGGGGAGCGTATTTTGCTTGTGGCGTGCTGTTCGAGGCTCATGAGAGCCTGCTGGCGAGTCATTCCGCAGCCGTTGTCGAGCACTTTTATAAAAGTTTTGCCGCCGTGCTTAAACTCGATGTCTATGCGCGTAGCCCCGGCGTCGATAGAGTTTTCAAGCAGCTCCTTCACGACCGACGCAGGGCGCTCGACAACCTCTCCCGCGGCGATTTTATTCGCCACGTCGTCGGGCAGTATTTTTATTTCCGGCGGCTTCATTTCTTTTTGCGAAAAATATAATTAAAAAAACGCGCTTTTCATCAAGAAAAATATCGGCTCTTGCGGTGGGCGGAGGCTCATAATACGGTTGACTTTTTGCCCGCGAAAAATTTTTATCAATCCAATGAAGGCAATCAAAAAAATACTTTTTCTGGCGGCCGCTTTCGCGGCGCTTTCCGCATATTCGTCCGACGGCAGATCGCCGCACCGCATGGGCAATCAAATAGTGGTCACTTTCGACAAGCCGTGGAACGTGTCCCTCGAAGAAGGCGTGCGCTTCGACCCTAAGTGTCCCGACCCTGACGTCAAGCTCGACGTCTATTACCCGAACGACAAATTCAAGGGCGGCAAAAAGCCCTATCCGTGCATTCTCTTAATCCACGGCGGCGGCTGGAGCATGGGCAACGAAAAGAAGTTTGCGATGATGGCGGCGTTTTTGGCGTCGAAAGGCTATGTAGTCGCGTGCACCGCCTACCGCTTGCGGCCTGAGTACCAAATGGAGGACTGCGCGTACGACGTCAAAAAAGCCCTGTGGTGGCTTAAAAAGAATGCCGAAAAATATGGCGGGAACCCGAATCGCGTGGGAGTTACCGGAGGCAGCGCCGGAGGGCATCTTAGCGCGCTGCTCGCCGTGAGCGCGGGAGCGCCTAAGTGGAAGGAAATTTTTAAGGACGGATTCGACGATTCCGTGCAGGCAGCAGTCCCCATGGCGCCCGTGACAAACCTCGACACTTTCGCAAGGTGGAAGCTCTTCCCGGGCGGAAACGAGAAACAACGCGCGAAGGAATTGTCTCCGATGTCGTATGTCGGGCCCAAAAGCGCTCCGATGCTTATTTTGCATTCTGAAAGGGATCCCGTAGTCCCGATTTCCGAGAGCAAAAACATCAAGGCCGCCTACGAAAAGGCTGGTGCTAAGTGCGACATAATATTCTACGACTCCGACGACCACGCATTCTGGAACACCAAGCCGTACGACCCCCTGCGCCTGCGTTCGTGGACTGATGCCGCCGACTTCTTCGACAAAATTTTAAAATAGCGCATGCGGCGCCTCTTTCCAGTGCTTGCGCTTTTGCTTTGCGCGCTTCTCGGGGCCTGCGCGGCTACAAGGACGGTATCGGGCCCCAACGGAACGAGGCAGACAACAGTCGAAGATCCCGGAGCAACCATATTTAATTTAATCAAATTTTTTAAGGAATGAGAGCACTAAATGTAATATTGTATTCGTGCATTGTCCCTCTTCTTTGCGCGTGCGCCGCAAATCCCGAAAGCGCTTCGGGAAAATGCGCGGGCAGGGCGGGCAACCAGATATTGGTGACGTTCGACAAGCCCGGAAACGTAAATCTCGACGAGGGAATCCGCTACTATCCCGAATGCCCCGACCCCGACGTCAAGCTCGACGTCTATTACCCCGACTTGCCGTGGGGAAATTACGAACAATGCAAAGTACCATGCCTAATAGCAATCCACGGCGGCGGCTGGAGCATGGGCAACGAAAAGAAGTTTGCGATGATGGCGGCCTACATGGCTTCCAAAGGGTATGTTGTTGCATGCATATCATACAGGCTCTGGCCGGAATACGACTGGGATTGCGCGCTTTTCGACGCGAAGCGCGCCCTAGCATGGCTCAAAAAGAACGCCTCGCGCTATTTCGGCGACCCGGAAAAAATAGGGGTTGTAGGCGGCTCGTCGGGAGGGGTCATGTCTGTGCAGCTCGCGGCGACAACCGGGACTTTCTGGAGCTCCGATTTCTTTGAGGGAATTGACGATTCCGTCCAGGCGTGCGTCGCCATGGCCGCAGGCTGCGACATGACAAACCCGCGCCGCTTCGGCAGAATGTTCGGCAACGACCACAAAAAGGCCGCGCGCTATTCGCCCTATACCTACCTTAACCCGTCGATGCCGCCGGTTTTGCTTTTGCATGCGAAAAACGACCCCGCCGTGACTTCCAATGAAAGCAGAATGATGAAATCCGCCCTCGACAAGCTCGGCGTCAAATGCGAAGCCGTCTATTACGATTCTAACGACCACGCATTTTGGAACGTCAAGCCCAACGATCCGTTCCGCCTTCGCTCTTGGAACGACGCCGTCGCGTTCTTCGACAAAATTTTAAAGAAAAAATGAAAATATTTTTTGTGGGAGTTTGCGGCACAGCCATGGGCAATGTCGCCATACTTATGAAAAAGCTCGGGCACGATGTGCTCGGCTCCGACAAGGGCATGTACGACCCTATGAAATCGGCGCTCGCCGCCGCGGGCGTTCGCTCGTACGAAGGCTGGAGCGCCCGCAATTTGGAGGAATTTTCCCCGGACATAGTGGTAATCGGCAATGCCGTAAGCAGAATGAATCCCGAAGTGGAATATGTGTTGGCAAATCCCTCGATTGCCTACACAAGCTTGCCGTCTCTTATAGGAGAAAGGCTCATCGGGAAGCGCCCGAGCCTCGTGATAAGCGGCACGCACGGAAAGACGACGACTACGACAATAGCCGCATACCTGCTAAAAAATGCGGGAATGAATCCCGGCTGGCTGATTGGGGGAGTCCCGATTGATTTCCCGGAAGGCGGCTCAAATCTCGGGGGAACAGGCGGCTCGCCGTTTGTGATAGAGGGCGACGAATACGACAGCGCGTTCTTCGACAAGCGCAGCAAGTTTATACACTACCGTCCGAGAGTGCTTGTCATTAACAATATAGAGTTTGACCATGCCGATATATTCCGCGACCTGTACGACGTAAAGCGCACATTCACGCACGTCAGGCGCATAGTTTCGCCGCTCGGGGCGATAGTCGAAAACGGAGACGATGAGAATATAGCGTCCCTTGAACCGACTCCGTGGGTCCGCAGAATTAAAGTGGGGTTTTCCGATTCTTGCGATGTGCGCATATCTGATTTTGTCCAAAGCGGAGAGTCGTCGTCGTTCAAAGTATCCGGGATCGGTGTCGAAAAGTGCGTCGAGTGGGGCTTGCAGGGGGAATTTAACGCGCGCAACGCGGCAATGGCGATTGCGGGAGCTTCGATAATCTCAGGGCTTGAAAATCCGCTCGCAATCCCCGCCGAATGCCTTGCCGATTTTAAGGGAGTGCGAAGGCGACAGGAGGTCATTTTAAATACGCCGTCGGTTGTGGCTGTCGAAGATTTCGGGCACCACCCGACCGCCATAGAAATGACGGTTGCATCTCTCAGGCGCAAGTATCCGGACTTTAAAATCTGGGCATGCTTTGAACCCCGCAGCAACACTGCCAAGCGCAACGTATTGCAAGACAGGTTTGCGCGCGCAATAGACACCGCCGACAGGGCGTTTATCGGCGCGGCGGACACCTCAAAAGTTTCCGCCGAAAGCCGTGTTGACACTTCGGCTATGGCTGCTTCCGACCCCGGAAAAATAACTGCTTTTACTTCCAACGCGGGATTGCTTGAGGAGCTGGAAAAACAGGTTAGGGAAGAGGCTGGCAAAGGCGAAAAAATACTTTGCGCATTTTTCTCAAACGGCTCTTTCGACGGAATACACAGGCGTTTTAGCGAGGATTTCAAATAGAAAATGAAAACAGCAACATTTATAATATGTATTGCCGCGCTGTCGGTTGCGGCGGCGCAGGCGGAGCAAAGTTCTTGCGGCGTTTGCGGCACTCGCCAGACGCATCCTTCAGACGTAAAGCTCGAAAATCCGCCGGCTCTCGAGAATGGGGAATCATTTTCTATGATTTTGTACGGCGATCCGCAGACGTACACAAAAAATACGTTCTCGCAGCCGATATTCGAGCTTATGACGGCATGGACTGCGGCGCACAAAGATGCCCTGAAAATAAAGGCGGTTCTTTGCACGGGGGATATTGTAGAGCGCAACGACACGCTAACGGCATTTCCCCTCACAAGAAACGACATAAATGGCGACGCCCAAAGCTTCTTACAATGGGAGGCGGCTGCGCGGGCGTTCTCGCGCCTCGACGGGGAAATTCCGTACATACTGTGCACAGGCAACCACGACTACGGCTACGAAAGCTCGGAAAACCGCAACACATATTTTAACGATTATTTCCCGGTTTCAAAAAATCCCCTTTGGCGCGACACCCTTGTTTCGGCCTTTCCGAATGCGGCCGGAATTATGACGCTTGAAAACGCGGCGTTTGCGTTCGACTGCGGCAAGTGGGGGAAAGTTTTGGTGTTGTCCCTCGAATTTGCGCCGCGCGACGAAGTTTTGGATTGGGCAAAAAAACTTCTCGAAAGCAAAAAGTATAAAGATTCCAAGGCTATAATCCTCACCCACTCCGTCCTGAGAGTCAAGAAGGGGCTGAAAACGTCGATTGTCGAAAGCGAGGGGTACAAGCTGCAGCCGCGCAACTGGGCGGCCGCGATGATGAAAAAGCTGGTGTTTGATTCGGACAATATAAAACTCGTTTTATGCGGGCATTCAGGCGACCCGTCAAAAATGTCGGACGATATTTTATACGAAAACTCAAAGGGCCGCAAAATTCCCGTAGTAATGTTCAACCCGCAGGCGGTCGGAGGGTGGAACGGCAACGGCGGCGACGGCTGGCTGCGGATAATGGAATTTATGCCGGACGGCAAAACAATTTCAATGCGCACATATTCGCCGCTTTTTGCGGCTTCCGCAAAGACCCAACACTTGTCTTGGAACAGGGATTCGGACAACGAGTTTAAAATAGAAATTGAATGACGCGGTTTCAGATTTTTCTCTTTGCCGCCCCCAGAAAAAATATGCCGCGCTGCAAAAATTATTGCGCGCAAAATAAAATGCTTTGCGGAGGACACCGCCGCCTTTAAAAGGCGGTATTCCGAAAAATTTTTTGCGAAGTTTTGCAATTTTTTGTAAAATTCCGATATTTCGTAGGGGAGGAAAGATGTTGCTTTTGCTAATTTGCATTCGGGTTGCCGAGTACATTTTTTGCGGATTCTGCGGAGGTTGTAGGCGGTATCTAATTGTAGCCTGCAAACTAAAAAGGGCAGGTGGCTGCAGAGAATTTCTTTTTCCGAACGCTTTTTTATAAAAAAAGCTTGAATAAAAAAACTGTTTTTGAGAACTTTAAACAATGCGTCAGAATGTGCGACGCTTCTGCTAGCGCAAAATGCGCTCGGGTTGCCGCCACACATTCCGCGAAACTCCGCTAAGCGGGTTTAGACGGCGTTTCCGGCTCGGAGCTGGGGCGCGGCCTTCCAAATGGAAGGTCCTAATTCGCGTAATATGAAAGACTAAAAATGTCCGAAAACAAATCCATAAACAAACAAGAAATTATAAAGGAATACGCCCTTAACGAAGGCGATACCGGTTCGTGCGAAGTGCAGGTTGCGATTCTCTCCGCGAGAATTGCCCACCTTACGAACCACCTTTCAACAAATAAGAAAGACTTCCATTCGCGCCGCGGGCTTATCGCTATGACAAGCCGCCGCAGGAAGTTGCTCGACTATCTCAAGCGCACTTCGCTCGACAGATACAACGCGCTGATTCAGCGCCTGAAACTCCGCCGATAAGCGGTGCGGAAAATTTAAAGGCAAAGGGTGGATCGCATTATGCGTCCGCCCTTTTTTGTAATATATTTTGCGCTCTGCCGCCAAGTGCGCCCGCAATTTTTCTGCGGACGGTTTTAGTGTTTTTTGCGCGGTGTGTTGCAATGTATTGTCACAGCTTTTTGCAGGGTACTTTACAGAGTCTGTTTTAACGCTCAGCGCGGCGTATTGCAACCCTCAGTTTTTTTAGGTGCGGTTATTTTTCGATCAAAACAAAAAATCAAAAAATCTTTAAATGCTTTCGGCGCGTCTGACTTTTTTACTTAATTTGCCGTTCAACAATTTTAAAAATTTTACTACTAAATTCTAGGCGCGTATAATAAAGCGCGATGTGACAGAGAATGGCCATATTTAAAAATTATGCCCCATTTGCTCCGATGAAATTTTAAGATTTTGGCAGCGATTGCAGAATATAAAAAATGATGACTAATTTTCCAACCTCGCGCCTATTTTTTTCTATTTATATTCTAAGCCTCAAAATATTACAATTTCCACACCAAGCTTAAAAGAAAACAAATACTTTAAAATTAAAAAATTTAATCCGCTAAAACTTGAAAATAAAATGCGCGGATAAATAATCCGCGCGCTTCTATTTCTGCAAATCAGTTTTATGAAAGTGTCATTTTCTCCTGCGGATTAGGGCGTAGGCTATTGCCGCCGCGCCGAGTATTGCGGCAACAGTCGAAGGTTCGGGGACCAATGCCAATTCAACATATACTGTTGTCAGCCCCGACGATTGGTCGGCGATAAAATCGAGAGTGCCTTCTATTCCCGATTGCGTCTTTAATATGATGTCGTCCTCCACGATATTGGAATCGTCTGTTTTAAACGACATTATATCCCACTGCATCATTTCTTCCCTGCTTGCTTCAAGATACGTTTTAAGATCTGCTGCTGAAAGATTTATGTCGAAAACGAGTTTTGCATCTTGCGCGAGGCGCGTGACTCCGCCGTTAATCTGAATGAAGTCCTTGTCGGCTTCCGCGAGGTCGAATACTATCGTTCCGTTGTAGAAGGACATTGAGTCGAACTCGGCTCTGCCCATTTCGTTGCCCGTCATTAGCGAGGTTGCGCTGAAAACGGCGTCTTCGGCCTTGCCGCTATGACTGTAAATTTGCAGGTTGTTGCCTTTTAGTCCATAATACATGCCAATATCGAGCCTGCCGGAGTTTACCTCCACGTCGTTTATGTTTGCGTCGTGCATTTCCACGCCGTTGCACCAGTATAAATCAGTCGTGTCGATTCTCAGAACTTGTCTGCCTTTTGCGGCGTCTTCGGCCATCATTGTGATGTTCAATTTCGCATTATCAGTTTTTGCTCTGGAAAATGCTGTCGTTGCTTCGTACGAAGACTTGTTTTTGAAAATTAAATTGACTACTGCATTGCTTGGTTCTGTAGAAGTATTTGTAATGTTCATTCTGACCCTGTCATTGCCTCCGTTAGCTTTCCCAAGCCCTCCGATTTCCCTTCTATATGTGTTGGCGGATGTTGTAGACGCCAGATTCCACTGGCTGCCATTTAAGTCTATGGTGCCCCCAACCTTAAAATCGCCGCGCACAGTCGAAAATATTATGTTGTCGGGTCCTTTTGAGATTATATTGCCATCAACCAAAACGGATCCGTTTATATCATCTCCACCCGTAGTTATCTTCACAGCTTGGTAGTTAGAGGATTCGGCTCTACTCGAGCTTATAATCCAGTCGCCTTTGACGTGTAGAGTAGAATTTGACCATAGAACAAGGCTTGCGGTGCGTTGACTACTAACTGTGCCATCGTTGCCTAATGAAAAGTTGGTCGTAAGATCTCCATTTATTGTGAGAACGGTATCGTTGCCAAGCGCCATAAAATCAAAATCTTTTGAGGCGCCTTCCGTCTCGTATGTTAGGTTGTTAAATGTAGGGGTATTGTATGCCGCCACTTTTATTGCGAACTCCCCCGAACCGGATACATTGCCGTTTTGGTTGCCGTCGAGAGTTCCGGTAAAGGGAGTTGTTTTTGAAGTATCCGTATACCAGTTGGAGATGTCGCTTATGTATGTTGAATTGTTGTCTGTGACATCGTTAAAATACAGCTCTTGGATTTGAGCTGATAGTTGGGGTTGTATTGTTGCAATACCGGCGCATATTGGCAGAAATGCCGAATTTTTGATGTATGAAAGCAATTTTTTCATGGGGCAAAAATAATTTTATGCTCTATTCTTTATTCTTCTTTTTATTTAAAATCAAAAGATAAAAATAGAAAATTTAGTTTACAGTAAACTTAGAGTTTTGCGGCAAAAATCCTCGGCAAAACTGTCTTTGCCAATTTCTTTGCGCAAAATGAGTATATTTGAGGAATGTCTGCTCCGTAGATAACAATGTTTTTGAGGGAATTTGCCCCCCCTCAGAACACACACGCGCCTGCGCGACGACAAATATTTTTACTTCTCTGACAAATGAGGGTGTTTTTTGGGGGCAATTTTCCCAGAAATGGAAGAAAATTTGTACTGTTCCCCTCCGTTTTGTTTTTTGGCAACAACAAAAAACGGCGGGCATTATACGCCCGCCGCAATGCGCCAAATCTCATGACGCCGAGGCTCGGAGCTCCTGAGTGCCGGAAGCACTTTTACTTCTTTATATCAAAACCGTCTTTTTTATCGAGAACAGTCCAGCCCAAATCGGAAATCTTCTTGCGCAGTTCGTCCGCGAGAGCGAAGTTTTTCGCCTTTTTTGCTTCCCATCTCTTGTTTGCAAGTTCCACAATTTCATCGGGAATTTCAACGGGCGTTTCCTGTGCTTCAGCCTCGATTTCCGACAAATCGATGCCAAGCGCGTACATCAGCCCGCCAAATGCGCTCAAGTTTTCTTGGGAGTCGCCAAGCTTTCCGAGAGAGGCGAATATTTCGCCGATTGCCTTTGGTACGTTGATGTCGTCGCAGAGCGCCGCCCAGGCTCCTTCAAAAGCCGTCCCTTCAAACTTTGCAGAGGGCTTTACGAGCTTTTTGAAGTCCGACATTTTAAGCCCGAGCTTTTCGAGAGCCGATTTTAGCGATTTCGAGAGCTTCGCAAGCGCGCTCTTTGCGTCGTCGAGTCCCTTGAAGGTGAAGTTGAGCTGCTGGCGGTAGTGCCCGGATATCAGCGCGTATCTTATCTGTTGCGCCGTATAGCCTTTGGCGGCAAGGTCGTCAAATGTGTACAGGTTGCCGAGGCTCTTTGACATTTTCGCCCCCTCGACCATTAGGTGCGCGCTGTGAAACCAATATTTTACGTACGGTTTGCAGCCCGTGGAGCATTCGCTTTGGGCTATTTCGTTTTCATGGTGCGGAAAGCATAGGTCGATACCGCCTCCGTGGAGGTCGAAGGAAGGCCCGAGGTATTTTGTTGACATCGCCGAGCATTCGATATGCCATCCCGGGCGCCCCTCGCCCCAAGGGGACTTCCAAAAATTCTCGCCGTCTTCCGGCTTGCGGCTCTTCCAAAGGGCGAAATCCGAGACGTTCTCCCTTTCGTATTCGTCGGCGAGGTTTGCGTCGCCCGCAGAGTTTACGCTTTGCGTTGCGAGATTTTCGCGGTCGAGCCCCGATAATTTCCCGTATTCGGGGTCGGACGAAATCTTAAAGTAAACGCTGCCGTCGCCCGCGACGTAGGCGTGCCCGTTGTCAACGAGCTTTGAGACCATTTCAAGCTGCTCTTTAATATGTTCGGTCGCCTTTGGTTCCACTGTCGGGGGCAACATATTCAGGCGCTCGCAATCGGCGTGGAACTTGTCCGTCCATTTCGATGTGAACTCCGAGAGGCTGACGCCAAGTTTGCGGCTTTCGCGTATTGTCTTGTCGTCAACGTCGGTTATGTTGCGGACGTGCTTTACTTTTAGTCCCGAACATTCGAGAACTCTGCGCAGGACGTCTTGCGCGAGGAACGTCCTGAAATTGCCGATGTGCGCAGGCCCGTATACCGTCGGGCCGCAGCAGTACATTCCAAAAACTTTTCCGGACGGTTCGAGAACGTCTTTTCTCCTTGTCAGCGTATTATAAATGCTCGGTTTCATTTTTGTTGAGATTTTTTTTAGACTGGCGCAATATCAAAACACAATGGAAGAAAAATTCAAGCTCGATATGCCCAAAAGGCCAAGAAGACTCCGCAAAGGCGCGTCTATGCTGTCGCTTTGCGCGGAAAACAGACTCGATCCGGCGGATATGATTCTGCCCGTATTTATTATGGAGGGCAAAAACGGATCCGTCAAAATCCCGTCGATGCCGGGAGTCTCGCGCCATACGATAGACTCCCTCTTGAAGCTTTGCGAAAAATCGCTCAAATGCGGAGTGCGCGCAATTGCGCCTTTTCCGCTCGTAGATCCCGCGCGAAAGACACCGCGGGCGGACGAGGCCGTCAACCCGAAGTCTCTTGCAAACCGCGCGATTGCCGCCGTCAAAAAACGCTTTCCTGAAATGGTTGTTGTGGCAGACATTGCGCTCGACCCGTACACTTCGCACGGCCACGACGGTATTCTCGATTCTTCCGGGAAATGGATTCTAAACGACGAAACAGTTGAAGTGCTCGCGGGAATGGCCGCTTTGGCGGCGCAGGCGGGCGCCGATTTCGTAGCGCCCTCCGACATGATGGACGGGCGCATTGGCGCGATACGCTCGACGCTCGACGAATGCGACTTTACAGAAACAGCAATAATGGCTTACAGCGCAAAATACGCCTCAGCCTGCTACGGTCCTTTCCGCGACGCCATAGGCTCCGCGCCAAAGTCCGCCGGAGGTGCAAAAAAGGCGTATCTCGACAAGCGGGGCTACCAGCTAAACCCCGCAAATTGCTCCGAGGCTCTCCGCGAGGCCGATTTGGACGAAGAGGAGGGCGCCGACGTAATAATGGTAAAACCCGCCGGCACATACCTCGATATCGTAGCAAAGATTAAGGCGCGCACGAATCTGCCGGTTGCGGCATACCAAGTATCCGGAGAGTATTCTATGATTCAGGCGGCCGCGTTGAAGGGGTGGATTGACCTCGAACGCGCAAGGGACGAATCATTGCTCTGCATAAAACGCGCGGGTGCTGATATAATATTGACTTACTTTGCGCTCGATATAGCCCAAAGGCGATAAGCCGCGGCTTTTTTTATTTCCTTTTCTCGGCGCATTGGGGTTTTGCTTCGAGATGTTAAATTGGGGAAAAATGTCCGCTTGCAATAAAATGCCGGCAGAGCCGCTCGTCTAAAAGTCCGCCTCAGTTTTTGCCGCTTTTAATGATTGAGAAATATCGATTCTCATACGTTAAAAAAAAGGCAAAAAAAAGTTGCATTGCATGATTCTATGTGAGAAATTCACAAAAACATGGAATTGTCATCGTACATATCGGTATTCGTTCAGATAATAACTGCACTCGCGATGGGAATTGCGATTGTCGCGGCAAGCCAGATTTTTGGGCAGAGGGCAAAGGCAAATAAACCCGCAAATTCCGCCTACGAATGCGGAGTCGTCCCCGAAGGACAGCACCACCCGCGCTTCGGCGCAAGATTCTATGTTGTGGCGATGCTTTTTGTGATTTTCGACATTGAGGTCGTCTTTCTTATCCCGCTTGCGGTCGCCTACGGGGATTTTGTTTCCAACAATTTCCCGATTCTGCTCCCGACCCTTTTCTTTATAGCGGTTCTCGCAACAGGCGTACTTTACGAGATGAAAAAAGACGCTTTAAATTGGAATATCCCAAAGAGCAATTAGCGTAATGAATCTAAAGCGCTACCTATCGAAATCGAGGATTGTGGATGTGTCGGCCACGGATTTTTCCGAGGCGGTCGGCCAGCTTTTGGAATGCATACCGGATTCCATTCTCGGAGGGGCGGAGCGCAAAGATGTGGTTGAAAACCTAATCGAGAGGGAAAGATCGATATCAACCTACCTTGGGCACGGAATATGCATGCCGCACACGCGAGTTCCCGGCTTGAAGCAAAAATACGTATTCGCAGCCGGCAAATGCACTGAGGACGGCATAAACTTCGACGGCTTGGAGGACTATAAGCAGACGCGTATACTTTTTCTGATGCTCTCGGACGAAAAGGTGGATAATTATCTCAGCGTGCTCTCAAATCTCGCCAAAATATTTTCTGCCGACGTCTGCGCAAAAATAAAGGCGACCGCCGATCTGCCCGAATTTAAAGACGCCGTGATGGGGGCGTTCAACGGCGGAAAATCAAAATCCGCGGCAAAATCTGAAAACAAGCGCAAGCCAATGCGCAATGAAGAGCGCCTAAACGATATGATTATGCGCTCCGCATTTAAAATTTCCAAGGCGGCAAAATGCTCGGCGATAATTCTGTTGGGCGACTCGTTTACCGAAATGCCGGATATTTCCTCGGTTTTCGGCGATTCAAAAGTCGTGATTGTGAGCGAAAAACCGCCTGTATCAATGCCTCCTAAGTGCGAATTTATAAGTGTGAGGTCGTTTTCAGACGTGAGGTTTTCACAGCTGCGAAGCGCAGTTATGATAGGGCTTGCGCGCGGAACTTTCGGGGTGAAAGAAAAAATTTGCTGCCTCGGCGGAGTGCGCGATAGCAATCTGATTGATACGATTGTTATGCTCGATATCGGCAAAGAGTTTTCCAACGTGTTCATCGGGCAAAAAAATATGCTCCCGGAAGGTGTCACCCCCGAAGTGCTCGAACGCGTTTTGGATATAGCAACGGAACTTTCAGTCGAGGGGCGCGAGGGCAAGCCGGTTGGCTGCATATTTGTTATCGGTTCGGCCGAGGAGTTAAAGCCGCATCTCAAGCAGCTGATTTTAAACCCGTTTTACGGGTACAAACCTGAGGATAGAAATGTCTTGAATCCTTTTATGGACGAGACTGTGAAGGAATATTCGCTGATAGACGGCGCATTTATAATAGACTCTTCTGGGGTTCTTGAAGCCGCCGGCGCACTAATCCACACCCCCGATTTTAAACTTCAGCTTCCGGGCGGATTGGGAGCGCGCCACGCCGCAGCTTACTCGATTTCCCTCATGGCCGACTGCATATCCATCGTAGTGTCTTCGAGCACCGGCCAAATAACGCTTTTTAGAAAAGGACAAATGCTTCCGATTACGGAAAAACGCAAGTAGCGCGTTGAGCGGGTCGGGGGAAAATATAAATTACCTATGTTAAAATATTTTGAATGGTCGATAGGGATAATGATTGTGGGGCTGGGCCTCGCATTTTACCGCGGAGAATGCGTGGGGGCGGGGCTCGGGTGGAGCTTTATGTTTACGGCTCTCGTGATTACGGCCCTCGAAGTGAGCCTGTCTTTTGACAATGCCGTCATAAACGCCACAAAGCTTGAAAAAATGTCCCACAAATGGCGCATGCGCTTTTTGACCTGGGGCATAGCGATTGCGGTTTTCGGAATGCGCTTTGTATTCCCGATTGTGATAGTCGCGATATTCTCAAACATATCGTGCATGGAGGTCTTGCGCCTCACTCTCGAAAAGCCCGACGACTACGCAAAGTTGCTTCATGAGTCGCACGTGGGAATCTCCTCGTTCGGCGGGGCGTTTTTGATGATGCTGTTTTGCGAGTTCATGTTTGACAGGGAAAAATCCCTCCACTGGCTCTCAATGCCGGAAAAGCTCTTGCAAAAAATCGGCAGAAGCAGGCTCGCGCCGACCGTCCTTACGCTCGCGGCGCTCGGGGCGATACAGCCGATGCTCCCTGGGGGGCAGCACTGGGTTTCGATTATCGCAGGGGTAGTCGGCATTGTGGCGCACTTGCTAATACACGGGGTGAGCTCGAAGCTCGAATCGCTCGCGAAGCAGGAGAACGCGTTTGCATTAAAGCATGCGGGGCTTGCGGCATTTATTTATCTCGAGCTCATAGACGCGTCGTTTTCGCTCGACGGCGTGCTGGGGGCGTTCGCGCTTACGAAGGACGTTGTGGTGATAACGATTGGCCTTGCGGTGGGCGCATTTTTTGTGAGGTCGCTTACGATTATGCTCGTCGAGAAAAAGACTCTTGAAAAGCTCGTGTACCTGACGCACGGGGCGTATTGGGCGATAGGTTCGCTCGCGACTATAATGCTTATTGCGACTTTTATGGAAGTCCCGGAAATTGTCACAGGCTCTATTGGAATGGCGTTTATTTTGGCTTCCTTAGTGTCGTCGATATTCGAGAGGAAGCGCGCTTAGTTTTTGAGGAAGGCAAAATAGCTTCTATTTTTGCCGCGCAATACTTTTAAATTGCGCCTTGAATTTACTCAATACGCCTATTTTTAGCAAAATTTTGGGGCGTGAGCTGAATGTTTTTCTCCGCTTATAGATGAATTGCAATGATGTGTGCCGCGGCAAATAGAATAATTTTCCCGCCCAAATACAGGCTCGCCCGACGGCATAAAATGTTTTTTTATAGCCAAGCTGCTGCCGCATAAAACTTTTACGGCTACTCTTATTATATTCGCCTACCGGGACAAAATAATAAAATTTTAATTTTCTAAGGTAAAAAACTTGCGAGCTTGCCGCATGCAGGGTGTGCGCAAAGAGAATTGGCGCTATTGCGCGCGCGCAAAAATCTTTTTTTTGTGCCGAACTATCGTGTCCGCCGCACGAATTTAAAAATTTTTTACAGGGCGTGGTATTTGCCCGTAAGTTTATCCTTTTCGAGAATCTTGAAGCCTGCCTTTTTTATGCGCGTTGTGTCTGATAGAGATTTCTCCTTTCCCGGGGTGTACTCTATGTTTATGTTGGGAGCCTCGAACACCCTTTTTACGGGCTTTCCGTTTTCAGGGTGTTTTGTTATTGGGTCCGAATTTGCAGACTGCTCGACTTCAAAGACGTCGCCTTCGGAGCCGTCGGGTTCTATCGTAATATACTTGTATATTGGCATTGCTATGAAAATAGTTTTACGACAAGCAGCGCCGCGTATATGAAAACCGACGCTATCGCCCTCGTTATAAACATAAATATCGACGCGGTAAACGGAATGTTTACCAATAAAAGCAATATTAGTATTCCGTACCTCGAAATTGCGTAATAGGTATGCTCGCTCATATCGACGGCGTATTTTAGGAAGCGGCTGCCGTCGAGCGGCGGTATGGGAATCATATTTATTACAAAGAGAACGCAGTTTATGTACACCGATTGAAGCGCGACTTCCTGCATATTTTCCCAGCCTAAAAGTAGGAACGCCGCAAGCAGCATCGCCGACACGAACGCCACTACCAGATTCATCGCGACGCCTCCCGCTGTGGCGATAATGTCTATTCTTTTGCGCGTCTTTGGGTTTGAGAGGGAAATTTCTACGGGTTTGCCCCAGCCGAATACCATTGGAAACCCCGTCCCCATGGACAGGGCGATGGTTATTATAGGCAGGACGACCGTCCCGATAGTGTCCATATGCGCGAGAGGGTTTATTGTCACCCTGTCTTGCAGGCGGGGCAGGGGATCGCCAAGCTTGTCGGCGAAAAATGCGTGCCCAAATTCGTGCATAGTCACGGCGATTAGCAGCAGTATGTAGAGTATGCCGCCCTCTCTTATCTGGCTTAAAATGTCGGGGTTCATTGTTAAAGGCTATTTTGATTCTGATTGGGTTTTATTTTTTGCGTCGCTTTCGATTACACCTAAAAGCTTTGCCTTATCTTCGGCCAAATGCTCGTTTACTACTTTTGCAAGTATTTCTCTGGCTTGGTCGTCGCGCCTAAGTTCTATTAGGACTCTCGCTTTGTTTGCGAGGGCGGTCTGCCTTTCAAGCTCGAGGGCGGAATTTTTTATAATGTCCTCCCAGCGCGAGAGCGCCTCTTCCCAATCGGGGTGCGAGACGCTGTAAAAGGCTTTTGCGCACTCCCATTTTGCCTGGGAGTTCGGCGCGGAGGAGTCCGCCCACTTCCGGTAGCATTCGAGCATTTTTTTGTCGAGTTGCGCAATGTCGAATTTTCCGGACGCGGCGAGCTCCGTGCGCGCAACCATCAGGAATTTCGCTGTTTGGGATATGTAAACGTTGTTTTCAGGTTCGAGTTTTAGCGCATCGAGAAAATGTGCGTACGCCTCCGGAAATTGTCCGTTTTCGCTCTCATATACCGCGAGCTGGTGCTTCACTGAGGCGAGTGTCGGGTCCAGCGCGTCTGCCGCGAGAAACGCCTTGTAGGCGGCGGTCGAATTTGATGTTTCGCGCAGGTATTTCCCGTAGATTGCGAAACTTTCGGCGTCGCGCTTCTCGCCTGTGAAGTATTCGTTCCAGAGGGAGTCTATGCGTCTCTTTTCCGACAGGAGGTCGGAATTTTTCATTACGGATAGGCTTTTTGTGCCCCTTATTTTTTCAAGGAACCTGTTCTGCGCGGCGACTATTTCAAGGAGCTTTTTTTGCGAAAGCGTATAGGTTTGCGACGTCGCCGGCGCGCGCGGTATTTTTGCGCCGCTTTCGCTTCCGGCGCAGCCGCAGAGCAGGGCGGAAGCAAACGCCGCCGCCGCAAAGAGTTTTGCAAATTTTACGCCGTTTAAAGTCATTTTGTTCAATGGCTGTGCCCGCAGTGGCAATGTCCGCAGCACCCGTGGTGCGCCCCTGAGACGCATGCGCAGCTTTTGGCGCGCGGCTTGCGGGCTGTTCCCACGCCGAAGACCGACACGAGTTTTTTCAGCCGTTTTGAGCCGCACTCCGGGCATGCGGGCTTTTCGTTTCCGCGCACCAGCGCCTCGAAAACGGCAGAGCACTTTGAGCATTTGTATTCGTATATGGGCATATCGTTAATATAAGATTAAAATGTTGAATGTTTGGCGATTCTTTTTTTATTTTAGAATATATTTAAGGTTAAATCGGCAATATAACTTCAATGGCAAAATCGGAAAAAAAATCTGATAAGCAGACTCCAATGATGGAACAGTATTGGAGCCTTAAAAACTCCCTGCCGAAAGACACTCTGCTTCTTTTCAGGCTCGGAGACTTTTACGAGATGTTTTACGACGACGCCATCGAAGGCTCGCGCCTGCTGGGCATTACCCTCACGAAGCGCCAAAATTATCCCATGGCCGGGATACCGTACCATGTAATAGACCAGTATCTTCCAAAAATTCTCGCATGCAACAAGAAGGTTGCCATATGCGAGCAAAATGAGCCGCCAGTGGCAGGCAAATTGGTAAAGCGTTCCGTGACCCGCATAATTACCCCCGGAACCGTCATGGAGGAAGCCCAGCTCGACAGCCGCCGCGGAAATTACATTTTTGCGCTCGACATAGACAAATCCCGCAAGTTGTACGCCGCATGGATGGAGATTAGCGCCGGAGAGTTCTATTGCGCCGAATTCGACTCCCCGCAAGATTTCCTGCCCGTGCTGTCCGCTTTCGACGCCAAGGAAATTCTCCTTCCGGAGCAGGCGTCCCGCGAGTGGCCAGCGGATCCGGCCCTCGCGGCGTGGAACGCGATTTTTAGGAGCGTTCTCGACACCCGCACGGTCACTTTGCTGCACGACTTCCGCTTTGAGCCTGATTGGGGCGCGGCACAGGTGAAGGAAGCTCTGTCGGTAGCTGGCCTTGAGGGGTTCGGAATAGAGCGAGGCTCGCGCCTGGCGGGCCCCGCGGGCGCAATAGTCTTTTATGTGACCGAAAACCTCCGCGCCCGCCCCGGTAATTTGAGAACCCTGCGCAAATTCTCCGGAAAAAAATGCGTGCTTATCGACCCCGCAACCCAGCGGAACCTTGAGATATTCCGCTCCACATCGAATTCGCGCGAGGGCAGCCTGATTTCCGTTATGGACGGGACGAAAACCGCAGCCGGCGCGAGGCTCTTGGAGACATTTCTCGCGGCGCCAACGCTCGACTTGGAGGAAATTTCCGCGCGGCAGGACACCGTATGGGAGCTTTATTCCGCCCGCGAAGAATCCGCAGCCCTCGCGGATTCGCTTTCCCAAATAAGGGACATTCCGCGAATACTTGGAAGGCTCCAAAACCGCATACGCAACCCGCGCGAGCTGCGCGCAATTCTCGAAACAGTCCGCCAGATACCGTCGATACGCGGCGCGCTTCGCGAGGTCGGAGGGCGTAGGTGTTCGGAAATGGCGGAATCTCTGCCCGACCTTTCAGAGCTTGAAGCGTACCTCGAATCGGCGCTCGCAGACGAGCTGCCGTCGAAAATCCAGGACGGCGGCATTATACGCGAGGGATTCGACGCCGAACTCGACAGGCTAAGGGGGCTTTCGCGCGACAATATGGCGTGGCTTGCGGAGCTTGAACAGTCCGAGCAAAAGCGCACGGGGATACGCAATCTCCGCATAAAATACAACGGAGCGTTCGGGTATTTTATAGAGGTGACAAAGTCGAACCTCGACAGCGTTCCGCCCGACTATATACGCCGCCAGACTATGGTCAACTGCGACAGGTTCACCACCGCCCAGCTGCGCGAAAAAGAGCGCGAGATTCTCCACGCCCAAGAGTACGCGCTCGCGCGGGAGCAGGAGCTTTTTGCCGAAATAGTCTCACGCACGCTCGATTTCGCGCCCGCACTTTCAAATGTGGCGGACGCCCTTGCGAGAATTGACGTTTTTAGGGGCTGGGCGGAAATCGCGCGCGAGTGGGACTACTGCCGCCCCGAGGTGGACGACTCAGATGTGATAGAGATTTCCGAGGGGCGCCATCCGGTCGTCGAGCAGATGCTGCGCCGCGACGCAATCGGCCTAGCGCGCACGGAGTCGTTCGTGCCAAACGACGCGTCGCTATCTTCTTCGGGGGAACAGATTGCCCTGATTACTGGCCCGAACATGGCTGGCAAATCTACTTATATCCGCCAAATCGCGCTAATTGCGCTCATGGCGCAAACGGGGGCTTTCGTGCCGGCGCGGAAATGCAGAATTGGGCTTGTCGATAGAATATTTAGCCGCGTGGGCGCAAGTGACGAGCTGTCTCGCGGAAATTCCACCTTTATGGTCGAGATGAACGAGACGGCGAACATTTTAAACAATTCGACGGACAGGTCGCTCATAATACTCGACGAGATAGGCAGGGGAACGAGCACCTACGACGGCCTAAGCATTGCCTGGGCGGTGGCGGAGTTTATCCACGGCGAGGGCGCGCGCGGGCCGCGCACGCTTTTCGCAACCCATTACCACGAGATAACGCGACTCGAGGAGACTCTTCCGCGGCTTGTAAACCTTCGCGTGAGCGTCAGAGAATGGAACGACGAAATAATCTTTACACGCACGATAGAGCGCGGCGCCGCGGACAGGTCGTACGGCATACAGGTGGCGCGCCTTGCCGGGCTTCCGCAAAAGGTGATAGACCGCGCCAAAGTTATTCTCGGGGAGCTCGAGTCCGAGGGCGAGACAATGCTCGACAACCTCGGTGAAACCAAAAAGCCCAAGGCCCGCGCGCCAAAGCCCCGCAAGGTCGGAGGCTCGGGCGAGAGCAATTTTATGCAGCTTTCGCTGTTCTGAGAACAGTCACTATGCGCAACCTTCCAGCAATAAAAGAAAAGCTCAGGCGACTGCCGAAAACGAGCGGAGTTTACGTTATGAAGGACTCCCTCGGGAACGTAATATATATCGGCAAAGCCGTTAATTTGAAGCGCAGGGTGGGGCAATATTTTATGAATTCATACAAGACGCGCGCCTCAAACCCGAAAATCGCGTCGCTTGTTGACTGCATTGCGGACTTTGAGTTTTTTAACACCCGCAGCGACGCGGAGGCCGTCATACTTGAAAGCAAGCTCATAAAGCGCTGGAAGCCCCGATACAACACTCTCGAAAAGGACAACAAAAATTTCCTGCTGCTTAGGGTCGAAACATTTGCACCCCTGCCGAGGTTCGCGTTTGCGCGCCATAGAAAGGAGGACGGGGCAATGTACTTTGGCCCATACCTCGGGACCTCGGCAATAAGAAGCGCTCTGACGGAGCTAAAAAAAAAGTTCGGGATACTGCTCTCGGACGCGCACCCGAAAAAACTCGAAAACGGAAAGTGGCGGCTATACGACGACGCCAGAAGCCAAATAACGAACTTTGAAAACGAAGTGGAGGAGTCGGAGTACGCGCGCAGGGTTGAGGCGGCCCTCGAATACCTGCGCGGAAGAGACAGCGGGGCTATCGACGAGGCGCAGATAAAAATGCGCGAAGCCTCCGACGCGCTCGACTTTGAGAAGGCCGCCAAGTGGAGGGACCTGATTGCGGCAATAGAGGAAACGCGCGTGGCAAACGCACGCGGAAACGTGGAGGCTGACATTTCGGCGTCTCCCGCAGACATCGCAATCGCCGCGATGGATTCGCTTAGAAAAACGCTCGGAATGAAAAAAGACCCGCAGTCAATAGAGTGCTTCGATATATCGCACATTTCGGGCAGCTTTTGCGTGGCCTCAATGGTGAGGTTTGAGTTCGGAGAGCCGGCAAAGCAAAAATACAGGAGGTTCAAAATAAAGTCGTTTGTCGGTAACGACGACTTCCGCGCCATGCGCGAGGCCGTCGGAAGAAGATACGCGCGGCTCCACCGCGAGGGTTTGCCCATGCCAGACTTGATTCTAATCGACGGCGGAAAGGGGCAGGTATTTTCGGCCCTTAAAGCTTTCGACGAGGAGGGCATAACGCCCCCCAAAATCATAGGGCTTGCAAAGAAGGAGGAGACGATTGTCACCGACTCTTTTGAGGAAAAGCTTCTTCCGCGCCGCCACGAAGGCCTGAAACTATTGCAGCGCGTGCGCGACGAGGCACACAGATTCGCAAATTCTTTCAGCGAGTCTTTGCGAAGCAGAAAAATAAGGGAGAGCATTCTCGACGACTTTCCGGGGCTCGGCGAAAAGCGCAAAAAGGCGCTTCTCGAACACTTTGGCTCCATATCAAAAATAAAGGCGGCCACTGTCGGTCAGCTTAGGGAAGTGGACGGAATCGGATTTGAAACTGCGGCGGCTCTCAGGGAATTTTTAGACGCAAATTTTCCGGCGCACAAAAATGAAGGGCAAAACGTATAGAACCCGCATTGCCCCGACAGTCTCGGGGCTGTTGCATATCGGGCATGCGCGCACATTTCTCGCCGCGTGCGATAGGGCGCGCGAATTTGGCGGAAAAGTTGTTTTGCGCATTGACGACATTGATTCCCAAAGATGCTCCCGCGCGTACGAAGACGCGGCGATTGAAGATATTCGCTCCGCGGGCGTGCACTGGGACGAAGGCCCCGATGTGGGGGGCGAGTACGGCCCGTACAGGCAGAGCGAGCGGATTTCCATGTACGAGTCTGCCATGGAGAGGCTGATTCGCGGGGGATTTGTATATCCAAGCCCGCACTCTCGCTCCGAAATCAAAAAGCTTGCGCGCAGCTGCTCGCGGACTTTCCCGTTTTGCGACGCGGAGCCCATCTTCCCTGAGACTCTCCGCCCGCAGTCCACCACGACGGTGGAGGAATTAAAAAATTTCAGAAATTTTAATTGGCGTTTCCGCGTCCCCGACGGCGAAAAAGTACGCTTTCGCGACTCGCTCGCGGGGGATATGGAGTTTGTGTGCGGGGAGGATTTTGGCGATTTTCTCGTCTGGCGCAAAAGCGCGGAACCGTCGTATGAATTGGCGTCGGCGGTCGATGATTGGCTTATGGATATAACCGAGATTGTCAGGGGCGAGGACTTGCTTCTTTCAACTGCCCGGCAGATACTCGTTTGGCGCGCGCTCGGGGCGGAAATTCCGGATTTCAGGCACTGCCCGCTTTTGCGCGGCGACAACGGAGAAAAGCTTTCAAAGACTTCAATCGCAAAAAGCGGCGGCTCAAAGTGGCTCATACGTCGGCGCAAAGGGAAATTATAAATTCGCAAAAGCTCTCGGCCTCTTGGGGGGAGTCGGCGAAAAACGGCGGAATGCACATCGATTTCGACGATTCCGCGCGCGCTTCGGCGCTCCCGTTGGCTCCGAAGCCGCCCCAATAAATTGGCGCAAACATTCCTTCTTTTCTAAGCTTTGCATAGACTGTATCGCGCACATGGGCGTCGCGGAATTTCAAAACGGGGCAGTATACCGAAAATTTTTCGGGATTTTTCCCGCCTGAAAAAGTGAGCTCCTCAAAATATCCGCCGAGTGCCGCTTTAAGCGAAAATGCGCGAACCGAGCAATACCGGGTCTCCGCAATTTTTTTTGCGTCGAGCCGCGCGAACATGTGCATTGAATACGCGCTCATTCGCGCCGGATTTGATATTGCGGAAATTTTCGCTTCCGCGCCGTAAAACAGGCTTTCCGCGAAGTCGTCCGAGCGGCCGTTCTCCTGCGTGCGCGCGAGAGATGCCGCCAAAAAGTCCGCCGCAAAATCCGGCATGGACGACGCGGGCCTTCTAAACATTTCTGCGGGATTCTTTGCGGACACAAACCCGCCGTCGGGTAGCGGAAGCCATTTTCTCAGCGAGCCGAACGAAAAGTCGGCGTCCGCCGCTCCGTATGAAAAGGGCGTGTGCGAGGCGTTTTCCAAAAGTATTGTTTCGGGATTTAAACGCTTCCATTCCGCCCATAATGCCATATCGCGCAGGCCGAAAAAATTTACGGCCATTACGGCGTCTCCCGGCGCGGCGTTTAGCGTATCAAAACGCGGCGAGTCTTCGGAGGGCAGGTCTTCAAAAAATTCAACTTTTACGCTCTTTGCAATCGACCTTGCCGCTTCGGGACAAAAGTAGTGCGGCAAAAACACCCTTCCGCGAAATCCGCGCTTTTTGATTTCCGAAATCACCCTGTTTAAAGCGCATCTTCCCGAAGCGAAAAATTCCCAGTCGCCGCGCAGCGGCGCGGGCGAGTCGAGAAGGCATTTTGATATTTCCTCCGGGCTCGGAAGCGGGTATATTTTTCGCGGGTTAAATTTCACGCCAAACATTTTCCAAAAAGCGACTCTTTGCGTCCACAAAAAAATTCCCTGCCTGCGAATTTGCTTCCCGTTTGTTCCCCCGCGCGGGAAATTCATATTTGCATTTCAATCCTGCAATTTGCTCAGTAGCTTGCGGTACCCTCCTTAAAAAAATGCCCGTTGCGCTTTCGTGGATTGTGAAAAAAAGCAAATTTTCTGATATGCAGAAAGAGGCGATTCCTCTTTCGAGACACAGTCTTGCGCGCGCGTGCAATCCGGTTATTTCGCGCCGATATTTTTTATCGAAAAAAAAACGCCTTAGAATCGTGCGGGCGATTTCCAAAGGCGTTTTACCGTTTTTTTATACTGTCCCAGTACTTGCAGAATACTATGACGATTTCTTGCGCAATTTTCCCACCGCAAAAGCCGCCGCCGCGATTGCGAATATAGCCGCCGCCGCATTTGGCTCGGGAACGGCGGCGTTTATAACGCCCACTCCGCTCAAATCAAAGCCGGGGGACCCGTGTGTAGGATAAGCGTCGTATATCGGGGTTCCCGTGGAGTCGAGCGTTTTGCCGTCGCCTATTATATCGATTATCTTTACGTAGCTTACGCTGCCCATATCGAGGTACGAATAGTTGGCCTCGAAGTCGGCGACGTACGTGTCTGTAAATTGGCATTCGCCGGTACCCTTGGTTTCTGATATGTATTCGGCGACGCGGTTTAGCTCTTCCAAGTCGTATCCGTTGCCGTAGCCTATCATATATTTGCTCCCGAGGTTGTACACGTATGTAGGGTCGTTTGCGCCGCCGCCGACTTCGGTGTCCGAGCCTACGGGTTCGCTTCCAAGATAGTAGTTCGGGAATCTTACAAAGTGCTCTCCGTCGCTCGACACTTCTATAAATGCAAATTCCAAAAAAGTGTCGTTTAGGGAATTTTCAAAAACGGCGAAGTCGTATCCGCTGCCGTTGCAAATTGGGGCGTCGAAAGTTAGCGTTATGCTGCCGGCGTCTCCGAGCACTACGACGTCGAAAGTATCGTTTGCCGTTGCCTTCCCAAGGGCGTTTTCCGTGTTTTGCCACATCGGCGGTACGCTTGTCGGGCTGTAATCCGCTACTCCGCTTGCCCAGCCTGCAAACGTTATTTGCGAGCCGTCGGACAATTTGCCGTTGACGCTTATCGACAGATTCCCAGGGGCGCTTATGCCGCCGCTAAACGACGTCATTATTCCCAGCTGCTCGTTGTAGCCCGCGTTGTCGTATATCGGGATATATGCCTTTGCAGGCAGCGTTTCAGCCGCGAGCGCGGCTGTCAATAATATGTATGCTATCTTTTTCATTTTAGAATTTCAAATTTAAGCCTATTTTCATCATGCGCCCCATTCCCGGATAGTATGTTCCGCTCCAGCCGCACGAGACGTATCTCTTGTCGAAGGCGTTTTCTATCGAGGCGAAAATTGAGCCGTAGCGGCAGAAGTTGAACGACGCCTGGAAGTCAAATGTGGCGTATGCGGGAATCATTCTTGCGGTATTGGAATTGTCGTTGCCCTCGTACTGCGAGTTTGCAAGGTTAGCTCTGAAAGTGAGCTTTATCCATTCGAGCGGCTTTACATAGACCGCGGCGCTTCCGTAGAAGTCGGGCACGAGGGGAACTCGCCTGCCCGAGTAGGCGCCGCCGTCAAATTCCGCGCGCACTGCCGTAAACATTATGCTCGCCCCGTAATATTGCGAGTCGTATGAGATTTGCGCGTCTATGCCGTAGCGGCGCGTCGGTGGAAGGTTGACGTTTATGTTCTGGGTGTTGTCGAATGAAATTTCGTTGTCCAGATATTGCAAAAATGCGCTCGCGACAACCGTCCAGCCATCGGAAAAATATTTTGCGCCAATCTCGTAATTCTGCCCGGTTTCGGGCTCGAGGTCGAAATTGAAGGGAAGGGCCATGGTGTAGCCCTGGTAGGCGGCGACTTCGTCTATCGACGGATAGTGGTATATCTGGTCGAATTTAAAGAATACCGATGTGTCTTCTCTCAGGCTGTAATTTGCGCCGAAATTTGCGCCGAACCCGTGCTGCCATTTGGATTCGTCGTAGGCCGACTTTACGGTCGGGCCGTAGTCGGGGTTTGGTATTTCATACCGCTTGCCACCTACGGTTATCACGCGTGTCGGCAGAATTGAGTTTTCAAAATACTCGGTGTTGCGAGCGTCCATGCAGGCAGCGTCGAACCTTCCCGCGGCGCTGATTGTAAGCTTTTCAAAAAGAGTGGTGTCGGCGCCCAAGTAGGGCGAGAAGGAATACCTCTGGGCGTCGGCAAAAGAGTGTGTGTAGGGCGTCTGCTGGTAGTAGCGCTTGAAATCGACGTCTTCGTACGTGCCGTCAAAGCCCGCGAGTATATGCGAATCTTCCCCGACATCAAAGCGGTAGCGGGGGGTGAAAGTCGCGGTCCATTGTGTGTTTCTGCTGTTGGAGCTCGTCTGCCAATATATGTCCCGAAAGTTTGCCGCCAGCCCGACTTCGCCGCTGCCTGCGGTGGACTCTGTCTCGAGATTCAGGGCAAAAATGCCGTCGTCGGATTTTGACGATTGCGATTTCCCGTCAGACTGCCGGGGGTCTTGGACGTACTGCTCCCACGAAAGGGGGCCGGGGTATTCAATGTAGGATTTCGTGTATGAGCCGGAAAAGACGAGCGAATTTTTTTCGTTTATGTCGTACCCCAATGAAACGTTTGCGCTCCGAGCCCAAGCTTCGGAGTTCTCGCGCCAACCGTCAGTTTGGTAGTCATTCACGCCTGCCGAAAAAAACCAGTCGCCCTCCCTACCGCTCGCGCGGGCTGCAAGGTTGTATGTGGAGTAGGAGCCGTAAACCGCCTCGCCAAAAAACGAATAGCCGTCCTCCGCAGGCCGGCGCGTCTTTATCTTTATAACTCCCGCCTCGGCGGACGCCCCGTACAGCGCGCTCATCGGCCCGCGCAAAACCTCTATGCTCTCTACGTCGGAAAGCGGTATTTGCAGCCAGTTTATCGCGCCCATGTCGGGGCGGTTGAATCTCTGCCCGTCCACCATTACCAGTATGCGGGTCTGCGAGTTCTCCCCGAACCCGCGCATCGACAAGTCGCCGGTGGCGTTTGATCCTACAACCGAACGAAACCTCACGTTCGCTTGTTTTTCAAGAACGTCGATTACATTTAACGCCGCGGATTCCTCTATTTTATCACGCCCGATGTAGGTCGAATTCAACGCCTGCGAAAGGGGATCTGACTCCCCTACGCGAAAAGCCGTCACGACAAATTCGTCGAGGACGGCGTCCGCGGATTCTTCGGCCTGCATTTCCGGGCTTGCGGCGTCTTGGCGGCTTGCCGACTCCGCAGGTTCGTCCGCCGGTATGTCGTCGGCGAGCGCGGGCGTCGAAAGTAGGGCGCACAGGGCGCAAAATCTAAAAAAAAGTTTCATTTGCGAAAGCGAAACGGGGAAAGCGTCCGCGAAAAACGTAAAAACGGACGCTCTCCCCGGCGTTTATTTGCGTGAAGAAATCTTCCTGCGCGAAATAGCGAGCGCAAGCGCAACCAAACCGAGCATCGCCGCAACTTCAGCAGGTTCGGGAACCGCGAAATTTACGTTGTCGATTGCTATGTAATTGGGCATTGTAAGCCCGCCGCCGTTGCCGAAATTGCTAATGAGCTGGAAACTCAACCCTTTCAGGCCTTCTTCGAGGCCCTCGCTTAAAGACGCAACATTTATAGTCATCCAGTCTGGCGATATGAAAACTTCGCCGCCGTCATTGCTTGCAAGAATCGTATCGACATAGTCTTCCGTCAGCGTTCCGCTTTCGTCAACAAGTCCGTATATCCTAAGCGCAAAGAACGATCCTTCCGTGTTGGATATCGACTTGTAAGGGTTGGTGACGGGATCGTAAGCGCCTTCGTTTACCGTTCCGGTAATGTAGTTGCCGTTTTTGAGAACATAATAATCATAGGCAGTGAGCGCAACGTCTATCGTGGTAAATTTTACCGACTTGTCGGTTATTATGCTTGTGACATTCGGGTAATTTTTGTAAAAAATTGTGCAGTACGCATTGCCGAATACCGGGTCGTTTTTCAATACAGGTGTATTGTTCATAACGTCCGGGTCAGAGTAGTCGCTCCCGTCGTATGACGGCAGATACATTACAGCAAAGTTTTCGCCAGATGCAGCACCGCCGGGTTTCGACTGCAAGTCGTTTCCGAAGTCGGTGGAGTCGTTGCCTTTTTGGTTGGAAACGGCGCTTCCCGCCCAATAGCCGGAATACGTATCGTAGTCGAATGAAAATGCGTATTCTATCGACGCGTTAATTCCGCTTGAAGATGTTGTGAAAGCTCCGTAAGAACCGCCGGAATATGCGTCAGCCTGTAAAGCTCCGGTATTTTGGGGAATTAAAGACGACGAAACGTCCTCAAACCCGAATGTGCCTGCATAGGAAACGCCAGCGGACGCCATTGCCGCAAGAATTAATGCAGATATTTTGTAGTTTTTCATATGTTGCCTTTTTTCGTTTTGGAATTTTTCCCCAGCGGGGAATTCGGAGGCTCACAGCGAAAAAAGGCGCGCCCTGCGCATCGACGTAAAAAAAATGCGGGGCAAACGACAATCGCAACCAAGCCCTCTGCCTTCCTTGCGCGGGAATCAAAGGGAAATTTTTAAACACGTCTTCTGGCTTATGCCCGCGCTGCGGATTTTTTCCGCACGCAACCCGGACGCCTTCCCGCTAATTTCGCAGTGGCATATGTTCGGGTATCGGGGCAATTACAGAGGCGCGACCGCGTCCGATTTTCACGGACTTCCGTTTGTTTAAAAACGTCGCAGCCGACATAAATGCCGACTTATGGATTTAAAAATCCTATTTGAATGAACTGTTGCCGATAAAAATTCATACGGCATAGGCATGTCAATCTTTTTTGGAAAATTTCTTTCAAAGATTTTTTTTCTTAGTTTCGCGAAATTGCAAAATATGTCTTTTCTAAGCCCGGCATACCCATCTTTACGCCTGAAAAAAATAGGGCGCGTTTTTTTGCGCCCATTTTAAAAAAAGTTTTTTGCGATTTATTAAAAAGAAACTATCAGCTGGCCTCCGATTACGAGGGCGTCGTCTATATCGCTATTGCCGTTCGGCCTAAATATGTATTGAAAATCGGGCTGTATTGAGATGTTTTCATTTAGCTGAATGACGTATGTAGCCTCGACTACCATTTCGTACGTCGCAGAATAAGATTCTGCCCCTTGCCCGTATCCGTACTTTGAATTAAACGAACCGTACAGCCATGAAAAGTAGATTCCGTCTTGGCTCCTGTAAGGAACGAGCCCTTGCAGCTGTACTCCCGCATAGAACATAAGTGGCATAGTCGATATGCTTTGAACGGGCGCGTATTGCATTCCTCCCCAAACGCTGACATGGCGGTACGGGGCGTCGGAGTCGCGCCAAACCATCTGCTGGCCCTGAATCCAGAATCCGTATCCGCTTCCGCGGTCGCCCCCGGAGTAGTCGGTCAGCCCTTCGTATCCCCCAAAAAAGTATCCGCCTATTTGGTACAACCCCTGCAAGCCTGTCCCCGCTATCTCTTTTCCGCCAGCCCCTGTCTTTGCGAAAAATTCCGGACTCCATGAGGCTTGAAAGAGCGCCATATAGCCGTCGTCCGAGTGTATGCCGAATTCCGTGCCGTTCCAGTTGGCGTCTGAAAGCGATTGCGGCGCTTGGTATAGCCCCGCAGAAAGTGTTATCTCCTCGGAGGGCGAATACCGGACGTTTATGCCCCAAGTTGCTTGAGGCGACGATGTGAAAGGCGAGTTGTAAAAAATAGCCTCTGGAGTGCTATCGGCCCCGCCGCTTACGAGGTATCCCATTACGGGCAGCGCCATAAATACGTCGGACATGCTCATGCGCCCGAAGTTGACTTCTATCGAGCCCGCGCGCGTGTCGAGCGACTGGGTGAAGTACATCTCATAAAATGCCGCTCCGTTTGTGACGTACGATTCCGACGCAGTGAAAAAATTGCCGATTTTGTCGGAGAGATTCGCTCCCGTACTGTACGCCCCTGAGATTGTGAACGCGCCTCCCTTCCAGCCTATCTGTTTTTCCAAGTCGAAATCCAGACCGAACAGCATTTCCCCCGTGTAATTGGTGCCCTGCGCGGCGCCGCCATAGGGATTGCTTACAAGGACGGAGTAGTAGTCGAAAAAGAAACTGACGCCCGTCTGCTCTTGGAGGTCGCTGTCGGCGGAGTTTATTTTGTCTGATATGTAGTCAAGCCCCGCGTTGCCGTAGGGCAGGGAAATATCGGCAGCTTCGGCGGCCGCGAGAAGCGCGCACAATGCGCATGACGTGGCGAATTTTTTCATCTTTTTAACCTTTTTGCGCGTCCGTGCGGATCTCCGCACGGATTTTTTTATTCGACATGCTTTCTTATGTTTTTGTTCCGTACCGCCCCGGCGTTTTGTAGCGGGCGCATTTTCGCTCAGTATGTATTTTGCATTCTAAATTTGCCGCCAATTAAAAAATTTTTGGGATTATCTTCGCCAGTTCAATCCGATTTTAATTTTTTTAAGGGCATGTCGGCATTTTTTATCTACTCCACCAAATAGAAAAAAGCGCCCGCAAAAAAGCCCGACGCGCAAAAAAACGCTTCGGGCAAAATGTAAATTTCTCATAAGGGGCGAAAGCCCGCTCAATGTTAGAAGCTTTTTATGGCTTCGTCGCGCGTAGTGTAAATAGGGAATATCGTTGTAAAGCCGGAAATCTCGAAAACCTGCTTAACATTCTGGCTCAAACCCGACAATGCAATCTCGCCGGATATTTTTTTGAACTGCTTTGCCGCCGCGAGCAACACTCTAAGCCCCGCGCTGCTTATATATTCGAGATCGCGGCAGTCCACGAGTATCTTTGTGGATTTTTCTTCAAAAAGCTTGTTGAAAACCTTTTCGAGGTCGGCGGTTGTCGTCACATTCAAGCGCCCGTTCAAGGCGATGATCGACACGTCGTTGTTTTTTTCTTCAGTAATTTCCATATTGCGTAGCGGATGTTTATAAAAAATTTGTACCATTTTGAGGCGCATTTTGAAAAAATCAAGTAAAATACTCGCTGTCGGTTTTTCACAAAAATATGCAAATTATAATTCGGGCCGCAGGGGGAGAAAAATGGGCAAACCGCCCGGCGCCGAAAGCCCTTTTATATATAAGTGTTGTTTGGGAGCTGCATTCCGCCATCAAAAAATAAAAAATACACCCTAAATTAGCCCGTCGAAAAAAACATTGCCCTAAAAAAATTGCCGGAAGAAATAAAAATGCTTGAAGAAAACGCGGGGCGGGTATTATTTTTATTCCAATCAACGCATTTAACAAACAAAGGAAAATAATATGGCAAGACCTCTGACTATATTCACCGGACAATGGGCCGACATGAAACTCGAAGACCTCGCGCCCCTCGCGAAAAACATGGGCTACGAAGGCTTGGAAATTGCGCTTACCGCCAACCACTTCGACATGACAAAGGCCGACGATAAGGACTACCTGAAAAGCCGCTGGGATATTCTGGCCGCAAACGGCCTGAATTGCTTTGCGCTCTCGAACCACCTCGTCGGGCAGTGCGTGTGCGACAATATCGACTCCCGCCACAAGGCGATGATGCAAGACTACATCTGGGGCGATGGCGATCCCGAAGGCGTGCGCCAGCGCGCGGCTGCCGAAATGGTCAAGACGGCCTCCGTCTGCAAAACTTTTATGGAAATGCGCCCCGAGACGCTCGCCGAATCCCCGATTCCCCCGACAGTGACAGGCTTTACGGGCTCGTCGATATGGCAGTACCTCTATTCCTTCCCGCCGGCGTCCAAAGAAATGATTGAAGCCGGATACGAAGACTTCGCAAAGCGCTGGAAGCCGATTCTCGAGGCCTTCGACGAACAGGGCGTAAACTTCGCGCTGGAAGTCCACCCGACGGAAATCGCCTTCGACATAGCCTCCGCGGAACGCGCCTTGAAGGCTATCGGCGGCCACAAGCGCTTCGGATTCAACTACGACCCCTCCCACTTCGGGTACCAGGGCGTAAATTATGTGAAGTTTATCCGCAAATTCTCCGACAGAATCTTCCACGTGCATATGAAGGACGTTTGGTGGGGGCACGGCAACGGCGAAGCCGGAGTGTTCGGCGGTCACACAGAGTTCTGCGATCCGCGCAGGTACTGGGACTTCCGCTCGATAGGCCACGGCGACATCAACTTTGAGGAAATTATCGTCGCTCTCAACGACATCGGCTACAACGGTCCGCTCTCTGTCGAGTGGGAAGACGGCAGAATGGATAGGGTGCACGGAGCAACCGAATCCGCCGGCCGCGTGCGCGCCTTTGACTTCCCGCGCTCTGATATTGCGTTCGACTCCGCTTTCGACACGTCGAACCAATAATTGTTTTGAGTTTCGCCCGCGGGGCTCCGCAAGGACTCCCGCGGCGTTTTTTTGTATAAATTTTTTCCGCGGCGATGCGTTTTTTTTATCTTTACAAAAACGGCGCGCGGGGTATAGCTTTTGAGAAAAGGACTTGTTCCGACTAATCTAAAATAGAAAATAAAAATAATGAAATCTGCAAATCTAACATACACAATGGCGTTTTGGCTGCTTCGTTTTTGGCTCGCTGCAAGGGCGATAGGAACGGGGCTCACAAAATTCATAGGAAAGGTTGAGGGGGAAATTCCGAATCCCGAATTTGAGGCAAAAATAAAAGAGACCATGGCCGACGGGCTCACCAGAAGCGAAGCTATGGAAATAGTGACCGACGTTCCCGAAAAAATCAGCGGGACGATGGATGTCATAAGCTTCTCCTCCTACCACGGACTGCCCGAAAAAGGCCCGATGACGATTGAAACATTCAGCGCGAGCCCGCTGATGCCCTCGTTTATGGTCGAACCCTACGCGGCGGTTCTCGGATACGCCCTCGTGGCGCTCGGCATAACTGTGTTGCTCGGCATCTGCACGCGCGTGTCCCTCTTCCTCATGGGGCTGCTCTACATCTCCCTGACTTGGGGCTTCATTATTCTCGAACCCAATATGGGCCCGAGCGCGGCCGCAGGCATTGCGTACCTCGGCGTGCACATGGTTCTCATAGTCGCGGCTCTGCTGCTTGCAGACTATAATAAATTCGAGCTTCTGCCCTGCAAAAAATTCGGTTTTTGCAAGTGCTGCAGCAAAGAGTAATATTTTAAATAGATAAAATAAATACGATATATAACTATGAACGACTTTAATCGCAGAGATTTTCTAAAATTGGCTGGAACTGCCGCCGGCGGCTTAATGCTCTCGCCCGGCATGCTTTCCGCACAGCGCAAGGGCGGCGACAAAGTGAATGTCGCTATCGTAGGCTACGGCGCCGAGGGCGAAGTTCTCATGAACAGCCTCTTGAAGCTCCCCTACATAAACTTCGTCGCTATTTGCGACATTTGGCAGCCCAAGTGCAATTACGCGGCGGCTCTCGTTATGAGGCAGCTCAAACAAAAACCCGCCAGATACACCATTGTGCTCGGCGGAAAAGACCCCTATGCTCCCCTCGTCAAAAAGGGAAGAATGGGCGAAATAAAGGGTGAAAACTACAAGGATCTAATAAAAAATCACGCGAACGAGCTCGACGCTGTGATTATCGCCACCCCCGACTTCTGGCACTCGCCAATGACGGTCGATTTCCTCAATGCCGGCGTAAACGTCTATTGCGAAAAAATGATGTCGGACACTCTCGAAGGGGCAAAAGCTATGGTTCGCGCCGCCCGCAAGAGCGGAAAGCTCCTGCAAATCGGCCACCAGAGAACTTCCAACCCGCGCTACATTTACGCCCGCGATGTTCTGTTGCGCAAACACAATATTTGCGGCAACATAATGGCTTGCAACGGGCAGTGGAACAGGGCTGTATCGCAAGACCTCACTTGGCCGGAAAAGTCGGCGATTCCCGTCGAAAAGCTCAAGGAATACGGCTACAAGGACATGCATCAGTTTAAGAACTGGCGCTGGTTCAAAGGCCTTGGCGGCGGCGCTATATCCGACCTCGGCGCCCACCAGATTGACATATTTGGCTGGATGCTCGGCGGACATCCCAAGCGCGTTATGGCTTCCGGAAACCGCGACTATTACAAAAAGCCCGACGGTTCCCCCGCACACGACTGGGACGACAATGTAATGTGCATATTCGAGTTCGACAAAACCTTCCAGGGCAAGAAAGCACAGGCGTTCTACCAAGTTTTGACGACAACATCGTCGGGCGGCGGATATTTTGAATCGTTCATGGGCGACCAAGGCACATTGAAGATGTCGGAAAATCCCGCGCTTACAAAGCTCTTCCGCGAAAACAACGCTCCCGAATGGGACGATCTCGTAAAGAAGGGTATAATAGGCTCAGGCGATGCTTCCGCTGCTAAGACAACTGTTGCGGACTCACGCGAAACGGCTGCACTCGTCGGTTATTCCTTCCCGGAAAAGATTGACGGATACGAGCCGGACGTAGCAAAGAAGCCGATTCATATGTACCACATCGAAAACTTCTTCAACGCCGTCATGGGCAAGGGCAAGCTAAATTGCGACGCCGAACACGCCTTCGCTGCAGAAGCTGCGGTATTCAAAGCGCGCGACGCCATAACTAAAGGCCCGCTCGAATTTAGCGACGACGACTTCATTGTAAGCTAATTTAACCCTTAACTAAGCATAATAAAAAAATGAAAAAAATTCTAATAGCAGTTTCCGCTTTGGCATTCGCTTTTGCGCTTAGCGCCAAGCCCTTAAAGCTCGACGTTCCCAGAGCACAGATAATCGGAACTCCCGTTCCGGTAAAGCTCCCCAACCTCGAGCCCAAAACTCCCAATCCTGTACCCGACGTTCCGGACGATGTAAAGAATGTCGCCAAGGGCAAGAAAGTGACAAGCTCCGACGATTTCCCGCTCATTGGAGAACTCGAGCTCGTCACCGACGGCGATAAGGGCGCGGCGGAAGGATGCTATGTCGAGCTGATGAACGGCTTGCAGTGGATCCAAATCGACCTTGAAAAGCAGACGGAAATATTTGCGGTTGCGATGTGGCACTACCACAGCCAGGAACGCGCCTACAAGGACGTCATAATCCAAGTTTCCGACGATCCGGAATTCATCAAGGGCGTGACGACTATCTTCAATAGCGACCACGACAATTCCGCAAAGAAGGGCGCCGGCAAGGACAAGGCTTACATCGAAACCAACATCGGCAAGCTCGTTGTTGTAAATCCCCCGGTGAAGGCCCGCTACATCCGCTTGTTCTCCAACGGAAATACGACCAACGACATGAACCACTACATTGAAGTGGAAGTTTACGGCCGTTAATTCGATAAACGCAAACAGGAGAAATCAAAAAGCGCGGAAATTTTCCGCGCTTTTTTTGTTCCTAAATTTTTTTTGTCTTGGTGAGGCATATAAACTTTTTGTTAGGGGCTGAGGCATAAAAATTTTTAGTTTTTTTAGGGATTTTTACTCTTATCCGATTGGTTTTTGCCTGAGCATTTTATATTGTCCAACGTATATTGGGCCAAGCTAAGGCATCTTAGGGCTTATATTTTCTTTGTGAGAAATGTACGGGATTTTTCCTGAATGGAGTAATAGATAGGATTGCGCGGTTTGTATCGGCTTAGTGTTGCGGAGTTTTTTTGCCGCTTGCGCATTTATCATTCAAAAACCTTTTTTAGGATTTTTGTAGATATAAATTTTAATGCGTCTGCGGCAAAAGTAATTGTTAAAAAAATAAAAATTGCGTCTCGACATCGATTTATGCGCGCCATATTATTCTAAAATATTATACGAATATGATGAATAAAATTATAGCAATTTTAACGATTATGGCATGCGCTTTTGCAAGCGCTGCGGAACGCGTGGAAATAATTACAAAATATAAGGACGGAACGGTAAAAAGTTCGGAAAAATCCCTAAATTTTGAAAATGGGATAGCCGTTTTAAAAATTCCCCGCGACTCAATAGATGCGCGTACCGATACAATTTCCATAACCCCCAATTTTATGAAAGCCTCCGCGGGCGACGACGGGTACATCGTTATGCCAAACAGCGTAATAATACCTTTTATAAAGCAAAAGGACTCGTCATTCACTCCGTATAGCACGAGCAAAAACGAATGGCATCTCCCAATCGGCGGGGTAAAAAAGGCAGATAGGGCGTTTTATTATATCGTAAACGGGCTTCGCCACGAGCATGCGGCACTTGCAAAGCTGAAGGACGGCGGATACTCTCTCTCGACAGTTTTTAATATCGGCAAAATGGCATTTAAACCGTACGAGGACATTGAAATTGAGTACAGAATCCTCGATGGTGAAAATGCTGATTATTCAGGGATAGCGCGCGATTACCGCAAGACGCTTCTCGACTCCGGAGTTTGCAAGCCCATATCCGATAGGCTCACACCGGAGCTCGAATACGCATGCGGCGCGCCTGAGCTTAGAATACGCCAGGCTTGGAAGCCTGCGCCGCCAAAAATCGAAGAACAGACGGTGGAAAACGAGCCCGAAGTGAAAGTCAAAATGACTTTTGAAAAGGTCGAAGACTTTATCTCGCGGCTAAAATCCGCGGGAGTAGAAAAAGTGCAAATATGTCTTGTCGGCTGGAATGTGAGCGGGCACGACGGAAGGTGGCCGACTGCATTCCCAGTCGAGCCCAAACTCGGCGGCGAGGAGGGCTTGAAGCAGCTGATAAAAAAAGCGCAGTCGATGGGATACCAGATAGTTTGCCATACCAACAGCACTGATATTTACAGCATATCGGAAGATTGGAAGGGCGGGGCGCCCGTCGCGAAAAAATCCGACGGCTCTCTGCAAAAAAATACATGCTGGAGCGGCGGAAGAATGTACAATCTCTGCCCAAAAATGGCGTGGGAGTTCGCAAAGAGGGACTTGCCGAAAATTGCCGAGCTTGGGTTTAGGGGGCTGCACTATATAGACGTTATATCGATGATTCCCCCGCACGAATGCGCCGACCCAAATCACCCGTGCAACCGCGTCGAAAGCGAGGAGTATATGAACAAGATTTTAAGGCTCGCGCGGTCGCTCTTCGGCGGCGCGGCGTCCGAGGGACCCTCCTATTTTGTGGCGGGCAGCCAGGATTTCGGCCTCTACATACATTTCGCGCTGCTCGATAGAAAAACTCTCCCTATGTCCGGAAAGCTCGTGCCTCTTTGGCAGATTGTCTTTAACGGCATAATCCTCAGCAACCCCGCTACTGAGTGCGCCAACTACACTATAAAAGACCCCGTAAAGCGTTTGAAGCTTGTGGAATTCGGCGGCAGGCCGATGTTTTACCTCTACTCGGCTTTCCGCGACAACGGCGACAACTGGATGGGAAACTCCGACTTGGTATGCGAAGACGAGGCATCGACTAATAGGAGTATAAATGCGATAAAAAAAGGCTATGACGAATACGCGAAATTATCGCGCCTCCAGAAAGTTTTTATGGATTCCCATGCTGAGATATCCAAAGATGTTTTTTGCACGAGATACGCGGACGGCACTGAAATTGTCTGCAACTATGCGGACTCTCCATTCAAATATAAAAATGCGCAAATAGAGCCGCTCTCGTACAAAGTTTTCGAGCCGCATGCGGGCGGCGAAAATTGAAGCAATTAAATCCCGACTTTCCCTTCAAAGATTTTAGCTGGCGCGGGAAAAAAATTGAAAATTTATCTGCCGAAATGTCCGCAAAAAAAGAACCCGCAGTAAAAAATGAAAAGTCGCTTTTTTTATAAAAAGCTTGTTATGCGGGCGCGGATATGTAGAAATGTTGGACGTGAAATTTTTAAGGACATTAATCGCCGCAGCGACGCTCGCACCGTTGTGCTGCGCGCCGGTAGCGTTTTCGGCGGAGCCCGCCAAAAAGCCGCGCAAGCGCGCAGACGTGCCGTGGGTGTCTCTCGAGCACCAGAGGGCGCTCGAAGCCGAACGGCTGGGCCTTGCAAAAAAAGCGGAGGAAACGGTGCCCGTAGTGAAAAAATCGGACGGGAAACCGAAGTTGTCCAATATAATTACCGCCCCCGAAATATCGGCCGATAAATTCGAGCATGTCCAAAATAGCGAGGGCGACTTAATCGCCACCGGCAACGCAAAAATAGAAGACGAAAAATTCGAGCTCCGCGCTGATAAAATCCGCTACTCGCAAAACAGCGGCGCGGCCGAGGCGTCCGGTAAAGTAAAGGCTTCTATCGGCCAAGCGCGCGTTGTCGCCGAAAATTTTTCGTACAACCCGTCAAAGGAACTGCTGCATACCCCGCACGCGCGCTTCGGCTCGTCGCCCATGTTTGTTGAGGCAGACAGCATAACTTCCGATAAAAACAAAGTGTCGATAGACAATCCGACCGTGTATGTGGGCGAGCCCTCGCCTTACTCAATGTCGGCCTCGGCTTCGCAAATAAGGTACGATACGCAGACTGAGCTCCTTGAACTCGACGACACTCTCGTCTCGATAGGGCCCGTTCCGGTGTTTTATGCGCCGTACTATTCGCAGTATGGGCTCGAGCGGCCCCCGTTCGACATTCAGACGAGAGCCGGATACAACTCCGACTACGGGGCGTTTCTCGCAAATACGGTAATGTACAACGGCCTCGGCAGCCTCAGCCCCGGAATGCTGCTCGACTATTATACCGAGCGTTCCGTATTAGTCGGCCCGGCACTAAACTACGACTACAAAGGCGCCGAAACATGGCTGAAAGGATTTTTCCAAGGCGCGTATATAGACGACCACGGCAGCAGGGACATTCTCGGAGTCGATTCTCTCGGCCGGCCTATCGACAGTGACAGGTTTTTTATGCAGATGCGCCACGCGCAGATGGTGACCGACAATATATCGGTAATAGGCTCTCTCGCATGGTGGAGCGACGAGTTCGTCACGCGCGACTTCCGCCCGGAATTCTTCTATGACGACCAAATCCCCGACAACTTTGCGGAAATAGACTATTACGGAAGCGCATACACAATTTCGCTCTTTACGAGGTTCGCGCCCAATAATTGGGAGCTAGTCCAACAGCGTCTGCCAGAGGCGCGCTTCGACTTGCAACCCGGGGAAATCTTTAATACGGGCTTCTATCAGAATATGTATCTGTCCGCGGGATATTTTCGCAACAGCGGGCCGGAGGAGCTAATATACGAAACTTTCGAGACCGCGCGCGTTGACGCCTATTACGGTATAATGCGCCCAATACATCTAAACTCGTGGAGCACAATCACCCCCGTCATAGGCGGCAGGCTGACGTACTACGGCAACCCCAAAAACGGGGCGTCCGAATATACGCGAATTTTGGGGCAGATAGGCTTCGATGCGCAAATGGATATTTGGGGCACTTGGGAGTACCAAAGCAAAACAATGGGCATAGACGGCTTGCGCCACCATATAACCCCGATAATGAGCTACCGCTATATACCAAACGCTACACAGGGTTCCGGCGCAATACCTACAATCGACGAAATAAGCATAGAGGATTTCACTTACCCGCCGATACTCGACTTGGGAGAAATGCGGAACACAGACAGGCTGTTTAAGACAAACACTTTGAGGCTCGGAATAAAAAATACCCTCGAAACGCGCGACGAAACATACGGCTCGCGCGAGCTTGCGAGGCTCGACATATTTCAGGACTTTAATTTCGACAAGCGCGTCCTCGCCCAGAACGATTTTAAAAGCTCCTCTTTCTCCGACTTGTACACGAACGTTTCCATATCGCCCGCGCGTTGGCTTACTATCGGCTGCTACAACAGGTTTAACATAGAAAACCTAAATGTTCCCGAAACAAACGCGTATATCGGGCTTTTCGATTCCGACAAATTTTCAATATATTTTATATCGAGCTATCTCGCAGGGGCAATTACCCAGTATTCGGCCCTTGCGGAATACCGCATAAGCGAGCGCTACAAGCTGCTCGGGCGCTGGTCGTACGACTACCGCTTGAATATGATAACCGACCAAACTTATACCCTTTGGACGAGGCTTGGAAATTCGTGGATAGTCGAATATCAAATATCGTACCGCTCGGGTTCAACGCGCCAGAATAATTTCTCGTTCGGCGCCCGCCTGTCTATGGCAATCTTCTAACACAGCAATGCCAGAAGACATTCCAGCATACGAAGACGCCCTCGCGGGAGGGCTTGAAATGTCGGTAAAGCTAAATGTCTTCGAAGGTCCCCTCGACTTGCTTTTATTCCTTATTAGGAAAAACGAGATAGACATATACGACATACCGATAGCGGAAGTGACGCGGCAATACATGGACGTGTTGCGCTCGATGAAAAACATGTCGCTCGACGTGGCGGGCGAGTTTTTCGTAATGGCCGCGACTTTGATGTACATAAAAAGCCGAATGCTTCTGCCGACGGACGAAAGGGCTGTCCAATCAGAGGAGGACGACGGCGATTCCGAGCTTGACCCGCGCTGGCAGCTTGTCGAGCAGCTTCTGGAATATAAGAAGGTAAAGCGCGCTGCGGACGGGCTAGAAGACCTGATAGACGCGCGCCAGAATTACGGCGAGCGCAGAGTGTCGGTTACGGAACTGCCTGAGAGGCCGTTAAAGCCGTCCGACAAAATGGAGGTTTGGAACGTGTTTAATCTCGTTCTCAGGCGGCTTGCCGAAAAGCTCGTGCAGGGCGAGATACGCGAGGAAAATGTGACTGTCGCCGACAGAATGGAGTATCTGCTTTCTATCCCGGAAAAGAATTTTACGTTTTCTTCTGTATTTAAAGAAAAGAAGACCGGAATAGTGACGATAGTCGCAACCTTCATTGCGATGCTCGAGCTCACCCGCCTCAGAAAGCTTAGAATATCGCAAAACGAAAGTTTCGGAGAAATATATTGCGAGAGAATAGACGAACCGCGCCCCGCCGCGGACGACGAAAAGGAGCAAAACTAAATATGGCGAAAAAGAAATCGGCGCACTTACTTGGCATAGGGCTTGACAGCGACGGGCAAAAGCGCATTACGCAGGCCGAAAAATTCTCCCTCGTTGGCGGAACCGAAGAAACCCACGAGTTCATGACGGAAACCGTGATAAAAACCTTCGAGGATTTAAAGCGCAAGGGCAGGGAGCTGGAAGATACGTCTGCGGACGAGCTTTCCGATATTTTGAGAAAAAATATGCCAAACAGGAGAAGCTGATGAAATACTTCGGAACGGACGGTATTCGCGGAAAATATGGGGATTTTGAGGTGAGCGAGCCCTTCTATGAGGGGCTCGGAGAGGCGTGCGCAGATGCGCTAAGTGAGAAATGCGGTGGAGGCTTAGTGGTTGTCGGGTGCGACACGCGGGCGTCTTCGGAATCTTTGAAGGAGTCGTTTTGCCGCGGTTTGGAGCGGCGCGGAATAAAGTTTGAAGATATGGGCGTGCTGCCGACGCCCGCTTTGGCGTACGCAGTGTTAAAGCGCGGCGCAAAGCTTGGCGCAATGATAACGGCTTCCCACAATCCCTACACAGACAACGGCATAAAATTCTTCGACTCCAACGCGAGGAAAGTTGACGACGCTTTCCAGCTCGACATAGAGCGCAGGGTCGATTCAATGAATATAGATTTTAAATCGTACACCAAGAAGGAATTTTCGCCGCGCGCAATAAAGGCCGGAAAATTCGCCCTCGAAGAATACGCGCAGAAAATGGGTTCGCTTTTCGAGCCCGGTTTTCTCGAAGGATACACTGTTGCGATAGATATGGCAAACGGGGCGACATCGGAAGTTTCGTCGAAGGTTTTTGAGGGGTACGGCGCAAAAGTTGTAAAGGCGGCGTTCTCGCCCGACGGGTTTAATATAAACGCCTCCGTCGGCAGCCAATTCCCGGAAAACATAGTGGGCGTATGCAGGCAGAGCGGGGCGGACGTAGGGTTTGCGCACGACGGCGACGGCGACAGAGTGGTCGTATGCGACGATAAGTTTTCGATTCTCGAAGGCGAGGAGGTTTTGGGGCTTATAGCAATGGAGCACAAAAGCCGCGGAGCGCTTTCTTCAAACGCGGTTGTCACCACGCTGCAAAGCAATACCGGCCTTGACGAATCGCTCGCAGCAAACGGAATAAAAGTTTACAGGTGCGGCATAGGCGACAGGCTTGTAATGCGCGAGATGCTCGAGCGCAACTGCAATGTCGGTGGCGAAAATTCGGGGCACTTCATATTTTCGGAAATATCGCCGTGCGGCGACGGGCTTGCGGCGGCGCTCGCAGTGCTTTATGTAATGGCAAAGCAGCATAGAAAGCTGTCGGAGCTAAGAGGCGGCATAGCGATGTATCCTTGCATATCAAAGTCGGTTGAGGTGGCGCGCAAAACACCCGTAAACGAGGCGCCCAACCTTTCCAAAGCCGTCGAAAAATGCGGCGAATTGCTTGGCGGAAAGGGAAGAATTCTTGTCCGCTATTCCGGAACTGAAAAGAAAATACGCTTGCTCGCGGAGTCTCCAGAGCTCGAAAAGGCAAAAAAATGCATTTCTTTTTTGCTCGAAGCCGTAGAAATAGACTTGAAATGAACGCGTACTCGTTTTAATTTATAAGCTTTAACGACAAACAGGCTTTATTTATGGCAGAAACCACATCTACAGAACCCACGGAAGAAGTAATTGAAACCCAAATTAACGATTTGGATCCGCGCTTTATAAAACAACTCGAATCCGCAGAGAAATCAATAGACAAAAATCCCGGCTATACCGTCGATATCTGCGCAACTATCCTTGCGAAATATCCCTCCTGCGTAGAGGTTCGCAAGATTATGCGCCAGGCCCAGTTTAGAAAATACGGGAAGGGAAACTTTATTGCGAAGCTGGCCAGCGACATTAAGGGGATTATCCTCCTGATGAAATCGGCGTCCATGATAAAAAATGGAAAGGCCCTCGAAGTTATGACTGAGGCCGAAAAAATTCTGTCGCAGTGCCCGCAGTGCGCATATGCGCTAAACGCCCTTGCTGACGCTGCAAAATCTCTCTCATATTGGGGAACGGCGGCCTCCGCGTATCTTGCGATTGCGCAGTTCCAGCCTAAAAATGACAAGAACCTTCTCGCGCTTGCAGATGCGTACGTAAAGAATAAGCAGCCCGACGAAGCTTCTCAGATATGCGATCAGATTTTGCGCCGCAGCCCCGCTAATGGCGAAGCCCAGGCTCTTGCAAGGAGCGCTTCGGTCATAAAGACCATGAACAAGGGCAACTGGGAAAAAGAGGGAGGAGACTTTCACGACAAACTCAAAGACGCTGCCGAAACGGCGGATCTCGAAAACGCATCGAGCCTTGTCAGCGACGAAGCAACCCTCACAAGGATTGTTGACAGGCTCAAAGAGCAAATCAAAACCGACCCCGAAAATATCAATCTTTACCGCGATATTTGCGCGAATTTGCGCACTCTGCACCGCTATTCCGAGGCTCTCGAATACGTGAGACAGGCGCGCCAGCAGCCGCTCGGCAAGGGCGATACAACCCTCGAAAAATGGGAACACGACTTTATCGTCGCCGAAATGGAGGCGAAAATCGCCGACCTCAAAAAAGAGCTTGAAGCAAATCCGAATGACGCCCAGAAAAAGGCCGAACTTGATGAGCTCTCCAAGAAGGAGCACGACTACAAGCTCGAAAACGCCAAACTTATGGTCGAGCGCTACCCCAACGACTTCAACTACCGCTATATTTATGGGCAGCTGCTGTTCGAGGACGGAAAGCTCGACGACGCAATTATGCAATTCCAGCTTTCGCAGCGCAACCCCAAGGTTCGCTCGCAGTCGCTGCTCGGGCTTGGCCGCGCGTTCATACTCGGCAAGAAGTACGACTTGGCTGTTGACCAGCTTGAAATCGCCAAGAAGGAGGCAAAAGTTATGACTGACGCCAAAAAGGAAATCATATACGAGCTTGCCACGGCGTATGAAAAAATGGGCGAGGCCGAAAAAGCCTTCAACGAGTTTAAGGAAATATACTCTGCGGATATTTCTTACAAGGACGTCTCGAAGAAGATAAACGATTATTACGAATCGAGGCGCAAACAATAACTGTCTTGCAATTTTTAATAATACGGCCGCGCGGGCAAATCCCGCCGCGGCTTTTTTTATGCAAAACGTTTCTGTTTTATCCGTGTTGCGCGGAATTTCTAACAGACGTCACAGTGCTTTCAATCGGGATAAAAAGATGTGTGCGGTTGCGCTTTTAATTTTTCTATTATATATTAGCCGTGCTAAGACTTAGAATTTTTTATCTGCGATTTTCGAAAGGAGATTTCAATTAGGCCGCGCAAAAAGTGCGAGCTATGAGAGACTGCTTCCCAAGAGGGAAAGAAATATGCCAATTATTTAGGCTCGTATTTTAGGGCTTTGCAGAATTATTCAAATCAGCTTATTTTGTACCCTGCCTAACTAAAAAATCTAAAAAAAATTTATTCGCACTCTGAAACAAAAAAGCCGCTTAAAAAGCGGCTCTTTTTTATTTTCTATTTTCAAAATATTTTTCAGCCCTTCCGAGCGAAGTCAGCGGGAAGTAATGCCTGTACCAGTTGTAATTTAGCATAAAGCCCCTTGCGAGCTCTTTCCCCTGCGGAAGCGGCGCGCCGTTGCGCAAGTCAACTTTCGCTCCGAGTCCGTATCCGGGGAAGCCCGTGCCCGTATAGTACGGTTCGTCCCAAGTGCCGTCCTCCTTCTGTGTCGATACTAGGAAGTCACACGCCTTTTGGATTATCTTATCGTAGTTTTTGTCGCCAACTGCGAGGAACGCTCCCAAAGCCCACGCCGTTTGGGACGCCGTAGAGGGTATGCCTGTTCCGGCGTACTTTGGCTCCATGTAAGAGGCAATGCTTTCGCCCCAGCCGCCATCCGCATTTTGCTTTGAAGCAAGCCAGTCGAGAGCCTTTCTTATGCGCGGGGTTTCCTTGTTGTCGCCTATCGCAACAAGCGCGGGAATCACGGCGCCGCACCCGTAAACGTAGTTTACGCCCCAGCGGCCAAACCAGCTCCCGTCATCCTCCTGTTCGTCGTATATAAATTTTATGGCTTTTTCAATGGCTGGGTGGTTGCGCGAAAATCCGCACAGCGCAAGCGCCTCGACAACATGCGCAGTCACGTCCGAACTCGGCGGGTCGAGTACTTCGCCAAAATCGCAGAACGGGATTTTTGTGACTAATTCGCGCGTATTGTCCTTATCAAACGCGGCCCAGCCGCCGTTTGAGCATTGCATCTCCAATATCCAATTCACAGCCCTGCGCACGGCCGCATCTATGCGGCGGCTTCTGACGCTCTCCCTCGGCAGAAGGCGCTGTATGCGTTTTAGCGCGCATATCGCGATTGCCGCGTCGTCGATGTCTGGGTAGTAATTGTTCGCGCGCTGGAAAGCCCAGCCGCTCGGCTCTATGTGCCTGCCGACTTTTACCGACCAGTCTCCATAGTACCTGTTTTCCTTCGCCAAAACGTAGTCTAACGCCTTTATAAGCTCCGGGCTTGTGCCGGGAGTTTCGCCGGAGTCCATCAGGGCTATCATAGTCAAGAAAGTGTCCCATATGGGGCTTTCGCTCGCCTGCAGCATTATGCCCTCGCCGCGCGGCACCTGCCAATGGAGATTGAAGGCGTCTATCGCGCGCGACATATTTATTTGGTCTTTCGCAAACCCCTCGACGTGCATTACGATTATCGCGTATATCCACGGCGGCTGAATGCCGCCCCATGCGCCGTCTTCGTCCTGGTGCTCAAGCATCCACTGCAAAACAAGCTTTATGGCGCTTTCCCTAAACGGCTTTATCGGAGACCTGTTGTAGGCGTGAAGCGCATGGTCGAGCTTCATGAAGAAATTTTCCCAGCTCAAGAAATTCTCGTTCTTGCGAGGCAGGCGGTAGTCAACCTTATCGCGCCCTTCCGGAAAGAGTTCGTCGAGCTGCAAGTCTTCCGGAAGCTCTTTTACGGGCCTGCGGACTGTCAAAATTGAGATGGGCATCATAGTTGCCCTCGCCCAGGCGGCAAAGTCGTAAATATTGAATGGGCACCAGCTCGGCAAAAACATTATTTCCGGGGGCAAAACTGGCGTATGCGCCCACGGCCATTGCCCAAAGAGCGCAAGCCAGTATTTTGTAAATACGCGTATGCGCTCGGTCCACTTATTTTCTATGAGCCATTTGCGCGCTTTTGCCAAAACTGCGTCGTCGGGGTCGAAGCCGCTGATTCTTAGGGCAAAATAGCATTCCAAAGTGGTGTTTATGTCGCCGTGCTCGGAGCCGTAGTAAACGTCCCACGAACCGTCTTCGCGCTGCCTGTCGAGAATATATTGTATGACTTTCGGCTTCTTGGGATCGTCGAAGTCTATGAAGTGCATTGCCAATATCCATTGCGCCTCCATGCAGCAGTTTGTTTCGAGCGGGGCGCACCACATGCCGTCAGGGCTCTGGCGGGGCTTTATCCAGTCTATCGCCTTCTTTATAGTGTCGCGTACGGATCCTGTTTTTTTGTTCTGATCCTTGGGGGTATCTATTTTTTCCTTCTGCATTATGAAATAGTTTCTTAACGTTTCGCAAACAATACCTAAACGGTCAACCAAATAATTCGTTTTTTGCGAAAAAAAAGAGCAGTTGCTCAAAAAAATACCTAGTTTTTTCCCTCCGCCAAATCCTATTGAAATACGCCGCAATTTTGACGTAAATTTAGAGCGGAAATTTTTTTGCTTTTTTGCGCCCATAAAAGCCGGCATATGCAATGTTTCAAAAGCTGTAATGCGCGCCGATTACACCGCGGCGGAAAGAAGGCGCGTTCTCCGTCTAAAAAACAACAAAAAAAGCGCAAAATAAAATAAACCACCGCGCTTATTTGCGCGTGGAGTTTATTTCGAAAAATCGAGCCAATTATCGGCTATATTTAAAATTTCCGCAATATGGCCGGGCAGCCGCCGCGCGATACCGCGCAAGGCGCTGCCTAATATCCGTACGAACCGGCTATGATTATAACGTAGCAGGGGTTGCTAAACGTGGGGTTTGTCATAATTGTGGTCACGCAGCAAATTTTGTCCGGACTTTCGCAGTTGTAGCATTTATCGCCTTTTATCGCGCAGGGCGTCTTGCGGCCGAGCCTCTTGGCGTTTAAGGGGGCTGCGATATTTTTCGCGCGCCATATGGCCTTTTCGAGATTTTCCTCCAATTTGTTTTCGCCGCATACGATGAATACGGCCTTGCGGTTTGGCCCGTATATTGTAGATGCCACGCGGTTGCCTCTGCCGTCTATATTTATTATTTCTCCGTCGGCGCTCAGGGCGTTTGCGCTCGAAATGTAGTATTCGGCGTCGGCGGCGTTGCGCATCGTGTTTTCATCGCGGTTTGCGGCGGCATGCCAATATACTTTGTTGCCCGCCGAAAGAAAATCGTACAGACCAAGTTCAGATATTGTGACTGAGCCTCCCATGCCGATTGTCGAGCCGCTTCCTATCGTTTCGCCGATAAATGCCTTTGCTTCGTCGGCGCTTTTAAAATAAAAAACCCTAAAACCTTTTGAATTGAATTTTTTTATAACCTGTTCGATTTGCATGCGCTAATTATCGTAAAAATTTGCCGCGCGCGTCCAGCTTTTTTGAATTTGCGCATGCGCAAAAAATTATTGCAAGGGAAGCGGTTTTCTGCTCTATTTTACTTCCGACATTCTATTTCGGTCAGGCGCAAACGTTTTTTTGCGCGGGGTTTTTTATATTCAAAATATTCTCCACACCCGAATCCGAATGGCATAGTAGGCTTTTGCGGCAATATTGGAATCAGGCTCGCACGCGCTAAGTTAGTCCCGCAAAATGCCCCATACCGAAAACAAAAAGATACGCTAAAATATCATGGAAGAAGAAAATAATAGGGACGGACAAAACGCCGCCCCCGTTGAAGAAGTGTCAAAAGAGCAAGTAGAGCAGGCTTGCGAAGTCCAGGAACAAAAAAAACAGGAATACCGCCCGCGCAAAAACGGCAGAAATAAAGCCGGAGTGCGCTCTTCCTCTCTAAAATCCGCCCCAGCGAAAGAATCTTGCGGGGAAGTTGAGGATATATCCAACTTCAAGGAAAAATTGAGCGGCTCCAACGTCTCCGGGTACGGTTCAGACAAGGGAAAAAGCTTTGGCGACGAAGGCGAAAAATTCCGCCGCAGGCGCCGCGAAGAACCTTCGGCGGAGGCGTCGGAGACCGCAGGTGCCGAGCAGCCCTCCCAAAAAAGTGAAGCCGGCGCAGAGGAAACTCCCGCGGCGGAAAAAACTCCCGAAGGGCCGTTTTTTGAGTCTAAAAAATTCACGCCCCGCGCGGTGGAAGTTCCGCTCACCGACAAGCGCCCGAAGTTTTCTAACGACAAGTCGCCGCGCGACGACGGTGTGGTGTCTTATTCCGCAAAAATGGACTGCCCGTCTTTGTCGCTGTTCTCCAGAATAAAGAATGCAATAGCGTCTATTTTCGGCAAAAAGCCGGAGCATGGAAAAAAGAAATTCCACAAGGACCGCAGAAACGGCGACTTCAAGGGAAGGCGCCACGGCGGAGACAGGCGCCCGTACAACAAGGACCGCAGGAACGGCGACTTTAAACGCAGGCACGATTCCGACAGGCGCCAGGGCGGAAGGCACAACCGCGACAACCGCAGTCCCCGCGAGGGTTAATTTAGCTTTTGCTTCTTGCATAGAGCGCGCGGATTTTTTCTCCGCGCGTTTTTTTTTGTACTATTCCGCCTTAGTTCTTGAAAAAGAAATACGGGGAAGTAGTCTTAGCGATAATGCGGAAGAATTTTGCCGCGAAGTAATTTTTTAGGGGCTATGGATTCACTTTTAATAAAAGGCGCAACGCCGCTCTCCGGGGAAGTTAGAGTTTCCGGCGCAAAGAACGCATGCCTGCCGATGTTCGCGGCGGCTCTGCTTACTGACGAAAAATGCGTCTTAAAAAATGTGCCGAATTTAAGCGATGTGCGCTTTATAGCAGATATCGTAAGGGCCGTTGGCGCCGAGGTTTCAAACCCTTCGGAGGGGGTATGGGAAATATGCGCAAAAAATCTGTCGCACATAGCTCCCTACGAGCTCGTGCGCAAAATGCGCGCGAGCATCTGCCTGCTGGGTCCCCTCTCCGCGCGGATGAAAAAGGCGGAAGTGTCGCTCCCCGGGGGCTGCGTAATAGGAGCGCGCCCGGTTGACCTGCATATCAAGGGAATGAGGGCGCTCGGGGCGAAGGTGGAAATCGAGCGCGGCTATATTTGCGTTGACGCGCGCAAAATGAGGGGCGCACAGGTTTACCTTGGCGGCAGGTTCGGAAGCACCGTAACGGGAACTGCGAATATTGTAATGGCGGCGGTATCAATCCCGGGAACTACGGTTATCGAAAACGCCGCATGCGAGCCGGAAATTGCCGACCTTTGCGCTATGCTCGAAAAAATGGGCGCAATTATAGAAGGGGCGGGATCGCCTACAATTTCAATTACGGGAGTCCCGCGGCTTTGCGGCGCGACGCACTCGGTGATGCCGGACAGAATAGAGGCCGGAACTTGGATAACAGCAGCGCTTGCCTCGCGCGGAAAAGTGCTGATTAGAGACGCCCAGAAAAAATATCTCGGCTCTTTTCTCGATGTGCTCGAGCGCGCAGAGTGCCCTGTAAAGGCTAAATCCCCGTCGTCCATATACGTTGACGCCTCAGACCTTAAACTGAGGCCTATTGAAGCAATTACGCTTCCGTACCCGGGTCTGCCGACGGATTTGCAGGCGCAGCTCTGCGCACTCATGACACAGGCTGACGGAATATCAATAGTAACTGAGAGGATTTATCCGGAGCGCTTTATGCATGTTCCGGAGCTTGCGCGAATGGGCGCAAATATAGCCCGCGAAGGCCCGAGCGCGATAATAAGCGGCGGGACGAAACTTTCCGGCGCCCCCGTGATGGCTTCCGACTTGCGCGCTTCGGCGGCGCTCGTAATCGCGGCTCTTGCGGCGTCGGGAGAGACGCTAATCCACCGCGTGTACCACATAGACAGGGGATATGAGAAAATCGACGAGAAACTTGCGTCTCTCGGCGCGCGCGTTGAGAGGCTCAAGGGCGCGGAATAGCAAATGCGTTAAAAAATTATTGAAGTTTTTTTAATACCGTCTTTTATATGAAGGCAAGAACTACCAACAAAACTGCAAAAAATTAATGACACCAAACAGACCCTACAACGGCGGTGATAGGCCGTACCACAACAAAGGAAAAACCTTCGGCCCGAGAAAGAACGAAAGGATTAGGGCGCCAAAAATCAGGGTCATCGGCCCAGACGGTAAGCAACTCGGCATAATGACTCCGCAAGAGGCGCTGTCGATTGCCAGACGCAATAGGCTCGACTTGCTCGAAGTTTCCCCGACCGCCGACCCGCCGGTATGCAGAATCCTCGACTACGGAAAATATATGTACGAGGAATCCAAAAAGCAGAAGTCGCATAAATCGGCAACCATAAAGGTCAAGGAGATAAAGCTCCGCCCGATGATTGAACAGAACGACTTTATGACAAAAATCCGCGCCGCCGAGAAATTTTTGTACGCAGGCAACAAGCTTAAAATTACGCTCATGATGCGCGGCCGCGAGATGGAGTACAAGGACAAGGGGTTCGAGGCCGTCAATAGAGCTGTATCCGAGCTCTCGCACGTCGGAACTGCCGACTCCGAGCCGAAACTCGCGGGCAGAAACATAAGCCTTTCGATGTCTCCGCTGCCGGCCAAACAGCGAAAATTAAAATACTCTGTTGAAAGCGACGCCGAAGAAGCGGAGCCTGAAAATGATTAGGGAAGGGCGAAATGCTCTGTATATCGCGGCGTGAATTTTTACTCGGGTTATTCGCTTCGGTTGCGGCGGCGAACGCCGTTTCTGCTGTCGAATTCAAAGGGGTTGACTATATATCAATTCCACAGCTTGCAGCGCTGTGCGGCATGAAATATACGCGCATATCCAAAGACGGCAAACGACAGAGCGTTTTTAGCAAATACTCCCGCTTCGACTTTGAGCTGCACAGCCGCTCAATGGAGCTTAACGGAACAAACGTCTGGTTGTGTTTCCCGATAGCGGGGAAGGGCGCCAACCTTTACATCGCAAAGCGCGACTATGTTAAAACTATAATCCCGATAGTTTTTCCGCAGAAAAATGAAAATCCGAAAAATCTTTTCCGAATCGTAATAGATGCAGGCCACGGCGGGAAGGATAACGGCGCGATGAATAAGAGGTACGGATTAAAAGAAAAAGCGGTAGTCCTCGATATCGCAATGCGGCTTGGCCGCGAATTGAAAAAGAACGGCTACGATGTTTCTTATACGCGAACGAGAGACGAGTTTGAGGAATTGTCCGACAGACCTCAGAAGGCGAACAGCCATAGGGCGAATATGTTTTTGAGCATACATTGCAATGCCGCCGCAAACTCGTCTGTGTCCGGAATTGAGACGTTTGCGATTACGCCGCGCTGGGCGCCATCGACATCGAGTTCAAAGCTCTCGCGTTCCGATTCGACGGAATATCCAGGCAACGCCAACGACGGCTGGAACCAGCTTTTGGCGTACTACATTCAGCGCTCGCTGTCAGCCGCTACGAGAATGCCTGACAGGGGCGTAAAGCGCGCGCGGTTTGCCGTGCTGAGAGATTTAAAAATGCCGGGCGCGCTCATAGAATGCGGGTTTATTACAAATTCGACCGAGGCTCGGAACTTGGGTTCTGCGGCTTATCGGCAGAAAGTAGCCGAGGCGATTGCCTCCGCCGTATATCAGTACCACAAGACTCTCCGCCGATACATAAAATAGCGCTGCCGCCAACTTGGGCCGCCGCTTTGGCTTGCGCGTTTTTTTTTGCTGATTTATAAAATTTTTACCGTTTGTTGCGGCTTGTAAATACGCCTTTTAGAGGCGTATTTTTTTATGCGACTTAAAAGGCGCGTTTAATGGAATTTTGCAATTAGTAGTTTTTTGACGGATTGACAGTTGCCATATTTTATTGAGCTTAGCCAATAATTAGCAAGACGTACCCTTACTCTTTCTATTTTTAGCAAATTAAAAATTCCCATTAAAAATTTTAGCGGATAAAAATGCGATTTTACGTTCCGCAATTAACGCGCGCAAAATGCGGCGCCCGAGGAAAAAATTTTTACAGTTTCTGAAAGTCGAATGCGGCATTCATAAAACTGAAAAATATTTATGGCGGTTGCTAAATCCGTTTTTTTTGTGAGTAGCGCCTATCCCGCGAATCGGCTTTATGGGAGCGGCAAGCGCGATTGCCCCTTTCGGCTCTAAATTTTATAGCGGCAAAAAAAAAGCCGCGTTGTAAAACGCGGCGTTTGAGATTGCTTTTAACTTATTTGAAATAGCGGGAGAGCAATCCGAGGAATGCCGAGCCGTGGCGGGCTTCGTCTTTGCACATTTCGTGTACGGTGTCGTGCACGGCGTCGTATCCGAGTTCCTTAGCCCTCTTTGCGAGCATGAGCTTGCCTTCGGTCGCGCCCCTTTCGGCTTCGACTCTCAGCTGCAGATTCTTCTTGGTGTCGGGATATACGCATTCTCCGAGGAGTTCCGCGAACTTTGCGGCGTGTTCTGCCTCTTCAAAGGCTATTCTTTTGTACGCTTCCGCGACTTCCGGATATCCCTCTCTGTCGGCTTGGCGGCTCATTGCAAGGTACATTCCAACTTCCGTGCATTCGCCGGTGAAGTTTGCGCGCAGGCCTTCGACAACTTCCGCGTCGAGTCCGGCGGCGACTCCTATTTTGTGTTCGTCAGCCCAGGAGGCGGCGGGAGCGTCGTCCTTGACGATGAACTTGGATTTGGGAGCCTTGCATTGCGGGCATACGTCCGGAAGATTGTCCGGATCTTCGAATACATAACCGCATACCGAGCATACTACTTTTTTTGCCATGATTTTATTCCTTATTTTGTCTGTTATTGTTTTTGGTTAGATTGAAAATTTTAGTTTTTGAAAAGTACTCGTTGTAAAGTTTGTTAACGTCCGAGAGCAGCGAGCCAAAAAGGCAGTCTTTGCCTTCGCACCGCCTGGTGTCGAACATGCAGTCGCAGCTTGCTACGCCCGAACCGGTCGCCTCCATTATGCGCATTAAAGGAAGCTTTTTTTGTTCTTCTGTAAAGTAAAATCCGCCATTTGGCCCTTTTAACGCTGAAACTATTCCCGCCTCAACCATCTTGCGTAGCACCTTGCTTAGGTGGTGGCGCGATACTCCCGACTCTTCCGCTATCTCTGCGGAGGTCATGGGCGATTCCGCCCGCACAAGCGCCCGCGCCGCATGCAACGCTATCGACGAAGACTCTGATATGTTGAGAACCCTTTTAGGCATAGTCAATTTTAATAGTATAGTGGTACTATAATACTATTATTTTTCGGCGATCAAGCCTTTTTTTATTTTTTTTTATTTTTGGGCTATAATGCTAAAAAGCGCCGGTGAGTGTTGCGCCAAGCCACATCCAAACGGGCAGGGTAAACGGAGCCACAACGAGGGTGGCAATCGTGATTTGAACGGCCATTTGCGGGTATCCGCCAAAATGCTTTGCAAGCACGGCGGCGGTGACACCGCAAGGAGAGAGCGCCTGGAATGCGATAAGCTTTTTCAGGGACGGGTCGATGGGTAGGGCCGTCGCAAGCAAAATAAAGGCGATTGGCAGCAGAGCCATTCTCATAAGCACGGCAGTTCCCACAATCTTCGCGTTGAAGCTTTCCCTTGAAAACAGGTCGTAAATTAATGTTCCAAACATGAAGAGGTTTAGGGGAATCGCCGCGCCTCCAAGCAGCTTTAGCGAGGAAAGCGCAAAGTCTGGAATTTTGCCCGCAAGCCCTGTCCAAATAAAGAACAGCGCGACAAACACCGAAAGAACCGGACCTTTTAGAAGTATTGCCGGCGAAAACTTTACACTCGGCGACAATAGCGCCACTCCGAGCGACCAGAACACCAAGTCGCAGCCGACGTTGTGGGTCAGGACGAGTCCCATAAAATCGTTTTCGTCGTTCGGATATAGAATTGCGACAAGCGCTATAATAAAAAATCCATAGTTGTGAATGCCGGTTGTCACGACAAACGTTCTTTGCCCCTCGCCAATTTTTAATCCGAGAAATTTTGAGGCGACCCAACACAAAGTAAGGCACATGCCCACTCCAATCGCGCCGAGCGAAATTGCGCCGACCGCATAGCTTATGCTCGCGAGCTTTTCGTTGCCTATCATATTGTAAAATATGAAGCACGGCAGCGAAACATCTATTGCGAACCTCATGAAAGACCTGTCGCTTTCAGGGTGTATCCAGCCTATTTTTCGGGTCAACCACCCTATAAAGATGATTGCGTAAATCGGTATTGTTGCGAGCGCTATTGACGGATTAAAATCAGTTCCCATTTCAAAAAAAAATTATTTCCGCTCCATGCGGAAAAAAAGGTATTCGGTTGATTTTAACCCGCCTTGAAAAATATCAAGTAAAATGGCTGAAAAAATTAGAGCAGGGCACCGGGGAGAAATTTTATAATGTCCGATGTGGCGACTGCTGTTTCGCCCAATTCGCGCGCGGCGAGCTCGGCGGCGCGCCCCAGCCAGTCGGAGGCGCAGAGCGCAGCAAGCGCAGGAGAAGGGAATTTTTTAGACGCTACAATCCCGCAGCACAACCCCGCAAGAATGTCTCCGCTTCCGCCGCGCGAGAGAATCGGCCCTCCATGGGTAGAGCACACTATATGCCCGTCCGCGCAGGAGCGCGTCGCGGAAGATTTTAAGAGTATTGCGAAACCGTACTCCCTGCAGGCTTCGGCGAGCGAGTTGTCCGACGCGTCTTTTGCAATTCTCAAAAATTCGCCCTCGTGCGGCGTTGCGATTGAAGGGGCGGGTCTGCCTTTTAGCGCGTCCATCGTCTGCTTCGTTATGGCGTCGGCGTCGAGCACTGTCGGCAGCTCTGGAAAGTCCGACAAAATTTGCCTTACAAGGGCTGCAGTTTCCGCGCTTGCCGTAATTCCCGAGCCCGCGAGCAGAGCGTCTGCCTTCCCGATTCTCGACCTGATTAACCCGTATGATTCAAGCGCAATCGCTCCGTTTTCGTCCTCCGGGCAGCCCACCCATATTGCGGAAGGCTCCGCCGCTGCAAATTGCGGCGCGAAAGTTTCAGGCACAAATGCAGTGACGAGCCCTGCGCCGCTTCTTAGCGCAGCTTTCACATTCATTAGAGCCGCCCCGGGATATTGCCGCGAGCCCGCAAGCACGAACGCATGCCCGTAGCCGCGTTTGTCTGAGACGGACGGGCGCAATTTTTTTAAAGGTTCCGATATGCTTTCCGAAATTATGAACCTTTGCGAAGGCCAATCTCTGCCTTCAAAAAAGCCGATATCCACAAGGCGGATTCTGCCCGCGTATTCCCTGTTGAATTTCTCGAACAATGCGGCTTTGGCGATACCCGTTGCATAGGTTGCGTCTGCGCGGAATACGGGGGAATTTTGGGAGCCGTCCGAGGCTCCCGCCGGAATATCTACGCTTATTTTTATCCCCGCATGCAGAGCGTTTGCGCCTTCGATTGCCCTTGCGAGATTTTCCCGCGCAGGCGGGCGGAATGTCATTCCCGTAAGCCCCTCAATCGCGAGGTCGAAGCGGCCGGCAAGCCCAGAAATTTCCGAGTTGGACACGACTCGCTCTATCTGTGAGGGGAATTTTGCGGCGAGTTCGTCAAAGGCGCGCGCCGTGTTTTGTTTGAGTTTCTCGCGGTTTGGAATTGCAATATAAATTTTTGCGCCGCGCATTGACGCGCATATTTGCCTTGCCGCGACAAGCGCGTCCGCCCCGTTGTGCCCCGCGCCGCATAGAACTGCGATTTTCGGATTTTGGGGAAGCCTGAATTCCCTTAAAAAGCTTTCGGCAATGCCGCTGCCTGCGCGCTCTATCGCTTCCGCTTCGCTAAAAATGCCTGCCGCGAAAAATTCCCTCTCGCATTCAGCGGCCTCTTTGCATGTCAATATCGGGAGTGCGTATTGCATTTTTCTACCTCGTTATAATCGCGAAAGCCTGCGCGTAATCTTTTGTGTGGGTTAGGCTCAGAAAAATTTTTTTCCCTCCGAGGGAATCCATAATTTTTTTCGAAGGGGCGTCGAGCTCCACTTGCGGCGCACCGGAAGGCGTTTTTACCACGACTATTCCGCGCGGGGTGACACCTTCTGAAAAGCCCGTTCCGAGAGCTTTTGCAACGGCCTCCTTCGCGGCAAAGCGCGCGGCGAGCGATTCCGCGGGATTTGCAAGCGACATGCAGTACGACGCTTCGACATCCCCGAACGCCTTTTTTAAAAATGCGCCGGAGTATTTTTCAAGGAGAGCGCGAATCCGCACAACGTCGGTAAGGTCGGTCCCTATGCCGACTATTTCTCCCGAAAAATGCCCGTCATTTTCCATATTTTAAAATGAGCTCCTTCATTTCTCGGACGGCTTGTCCGATGCCAACAACAAGCGCGCGGCAGATTATGCTGTGGCCTATGTTCAACTCGTTGAAATCAGCGGCTTCAAGCAGGGGGCCTATGTTTGAGTAATTTATCCCGTGCCCCGAATTTACCGTCATTGAAACCGAGTGCGCGTACTCGGCCGCCGAAGCGAGCCTTTCGAGCTGTTCGCGCGTTTTGGCAGAGTCGCCCCACGCGTTTGCGTACGCGCCCGTATGGAGCTCTACAACCTTCGCTCCCGCGCGCTTGGCCGCGTCTATCTGCCGAATCTCAGGGTCTATGAAAATCGAGCACACAGCGCCCACCTCAGAGAGCCTTTCCACGACGGACGCAACTTTGCCTACGTCGGTCGCCACGTCAAGGCCGCCCTCTGTTGTTACTTCCATTCTATTTTCCGGAACGAGGCACACATAGTCGGGCTTTACCCTGAGCGCGACTGCCACGACGTCCTCCGCGCACGACATTTCCATATTCAGCTTCGTGCGGATTTTTTCGCGGAGCGCGAAAATGTCCGAGTCGTTGATATGGCGCCTGTCCTCCCGCAGGTGGGCAGTTATTGAGTCGGCGCCCGCATTTTCGGCGAGGAGCGCGATTTCTGTCGGATTAGGCTCCACTATAATTTTTGAGCCGGCCGGAACCTCGCGGTAGCGGGCCTGCCTAAGAGTCGCGGAGTGGTCTATGTTTACACCGAGTTTTGCCATGATTTTTACCTATTGAAATTTGCGCCAAAGCGATGGCATGAAGAGCGCGAGCACCGCATAGAATTCAAGGCGGCCCATTATCATTAATACGCTCAGGAATATCTTTGATGCGCCGTTCATAAATCCGTAGTTTTCTGCGGGGCCTACTCTGTCGACGCCGGGGCCGACGTTGTGAAGCAAGCTTATTACAGCCGTTATGGATTCCGACAATTCCAAGTCGGTCTCGAAAAACGATATCGCAAGAATTGAAACCATTACTATGAGTACGAACATTGTGACATACGAGAGCACTTCGTACGCGTCGTCTTCGTCAATAATCTTGCCGTTTATCCTCACCGGGCGCACGACTCTCGGCCGGAATGATTTTTCTATATGGTTGCGGCATAGCCCATAGGATAAGATAAGGCGCGATACTTTTATCCCGCCGGACGTCGAGCCGGAGCACCCGCCTATTATCATAAGAACAAAGAATATAGAGTGCGTCATCGGCAGCCACTTTTGGTAGTCGTCGCACATAAACCCTGTGGTTGTCATTATCGAAACCGTATTAAACATGCCGTATGTAAGCGTGCGGAAAAACGGCTGGGAAGTGTCGGAACTCGCGTATACCGCGATTGTCACAGCAATGCCGGAGAGGGCGAGAATTGCAGCGTAAATCTTAAATTCGGTATTTTGGAGCGCTTTCCTTATATGTCCAGAGGCGAAATATATTATTACGGAAAATCCAATGCCGCCGACAAACATAAAAAACGTGACAGCCCAGCAAATTAACAGGTTGTCGTACCTAGCAATGCTGTCTTCGTAAACGCTGAATCCGCCGGTTGACACGGTTGAAAACATATGGCACACGGCGTCGTACCAGCCCATGCCGCAGAGCCTAAACGTCAGCGCGCATACCACCGATATTGCGCTGTACAGCCCCATTATTCTTAGAGCCGCCGACTGAATGCGCTCGGTTTCCATTCCGCCGCCGGACGCCGCGCTCGTTTCCCTTGAATATAGCGTGCGCCCGTCCGAACCCAAAAACGAAAGTATCGCTACGAAGAATACGATTACTCCCAAGCCGCCTATCCAGTGCGACAAGCACCGCCAAAACATCAAGCTCTTGGGAAAATCGGAGAAATCCCCGAAAACCGACGCTCCAGTTGTTGTCAATCCGCTTGCAGATTCAAAAAATGCGTCGCTAAATGATGCGTCGATAATCATTATGTATGGAAGCGCCCCGAGCAGCGAAGCGAGAGTCCACCCAAGCCCCACTATGCACATCGCCTCCTTTTTAAACAGCTTTCCGGACGCCGTGCGGCTAGGCAGGAAAAATGCGAATGTAAGCATTATCGAAAGCGCGATTATCGAAATCCATGCTGGGAGCGCCTCGCCTTCAAGCGGCGAACCTGAATAATAATACACCGAAACCCCCGCGCTCAGCGAAAATGCCAGCGCCATTATGGCGAACACCATCGACAGTATTTTTAATATCAGCGAGTAGTTCATTAGGCTATTTTACAAACATTTTCACGACTTCCGCCGCCTTCTGCTTTTCGAGAATGACAATGAGCCTGTCGTTTGCGGCGACATAGTCGGTAGCCCCAGGGACTTTCGCGCCGGAATCGTTTACTATTGCAGCTATTATGCAGGCGGGCGGCAGACCGAGATCGCGCAGCGGCCTGCCTATCGCCGGAGCTTTTTCCCCTACATTCAATTCCAAAAATTCTATCGTGCCCCCGCGCAGCGAGCCTATTATCGAATATTCCTTGTTTGTGACGAACTTTTTTATCTCCGAGACTGTCACGCGGCGCGGCGATACTATCGACTCAAAATTCAGAAATCCGCTTATGTTTTGCAGAACCTGCTCGTAGTCGGGCTTATTTATGACAAGCTCAACGTGGGCGACGCCAAGCTTTTTTGCTTGAAGGCATGTCATAACATTTTCCTCGTCGTCCTTAGTGCAGGCGATGAAGTAGTCGGCGCTGCCTATTTGTTCTTCCTCCAAGAGCCGCAGGCTCGTCGCGCTGCCGTTTATTACTGTGACGTTTGGGAAGGCTTCGGCGAGCGTTTTGCATTTTTCAAGATCAGGCTCTATGACGCGTATCTTAAAGCGGTGGTCGTGCAGGCGCCTGATTACGGAAATTGCAGTTTCAGTAGCCCCGTACAGCACTATTCTTTGCGCGGCGGGTGAGGCGCTTGAAAATACCCGGCGGTCTTTTAGAATATTGTCGGGCGTGCCTATTATGGTCGCCTTGTCGCCGGCGCGCAATACGGTTTCGGCACGCGGCACTATAAGCTCGCCCTCGCGCTCTACGTACCCGATTTTTACTCCGCTTAGCCGCAAATCGCGCAGGGCGGTGCCGGCGGCCTTTGAGTCGGGCGATATTTCAACTTCTTGCAGCTCAATCGCGCCCCTTGCGAAGTCTTCGAGCGCCATTCTTTCGGGGTTGCGGACGTGTTTTGCAAGCTCCACAGCAGTCAGCGCTTCGGGATTTATAAGTATGTCTATATTAAAATGCTTTTGGTAGTTTATAACCGACGCGTCGGCGTAAACTTGGTCGTGTACCCTCGCGATTGTGGTTTTTGCGCCGAGGTTTGCGGCTATTGAGCACGCAACGATGTTAAGTTGATCGTGTGCGGTCATTGCCATAAAAAAGTCGCAGGCCTCTACCCCCGCCTTCAAAAGGCATACGGCCGACGCCCCGTTGCCGCGCACCACGCGCACGTCGAGATGTTCCTCGACGTCGTCGGCTGTGGAATCCTCGGACTCTATCAGTGTGACTGAATGCCCGTCTTCGCTTAGAATCTGGCAGAGATAGTGCCCGACATCTCCGGCGCCTGCTACTACAATTTTCATAATTCTCCCGCATAATAGAGAGCATTTGGGGTGAATGGCAAATAAATTTGCGCTCTTGACGCAGGAGTTGAGGAAGGGCGGCGTCGGATTTTTTTCTCGCAAAATACGGCTGCGTCGCAAAAATCTTCGGCAGAAATCATGAAATTAGCGTTAAAAATTCTATTGTGCGTTTTTTTGTGCTCCGCCGTTTTTGCAGGCGCAGGGCAGCCGAAAAAAATAGCGGTCGTTTCAGGCGGTTCGATACATTACTGGGGCGACCACGAGAACGAGCTTATGGGCGAGCTCGTTTCGGATATGCTTAAAGAGGCGCTTGGTGGCAAGGCCGAGGTCAAGTTTGTGAATCTTGCCGCCGGCGCAAAAATCGAGGAGCTTGAGGGGAGCGACGCAGTTGTTGTTTTTGGCGAGGGCGAAGCCGCGCACCCGTTAAAGTGCAAAATGCAATATCTGAAAAAACTTAACGAAAAGGGGACTTCTTTCGGAGTGTTCCACTACGCGCTTATGTTTGGGGAAAATGATTCCGAGGAGGTATCGATACTCGACTCGCTCATAGGTGGCCACTACCAGACTCATTGGTCGGTGAATCCGTATTACGACGCTAAATTTAAAAAATTTGCAAACCACCCGGCCGCCCGCGGCGTAAAGCCTTTTGAAATATATGACGAATGGCATTTTAATATGAAGTTTTCGGACAACCCGAAGCAGAAAATTACGCATCTTGCCGTGGTTGTGCCGCCGGATAAGGTTCGCAAGCTGAGGTTTGGCCCGAATACCGGCAACGAATTTGTGCGCAAAAATCTCGGACGGGAGGAGGCTATTTTGTGGCTTTGCGAGAATCCAAATTCCACGCGGGGCTTTGGCTGCACGGGCGGACACGCGGTTTGGACACTCGCCCACCCGGACTTCCGAAAGCTAATTTTAAACTCTATTGCGTGGCTTGCGAAAATCGACATTCCCGAAGGCGGATTTACGGCGGGCTGCCCGTCGCTAGACGAAATTGCGGCCAAGATAAAAAAGCCCAAGCGCCCCGACTACGAATACTATTTCCCGGACTGGAAAAAGGCGGCGGAATCGTGGGGAATCAAAGACGAAAAATCCGAAACGAAAAATTAGCCTTTGCATGTGCAAGTTCAAGCGCAGAGTATGCTTGCGGTTCGGAGGTCAGCGGGGAAGCCTAAAATGCCTGCGGATGGCGGAGTTTGGCTTCCGCAAAATTTTTTCTCTATTTTCCTCCCGCACAAACTCTCTTTGAGTCTACCCGGGATTTTCGTTAAAAAGTGGCTTGGCTTTTTGTAATTGGGTGGACATTCACTAAAAGAATTGCAATCCGAATTGCGTTGCCGTTTTTGCGCAAAAGTGGGCGGCGGCACAACGCGGGTTTGCTCTCTTTTAAACGTTATAAAAAAAATCCGATTCCGCTTAGCGGAAGTTTTTTTGTTTATGAAATTTTGGGGGCGCGAATGCGGAGGGCTTTGCGAAAAGTCTTGCAAGGGCGGGCGGCGCGGGTAAATTACTATAAGAAATAAAAACGAATGCGGCGCGGTTTTAAGGCGGGCGGCCTATTGTTCGCAGATGTTTAACATGCGCGCGCCGCACTCCACCGCAATGGCAAATATGAGAATAAGGACAAAGATACTGGTATTTGTGGTGTTGCCGATTTTCCTCGTGGATTTGGCGATGACGATTTTAAATTGCTACGACAATTACGCCACCTTCAAGTCTCTATCCGAGGCTAAATTTCTTGCGGACACGCGCCTTGCGGCGGAGCAGGTTTCAAAGGAAAACGTACAGGGCGTTTCGATTGCGCGGACTGCCGCCGCCGCCGGGGAGATATGGTTCGGGTACAGGCCCGAAAGCGTCGGATTCATTCGCGACCTCCTTGAAATCTTCCCGACTTTTGTGGGTGCGAGCGTAGGATACGAGCCAAACGCCGACTTTAACGACGCAAAAACCGAACGCGGGCTCAAAAACTTGCGCGACGCGGTCGATGTGTCCGAGGGCGGCGGTATCGACGCCTACGGATTGAAAACCAACCCGACAAAAGTATCGGTTGACGAATGGCTCGGCAGAACCGAGGGCGGGAGATTTCTCGCGTACTGGGGAAGGGGAGATGCTTCCGCCTTGTCGATAGAGCCCTTGCGCGACACCGAAACTTCGATGTTTTATGCGGGGCTTAAGAAAAAGACCGAGGCGGGCGACAAAGAGGGGTATGTCGTGACGGAACCATATTTGTACAATAATAAAACTCTGATGGTCGAATATTCGGCTCCGATAATGTTCGAGGGCATTTTTGCCGGCCAGATGGCCTTCGACAGGGATTTGGCGAGAATTTCAGAGCTTGTTTCATCTCTTAAAACTTTTCCGGGCAGCGAAATATTCCTGATTAGCGCGCAGTCGCGAATCATAGCCGCCACAAAAAACAGCGCGCTGCGCACCGTATCCATCGACGATCTCTACACCGACGAAACGGGTTCGTTTGTCATCGAAAGCGGCAGGGGCGACGGGCAAATAGGCCGCGACAACCCGGCCGCGCGCCGCGACTCTTCCAAATACGGAACCGTTTACCGCGACCTGCTCAAATCGGCTTTGGAAATGTCGAAGAGCACAATGGCGGTAGGCGGAACGGGCCAGCAGGCTACGTATTTTACAGACCCCAAAACCGGAAAAGTATATTGCGTGGCGCACGCGATAATCCGCCCGGGGAATTGGGTAATGGTCCAGATGGCGCCGCGCTCCGAGCTGCTCGCGCCGGTTTACGCGTCGATTGTCAACGAGGCGGTCGGGCTTGCCGTTTTTGCAATCGTGACTCTTGCGGCGCTGGCGCTATCAAGCCGCCTCCTTTCAAGGGTGACAAAGGCGAGCGAACTCGCGGAGGAAATCGCCCGCGGAAGGCTCGACGTGGAAATACCGGCGGTGGAAAATTCCCAGGACGAAACGAGGCGGCTCATGGCGTCAATGGGGCATATGGCGGCCAACTTGCGCTCGCTGATATCGAGCGTGTCGCAGTCGGCGCACAGGCTGTCGTCCTATTCCGACGGCGTGGAGAAGGCTTCGGCGGAGTACGAGGAGAGCATGCAGAATTTCTGCTCCTCAACAGGGGAAATATCCGCCGCCGTAAAGCAGATGACCGCAACGAGCGCGGAGCTCGCAAAAACCGTTGAGACGCTCTCCGACGGGGCGTCCAAAAGCTCCGAGACCGCAGAGGACGGGCGCGCGCAGCTCTCTTCCGTGGAAAAGACGATGCAGATTCTATCTTCGAGCACTTCGTCAATCGCCAAAAGGCTCGCGATAATCAGCGAGAGGGCTAACAATATAAACGCGGTGGTAGTCACCATTTCAAAAGTCGCGGACGAGACTAATATGCTTGCGCTCAACGCTTCAATAGAGGCTGAAAAGGCGGGCGCATACGGCTTGGGATTCTCGGTTGTAGCGCGCGAGATAGGCAGGCTCGCCGACCAGACGGCGCTCGCCACGAGCGACATCGAAACTATCGTAAAAGACATGCAAAACGCAGTCGTTGCGGGTGTCTCTGAAATGGACAAGTTTGCTGAGGACGTGCGCATGGGCGTATCCGACGTGGAGCGCATAATCGGCGGAATGGACACTGTCATAACAAAGATGCAGTCAATCGCCCCGCAGCTTGAAAGCCTTACGGAGGGAATGAATTCGCAGACGACGGGAGTTTCGCAGATAAGCGAGGCTATGGCGTCTCTAAACGACGGAGTGCGGCAGGCGGGCTCGCTTCTCAAGCAGGTTTCGGACAGCCGCTCGCAGATGCGTGAGGCTCTCGACGCGCTCGATTCGGAAATTTCAAAGTTCAAATTCGGAGGCCGTTCTTAAAATATGCTCGCCATACTTTTCGAGATGGACGGAAGGCTGTGGGGGGCCGACGCGCGGCTTGTGGAAACCGTCGTTCCAGCGGTCAGGCTACGCGGAGTGCAGGGCGCGCCGGAGTGGATTGCGGGCGTGTTCAACTATAAGGGCAATACGGTGCCTGCCATAGATCTGTCGATGTACGTTTGCAACAGGCCCTCGGAGCGCATTTTTAGCACGAGATACATGATAGTAAAAATATCTTCGGGGGTAACGGAAGGGCTTGTGGCGCTCATTGCGGAGCGCGTGACAAGGGTCGTTGAAATATGCGACTCCGACATAGGCCCGTCCGAGGGCGGCTCTTATTGCGGCGGGGTTTTTACCGTTGACGGAGAAATAGCGCAGATGCTGAAAATTGAAAAGCTAATAGATTCGGATACGGCAGCTAAAATAATCGGAATGTTTAACAAGTGAGGGGCATTGTAAAAAACTTGGCCGCCGCAGTGGAAAGGGGCTGCGGGGCGAGTGTCGAATCCTTCGGGGACTCTTTTGTGGAGTCTTCCGCGAGGGACTTTGCGCGCGGAATGGGGCTTTCCGACATATCTTGTCTGCCTGCCGAGCTCGAAAGCTGCCCCGCGAAACTCCGTAAATTTTGCGAGTCTTTATGCGTGCCGGAGACATGGTTTTTCAGACAGCCGGAGAGTTTTGAATTCCTGGGCGAAATTGCGGAGAAAGCCGCCGCAGAGGGACGATTCTTGAGAGTCTTGTGCGCTCCGTGTTCGATAGGGTGCGAGGCGTTTTCAATAGCGTCTGTCATCGCCGCGGCGGGCGCCGATTTTGAGATAGAGGCCTTCGACTACTCCGAGAAGCTTATAGGGGCGGCAAAACGCGCGGCTTACGGCAAAAACTGCTTCCGTTCAGCCGCTTCCGAAGCGGCATTCCAGATAAAAAACGGCTTGTTTGAAATGCCGGATTCTTTGAAAAAGAAGATAAAATTTGCCGCGGCAAACATACTTGACGACGACTTTTTCCCCGGATTGTTCGACATAATTTTTTGCAGAAACCTTGCGATATACCTCACCGAACGCTCGAAAAAAAAGCTTTTTGACAAAATATTGTCGATGTCTGCACAGGGAGCTGTGATATTTACGGGGCATGCGGACGGATTTGTAGTGTCGGATCCAAGATTTGAAAGGGCGGGCGCGGAAGGCGCGTTCGCGGTAAGGCCCGCAATAAAAAAATCCGAAAATTTTTTCGGGGCTTTTTTAGGCGAAAACAGGCGTGAACAACTTAAAAAACGCGCAAAAAAATTAAATGAAAATGCGATAGAACCCGCACCTGCCGCGCCGAACCCAATCCCAGAAAAGCCCGATATCTCCGCCGCGATGGCTCTCGCAGACGCGGGAAATATAGATTCCGCCCGCAGGGAATGCCTGAAAATGCTCGCAGAATATCCCGACTCTGCAGAGCTTAACATGCTTGCTGCTGAGATTTTTTCGGCGCAGGGGGATCTGGAGAAAGCGGAAAAGTACTTTCGGCGCGCGAGGTATGCAGATCCACAAAACGCCGATGCTGCGCTCGGATTTAAGCTTGTGAGAAGGAGGCTCGAAGGACGCTCTTAATTGGCTTGAATGCCGGATAAGAGGCGTGCAATATATTTTAATGGATATGGAAGATAAAATAGCCCGACATTGCTGGACCAAAGAGGGACTTTGGGGCGATTCGTCGTGCCCTGACTTGCGCAAATATATCCATTGCTACAACTGCCCGGTTTATTCGGCCGCCGGCAAAAAGCTGTTCGATAGGCGCGTCCCGATAGAGTACGTCGAGCAGTGGGCGGGCGAAATATCCGAATCCCGCGCGGACAGCTTGCGCGAAAAGACTCCGTATTTCCTTTTCAAGTGCGGCGGCGAAAATCTCGCGTTGGAAATGCGCGCCGTATCGGAAGTCGCAAGGGACAGGTTTATACACCGCATACCCCATAAGGGCGACGGTGTAATCTCCGGCTTGGCAAATATAAACGGAGAGCTTGTCATAGCTGTGGACATTGCAAGACTGCTAGGAATCGGCGGATGCGAAACGCCCTCGTCAGATAGCGTGCGAATGTTGGTGTGCTCCAGCGGGGAAGACAGGTTCGCATTCCGCGTGGAAAAAATCGCCGGAATGGCGCTCGTCGAAACCGACAGATTGCGCGGCGTGCCTGTGACTCTCGAAAAATCGCTCGGAGGATTTGTCGAAAAGATTTTTGATTTTAACGGAGAGCGGTACGGCGTTGTGGATTTTGAACTGCTGGTGCATGCAATAATAAGGAACCACCTATGAGCTTTGATAAGTCGATGCTGTCCCTATTTTCCCGCGAAGCGCTCGACGCGTGCGAAAAGATGCGCATTGCCGCGCGCTCCGGCGACGGGGAGCTTGCTGTGGGCGCCGCGCGCGCGCTTAGGTCGGCCGCAAAAATGCTTGGTTTCGACTCTTGCGCCGCGCTCGCAGAAAAGCTGGAAAAATCCCTGTCGGAAAACTTTGAGAAATCTTCGTCGAGCCCCTCAACCATAAAAGCCCTTGAAGTAATATCTGAATGCGCTAAAGTTCCGCCTGAAAACATACCGTCGGCCTTTGATTCGCGCAAAAAAGATATAGATGGGCTTTTAAATTCGGATTTTACCGCAAACCCCTCTGCGTCCGGCAAAAATCCGCCGATAGAGCCTAAAACTTCCGCGGTGAAGCCTGCGCAAGGCGCGCCCGCCGCAAAACGCCCCGACGGGGAAATATTCGGCGTGTTCCTCGAAGACGCCCAGACCCAGTCTTCCGCCCTCAACGACGGGCTTCTGAAGTTGGAGCGCACGCCGGGGGATCTGCCAACAATAGACTCCCTCATGAGGGCAAGCCACAGCCTAAAAGGCGCGGCGCGTGTTGTGGGCTTTGAATGGCTGGTGAACCTCTCTCATAAGATGGAGGACTGCTTCTCGGCGGCGCGCGACGGAAAAATGCCGGAAGACTCCGACTTCTTCGATCTTCTTTTTGAATGCTCGGACTACATTTCTTCGGCGGTATCGGCGCGCTTTGAAAAGATAGACGAATCGCTTGCGGCGGCGCTGTCCCGCGATTTGACAGAACTTATAGACGGCGTTTACAAGCCGGCGCGCGGGGCGGGCAGGAGCGCGGGCCCCGCGGTAAAGTCGTCGGGGCGCAAAGATTCGGGCGCATCCGTAAAAGTATCCGCAAAAAGCCTCAGCAGCCTTATGGAGCTCGCGGCGGAAAGCCTCGTGGAAAACAGGCGCATAGAGCCATACCGCGAGTCTATGATTTCTATAAAAAACGAGCAGGAGCAAATAGCGCGGCACTTGGAGAACGCAATATACTCGCTTGAAGGCTCTCCCGGGGCGGAGGCGGCGCAGGCTCATTTGGAGCTCGCGCGAAGGGCCGTCCACCGCGCGGTGTCAGACATCAGGGCGCAGATAGAATCATTCGGCGAGTATTCAAGAAGAAACGTGCTAATAGCCGGCCGCCTGTACGCCGAAGTGTTGTCGAGCAGAATGCGCCCGTTCTCCGACGGAATATCGTCTCTGCCGAGAATGGTGCGCGACATCGCAAAATCCTTCGGCAAAAGAATAGACTTCGAGATAGACGGCTCAAAGACGCCCGTTGACAGGGACGTTCTCGAAAAGCTCGAGTCCCCGCTAATGCACTTGGTCCGCAATGCCTGCGACCACGGAATCGAGACCCCCGAGGAGCGCGTTGCAGCCGGGAAGCCGCCTGTGGGCAAGATACTCATGCGCGCATGGCACTCGGCGGGGCTTCTTAGAATTTCAATATCCGACGACGGGCGGGGAATCGAGGAAAAGGCCGTTAGGGAAAAAATTCTCGAAAAAAAGCTCGCCGCGCCCGAGATGCTGGAAAACATATCGGGGGACGAATTGTACTCTTTCCTAATGCTGCCCGGTTTTACCACGAAGCCCGACGTTAGTGAAATCAGCGGAAGGGGCGTGGGGCTTGACGTTGTGCAGACTATGCTGCACGAGGTCGGCGGGACAATATCAATAAGCTCAACTGCGGGCGAGGGTTCGACTTTCGAGCTTAAATTGCCGATAACGCGCTCGGTGTTGAAATCTCTTGTAGTGTCGATAGCGGGGCAGCCGTACGCCTTTGCGCTCGCGCGGGTGTACCGCACGGTGCGGTTGGATCTGTCGCAGTTGCGAACGGTTGAGGGACGGCAGTATTTCGACCTCGACGGGAAATCAGTGGGGCTTGTAAGCGGCGCGCGCGCTCTCGGCTTTGAAGACGCCCAGAGCGAATCGCGGTCTGTTTACGCGGTTGTGGTTGCCGATAGGGACAATTTGTACGGAATAGAAATAGACTCTCTCCCGACCGAGTCCGAGCTCGTTGTAAGGCCCTTGCATGAAAGGCTTGGTAAAATTCCGTGCGTGTCCGCCGCATCCCTTACTGAGGACGGACTTCCGATACTAATACTCGACGTGGACGACCTTGTAAGCTCAATAGACAAATTTTTGTCGAGCGGCGAATTGCTTTCGAGGCATTCTTCGCAGGCGAAGGCGAAGGAGCTTGGCAGAATTCTCGTTGTGGACGATTCCATAACCGTGAGGGAAACCCAGCGCCAGATACTCGAGGGCGCGGGATACAGCGTTGATACGGCCGTCGACGGAATGGACGGGTGGAACAGCGTGCGGTTGAACAAATACGATTTGATTGTTTCAGACATAGACATGCCGCGGCTAAACGGATTTGAATTTATTGAAAAGGTGCGTTCGAGGGAATCTTCGAAGTCTATTCCCATAATAATAGTATCCTACAAGGATAGGCAGGAGGATCGCGCCAAGGGGCTTGAAGCCGGCGCCGACGCGTATCTGACAAAGAGCAGCTTTCAGGACGACACTTTTATAGAAACTGTCCGAAATCTCCTTTCTAAATGAAAAAAATAGCGATAATTGCGGGTGGGGCGTTCGGAAAGGCGGTTTTCGAAGAGCTCGAAAAAAGAAACTTTGAGCCCGTTTTATTTGCGGGCGGCGGCGAGAAGTTGTCCGATTTTATATCTGAAAGCGGGGCTTTGGCTGCCGTTGTTTCTCCAAATTTCAAATTGCCTTCCGAAAATAAATCCGCGCCGCAGATAATAAAAGGCTGCGGAATAGCCGCAGTAGTTGCCGCATACAAACAGGATATGGAGACCTCCGCCGTGTACGACTGCATTTGCGCGGGGGCTTTCGGAGCCGTGGAGATAGACCAATTTAGCGGTTCCGGATTTGACGAATTGGCGGACAAACTGTCGCTCGCGTGCGTCTTCCGCTCACCAATGCGAAAGGCTGAAAAGCCGGTCTATGGCAGACTTGTCCCGATAGCGGCGATAGGGGCTTCAACGGGCGGGCCCGGGGCGATAGCGGAAATTCTTTCTGCGCTTTCGGCCGATTTCCCTGGGGCTTGCGTGATTGTCCAGCATATGGATTCAGAATTTTCAGGGAGCCTCGCCGGCTGGCTCTCGCGGCGCTCGAAGCTTCCAGTAGAGATTGCCGCTGGGGGAGATTTCCCAAAGCCGGGAAGGGTGTATGTTTCAAGGGCGGACGCGAATTTAGGCATAGCGCGTTCTGGAAAATTTATGTACGAAACCTATGGAGGCAGCGGCGTATTTTGCCCGTCTGTTGACTTTTTTTTCAAGAGCCTCGCCTCGGCGCGCGCGAAAGGTTGCGCTGCTCTGCTTACAGGGATGGGCGACGACGGCGCGGAGGGATTGTTGGCACTCAAACGCGCCGGTTGGAGGACAATCGCCCAAGACGAGGCGACAAGCGCAGTTTACGGAATGCCTAAGAACGCCGTGCGAATGGGGGCGGCGTCGGAAATACTGCCTCTCGACAAAATTGGCGCCCGCATAAATTTTATTATTAGAAGCATTGTCTCCAAATACCCTGATAACCCCTTATGAGTGTCTATTTTTTTATCCTCAGAATTTATTGTTTTAGATGTTTTGCGTAGTTTTGAAAGTTTGCAAAAGTCTTTCAAAAAAAATCAACCCCTCGGCGATTTAAATATAAAATATGGCGTTGCCGCCAAAGCGTGTTAGCCGCAATTTCTTAGGCCTTTTATAAAAAAATCGGCGCCGAAAAATTTTTCAGCGCCGATAATTGGTTTTACCGCAAAGTCGCGCGCTTCCCGCCCGGCTTGCGAAATGTAAGATAGGCTAAATGTCTATCATGCTGGAATCGTCGTGGAGTTCGTTTTCGTCCGGAATGACGTCCGAGAAAGTTTCTGAAGAGTTGTTGGCTTTTAGCGATTCTATTTCGTCGAGAATCTTCTTTCTGTCGCGCACGAAAATAAATCTGTCGCTTGAAAGGTTGTTATATACGTCCGTAATGAGCTCGCGCGGCGGGCGGCGCATTTGCAACAGGCGCAATACGTGTTTGCCGATGTTTGTGGAGTCCCCTATTTTTATTTCGTTTTGGACGAGCCTTATAAGTGCCATCTGATAGCGCGGAAACTTGTTTACCGCGTGCTCGAGTATTGAATTCGCAACGAGAGGAGCGTTCAGCTTGTCGAAGCGCCTCGCGGTGGCGACAAGCGTTTTGGGGGATATCCTTGAGCGCTTTAATACGTCGGCGATGAGAATGTCGGACATATTTGTATTGCCAGTGGCGTAATATGCTATCGAGCGTATTGCGGACAAGACGTCTTCGTACCGCTTGGTCCAAGACGGTTTGCCCTTCAAAATTTCCTCGGAGAATTTTACGGCGCCGGCGTAGTCTCCGTTGGTTATCATAGTTTCCAGCAAAAGCAGGCAGTATCTTCCAGGGGCGAAAGTCTGGCGGATGGCGTTGTCGTATATTTTGCGCATCATTTTAATGTCGCCCTTGTCCGCCGCGTAGTTGGCCAAATGTATCATGGCTACATTGTTTGCCTTGTTTATCTCGAAGTATTCGTCGAGCATCTTTCCGAGATTCTGGGTGTCTCCGGACTTTTCGAGCAGCCTTATCAATTCGAGCTTTTGTGTCACCGAGAACGGGTCTTCGGCCTGGCGCAATACGGAGTATCTTCTCGCCGTCTCGATATCGCCCATTGCCGTATAGTAGTTTACGAGAAGGGCGTACATTGGGTTTTTATTCGACGGATACTGAAAATTGTCTTTTATAATTTTAATGGCTTCGTCGCGGTTGCCCATTTCCCACTGGTTTTTTGAGAGGCGCAGTATTCCGGGAAGCGATTTTTCAAGGCCGTAATTCTTTAGGTATTCCTCCGACTTTTTATAGTTGCCGTGCATTGCGTAAACGGACGAGAGCGTCATTGCAATATACGCTTTAACCTGCGGATTTTCGACTCCGACGCCCTTTCCGCCGGTCAGAAGTTTTTCGCCGACTGCAATTATCTTGGAGTCTTCCATTCTGTCGAGGAGGAGCCGCATATAAAGGCGGATAAAGTCGATATTGTCCTTTGAGTAAATAATGCCTTGTTCGAGTTTTTCAATGGCGATGTCGGGGCGGTTCATCGCGACGTAAATGCGCGCGAGGTTTAAGCGGCCCTCTATATTTTTTGGGGCGCGGTTAATCCCCATATTGAGGTTCATGAAGGCCTCGTTAAATTCCGACATATTGCCGGATTTTAAGATATCGAGAGCTTTTTTGATGTTGTAGTTGCCGACCTTCTCGCGGTGCGACTTCATGTCGAACGGGGCGACTATTGCGTCGTAAACGGTAATGTCGTCAAAACCCTTAGAATATTTAAATACGAAATAAATTGTTGCGCTTGCAGCGGCCCACGCTAACAGCGATAGAATTATAACGAGAATTGCGATCCGCCCCCAGTTGACTTTAAAAGACCACTTATTGTTCTTTTTTACACGCGATAGCAGCCCGAATAGTAGTGGCTGTGATTCGGTGGAATTGCGTTTCTTTATTTTTAACTTGTTGGACGATTCGCTCATTTTAAAAAAATAATATATCTTGCTGAATTATCGTACGCATGGTAAATCTTTCAATATTATTTTAGAAAAAAATCCTGAGTTGGGATATGCGATTTTTTTTTAACAAAAAAAAGAAAGAGGGGATAAAAGTGCTTGACAAATAGTGCGGGAAATAAAATAATCCGAACATTAAAAATTCGGAAACACCGATACTGAGAACCCCAAAAGGCAACTTTAACAAATAAAAATAAAGATGAAAAAAATATTCGCAACATCCGTATTCGCAATGGCTGCGCTATCAGCCAACGCCGCCCCGTTGGTAACGATTGGCGATCAGTTAGACATATTCTTCAGGGGCGCAGTCACCGGCAGCTGGAACAGCAACGTGACATATACAGGATCGAGCAATAAAATAAACGACTATGCGGCGATATTCCGCTTAGGAGCTGAGGCAGATTACGGCCGCAACAGCAAATTTAAGGCAAATGTAAAATTCTTTGAAGACTTGACGCGTTACGCCCAGCACAAAGAGTTCAACTCAAACCTCAGCCACGTGATGGCGACTGCCTCTTTCACAGACCAGCTTCTGAAAATCGACGCGAACTTCTCTTTCGACCAACGTTTCCAAAACACGACAACGACCATACAAAACGACGCACTCGTCCGCTACGATGATTACGCGGCGGGCATAAATGCAACATATAGCTTCTCCGAAAAGCTCGATGGTGAACTCGGTGGCATGTGGCAATACACCGAATACCTCGGCAAATGGTCGGCTATCTATTCCGACGTAGATGTATATTCGATACCGGTAAGCTTGCTTTACAAATTAAATCCGAAAATTTCCGTAGGTTTGACTTATCAATACCGTTATACCGAATTTTCAGGTGGCAATCCTATGAATGCTATATTCGGCGGCGATTCACGCAACGACCACTTTGGCGGTGTGACAGTTCGCGGCGAGCTTCTCCCCAAATTGACTGCAATGGTGTATGCCGGTGTGACATACCGCGATCCTTCCGGTTCTGTTTTTGTTGAAGGCCAAGATGACACGACATTCGCGTTTAGGGCTACCCTCGGATACGAACTCACTCCAAAGCTCGGTCTCTTTGCCACTGGCTATCGTGACTTCGGAAACGGTGCTTCCCGCCAGTCTGCAATCAACTCCGGCTGCGAAGTTGGCGCTAACTACTACTTCTCCGAATTTATCCGTTCGACGGCAAGCTTCTCGTATGTAAATAGCAACTATGCTATGTATGCAGGAAACGACCGTGACGACGATACATACATAGGCCGCATAGGTGTTTCCTTCATCCCGAACAAATTCATTACTTTGTCCGCGAATTACAGATTCATGAACAACTCTTCAAATCTGGCGGGTTGCACATACAACCAACACTTGGTTGACATCTCAGTTGCTCTTAAATACTAATTTTGGGTTCTTGAAAAAAGACCGCCTTTTACGAGGCGGTTTTTTTTATCTTTATTCTTGGCGATAGTTTGAATTTCACAGGTTATTTTTTGGGGGTTCTACAAAGCAATAGCCTCTACTTTATACGATTTAGGATTGAAAAAATATTTTATATTTTTGCATTTTTTGCGGATTGGAATATTTTTTTATTAATTTCCATAATCGTCCAATAGGAGCTTTTTCAGAAAAATTTCACTTTTTTTAGGGTGAAATTTTTGCTTTCTTTTTACTCTGTCACGCCTAGCTGATAAAATATTTTGTAGTATTTAGAATTTTTGGTGTGATTTACAAAATATGGATTTGCCAAAATGCCGCTTTCCTCAGAGGCTCTCTAAATAAATTTTTTTATTGCAGTTTTCATTACGCGGATACGAGAAGTGTTTCATCTTGACTTTTACGGCAATAAGGCATTTTTTTGAAATTTGACAATCGGGTTGGAAAACAGTCCCACGATTGCCGTGTTATCATGAATAAAAAATTAAAAGTATTAGTAGCAGATCCAATCTCGCCCAAAGGCGTAGAATTACTCAAACAGAAGGGTTTCGAAACTGTCGAAGCCTACGGTTCCACCCCCGACAAGGTCAAGGAACTGATAGCCGACGCTGACGCCGTAATAGTCCGTTCTGAAACCCGCATTACCTCCGACGTATTGGAGTGCGCGAAAAAGCTGAAAGCAGTTGGCCGCGCCGGTGTTGGGGTCGATAATATCGACATACCTGCCGCTTCTGAAAAGGGCGTAGTGGTAATGAATACGCCCACCGGAAATACGATAGCAACGGCCGAGCTTACATTTACCCACATTTTGTGCGGAACTCGCCCTATATCGCAAGCAAACGCCTCCATTCACAGCGGAAAGTGGGATAGGAAATCTTTCAAGGGAACTGAGCTTAAAAATAAGACCCTCTCCGTACTTGGAATGGGAAGGATAGGCGCGGAAGTCGCCAAGAGGGCAATGGCATTCGGAATGAAAGTTTTAGCTTATGACCCGTTTTTAACTGAGGCCCGCGCAAAAACCATAGGTGTAGAAATGGTGCCGCTTGAAGAAGCATTTAAGCGCGCCGACTACATAACGGTCCATATGCCGCTTACCGAAGCCACCAAATATATGCTGGACGAAAAGGCTTTTGAAATGATGAAAAAAGGTGTGCGCGTATTCAACTGCGCCCGCGGCGGCATCATTAAAGAAAGCGCGCTTGTGGAGGCGCTCGAAAGCGGCAAAGTCGCAGCGGCAGGTCTCGACGTTTACGAATCTGAGCCGCTCTCGAAAGACAGCCCGCTCTTGAAATTCCCGAATCTCGTATTGACCCCGCACTTGGGAGCTTCGACAAAAGAGGCGCAGGAAAGCTGCGGAATCGAAGTAGCCGAGGTGATTGCCGACGCCCTGAGCGGCGGCGCAATCCGCAACGCTATTAACAAGCCGAGCATCGACGCAGAGTCGATGAAGCAAATATCCCCGTACATTGAGCTTTGCGAAAAACTCGGGTTGTTTGTACAGCAGCTTGTCGACGGGCCCGCATCAAAAATATCTGTAAAATACTTTGGAAAGCTCGGCAACATAGACAATAAGCTTTTGACTCTCGCTGTCCAGAAAGGGTATCTCTCGAAGATCTCGGAGAATGCGAACGACGTAAATGCGCCGGCGAAGATGAAACATCTGGGCATAGAAGTCGAAAGCGTAAATAGCTCGACAGAGGCAGACTATTCGGAACTTGTGGAAGTTGTTGCGTATTCGCAAAGCGGTGAAACTCATTACGCGGCGGGAACAGTCATGGGGACGAGCGCCCGCCCGAAAATCGTGAGGATAGACTCCCACGAGGTTGAGATAAATCCGCACAACAAATCCGCGATACTCTTGCGCAACCAAGACACTCCCGGAATGGTTGGAATTATCGGCACGATAATCGGCAAATACGGCTGCAACATTGCAAATATGACGCTCTCGCGCGACGAAAAGGGCGGCATGGCCCTAAGCGTGTACGAGCTCGACGCGCTTCCGGCGCCCGAGGCAGTCGCAGAGCTTAAAGCCCTCGACAAAGTTGAGGCTGTTCGCGTCGTAGATTTCTCGTAGTATGGACGTAGTCGGATTTCTAATAGTGGCCGCAGCGGGATACCTTTTGGGGTCAATTCCGTTTGCGGTTATTATTGCCCGTTTTTGTGGAGTGGATATTCTGAAAGCGGGCAGCGGAAATCCCGGGGCGACAAATGTAAAAAGAGTTTGCGGTAAAGTTCCGGGAAATATATGTTTTATTCTCGACGCCGCCAAGGGCTTTTTAGCGACGGCTTGGCCGTTGTACCCGTCGGTGTTCGGAGTGCAGTTTTCCGACCCACAGACTCTTGCGTATGTTGGGTTGTGCTCTGCGATAGTGGGGCACAGCTTTTCTTTATTTCTAAAATTTAAGGGCGGCAAGGGAGTCGCTACCGCGATAGGAGGGCTTTCGGCAATAATGCTTTGGGCGATTGTGGCGGCGCTTGTAGTTTGGGTCGTGGTTTTCTATGCGAGCAGATATGTTTCTCTGGCGTCGCTCGCTCTTGCGGTTGCGCTTCCGATAGCCTCTTTTATAATATATCCGTCTATGCCCGGGCATTTTTACATTTCTCTGGCAATAGCGGCGGTCGTAATTTTCAGGCATAGAAGCAATATTGCAAGGCTTCTAAAAGGCACGGAAAACAGATTTTAGCCTGCGGACGGAGTGCGCTGCTTTGCGCATTCGTAGGATTTTTGGGGCGCATTGATATTATGGATACGAAGAAAAAAACATTTAAGATAGGTTTTATAGGGTTTGGGACTGTCGCAGGCGCGGTATGGAAAAATCTCGACGGAGGCAGGCTTTCGGCACGCTTTGGGGTTGACTACGAACTCTCAAAAGTGTGCGTTCGCGATTTGTCTAAAAAGCGCGCGGTTGAAATTCCGCCAGAAAAATTGACCCAGGATCCGTACGATATAATAAACGACCCGGAAATAGACATAGTTTGCGAACTCATGGGCGGCACGGGAGCAGCGTTCGATTATACGATTGCCGCCTTGCGCAACGGCAAGACAGTCGTAAGCGCAAACAAGGCTGTGATATGCGCTCGCGGCGAGGAAATTTTTGCCGAGGCAAAAAAATCGAAGGGCAGCTATTTTTTTGAGGCGAGTGTCGCGGGGGGAGTCCCAATAATAAAGGTTCTTCGCGAAGGGCTTGTGGCAAACCGCTTCCCGTTAATATACGGGATACTAAACGGCACGTGCAACTATATCCTAACCCGCATGGAACGCGAAAACGCCGCGTACGAGACGATTCTTGCGGACGCCAAAAGGCTCGGATACGTTGAGGCGGACGAATCTCTGGACCTCGACGGAATAGACGCTTCCCATAAAATATCGATACTCGGCTATATAGCGCACGGAGTATGGATAAAGCCTTCGATAGTTTGCGGCATAAGGCGCGTGACGCTCGAAGACATGGCGTGGGCTAAGGACTTTGGATACAGGGTGAAGCTCATCGCGGCGGTTAGGACTGTCGGTGAAGAAGGTGCGCTGTTTGCGTCTGTATATCCGGCACTCGTTCCGCTTTCCGACGCTGTGGCGAACGTAAACGAGGTGTACAACGCAGTTGCGATAACCGGAGACGTAGTGGGGCGGACAATCCACATCGGGCGCGGAGCCGGCGGCGACGCGACTTCAAGCGCAGTAATCGCCGATATTTTTGACGCCATAAAATATATTTCCGGGGAGCCAAAGACGCTAATCCCGACGCCGCCTGAAAAAGCGAGGGTAGCCGAGCTCGACGAAGTGTCAGGAGAGTTTTATATTAGGCTCGAGGTGGACGACGAGGCAGGGGTTTTGGCGTCGATAGCCAAGACGCTGTCAGATTGTGGCATATCGATAGAGACCTTGATGCAGCGTTCGTGCAAGACTGAGGGAAGGGCGTGGTTGCTTCTCACAACCCACACTACGACCGAAGGTGCCATACAGAGGGCATGCGAAGAGTTGAAAAACAATCCAAAAGTGTCGTCAGAGCCGTTTGTGCTGCGCTTTGGGTATTAGCCTTTTGAATGTTGCGGATTAATATCGCGGCGGATATATTTTTTAGCCGTTTGTGAATTTGCAGTGTCGAGCCGCTAAATATAGTGAATTTTTTACTTTTTTGAAAACACCCGCATTTGCGGGCGTTTTTTTATTTTATGGATTTGATGACGACAGTGAGGAGCGGTGATTTTTATTTATGAATTTGACGGGCCGGTTGTGCCAAAATTGGAAACTGCCTTAAACCGTGTGTGTCAAAATCTGGCAGAGTGTGCGATTTTGTCACATATTGAACTCTGCCACTTTTTATTAAGCGTTTAATTATTAAATTATTGCATTCTGGCATAACAAATGCTACATTAAAAGTATATGAATATCAATCCCGAAAAACTCACAGAAAAAAGCGTGGAGGCCATCAATGGCGCCATAGAGATAGCCAAAGGCAGGGGCAACACTGAAGTACAGCAGGTGCACTTGTTGGCGAGTCTTGTTGCGCAGGACGGCGGCATAGTTGGAGCGCTACTTTCTAAAATGGGCGCCGACAAGCGTTCGGCGTTGGAACTCGGCATACGCCGCGTTCTCGATTCGCTTCCAAAGGTTTCGGGTTCGAATACCGACGTGTACATGAGTAATTCATGCTCGCAGACAATAGGGCGCGCGGAGGAGATAGCCAAAAAAATGCGCGACGACTTTGTCTCGACCGAGCACATGTTTTTAGCGATAATCGAAAAGCCCGAGCCCGCCCAGATGGCGGATCTTTTCAGGAGTCTGCAGATAACGCGAGACTCGGTGGAAGAAATAATTAAACAGATGAGAGGAAACGATCACGTGACTACAAAAACACCGGAAGACACTTACGACGTTCTCGAAAAGTACGGCGCAGATTTGGTTAAACTTGCCGGAGCCGGAAAGCTCGACCCCGTCATCGGCCGCGAGGACGAAATAAACCGAGTAATTAGAATTTTGTCCAGAAAGACTAAAAACAACCCCGTTCTCATAGGCGAGCCGGGCGTTGGTAAAACGGCGATAGCCGAAGGCTTGGCGCAGCGCATTGTGCGCCGCGACGTTCCCGACGGCTTGAAAGACAAGACCGTATTCGCCCTCGATATGGGTGCGCTGATAGCTGGCGCGAAATACCGCGGCGAGTTTGAAGAGCGCTTAAAGGCGGTTCTCAATAAAATAAAAGAAAGCGAAGGCAAGATAATCCTGTTTATCGACGAGCTCCACACGATAGTCGGAGCCGGAAAGACGGAAGGGTCGATGGATGCCTCCAATATGCTAAAGCCGATGCTTGCGCGCGGCGAGTTGCGTTGCGTAGGCGCTACGACCCTCGACGAATACAGGCAGTATATCGAAAAGGATCCCGCGCTCGAACGCAGGTTCCAGAGCGTCTATGTCGCGGAGCCAGACGTCGAGACTACAATATCCATATTGCGCGGGCTCAAAGAGCGCTTCGAGACTTTCCACGGCGTGCACATTCAAGACAGGGCGCTTGTTGAGGCGTCCGTGCTAAGCGACAGGTACATTTCTGGGCGCCAGCTCCCCGACAAGGCGATTGACCTCGTCGATGAGGCTTGCGCGAGAATCAAGACACAGCTCGACTCTATGCCCACCGATCTCGACACAATGTTGAGAAAAGTGCGCAGGCTCGAAATAGAGGAAAAAGCTCTCGTAAAGGAAAACCACGACGAGAAACGCCTCGAAGAAGTCCGCAAAGAGCTCGCCCAACTTCGTACGGATTCCGCCGCGATGAAGGCAAAATGGGAGGCTGAAAAAGAGTCAACCAAGAAAGCCGTGACTTTGCGCGAGAAAATCGAAGCCGCAAAAATGCGCATGGAGCGCGCCGAGCGCGACTACAATTTGACCGAAGCCGCCGAGATAAAATACGGCGAACTTCCAAAGCTTGAAGAAGAGCTTAAAAAAGCAATGGAAGTCGAGAAAGAGGGCAATTCCCTGATAAGCGAGAGCGTAAACGCCGACGAAATAGCGGCGATTGTCGCCGAATGGACGGGAATTCCTGTAAAGAAGCTTGTTGAAAGCGATAAGGAAAGACTCTTAAAGCTTCCTGAAATATTGCACCACAGGGTGGTCGGACAGGACGAGGCGGTCGAGAGCGTCGCCAATGCGATTCTCCGCTCGCGCGCTGGAATACAGGATCCCAAGCGCCCGACGGGCACATTCCTATTCCTCGGGCCGACGGGCGTAGGAAAGACAGAACTTGCGAAGACTCTAAGCGAGGCGCTTTTCAACAACGAGGAAAATATGGTAAGAATCGACATGTCCGAGTACATGGAAAAACATTCGGTGGCAAGGCTCATAGGCGCGCCGCCCGGATATGTCGGATACGAACAGGGGGGCCAGCTGACCGAGGCTGTCCGCCGCAGGCCGTATTCTGTCGTGCTGTTTGACGAAGTTGAAAAAGCACACCCGGAAGTTCTAAACACTCTATTGCAAGTAATGGACGACGGAGTGTTGACGGATTCGCAAGGGCGCAAGGTTGACTTCAAAAACACCGTCATAATAATGACGTCCAACATAGGGGCGCGCTTTATTACCGACGGTAAAATAGAGCCTGACGGCTCGCTTTCGGAATCTACCCGCGAGGGCGTTATGGCCGAGGTAAGGGCGCACTTTAAGCCCGAATTTATCAACAGAATTGACGACATAGTAATGTTCAAGGCGTTGCAGCTTCCGGAGATAGTAAAGATAGTAAAGCTGCAGATAGATTCGCTCAACAAGAGGCTCGAACCGCAAAATATAAAGGTGGAGCTTACAAAAGGTGCGTACGATTTCCTCGCCGAAAAAGCGTACGATCCGCTCTATGGGGCGCGCCCGTTAAAGAGGGTCATAAACAACAGAATAGAAAATCCGCTCGCCCGCGCAATAATTTCCGGAAAGGTTACGGAAGGCGGCGTGATGAAGTTTACGGAAAAAGATTTGGCATAAACCCTTTTCCTTTTGCGACGCGCAATTCGATGGTTTTGACACCGCGGGTTGCGCGTTTTTTTTGCTTAACTGATTGTTTTTTCCGGCGGACTTTTCTGAGTTTGCGTGCGGCTTAAACTATCCCTAAACCTTGCGCATTATGTATATGGTGTATTTTTTAACAGGGCCGTGTACATACAAAAAAAACGCCGCGGAGTCATGGTCCTCCGCGGCGTTGCGATTATAACAGACTATTTCATTTCCAAATTGTTTTTTTTATCGGAGCACGCGCAAGCTTTCCCGCGGCAGCAGCCGCAGCATTCTCCGCATGCCCCATTTCGAGAGGAGGTTTTGAGCTTCTTTGAGAGCCAGAACAAGAGCAGACACGCAGCGATAACCGTGAAAAGCACTATTACCATTTTTTCCATAAAAAATTTCCAATTTAAGTTTCTTAATCCTTTATGCTATCCCAAAATTTTTGTGCCAATTCCCAAGAGCGTTCCAGCTTGGTATATTATAAAAGTCAAAATATAGGCTATCGAAAAGAGCATTGCGGCTTCTAAAATGGGCGCCTTCCAAGAGTTGAGTTCCCGTTTTATGATTGCGAGAGTTGCAAGGCACGGTATTGAAAGCAAGCAGAAAACCATAATGCAAAAGGCTTGTAGCGGAGTGTATGTTTCTGCGAGTTTTTCGCGCAGAGTTTGGCTTTCTTCGTCACTCTCTCCCTCGGAATAGAGAATACCGAGCTGGGAGACAAACACTTCTTTTGCGGCAAGCGCGCCGATTGTGGCGGTCGTGAGCTTCCAGTCAAATCCGATTGGCTCAAATACAGGCTCGAAGAATTTCCCAATGCGCCCAGATATTGTATATTCGAGCAGTTCGGCCGATTTCTCATTTTGGAGTGCGGCGATTGATGCATTGGCTTTTGCCGCCGTATCGACAATATTTTTCTGCTCGGTTGTCAGATTTTTTTCGTACAGTACTTCAATAAGGCTTTCTGGCATAATGTAAGAGTTTCCTTCAATTTCTGCAATGTCTGCGGCGCCGAGGGCCCCTCCGACCTCCAAAATTTTAATCTGATCTTCTGATATCTTCGCGGCGGAGATATCTTTCGATATGAGGGTATCGTAATCTTTTGAGAATTCGGTCTTTTCCGGGAAGGTATTGCACGCGTACAATATTATGGAGGTTGCGAGAATTATAGTGCCGGCTTTTCTCAGGTACACTTTGCCTTTGTCCCACATATGCAGAAGCAGGCTTTTTAGCGTGGGGAATCTGTAAGGCGGCAGTTCCATGAGGTACACTTCGCCTTCCCCTTTGAAAACCGTTTTTTTCAAGGCGAGCGCGGCAAGAAGCGCAACCGCTATGCCGAGTATGTATATCGTCCACATTGTAAATGCCTGGTATTTTTCCGCGAAAAATGCCGGTATGATTAGGGAATATATCGGAAGGCGCGCACTGCAGCTCATGAGCGGCAACACCATTATGGTTGTCTTTCTGTCGCGCTCCGACTCTATCGAGCGCGTTGCCATTATAGCAGGCACGCTGCACCCAAAGCCGAGAATAAGCGGCACAAAAGATTTCCCTTGCAGTCCGAAACGCCTCATCACTCCGTCCATGATAAATGCTGCGCGCGCCATATATCCGCTTTCTTCGAGAAGCGCGAGCGCAAGAAACATAAACAGTATGTTAGGCAAAAATACGACAACTCCGCCGACACCTCCGATTATCCCGTCTGTCAAAAGGTCTCTTATGTAGGGGAGAGTGCTGCTTCCCCATGCTGATTTTATGCCGTCTCCGAGGGCCGCAAACGCTTCTTCAATCCAGCCCATTACGGGATCGGCGCATGCAAATGTAAACCAAAAGGTAGCGTACATTATTGCAAAAAATATCGGCAGGCCCAAAAACTTATTGGTGACGACTGTGTCAATGGCGTCGGAGATGTCCCGCCTTTTTTGCGCGGGGAAGGAGATTGCGCCGCGGCATGCGCCTGCTATTATTGCGTATCTTTTATCCGCCATGAATGTGGGCGTATCGTCGATTGCGTGGATATCCGACAAATGCTTTATTTGTCTTGAAACCTCCTTCCAGGCGGGCTGCAGCTCCGGAATTTTCATCGTGCAGGTGTCGCTTTCGAGAAGTTTTATGGCAAAGAATCGAGGGGGTATATGGGTAAATCTTTCTATATTTAATGCCTTAATTTTCCCCGCAATTGCTTCTATAGATTCGTCCAAGTCTTTCCCGTATGAGAGAGTTTGCACGGCGCGGGGGTTGCGCACGGAGAGCATCTGGGAAATTTTTTCAATAAGAGGTTTTATTCCATCGTAATTGCGGCCCACTGTCTGCACGATTGGCAAAGCAAAGTATTTTTCAAGCTTTGGAATTTCGAATTTTATGCCTTTTTTTAAGGCGTCGTCGCTCATATTAAATGCTACGACCATAGGAATTCCAAGCTCGGCAAGCTGCGTTGTAAGATAGAGGCTTCTGTTTGGCGCCGACGAATCTATGACATTTATTATTAAATCAATATTTCCGCTTGTTAGTTCATCGAATGCGACAGCCTCCTCTGGGGAGATGGAGGATAGCGAGTATATTCCGGGCAGGTCAATAAGCTCAATTTGAATGTTTCCGATTGAGAATTTTCCGGACTTGCTTTCTACCGTGACACCCGGATAGTTACCGACATGCTGCCTTGCGCCTGTCAGGCAGTTAAATATCGAAGTTTTGCCGCAGTTTGGATTTCCGGCAAGCGCGATTCTGAAAAGTTTTTTCATTGTGCGCACTCTCTATATAAAATGATGTTTTTAGCGTCTAAGGAATGAATCGTTATGCTTGTTTGCATAACCTTTACCCTTATTAGGCCGCCAAATGGCGCGCGGGATTGTATTGCAAGCTCTGTGCCCGGAATAAGCCCAACGTCGGCGAATTTCTTTTCGCCGCGCGAGTGCGGGATTATTTTAAGGATTTTACCTGAAGATCCGACGGGCATATCTGCGAGCGTCGTTGTTTCTTCGCTTGCTTTGCCGTTTTTTGTTAATTTATCCATTGTAATTTTTTTAGTGAAGGGGCTGATATGCTACAAAGTTAGCCTAATCTAACTCTAATTCTCAAAAAAACACCCAAATTGCATTTTGGCTTTCTTAGCGTTTGGGCTTTTAGAGAGAAAAGGATTAAAATCTGTGGGTATAAAAGTTAGATAAGTCTAACCTGTCAAGGGAATTTTTTTCTTTTTTTTTCGCAAACTTGTACTTTTTTTAATTTTTTAGGCGTTAATGTCTCCCTTGAAGAAAAGACTTTTAAGAGCACGATAAAAGAGCAGGGTTGCTACTGTACCTTAAAAGTTGCCTGAATGGCAAGGCAGCATTTATTTCCTTTTAATTGGCTTCGAATCCAAGAAAGTTTGTGACCGAATTTTTGCTTAATTCCTTGAGGAGCTGGTGGGTAAGGAAATTATAAAAATTGAATCTTGTCCTAATAAAATTTTAACAAAATCTTTCTGAATTATACGCAAAAATAAATAAAAAAATTATTTAACATAGATAAATGGAACGCTTTTTTTTGCGCCAAAAAACAACAATTATGCAAAACTATCTGATTTTATGCAAACCAAACGTCTAAGATAAAAATGCTTGAGACCACATAGCGGGGCGGAAAAACTTTACCTTTTGCATTAAAATAAGCATGCCCAATAAAACAATATACCGCGTAGAAAAAACAATGTTCTACACACTGAATTTTATTAATAGAAATCCGAACGGGTTAAAAATTTAGAAGCGTTCAATATAAAAATCGGCAATAGATAAAAGCAATTTTTTATTGATGCAAAGTTCCGCCCAATACCTGCCAACAAAAAACCTTGCTGCGTAAAATAGCAGTTATTCTTCGCGGTTCTTGCGCCTAAAATTAATTACCATGCGCTTTACGCCAAAATATGTAAGCGGCGTCATTATGGCCGCAAATAGCGCGCCTCCCACAAGAAACCCGACAATGAGGTCAAAGCCCGTATTCATTAACGCCTCATAGCTTTGTGTGTTAATCACATCAACCATGGCTTTTTTTATCGCCGCATAGCTCAGAGGCCTTCCCGTGATTAAGCACCCCACATAGCATTGAACAGGGTATATCAAAAAAATTGTGAAATGATTTGTAATGAGAGTCCCAATAGTTGCTCCAATCTTGCTGCCCTTTAAAATGAAAGACGTCGGGATTGAAAACAGAAGCTGAAGCCCGAACGGGCATATGCACCCCCAAAACATTCCGATTGCCCAGCCACGGGCTATATATTCCGGCGAGGCCTGTTCGCGGACTATTTTGTTGTATAGAGCTTTTAACTTTTCCGTAATTTTTGACATACTCGTATCTTTTACGCGCGTTTTTCGCCCATTATTTTACGGTGCAGGGCAATGTAGGCAACAATCGTCACGGCAAGCCCGCCTATTATCCACAAGTAGTGCTCGTTTATTATGTCAGATCCTTTATGAATAAGTTCCAAATAAGATATGTCGCCCGTCAGATATCCAAAGTAATATCCTACACCTGCGAGGATTGCCGTCCATATTCCGGCTCCAAGCCCGGTGAATAGGGTAAATCTTGCGATATTCATTCTCGACAGCCCTGCTGGGATTGAAATGAGCTGCCTAATCGCGGGCAGCAGGCGGCAGACAAAGGTCACTATTTCCCCGTATTCCCTAAAAATTTCCTCCGCGCGGTTTAGGGCGTTTTCTTTTAGAAAGAAATATTTTCCGTATTTGTGCAGAAAGGGCCTGCCGAGCTTTATCGAGAGCGCATAGTTTACGAATGCGCCGGCTATGGAACCCGCCGTGCCGAGTATTATAATTATTAACAAGTCCGAGAAATGCGAGGCCGTCAGCATATTGTATCTCGCTACCAGAAACCCTGCCGGTATCATAACCACCTCGCTTGGAAACGGTATGAAAGAACTTTCTATCGTCATAAATACGAATATAAAAAGGCAAAATAATACGGGGTATGCTTGCGAATACGCCGCAAATGCTTCAATGTAGTTTGCTATAATATCTGCTGACATGGCTGTTTTATTCCCGTCCGTTTAAGAGTGTATTTTTCAAACAATAAAGGCAAGTTTGCCCGCTCTCGTCAATTTATAAAATGCGATTCTTTTGCGCGGAATGTAAATTTATATTTTTTACAAAAAAAACTTCCGCCTAAACTTGCCGCTTCAAAAGCTTAAGCGCGCGCTTTTAAAATTCATTATTCCGCAGAATTAAAAAAAAAGTTTGGCTCGATGCCAAACGTTTTTGAGAAATATTGCGCTATAAAAACTTCTCGATGGCTTCAAAATCGCGCCTTGCCGCGCCTATGTTAGACGAGTGCCATCTCTTGGCGGATTCGGCTAGCGTTTTCCTCAATTCCGGATTTTTTGCAAGCCGCTCAATTTCAGCAATGGCACTTTCGGCATCTTTTACTTTTATCGCCGCAGCCGATTCTTCAAGAGTTGCGCATATGCGCCTGAAATTCGACATATTTGGCCCATATACCATTGGAACTCCAAGCGCGGCGCAGTCTATCGGTGTCTGGCCTCCGTCGTTCGGGGGAAGGGATTTGCCTATAAAGGCTATATCCGCTATCTGGGTGAGCGTGCGCAGCTCTCCGGTAGTGTCGGCGAGATACGCGAGCGTTCCGGCGGGCGCGCGGCGCGACTTGCTTCGGACGCAATGCGGAATATCTTTTATCAATTCCTCTATGTGCGCGCGCCTCTCTGCGTGGCGGGGGACGAGCAGGAGACGGCAGTCTATGCCTTCTTTCCTCAGCTTCGCGGCCGCCTTCAAGAGCATTTCCTCTTCGCCCGGCCATGTTGACGAGCCGAGCAATACAAGCGAATCATTTGCAAACCCAAACTCTTCGCGCAAATCTTGTTTTTGGGTTTCGCTTAAAGTTTCGGCCGGCTTTGAGTCGAATTTAAGGTTGCCGGCGCAAAATGTTTTTCGGGGGTCGGCGCCGAGACGGATAAATCTTCCGAGGTCGAGCTCGCCCGATGCGGCAATGAGCGAAAGTTTGCCGAGTATGCGCCTGGCGATGTTTGGAAAGCGCGAGTATCTTCTAAAACTCTTGTCTGACATGCGCGCGTTTATCAGAAGCGCGGGAACATTTTTCTCCTTCGCGCGGTGCAGGTGTTCCGGCCAGAGTTCGCTTTCCATCAATACAATTACGTCGGGCTTCAATCGCTTCCATGCGCTCGCGGAAAACGGCATAAAGTCGAACGGGAAAATTCCGGCGTAAAATATTTTACCGGCGTATTTGTTGCGCAGGATTGCGTAGCCCGTGCTCGTTGTAGTCGTCACGACAAGCTCCACTCCGCCGCGCTCGCAGAGCAGGTCTATAAGCGGCGCGAGCGCCTCGACTTCCCCGACGCTCACCGCTTGAATCCATATTCTTTTCTTGCCCTTTGCGGGGGGCGGCAAATTTTTTTGGCGCCCGAAACGGTGCGGGAAATCGAGCCCGTACCCGCCTCTTCGGAGCATTCTCAACCCGTAATAAGGCGCGCTTAGAACGAGCGCGGGCAGAAAAAGCAGCCTGTAAAGCCAAATCATCTTACGCTTTTTGCAAAACTATCGCAACATTTGCGCCGCCGAATCCGCTCGAAAGCGAAAGCGACGTTTTGGGCGCCGTCATTTGCGTTTTGGTGATGATATTAAGCCCTTCGGCTTCCGGATCGAGTTCAGAGATGTGCGCCGAGCCGGGGGTAAAGCCCTCTTTCATCGCGAGCGCGCAGAATGCAGCCTCCATTACTCCTGCCAACGACAAACCGTGCCCGGTTATCGCTTTTGTCGAGCTTATCATTGCCTTTGCATTGCTCCCAAAAACAGATTTTATCGCCTTCAATTCGGCGACGTCTCCCATTGGGGTAGAGGTTGCGTGGGCATTGATGTAATCGACTTCGTCCGCGCCTATACCGGAGCTTGCAAGGGCAAATTTTATCGCGTGGATTACGCCTTCGCCGTCCGGTTGCGGTATTGCAACATTGTAGCCGTCGCTCGCCTGTCCCCAGCCGAGCATGCGCGCATAAATTTTGGCTCCGCGCTTAATGGCGCTTTCCTCCTCTTCGAGAACGGCAACGACTCCGCCGCCCGTGCCGACAAAGCCGTCCCTATGCTTGTCGAACGGCCGCGACGCCGTCTGCGGGTCCGGATTCAAGCTTAGTGCCCTCATTCCGACAAACGGAAGGAGGGTGCGCATATTGCCGTCCTCTCCGCCCACGACAAACATTTTGTCTTGGCGGCCGTTTGCTATTTCGTCGTAAGCGAACCCCATGGCGTGGGCGCTGCTCGCGCAGGCCGAGGCGAATCCGCAGCTTGCGCCCTTGATTTTATATGCCGAAACCAAATTGAATGAAAGAGTCCCCACTATCGAGCATACTATCGCAAACGGGAAACTGCGCAACGCCCCGACTTTGTCCATCTTTTGCATATGGTGGTAGAGCATTCCCGATGAGCCCGCGGAGGCAGTGTACATGCCGGTCATTATGTTGGATATTTCGGCGGGGGATAGGTTGGCGTCTTTTATAGCCTGCTCCATTGCGCAGTAAGCGTATAGGCAGTGCGGGGCGAATCCCCTCAGCACGTCGCGGCGGACCCGGTATTCCGGGGGATATGTCCAGTCTTCTGGGTCGCAGCTTTCGGTGTCGAAATTCTTTATTGTCCCGACGCATTTAGCGGGGATTTTTGGGTCGTCGAACTGCTTGTACACTTCGATGCCGTTTTTGAGGTTTATGAGGCTGTCGGCGACAGTTTCCCTGTCGTTGCCAATGCTTGTTATGAAGCCCAATCCTGTTATTACGACGTTTCTTTTGCTCATTTTAAGATTTGTAATCGAATGTTAAAGTGACCTTTTCCACGAATGCTGCGCGCTCGCCGTTTACGGAGCTTTTGCCTTCAAAGAAAAATAGCGGCCGGCGGATACGGGAAACTTTAAGGTCGATATCAAGCGTTTCCCCTGGACGGCAGATTCTCGTGCATCTGGCGTTGTCGGACGACATGAAGAATATCTTTTCCTTGTCAACCGGCTTTTCTATCGCGGGGTCGTCCGACGACAGCAGATATAGGACTCCAAGCTGGCCTATCGCCTCAAACATCAGCGTGCCCGGAAATACCGGATTGCCCTTGAAATGCCCTTTAAAAAAATATTCGTCGTCCCTGATTTTATACCGCATTTTTGCCATCCCGATTCCAATCTCGGCGGAGTCTATGAAAAGAAACGGCTCGCCATGCGGCATCAGATTCTCGATTTCCTGTCTGTTTAGCTTTTTTACCATAATAAAATCTGTTCGATTTTATATTAAAATTTCGGCGTTAGACAACAGTTTTCGCGCCTAAATCAGATTTTTCCTTATTGCGGCGAAAATCAGCTGTTGGGCAAACCCTGCGTATCTGCCGAATCTTCCGGCGGCAAATTCCCTGATTTTATCGGGGTTTTGCGGCGTCGAGTATAGATTTGTCATGGCTTGCTTTATCCAAGTGTCGACGGGGAAGGCTTCAAGGCGGTATGCGCCAAACAGCAAAATGCAGTCTGCAACTTTGTCGCCTATGCCGCTTAGAGATAGCAGATATTTCTTTGCGTCTGAGTACGGCATCTCGCGGAGGGAGTCGGGATTGAAGCCGTCGGATATGATTTTTAGGGCGGATTTTTTAAGATATGCCGAGCGGAATCCGAGTTTGCAATCGCGCAGCGTATCGTCTGGGGCCGCGGCTATGTCGGAAAATGAAGGCAGCGCATGCCTGCCGCCGCCTGCGGGCTGCCCGAGCTTCTCGGATAGGAGGCGCACGCACTGTTTTATCTGTATTATCCTTTTGCTGGACGAACAAATAAAGCATATTATTGCCTCTGCGGGCGACTGCCTCAATATTCTAAGCGTAGGCCAGATTTTCAAGGCTTTGCGAATGTTTGCATCGCCGGTTTTTTCGAGGGCTATTCGAATGGGGGCGTAGTCGGTTGAGGCGTCGAGATATTCGAACAGCTCATTTCCGGCGCCCTCGTATTTATCGACAGGTGATGAAAAGTGCACATTCCCGGATTTGTCGAGTGCCACCCTCAGCGCTCTTCCGCCGAAAACGCCCTCGTACGCCGCGTCAAATTTATTTTTATCGGCGTCGAAATTATCCCAAGTGAACGACTGACCGCCGTCGAGCGTCTCGCAAAAATCGCTTTTTTTAAAAGAAATCCCTTCGAGTTTTTCAAAGGGAGTCCATTCGTAATTTTTATGCATTTTATGCTTTTATTTTTTTCCGGATATCAATCCTTCAATGCTGTTGTCAACTGCTGTATCGGGATCGTCCTCCCAGAGCCAAGAGTGCTTTTGCGTCAAAATTTTTCCGGTGGGAGATTTCAGGACAAGCTTCCATGCGTTTACTTTCGCATCGGGTCCGGGCCAGTCGGATCCAGTGACTCCGAGGGCTATTTCGCGGGTCACAGAATGGGTCTCGGGGACTGTAAACTTGTAGGTCTTTGTCTTGGAATCCCCCGTGGAATCGACTGACAATTCAAAAGTGCAGGCGAGGGCTATGTCGTCAGGATCGTATCCAAACATCACAAAAAAATACATTCCGGCTCTTTTGTCGGGTTGCGTCCTTATCACAAGTTTCCCGTAGGTTGTCTCTTCGCCGGTAAATATCTCGTAAATTGAGCGCGTCTCAGGGGCGGAAATATACCGGTTGAGGACGTATGAGATTTTTGGCTCTCCTTTGAAATCCACGCCTATTGTGCCGCCCTCTTGCTCTTCGGGGGCAGTTTCGGAGTCTGACGAGCACGCTCCGACCGCGGCCGATACGGCAAGCGCTACTAAAAAAACGGCGTATTTAAGCAATTTCATAACTTAATTGATAATCGCCTTAGACGGCCAAGTGGTCAAGTTTATTCTATCCTATCGCGCGTTCCCCGCAGAGTGTTTTGCGGCTGATAAATTGGGCACTTTGCAAGTGGTAAAATTTTTATTTGCGATAATCGTAAACTTTTCATCGTTGCCGAAATGGGAACAATTTGAAATTTTTTAATGGATAAAGTATCCAAGAAAAACGGCTTTATTGGTTTTCCCAGTTCCGTTTCTTTGAATTTTTTTAATAAAAAATTGCTAAAGCAGGCTGGTTAGGCGGAAAATCCGTTATTCTATTCGATAAAAAAAGCGGAGGCAATCTTGCCTCCGCTTTTTACAGAAAGAAAAACTATTTAATCTTGCGCCTAAATGCGAATGCCATTGCGAACAGCCCCAGCAGCGCTGCAAAGGCGGAAGGCTCTGGGACAACCACCAACTGTAAATTGTTTCCGCTCCATTGGAGAAAGGCGTCTTCGCCAAATATTGCCGACATGGTGTCTAAGGTCGAAGAAGAAATGTCGTTTGACGAGTCGGAAGTGTTAAAACCGCTTAGAGAATCGGCGCTTATTAGGTTAAATGTTCCGTACATTCCCTCTTCATATCCGACATTGTTGAAGTCGAAATACAGTTGTGTATTCTCATTCTTGGAAAAGGTGCCCCCCACTTTTATTAGCGCATCTTCGCCGGTGCAGTTGAAAATCGAGTCATCGAGAAACATGCTAAGCGTTGCGTTTGTAGTCATCTTAAAATCTCCTGAGGTTTCTATTCTTCTTACATACGCATTCATCTTTCCTTGGAGTGTAAATGTTTTTGCTGTGAGCGCGTCGAGTGCCGCTCCATATTGCCCGAAGTTGAATGAATAGTTGCCGCCCCCCCACCTGAGTGCAACATCTCCCGAAACATTTATTTCAAAACGCTGTTGGGTAGCGCCCTCTGCAATATAAAAATTGGCGCCCACATAACCGACCTTCAATGTGCCGGTATTTATGGCGAAAGTGGAGCTCGAAGAATCTGCGCTACCAAGCAGAAAACTTGGCGATCCGCCCCTTATTAGCATTCCGCCGTTTGTTATGGATTCTTTTATACTTATAGGATATGATAAAGTAATTGCATCACCCCATGTTACAGTGTCACCTTCGACAGTTGCAAATTTGTAGCTATGAAAATAGATTATGTCTGTAGCGGATGGGGCGGTTGTAGCCTGCGAATATTTGCCTACTATGCCTCCGTTTGGTTCAGGGCAGTTTGCGCGCATTGCAGCGTTGTCGCCGGCATAGTCGCTCGAATATAGGTATAGTGCCATTGAATACACATCATTGGCATTTACTTCGCTTAAAATGTAATAATTGTCGGGATTGGAGAGATCGGAATCTGTTCCCTTGTATGCGTAATAAGCTGCAGAGGCTATTTGTGACAGTGCCGCGGATGCTATGATAAATGATAATAACTTTTTCATATATAGGCAATTTAGTAAAGCCATTATGCGAACTATCGCTAAAAATGTCAAGCAATTTAAAACTCTAAAATCGAGACTAATTAAAGTCTAATTATTTTACAACCGTCCACAACCTGCTTGACACTTTTTAAATGTGTAAGATAAACGAAAGTTTCATCTTTAAAGAAATGACAAAAGAGCGACTGCAGGGACACGCATGCATTTTTGCTGCGAACGTTATTTTCGGTATTTATATACCCATATCAAAATATTTAGTGGCAAACTGTATGTCTGGCGAGATGTTAACCCTATTTAGAATGTGGGGCGCCGCTATCCTATTTTGGATATCCTCAATTTTTGTAAAGGCCGACAAGGTTGACCGCCGCGATTTGGCGTTGATGTTCGTTTTCTCGCTTTTCGGTGTGGTATTAAATCAGGGCGTTTTTATATACGGGTTGGGAAAGACCTCTCCCGTGGACGCTTCTGTGATTGTCACAATGACTCCCCTTATGGTTCTGATAATATCGGCGCTCTTTATGGGAGACCCTGTCACTTCAAGGAAACTTACAGGCGTTTTCACAGGGGCCGCCGGCGCGATATGGCTTATCCTTTCGGCAAACCACGCAGTAAATTCGACAGGCACAGCGTCGGGCGACTTGCTGATTCTTCTCAGCGGACTTGCCTCCGCCATATACTTTGCAATGTCCAAACCCCTCACATCGCGCCATTCGCCGATTACTCTTATGAAGTGGATGTTTTTATTCGCGTCGATAATGTTTCTGCCTATAACCCCGTCGATAACTTGCGCTCCAGACGCGTTCAAGGACAACTTTGGGGCGGCCGATTTGGCGATGCTCCTGTACGTCGTGGCCGGCGCCACTTTTATAACGTATCTTTTGATTGCAATGGCAATCAAGAGAATGAGGCCAACGACAATGGCGATGTACAATTATGTTCAGCCTTTTGTGGCGTCAATGGTTGCTGTGTATTTGGGACAGGATAATTTCTCGTGGGAGAAGGTCGCCGCGGCGCTTCTGGTCTTTACCGGCGTGTATCTCGTCACTTCCTCGCACCAAGCAAAGGCTAAATCTGGCGGCGCGGAAGGCGGGCAAGGTTGAGCGGATTGCGGGCGTTTTTAACGGCGGTTAATGTTGCGCCGCATATTGCGCGATGGCACTATCGTCTATTGTACGGGAATAAATCTTATAAATCGCCGGGGCTAAAATTTCTTGCGGCATATTGTCTAAGATTCCCGCCGGAAAGCAGGCAGAGCTCTTGTGCTTTTGCATTGTAAATACAACGTTTTTTTATTCTAAAAGCGCTCTAATTAAAGATTGCGCCAGGGTTATTTAAGCGAGCCTGTAAACAAATAAAACTACAAAAAAACCCGCATGAGTAGGCTTTGCGGGTTTTTTTTAAGATTGAATACTTTTGGTATATGCAGCTTGAAGCCCGATTACGAATGAAGCTCCAAGTCGATGTCTATAAATCTGCGGTCAACAGCTTGGGCTGCGACTATCACGCTCGTGCCAAAAATATTCGGAACGCTCGAGCCGCGCGATATTTGGGCCGCGGGCTTCGTGAGCCCAGTAAGAATTTGCCCGTAGCATTCGATTTCCGGCGCGAGAACTTTTATCATTTTTGAAGATATGTTTCCGCTGTCGAGATCGGGGAAAATTAACACATTCGCCTTTCCTGCGACAGAGCTTGAAATATTCTTTAACCGCGCTACTTCAGGGCTTAGGGCGGCGTCAATTTGAAGCTCTCCGTCAACTTCCATATCGAGCATATCCCGCTTTGCCTTTTCGTGGACAAGCGCAGTTGCCGCCTTCATTTTTATGATGCTTGGGTGGTTGGACGTGGAAGCTTTCGAGGAATACGACAACATCGCAATTCTCGGAGTTTGAAGCGTAAGCTGGTTTGCAAGCAGGCCGGTTGTAAGGGCGATATTGCACAGTTGCTCTTCGGTCGGTTCCGGTATGACGCCGCAGTCGGCGAGGAATAGATCGCCGTCAATCCCGACCTCCGGGCGTCCTGTTGAAAGTATCATGATAGAGCTTGCAGTCCTAAACGCCTTTTGTAGCGGTATAATCTGGAAAATCGGGCGCAGCGCGTTTGATGACGAAGTGGTGGCCCCGGCGAGCATTGCGTCGGCGCGGCCTGTCGCGAGCATTAGCGTTGAGTAGTAGTTTGGATTTGATACGAGATTGTGTATGCCGTCGTCGTCGAGCGCCCTAAATTTTGGGAGGGCTTTCATTATCCTGCACAACTCCGCGAAGTCGTCCGATTTTACCGGGTCGATAATTTTCATGCCGTCGAGCCGCACGTCTATTGCCGCCGCTATCTCCGAAATTTTTTCGCGGTCTCCCAGCAGGATTGGGACTCCGAGCTTGCGCGTTGAAAATTGGCGCGCTGCCTGCAATATTCGGGGATCCGCCCCTTCCGGATACACTATGCGTTTGGGGTGGTTTTGAAGGCGCGCGGAGAGTTTTTTTATGAGTGGCATTTGAATTTATATTTGGGGTTGCAAAATATATTTTGTCCGCACTGTCACGGACGGGACAACTTGTCGGCAATATTTCATTTTTAGCCTATGAAGTCAAGTTTGAAGAAGCGAAGCCGCAAAAAAACGCCCCATGGGGGGCGTCTTGCAAGAGAAAACGGCAAAAGTTTCAAAACTGCTAAAAAGTAAATTCGCCGAGGGATATTGAGCCGTCTTTTGAGGCTTCTTTGGCGGCAAATTTAAAGTCGTGGAAAATTTTATTTTTGTGGGCGAGCCGCGCGACGAGTTCGTATTTGCCCTCGGGCAGATTCTTGGGCAATTCAAATTCGTCGAATATGGATATTTTGCCGGGCAGCCATTTTGTGGGATCTGCCTTTGAGACAAAAGTTGCGGCAACTTTGCCGTCTGGCGTGCGCAGCTCATAGACAAGCTCGTAGGGAAGGGATATCCTCGCAATCCCTCCGTTCTCGCCTTCGAGGGAGATTTTTAGTTTTCCTCCGCCCAATTCCATTTTTGCGGTATCGACAAATATGCGCGCGCCCACTCCGCGAGAAATCTTCTCAACCTGCGCATATTCTTCGGCGGGGACTGACGATGGTCTGAGATTTTCAGAAACGAGCGATGCGTGGTTGGATAGTATGAAGTCGACAGCCTTCGGAAGCGGCCATTTTCTCTTCAACATGTCGGGATAGCATACGTACCATTCAAACAGCATCGGCTTGTATTTCCATACGTCCCCCATTTTTGTGACACCCGCTTTGAGATATTTGCCCTTTCCTATCCAGTGGTCGTAGTGCCCTTCGCCGCCAACGCCGTCGCGGCGCAGACCCACGCGCGAGCCTTCGCCGTCGCCTATTGCGTATTTGAGAACGACGGCATCGTCAGTCATAAATACGAGGTCGGTTTTCTTGAAATTGTTCAGGTACATATCGGCGTACTGCTTCCGGACTTCGAGCGGGGCTGGCTTTATTCCAAGGCCGAACGTGTGCCACTCGCCCCAGTTGCCGTAGCTGCCTATGTCTATCGTGGATATGCGCGGGTCGCCGTCATACCTTTCGGCTAGGGCTTTTATGAAGCGCTCGTGGAGTTTTATAAATACGGGATCTTCAAAAATCGGGGTGACGCGCTCAAACTTCGTATCGCCCGTGGAGGAGTCTCCGTTGGGGTCGTTTTTAAACATTGCAAATTTTGCGCCCCTTTTCTTAAAGACCCATTCAGGCGACGCATATGGGGTGGCGCTGTGCGCCGATGCGCACATTACGCGGAATGAGAACGGAATCCCGAGCTTTTCCGCGCGCGCTATTTCTTTGTCTATGGGCTCCCAGTTGTATTTGCCCTCTTCGGGTTCAAGGCTTTTCCAATGGAAGCGCACATAGCGCGAGCCGTACGGCAGTTTCGGATCCATCTTCCAGCCTATTGACATCCAGCCTTGCCCGGGATTTTGGATTATATCGTTATTGCGGGTGAATTTCTTCTCCGCGGATTGTTCTTTGCAGCCGCATAGCAGCGCGCAGACACTAAGCAGTAGGATTATTTTTCTCATATGTATATTTTAGATTAATATTTTATGCGTATCGGATTGCAAGTCTGTATAGGGGTTAGCCCCGCCGTAAAAGTTCATTTGACAAACAGCGCGGCGCCATTTGCCAAAATAAGTCATAGAGATATTTCAGCGAGAGTGACCGAGCCGTCAGGGTTGGATTCTTTCGCGGCAAATTTAAAGTCTCTAAAAATTTTGTATTTGTGGGCGAGGCGCGCTACAAGTTCGTATTTGCCTTTTTGCAGGTTTTTGGGCAGCGCAAATTCGTCGGAGAGCGATATTTCGCCGGGAAGCCATTTCGCGGGATCTGCCTTTGAAACGAAAGTTGCCGCCACTTTCCCGTCGGGATTGCGCAATTCATATACGAGTTCGTAGGGAAGGTATATTGGGCAATTCCCAAAATTTAGCAAGTCCAGAGATACCGCCAAATTTGAGCCGGACAGCTCAGCGCGCGAATGCCGAGGGCATATCCTCGCGCCGATATCCTTTGCGAGCCTGCGGAACTCAGCTTTCTCTTCGTCGTTCATTTGCGACAGCTGCCAGTTTTCGTTGAAAAGGCATGCGTGGTTTGATATTACGAAATCTACGGCGCGCTTCATCGACCACTCTTTTTGTTTCGCGGCGTTTGCGATGAATTCCAGAAGAACCGGGCGGGTCTTCCAGATATCTCCCATTTGGGGAATGCGGGAGTATTTTTTAGAGCCAATCCAATTTTGATAATGCCAGTATCCTCCTACGCCGTCGCGGCGTATTCCGACTTTCGGAAATTCCTTGCCTTTGCCGAGTGCGTATTCGAGAGTCGTATGGTCGTCGCTCATGAATACGAGAGGGGTTTTTTTGAAATTGTCCAGATACATGTCGGCGTAGATTTTTCGGATTTTCGGATCGGGTACGGGTATGCCGAGCCTGTGTGTGTGCCATTCGCCCCAATTGCCGTAGCTGCCTATGTCGATAAAAGCTATGCGAGGGTCGCCGTCGTATCTTTCGGCGAGCTTTTTAATGAACTTGGAGTGCTCTTTTATGAATATGGGATCGTCAAAATGCGGAGTGACCCGCACGAGGGTCGTCATTGGTTTTGAAGGAATTTGGTCTTTCTTTTCCCAAGAGAACTCAGAGCTTTTAACGCCTTTTTTAAACACCCATTCAGGGGTTGAATATCTTCCCTTTGAATGGTAGTTTGCGCACATAATCCTAAACGACGCGGGTATTTTGTTTTTTTCGCCCCAACTTATGGCTTTGTCGATTTTAGACCAGTCGTACTTGCCCTCTTCGGGCTCCAGATCCGCCCACAAAACGCGCGTGTAGCACGCTCCGAACGGCAGCCCTTCAATCCGTTTTGAAACGAGCATTAACCCTTGCCCGGGATTCTCTATTATCGAGTCGTCCGGGGTGAAGGACTTTTCGATGGACTGCCCGCAGAACGCAGAAAGACATGCGATTAGGGCGGTAAATATAAATATCGTTTTCTTCATTTTCTTATTTTTTAAGAAATTTTTTTTCGCGGGCTGTGCTGGACAAGCGCGCTATATTGAGATTTTTGCGATGGTTATTGAGCCGTCAGCGTTGGCTTCGACGACCGCAAATGCGAAGTCTTTGAGAACTTTGCCCTTGTGGGCGAGGCGCGCGACGAGTTCGTATTTACCTTTCGGCAGATTTCTGGGTAGCTCGAATTTATCGGATATTGAAATTTCGCCCGGCAGCCAGTCTGACGGGTTTTCTTTCGACGAAAAGCTTGCCGCCGTTTTCCCGTCCGGGGTGCGCAACTCGTAAACGAGTTCGTAGGGCAGGTATATTTTGGCGCAGCCGACATTCCGCCCTTTGAGGGAAATTTCGACACTTTGGGAATCAGACAGTATGCGCGCGCGGTCTATGACGATTCTCGCGCCTATATATTTTTTAAGCTTTTCGATAAGGGGGGCGTCTTGGGCGGATGTAAAAGTGTTTTTGAAGTGGAAGTTATCGTTAAATACATTGCAGTGGTTGCCGAGAATGAAGTCGACGGCGCGCTGCATGGACCACTCCTTTTGTTTGTTGGGGGACGATATAAATTCGAGAAGCACTGGCTGCGATTTCCAAATTTCTCCCATTTTTGGAATGCGGGAGTATTTTTTAGAGCCAATCCAATTTTTGTAATGCCACGGGCCGCCTACGCCGTCGCGGCGTATGCCGACGCGCGGAAATTTTCCGCCCTTTTCAAGTGCGTATTCGAGTGTTTGGGCGTCGTCGCTCATAAATACGATAGGCGTCTTTTTAAAGTTGTCGAGGTATGCGTCGGCGAATTTTCTGCGCGTTTGCGGTGTCGCTTCTGGTACGCCAAGCCGGTATGTATGCCATTCGCCCCAGTTGCCGTACCCGCCGAGGTCTATCGAGCTTATATGGGGGTTGCCGTCGTAGCGTTTGGCGAGCTCTTTCACAAAGCGCGTATGCAGCTCTATAAGCAGAGGCTCGTCAAAATACGGCGTATAGCGCGTCATTGTGGTGAAGGGGCTTTTTGGGTTTTGCCGCTCCTTTTCCCAGTTGTATGGCTTGTATTTTATGCCTTTGTCGAGCGCCCATTTTGGTGTGGAGTAGGGCTTTTTGCTGTGGTAGTTCGCACAGGTTATGCGAAATGATACTGGCAGGCCGATTTTAGCGTAGTTTTCAATGAGTTCGTCGATTTTGGACCAGTCGTACTTGCCGTCTTCCGGCTCAAAATCCGACCAGTCGTAGCGTCCGTAGCCGACGCCGTAAGGGAGTATGCCATCCGTTCTCGGCTTTTGCGTGCATGATGCGAATCCCTGCCCGGGGTTTGTTATGATTTTATCGCTTTCGGTAAATGCCGTATCCGTCTGCTGCTTGCACGCGCATATTGCAAACGGCAACAGGGCTAGCAGTAAAATTCTCATAAATTTCCTTTGTCTATTACATGTATAATAGGTAAATAATAAAATATTTGTGCGCGCCTTCAAGAATTTATTGTTAATGAAGCTTTCTTAACAATAGGGCTTATGGGGTTCCCCAAAAATTTTATACCGGAATATTGAATGTCGCAATTTGAAAGCGGTCGGGCGCCGTAGATATTTTTTTTAATGGGTGTCTTAAAGTTAGTTTTTCGGAGAAATTTTTTGTGTTTTTGGGATAGATTTTGGACTTACAGTCGGGAGTTTCTATGTATGCGGCGGAACTTTTTGCTGTGCGGGAGTTTTATATTTTTAGGTTTATCCAATGCGATATAGGCTTGTTGCAGAGAATCCAATAGGTTGATTTCAAGGTGCGCCTTGACAAATAGTAAATATATTTTGCGCGGATTGCGCAACGCCAAGCCCGGTTTCCCATTCTCCCATTTTGCGCTTGGTATACATATTTTTTTACAGGGCGCCGCCGCGCACTATAAATACGGCTGACTCTTTTTAATGGGAGTCTGAAAAAGTCATAGAAAAACATACGCCAAAAACGCGGAGTGGACAAAAATATTTTGGCTTGCTCCAATACCTTCCGCCGCTTTTAGACAAAAAGCGCAGAAAGAAAAATATCTTGCCGCGCGATAATTCTTGCACAATTTTTGGGCAGAATCTCAGACAAAAATATCTTTCCCAACGACAATCCTGCCTCAGTTTTTAAAAAAAGCGCAGAGCGCAATTTCTTCTTTATCACAGCGCATGCCTGCGTCTATGCCTTCCCAGCAAGAGTTATGCTAAATTATGCTGCCCGCCATTTTAACGGGCAGCTCTCCGCCGAAAACATTATGTGCGCAAAAAAAAGGCGCTTTTCTTGACAGCCTATTCAAAGGTTGCCAGTTGCCGAAATCAGCAAGGCGGCCAATGCAGTTGGCGCCCGCCGAGAATATGAAGGTGCAGGTGCGGAATGGTTTCGCCGGCGAGGAGCCCGTTGTTTATAACAACCCTAAACCCGTCTTTAAGCCCGCATTTTTCCGCGACTTTCGGCACGGCGAGCATGAGGTGCGCGAGTATCTGGGCGTCTTCCTCTTTCGCTTCGGCAATCCTCGCAATGGGTTTTATCGGGAATAGGAGAACGTGTACGGGCGCCTGCGGATTGATGTCGTTGATGGCGGCGCAAACATCGTCTTTATAGACGATTTTCGACGGTATTTCTCCGTCGAGAATTTTTTGAAACAGAGTTTTCATACGTTTAAAACTAAACTCCTTCCGCCGCCATTTGCAAACGAAAAAGATTTTTCTCTTTTTATGCTTATATAAAAAGAATCTCGAGATTGGGCAGGGCTTTTTCGTATCTGGAAATAAAACCCTCTATGGTTGCTATGTCCGAAGAGTGGGTTCTTATATTTTTTTTTGTTTTTCGGGCGAGCTCCCCAAGGCCGCAAATGACGAGATACGCCCTGTCGTGGCCGGCGAGCCTTTTTACCGCCGAAGAAATCGGCGCGAGCGCAAATAGCGGCTCCGACGGCGCGAGCTCAACAACCTCTACCGCTGCAGACGGGTCGTATAGCGCGAGTATGCGCTTCGCAAAAATTCCGAGCGGCGCAAGGTCGTCTTCAGGGAGGCGGAGGGCTGTTTCAACTCCGCGCGCGGCGTCCGCGCACATCGGCAGACTGTACGGGCTCGAATGCGCGAGGAGCTTGTTTAGCAAGCGGATTTTTCTTGCGTACTCCATATTTGAAATTCCCCTAAAAAAAGCGCTCCTGCCCGGCGTCGCCTACTCCCGAATATTTTGCGTACCACGGTATGTCTGCGCGCTCCATTCCTTCAAATTCCCCTATTCTTATAAACAGGACGGCGCAAGCGATTGCGTCGTAAAGCGCGCGGTGCCACTTGGCGCGGCTTTCCGGACAAAATTTTTTCGCCGCTTTGTCTATCCTTTCTTGCACTCCGAATGCGCGCGCGCAATCCGACAGTTTCGCACCTCCTAATGACGGGAATAAATTCCTTACGAGCGCGCACGTATCGAGCCACGGGGCCCACTCAGGCGTGCGGCCACCGCGGGCGAAGTCCGGTACAATCCCCGGCGAGGGGAGAGCCGCGCGCAAAAAACTGTCCTCAACAACCGCGTTGTGCGCCATAAAAATCCCGTGCGCCCTCATTTCGCAGAATAGCGGCAGGTCGGCTGAAAACGGCTTTTGGGAATTTGCCATTTCGTTGGAAATCCCAAAAAAGTCTGAATCGCGGGCAGATATTTTCGTTTTCGGGGCGCAGATGCGCGTGTGCGCGGATACAACCTCGCCGCCGCAAATTTCCGCAACGCCATATTCAACTACCCCGATTTTAGCCGACCCTTCAAAGTCTATTGCGAAAATCGGCGTCGTATTTTTCATCTTGCCCATTGTCGTAGGAATCTCATACATTACGCCCATGCAAAGCGAAACTTTCAAGGTTTTTATTAACGAACTCGCCGATATGAGCGGCGAATACATCGCAAAGTCTTTCGGCCGCCGCCACGGCGTAGATTTCAAAAAAGACAATTCTCCCGTGACGGAGGTGGATAAAAATACGGAATACATGCTGCGCGAGGCGATACAAAAAAAATTCCCCGACCACGGAATAATAGGCGAGGAGTACGGCACCTTGAATAAAGACGCCGAATACGTATGGGTGATAGACCCGATTGATGGCACAAAATCATTTATAAGCGCCGTTCCGCTCTTTGGAACGCTCATAGCGCTTACAAAAAACGGGAAGCCTGTGCTTGGGCTGATAAACCAGCCTGTCTTGCACGAGCGCATGGTAGGCGATTGCAAAGAGTGCCTGTTTAACGGGGCGAAAGTCTCGCCCTCCAAAAAGACGGAACTCAAAGGCATAACGCTGCTGACTTCCGATTCGCGCTATTGCTCGCGCCTGCGCGGCGAAGAGCAATGGAAGAGGCTTGAAGATGCCGCGGCAATCTCGCGCACATGGGGCGATTGCTACGGGTACATGCTCTTGTGCAGGGGATATGCCGACGTTATGGCGGACGCGCTTCTTGAAGTTTGGGATTTTACCGCGCTCTTACCCATATTGAAGGGCGCCGGGGTCGCCTATTCCGACTGGCGCGGCGGCTGCGATATAGGCCACGATTGGGGGCTAATTGCTTCCTGCACGCCGGAGCTGCATTCAAAGGTTCTTGCCGCGGTCAAGCGTTAGCGCTATTGGATTCCGGCGCGCACGGAATTTATAAAAAAGGGCAATCGCGCGGGACTCTCGCTTTCAAATATCAAAAAAAGGGCAATCGCGCGGGACTCATGAGAGCAAAAGTCAAAAAAAAGGCGCAGCCGTGCGGCTGTGCCTTTTTTGATGTTTACGCCTTTGTCAGTTTACTTTCCGACTTGCTTCGGCATTTGCGGAAGCGGCGTCGGCGCGCTCTTTTGTCGGCACCGAGTGGCCGTGGCGTTTTATTATCGGGGAGTGCTTTATTTGCTGTGTGGCAGCTGGCGTCGGGGTAGAGGGCGCCCCTCCGAGGTTGATTTTACCCGTTGCCATAGCGTATATTGCGCCGACAGATACTGCTGCAAGCGCGGCCGCCCCTATAAGCTCGGCTTTGTTAAACGCCTTTTCTCCGTTTTCTTTGCGCGCCCAAATGTAGAACGGTATCCCTATTGTGAGGAATATGACAGATGCCAGCAGATATTCCAGACCGGCGGCGTAGATTAGCCATAAAGCGTATACCGCGCCGATGCAGCCGCTCGCGGCAGCCATTGACGCGCTAACCGGAAGCCCGGGAACTACCGATTTCAGTTTCCTCTCCTCTGAGATTTTAAACAGGTACGCCGTACTCGACAGATACGCCGGCAGGACCATTACGCCCGTTATGCTAAGCATGGTATTCCAAGCATTGTTGGAAAAAAATACCATAAGCATTGCCAGCTGCATGAGAGCGCTTGTAATCCAGAGCGATGTTGACGGAGAGCCGCTCGCGTTTGATTTTGCGAAGAACTTTGGGAATGTCCCGTCATTTGCGCATGCAAACGGCATTTCGGCAGTGATGATAGTCCACGCAAGCCAGCTCGCCAAAACCGATATGAGCAGGCCTATATTCATAAGCCATGCGCCCCACGGTCCGACGACTTTTTCGAGCACACCGGCAGTTGATGGATTTGCGACCGACGCAATTTCGTGTTGGCTCATAACGCCGAACGGCAGAACCGAAAGCATTATGAAAACTATCAGCCCGCCGAGGAATCCCATAATGGTGGCTTTGCCAACATCTCCCTGCGACTTCGCCCGGCCCGAGAGAACGACCGCGCCTTCGATGCCGATAAACGCCCAAAGCGTGACGAGCATAGTGCTTTTTATCTGTGCGCCGAGCCCTCCGAGCGTATGCCCGTCGATTGCCATTTTGCCCCAGAAGTCGAACGTAAATTTGTCCCAGTGGAAGGCGAATATGAGAATTATCGAGAACAGCAAGAGCGGGACGAGCTTGCCGACAGTTCCGATTATATTTATAATGGAAGCCTGTTTTACGCCCGCGAGCACGACAAAATTGAATGTCCAAATCAGTACCGACCCGCCGAGTATCGACCAAACGTTGTTTCCTCCGGTAAATACGCCCGGGAAGAAGTAGTTCAGCGCGTCCATAGTAATAACCGCGTAGCCGACGTTTCCGAAAATCTGGCAGAGCCAATACCCCCATGCGATGGTAAAGCCCGCGTAGTTGCCGAATCCGTCTTTGCTGTACATGTAAATGCCCGCGGTCAAGTTTGGGCGCGCGGACGCGAGGATTCTAAACGAGTTTGCGATAAAAAATATCCCGATGCCGGTTATAATCCACGCGATAATCACCGCGCCCGCGGAGGCCGAGGCCGCCATGTTTTGTGGTAAACTATATATGCCGCCCCCTATCATGGAGCTCAGCACTATTGCGCCGAGTCCAATGACGCCCAGTTTCTTAGCGGAAGACTGGGCGGCCGGGGCGGCGGAGCCGTTGTTTGAGTCCGCCATAGTATTTTTGGGGTTATACCGTCGCGGGGGCGGCGAATTCAAAGTTTAGGAATCCGAGCGCGGTCAGGCAGTAGCCAAAATTCTGCTCGATATTCACAAAGTTGTGGAACATCTGGAACTCGCTGTGCTTTTGAACTCCGCGAATATTGAGCTCGTGGTTTAGGGATTTTGTCAGCCACATTTCGGCGTGCGATTTTGCGATGTCGTCGTCGACGTACGTGTCGAAATATTCGACGTATTCCGCGGCCCAGCCGCCTATAAGTTCGCCTTTTGAGTCTTTGCCCCAGCATATTCCGACGCCTGTTGCGATTGCCTTGTGGTCCTGCTGGCGCGCGCCGTTGCCCGCTATGATGACTTCGAGCACCGCTCCATGTTTAAAGAATTTTGTGACTTTGTCCACCGGGTAAATTTTGCCGAACAGTTCTTTCGGGAGCACGGAGGTGTAGGGAATGACGTTAAAATTTTCGATTTTAGCCTCCATTAGCGCGGAGTCGTAGCAGAACGTTTCAAATGGCTGTGGCGGAATACCGTCTTGCGCTTGTCCTGCGCCGCCTGTGTGGAATGCGAGAGTTGGATATCTTGTGCCTAATACCATATATTTTCCTTTTTTAATGTTTTTACGGTTTTGCGTTCTTTTTTATCTGCGACGGGCGGAGCCGTTCTTTTTGGGCGGCATTTGCCCTGCCGGTTTGGAATCGCTATTGAGACAAGACAGCGTGCGCCTCGATATGTTCCAACAATCGTTTTGCGGAAAAGACCATTTGCGCAGACGTCAGGCTATTGCTTCTACAACTTCGGCGAGCCGTTAAAATTCAAGCGGGTGACCAATTAGCCGTGGTAAAGACTAAAATTTCAATATGCTAAATATCAAATTGCGTCTGAGTTCTTATATTTGTTTAGAAATTTCGTTAAACATCAAATTGTATCTGAAAAAATTTTTTCAGAAAAATTTGCGGGGGCTGTTCTCCGATTTTTAGAGTAAAAAAATTTTGGATTTTGAAGATAGCTTTGCGCAAAAAAAAGCGCCCGCAAAAGCGGACGCTTATTTTTTATCGTTAAAATAATCGGCTATTGCGCAGAGGTATCGTCAACAACTGCGATGTGCAGGTCTTTAAGCTGCTTTTCCGTCACAGGGCAGGGCGATTGGGCCATTAAATCCTGGCCTCTTTGGGTCTTGGGGAAGGCGATGATGTCGCGTATGCTCTGGCGGTTGGTCAGAATGCTTACGAGCCTGTCAAATCCAAGCGCTATGCCCCCGTGCGGCGGAGCCCCGTATTTGAAAGCTTTTAACATGTAGCCAAAGCGGGATTCAATTATGTCTTCCGGAATTTTTAGGACGTCGCGGAATACTTTCTCCTGAACCTGTGGCTGGTGGATTCTTATAGAGCCGCCGCCGAGCTCCACGCCGTTTAGGACGATGTCGTAGTGCTGGCCGCGCACGCGGAGCGGGTCGGAGTCGAGATATTTTATGTCCTCCTCGACGGGCGAAGTGAACGGGTGGTGTGCCGAAACGTACCTGCCTTGCTCTTCGTCGAAAAGCATCAGCGGGAATTCTATGACCCAAAGGAAATTGAATTGGTCGGCGGGGATTGAAAGCTTTCCGCGCGCCTGCAAGAGCTTGGCGCATTCAAGCCTTATTCTACCGAGGATTGAGCACGCCCTCTCCCACTCGCACGCCGCGAAGAAAACGATGTCGCCGTCTTCGATATTCAGCTTTTGCTTTAGTTCCGCCTGTTCGGCTTCGGATAGGAATTTTAGTATTGGGCTTTTCCAAGCGCCATTTTCCGCCTTTATAAAAGCAAGCCCCTTTGCGCCGAGCGTCTTTGCGACATCTTCGAGATTTTTAAGCTCTCCCTGAGTGATGTCCGCAAGCCCCTTTGCGTTAATCGCCTTGATGGAGCCCCCGCCGTTTGCGACCGACGAAAACACCTTAAATTGGCTTTGCTTGAAAGTGTCGGTGAAGTCGGTGAGCTCCATTTCAAATCTCGTGTCGGGCTTATCGACGCCGTAGCGGTTCATCGCCTCGGAGTAGGGCATTCTTTTGAACGGAGTGGGAATGTCGATGCCGAGGACGTCTTTCCAGACTTTTTTGAGCATGTTTTCTATTAAAGAATACATGTCTTCGCGGTCGATAAAGCTCATTTCGATGTCAACCTGCGTAAATTCGGGCTGCCTGTCGGCTCTTAGGTCTTCGTCGCGGAAGCACTTTGCCATCTGGTAATATCTTTCGATGCCCGAAACCATAAGCATTTGCTTGTATTGCTGGGGCGACTGGTTGAGCGCGTAAAATTGCCCTGGGTTCAGGCGGCTCGGTACGAGAAATTCTCTCGCCCCTTCCGGAGTGCTTTTAAAAAGAATTGGGGTTTCGACTTCCGTAAAGCCGTTTGAATCGAGATATTCGCGCAAGGCTTTTGCGGCCTTATGGCGCATTCTAAGCAGGTTGAGATTGCGCGGGCGGCGGAGGTCGAGGTAGCGGTACTGCAAGCGCAGGTCTTCGTTGACTTTGTCGGCGCGCTCGTTGTCGAGCGGGAAGGGCAGCGTTTCGCAGACATTGTGGATTATCATATTGTCGGCCACAACCTCAATCTCGCCCGTTTTTAGGGAGGGATTTACGGTGTCGTTTTCGCGCATGGCCACCGTTCCGAAGATCTGTATTACGCTTTCGTCTTTGAGCTTTTGGGCGTCGCGGTACACGGGGCACTCCGGGTGGAAGACTACTTGCGTTATGCCTTCGCGGTCGCGCAGGTCGACGAAAATTATGCCGCCGTGGTCGCGCACGGATTGTACCCAGCCTATTAGGGTAACCGATTTGCCCTTGTCGGCGGAAGTGAGTTCGTTGCAGGTATTGGTTCTTTTCATTTTAAAAAATCGTATTTGAATAGACTCTATTTTTTTGCGGCGTAATCAAGCTTTTTCATCATAAATTGGGGCATTTAAAGGGGCTTTTGCTTTCGCGCGCCGATTCGCAAGAAGTAATTGGGCGTCTTTTCCGCGCGGGATTTAACGCCGCCAGAAAAGACTTTTAACAATTTGAAAGGCGTTAATTTTTTTTGGAATATGCTTTAACCGTTTTTTAGAGTCAGGGGCGTTTTGAGAGTTTAACAAAAGGAAAATTAACGGGGAAATTTGCAGAGACATCTTTTGCCCTAACTAAATTGACGCAACGGCCGACTGCTTTTTGTTGAGTGCGATTTTTTTACTTTTAGCGGCTTTGCAGTGCGGGGTGCAGATTGTGGAACGGGTGCAAAAAAACGGACGCAAAAAAACGGGCGCAAAAAAACGGGCGGATATAAAATCCGCCCGCGGACTATTTTATAAAATTTTTATTTTTTCGACCTTTTTCTCCACGCAAAAAACAGGGCGGCAAGGCCGAATAGAACCGCAATTTCAGCGGGTTCCGGGACTGTCGTAAGGCTTGCAGTAATAGTTGATATGCCGTCGAGGTCAGTTATGGACAGTTTGCCAAATACGCCGTCTTGAAGTTTTAAGGTGATATCGTCGGCGGTCAAATTGCTCTCGCTCGTGGAAAACGACATCAAATCGACATTCCATTCGTCTTCTTGGAAGCCGCTAAGCCAGCCTTCCAATTCGGACGCGGAGATATTTATATCAAATATCAGTTCAGCCGTAACCGAAGTTTTAGTTGCGGCGCCGTTTATTTGAATAAAGTCGCTAAATTCCTTTTCCTCCGCCAAATCAAAAACTATTGTTCCATGCGAAAATTCCATAGAATCGAAAACTACTTTCCCGTATTCCATTCCGGAAAGAGTTCCCGTGGCGCTGAATATTGCGTTGGCTGCACCGTTGTAGCCGTTTAACATGAGCTTGCCGCCCTTCATGCCGTCGTACATTCCGATATCCAATCTCCCGTTTGATACTTCAACTTCGCCGAGCGAATTGGGGGAGTCTAAATATGTGATATTGTCCATAGTCCAATTATTGGTGGTATTAAACCTCATAATCTGGCGGCCGCTCGGTGAATCGGCTGTCATTCTTACATTAAGTTTATTGACCGCAAGTACGCCATCGGTCTCTAATGAAAGAAGCCCGCCGATGTATTCGCTCTCGGCGGTGTTGGTAAGATACATTTCTGTTGTACTCGGTGCAGTTGGATTTCCGCGCAGTATAATCATTCCGTTTTGGGCCACGCGAATGCCGCCGAATGAGCGCGTATAAGTTATATTTGAACTGCCTGATATAAATATCTGGTTTTCATCGCCCCTAATATTTTGAAGTGTTAGGACGCCGCCAACATTAAAGTTTGTGACGCCGATATCCAATACTACAGCGTCCAAGTTATTATTCAAAGCTGCCGTGGGCTTTGAATCTATCGTCAAATTGCCATCGACATTGAAGCTGCCGGAGCCGGATAATGTGAGGCGTGTCTGATACCACTCTTTATAGGCTCTGCTGTCAGTGTAGAGAAAGTCGCCGCGCACTTTTAAAGTGGCACCGTTATTCAAATAAAACATGAGATTCGGGTGAGAGGTGAGGCTCTCGTTTATATTAAAATAAAAATTATCTACGGAAAATGTGCAATTGTTTGACAAGCTTAGCATTGTCTTACTCCAAAATTTCTCGGGGAAATTCATATTGTATGTAAAATTGCCCGCTGTGATATTAGACGAGACAGAGGCAATATCTCCATTACCGGGGATGCTGTCAAATTGTGCATTTAAAGTTATGTTAGTGGAGGAGTCGATTGTGCCGGTGTAGGGGGCTCCGTTTTCGAGATAGGCGGAGGGATCTGAAAGGTCGCCGGGAAAAGTTGAGGAAGAATTGAGATTCATCTCAATATCGGCGGCATTTGTGGCGGCAATAAAGCCTGCTGTTAGCAGGGAGAAAATAATTTTAGTTTTTGAGGCCATGATTTGAATTAGGAATTATTGGGGATTGAGATAAGAATTTCATTAGCAACAGTGTTGAAAATGTCAAATTTTTTTCTCAAAAATATTAAACCTTTTATTTTAAATTGTGAGATATTTATATGCAATAAATACTAAAAAATAACTAATGCCCCACTCTAACTCGTTGACGCAAAAATTAAATAATTTTTGCCTTTTTTTAGTTTTAGGAATAATGTAAATTCTGCAAAATTTGCCAAAAATTTTACTCTATTACTCTAATTGTAAGCCATATATTAAAAATGTCCGAAGATTGCAATTTTTCGAAAGTTAAAACTTACTTGAAGAAAACAATCCTCTTGGCGCGCAAAAGGCGGATTTTTTCAAATTCTTTCTTTATTCAGAACGAAATCTAAAATATTTAATGCACAAAAATACGTTGCGGGATTTAATAAGAAAAAGCCCATGTTGTGAAAAACAGAAAGCAGGTTCTGCATAAACAAAATAGAAAAATCTTTGGGGCTATTCCCCACGCAAGCGGGTAGCCCTTATCACAGACAGCGCGTTTAAGTATTCAAGACAGCGCGTTTAAGAAAAGTCTGCGCTCTATGCCGCAGGGTTGGCGGTTCTTTTGCTCCAAACCGCCGCGTAGGCGACCTATATGCCACGTAGGTAGGCGGCCTGCACTTTACATACTCCGTGTTGATGTTTTGCCGCATTTTAGATGACACGTCGGCGCTTAGTTCGCATTGCGCACCCCATGCCATCGGTAAATTTGCACACAATACCCCGCACAGGAGGGGCAGTCAGTATTCTATACCGCTGAGCAGGCAGTTAGCCCGCACTCCATGCCGCCGCATAGGTGGTCAGCATGCACTACATGCCGCAGGGTTGGAGGTCAGTATCACAGGTTCCGCGCTTCCGGCAACCTATTACATACTAGCTCAAGCGAGGCAGTCTGCATTCACGCGCTTTCCGCATCTATGACTGGAAATCAGGGTATTGCGGGTAGTTCATTTTTTTTTTAAGGGCACAAAAAAGACGGGTACGATTAAAATCGACCCGCCATCTCATATTTTATGCAAACAGAAGCAAGGCGCTTAGAAAATCCGGCAAAGCCGCTTATTAAGCGTAAAATTTACGGATAAACTGCGCGTTGTGGCGGATTGTGTCTATTTCCTCGCCGTCTTTTTTTCTGTTGAATCCGTGCAACTCAAACACAAGCCACCCCTCGTAGCCGATGGTTTCTATCGTTCTCAGGCATTCGTCCATTTTGCGCGGAAGCCCCGAGTTGGAATCGAGCTTGTGCTTGGAGTCTTTCAAGTGCATTTGCCCGATATGCCCTTTGAGCGCTTTCAGAGAATCGAGAGTGTCGTGCCCGTAGTACTGAAAGTTGAAAATGTCGAAATAGACGTTGACCCAATCGCTGCCGACCGCGTCAATTATGCGCAGATTGTCTTTCGCGGACACAGAGTTTTCCATCGAGACCATGACATTTTTCTTTTGCGCGTATGCCGCAACTTCTTTCAGGCGGGAGACGAGCGGGGCAAAGCACTTTTCGTTCATGGACTTGTCGGGATTCTGCATGTTTGCGGGGCCGTAGAAAGGCAAAAGTATGCAGTTGGAGCCGAGCTCCGCGGCGGCGTCTATCGCGCTGCATGTAAATTCAACAGCCCCCTTCGCGGAATAGAACGGATTGGAGTTCATGCAAGTGGGGGAAGTTGACGCGATTTTCATTCCCGTTTCCTCCATTGCCTTTTTGTATGCCGCTATTTGCTCCTTGGTGAAAAATTCGCCCTCGGGCTTTTCTTTAGCGGAAGAAATCTGCGTTCCGTCGAGCCCCGCCTGTTTTGACAATTCGAGAGCTTTTGGATTGCCAGCTCCCCCGAGAGTCCAGTCGCACACGCCGAGCGGATAGGCCTTCTTTTTGTCGCAGGCCGATAAAAATTGCAATGAAAGCGCACCAAGCCCCGCAGAAAGTGCTGCGCGCGCCAGAAATTCCCTTCTCGAAATATTTTTCATACAAAATCCTTTTCCTTTGCAACCGAAAATAGAATTTATGGAAATTTTGTCAACAGGCTTGGCGGGCAAATTGCAAACAAAGTCAAAATAGTGAAAATTTTTAGGCGTTGCTAAGCAGGTAAAGCCTATCGTTGGCGCGCATTTTCGACGGAACTTTTATCGCGGCTATTTGCCCCTTTTCTATTTTCTCAACAGGCAATCCGTTTATTTGGGCGCTTTCGAGCTCAAATTCCTCGTATCCTGTGGAGTTCCCCTCCACGCACAATGTGTCGCCGAGTTTTACGGGGTGGTCGTCAACTATTATCTCCGCGACTCCTATTCGCGGAAGGTAGTTTCTTACGCGCCCGACTATGAGCTTTTTTACGGTTGCGCGGTTGCCCTCGGATGTCCAGTCGCCAACGGGCTTTCCCATGTAAAAACCGTCGGAAAACCCCCTGTTGAAATTCTTTTCAAGATCCGCAACTAGCTCCGATTTAAGACGAGAAAATCTTTCGGCGAAATTGGGCGAACCGCGGTTTTCAAGCCAAAAGTCGCGCGCTTTGCGGTAGGCTCTTGCAGTAGATGCCACATATTGGGCGTTCCGGTTTCTTCCCTCGATTTTCAGCGAGTCCGCCCCGGCCTCAAAAATTTTTTCTATAAACGGGAGCGTACACAAATCTTTCGGGCTCATAACGTACCCGCCGTCGAGCTCAAATTCCGCGCCGCCCTCCTTCACCTCGCTTACGCGGTACTTCCTGCGGCAAGGCTGCTGGCATTCGCCCCTATTCGCGCTCTTGCCTGATGTGTACTCTGACATAAAGCACCTGCCGCTTATCGACACGCACATGGCGCCGTGCGCGAATACCTCGATTTCAATCGCATCATCTTTGCCGAGCTTCTCTGCAACTTCGGCTTTTATGGAGGCTATCGCTTCGAGAGAGCATTCCCGCGCGAGCACAAACCGCCTTATCCCGAAGCGCTTGAAATACGCGCAGACGCTGTCAGAGTTCGCGACGCTTGCCTGCGTGGATAAAAATACCTCCAACCCTGAGTTTAGCGCGCGTTCTATCGCTGCGAAATCCCATGCGATTACGGCGTCTATGCCGGCGTCCTTTGCGGCTTTTATATTGGTGTCGAGCGACGGAAAGTCGGAGTCGAAATATATGTTGTTTAGGGTGAGGTACGCCTTCGCGCCGTATTCGCGGCACTTTTGCGCTGCGGCGGGGAGCTCGGAGAGATCGAAGTTTCTCGCGCCGGCTCTCATATTGCTGCCCTTTATTCCGAAATACACGGCGTCGGCGCCGTTTTTTAAGGCGGCGTCGAGGCACACGAAGTCGCCTGCTGGCGACATAATTTCCGGCTTGCGGGGTTTTTTGAGGTTTGCCATTTAGCTGCTTTCGCCGCTGTCCGCGCGCCGTGAAAGAATTGGCGGCGCGGATTTGCTTGCGGTGTATGTGGGTTTAAAAAATATTGATTTTGGAAGGGCATTTTTGAAGTTTTCAATGCGGCGGCAACAAAAAAGTAATGCTTGAAGAAATGGCGGAATTCTGCTGTAAACATAAAGCTTTAAATACGCGAAATGCCGCCGGAAATAAAACAGACGCAGCGGGTGGAACAGGGGCTTGTCCTGACTCCGCAATTAAAGAAGAGTCTTGAAATACTCCAAGCCTCGTCGCTCGAATTATCGGATATCATAGCCTCAGAGCTTAGGACGAATCCACTGCTTGAAGACGCCTCCGCCGACGGAATCGCCGAAAAGCCGCAGTCTGTCGGGGAAAGCGGCGATGCCTACGACGACTCCGACTACGACGGCGCGGACTCCCCGGACCCTGACGGCGCAAAAGACGAAAATAAGAGGCGCGACTTCGCCCTAAATTCCATACCCGACAAAAAGTCCCTCGGCGAGTACCTGTTAAACGAGGCTTCGCTCGACGCCCCAAATGCGGAAGTGGCGAAGGCGTTTGCATTTCTTGTCGGGGAGCTCGACGAAAGGGGCTTTCTTCCGCGCGAAGCGCCCGAGCGCGCCGAAAAAGAGGGATTTTCGAGGGAGGATATAGACGCCGCTCTCGCCCTTCTTAGGGAAAGCGAACCCGCGGGTATAGGGGCATTCGATATGCGCGACTCTCTTATGTTGCAGTTGGAGCGCAAAGGCCTTGGCGGGAGCCTCGCGCACAAGATATTGGAATTTCATTACGATTTGCTTGTGCGCCGCAAAGTTCCGGAAATCGCGAAGGCCGAGGGTGTCACAGAAGAAAACGTCGAAGACGCAATCGGCGAGATTGCCAAGCTGAACACTTCCCCCGCGCACGAATTTTCCGACGACGAAGAAAGGTTTGTAGAGGCCGACATTATTTATAAAAAGCTGCCCGACGGCGCGTGGACAGCCGAGCTTGCCGACGATTCCCTGCCTAAGCTGAGGATAAACCAGGAATACAGAAAAATGGCCGCCAGCGCGACACTGAGGGCCGACGAAGCGGAGTACATATCCGCAAAGCTCCGCGAAGGTAAATTCATAATCGACGCGATAGAGCACCGCAAGCAGACTCTTTTAAAAATAGCCTTTGCGATACTCTCGCTGCAGCCCGAATTTTTTGAAAAGGGGAAGTCGGCTCTAAAACCAATGACAATGCAGGAGGTCGCCGACATAGTGGGGGTCCACCCGACGACTGTTGGCAGGGCTGTGTCGGAAAAATATGCGGATACTCCTTTCGGAATTGTGGCGCTAAAAAGCTTTTTTAGCGCAGGGTACGAGTCGGCAGGCGGCGGGGAGGTCGCGAGCGCTTCGGTCAAGGAGCGCATACGGGAAATTGTGCGCGACGAATCGCCGCGCTCGCCTTTGAGCGACTCTAAAATCGCCGACATTCTTGCGGCGGAGGGGCTAAATGTTGCGCGCAGGACTGTCGCGAAATACAGGGAGGAGCTTGGAATAGCCCCCAAAAATTTGAGAAAGAGGTTTTGACATGCTTTCTGATTTTAAAAGCCTCGCGGTTGCGGACGCTTCGGGAGAGCGCGTAAAAATGGCTCTCTTAAGTAGTGGCGCAGTAGTTGCCGAAATATCGCGCGACAAGATGGCAATGGAGATTTTCGCGGAGTCGCTCTCCGAGCTTTGCGGGGGGGAGCTTGGGAAAGTGGAGGCGTTTGCGCTTTGCATAGGCCCAGGTTCGATGCTTTCTACGCGCGTGGGCAGCTGTATTTTATCGACTATATCAGCCCTTACAAATGCGGAACTCTTTTCGTGGGACTGCATGCAGACTGCCGCTTTCGCGCTATACAAGGGTTTTGCGGGGTCTCTTAATGCGTCCGAGAAAGAGGAATTTAAAATATTGGCGCCTTCGAGAAAAGGCTTTGTGAATGTGCTCGATTTCAAGGGAGGGGAAGTCGCCCTTCAAGACGAGGTTGAAATCGAATCGGCGCAAGATTGTGGTGGATTGGCATTTTTGCTCGACCAGCGTTCGAAGGTGGACGACAGGCTACAAGGCATAAAAAGGCTTGATTTGACTGCGAAAGCGGCGGCTATGACACTGCTTTCAGAGCCTTTGCTCGCGCGGAAATGCAAAGCAGTGCCGGAGCCAAAGTCGCTATCAAACAGGGAGTATGTGAAATGGAAGGCTCAAGCACGCATTTAAGGTGTTCGGTGCACATAGATTTGTGCGCCTTGGAGAGAAACCTCGGCAAGCTCAGGCACTTCATGGGGCGCGAGAGGGGATATATAGCACTGCTGTCGGCTGACGCTTTTGGATACGGAGTTGAGGCGGCAGTTGTGAGGCTTATGCTCAGCGGCGCCGACGCATTTGCAGTGACTAACGCGGAAGAGGGCGAGCGCGTGAGGGAGGTCGGCCCGGGCTGGAAGATTATAGTGATGAGCTCATCACTGCCCGGAGAGGAGCCTGCGTATTTTCAAAACGATCTCATACCTGTCATAGCGAGCCCCGAGGAGGCCAAAAGGTTTGAGGCCGCCGCCAAGGCAGAAGGGCGCGTATTGCCTGTGCATTTTAGGCTTCCCGTTTTCGGGGACGCAATTCCATCATTCGACGACGCTGTCGAAATGCTCGAAGTAATTGTAAAATCGCCGTTTCTAAAATTGGAGGCATTTTGCGTGCCCGGTACGGGGACTGGCGCGCCGAATGAAGGCGCCGAGCCAAACGCGGAATTTCTCGAATACGCGGCGCGCAGGCTTGGCGGCGCGGGGAGTTCCATATACCTCCACCACGCCGATGTATGCGACATTTCCGCCGTGCCGCCCGTCTTTGGTAGGGCGCTTAGGGCGGGGCTCGTGCTTTTCGGCATAAAGCCTTCGGAAAAGTCGATGCTTCGCGGGTTCGAGCCTGAGAGGGCGCTTACTTTTAAAACTTCCGTAAGCCTTGTAAAAGACCTGCCTGCCGGCGCAACTGTCGGGTACGGCAAGACTTTCACTTTGCGGCGCGATTCAAAAATAGCGCTGCTTTCAGTGGGATACGGCGACGGTGTCCCGCGCGAAGGCGGGGGGCGCATGTCCGTGCTTTTGAGGGGCGGGCGCGCGCCGGTAATCGGGAGAGTCTCAATGGACCAGGCGGCGATTGACGTCACCGACATTGAAGGCGTTTCCGAAGGCGACGAGGCAATAATCGTCGGGGCTTGCGGCAAAGATGAAATATCGATAGAGGAATATTGCAAGGGGCTTTCGATAAGCCCGGCGCAGGCGCTTACTTCAATCACAAAGCGGGTTGCGCGCTTTTACAAAACTCTTTACTGATAAAAAGCTTCCGTTTTTGCAGCAGAGCGTTGTGCTCCTTTATTGGGGCCGCCAAAGCGCGGACAGCTAAATTTTTAAATAGAAAATTTGGTTCTGATTTTAAATTGGGGTGCGGAATATTTTTTGGTCGGTATTCGGTTAAAATGCGGTGGTGAGACTTGCCGCTTCAAGCGAGGCGCGGAAATGGCGAGCGGGTTTGCGCTTTAAACGATGCGCGCCGGCAGGCGTGCAATTTGGCATCTTAAATTAGTCGCGCCTAAGAGCGTATAAATTGGCGTTTTAATCTTATATTAGTATGGCCCGCCGCCTTAATACTATAGCTCAATCGGGACATGCATTTGCCGCGCAACCCTGCCGTGTAAAGGCCCGACAATCGTGGGAGTCGGAGCTGTGGCGGTGTTTTTGAGTGGATAGAATCTGTTGTTGCCGGCGGCGGATAGACGCTTGCAAAGGCGGGGCGATATGTCAAGTATCTGTTTGACTTGCGCGGGGTTTTAGTCAATACTATGTGGATTATGAAAATCCTTTTAAAATGGTTGCTCGTCGCATTCTTCGCGGCGGTAGTGATAGGCTTTTGCTATTTCCTCACGCTCATGTCTCCCGGAAAATCGGTAAAGGCTCCGACGGAATATATAGACCCGTCTGTTGAGAGCTCTCAGCTTTTGAAGGAATCCGAAGAGCTCGAAGCCGAATTTGAAAAGGCGGCGTCGGTTGGAATGTTGGCGGCGGGCGATGTTGACAAATTGCGCAAGGCGATAAGGCTGCAGGAAATATATATAGAAAAGGCAAGGGCGACATCCTCCGACAATGCGCCGATGGAGCGGCTAACGGCGCTGCGCACGCGCCTTCAAAACATAGAGGCGGAGCCGCTTTCGAGGCTCGTTGCCGATTTTGAAAGAAACGCAAAGTCTTCAGAGGCGTCAGGCGACGCCGCCGGCGCGGAAAAGTTCTACCGGCAGGCGTACGACATTCAGGATAAAATAAACCGCGCGTATTGGCTTTCAAAATACAAGGATGTCACTAAGGTTGTCGAGCTCGACAAGGCTGTAAAAAATCTTGAAGTGAAGCCGATGTATGAAAAGAGCTTGGAGGCCGAAAAAAACGCGCGCGCAGCGCTCACGAGATCCGATTGGAAGACGGCGGTGGCGGAATTTGAAAAAGCCGTGCAAATAAGCCGCGACATAAGCGTAAGATATCCCACATCCGGATACAACGACTACATGCGCTTGCAGCGTATCCGCGCGGAAATAGACTCCCTAAAATCTTCCGACGTAAAGATAGAAATAGACAAACTCCTTGCAGACGCCAAGTCTTTGCTCAAAAGCGGAAAATATGCTGAGTCTTCCGACAAATACTCCCTCGCGGCGCAGCGGCAGAAGGATATAAATACGCTTTTCCCGCGAAGCACGCATGCGTCGGAGGAAAAATATACCGAATATTCCAACTTGTCAACAGACGCCAAGAGCAAGATTTACGTTGCGGACATAAAAGCGCTCGACCGCGACTTCACCGCCGCATTGCGGGCGTCCGACATATCCAAGGCGTCAGACATATCGTCGAATCTCGTGGCGCGCGTAGAGCAGTTTAAAAACGATTTCCCGCGCAATACCGACATCACTTCCGAAGACCTCATACGCGTCCGCTACCTAAACTTTGCATTGGGGCGCATAGCCGAGATACAGAAATCCGTGAATGACCTTCTATTGCCCGTCGGTTCCGGCAAAAAAATGCTTAAGACGGAGGTCAGCCAAAAACTTTACAAGATAGTTATGCAGGAAAACCCGAGCAGAAACCAGTCGTCCGAGGACAACCCCGTGGAGTCTGCCACATTCGAGGAGGCTCTTACATTCTGCCAAAGGCTGGGGTGGATACTCGGGCGCAAAGTTTCCCTTCCGTCTGCGGAAGAATTTGAGAGCGCCGTCGGAAATCTGCGCTATGCAGACATAGACGCCATCTCATGGAATGCCTCCAACAGCGGTGGCTCTGTCCACAAGGTGGCGACAAAAAAGGCCAACGACAAAGGATTTTTCGATTTGCTCGGAAACGTCGAAGAGTTCGTATCCGGTGAAAGCACCGACGGAAGCGTGACCGTCATGGGCGGCGACGCGCAGACATCGGTAGATTCAATATCGAGCCTTCCGCGCGCCAAGACCGACTTGAATAGGAGAAACCGCATGCTTGGTTTTAGGATAATTGTTTCTGAATAGGGCGTTTCCACTATAAAAATTATCGCCTCTAAAATCTTAGAAGTTATGAAAATTTACCCCGCTGTTGACATAAAGGACGGCAAATGCGTGCGCCTGAAAATGGGCGACGCCTCAAACAAAACCGTGTATTTTGAAAACCCGCTCGATGCGGCAAAATCTTTCGCCGAAGCCGGGAGCAAAGTGATACATGTAGTTGACCTCGACGGCGCGTTCGGGGGGAGTGTAGCGAATATGGAAGTTATATCGCAAATCGCGGGGCTTGGAATGTTCGTGGAGCTCGGCGGCGGCCTGCGCGACGAAGCCTCTGTAAGGCGTGCGTTCGACGCGGGCGTGGGGCGCGCGATAATCGGCACGAAAGCCTGCACCAATCCGGAATTTGCAATTTCTCTCGCCGAAAAATACGGGGAAAAAATTGCGGTCGGCATAGACGCAAAAGGCGGGAAAGTCGCCATAAAGGGCTGGGTCGAGATATCCGATTTGACCGCCTTTGAGCTCGCGGAAAAACTCGCGCGCGGAGGAGTTGGCATGTTTATATATACGGATATAGACACCGACGGAATGCTCTCGGGGCCGAATATTCCGTCGCAAAAAAAGATGCTCGAAACCCTGTTGCCCTTCGGAGCGTCTCTCATAGCTTCGGGCGGAGTATCCTCCGAGGAGGACATCTGCAATTTTATCGGCTTGGGGGAATCTTTTAAAAACCTCGAAGGCGTGATAGTAGGCAAGGCCATTTACGAGGGCAGGGTGGATTTGCGCAATGCCATAAAAAAAATCTCATGCCATTAAATATACAGACACTCTCTTCACAATGGTCGGACTACGAACTTCTCGATAGCGGCGACCGCTTGAAACTTGAAAGGTTCGCGGACGTCGTTGTGACGCGCAGCGAGCCCAAGGCGTGGTGGAAGCCAGCAAGGAAAAATTTGTGGAGGGAGTCGGTCGCGCGGTACATAGACGACGACAAAAAAAACGCGCGCTGGGAGTTCCGCGGGAAAGTCAATGCGCCGGTGCTGCATTTGGGCAAGATAAATTTTCTCACTAAATTTATGGACGGCTCAAAGCACCTCGGAATTTTTCCCGAGCAGAAGCCTCACTGGGATTTTATAGCCGATAGCGCGGGGCGCTTTGCCAAAAAGCTTGCTTCAAAATCACTCGCGCCGCGGAAGCCGACTCTTCTCAACTTGTTCGGGTACACAGGGGCTGCGAGCATAGTGGCAGCGGCGAGCGGGTATGAAGTAGTGCATGTGGACGCATCGAAACCGTCGGTTGACTGGGCGAGAAAAAATCAGGCGGCGAGCGGTATGGCCGGCGCGCCCATCAGATGGATAGTTGACGACGCCTCAAAATTTGTCGCGCGCGAAATTAGAAGGGGAAAAAAATACGACGCTATAATTCTCGATCCCCCAGCTTTCGGAAGGGGGCCTAAGAACGAGCTTTGGAAGCTTGAGAAAATGCTGCCCGAACTTTTGTCGGCATGTTCGCGCATACTTTCCGACACTCCGCTGTTTTCGCTGATAACGCTCTACTCGATTGACGCTTCGGCGATTATGGCTGCAAATATTATGGGCGAAAATTTTGCGCCGTTGGCGAAAAGTTCCGTTAGTTGCGGGGAGCTTGTCCTTGAAGCGGCGGGCGGGGCGTCTTATCCTTTGCCGCTTTCGATATGGGCGGCGGCGGTTTTTGAGTAGGCGCAAAACTCGCGGTTGCGCGCAGGATTTTTATTTCAAAATTTTTTTCACGAAAGTATCGGCGCGAAATTCTCCCGTCAGATTTTCTTAAAACGCCCGCCTCATTTTTTTTGCGATTGGAAATTATCCTGTTTGGAAAAATTTTCCGATTCGATACGGCGCACGGCCTGTTGAAATGGAATGGTTGCTGCAACTTTGAGGCACATCGATTGGAGCACTGCAAAAGCGAAAATGGAAGTTGGCTTAATTTCTTTACACTGGGATAGCTTAATCGAGCGCAATTTCCGTAAAAATGCCTTGCAAAGTGGGATTTTTCTTTAATGATAAAAATAATGATAAAAAGATAATAAAACATCTGGGAATACAAAGGTGGAAGACTGGAAATCGTATATAAAATTGTGCTCAATTCCCGATATCGGCTCGATAACCGCAATGCGCCTGTTGGAAGCGTTCGGCTCGCCCGAGGCGGTATTTGAGGCGTCCCGCGAGGCGCTGATGTCAGTTCCGAAAATAGGCTCGAAAACCGCCGACGCAATTTTGGCGGCGCGCTCGAAAGGCGATTGCGAAAAAACATTTGAGCGCATGTCTGAAATCGGGGCAAAATACATACACTACAAAGATTCCCGCTACCCGCGTTCTCTGTCTCCGCTTTCGGACAAACCCGTCGGATTTTATTGCATAGGCGATTGCGACTTCAACGCGCCGTGCATTTCGATTGTTGGCTCCCGAATGTGCAGCCTTTACGGGCAAAGCGTTGCCCGCAAATTTGCGGCTACATTTGCGCGCGCCGGATTTACAGTTGTCAGCGGAATGGCGCGCGGCATAGATACGTACGCCCATCTTGGCGCAATAGAGGCGGGAGGAAAAACAATAGCTGTTTTGGGCTGCGGGGCGGATGTGGTCTATCCTCCCGAAAACGCCGAACTTTATGAAAAGATAAAGAATAACGGCGCGGTAATATCGGAGTTCAAGCTCGGGGCGCGGGCCGACAGGCAGACTTTCCCCATACGCAATAGAATAGTTTCGGGGCTCGGGTTGGCGACTGTTGTTGTGGAATCCGACGTGCGCGGCGGAAGCATGATAACTGCGCGCCTTGCGGCCGAGCAGGGCAGGGACGTTTTTGCCGTTCCCGGCAGAATAGATTCCCGCGCAAGCCGCGGTTGCAACCTCCTCATACGCGAGGGGGCGACTCTTGCGATGTCGGCCGATGATATAATCGACGAGCTGCGCTCTGCGGGGCAGATTGAATTCGCATTTTCTCCCTCCGAAAACGCGCCCGTCCAAGAAAGCGGAGATTCCAGAATAAAGGCCAAAATCGCATTGTCGCAAGACGAGGAAGCGGTTGTAAAAGCAATGTCGGGGCCCGATGTATCGTATGCCGACGAAATATCGGAGCGCAGCGGATTCCCGATTCAAAAGTGCCTTGCGCTTCTTACGATGCTGGAAATACGCAAGGTGGTAAAAAAGGCCGACGGCGGGTGGGTCTTATGATTTTTTAAGACGCGTGGGTTTTTTATTTATGTGCAACATTGCGCTGATGCGTAATATTTTGTCGGGAAAGCCGCGCTTTTGCGGCGGTCGCTTTTTCTTATTCTTAAAAACTTAAAAAAAGCGCGCGGTAAAAAATAAAGAACGCGCGAAGCATAGCTTATGACTTCGCGCGCTTGAAAAAATTATCCGGAAATCCGCTTCCGCAAACCGTTCCCACTGTAGAGTTGAAGCGCAAGCCATTCGCGCGCTTGGAAAATTGCGCAGCCATTCCCGTAAAACATTAGAATCGGCGGATAAGTCTCATAAGCCTGCGAAGATTATCCAGAAAGCTGTACCCGCAAAATATAACTGTCGGAGAGTATGGACACTGAGCTTGGTTAAATTGCGTGCAGAGCCATAACCGCAAAACATAATTGCCGGCGCGTATGGATCCGCGCGCACCTGCTCAATTCGCGCCTACAAATTTAGAGGGAATCTGGAGAGATTGTGTCGGCGTCTTTCCAGAGCGACTCTATTCCGTACAACCCCCTCTGCTCCGGAAGGAATATGTGCGCCATGAAATCAAATCCGTCAACAACTATCCAGCCGCTGCCGTCGTTGTATTCGCGCCTGATTTCCTTTACTCCCAAATCTTTTAGGGTTTTATCGAGTTCCGAGGCGAGCGCGCGCATATGGGGGTCGCTCGTGGCGGTTGCGATAATAAAATAGTTGGTGATTGGCGACTTCCCGCGCACGTCCAAAATCTTAATATCTTCCGCCTTTTTGTCGTCGAGGGCTGTCCAGCATTTTTTAAGTATTTCAAGTGTCGGGTCTGTCTTTTTAGGCGAAGTTCCGGCGGCGGACTTTTTAGCTCTTGGAGTTTTGACTGTTGCGGATTTTTTCGGGGCAGTCGCCTTTTTTGCCGCCGTCTTTTTGGGTGCAGCAAGTTTGCCGGCTGAAGAAGTTTTCTTTGCTGCCGTTTTTTTTGCGGGGGTTTTGGAGGTCGTTTTCTTTGTCTTTTCCATACTCAGATATATAGTTTATTTTTTAAAATGTAGTCGAGGACGTTGGGACTTATGTCCAGATTGCGGGTGTCGCCGTTTTTCAGACTCCGCCGCAATGAGGTTGACGATATGTCGATGGGGTCGAAGTCTATTGGCTCTATGCGGGCGCACTTGGGGGCGTCGGAAAAATCGCCAGCAAAACCTCCGCGGCGGGCGCAGGCAAATTTTGCCAGTTTGCAAAATTCGCCGATGTCGCGCCACTTTGAAAGTTTTTGAAGGTGGTCGGAGCCTATAATCCAATATATTTCGGCGTCGGGATATTTTTTTATAAGTTCGCGGACAGTGTCTATCGAATAGCTTATGCCGTCCCTCTTTATTTCAATATCGCTTATTTCGTACGAAAATTTTACGGATTGGAGGGCTATTTTTAGCATTTCCACGCGCTGTTGGCAGGTCGCAGAGGGCGGGCCGTCTTTCAAGGCGGCGCAGCGCGCGGGCATGAAAATCACCAAGTCGAGCCCAAGCTGTTTGGCCGCGCTTTCGGCGAGGGATATGTGCGCATTGTGGACGGGGTCGAAGCTGCCTCCCAGTATCCCTATGCGCATTCTCTTTTCTTTGTCGGAGATTTTTCCCAAATTTTTATAAAAATTTTTATTTTATTTGAACGATTGGCCGACTATGTCGTCATAATCGACAGTAAGTTTTGTAGTTTGCAGTTTTGGTGCGCCGCCGGGGTTCTTCCGTGCGGCGCATTTTTTTGCAAATAAATCCAGGCAGTACAGGATAAAATGACATTTTCTACCGGCTTTCGTTCCCGGTTTTATCCGAACGGAATACCCTCCACGCATAGATATTGTACGCGAGCGCCAGCGGAACTCCCACCCCCGCCACGACGAGCATTATTGTAAGGGTTGTGGGACTTGACGCCGCCGCAGATATGTCGAGCCCCGCGTTTACGGTTTCCGCCGGGATTATAAACGGGTAAGATACCATGCAGTGGGTTGCGATTGCAAGCAGTGCGAACAGGGCGTCGAGCACAAATGCCGACCTATACTTTGAGCGCCTTGCAAATCTCGCCGAGGCCGAAAGGCAGACGTATGAAATCAAAATTCCAAAAGCCGCGTGCGGCAGGTATTGCGGCGTTTGGCGCAGCTTCATAAGCAAAATGACCGCATAGATGATAAATACGCACATTAAAACCGCTTGGAGTATTTTTGAGAGCTTTTTTAAGCTTGAAGCATATTCGTCGTCCCCCGCGCGCACCGCGAGGAATATTGCCCCGTACGCCGCGAAGAACGCCGCGTACAAGACGCCTGCGCAAATGCTAAGAGGGGTAAAGAGGCGCAAAAAACCGTCCCAAAAGCCGTCGTATGGAACGAATAGCCTTCCGTCGAAAACCGCCCCGAGCGCAACGCCGGCAAGCACCGCCGAAAGGAGGCTCGAAATAAATACGATTCCACTCCAGAACTTTCTCCACTTTTGGTTGTTTTCGAGGTGGTAAAATTCAATGCCTACAACCCTGAGCACGAGCAGCAAAAGAAGGATAATCACAGGCGTGTACATCAGCGAGAGCATCTGCGAGTACGCCCGCGGAAATGCCGCAAACAGGGCGCCGCCCGCGGTTATGAGCCAAACTTGGTTGGCGTCCCAAAACGGGGCGATAGACCTAATCGTAAAATCCCTGCGGTTGGCTTCGGTTGAAAACCCAAGGGAAATCCCCGCGCCAAAGTCGAATCCGCCGGTTATCGTAAACATTCCGAGCAGCACCCCGACGAGCGCAAACCAAACAGTTTCTAAAAATGAGATATCCATACTGAAGCCTAATACGTGTTGCCGGCGTCATCGGCGCCGTTTTTGACTTTCTTGAAAAATGCGTAGAGAAATACCGCCGAGATTATCGTAAACAATATTGTAAAAGCCGCTATCGAGAAAATTATCTCGCCCGCGGAGGCGGAGGTGGTGGCGGCGTCAGATGTTTTTAGTATGTGCCATACAATCCACGGCTGGCGGCCGACTTCCGCGGCGGCCCAACCGACTTGGCTCGCGGCTATGGGCAGTATCGCAGACGGAATGCAGCACAGGTAAAAGGCCTTCGTAAATTTAGAGTCGGAAAATAGCCCGCCCGAGAGCCATAAATAAAAGCCCCAAGCTATCAGCGCGCACATTGCCGCCCCGAGAAATACCATCGCCCTGAACGCATGGAAGCTAAATCCCACCGGCGCCCAATATTCGGGCCTTATTTTTTCCAGTTCCGATTTAGACGCTCCGGGATAAATTTTTAGCAGAAATTCGTCTGTCGGCAGATCCTCCAAACCGTAAACTCTCGCTTCTGTGGAGCCGAATGCGAGGAAGCTCAGAAGCCCGCCGAGTTTTATCCCGCGGACTTCGCGGTTTTGGGTATCGACAATTCCGGTGAGCCACAGCGGCGCGCTTTCCTCCGTGCGGAAGTGGCCCTCGAAAGCGGCGAGTTTTTCGGGCTGGTTTACGGCGAGCCCCTGGGCGCTCGAATGCCCCGTAAAAAACATTGCCGCCGCCGACACCGCCGCGAACGACAGCGCTATTTTTGCGCAGGATTTTGCAAAATCTGTGCGTTTGCGAACGATGTAGTACGCACATATCCCGAGCCCAAGGAATGCGCCGCACAGCCAGCATGCGGCTATCGTGTGCGTAATGCGGTCTATGCACGACGGGTTTGTGCAGAGCTCCCAAAAGCTTGTGATTATCGCCTTGGTATTGGATATTTGTTCGCCCGTTGGCACGCTGCCTTGCGGCAGTATCGACACCGCGAGTGTCGCGGGATCCGTATATTGGAGTGCGAAACCCTCGGGCGTCTGCATGAAGGAATTTGCAATGAGAATCCATATCGCGCTCAAATGGCTACCTACGCACACCATCACAGTCGAGAAGAAATGCGCCTTTTTGCCGACCCTGTCCCAGCCCCATAGGGATATCGCAAGGAATGTCGATTCCATAAAGAAGGCGAAAACCGCCTCGATTGCGAGCGGGCTTCCGAACACGTCTCCGACGAAGGTAGAGTATATCGGCCAGTTCGTCCCGAATTGAAATACCATTACTATTCCCGTGACGACCCCTACGGCAAATATCATTCCGAAGAGTTTTAGGAAAAACTTTGCGGCATTTAAGTATTTTATATCCCCAGTCTTAAGCCACATTGCCTCGACGGCGACTATGTACAGGGAAAATCCTATTGAAATCGGCGGGAACAAAAAATGAAAACACGCTGTCAGCGCGAATTGAAGCCTGCTTAATATCTCGACGTCCATGTGGTTTAGTTTCCTTTTTTTATAAAAAAGTTCAACTTTTAATTTGTGATTTTCCCAAAAACATGCAATCTTGACGGTTTTAGAACTGGTAAAGCTTTTATGAAATACGCAATCGGAATAGACATAGGCGGCACGAACACAAAACTTGGCGCCGTCGACGACAAGGGGTCAGTCCTCAAACGCCACGAATTTAAAACAACGGATTACGATAACTTTGCCTCGTACATGGAGGGGCTTGAACGTGCAATATCGTTCCTGACTGCCGATACGGACGGCGAATGCCTCGGCGTCGGCATAGGCGCGCCCAACGGAAATTATTATAAGGGGACTATCGACTACGCTCCGAATCTCCCATTCGGAAGGTGCGCGCCGATTGTCGAAACATTGCGAATGGCAATGGGATACGAGCATATCTACCTAAGCAACGACGCCAACGCCGCGGCTCTCGGCGAAAAAATTTACGGCGGCGGGCGGAATCTCGACCACTTTATTGTCATAACCCTTGGCACGGGGCTCGGCTCCGGCATAATCATTGACGGAAAGTTGCTTTTGGGCGCGGACGGCTTTGCCGGGGAACTCGGGCACGTGTGCGCGGTCGTAAACGGAAGAGTGTGCGGATGCGGAAAGAGAGGGTGTCTTGAAACTTACGCGTCAGCCACTGGTATAAAGCGCACTTACCTCGAGATGGTCGCAAAATACAACGGGCAGTCAACGGCGGCAAATGTCCCGTGGAGCGAGCTTGACGCAAAAGTAATCGAGGATGCGGCGAGAGCCGGCGACATCGCCGCCGCCGAGACCTATCAAATAACGGGCAATATCTTGGGCAGATGCCTGGCGGATTTCATACATTTTTCGCGCCCGTCGTCAATTTTCCTGTTCGGAGGGCCTGTAAAGAGCGGAGATTTGCTCCTCGTACCGACGAGGGAGTCGATGGAAAAGAATCTGATGCCGGTTTTCAGGAACAAAGTAAAGCTTTTGCCCTCCGAGCTTCCCGCGAGCGACGCCGCGATTTTAGGAGCGTCGGCGCTTGTCTGGTCGGCATTGTAATTTTGATTGTCTATGCGCAAAACCTATGTTTTGCGCATTGGCGTTGCATAGGTTAGTTTGTGGGAGATTTAAGCGCCAAGCGCTCGATTTCTCACGTAATTAACGCTTTTTACGGGGCGCGCTGAGTATCTTATAATGTTAGGGGCGCGTGCGGGGCTTGGAATATTTTGGCAATTATGCGCGCGCCGCTAAATTTGCGGCAAAAAACTCAAAAGCAGACGTATTTTTTAGGCGCTTAACCTCTATATAAAAAAATTTTCAGGCGCGCTCTAATTGTGGGGCGCGCTTTTGCATGCCACCGAGAGTGCGGGGCAAAACTTGCGCGCATTAGGTGTTTTGGGATACACAATAAAATTGTTTCTTGGTGCAGTGGGAGAAAATTTTTATGATGCAAGATGTTGCATATTTTACGATCGCCAAACAGGAGGATAATCTAACAGTAAAAATCCCAAAAGCGAATTTGCCATAATGTTTTCAGCAAATTCTGAAAATTCCCGCCCGTTGCTTCGGCGCGGGAAAAAATCGGAAATATTTTACAATAAAAAACCGCGGTTTAAAATGCGTGGGTTTTGATTAATTTTTGCGCAATGAAAAAATCCGCATGCTAGCGGAAAGTCCCATAAATCCTCGAAGAGTCAAGAAGCGCCGCTCGTATTCTTTTGTCAATCCAGCGGTATTTTTATAAGCGCGGGCAGGACGAAATCTCCAGAATCAGCGCGCAACTTCCGCAATCCGCGCGCAACTTCAAAAGCAATGGGGGCTCCATCATCTCTTTCGGGCTATGTTTAAAATAGTTGCAGTTTTTTGTGCCGCGCTAATTAAAAAAGTTGCATATCTCCAAAATGCGCGGGGAACCATCGCGAAGTGCAAGAAGCGCAGCTTGGGCTTTTGCTTGTTTATCGCGCTATTTTTTTAATAGTTGCATACCCACAAAAAGCTCGGGAAATCTTGCGGATTCCCCCGAGGCGCCGCCGAGTACTTATTTTGTCTGCCTTGCGCTATTTTCTGCGCGCCTGGGCAAAAAACTTGGCGAAGAATAGAGCTTGGTAGTCTATGGAATTATTCCAATATTGCGCATTGTGGGCTCCCGGGCGCGATATGTAGTCGTGCGGGATATTGTAATATAAAAGCTTCTCGTGCAGCTTTGCGTTTACGTCGTGGAATATGTCTGCCGTACCGCAGTCTATTATTATCTTAATTGGGGTGGCGCTTATTTTGTTGATTATGTTCATTACGGTATGCGTATCCCAAATATCCTTGTTTTCGGCGTATGGACCGAGGTTTTTTGCCATATTCCAGTTGTACGGGAACGGGCGTATATCGACTCCGCCGCTCATAGAACCGCATGCGCCGAAAACGTCGGGGCGGTTGATGCCAAGCCACAAGCCGCCGTGGCCGCCCATGCTGAGCCCCGTTATTGCGCGGCCCTCGCGCGAGGGAATCGTGCGGTATTTTGAGTCTATAAGTTTTACGAGCTCGTCGGCTACATATGTCTGATAGCGTATTTCCGGATTTTTGGGGCTGTCCCAATACCATGATGTCGCGCCGTCGGGGCAGACTATTATCATATTGTAAAGGCTGGCTATCCTTTGAAGGTCGGGCTTTATCCTTATCCACATCTGGTGGTTTCCGCCGAATCCGTGCAACAAATAAAGCACGGGATAGCGCGCGTCGGCGGATTTTTCGTAGGAATCCGGCAATATTACTATGGCGGGAATGCTCTTGTTCATCGCAGCACTCGGAGCGTCAATTTCCTCGACATTCGCAGCATACGCAAATCCGATCGCCATAAACACCGCGCACGCGATTGCCGCCATTTTTAAAGCCAACAGTTTTTTCATAAAAATTATGTACATTTTCTATTTTTGAATTACTCTTTTTTTAACGATATAAAAATAAAATATTTTTCCCGAAACAAAGGCAACAGTTTTCTACTATGGTCGTGGAACTCACAACGGAAAATATCCTATTGATAGGGTCGGTTATGCTGATATTCAGCATAATGATTGTAAAGGCGGGATTCCGCTTCGGAGTGCCGTCATTGCTCGTATTCCTCGCGGCGGGAATGTTTATGGGCGTTGACGGATTGGGAATTTCGTTTCAGAACTATTCCACGGCGCAGTTCATCGGCATAATGTCGCTTTCAATTATACTGTTTTCGGGCGGCGTTGACACTAAATTTTCGGACATAAGACCCGTTTTGTTCCCGGGGGTTGTGCTGGCCACTTTCGGGGTTGTTTTCACGGCGTTTTTCACTGGCGCGTTTATATGGGCGGTGGCGTCTTTCTTCGATTTGAGCTTTACTTTCCCGCAGTCTTTGCTTTTGGCGTCGGTGATGTCTTCGACAGACTCCGCGTCGGTATTCGCCCTCTTGCGCTCCAAAGGCCTTGCCTTGAAGGAGAATCTGCGCCCGCTGCTGGAGCTTGAAAGCGGAAGCAACGACCCAATGGCGTTCTTGCTGGCAATGGCGACAATATCGTACATAAACGCAGGGGAATTCTCCTATTCTGGGCTTGCGGATTTTGGCATACAAATAGTGGTCGGCGCAACTGTCGGGGTGCTTGCCGCTAAAATAATTGTATGGGTTGTAAACAACATAAACCTTTCAAACCAGTCTCTGTATTCCGTGTTTATGTTTGCGTGCGTGTTGTTTGTCTATTCAATCACCGACGCCCTCATGGGCAACGGATATCTTGCAGTATATCTGTCGGGGCTGGTGGTCGGAAACAGCCGAATGATACACAGGCGCAGCATTACGCGCTTCTTCGACGATTTCAGCTGGCTGTGGCAGATTGTGATGTTCCTTACCCTCGGCCTGCTCGTAAACCCGAGGGAGCTTCTGCCTGTTGCTGGAATGGGGCTTGCGGTCGGGGCGTTCATGATACTTTTCGGGCGTCCGATGAGCGTCGTGCTCTGCCTTGCGCCGTTTCGCAAATTTTCGCGGAGCGCGGTCAATTACGTTTCGTGGGTTGGATTGCGCGGCGCAGTGCCGATAGTCTTTGCGACATACCTTTTGACGTACGAGGTCTCGCAGGCGCATACGATGTTTAACATAGTGTTTTTTATAACGATACTTTCGCTTGTGGTGCAGGGAATGACAGTCACCACGATGGCGCGGCTTTTGGGCGTTGACGATAAGACGCCTGAGGACGCAACAGCTTTCGGCGTGGAGCTCCCCGAGGAGATAAAGTCGGCGATGGTTGAGATAGAGGTGACCCCCGAGATACTCGCAGGAGGGGATACGCTGGCGAGCTTTAAGTTGCCGGAGCACACTCTCGTGATGATGGTCAGGCGCGGAACGTCGTTTTTTATTCCAAAGGGCGGCACAAAGCTCGCCGCGGGCGACAAGCTTTTGGTTATAAGCGATAAGGACGAAGACTTAAAGTCGTCACTCGAAAAGATGGGCATAACCCAATATATGTGGGACAGGCGCTCATAACGGCGCTAAGCTTCGGAAAGTAGTTTTATTATTTTGACCGATATTTGAATTTTAATGAAATATATACCAGATTTTGGGCGGCTGCGCATAAAATGGATTGAATCATTTTGACGCATATTTAATAGTCGCGCATAGATGAAAAATTATCTGGAATACGCGGAAGAACTAAAACAACTGTTGTCGCGGGCGGCGGAAATCCCGCTTGGGGCGCCGTGCGAAGCGGGAAAGGCCTTCGGGGAAACATTCAAGGCGGATTCTACTGTCTTTGCGCAAACATGCGCTCCCAGGTACCTTAAATCGCAAAAGAGGGTTTTGATATTTGCGCCGCACCCCGACGACGAGTCGATGTCCGGCGGCTTGGCTATGCGCATGATGAGGGAATGCGGTTTTAAAGTCACCGACGTTGCCGTGACGCTCGGCTCAAACAAGGCCCGCAGGCCCGGAAGGCGCGCAGAGCTTGCGGAATGCTGCAAGAGGCTCTCTTGGGATTTGAAAATATGCGCAGACGGCGAGGGCTTCGACAACATAAACCCCAAGTCGCGTGGAACGCCAGCGTGGCGCGCGGCCGCCGAAGAAATTGCCGAAATAATTTCCTCCGAAAATCCGGCGGCAATATTTTTCCCGCACAAAAACGACTGGAACAAGACCCATTGCGGAGTGTCGCTGCTGCTGTCGGACGCCCTTGAAATCCTCGGGGATTCGTACGGCGGAATGGTGTTCGAAACCGAATATTGGGGGGCTATGAAATCTCCGAACCTAATGGTTGAAATTCCGGAGGACATTCTGGGGTTTCAGATGGAGGCGACTTCATGCCATACCAAGGAGGTCGAGCGCAATCCGTACCACATAAGGATACCATCGTGGATGTCAGACAACGTGCGCCGCGGCGGCGAAATTGTCGGCGGGCAGGGCAATGCCGCCCCGAATTTTGCTTTCGCCGTATTGCTGCGTGCAAAAATAAAAACTCCGCGGGGCTGGCGCGACGCCTTCAAGGGCCGCTTCCTTCCAAAGGAAACCAACTCATCAACTTTATTTGCTAAATAACTATGGAAATTGTAATATCCAAAGATTCAAAAGAAGCGTCGGCAAGAGCTGCAGAAGTCGTAAAAAAACAACTTCGAGACAAGAGGGCGAGCGTCCTCGGGCTCGCGACGGGCGGCACGGTTTTGGAGCTGTACTGCAAGCTCGTAGAAATGTGCAAAAACGGAGAGCTTTCTTTTAAAAAAGTCTCCACGTTCAATCTCGACGAATATGTGGGAATGCCGCCGACAGACTCAAATTCCTACCGATATTTCATGGATGAAAATCTGTTTTCAAAAATAGATATAGACAAATCCAACACCCATATCCCGAACGGCTGCGCACCGAATGTCAGGGCGTATTGCGTGCAGTACGAAAATAAAATCCGCCTGTGCGGCGGCATAGACTTGCAGATTCTCGGCATAGGAACCGACGGGCACATCGGCTTTAACGAGCCCTCATCGTCGCTCGGCTCACGCACGCGCGTTAAGACGCTCACTGAAAAAACGCGCTCCGACAATGCGCGCTTCTTTGGCGGAGACATATCAAAAGTCCCCCTGCACGCCATAACAATGGGAATCGGCACAATATTGGATTCCCGCGAGATAGTTTTGCTGGCGTTCGGAGAGGGCAAGGCGGAAGCTGTCGCGAATATGGCTGAAGGCCCGATAACGGCGTCGGTCCCCGCAAGCGCCCTGCAACTCCACCCCAATGTCAAAGTTTTTCTCGACGAGGCAGCGGCTTCCAAGCTGAAAAATAAATCTTATTACGAATTTGTTTATGCGAATAAGCCGTAATTAAGCTTATTTGAGGCGGACTCCGACAGACTGACTAATAAATCTTTCGAGTTATGCGAATAAGTTCTAATTAAGCTTGTTTGCTCTGGCGCCAGGCATGCAGTCGGCGCTTTTTTTTTGTCGCGCGGGATTTGCGGCTTTGCGGCGGTTTGTCGCGCGGTATTTTTTATGGGGGTTAGTCCTCCATGCTACTTCAAAATTTTTTTTTTAGATTGATTGCCCCCACAAAAAAATATCCGCGTTAAAAATAAAAAACGGCGCTGGGATATGTTGTGATTTATTCTGCAAAAATAAAGCGCCTCCGAAAGAAAATTGCGCGGGCGTATTTTTTATGCGCGGCTTTTGCCACTTGCAAAACCGTTAGATAATCGGGACTTGAAGATTGTCTGGGAAATTTTTTTGGTATTTTGTAGGTTTTGGTTAACTGCCGTGAGTTAGCGCCTCGGGGCTTGAAGCGCGTCGAAGAATACTTCTTGAACGAGAAATACGGATAGGTCGGATACCTCTTGCGACATTTGGGAAAGTTTTGCGTAGTCTTCGCTCAATTCAGTGTAGGCAAGGTTCTTTTCCTTCAAAATGCCTGTGAAAGATGTAACAGCAATCAGTGCGCATGCTGCGGCCGAAGAAAATGCGAGTGAGAATCTGTCGAGAAAAGGTTTCCCGGCGTTTAGGCAAAGGGTTAGACAGCGATTGTCGAAGGATCTTCCGAGTCGTATAGGCTGCGACTTTAAAAGGCTGTCGGCGAGTTCATCCTCTTGGGAAGGCTTTTTGACGGCGGAAAGAACAATGTCTGCAAAGTTGTCGCCGCAACGTATGGGGCTTGCGGTTATGAGAGCTTCAAAAACGTCGTCCGCATTTTTTAAGCCTTTGGGGGCAGGGGTGAACGGACTATTTTCGCCAAAGCGGCTGCGGTTTACTTTTTTATCATCAGACATTTTTCAACGCCTCCTTCAACGCTGTTCTTGCCCTGAATATCCATGTCTTTACGGCGGACACGCTCGCCTCCATCGAGGCTGCGATTTCCTCGTAAGTAAGCTCCTGTTGTTTATATAGCAATATTGCGGTCCTCTGGTTTTCGGGCAGTTGTTCGAGTGTTGTGTAAAAGATTTCTTCGAGCTCGGAGGTCTCAAGGTCGCTCCTTCCGTTTGGCGCGGCGGCCTTGATTTCCGACGGGTCGGTAGGCTCGCACGGCCGGCGGGCGGATTTCCTAAACTCGTTTATTAGCACATGCCTTGCAATGTGAAAAAGGTATGTAGAAAATTTTGCTGTAGGGGTATAGGAGCATCTTGCCTTGTACAAGTTTACGAAAGTCTGCTGGGCCATGTCTTCCGCCGTGTGAACATTGCGCACAGACCTGTAGAAATAATTTGCGAGCGGATTTTTCCACTTTTCAATTATCATTCTCAATGCGTGTTCCGACCCTCCCGCAACTTCCGTCATTAAAATTGCGTCCGGATCGGGAAAAGTTCGTTCCGTCTCTTTCCGCCCGCTGTTCATATTCTCTATTTTTGCCGCGACCGCCATATCGGTTTTTTACTTTATTAAACTCCGATAATTCCTAAAAGTTGCGGTTTTTGTAAAAAAATGAAAAAAAAGCTGGAACGCGAGAAAAAAAAAGGTAGCTTACTTCGCTTAAACAATTTTATATTTTTAACAATAATAAGAAAGATTCAAAAATGAGCGGACTTATCCAGTGGTCTTCATGCGCGAAGCGCAAACCCGGCAAAAAAAGCGCAGGCAAAAAGCCCAATGCACAAAGGCAGAGGCTTTTGGCCTCCCGTAAACGCAAGCAGCGCGAAAGCGCCTTGAAAGCCGAAGCCAAAATTGTTTGGAAAAGAGACGCCGAATAGCGCTCTCCTTCCGCCGCGCATTCCGATATAAACTGCGGCTAATTATTGCGGCCAAAGTGTCGGATTTGCAGATTCGTACAATAAAAACGCAAAGCGCGGCAATCCGCCCGAGCGATTTAATCGCCCGGGTTTTTTTATCGGGCGGCGCAATCGTTGCCCGAATTTTTTTATTCTATTGCGGGCAAAATCGGCAGTTCTTTGATTTTTTTACGGCAATGCGGATACCGTTTTTATGAATGGCTTATATTTTAGAGAATCCGCATGGGGCGGCAAATGCGCGCATATATTAAAATGTCCGATTTTTGCGGGGCGGCGAGCTGCAATTTAGCTTGGGGACGCTTAAAGCCAACTACAATGCAAATGCGCCTTTTTTGATTGCATAATTCAAATAATTATAAGATATTCCTTCATTATGAAAAAATTATTTCTAATGGCAATTTCCGCGACGGCGCTGTTTGTCGGTGCGTGTACTACCAATGTAGTTGTAGATTCCCGCGCCTTCCCGCTGGCCTCTTATGACGAAATATCTGGATCGTTTTCCGGTAAATTGGCCGGCAATATAAATTCGGCGTTTAAATCCACAAATATCGCCCTCGAGCGCGACCTGAAATATTTCAGGGTGGGGCAGATACCCGGAGACAACTCTTGGCTGATATACGCCCGCGCTGAGCTCGACATAAAAATCGTCGTGTGGCTGAAGCAATTACAGAACAACGAGGTCGAAGTCGTGATAGACTACGGCAGCGGCAATCTCATGAAAAGCCAGCAGATTTTCAACGCGATTGCCAAGAATATGAACATGTTTGAAGGCCGTTAAACGGCTCCATTCTTGAAGCCGCAACAGGCCCGCCGTCGCCGAGCGACGTCGGGCTCGTTTGTAGAAATGCGATGGATATTCAGGCGACCGATTTTTTGCCGTACTACGACGAATTGAAATTTGGCGCGCACATGGCTGTCGCGCTCGCGGCGGCTTTTGCGGGCGGGTTTGCAATGTGGTTTGCGTCGATGGTTGCGCCTTTTGAGCGCTTCGGCTTTTGCGAGTCTTTTGCGGTTTCGCTCTTTTGCGCCTCGGCGATATGGATAGCCCCGTCGGGGCTTCCAATCCCGCCCCTTTACGAAAAAATCTTGATTGCCGCGTTTGCAGTCCTTCCCCTCTTTATAAACAGTTTGGCATTCGGCTTGGACTGGAAAAAATCCGCGCGTGTATGGGCGGCGTTCTGTTTGGCGCAGCTTGCCGTTTTTGCGGTAGTTTACCACTATTTTATAAAATGAAATTTGATGCGTTAGGCTTTATATCGGAGCTCGTGCGCTTTAAAAGCGTATCGGCCGACTCCTCAAAGAAATCGGAAACCCGCGCTTGCGCCGAGTTTCTCGACTCAACCCTGCGCGGATTGGGATTCGATTCGCGCCTGTTGGAAACCGGCGGAAATCCGGTCGTTTTTGCGCGTAAAAATTGCGCCTCAAAAAATCCGAAGGCGCGCGTGCTGTGCTATGGACACTACGACGTCCAACCCGCAGAGCCGCTCGACAAATGGAGAACGCCTCCGTTTGAGCCGACCGTAATGGACGGGAAAATATGGGGCCGCGGGACGGCCGACAATAAAGGGCCGTTTACATGCCTCTTGGCGGGGCTCGTGAATTTTCTCTCGTCGAAGCCCGACGCTGAGATAGATTTTGGAATCGCAATCGAAGGCGAGGAGGAAATCGGCAGCGGCGGCATTTCGCGCCTGGTGCGCGAGAGCCCCGAACTCTTTAGCGGCTACGACTACATAGTGCTAAGCGACACTTCGAGCGTATCCGAAACCCAAACGGCAGTGACAATCGGCCTGCGCGGAATGGGCGGATTCGAGGCCGTGTTTAAGGGGCCCGATACCGACGTCCATTCTGGAATGTTCGGGGGAGCCGTTTACAACCCGCTTCGCGCAATGTTTGAAGTTTGCGCTTCTTTACACACCCCCGACGGATTTGTAAACGTTCCCGAATTCTATGAAAATTTGCCAAAACTTTCCGACTGGGAAAAATCGCAAATCGCAAAATATCCTTTTACCGTGGATGCGCTTAAATCGCAGCTTGGCGTGGACAGCCTAATGGAACAGAAGGGCTACACGGTGGCTGAGTCGATGCGCGTTTTGCCGACCCTCGAATTTTCCGGCGTCGGGGGCGGCTATCAGGGCGAGGGTGCAAAGTCGATAATTCCGTCGGAATGCTTTTGCAAAATTTCTTGCAGGACAGTTCCGGGGCAGGATACCGAGAGGGCTTTGGCGTCGGTTAAAAACGCAATGCTCGACAGGTGTCCGAAGGGAATAAAACTGTCGTTCATAGACAACGACTCGTCCGGAAACGCGTATTTTGTAGATCCAAAAGCGGAGGTTTCCGTGGCGTCGAGCCCGCGCCAGATTAGGCTTTCAAAGGCTTTTGCCGCGGTGGACAAATGCGCCGAAAAATGTTTCGGGGAGGCGCCGCTTTATTTGCGGGAAGGGGCGAGCATACCGCTCATTTCGACAATAAAGCAGTGCACGGGGCTCGACTGCATAATGGTCGGGCTATTCTCGCCCTCCGACAATCTGCATGCGCCTAACGAGGGCTTCAGCCTGTCCACAATAAAAAAGGGCGTGCTTTATTACGAAGAATTTTTTTCCGAGATATCAAAATAAAATGCTTACCTGCACAAAGACATACTTTGACATACCTTTTGCCCACCGCCAGCATTTGCACGACGGCCATTGCTCGTTTGTGCACGGGCACAACTGGGACATACGCGTGACATTCGGCTGCGAGCGCACGGATGAAAACGGGTTTGTCGTTGATTTTGGAAAGTTAAAATTTTTAAAAAAATGGATAGAGGAAAACCTCGACCATGCGTGCGCGTTCTCCAAAAAAGACCCGCTTGCCGAAAGGCTTGTGTCGGCGGCGCCGGAAGCGTGGAAGGTGTTTTTTTGCGACGAATGTTCTTGCGAGGGGCTTGCGCGGGAGCTGTTTGGCGTCTTTGACGGGCTTGTCAGGCAAAATACACAATCGAGGGCGTTTGTCGTAAGCGTCGAGATTAGCGAGGACAAGAAAAATACCGCGAAGTTTTCGCGCTGAGGCGTAGTTAGGGTTAGGGTATGGGCGGTTTTGCTGTTGCCGAGAGGTTTTTATCTTTGCAGGGCGAAGGGCTGCATGCGGGGCGGCGCGCGTATTTTATAAGGCTTTTCGGGTGCAATGTGCGTTGCCAATGGTGCGACAGCAAAAGCGCTTGGGAAGGCCAGCCTTCGGAAAATCTTACCGCCGAAGGTTTGGCCGCCGCCGCTGCCGAATCAAAGGCGGAGATAGCGGTGATTACAGGCGGGGAGCCCTGCCTTTACGATTTGCGCCCGCTGCTCCGCGAACTTTCCGCGCGCTCGATAGCAGCCCACCTTGAAACTTCCGCGACTCTGCCGATAATGGAGGATCCTGACGCAAAATTTTCGTGGGTGACGGCAAGCCCTAAATTTTTTTGCGAGCCTCTCGCTACTTTTCTCGCGAGGGCGGATGAACTGAAATTTATAATTTCCGAGCCTTCCGATTTGCCTAAATGCGAGAAATACGCTTCCGCCGCCGCAAACGCAAAAGCATTTTGGCTCCACCCAGAGTGGTCAAAGGCGGGAGATGCGGCGCTACTAAAAAAAATATGGGATTTCGCAGTTTCAAAAGGCGGACTGTGGAGGGCCGGCTGGCAGCTCCACAAGCTCTATTTCGCAAGGTAGTTTTTTAGGGTTTTTTTGCAGATATTTGCCCGCAAGCCGCAATATTTTTGCCATGCAGTTTTGCGCGGTGTTTAGCGTATGCTGAAAACGGAAGGCAAAAGAATTTTCGGGATTTTTATAGTCCGCAAGCAGTGTTTGAAATGCGCGCAATAGTCGCCAAGCTACTCGGAATTTTTGGAGAGTTTTGAAAATATCTTTTTTAGGATTTTATCTGTAATTTTCTCTATTATTTTATAGGCAATCCCTTTAAAAGAGATGTCGAGCGCGAAAGCCGCGCCTACAATGGAGGCTGAAATGAGATAGATATGCGCCCAAAGCCCCTCAATGTAAGCCGCCGCAATATACGATAAAATTGTACCGACCGAACATATATAACCGAGAACAACAGTTAAAGCGGAATTTGCTGGATTGACGTAAACCCTAAAAAGCCACATTCCAGACAGCAGCGCGAACATTAGCGCGCAAGTGACGGCAATAAAGCCAATCCCCCAGCCGAGAATTTGTGCGCCGTTAAGAGTCGTGAAAATCGCCGATAGGCATACTACCGCTTCCGCCGCAAAAAAGAGCATGAGCGGAACAGAATAGGCAAACCTTCCAAAACGTGTCTTGCGCGCAGACAGGCATCTTATGAATAGCGCGTAGGCGAAAGTGCATGCAAAATATACGGCGTATATTGTCGATACGTAAAAAACTCCTTCCGCAAGGAGATTGATGTCGTTGGAATTGAGCTCGAAAAAGCGTTGCGTGTTGCAAACCATGTCAACGGCCAAGTAGAATATGAGGCGGCCTATAAACAATGCGGGCATCCATAGTATGAGGGCAATCCAACCGTCAAATCTTTCCAGCGTCTGCTTAAATTTTTTCATAATGCGCTTTTTCTAGCCCGCGGCGCGAGGATTGCAAAAACAAAATTTTATGGTTGAAAAAAAATCGCATTTATGGGAAAAAATAAGGCAGAACCTCTGGAATGTTCGAGACTGCCCTACCGGTTCCCCGCCTTAATGATAATATTACGGGAGCTCGACCCGGTTGCGACGGATGTCAGGCCGCCAAGATTGCGGAAGACAGAAGCCGCGGCGGAAGCACCCACCTCTTACTTGGGAGGCAGCGTAACCAACTCGGCAAGACGGCAATTCCGGGGGTTCCCGCTTTTATATTTCCGCCGTGGGTCGTGGCGGCTTTTTTATTTTGTCCGCCTTCGCACCCGGGCGGCGTCCGATTTGCTTATGCAGAAAAAATCCTCAAATTGGGCATGGGTGCCGCCGCTCTACTTTATAGAGGGCTTGCCAAACGCCATAGTCGCATCTCTCTCCGTCGGATATTACATGTCTATGGGTGTCGGAAACGCAAAGGCGGCAATGCTAACGAGCGGTTTGTACCTGCCGTGGTTTTTGAAGGGGCTGTGGGGGCCTTTTGTGGATTCCGTTTCGACAAAGAGAAAATGGATTTTTTTCTGCACGGCTATCTTTGCAGTCTGCTTTGCGGGGCTTGCGCTTGCGGGATTCTTCCCGCGCTGGATTGCCGCGAGCGCATTGATGTTCTGGACTCTCGGGTTTGCCTCCGCCACTTTCGACATCGCCGCGGACGGATTTTATATGCTTGCGCTCGACGACAAATCTCAATCTTTCTTTGTCGGCATACGCAACGCCTTTTACAGGATTGCCGTGCTATTTGGGCAGGGGGCAATGCTCGTAATCGCGGGCTATTTTGGAAAGTTTTTCGATTCGCCTTCGGGCGGCTGGGCAGTGGCGTTCCTCACGTGCGCTGCAGTGTGTTCCATTGCAGTGGCTTATTTCTCAAAAGCTCTCCCGCGCCCTCAAACCGACGCGCCGCGCGCGGATTCTTCGGCGGGGGAAATCGTGCGCAATATGCGCTCGGCGTTCGCGGAGTTCTTTTCTAAGAGGCATATTTTGTCAATATTGGCGTTTGTACTCTTTTACAGGTTTGCGGAGGCGCAGCTGCTGAAAATTGTCCAGCCGTTTTTATACCACGGCGCAGATGCCGGAGGTCTTGGGTTGTCGCTTGAAACGATAGGCATTATTTACGGAACCGCCGCGCCGGTCGCGCTCCTCGGCGGCGGGATAATTGGAGGGATTTTCATATCCAAAACGGGCTTAAAAAGGGCGATGCTTCCGATGGCTCTTGCCATGAATTTGCCGAACGTGATTTATGTGTATATGGCTATTGTCTTGCCGCAATCGCATATCGAAATTGCTTCTTTAATATGTGTCGAGCAGTTCGGGTACGGCTTTGGGTTCGCGGGCTATATGGTGTATTTGATGTGGGCGTCGGCCGGCGGAAACAGAACTTCAACGTACGCGATATTCACTTCGTTTATGGCTCTTGGTATAATGTTCCCTGGATTTTTTAGCGGGGCTGTTCAGGAATTCCTCGGGTATGCCGGATTTTTCGAGTGGGTGCTGTTTTGCACGCTCGTTTCATTTTTTGTGACGTATCTTGCTTACCGCACTCTGCGGGATTAAAATTAATGAACCTGCGGAATGCGCGCAAAAACTTCCATGTAAGGCAAATTTTTAACACCCGACGAAAACAATCCTTCCAGGGCGTTGGCGGTTATCAGGTCGAACACGTTGTTACCATCCTCTATCAGCAAGGCGGCGTCGAGCCCCGAAAAGTCCACGCCTATTTTCCCCTCGGCGGACTTTGTGAAAGTCCCATCAATGGTAATCTTGTCGGCGAGCCCCCCGAAGTAAGTTTCGGTGTTGTGGAAAACTATGTCCCCGCCAAACCATTCGGCGCCGGAGACGGTCACTCCGCCCTCTATGCCACCGAAGCCGCCGCCGGTCATTGTGAGCTTTCCGAGTGCCGCCGTGCTGTGGATTATAAGGGTGCCGCTCTCGACTTCGACGGTTCCGGTAAAGGCGGAATCCGCGCGGATTATTTGCTTCTTTCCGTTTTCGCCCGCCATTTTTACGCTCATTACGGTCTTTATGGAGTCGGAGCGGTTTTCTGTGAAAGTACCGGAGAAGTCGCAGTCCTCCTTGTTGGTGAAGATGAGCTTTACGGCGCTCGCGTCCAATGTACAAGAGTTGTTCGACAGATTTCCCCGGCCGTCGAGACCGCCTATCTTTATAAAAGTGTTGGTGGCGCCCGGGGCGGGTTTTGCTGAATGCCAGCTTACTGTCCCGACCCTGTTGAGAAGGTTTAGGGTAGGGAGCTTTCCGTCGGACGACGGCGTCATTCTGACGACACCGTCGATAGCTATATCCGGCATATTTTCGGAGTGGACGACGGATGTGTCTTCGTTCCACACATTGAAGCTCACTACGGAATTCCCGTATATGTTGAAATCTCCCGTGACGGTGAGATACTTCATGCATGCGGATTCCATCATAGTTGTGTCTTGGCCGATATTGTCGCCGGCGGTCATTTTGCATACGCCCGCCGCGTCGCCGCCGAACTGGATATTCGCGTACGCGTCTTCGCTGCCGATATTGACGGTTCCTAAAGTCACTTCCGGCTGGTTTGAGTTAACACTTGCCGAACCGAACACAAGCACCCTGTCGGAAGAACCGCCCGTAAACGTGAATTCGCCTATGCTCCAATAGGCGCCTTCGGTGTTTGAGATAAACAGGGTTTTTGCGTTTCCACCTGAAACGACGGAATCGCCCGAAACATAGTCTATGGCAGTATAATTGTAGTTTAAGACGGAAAGCGACGCTATGTTTATGAAAGGTTGGTCTATGATATTGAAATAAATGCCCTCTCTTCTGTGGGCGACGGGCAGATGGGCGTCGTAGTCGAACACCCAGTTGGCGTCGGGGGAGTTTACGTTTGTGTCCTCGGGAATCGCGGCATATTCGGAAGCGGACGAGCTCCACGCGGAAGCGCCGAATACCGGCATGCTTCCGTTGGCAGCGTCCCCCCAATAGTAATATGTCTCCGCCGCGGCGGAAAGCGAAATGAAAAACGGCGCCAAAAACGGCAGGGAGATATGAGGAATATATTTCATAATAATGCCACTATATGCTATAATTAAGACAGTCAAGCAATTTCTAAATTTGAAATCATTTTTCCCCGCGCTCCGCCTCCGCTTTATTTTCGCCCGCTTAATGCCGGTTTCTGCGACTAAAAATTCCCCGCCTCGCTCGACGCGGCGGAGCGCCTGACCTCCGGACGCGTCGCCGCATGGAACTACTATTATTCGCGCCTGCCGGAGCTCGAAAGAAGCGGCGACTTGCAGCTGGCGAAAATTCCGGAGCATTGCCGCCACAACGCCCACATATTTTTCATTCTAACGGATTCGCCCGAGACTGAAAAGGAGCTCGAGAAATTTATGAAGTCGCGCGAAATCGGCGTGGCGCAGCATTACGCGCCGCTGCATCTATGCCCGATGGCGCGCCGCCTCGGGTGCGCTTCCCGTCCGCTGCCGGTCTCCGAAAGGCTGTCCAAAACCATGCTGCGCCTGCCGATTTTTTCCTCGAACTCTGCGCGACGAGCAGTAGATTTTCGGCGTGCGCCGCTGGATTTTGCGTTTCGTTTGGGGGCGTGCACTTCGCGCGTAGTCCGAAGCTATGCGAAATATCGAAATCGGAAAGTCGCAATTTTTTCCATTATTGCGATTTTTCGATAAACACTGCAATTATACCGTCTCCCAGACGCCCTTATTTTTGCGGGATTGCAATTCTATGCGGGTTTGCCGATTGGGAAGATGCCAGCTTCCAAATAAATAGTTTATTTGCAACGTCCGTACTTTTTATCTGTCCATATTTATTTACGCCAAGATTTTTTATTATTGCCGCGCAGAAAATTCATCTAATCGAAACGTAAATGTTCCACAGAAAATTTTATTTTCTTTTAGATAGGAAGCCTTGTCTGAATTTCTTGGGGAAATCGTTCGATAGGAATCAAAAAACTATAAAAAAACCGCCGTTTGCGCGGCGGTTCTTTTTTTTACTTTCCCATCAACTTCGATAGGGCTTCCGAATAGCATTTTATAGTGTTTTGAACCACCTCCGGCGGAAGCACGGGCCCGGGAGCCTGCTTGTTCCAATCGAGAGTTTCGAGCCAATCCCTTACATACTGCTTGTCGTAGGAGGGCTGGGAGCGGCCAACCTTGTACTTATCTGCCGGCCAGTAGCGCGAGGAGTCGGGCGTTAGGACTTCGTCTATTAAGTAAACTTTCCCTTCGGCGTCCGTCCCAAATTCAAACTTTGTGTCGGCGAGGATTATGCCGCAGCTTTGCGCCTTTTTTAGGCCCATGTCGTAGAGAGCAAGGCTTGCGTCCCTGATTTTCCCGAATATTTCATCTCCCAAGAGTTTTTGGCATTCGGCATTTGTAATGGGCATATCGTGGCCTTCGGCGGCTTTTGTCGTAGGCGTAAACAAAGGCTCGGGAAGCTTCTGGCTTTCCTTCATTCCCGCCGGAAGCTCAAACTCGAAGAGCTTTCCTGTTTTTGAGTATTCTTTCCAGCCGCTACCTGCGAGGTATCCGCGCACTATCGCTTCTATCGGCATCGGCTTTAATTTTTTCACTATCATCGAGCGCCTTATAAGCTGCGGGAAGTCTTTCAAAACTTCGCGCACGCGCTCGTCGTGGTTTTCCACCAAGTGAGTCGGCATAATTTTGGCTGCCTGCTCAAACCACCAAAGGCTTATCATCGTAAGCAGTATTCCTTTTCCGGGAACGCCGTTTGGCATTATGACGTCGAACGCCGAAAGGCGGTCGGTGGCGACAATCAAAAGTTCGTCGCCGAGGTCGAAATTTTCGCGCACTTTGCCTTTGGACACCCTTTTGTATGGAAGCCCTTCGACTGTCATGAGCGGTTCTTTTGGAAGATTGAAATTCATGGCCTAAAATAAAATTCAATCGCGGTGCAAAATGCAAGCAAAAGAGAATTTTTAAGTTTTTACCGTTTTTACGCAATACTACCGTATGGTTTTAGCTTGTCCCAAAGGCTTCTTTTTTGACTTGTTGGCTGCGATTGCGGTGTTTTGCGCAGAGCGCCTTTTTTAATGGCAGCGCACAGCTTCGGATTTTACCGCAAAAAGTATGCAAAGGCAGTGCCGTAAACGATAAAAAAGCCCCATGCTTGCAGCATGGAGCCATTGTGACTGTAAAGAATTTTTACCCCGCGTAATCAAGAAAGCTCGTGAAACGCTTAGCGCGCCTTTTGACAAATGCGGTTATTTTTTAGGATTTAGTTTTAGCTTTACCGTTTTCGTCGGGAGCCCATCTGCCTCTATTGTAAGCGCGACTTCTCCCGGGGTGCGTCCGGCTCTCAATATAGCCAATGCCTTCCCGCAGTATAGGGAACGCGTATTGCCGGTATGTAATTCGTTGCTATTCATATCTCCGTTGTCGAGCCCTATCAACTTCGCTGGGCCCTCGACTTTAAACGTAAGCTTGTTGTTGGCGAGCGGGTGCACGCGCCCGTTTTTGTCGACAGCTTTTATCGCCAAGTGTTGCAAGTCCATTCCGTCTGCTTTCCAGTTCGGATTCTCGGCAGTTACCACTATTTCGGCAGGTTCCCCTGCGGTTTCCATCTTGTATTCGCCGACAACTTTTCCGCCAGTTCTTGCAACCGCTTTAAGTTCTCCGGGTTCGTAGGCTACACTCAGCCATACTATCCTATTTCTGGCATGCGGATTTTTTCTATCGTTCTTTTTTACTCCGAGAGATTTTCCGTTTAGGAACAACTCGACTTCGTCCGCGTTTGTGTAAATCGCGACCGGCACTTTTGAGCCTTTTTCGCGGTTCCAGTTTTCGGTTTCAGGCGTAAGCCCTACATTTACTCCGTTATGGAATACAAATCTGTCCTTAGCGTCTCTCGATTCTATTACCCCGAGATGCACAGAGGGCTTGTCTTCCATAAAATTCGCCTTGACCCAATAGCATTGAGGCAGCGGGTTGAGCACCATATCTATAAAGGCTTTATCGCCCCAGCCTTTCGACGGCCAACCGAAGGATTCCCCAAAATATGCTATGGCCCCCCAGTACGCGAGCCCGACTACCTTGTCGAGATTCATTCCAAAATAATTTCCGCCGCTATCCCAAGTCCCGGCTTCGCTCTGGTAGAAAATCATATTGGGGTACTTCTTTGTGTCCTTCTCAAAAAAAGACCATGTGTAGTTTTGCGCGGATATGTCGGTCGCAAACGCGAGCTCTGCCGGTTCCGAATTCTTCCAATTCGGGTCGCGCTGCATAATTCCCTTGGCGCGGGCGGGGAATTGCGCAACGGTGTAGGGGCGGGTTGTGTCGTACTTCTTGCATAGGTCGCGCATTTTTTTGTACATTGTCACGCCGTAGTCGCCGTATTTGTCATTGTGGGTTTGTATATCTAGCTCGTTGCCGAGGCTCCAAATCACGACGCTCGGGTGGTTTCTGTCGCGCTTTATAAATTCTTCCAAAACGTAGGGCCAAACTTCGTCAGCGCTGTTCTTTCGGCCGGCGACAAACCATTTGCTCCATTTGTCGAAAGCTTCGTCCGTTATCAGAATCCCGTATTTGTCAGCCAAGTCGAGCAACGATTTTGAGTATGGATTGTGGGCGGTACGAATATGGTTTACCCCCATCGACTTTAAAAACTTTATTCTGCGTTCCAACGCAGAATCGTAAACGGCGGCGCCAAGCGCGCCCAAGTCGTGGTGCAGGTTTACCCCTTTAAGCAGGACTTTCTTGCCGTTTAGCACAAAGCCATTTTCAGGGTTGAACTCAATTTTTCTGATGCCAAAAGTTTCCTTTTGCAAATCTACCGCGCCGTTGCCGGAATCGACCTCGACTTCGGCGGAATACAGTGCAGGGGTTTCGGGCGACCAGAGCGACGGATTTTTTATATCGAATTTTAAGTCGGCCTTCGCGGACGAATTTGCGGGTATCTCAATATTCTTTGAAGCCTCTGAGATTTCCTTTCCGTCGGGGGAAAAGATTTTTGCCTTTACGGATACTTGGCGCGGAGCTGCGAGAGTGTTTTCAACTTCGACAGATACGTTTGCCGAGGCGGAGTCGCGGTTTATTTCAGGAGTCGTTATATATACGCCGTGGCGCGCTACGGCTACAGGATTTTTTACGACGATATTGACGTTTCTGAAAATTCCGCCGCCCGTGTACCAGCGCGACGCCCCCATTACGCGCGAATAAACCGCCACAACATTTGGCTTATCGTAGTCGAGATACTTTGAGATGTCTGCCTCAAAGCCTATGTATCCGTATTCGTTGGAGGCTACTTTTTCGCCGTTTATGTAAACGTCGGAGACGCTCATTACGCCTTCAAAATCGAGAATAACCCTCTTGCCTTTCCATTCTGGGGAGGCGTTAAACGTCTTTCTGTACCAGCCTTCGCCGTAGGGCTTGAATCCGCGCCCTTTGAGGTCGCCGCCGTTCTTTTTTATCTCCTCCTCCGACGGAACTACCCACGGCTGCTCTATCTGGTAGTCGTGAGGAAGGTCGAGAACCCTCCATGAGGAGTCGTCAAAATCCCTATTTTGGGCGTTCGGATTTTTCCCGTAAAAAAATTTCCAGTCGAAGTTCCAGTTTGCGACTTCGGCTGCGTTTGAGGCGCATATAAAAATTGCCAGAGCCGATAATATTTTTGCCGTGTTTGATATTTTTTTCATTGTTAAGTTTTACCTGCCGAGTACAGCGATTTTATGCGTTTATTTTGAATTGTTTTCCTTAGTGTTTTTTTCGGAATTTTCCATTGAGAGGTCGAGCCTAAGCTTGTCAGCCGCCTTGCGCGACTCTTCGTCGCCGAGCTGTGCCGCTCTTGAAAAGCATTGGAAGGCTGCGTTTTTATCCTTGTTTATGCCGCTTCCCGATGCGTAGGCTATGCCCAGATAGCGCAGCGATTCGACGCTTCCGTGCTCCGCGGCGCTCGTCCATATCGCAACTGCCTTCCTTTGGTCAATTTTCGTTCCGTCGCCGGTAAAGTAGCAGAGCCCGAGATAGGTTTGGGCTACGAGATTGCCTTTCTCGGCGGAAGATTTCCATAATTCAAAAGCCTTTTTTAAGTCGCGCTCGACGCCTTCGCCGCGAGCGTAGGCGAAAGCCAGATTGTTTTGGGCGCGGTGGTTGCCTTGCTTTGCGGAGCGCTCCCACCAGAATGCCGCCGTTTGATAGTCTCTCAAAACTCCCTTGCCATTGCAGTATGCCGTCCCGAGAAAAAATTGGGCGTCGGGGTCGCCGCGCTTGGCGGCTTCGTTCCAGATTTTTATTGCGCGCGGGACGTCCGCCAAAACGCCGTTGCCTCCAAACAGCGCCGCGCCGAGGTTTGTGAGAGCCCTGACGTCGCCGTTTTTGGCCGCAGCTTCCCACCACATTATCGCCAATTCGTAGTTGGGGGCGAATTCCCCGCCACCGCCGTCGGCGTAGTATTCGCCTATTTCATTCATGGCTTTTGCGTCGCCTTTTTTTGCGTCTTCCATTTTTTTCTGGAGGTCAAATTTTTCCGCGCCCGATAAAAGCGCCGCGGCAACCGCGAAAAGTAGTATAAGAAACTTCTTCATATGGAGAGTATTTTTTTAGAATTCTGCGCCCATTGCAAGCGCAAAACCGCGCATAAAATATTGCCGTTTCTTTTCCCGCCAGTAGCCCGATGTCGCCGCGTAAAACAGCGGTGCATCGTGCGCTTTTATAAAAAAGGCGCCCGCCGTTTCCCGCAGCGCCGAATGTGGAGTGCTTTCACTTCCGCTTTATCTAAAATCTTTTACTGCGAGCCCGCCACCTCGGCGCGCAAAAAATACAAATTTCCGCGGAGAAAATTTTGGAATAGCCAATATATTCGGGGCGTGGCTACTTTTTGGAGCGCAAAAATTTTATCTGGTCGCGGAGAAGGGCGGCGCGCTCAAATTCAAGCCTGTCGGCGGCGTCGAGCATTTCCTCGTTCAGGCGGCTTATTATTTTTTCTATTTCACCCTTTGACTTTTTAGATACGTCGATTTTTGCGTCAGCACGCTTTACAAGCGACGGCTGAATCGGCTTGGTGACAGTGTGCGGGGTGATTTTATGCAGAATGTTGTAATCGCTCTGTATTTGCCTTCTGCGGCGGCAAGTTTCAACTGCCGATTTCAGCGAACCCGTCATGTTGTCGGCGTATAGGATTACCCGCCCGTTCTCATGCCTCGCCGCGCGCCCCGCTGTTTGTATAAGGCTTGTCGCAGAGCGCAAAAAGCCCTCCTTGTCCGCGTCGAGTATGCATACGAGCGAAACTTCCGGAATGTCTAGCCCCTCTCTCAGCAAGTTTACCCCGACGAGCGCGTCGAAATCTCCAGACCTCAGCCGCCTCAATATCTCAACGCGCTCTATCGCGTCTATGTCTGAGTGCAGATATTCTATGCGCACGCCGCTTTCGCGGAGAAATTCCGATATTTCCTCGCTCATTCTTTTGGTTAGCGTCGTCACAAAGACTCTCTCGCCCTTTTCGGCGGCGGCCTTTATCTCGGCGGCGCAGTCCTCGACCTGTCCGGCTATCGGGCGTATTATCATCTCAGGGTCGAGCAGGCCGGTCGGGCGTATAATCTGTTCGGCGACTGTGTCGCTTACGGAAAGCTCAAACGGCGCGGGAGTCGCCGACACGAAAATCGTCTGGCCTGTCAGCGAATCGAATTCCGTCGGGCGCAAAGGGCGGTTGTCGAGCGCGCTCGGAAGCCTAAATCCGTACTCTATGAGCCTTTCCTTGCGCGCCCTGTCGCCGTTGTACATTCCCCTTATCTGCGGGTATGTCACATGGCTTTCGTCGATAAACAGTATTATGTCTTTCGGAAAGAAGTCGAGAAGGCACCACGGCCGCGAGCCCGCTGGCCTGCCGGCAAGATGCCTCGAATAGTTTTCTATGCCTGTGCAAAAGCCCGTCTCTGCGAGCATGTCCAAATCCTGCTCAGTCCGCATCTTTATGCGCTGCGCCTCGACCAGCTTGTTTTGCGATTCAAGCTCCGCAACGCGCGCGTCAAGCTCGGCGCGTATGTTGGGTATTGCCGCGCTTATGCTGTCTTTGGGGGTGACGAAGCCTGTTGCGGGGTATAGGTCGAACCTGTCGAGCTTCCCGAGGGGCGAGCCCGTGACGGGATCTATCTTTTTTAGACAGTCTATTTCGTCGCCGAAAAATTCTATTCTCAGCGCGCTGTCAAGATACGCCGGAAATACATCTACAACATCGCCCCTGACCCGGAAAAGCCCCCTTTCAAAGGCGGTGTTGTTGCGCTCGTAGTGTATATCGGTTAGCTTTTCGACAAGCTCGCCCCTCTTCATCGCGATTCCCGGGCGCAATGGAATCATCATTTTTCGGAAGTCTTCGGGGGAGCCGAGGCCGTATATGCACGAAACTGTCGCAACAACGATTACGTCGCGGCGCGAAACAAGGGCGCTGGCGGCGGATATGCGGAGCTTTTCAATCTCGTCGTTTATGGACGAGTCTTTTTCTATATAAGTGTCGGTTTGGGGAATGTAGGCTTCAGGCTGGTAGTAGTCGTAGTAGCTTACAAAGTATTCCACGGCGTTCTCCGGGAAAAACTCTTTAAACTCTGCGTAAAGCTGTGCGGAAAGCGTCTTATTGTGCGATATTATAAGCGCGGGGCGGTTCATTTCCGCTATGACGTTTGCCATTGTGAAAGTTTTGCCGGAACCCGTGACGCCCACGAGAGTCGAATATTTTGAGCCTCTTTTTAGAGAGCCGCACAAGTCCTCTATCGCCTTCGGCTGGTCGCCCGAGGGTTTGTATTTGCTCGAAAGTTTAAAAAGTTTTTCCTCCATTGCTGTCAGCTTATGAAAAGCGCGCGGAGAGCGCCTGTCGAGAATTCGGAAAAATCGCCTATGATTGCATTCGGGCGCTCTTCGGGCAGTTTGCGGTCAAGCCAGAAAGATTTTGGATTTGTTGTTGCCAGTGCGACTTTAACCGCCCCTGCGCGCGCCGCGGCGACTATCCCCGCGAGGGAGTCTTCAAAAACTGCGCAATCGCAAGCCTCCAACCCGAGCCTTTGGGCGGCCTTTTGGTATACGTCGGGCGCGGGCTTGCCGTGTTCGACGTCTTCGGAAGTGACGAAAGCTGCAAAGTCTTTTCTCATTCCGAGAGTGTCGAGCGCCTGCTCGAGATTCTCGCGCGGAGTTGACGAGCCCACTGCGCACGGTATGCCTTCTTTGTTCAAGGCGCGTATGAAATCGACTGCGCCCTTTATTGTGGGGAGGCCGTTTCGCGCAATTCCGTCCCTATAAATGGTCTCTTTCTCGTCGGAGAGCCTTTGCGCCTCTTTGATGTCCGGCGTCCATTTCAAGATATCTACTATGATTTCCAAATTGCGCTTGCCGAATGTGGATTTAAAAAATCCTTCGGGCAGGAACAAGTTCTCGCGGCGCGCGAGCTCCTTCCAGCTTGCCTCGTGCGCGGCGCCGGAATCGACCACCACGCCGTCCCAATCGAAAAGCGCTCCCAATTTTTTTTCCATTCTTTCGATAATCGGCGCATTTTTTCAGATTTCAAATTTTTTATTACGGATATTCGGATTCATTGCAGATTTTTAATCCCAAATATTTACTAGGGTTGCGTAAAACTTTTTTCGCCGTTTATTTCCAAAATTGGACGAAGTTTTTTAACAAGGTTTTTTAAGCGACGGCGGCCTGTTGGAATCGGCATTGTCTTTGCAAAGCTCCATTTGAGTGGAGCTTTTTTATTTTTTTAACAATGGCAGAGCCCGCGGGCGTTTTTATGCAAAAATACCGAAATATATGTAAAGCTTTACCGGTTTTCTTAGCTTGTATTTTCAAAAGTAGCGATTTTTTAATGTATGATAGGCTTAGGCTATCAGATATGTTTTATGCTTATTAAGTTTATGATATTAAATGTAGTTAAGATTTTTAATTGGGTGCGGTTAAAATTCAAAGTGTCGGCAGGTGTTAAATTTAATCTTTTTGTGGCTTTTAATAATGTGGTGATATTTTCTCAATGCGGCTATATATTTTTGAGTTTTTTGAAATTTTATGTTGAATGCGGCTTGTTGCGGCGTAAAAATGACTTTCCATAAATGAACGAGGAACCTCAAAATAAAAAAGTGGTGCTTACGGCCGCGCAACCTACCGGAAGGTTGCACTTGGGCAATTATCTCGGAGCCGTAAAAAACTGGGTCGAAATGACCGAAGAATACGAATGCTACTTTGGTATAGCCGATATGCATGCGATGACTATCCCGTACGTCCCCGCGGATTTGCGCAAGAATGTCGTGGACTGCGCCGCCCAATATATGGCGTGCGGGCTCGATCCGCAAAAATGCAGCCTATTTTTGCAAAGCGGCGTTTACGGGCATGCGGATCTGGCGTGGATACTGGGCTGCATATGCCCGATTGGCGCGCTCGAACGCATGACCCAATACAAAGACAAAGCCCGCAAACACCAAGGCGCATTAAATACGGGGCTGCTTTTCTACCCTGTGCTTATGGCAAGCGATATTCTCATATACAATGCCGACCTCGTCCCAGTTGGCGAAGACCAAAAACAGCACATAGAGCTCACCCGCGACCTCGCCCAGAAGTTTAACAATACATTTTCCGAAACATTCACTTTGCCGGAACCATTTATCCCGAAGGCGGGAGCCCGCGTAATGTCGCTGCAATCGCCCGACTCTAAAATGTCGAAGTCCGATCCGAACCAGAACGGAACTTTGTATATAATAGACTCTCCCGACGTATTGCGCAAAAAGATAATGTCGGCAGTCACAGATTCCGAAAGCAGCGTGCGCTATTCCAAAGAAAAGCCGGGGATATCGAACCTTATGCAGATTATGGGCGCAATGCTCGGGCGCACTGTGGAATCGATAGAGGCCGAATTCGCCGGGAAAGGCTACGGAGACTTCAAAAAAGCGGTTGCAGACGCCGTAATCGCCGGATTGGAGCCCGTGCGCAATCGCTACGCCGAAATATGCGCCGATAAGTCGTATGTGGAGGACGTTCTTAGAGCCGGCACAGAATGCGCCCAAAGAAGGGTGAACCGCACTATGTCGAAAGTCCGCAGGAAAGTCGGGTACTTGGATTTGCGCAAAAAATAAAGGATAGTATATGAAAAATTCGCCGAACAAAATCCCCGTCTGGCCTGTATATGCGGCGGACGTCCTTATGTTTGCGGCGGTATTTGCCGTCGCGCTTCCAAACATGTACACGGGGGAGCCACTGTCGGCGACATCCGTATTTTTTTGTAGCCTGATGGTCCTCGGCGGACTGCTCCTTTGCCTGGCCCCGTACTACGCCGGCTTAAAGGGCGCCGAGCGCGAGGAAAAGGCCGCCGCAGACGCGAAAATCCGCGACGACCTCACGATAATATTCGACGAACTCGCCGCCCTTCGCATGATGATTGCAGACATTGAGGAGCGGATTGAAACATATCCCGAGCGCATAGCTTCTCTTGAATCGGCGGCGTCAAAACCCGCGGAGTGGGCGTCGCGCGCGGAAGTCGCAAAACTTACAACGGATATAAGGGACGCCGTAAAGGAGAAGCTCGCGCAAGTGTCGGAGTCTCTCGACTCAATTGCCGGGCAAACGGAGGCTTGCAGGGTCTCGCAAAAAGAGTCGGACAAGATTGTGGCGGAACTTTGCTCGGATATTACAATATTAAAGGATTTGCTCCCGGCTTCCTCCGAATCGCTTTCGGACGAAGTTTACGGATTGAAACAGCGGATTGAGTCGCTCGAAGACGGCCTTGCTTCGTATTCGTCAAATATCGACGAGCACGACGAGCCCGCCGATTCAGAGGACGACGACATTTTTGACGGAGAGGAATTTTCACCTTCCCAGAACCGCCCCGAGGGAATGCTCGGAAGGGCTCTTGCTTCCGCGGAAAATTCTAAAATATCAGTGGGGAAATTTTTCCCAAAGCCGAAAGATGCCGCTTTGCCGGACGGAGGCGAATTGGCGAGCGGACCGCGTGAAGATGAATCCGAAGCTGCGGATTTAACAAATGTGGCGGACGCAGGGGCGGATGTGCGGCAGACGGAAGGCGGCGCTTCGGAAAAAATGGAATCTGAGGATTCGCCTACGGTGGAATCCGTAAAATCTGAGTTTGAGAGAATCGCGTCGGAAATAGTTTCGGCGGACATGGCGGGCGGAGATGATATAGGAGCTTCCGAAATATCTGCAAACGTGGGGCATGAGGACGGAACTGCGCCGATTGCTGAAAAGCCCGTTGAAGCTGAGAGCGCGCGTCAAGCCGTAGTAGAGGAGCAACCCAACGCGGGAGTGGAGCAACCCAACGCGTTGGTTGAGCAGCTTAGTGCGGGAGTTGAGCAGCCCAGCGCAGCAGTTAATCAGTCCGGCGCAGAAGTAGAAAATTCAAATTCCGAGGTGGCTTCAAACAGTTTGGCTGAAGACGGGCAGACCGGTTCTTCAGGCGCGGTTTCTTCAGATAGCGCGCCCGCCTCAAAGGAGAATGAAAAGGGCGCGGATTTTTTTGAATCTTCGGATTCGCTTTTGGGCTTGGGCGAATCCGATAATAAAAAGCCGGACTTCCCCACGCTATTTGCGCTTCCGGAGTCTTCGGGAAAGGCCTGCAAAACATCTAAGGCCGATACTTGCGTAATAGTAAATTCGCTAATCGGCATAGGCAATAAGCCGTATCTGCGCGGCGCGGGCGGCGGGTTATCCGCCGACAAAGGCGTCCCGATGGAATATCTCGAAATAGGAAAGTGGAGATATGTTTTCCCTCCCGACTCGCAATTTCCGATAGAATTTTCGGTGTACAAAAATGACGAGACTCGCAGCGACGGCGGAGAAGTTTTTAAAATCCTTCCGAACGAAAAACTCGAACTCAATCTGAGATTTACAATTTAGAAATGTTAAGCGTAAGAATAATACCGTGCCTCGACGTGCGCGACGGTCGGGTCGTAAAGGGCGTAAACTTCGTGAACCTTGTTGACGCGGGAGACCCCGTGGAGCAGGCAAAAGCGTATGAAAACCAGGGTGCCGACGAACTGGTGTTTCTGGATATAACGGCTTCGAGCGACAACCGCGCGATTATGCGCGACGTCGTGGAGCGCACAGCCGGCGAATGCTTTATGCCCCTTACGGTAGGCGGTGGGCTCAGGACGCTTGAAGACATTAGGCTCATGTTGAACGCGGGCGCTGACAAGGTTTCTCTGAACACTTCCGCAATAACGAATCCGAACCTCGTATCGGAGGCTTCCGCGAAATTTGGGAACCAGTGCATAGTAGTTGCAATAGACGCTAAGCGCGAAGGCGAGGGAAGGTGGAATGTCTATACGCACGGCGGAAGAAATAGAACCGAGCTCGACGCCGTTGAATGGGCGAAAGAAGTGGAGCGCAGGGGAGCGGGCGAGATACTTTTGACTTCAATGGATTGCGACGGCACGAAGGACGGCTACGACATTGCCCTGACGAGGGCCGTGAGCGACGCCGTAAAAATTCCCGTAATTGCATCGGGCGGCGCTGGAAATTTAAAGCATTTGGTTGACGCCGTTAAACTCGGCGGAGCGAGCGCGGTTTTGGCCGCTTCCATTTTCCACTTTGGAACATATACCATAGAGCAGGCAAAGCGCGAAATGCGCGCGGCCGGGCTGCCTGTGCGCTTGCAGGACTAATGAAAAAATTGCCAAGCCCCAAACCGCGCCCTTACTTGGCGCAAGATTTGCGCCTTTTAAGCAAATAATCGGAAGTCGAAAAAATATCACATCAGGGAATCTATTTGACGAAGATTTGCGTTTTTTAAGCAAATAAGAAGGTTATCCGCAGCCGGCGTTTTTTTATTGAGCCAGATTAAAATATGCGTACCCGCAGGCAAATCCTACAAGTTTGGCTTCGCTGTCTGAGGAGTAAATATTATAGTTTTTTTAGCCGAAATATTTGCAGTACAAATTGGGCAGCATTCCATTTTATCAAGCGCGCACCCCGCGGCGGCGCGGAATAAAATTGTGATATATACGCTCTCTAACGACATTCAATGGCGGCAAATTCGCCCTATTTTTATTTGCATACAAAATTGTAAGCAGGGCTCGAACCCTCCGAAAGAAAATCGTTTAAATTTTAATGCCCGTCGGCGGTAGAACCGACAGTGAGGTCAGCGTATTTCACCCTCGCGAACTTTTCAACCACGCTTGCCGGCGCTTTTATTTGCAATCCGATTCTCCCCGCGCTAAAAAGGATTTTCTCAAAATTTTTTGCGGAGGAATCTATCGTCGTGCGGAAAGATTTTTTCATTCCTATCGGGGAACACCCTCCATGAACGTATCCGGTTGTAGGCAAAAGCTCTTTGGACTTTATCATAGCTACAGACTTTTCGCCCACGGCGGCGGCGGCCTTTTTAAGGTCGAGCTCCCTGTCCACGGGAATCATAAATACAAAATGTTCGCCGGATTTCCCTACGGTCACGAGCGTTTTGAATACGCAATCCGGATTTTCGCCTATTATGCCCGCCATTTCCGTGCCGCTCACGGCCTCGGTTATGCCGCAGTCGATGACTTCGTGCGGTATTTTCTTTTGATCGAGCATTCTCAATGCGTTTGTTTTGTGCTCCATTTTTGCTTCGTTTTAAATTTGCGGCTTAATTTTATGCGGAATTTTTGTTTCTGCGCCGCATTGCATTATAATTAATTTAATTGCTGAGCGGTGCGCCTGAAAACTCCGAACCGCCCGGATAAAGCTCTGGCGGCTATCCCGCATAGGAAATTTTGCTCCTATTGAAGGCTACCATAAAATATTTCTTCTTTTTTGAAATATATTATTTCAGCTAAAAAAGAATCGTAATTCTTTTTTTGAGATAAAATAAATGCTATTGCCTTTTCAAAATTTTTTCTATTACCGGAGTGAACTTGTCGGCCATATTCATCATGCCAATGTCGCCCGGGTGGCAGTTGTCGGGGGAGGTTTCGCCGTGCTCGCCAAACAGCCATTCTCCGTCTATATAGTATAGCTCCTTAAAACCGCTTTCCTGGAGTTTGCGGACTATTGCGCGTTGGGCCTGACATTTCTCGGCCACGTATGGTTTGCCGTCTGTCTTTTGCCAATACCAAGCGGTTGCGCTCGTCGCCTCCTCGGCTACTACAATCGGAGTGTCGGGGCGAAGTTCCCTCAGGCGCTTCAAAAATTTTTTACACCGCTCTTCTATGAGCTTTTTGTTCATGTTTTGTGTTGCGTCTATGAAATACAATTCGGCGTCGATTGTTGCGAGCATTTCCGCCATTCCGATTTCCATTTGCGCCGACCCCGAAAATCCGAGATTGATTATCGGCTTGTTAAGCCGCCTGCCGATTAGGGAAGGGTGGGATATGCCAGAGTGAAATGCCCATGCCCCGTGCACTATGGAAGTGCCGTAAAAAACTATCGGCTTTTGCATGGAAACTATCCGCTTAAATGTCGCCCCTTTCTGTACTCCTATTTTTGCGCTCTTTATAATGTTTCTAAGCGGAAGATATACGCGGTATGTATTTTCCTTTCCGTTCAGGGCGCTAAGCCTGTATATTTTTTCCCCGCTTTTTATTTTTGAAATCGGAGTCGTTGCAAGCCACCTGAATTTTTCGCCGTCGGAGGCGTATAGGTCGAAGCCGCTATTGGCGAACCAGAATTTTGCAGGGTTGTCTTCGCGGAATTCGCAGTCTATCCATATCTGGTTTGAATTTGTTTCAAACGTAACGCTAAGCCCTGTGGGCGTAAGTGAATAATTCCAGACATTTTTTGTCACTTGGCCCTTGAATTTTAGCGGGATTCTCGCATACGGGAACGGGTATTCTTCGCCGCTCCAAGCTTGTCCGTCGAATCCTATGTCCGATATTTCCCGCCATTCGAGATCCGGGATTATTTCCTTGTCGGCGGCGAGTGCGCCTAGAGAGCATGCAACTGTTAGCAGTATAATTTTTAGCACTTTTTTCATTTTTATATAAATCCGCGCAGTTATTATTTATAAAAATTTTCGCTTCAAAACCTGAAAAATATTTGTAGGTTTCTTCTGTTGCTGCGGCAACATAAATTTGCGTTGCACGCCATAAAAAATTGCGCCTTTTTTATTTATATTTATATCCGCAAACCTTAGCCTTTAGCTTACCTTTTCCCGAAAAATAGGCCGCAATTTTTCCCGTCAAAACTTGTATTTATTTTCAAAAAATCTTTTAGTCTCCCGGCGCGTTTTTTATATTTACGCGATGGGGATTGAACGGGTAGGGAGCGGCACAGATAGTGTGTATATCTTGCGCTGTATTTTCAATAAATCCTGCATACGCTAAATGCGCAATTTTTTTTGCGGGGCTTCAGATAAAAAAAACGCGTTTGGAAAATAGGGATAAATATGCGCCGTTTTGTGCGTTAATCGGAGCTATTTATCTTTTGTGGAATTTCTGATTTTTTCCGCCTCTTTTTTTAGATATTGCGAGGCTACCCATGTCGGCGGAATGAGGGTTGTGGAATTTTGGTTGTGCGGGGACGATATGTTCAGCAGGGTTGCGAGGCGCCTTACGGACAGGTGCCCGGCTATGTGGTTGTTTTGTTCCATTCCGCTCCAGACATTTTTGGGGATTGTACAGTCGTTTCGGCGCTCGAGCTGAACTATCGGATAGCGCTTGCCGTTCTTACGCCTTACATGGTTGTAGAGGAAGTCGCCCGTTTTGCCAAGCATGTATATTATGACGTCCGGCTGGACGTCGTCTATGTATTTTTTTAAATTCTCAAAATATGTGGGGCTGTCGAGGTTTTCGGTAAACGGATCAATTCTCGACGATGCGGGCATATCGAATTGGGCGCGGAAAAATCCGCCGTAAAATCTGCCGTCCACCATGCTGTCTATGCGCTCGTCCACGACAAATGCGGGGCGGCGGAATCCCATTTTATATAAGTTTTCTACTGTCGCCCTTGCCACTTCAAACTGGTTTGATGAGACGAGTTCGTACGCGGGGTTGTGAACGCTTATGCCTACCGAAACAATTTTAAAGTCGTCCCATATTTTTGAGTATGGCTCGAAAACTCCCTCCTCGGTGTGCCCCATTATTATGCAGCCGCGTATGCCGCGGGCATGGAGAATATCGGAGAGTTTCTTGCGCGTAAGCTGGGGGTCGAGGAGCCAAAATTCGTCGATTTTAAAGCCGAGTTCCGCAGCTTCTTCGTCTATGCCAAGCTTATAGTGCGGAAGGGTGGGGTGGTTTTTAAATGCGTCTTTGTCTTTATTGCCGTTTAGCAGCGCGATGACCTCCCTAAAACCTCCAATAGTAGATTTTCTCATCGACGACATCATAGTGGAGACCATTGTATTTCGCTGGTATCCTGCAGCTTTTGCCGCTGCTTTTACTTTTTTTAAAGTGGAAGCCTTGACTCTCGGCGAATCGTTGAGCGCAAGCGAGACTGTTCCTTTCGACAATCCAAGCCTTTGGGCGAGTTCTCTTATGGAAACGTATACGGAGGGTTTTGTTTCAAAGGTAGCCATTTGCGTAAAAAATGATAAGAATTTAGAATAGTGTCAATAAAAAATATGTATAAAAATGCCCGCAGAGTGTTTGTACGAAAGGGATTAAACTGTTCAGCAATATTTCCAATCAAGATACTTGCTTTAAGGGTATTTCAGTGCTTAAATTGCCCCAGTTAATCGAGATTCACAGCTAAAAAAAATACATATGAAAAATTCTTTCGATTTCGTAGGATTGGGATTTTGCAGCAACGACTACCTCTGCATTCTGCCCTACATTCCCCTCGATAATAAGGTCAAGATAATAAAGCGCATCATTCAGGGCGGAGGCCCCGCCGGCAATTCGACTGTCGCAGCTTCCAAACTCGGCTTGAATGCCGCCTTCGTAAGCGCGATAGGCGACGACGCCGACGGAAAGAAAATGATTGAGGATTTCGAGGCCGAAAAAGTCTGCACAAAGGGCATAAAAGTCCGCAAGGGCTGCGAGTCCCCGCTTGCATACTGCTGGATTGACGAGCCCACAGGCGCGCGCAGCGTCGCTTGGACCCGCGGCAATACGCCCGAGCTCGAAGCCGACGAAGTGGATTTGTCGCTTTTGGACGGCGCTAAAATTTTACATATCGACGGACACAACCCCAAAGGCGCCCTCGCCGCGGTGAAGCGCGCCAAGGAGCTGGGAGTGCTCGTAAACTTCGACGCCGGCACTGTCAGGGACGGCATTGCCGAGCTTCTTCCGTACGCGGACATTCTCATAACATCCGAGGCATTCGCCCGCGCTTGGACGAAAGAGGAGGATCTTGAAAAGGCCCTTCCGAAGCTCGCCGAATACGGAGCAAAGGTGACGGGGTGCACAATGGGCGCCCACGGCTCGATGATGTACGACAACGGCAAAATAATAAAGTGCCCGGCATTTGAAGGAGTGAAGGTCGTCGACACGACTGGCGCGGGAGACTTGTTCCACACGGGTTTTGCCGTAAGGTATTTGGAGACGCAGGACCTCATGGAATGCCAGCGCTTCGGCGCGGCGTGCGCGGCTCTCAAATGCGCGGGGCTCGGCGGACGCATGACGGCTCCGTCGCGCGCGCAAGTTGACGAATTCCTCTCGAAAAGATAATTTTTTATAAAAACAAAAAAAGGAGCAAAATATGAGCAAAAAAATAAGAATAGGTTTTCTACCGCTGACAAAAGTAAATTGGACGAACGAGGCAATGCAAAAGCAGCGCCGCGACGCCATTGAAATGCTCAGCAAAATTCCCAACGTCGAGATAGTCGGCGGCGAAGACATGATCGAGACCGAAGAGCAGTCTCTCAAAATTCTCGAACGTTTTGAAAAAGACCGCCCCGATATGCTTGTCGCCCTTTTCACGACATTCGCGCTCGGCACAATCGTGTCGCTTTTTGCAAAGCGCCTCAAAGTGCCCGTCGTGCTGTGGTCGATAAAAGAACCAGACCCCGCGGGCGGACGCCTTCAGGCGAATTCCTTCTGCGCGGCGAATATGAATTCGCACTTCCTCTATCGCTTCCACATTCCGTACTTCCATGTACACGGCAATATCGGCGACGAAAAAACTTTGCAGGACTTTGACAAGACAGTGCGTGTCGTCCGCGCCATGGATGCTGTCAGCAAGATGCGCATAGGCCTCATCGGCGGTCGCGTTCCCGGCTTCTACACTTCCAGCTGCGACGAAATGATGCTCCGCTCCAAGCTCGGACCGGAACTCAAATACATCATGATGCTCGAAGTCATGAATGATGCCAAGACCATCTCCAAGGAAGACCTCGACGAAGCCCTTAAAATTGTCAAGGCCGACGCGACCGGCGCGGAAGCCTCTGAAGGCGACCTCAAAAAGTCTGCGGCCCTCTACGCGGCGGTTTGCGGAATGAGAAAGAAGTTCGGCGTGGATACCTTTGCCTTCCGCTGCTGGCCGGAAGTTATAAATTCCGACCTCTACGGCATAACCGCGTGCTCGACCATCGGACATCTCACCAACCACGGCGTAATCACCGCCTGCGAAGGCGACGTGTACGGCGCGGTCCTCATGCGCCTGCAATACGAGCTCACCGGTGAGCTTCCGTTCTTCTGCGACCTCATCATGTGCGAACCCGACAAAGAATACGGGGTTGTATGGCACTGCGGCGCGGCTCCCTGCAAACTCTGCAAGAAGGGCTTCAAAAACTCCCTGCGCAACAGCTCCACTGTCGTCACCAAGGGCGTCGTCAACGAATTCCCGCTCAAGCCCGGCAGAGTCACGCTCGCGCGCCTCGGCGAAAAGCGCGACGGCGACGGCTTCAGAATGCTCATCGCCCCCGGCGAAGGCATCGACACCGACTTGTTTGTCCGCGGCAATCCGCTCAAGGTCAAGTTCGACGCCGGCTGCGAACGCGTCCGCGACACCGTCATCACACAGGGCTTTGAACACCACTTCTCCATGGCGTACGGCGACATCACCAAGGAGCTTCTCGACTACTGCCGCATAATGGACATCGAGCCGATAGTCCTGAAATAACCCCTAAAAGTTTAGAATTATGTCAAGCGACAAATTCCTAATCAAGCTATCGCCGAAAGACGGGTACAATCCCGTCTTCGAGCGCGGGCAGTACAATATGAAATTGACGTCGTTCGCGGTGCTGAAGCTGGCGAAGGGCGAGGTATATAAAAGCGCCACAGCCGACACGGAAGTGGCGTTTGTCCTCCTCGGCGGAAAGTGCGCTATGAAGGGCGACGGGTTTGATTTCCCGGAAGTCGGCGGGCGCAAAAACCCGTTTGACGGCGCCCCGCACACGGTTTATCTGCCGCGCGGTATTTCCTATGAAATAACGGCTTTGACCGACGTAGAGATCGCGGTCAACATAGCGCCCGCCTCGCGCGATACCGCGCGCCCGACTCTCATCACTCCCGAGATGACGCGCTCCTTCGAGCTTGGAAGGGACAACTTCACCCGCCGCGCCACCGTAATGCTCGACGAAAAATTCGATTCCGAGCATTTCTATATAGGGGAGGGCATGATTCCCTCCGGCAACTGGTCCGGCTATCCGCCGCACCGCCACGACATCGACAACCTGCCGGATGAAATAGATATGGAGGAAACATACTTCTACCTTTTCAATCCCCCGCAGGGTTTCGGTATCCAGAAAATATACACGCCCGACGGACGCATCGACGAAACCTACACGGTGAAAAATTACGACACCGTCGCAATCGCCGAAGGCTACCACCCGCTATGCGGGGCTCCCGGATACGACATGTATTACCTCTGGACAATGTGCGGACAGACCAACAGAGGGTTGATATCCTCGATGGATCCCGCGCATAAATGGGTTGTGGGCAAATAATGCAAGACTTGTTTTTAGGAATAGATTTCGGGACGGGCGGCTGCAAAGTGACGGCCGTCTCCGAATCGGGCGGAGTGGTCGCCGACGCGTCTGTCGAGTACCCAACAGAGTACCCGCACAGTGGCTGGTCGGAGCAGAATCCGTCGGACTGGTACGCCGCGATGTGCAAGGCGATAGCCGAGGTCGAAAAGAAGGGCGCGGACTTGTCGAAAGTAGCCGCCATATCCTTTGACGGCTCGACCCACAACGCGGTGCTGCTCGACGCAAATATGCGCCCTGTCCGCAAGACCATAATGTGGACCGACCAGCGCAGCGTCAAGGAGTGCGAGGAGCTCAAGCGCGGAATGTGCGACGAGATTTTCTCTACGGCCTATCAAATGCCGACTCCAACTTGGACGCTCCCGCAAATGATGTGGCTGAAAAATAACGAGCCCGACATCCTCGAAAAAACAGAGCACGTCCTTTTTGTAAAGGACTATGTGAGGTACTTGGTCACGGGAGTGTCCGTCACCGACTATATCGAGGCGCAGGGCACGCTATTTTTCGACATGAAATCGATGGCGTGGAGCGAAAAATTGGTCGGAATTTCCGGGCTGAAAATGGGCGCTCTTCCCGAGCTTGTGAAGCCTACGGACATAGTCGGTAAAGTATCCGCTTCCGCCGCGCGCGACATGGGAATCCCGGAGGGAACGCCCGTCGTATGCGGCACGAGCGATTCCGCGGCCGAGGATTACGGCGCCGGGGCGATAAAGCCCGACGACTGCATCTTAAAGCTCGCCACTGCCGGCAATGTGAATGTAATGACATCCGCTCCGCACCCCTTCAAAACAACGCTTACATATTCGCATGTAATAGAGGGAATGTGGTACACGGTGTCGGCGACCAACGCGGCTGCGCTTTGCCAAAGGTGGTTTAGGGACGCGTTTTGCTCCGAGGAAAAAGCGGTGGCTGCAGCCGAGGGCAAGAGGGCGTTTGCGCTGATGGACGAACTCGCGGAGAAGTCTCCCGTGGGGGCGCGCGGAGTGATGTTCCACCCGTACCTGCAAGGGGAGCGCTCCCCGTATTGGGACGCCGACTTGCGCGCGAGCTTTACCGGCATTTCCATATCCTCCACCAAGGGGGACTTTATGAGGGCTCTCTTGGAGGGCGTTGCGTTCTCCCTGAAAGACTGCTACGGCGCGATAGAGGAAATAGGCCTTGATGTAAAGCGCATATTCCTGATAGGCGGCGGAGCAAAAAGCAAGTTGTGGAGCTCTATAATAGCAAATGTTTTCGACAAATCCGTGGCAGTCCCTATTCCCGGCGACGCATCTTACGGAACGGCGCTCATCGCTGGCGTCGGCGCGGGCGCTTTTAAGACCCCCGCTGAGGCCGTCGAAAAATGCCTGAAAATCGACAGGTTTGTCAAGCCCGACCCGCAGGTCGTACCGCGGTACGCCGAGCTTTTCAAAAAATACAAGGCGGCGCACGACGCACTCGCGCCCGTCTATAAAATGAAGTAATTTCCAAAACCAAACACTAAGGAGAAATAAAATGTTTGTCCCAAAAGGCAACTACATGTTTGAAATGATCCGCACGGAATTGGCAGACGCCGTGGGATCCGAATACGTAAACACGGGGGACTCCGATAAATTCGGACATTCCATCGACTATTATTGGATTCCCGAAATGTGGCACGACCGCGGCAAGGAAACCAAGAAGCCGGATTTTGTCGTGCACCCCGGAAGCGCTGAAGAAGTCGCGCGGGTCATAAAAATCGCAAACCAATACAAAATTCCCGTCGTCACATGGGGCGGCGGTTCAGGTTCGCAGGGCGGGGCGCTCCCGGCGTTCGGAGGAATTGTCCTCGACACCAAGCGCATGAACAAAGTTCTTAAAATAGACGAAAAATCCCTCACCGTGACGGCTGAAACGGGCATCATCGCCCGCCACCTCGAATGGACTGTCAATAAGAGCGGATACTCGACAATGCATTTGCCCGCGTCCATAGCTTGCGCTACGATAGGCGGATTCCTCGCCCACCGCGGTACGGGTGTGCTCTCGACAAAATGGGGCAAAATCGAGGACATGGTAATGAGCCTCGAAGTCGTCACCCCCACCGGCGAGATAATCAATACTTTGCCGATACCGCGCCACGCTTCCGGCCCCGATATGACAATGATGTTCCTTGGAAGCGAAGGCACGCTTGGCGTGATTACGAAAGTGACCCTCAAAATTCACCCGATTCCCGAAGCCCGCAAATTCCGCGCGTACCTGTTCAAGGACTTCCACACGGCAATGAGCGCCGGCGCCGACTTGATGCGCAGCAGGCTGCGCCCGTGCGCCGTAAGGCTCTACGATGAAACCGAAACCCGCACGCACGTCCAGAAAGTGTTCGGCATAGACATCGATTCCGGCGCGTATTTGGTATTCGGCTTTGACGGCAGGGAAAAGATAGTCGATCTCGAGATGGAATACGCCCGCGAAATAATGGAGAAAAAATACAAGGGGCGCGATCTCGGCAGCAAGGGCGGCGACCTCTGGTGGAACAACAAGTACAAGTTCTTCTACCCCGGCTATATGTTCCATATACCGCAGGCGTTCGGAACTCTCGACACAGTCGCCGACTTCTCCCACATCGAGGACGTATATTGGGCGATGAAAAAAGCCGTAAACAAGAACTTCCCGCAGGCGAGGTTTATTGGGCACTTCTCGCACTGGTACGAATGGGGCTGCATGCTCTACGCCCGCTTCATATTTGAAGGCAAGGACGTCCCGGAAGACGCCGACGAAGCGGCCGCCCTCTACAACAGGGTTTGGGACATCGCCATTCGCGAGGCGATTGCAAACGGCGGAGTTATAAACGAACACCACGGTGTCGGACTAAAGCTCGGCCGCTATATGAAGGATCTGTACAAAAACAGCTTCTACATCTTGCAGGACCTCAAAAAGGTGCTCGACCCCAACAATATTATGAACCCCGGTAAAATGGGTCTGTAAAGGAGATTTGCAATGAATATAGACAACTTTCAGGAAGACATCAAAAAGTGCCGCTTCTGCTTTATGTGCCGCCACTTGTCGGGAGTGTCCAACGTGACATTCCGCGAGGCCGACACGCCCAGAATACGCACTGCTATGGTTTACGGCATAACCCTCGACAAGTCGAAGCTCTCGAATGCCGACTTTATCGAAACGATATACTCCGCCGACTTGTCGGCAGCGTGCCGCTTCCATTGCGTCAACCATTTTGACGAAACCGGCATAGTCTTGGCAGCGCGCCGCGACATAGTGGAAAACGACCTTGCCCCGGAAGACGTAAACGCCATCGCAAAGAAGCTTGTGGCGGAAAATCCGGCTCCGAAAATTTCGGGCACAGGAGACGTCCTATACTATGTTGATTCCGACACGGCGGCTCTCGCTTCCGAGGCGAAGGCATTCGACAAGATAGCCAAGAAAGCGGGCGTAAAATACCGCGTCGCAAAGGGCGGCAGCACCGGCAAAGCTCTCTATGTGCTCGGTTTTGCGGAAGCTGCAAAATTGGCGGCAGAGGCGTTCGCGGAAGCCGTTAACAAGACGGGTGTAAAGACGGTAGTAGTATCTTCCCCGGCGGCATACGACGCGCTCGTAAACGACTTCAAGGCATGGGGCGTAAAGCTCGACGCCAAAGTAATGCACGTCAGCGAATTTATAGTTTCTCTGAAGCTGAAATTCTCAAAGAAGGCCGGCAAGCTCTGCTATCTCGAAAGCGACTTCCTTAAAAACTACAACGGCAATCTGAAATTCCCGAGGGCGTTGCTCGCGCAGGTGAAAGCCGAGAGCGGCGAGGGCTTTACGACGGATTTGACGAATGAAAAGACACCGTTTATGTTCGGAACAAACAATGAAGAGTCCTACACTTGCGGCGAGGGGGCTGTCGTATTTGCCCAGCTGCGCCCGGAAATAGTCAAAAAGATGGCTAAGTATGTAGAGGCTCGCGCCGACAAAGACGTGTTATTGGCTGTTGCGTCCCCGTACACGAAAACCCAACTCTCGAAAAACGCGAAGTTGAAGGTTTCGACTCTTACGGAAATCGCCGCAGAGTGCCTGTAAGGAGGAATAGAGAATGCCTCTTGTGACACTTAAAGAAATACTCCCCGAAGCGCGCCGCCAAAAGCGCGCGGTAGGGGCGTTTAACGTTGCGAACGTGGAGGCGGCGATGGGGGTAATCCGCGCCGCTGAGGGGGAAAAACTCCCCGCGATAATCCAGATATTCCAAAGGCTATTTCTCACGGAAAAAGGTTCCGATTTGGCGGGCGCGCTGTTGCGTATGGCGCACAGGTGCAGCCAGCCGATTGTAGTGCACCTCGACCACGGGGGATCGCCGGAAATAGTGAGGGCGGCTCTCGCCGCGGGAACGACTTCGGTAATGTTCGACGGCTCTACGCTTCCTTTCGAAAAAAATGTGGAGCTTACAAGGTATGCCGCCGACTACGCCCATACTTTGGGCGCGAGCTGCGAAGGCGAAATCGGGCACGTCTCAATGGGCGACGAAAACGCAATCACAACAGTTGAGGATGCCGTCGCCTTCCATAAGGCAACCGGCGTTGACGCCCTTGCCGTCTCTATTGGGACTGTTCACGGATTCTACAAGGCCAAGCCGAAAATCGAGGCAGAGCGCTGTGCGGAAATCGCCGAGGCTCTCCCCGGAGTTCCGCTCGTACTGCACGGCGGCACGGGAACGCCCCCGGAAGATCTTCAAAAGGTCATAAAAAACGGCATATCCAAAATAAATATTGCCACTGAATTTATGGACACCTTCTTGAAGTCCACCCGCAGGGAACTGGACAAGCTCGACGGGAAATTCTTGCCCATCGACAAGTTCATGGATCCGATAATTGACGATTGCGCCGCGCATGCCGCGCGCCTGTTAAAATTCTTTGCGGGCAAATAGCCCGTACCCGGCGGGGCGCAAACATACTTTGGTTTGCGCCCCTTTTGTATGCCGAACTGCCTACTTTTAACTATAACTATATTATACTATGAAATTAAGAAGATTGGAAAGTCGCGAAGAAATGTACAAATGGATGCTGCTGGTTTTATTGTGGGTGGCATACTTTATTCACCAGGGGTCGAGGCAAATATACCCGTCGATTCTACCGCAAATAAAAGAATATTTTGGCGAGGGCAGTTCGGCAAAGATGGGGGCGGTGATGACTGCGTTCGCGTTTACATACGGAATAACTGTATTGTTCGCTGGCTTGGCAAGCGATTTTCTCCGCAGAAAATGGATGATAGTATTTGGAGTGCTCACTTTTTGTACGGGCATTTTCCTGTCGGGATTTGTCGCGAGCATTGGGCTTATGATTTTTACATACGGCGTGCTAAACGGGCTGGGACAGGGGTGCTACTATCCGCCGGCGTCCTCACTGCTCGGCCAGCATTTTGAAAAAAACCGCTCAACGGCTTTCTCAATTTTGCAGACAGCGCAATATTTGGGGATTATAGCATGCAGCTTTTTTGCGGGATACATCGGCAACCTCCCGAGCGTTAACGGCGTCGAAGGGTGGAGAATGGCGTTTTTCTCGGTCGGCGGCTTGGGCATAATATGGGCAGGTGTGCTGGCATTCCTAATGCGCTATTCGCGCGAGCTTATGCAAAAGCGGAATCCAGACGAAAAATCCACCCTCAAAGACGCGCTGCTCGTAATGGTTAGGAAGCCCTCAGCAATTATACTCGGGCTGGTGTTTGGTATGAATGTCTGCATAGATATAGGATACAAAACATGGATGCCTGACTTCTTGCAGGAAGTTCACGGGCTTGAACCCGCTTCGGCGGCTTTCAACGCCGTAATTTGGTCTTATATAGGGGCGATTATAGGCATTATGATAGGCTGCCGCATAACCGACAGGCTCGCAGCCCGAGGCAGAAAAGTTATAAGGTTTGAAACGACCTCCGTGGGCTTTCTAATGACAGCTCCGTTTGCGGTGCTGATGGCTTTTATTGGGAACGACACTTTGTGCTATGTGGCGCTTTTCTTCTTCGGTTTTTCGAGAGGCGTGTACGATTCTAGCCTGTTTGCGTCGCTGTTCGACGTGGTGCAGCCCAGATACAGGGCTACCGGAATGGGCATAATGCTGTGTTTCGGGTTTATAATAGGCTCGGTATCGCCGACGCTCTTGGGTTGGATACGCGATATGCTAAACCCGCAGTACGCCATCGCAAGCCTTGCGGTATGCTGTCTCTCTGCAGTGGCACTGCTTATGATTGCAAAATTCTTCTTCTTTAATAAAGACTACGAGCCGGGTCAATAAAGCCTGCACTCCGGCGTGTGTTAGTTTTGCCTGTCAGCGGAGCAAAAATCCGCTTTCCCGAAAAAAATTTTTTTGAAAAAATCGGCGCCCGCTTAGGGCGCTTTTTTATCGGTATTTAAGAATTTTTTAGGCAATGAAGGGCTTTGCCTTTACCCTGTTTGGGCTAATTTCCTCCGACAAATAAAGGCTTTTTAAACTTGGTAAAAACTTTGCACTTTCTCCATTCTATTTTTTTGCGGGAAAGGTTGGCATATTTTTTGCCACACAAATAAAAATCTTGTTATAGGAACTTAGACTGTTTAAAATTGTCTTTAACTGATTATGAAACACTCGGCAATAATATCCTCACTTGCAATATTAATAGCGTCGTTGCCTCTCGCGGGCTGCCTAAGCTACGATGATACGCCAACTACAAATTGGAACGCTCATTCCCAGGCAGGTATTCCCGTAAAAACGCGCCTCAAAGGCCAAGATGAGGGGTTTAGATTTTTCTTTATAGGCACGAGCCCCTCAGAGCAGACGGCAATCGACAGATTGTACGCCGCCGCCGAAAAGGAGGGCTACAAGCTCGAAGGTTCGCCGTACTCATTCCAAAATATGTATTCCGAAACGAGCGGATTTTTGTATCCGTTCATAGGATACGGATATTTGACCGTATGGGCCGATTTGTATAAGTACGACTACAAAGGCACCGATTACAGCGTCCGCGAATTGGGCAATCCCGCGGCGGCGGAAAAAACAACTTTTTCGATATTCAACAGCCTATTTAAATAAGGCTGCCAAAATACGCTGCGGCAAGCCTGAGCTTGTCAGTCTTTAAGGCATAGAGTGTAGAATACGGTCCTGCCCGATTCTACCCTGCGCTCTATTCCCATTATTTCCGTTTCATATCCGGGAAATGCGTTTTCGATATCCTCCAATATCGAAAGGTATGCGCGCACAGGCTCGTCGTTTTTATCCCAAACTTCCCCTCCGAAAATAAGCGGTATTCCGGGGGGATATGGAATGACCGCAGCCGCGGACGTCTTCCCCGCAACGCTCCGTACGGGCAGCATTTCCGTCTGAGAGTGCACAACCCTCTTAAACGTCTCAGAGGGAGAGATGCGCATATCGGGCAACGACAGAAACGAGCGGTACATCTTTTCAAGTATGCGCGATTCCGTCATTAAATTGTGCATTTTGCAGCAATGCTCCCTCAGCCTTTCATTGGCGTACGCTTCGGGATAGCGGTCGACGAGCTCGGGAATCGCGATTTTAAGGGGAGCGTTGGCGTCGTACATTCTCTTGAACTCGTCGAGGGCGGCCAAAAGCCTAGTGTGCTGGGCTTCTTCTATCCCGAATGTATGCAGAAATAGAATCGAATAAAAGTCGGACTTCTCGCATATTATTCCGCGTGAAGCCAAGAAACGGGCAAGTATTTTTGCGGGGATTCCAAATTTGTTCGGGCGCGCATTTGTGGCGTCGAATCCCGGAGTTGTTATGGTAATTTTTAGCGGGTCGAGCATTGCCCCGCAAGCAACCCCCTTGAACCCGTGCCAGTTTTCGCCTTCCGGCGTTATAGCCCACGCAGATTGGTTTTGGGCGAGGTACTCCGATGGAACATCTTGGAAAGATATATTTTTATTGCCTATTTTTACAAACTCGGGCTGCCATACTCCAAAATACCAGTCTCCCCTCGAGTCTGCGTACGATTTTCTTCCGGCTATCGTCTTGCGCAAATCTGCGGCGAGCGACAATGTCTGAAATGCGAGCTGCCGCCCGTGCTTTCCCATTATTGCCGCAGACGCGTCGAGCGAAGCGATTATCGCGTATTGCGGAGACGTTGAGGTATGCATTGCGTAAGTTTCCTCTATCGCGCCGTATGGAATTTTTGATAAGAGACCGTCTCTTGCGTGGAGCATAGACCCCTGCGACAAAGCCGAAAGCATCTTGTGCGCGGACTGCGATACAAACACCGGCACAGAAGCCCTTTTGCCGCTTAGCGCAAAGAAACCGTCGTATATCGGCGAAAATTTTGCGTGCGCAAACCACGCCTCGTCAAAATGCAGGTTTGCGGCGGGAGGATTTTGTTCAAAGGGCAAAACGCTTGTGCACACGCCGTCGTAATTTGAATTTGTAATTGTTAAAATCTTCGGAAGCTCGCCTGCGGAGGCCCTTGCACTAAGCGCCCGCGCTATGGATTCGGGCGGAATGGGCCCCGCCATTCCCATTTTATTTCTGAGTGGCGATATATACAGTGGATTCGCGCCTGAGGAAATAAGCGCATGGTAGATTGATTTGTGGCAATTTCTGTCTATTATGACATCGTCTCCGCGGCTTGCACATGCGCCGAATATTATCTGGTTTGCCGCCGATGTCCCGCCGAGGACGAAGTATGTTTTGTCGGCATCAAAAACGCGCGCGGCGTTTTTTTCGGCTTCGCCCATTTTCCCGCTGTGGTTTAAAAGCGTGCCAAGCTCTTCTACCGATATGGATAGGTCCGCCTTGCAGATGTTGTCGCCTACAAAATCCCTAAACTCGCGCCCTGTTGGCGTGCGTAAAAAAAAAGCCCCTCCGTTGTGTCCGGGGGTATGCCATGCGCTGTTGTTTTTTTCGACGTAGTTTTTTAGCGCCTCGAAAAACACGGCTTTAATGTTTATGGAATCGCCCGATTTGAGCTTATCCGTCTGCGGTTGCGAAATTGTCGCGTCTGAATTTTTCATTTCCCGTATTGGGCCTCCGCGGCTTTTTTTTGGCTGCGCGGAATCTCATAAATTTTTTGATTGTTTTGTTAATGGTAAAATTCGTTTGAAAGTCAACTATTCATAGAAGATTTTTTTTATTTTAGACAACCTTGCCTAAAAAAGTTGCCATTATCCCACAGAAGTTGCTTAATTGCGGAATGAAGCGTTTTTTTCTCTCCCTGTTTGTATGCCTTCCGTTTGTGGGAGGGTGCTCGTATTTTAATCCAAAGGGCGGAGCCGTCGAAAAAACCGGAGGGCTTGTGGCATTCTGGGACTTTTCCGACACTTTCAAGTCGAGGGTAGGCGGCTTTGATATGGAGAAAAGGGGAAACGTCAAAATATCCGAAGGCGGGCCTATTTCCGGCAAGTGCGCCGAGTTTGACGGCAAGAGTTATTTGACTTTGCCTTACGCAAAAACAGGAACTTTGAACGTAAAGACTAATGAAGTCACAGTGGTCGCTTGGGTCAACTGGTCTGGCGAGGGCATAGGATTTGTCGGGGGAATGTGGAACGAATATCAAGACGGCGGAAAGCGCCAGTACGGGCTTTTTGTGTCGCTTCCATACTATAATGGCGCAGATCAAGTGTGCGGGCACATATCAAAGACGGGCAAGCCTACGCCTCCGTTCCCGTTCTCGATAGATTATTCAGCGAGCCCCCAAAAGGTCCCGCACGGCAAATGGGCATGCGTGGCGTTTACCTACGACGGCAAATACATTCGCTCATATTTCGACGGCAAGTTTAAAGCGCGCCCCAAGGAGCTTATAGACCATACAAAAGGCTTCCCCGGGTATCCCGACGGAGTTGTCCAGTCAAAAAATCCCTACTATTTCCCCGACGGCATAGGCGACAACGGTTCGGATTTTACGATAGGAGCCGTTCTTTTAAAGAGCGGAATGGGCAATTTCTTCAAGGGAAAAATAGGGGGGCTTGCCGTTTACAACCGCGCTTTGAGCGATGCTGAAATTGCGGCGATTGCAGCCGAGTATCCTTTAATGTAGTTTTACGCATTTCATCGCTTGGCGGACTTGGTTTTCCCAATTCGCGGCATAGAGCGGCGCGCCTTGCGCCGCAATTTGCAATATCCCAAAATTGCAATCCGCAAGCGAATTTCATTTTAAAACGCGCGCGGAAAAATCGCGCGCCTTCGTTTGCGTGCGGCACCTGTATGAGCCGCTACGCATGTACGAGCAGCGGCATTTGTATGCGCGGCTATACCTGTATGCGCGGCGGCATGCGTATGAGCTGCGGCATCTGTATGCGCGTATCGCCTATATGCTTGGCGGTTTTTTTTAGGCAAAGTGCGCTGAAAATTCAGCTTATAAATTTTGCGCCAATGATAAAATGCGATGAAAGAAATTTTTTTGCCTTCCCACCGCATACTGCAAGGCGCGCGAAATCCTCCGCCTTAAAATACAGCGAGTAAAAAATTTGCAAATTAGACTATTTCTTTGATGGGGACAATTCCCCTTAGAACTTTTTTAAAGTTTTCGACAGTTTCACGGGGAGTCGGCTCGACTCCCTCCAGCTTGTATTCAAGCCCGAGCTTCTTCCATTTGCCGACGCCGAGCCTGTGGTAGGGAAGTAGCTCTATGCGCTCGATTTTATCGCCGTACGGTTTTAGATAATTCCCGAGTGTTTTTGCATATTCCGGCCCCGCCGTAATGCCGTTTATTAACACGCATCTAATCCACAGCCTTTTATTTTTTTCGCATAAAAATTCGAGAAATCTTCTGGGCTTTTCAGGCGGGCGCCCCGTAAGCATAATATGCCCGCTTTCGTCTGCGTGCTTTACGTCGAGAAGAAACATGTCGGCGAGATCCGCGACTCTTTTTATTTTTGCGTCAATATCCACGTATCCGCACGTGTCTATTGCCGAATGCACGGAGTTCTCCCTCAAAATCTCTAAAAATTCCGTTAAAAAATCGGCTTGAAGGAGGGGTTCGCCGCCAGATATTGTGACGCCGCCCCCAGATGCCTTAAAAAACGGGGTATATTCTTTTATCTCCGAAAATATTTCTTCCGCCGAAAGCGTTTTTGCTTTTGTGTCCGCCCATGTGTCTGGATTGTGGCAAAAAAGGCATCTTAGCGGACAGCCTTTCAAAAACAGCACAAATCGTATTCCCGGCCCGTCGAGCGTGCCGGCAGTCTCAAAAGAATGTACCGCCGCCTTTGCCATTTGCGCAAGTGGAGCGGGCGCCAAAAGGCGCCGCGCCATTTAGAGCTTTGAGTGGAACGTCCTGGATATGACGTCTAGCTGCTGCGGGCGCGTCAGCTTTATGAAGTTTACGGCGTATCCTGAAACGCGGATTGTAAGCTGCGGGTATTTGTCTGGGTGGTCCATGGCGTCTTCGAGAACTTCGCGCATCAGCACATTGACATTGAGATGCTGGCCGCTCTTTGCCATGTACCCGTCGATGAGGCCGCAGAGATTGCCGATTTTTTCGGCGTCCGACTTGCCGAGAGAGTCGGGCAAAATCGTAAACGTGTTCGATATGCCGTCCTTCGCGTCCTTAAACGGCAGCTTTGCAACGGAGCATAGGGAAGCGAGCGCCCCGTTGGTGTCGCGCCCGTGGAACGGATTCGCTCCCGGCGCAAACGGGACTCCCGCCATTCTGCCGTCCGGCGTATTGCCGGTCTTCTTTCCGTAAACGACATTTGAAGTAATCGTCAGAATCGACTGCGTGTGTATCGCCTGCCTGTAAGTCGGCAGACGGCGGATTTTCTCCATAAAGCGCTTTACGAGATCCACTGCTATTGAATCTACGCGGTCGTCATTGTTCCCGTATTTCGGAAAATCGCCTTCTATATCGAAATCTATGGCTATGCCTTTTTCATTTCGGATAGGCTTTACTTTTGCGTATTTTATCGCCGAGAGCGAGTCTGTGACTACCGAGAACCCAGCTATGCCGCAGCCGAGCTTGCGCACGACGTCCTTGTCCATGAAAGCCATTTGGGCTTTTTCGTAATAATATTTGTCGTGCATGTAGTGGATTATGTTGAGGGCGTTTACGTATGTGCGGCTCAGCCAATCCATCATTTTGTCGAATTTTTCCATTACCTTGTCGAAGTCCAGGACTTCGTCGGAAATGGGCTCAAATCCTTTCGCGACAAGCGCCCCCGTGCGCTCGTCCACGCCGCCGTTTATCGCGTACAGCAACGCTTTCGCAAGGTTCGCGCGCGCCCCGAAAAATTGCATTTCCTTTCCTATGATGAGGGGAGATACGCAGCATGCAATGCCGTAGTCGTCGCCAAACAGCGGGCGCATTAGGTCGTCATTCTCGTATTGTATGGAGGACGAAGCTATCGAGGTTTTTGCGCAGAATTCTTTAAATCCCCTCGGAAGCTTTTCAGACCACAGCACTGTGATGTTGGGCTCGGGCGCGGGGCCGAGGTTGGAAAGCGTATGAAGGAGCCTGAACGAGTTTTTGGTGACCATCGTGCGGCCGTCCGCGCACATTCCGCCGACAGATTCGGTCACCCAAACTGGGTCGCCGCTAAACAAGTCGTTGTATTCGGGCGTGCGGAGGAATCTTACCATTCTGAGCTTTATTATGAAATCGTCCATAATTTCCTGAGCCTGGGACTCGGTAATCAGGCCGTTTTCAAGATCGCGCTGGGCGTAAATGTCAAGGAAGGTCGTCACGCGCCCGAGCGACATCGCCGCTCCGTTTTGGTCTTTGATTGCCGCAAGGTACGCAAAATAAGTCCACTGGACCGCCTCTTTAAAATTCGCCGCCGGCCGCGATACATCTATGCCGTATGAGAGCGTCATTCTCTTGAGAGCTTCAAGGGCGTATATTTGCTCGGAAAGTTCCTCGCGTTCGCGGATTACCGTCTCGGTCATATCGAGATTGTCGCTGGAGGCCTTTTGCGCTTTCTTGTCGGCGATTAGATAGTCGGCTCCGTAGAGCGCGAGGCGCCGGTAGTCGCCTATTATTCTTCCGCGCCCGTAGGCGTCGGGCAGGCCAGTTATTATCGCGCTCTTGCGCGCGGCGAGGATTTCCGGCGTGTAGGCGTCGTAGACGCCCGCGTTGTGGGTCTTGCGATATTTTGTAAAAATCTTTTTTACGGTTTCGTCCTCCTTCAATCCGTAGGCCTCGCAGGACGAATGCACCATTCTGTACCCGCCGTAGGGCATTATCGCGCGGCGCAAGGGGGCGTCGGTTTGGAGCCCAACGATAATTTCGTTGTCCTTGTCTATGTATCCGGCCCCGTGGGAGTCGACTTCCGACGGGGTAGAAACGTCCGCCGAAAGCAAGCCGTTATTTTTGCGCTCCTGCTTCATTAGCTCGAGCACTTCCGCCCATATTTTCTTTGTTCTTTCCGTCGCGGGTTCGAGAAACGAATCGTCGCCTTCGTATGGGACATAGTTCAGGCGTATGAAGTCCGACACGTCTGTGCCGTCGCTCCATGCGCCGCGTTTAAAGGAGTTCCATTCCTGTCTGTCTTCTTGGGTCATTTTATTTTCTTGGCGCCGTGCGCCGGTATGTTTTTTTGCGCGATTGCTAAAAGTTTTAAGTTTTATGCGCTGAAGTAAAATATCAGCGCGGCTAATGTTGTTGGGGCTATTGTTCCATAAAATAGGTATTTTGGGGACACTCCCTCTTTAAAATGCGATTTCATAATAGATAGCCCCGCGAGATTCGGCGCGTTTGCTATCACTGTTAGGCCGCCTCCCGTCACAGCTCCGGCGACTATCATATACTTCATGGCTTCAGTAAAGCCCGGCACCAAAGACGCAAGATACGTAATCGCCGCATTGTCGTTGAACGCCGAAAGCGCCATGCCCCCTATAAACAGCTCTCTGTTGCCTAAGCTCATCAGAACGGGCTCTATCCACCAGCCTTGTAGGCTCCCGTGGACTACGAGTGCCGAGAGAAATATCCCCACGAGTATCGGGGATTTGAATTGAAGCTTTTTTTGGTAAATAGAAGTGACATCGCAGAACGCTATAAAAGTCATCAGGGAAAAAATGAGCAATACGGGGCTGTGCATTGAAAATATTGAAAAAGCCAGAAATATCATATGAATCGCCCTCAGCCACGCGGGCGACGGGATTTCGCATACCCTTATTGAAGTGTCCGACTTCCTCCTTTGTTCGAGCCGCGCGAATTCCTTCCGGAAAATTAGATAGTATAGGGCGGTTGAAGCGCAAATGGCGGCGACGGCTTTTAGGCCGAATGTCGATATCATATACATGGTGTCCCACCCCCAAGTTCTCGCCACCATAAGCACCGGCGGAGCCGCGAAATGCGTGAGTGTTCCGCCAATAGATACGGACAGAAACAGCAGCCCCAAAGTTGCGTATTTTAACTTGTTTGAGGGTGAAAATTCAAAGAACTTTGACATTAGCAGCGACGCCGAAATCGTAATTGCGGCGGGTTCCGTTATGAACGAGCCGAGCACCGAGCCTATGCAGATTGTAGAAACCCACCAAGCCCCCACTGTTCCGCCTCCGATTCCCGCGATTTTCTTTATCGCCCACGAAGCCGAATCCACAATCGGTTTGCTCGCCGATATGAGCATTATCGTCATAACGAATAGGGGTTCTCCGAACTTGTGTTCGTCGTAGGTCATTGCGTCGATATACGCCGACATATTGTCCCAACCGTAAACGTACCAAAAGCCCGCGAGTAACGGTATCAGCCACATCGCGAATATGACTTCAACTTCGCCGAGAAGATGGAAGATTTTTGAAAACAAGTCGCGCGTTTCGTCGCTTGCGTCGCTCAAATAGAATACGCCCGAGCCCTTCGATTCGTTTTTTATGAAGTGGGCGATATCCACAAAATATCTGTGCGAAAAGGTATGGATTACTGCGCACAAGAAAATTGCCGTGGCGTAGAGATTGAATGGGGCAATTTTTACCCTTTCGCAGAGCGTTGCCCAGAGCGATGCGGACTCCGGATAACTTTCCAAGGGCAGGGGGTAGGGCAGCTCCGCTACGTCGGCGAAAGCAATTTTCACTGACGCTACAATTATCGAAAAAATGAGGATATGCTTTTTCATTGCCCCTTTTGTTCCGAGGATTGCCGGTAAAGTTCCGCATCGGAACCCTATCTATTCAATCCGTACGACACTCTTATAATTTAAACTGCAGGTCAACTAAATCCGCTCGCATTTTTAATATTTTTTAATTTGTTGTAAATCAAATTATTGCAAATCCAAAAACCGTTGGTTCAAGGCTGGTAAAGGGCTGCTTTGAGCGACTCGAAAAAATGGAGGGGAAATTTAGATTTTCCGACGCTAAAAATCGCTTTTTTAATTTTATTTCGGCTATTGTTGGCGGACTTTTTTAATGTGGCACTCAAATTATCCTTAAAAATTTTAGCCTTGTTGGTAAATTTACAGTTAATGCAAAAACATCTTTCAAAATTGCCCACGCGAAAAATTTTGTATTGAGATAGATAAAAATGCGATGGATTCAATCGTAAGAGTTTTGCTATATGCGCAGGACTTTGCAGAAAAATTTATCTTTTTCCCGCGGGCGGGGCTATTGGCGGAGCAATGCAATATGCAAAAAGTTTTATCGAATTTTTTTACAGGCATTACGCATTGGAATTTAATCAACAAAACTAGTCTGGAATGAACTTCCAGGCCAAAGCCAAAAAGTTATCCGCACAATTTTTAAATGGGAGTGCTCAAAACTTTTTATTCCCACACGCAAAAATCAGCTATTGCGTTAAACGGCGTTTCGCCCATGAAAAACCATAAAATTTTTAGCGCGCTATAAGCCCGCCGGCCTTTTGGAGATAAAATTTCGATTTTCTTCAAAATCTTTCCGCGCCTCAATTCCAACAGGCAAATTTACAACTAATAAAACAGATTTTAAATGCAGTTTTTGCGGTTGAAATTTTCACAAAGTCTATTGAAAGACCCTTTGGAGGGTAAATTTTTGCCTCGCAAAATTGCAGTTAATTGAAGAAACTTTCCCAACACTTCGGGCGGGGTGGATAGGAAAATGAATTTCAATGAAAAACCATTTCCGAGCCACCCGCCGAAATGCAGGTTGCGGGACGATTAGAAGTATCCGCCCTTTTCTGTGATTTGCTGTATGGATTGCCCTTCTTTTACCCACCCAAAGATTTTTTTCTCGTTGCTCTTAATTTCTTCGGCGCGGATTAGCACATCGTAGGCAATATCGCGGGGGACAACCAGAACTCCGTCAATGTCGCCAAGGATCACATCTCCGGGGCGTATGAGAGCCTTGCCTATCAAAATCGGAACTTGGTAGTGCGTTATGAGGCAGCGGCCGAGGCTCCCGTTTGATATTCTGTATTTGTAGAATATCGGGAAGTCGGCTTCAAGAATTTGGTGGGTGTCGCGTATGCCGCCGTCGATGCAGGCTGCTTTTACTTTTTTGCCCTTTGCGGTTGCGGTCATTACGCCTCCCCAAAGAGTCGCTTCTTCGTCGCGGCTCGTGTCCCACAATACAAAGTGGTCTTCGCCGAGTTCGTCGAGCATTTGCGTCCTAAACTCCATTTCGCCGCGTATCATTACATTTGGAGAGCTCTTGACTGTAAACGCGAACCCGGCGACAGTCCTGTATTCGCGCAAAGGCTTTATGTATCCGGGCAGAGCCTGGTTCAGCAGGCAAAATTCCCTCATCACATCGTTTACCGCTCCCGTGTAGAGCTTTTCAAATCTCGCCAAAAGCTCTTTTGCGGGTATCGGGAAATCGCATGTTGGCTTGTATTCCCGCGTCTCGATTAGCTTTTCGAGATTCATCATTCCGACTTCTTTTTTATATTGGTCTACGCTCATTTTTTTGTGTGTTAAATGTTGGTGTTTGGGTTTGTTAAAAAGTTAGAAACGAAGGCTCAATCCGCCGTCAACAAAGAAATCTGCGCCTGTTATGTATCTTCCGGCGTCGGAGCAAAGCAAAAGCGCGGTTGCCGCGCAATCTTCGGCTGCGCCGACGTACCCGAGGGGGATATTGCTTTCGACGGCTTTCTTATAGTCGGCGTCAGCGAGGGCGTCAACGTTGCGGGCTGTGGCAATCGCGCCCGGGGCGAGGTTGTTTATCGTAATTCCCATCGGCGCAAGGCGCGGCGCGAGATTTTTTACGAGGTTCACCAATCCCGCTTTTGATGCCGCATATACGCACATATCTTTGTGCGGCCTCGCCTGCTGGACTGAACCGATGTTCAGAATTCTCCCCCAGTGGTTCTTGGACATGTGCGGAACTACCTCCTTAATAAGGCGCAGTGTCGAGCGCAAGTTGACGTTTATTTGGGCTTCAAAATCTTCGTCTGTCACTTGGTCGTACGGCGCGCGAACTTGCATTGAGGCGTTTGCCACAAGTATGTCGGCAGGGACTCCATTTGCTTCGGAAAATTCCCCCCACGCTTTTCCGACGTCGGCGCGGACGAGGTCGAATTGCCACAGGTGCGCTTTCACCCCGAATTTTTCAGCGTCTGCCGCGGTCTGTTCGGCGAGCTTGGAGTGGCTCCTGTAATTTATGACTACGTCCGCTCCGTACTCTGCCAGCGCGAGCGTTATCGCCCTTCCGATGCCTTGCCCGCCGCCTGTGACGAGGGCCGTCTTGCCTTTTAAATTAAACAGTTCTTTTATCATTTTCGTTTTGTTTAAAGTTATTCGGATTCCTCGCAATAGTTCTTATTGAAGAAGAAGAGCATAGAAACTGCGACAAACGCAGAGCCCAACAGGAATGCCGCCGAGAGCGACATTATTCCGGCGCTGAAACCCGCGATTTCCTTAATGTAGGCCATCAGCTTTGGCGCCACAGAACCCATTACGAATGCGAACGACAGGTAAAGCCCTGAGGCGGTCGCCCGATAGCGGGGCTCTATTACGTCAAACAGCGCGGCAAAGAGGTTGGAGTCGTAAACTCCGCGGAAGAAGCCGAACCCAGCCATAGCCGCGCAGCATACCCAGAAGTTGTCAGTATAGCCGCACAGGAATATGAACGGAACCGCGAGAAACAGTCCCAAAAATTCCGCCCACATTCTCGATTGCTTGAATTTTTCCGAGAATGCGTCGGACAGTTTTCCGCCTATCATAACTCCGAAGAATGCGAATGCAAAGTGCCAGAGCATAGAGTTTAGGCCCGCCATCGAAAGCGACATCTCGTACTTTTCGTGCAGGTACGAGGGCATCCAAGTATTGTAGCCGACGTTTACGAAGCACTGGCAGGCAAAGGCGAGCGCGAGGCAATAAAAAGTCTGCTTTTTTAGAATCGCGCCGAGCATTTTTGAAAAGCTCGTCTTTTCGATTTTCTTATCGCTGCTTTCCGAAGGCGCAGGCATCGGGGTATTCTGCATTGCAAATATGCACAAGACAGCCCATATAACGCCTATCGAGCCAAATACGTAGAAAGCCGCCCGCCATCCGTAATGTTCCCCGATATACCCGGATATGAATCCGCTCGCTATTATTCCGACGTACAAAGAGGTCTGGTGTATGGAAAGAGCCGTCGCGCGGGTGTGGGAGTGCAGCTGGCTTAATAGAGAGGTCGCCGCAGGGAAGTAGAACGCTTCGCCGCCGCCGGTCGCAACGCCCCTAAATACTATCAACAGCACTATTCCCCCGCTGAGGCCGGTGCAGAGCGTGCCGCCGCTAAATATTAGCAATGACCATATCACTATCCATTTCCTGGATATTAAGTCGCCGAGAAATCCGGATATCGGAACCAAAATCCCATAGACGGCTGTGAAAATCATGACAACGTCGCCTATATCGTAGTCGGTCAAACCGAGGTCTGCCTTGATAAGGGGAATTACGGTATTGAAAATCTGTCGGTCGCCTTGGTTTAGAAAATAAGCGACCCACAGCAACCCAACAAGGAACCATTTATACTGAAATAGGGAGTTTTTCTTCATACGTTTTTCGCTGTCCTGAAATTTTTAAAGCCGATTCGCCGCGCCTGAATGCGGCGCGGCGGCATATCGAGATTTGCTTGAATTACGACCAGCGGCGGTCGTTCGCCCATTCTTTGTCCCACTGGGAGGTATCAGACCAGGCTTCGGGGAAGTCCTCATGTAGCTTTTCTTTGATGAGCTCTTCGTTGAGAGATTCTATGCCGAGGCCGGGAGCGTTTGGAACGTCGATATAGCCCTTATTTATGAGTGGCTTGGGCAGGCCGTTTACGAGGCTGTCCCACCACGGCACGTCAACCGAGTGGACTTCGAGAGCCGTAAAGTTGCGCGTAGCCGCCGCCACATGGACTGCCGCCATGCAAGCAATCGGGCTTTCCGCCATATGTATGGCCATCGCCGTGTGGTGTTCTTCCGCAAGATCTCCGATTTTCTTAGTTTCGAGAATGCCGCCTGCTGTCAAGATGTCAGGATGTATCACCGCGAGTGCCCCTGATTCGAGCAACGGCTTGAAGCCCTCTTTCAGATATATGTCTTCGCCAGTTGCGAGGGGGGTTGTCGTGGAGTTTGCCATGCGCACGTATTGGTCTGTGTACTGCCACGGCACGGGGTCTTCCATCCAAGATATATTGTATTTCTCGAGCCGCTTTGCCAGCTTGATGCAGTCTTCTACGGGAATATGCCCGAGGTGGTCTATTGCAAGCGGTATTTCATATCCGATTTCGGCGCGCACGTCAGCCATGTATTTTTCGAGGTAGTCGAGGCCCTTTTCCGTGATGTGTATTCCCGTGAACGGGTGCGCCGTGTTGAATAGGTCGTACGCTTCGCCCCTCATAGCGCGCGGGTCTATCGAGCCGTGGGGGGTTGAAAATACTGTCTTTTTATATTCGCGCATTTTTTCGAGGAATCCGAGCGGCGCGCAAAGCGCCCCATCGATATCCGTCAGAAGCTCTATTCCCAAGTCCATTTTTAGGAAAGTGTAGCCCTGCGCCATGCGGTCTTTCAGAGCCTTGCCCATATCGCGGCCGCCGCCTTCGCTGTCGGTGTCGCAATATATGCGGATTTTGTCGCGGTATTTGCCGCCGAGAAGCTGCCATACGGGCACTCCCCACGCCTTGCCGGCGATGTCCCACAGGGCGACTTCTATTCCGCAGACTCCGCCTGCTTGGCGCGAGTCTCCGCCAAACTGCTTTATTCTATTAAAAATCTTTTCTACGTTGCAGGGGTTTTCGCCGAGTATGCGGCTTTTGAGCATTGCTGCGTACGTCCTGCTCGACGCATCGCGGACTTCGCCGTACCCGACGATTCCCTGGTTTGTGTATATTTTTATGAGAGTGCAGCGTTTGGGCGCGCCGTCTATGTCGGCAAAACGCATGTCTGTTATTTTTAGCGTAGAGGGATCTATTTTCATAAATATTGTTTTTAGGCGATTTTCTCCCAAAAGAATTTTGCGTCAAGCAATGCCTTCTTGTAAAATAGTTAACTGTTAATTTGCCCGCAAATATAAAGTGCGAAATGCCTGCAAACATAGAGCACGAAAAAACCGCCGGCTTTCGAGGGCGGTTTTTAGCGGAAGGCGCGGACAATTTCACGGCCGCGCCGCCTTGCAAATGCGCTAATGCTCTATTTGCAAAGCACGGAATTTTTAAAGAATTTCAGGTTGTGAGAGAGAAGTTCGTCCAATGTGTGGACTTTTCTCTTTACACCCTGCTCGAGAACGAGCCAGCCTTTGTATCCGCTATCGACAATCGCTTGGAAGCACTTGTTGAAATCCTCCGGCTGCTTGGCTTCGTCGAAGAACTCGGCGTTTGCTTTTAGGTGGATTTGGGCTATGCGGTCTTTGCCGAGCTTTTTTATGGCGACGTCTGGCTGGTCTCCGGTCCACACTATATTGAGCGTGTCGAAGTACACTTTGACGTTCGGTTCGCCTATCATATCCAGCAGCTTGATGTTGTCTTCCGCCTTGATTGTGTTTTCAAGCGCGAGCACTACATTCTTTTTAGCCGCGTATTGCGCAATTTCTTTTAAACGCTTTACGAGCGGTTCGAGGCGCTCTTTGCGGAATACCTGCTTGTCCTTCTCGTAGAGGCTCGATTTCCCGAAGAAGGGTATCAAGATGTTTTCAGCGCCGAGCTCCGCAGCGTTGTCGATGATATTTTTCATGTATTCGACGCAGTTTTTATCTTCCTCAAACAGGAATTTGTGGTAGCAGGGGACGCATATAGAGCAGACCTGCATGTCGAGCTCCTTCATTTTGCTCTTCATGTCGTCGATTTCCTTGCGGGAGTATCCGTTTTTGTCGTCCTGAGTGCCGCGTTTGTAGTGGTCGAGCTGGACCCCTTCGTATCCGGCTTTTTTTGCAGTCTCGAAAGAGCCTCCGAAGTTTGCGAATTTAAAGTTTTGCGCGGCGAATGCGGAGGAGACCGCCATTGCAGCGACAAGTATCAATAAGTGTAATTTTTTTATCATATGTGTTTGGTTTGTAGTTTATCAAACACTCAAAAGGGCGCATGGTCAACGTTTATTTTTTATTTTGTGCGCCCTTGTGCCGCCCGAAATTTGCCGGGTTTTGGGATAGGAGGCCCGGTGATTTTTTATAAAATAGTCCGCAAAGCCCCGCGCCGAAAGCCGGATTTCTTGCGGATTTTTTAATGCATTTTTATTCCTAAAATATTGCAATTTACGTTGGATTGCGCGAGAGCCCGCGCGGTTTGCGCGGCCGCTTTTGCAAGCTGTTAAAACTCGCGCGCCCTAATATTGATGAAAGTTCGGCAAAATGCGCGCAGCCTTTCGGTTTTAATTAAAGACGAGCGTTTTTAACGGCCTTGCGAAACCTGAGCTGAAAGTAAAATCTTCCCGCAGTGCAGAGGAGTGAGGTGCGCTATTTCCTAAAATATTTTTCGAGCGCTTTTGCAAAGTCCGCGCCAAGACCCAAGAGGTTTTCGCGCGTTATCATTGCACCCTCGTTTTCGGAGTAGGGCGTTTCAAACGACGACGTAAACTCCGCCTTCGGGTGTTTACCTGTCCACACGGAAAAAGTCCTGCTCTTGATTGCGTTTCCCTTGTTCCAAAGTGTTCCGTATTTTACGTCCCAACCGCTCTTGTGGACAATGCGGCCTTCGCCCTTCATGGTTTCAGACTCCAACAAGCCGCTGAATCTGCGCAGATTTTCAAGCTTGGCGCCCAAGGGTTCGACAAAATATGAGCGGTTGTTTGTATCGCTCTTGCCGCCCCTGAACATCCAAGGCGAATGAAGGTCGAGAGCTACGACTGTTTCTGCGGATTCCGAAGCCTTATTGTACAAAGACTTGAAAGCTGCCACCGATGGATAGATTGGCGATTCAGAGTAGTCGCGGTTATGGTCGTGCGGTTTTCTGTATTTGCCTTGGTCGCCTTCTACGACGCCGTCGAGGTCCATAAACGGGACTGCTATAATCTCCGCGTCTTTAAGCAGGCTGGATTCTCCGCTTCCCTTTTTTGCAAATTCCCTTAAAATGCCCTCCATAACGTATGTGCCTGTGGATTCGCAAGCGTGGTGGCGGGAAGTTAGAAAGATTTTTAGTTTTCCGTCGGGATTGCCGAGGGTGTAGTAGTAATTTTGCCTGCCTTTGCGGGTCTTGCAGAGCGGGTGTTTTTTTAGAGACGGAATCTCCTTTGCGAGCGCGTCGAAGTCCGCGGGCATATATGGTATGCAGAAGGCGAAGCGGGCTGACTGTGCGTTTTGCGGTATCGACACTTTAAAGGAGGACGTATCCTTGCCGCGCTTGACGCATCCGGCGCCGAGCCATTCCCAAGTTTTGCCGCCGTCGTAGCTTGCGGCGGGGCCGAACGAGCCTATCGGATCGCCGTTTGCAAATTTGAATTCGAGCGTCTTGCCGGCGGCGCCGCTTACTTCAAAATTCCAGTAGAACCACCATTCGGACGTGTCGCGTATTTGCTGCGCAACTTTTGCGCCGTTATTGCTTTTTTCCAGAACCTCTATGTTTCCCCCGGGGAAGTCGGTGCTGATTTCAAATGCTGAAACCATGCAGCATAGGCTTAGAACAGGTATTAGTGCTATTTTCTTAAACATTGCAGTCTATATTTTTGTTGTTTTTAATTTAAAAGATGCCGCCTTTCAAGCGTCTCCGCAAGCTTAGGGAGGCGCCGGGCAGAGGTTTTTTTATTTTATAATCCGCATGGAGGCTGGATAAAAATTGCTTCATTCCTATCGTTGCTTATTCAATTTGCCGGTTGTTTCCCCATATTGCAAAAATTGCGAATTACTTACCAAAATATTCGGCAAGCGCCCTCGCGATGTCGGCTCCGAGCCCGCGCAGATTTTCGGGAGTGACTTCGACGCCCTGATTGTCTGTGTATGGAATTTCTATCGACGCCGAAAATACGGACTTTGGGTGCTTTGACGACCATGTCGTGACCGTCCTGTCTTTCTTGTCGCCGGCATTGTTGTTTGAAGCCCCAAATTTGTAGTCCCATTTTTGCAGGTGTGTGAGCGAGTTTTTACCGGAGGCCAGAGTTTTTTTCTCCAATATGCCGCTGAATTTTCGCAGGTTGGATAGGTTATCTTTAAACTGGGGCTCGACGACATATGTGCGGTTGTCTTTGTCGCCTTCGACACCCTTATATATAAAAGGCGCGTGGAGGTCTATGAGAACTGTCTTTTGGGATTCTCCGGCTTTTTTGTTGTAAAGCTCCTGAAAAGCGGCTACCGAGGGGTAAATTGGAGAGTCTGAGTAGTCGCGGTTATGGTCGTGCGGTTTTCTGTATTTGCCTTGGTCGCCGTCGAGAACTCCGTCGAGGTCCATAAACGGGACTGCTATTATTTCGGCGTCTTTTAACAGGGCGCGGGCGGGGGTTGATAAAAATTCTTCGAGTATCCCCTGCATCGCGTATGTGCCTGTGGATTCACAAGCGTGGTGGCGCGAAGTAAGAAAGATTTTCAGTTTTCCGTCGGGATTGCCGAGAGTGTAGTAATAGTTTTCTCTGCCTTTTTTCGTCTTGCCAAGAAAATGCTTTTTTATCGCTGGGGCTTTTTTTATAAAGGCGTCGAAGTCTGCTGGCATATACGGAATGCAGAAGGCAAAGCGCACGTCTTTTGCGTCTTTGGGGAAGGAAAATTCAAAGGACGAGGCGCTTTTTCTCCGCTTTACGCCGTCCGGGCCGAGCCACTTCCAAGTCTTGCCGCCGTCGAAGCTCGCGGCGGGGCCGCGGAAGCCTATGATGTCGCCGGAATTTACAAAGTTAAAAATTATTGTTTTGCCTTCTGCGCCCCGCACCCCGAAGTTCCAGTAAAACCACCAGTCGGAATCGCGGTAGTCTTGGGTGATGGTAGCTTTATTGCCGGTTTTTTCCACAACTTTTATATTTCCTCCGGGAAAGTCGGAATAGATTTCGTAAGATAGCAATTCTAATGCAAATGCGGCAAACAATGCAAAGACAAAAATACGTTTCATATTTTCTATAAAATATGCCAAATGGTAATGATTGCAATATATTTATCCGCCTTGACTTTGTCCGTCCGAAATTTTATATAAAATCTATTATGCATGGACGTATTAAAAATGGACTTTGCGTTTTAATCTTGTCGGCGGTTTTGTCGCTCGAAGCAGTTGCGGCCGCTCAGGGTGGCGGTGGGCGATACACCCTCGACGATTACAGAAACTACTACGGCTCCTGGGCGGGAACTTCCCCCAGAGAATCTTTGATATTTGCCAAAAATATGGGATACCGCTATGTATTGTACATTCCCGGAATGGAAAATTTTAAGGAGTCCGACGGCTTGATGTTTGTGCTGGAGACGCCCGAGTATATGACTTACAGCCGCACGATAGACACAAAGAAAAAATATTCAAAAAAACAAATAGAGGAGTGGGAGTCGATTTGCGCGATGAAAGACGCTTCAAAGCCGTTCCCGGAAAATATGGCAAGCGGCTGGTTTTGGGACTGGTGGACGGCGGACATCACAGGCGACAACAACCAACAGTATTCATCTTTCAGTCTTCAACTGAACTTCCAGAAGAAATCGGTGATAGACAGGACAGTCCGTAGAATATTCGAGCGCGCAAAAAACATAATGGCAAAAAACCCGAAGTTCAGGCTCGGCGGCTGCTCTTGGGACGTGCCCGACCCTACGGGAGACTTTTATGGAAAATCTCCGCAATGGAAACGCCCGCGCCAGGTGAGCCTCGAATTTTGGACGGGCTCCGACAGCGTCTCTGTTCCAAAAGGCGAAAAGCTCGACTACCCGACCTATTCCGAGGGGACAATGCGCTACCGCTGCGCCCTCAGAAACGAGCTTCGCAAGCTAAATCCCGACGTAAAATTTATAATGGACCCGTGGCTTGTCTATCGCGATTGCGTAAAGCGCATTTTGGACGGCGGATTCAATAAGCCGGAGTTCGCAGGCGCGATGCCGGACCTTGCAATGTCGGAATCGCCGTCAGAGGACTTTGCCTCAGACAGCCGCAATTTCGAAGGCGGGATACTCGACGCCTCCACAATCGCGACTTCAAGCGATCTTTCGGCGTACGACTTTGCCCGAGAAATCCGCAATATAGGGCTCGCCGCGTCTGTCGGATCATGGAGCGCATGGTTTGGGAATCCGTGCCCGACCGCAAAGAGCATAAGGGATATTCCGCCGCGCCTAAAAATAACGCGGGCTCTCGCGACTTGGGAGAATTTGAACAATACGCCGCTTTCGGAGCGCAAATGGGACGCCGACGAAAACAAATATTCCTCCCCGACAGCCCACATGGATAAAGATTGCGTGTGGGCGGTGCACCCCGAAACCAAGCGTCTGTTTTTTTGCATGACCACCCCCGATGGGGAGGTTGAAATACCCGAGGGTTTCGAGGTGGAAAAGATATATGTTCTCGATTCTGTCTTTGGCGAGTATCGATGGCCCAAACTCGATAAAATTTTCGATTTGTCGGACGGAAAAATAAGCCTGAAAAAAGGCTCGGAATATGTTTGCGGCGAGGGATTTTCCGCAATCCTAAAAAAGTCTGAAAAATAGCGCCGGCATTTTGGCATTGATATGTTGACAGCCGTTTGCGCAGGGTGTTTATTCCCGCACATGCAAGAAATTTTTCCGGACGCAGAAAAAGTTGCGGGCATTTTAAGGAAGCGCCTGAGCGCACGCGGCATTGAATGCGCCGCAATCGTCGAGGAGTCGCTCGGAAGCACAAATTCCGAAGGAGTGAGAATCTTAAAGGCCGGGCGGCGCGCGCCGTTTGCCGTTATTGCGCTAAACCAGACTTCCGGCCGCGGGAGGTTAGCGAGAAAATGGTTTTCAAAAAGGGGGGTATCCGTCGCATTGTCGGTGTGTGTCGAAATAGGCAGGACTGCCGAGGAAATGGAGTCGTTTACCGTGAGGGCGGGGCTTGGCGTATGTTCCGAACTTAAAAAACTTTGCGGGGCCGAATTGTTTCTGAAATGGCCGAACGACATTTATTCCCGCGAAGGGCGCAAGATTGCCGGAATGCTCGCGGAACTCGAAATATCGGAAAATTCGGCGTTTGCTGTTTTCGGAATCGGTATAAACGCGGACTTTTCAAAACTTGCGGACGGGGAGCTGCCCGAGGAAATCCGAGGTTCGGCGGGAGATCTTTTCAGTCTGTCGATTACGCGCCCTGAACTTGCGGACATTGCGGTTGCAGTGATAGAGGGGGTGTTGAAAGCGCCCGAATATCTGGGGAAAGTTGGGGAGTCTTTTGCGGAGGTTGACTGGCTGCTTGGCAGGAGTGTAGAGCTGTGTGTCGGCAACGAATCTTTTTGCGGGACGGCGCGCGGGGTGGATGCGCGGGGAAGGCTTAAGGTGGAGCTTGCAGGCGGCGGCGGAGAACGGCTTGTTTGCGGAGGCGAAGCAACCCTTAAAAAAAATTGGAGGGCGGGGCTTTGAATAAATTAGAAAGAAAGCCTGGGAAGCTTTTGGCATGGATATTGGCGGCGCGGCCAAAGACGCTTGCGGCGGCGGCAGTGCCTGTGACAGTAGGCTCGTGCCTGGCATATTCGGACGGAGCATTCTCAGCGGGAGCGTCTGCGCTATGTTTTGGATTCGCGTTTTTAATGCAGATTTGCGCAAATTTTATTAACGACCTATTAGATTTTAAAAAGGGCTCTGACGGGGCTGAGCGCATAGGGCCGAGGCGCGCATGCGCGCAAGGCTGGATATCCCCGTCGGCGATGGTGCGCGGGATTGCGGTGTGCGCGGCTTGCGCGTGCGCGTGCGGTTGCGGGCTTTTATTTTACGGCGGAATTGAGCTTATAGCAGTCGGCGCGGCGTGCGTGCTGTTCGCGTACTTGTACACCGGGGGGCCATTTCCGCTTTCGGAGAGGGGGCTTGGGGACGTTGCGGTTGTCGTGTTCTTCGGATTTGTTCCGGTTTGTTTTACATATTATGTAATGGCGCATTCAGCAGGCGCAAAGGTTTTTGCGGCGTCTTTGGCATGCGGGCTCGTGGTGGATACCCTGCTTATACTGAATAATTACCGCGACAGAATCCAGGATTTCAAAAATGGGAAGATGACAACTGTGGTAATCTTTGGCCCGAAAGCTGGGGGCGCTATGTATCTTTTATTCGGAGTTGCCGCGTGCATGATATGCTCTTTATTTGCTGGCAACCTTTGGGGCGCGCTACTTCCGCAAGCGTATTTGCCGCTGCATGCTGCGGCATGGCTTAAAATGCTCTCGGCGAGAACCGCAGGAGAATACGGAAAAGCGCTTGCGATGACTTCCGCTAATATGGCGTTATTCGGTCTGCTTCTCGGAATCGGCGTAGCGTTGCCTTCGCCGTTTTGACATTAAAATTGTTTCTTTTTCGCGTTGCATAAATTTTTTGATTGCCAGAAATCCGCATTTCGATGGGAGGCGCGGGGAGTGTTTGCATACAGCAGGAGTCGCCGACTATATCTTTTTAGGCGCGGGTTTTTCGCAATTCCGCTAAAGCGGGTGCCCGCGCGGTTTTAGTAAGGTGTGCCGATGGCGCAATTACACTAAAATGCACCGATTGCGCGGCTTCGGAAAAGCGCGCCGATTGACCCGCGCTTTTTAGGCGCGAGGTCGCGCGGCTTTAGTAGAGCGCGAGGTTTCTCTATCCCTCTAAATCGCTAAGCCGCGCGATTCTGGTAGAACGCACAATTACCCAGAGTGGGCGCGGCTTTTCTTATGATAACTCTTTGGTTTTGCAATGTGCGGGCGGCAAATTTTTTATGGCAACCGCACTTGCAATGTGCGGGAGGCAGATTTTACGCGGTTTGCGCTTTCCCAAGATTTTTTTTCGTAAAAAAATTATGCCGCCGCGCGAATTCGACGCCAATTTACTTTTTTTCGCCGCGCTCGGTGGAGAAGGGCGGGACGGGGTTGCCGTCAGAGTCGAACAGGCAGACGTCCGGCTTTGCCCACGGTTTCCACAAGTACCTTACGCCGTCTATATTTGAGCCGTCGGGAGATTTTAGCACTACTTTTCTTCCCTCAAATTTTCCGTCCGCAGCAATCCATTTGCCGCCAGATAGAATTTCAAAGCCCCTGCATTCTCCGCGGCATTCGAGGCCTTTTTTGTATTTAAATTTGACTGTTGCGGAATCCCCGCGGTAGTCAACTCCGCGCAGCGACGGAAAGATTTTTCCGCTTTTTGCGAAGGCGGCTTTTGCGAGCCGTTTGCCTATCTCAACCTTGTCGTGCGGGTGGACGTCGTTTTCCTCCCCCGTATCTATGGAGCAAATCATAAATACGTTTGAACGTTTCTTTGCAATGCTTTCCTGCTCGGCGCGCGACAGCTCCCATTTCCAGCCTTTGTACGAGGGAAGCTGGACGAATAAAAACGGCATATGGGGAGATATGAAAACGCTTCTCCACTCGTTTATGAGGCCCTCGAATTTTTCCGAAAAGCCGTCGTAGGAGTCCGATTCCCCCTGGTACCATATGGTTCCCCTCGCGGAATATCCGCGCAGAGGGTTTATTCTCAGGTTAAAGAGCATGGAAGGGGTTGACCATTTGTCGGGCGAGTCGGGCCACGGCGCGAGGAACGGCGCAACAGTCCAAGCTGGCGGGGGTTCTTTGCCTTCGGCTTTCGCCTTTTTTACGCGCTCGTCGTATGTGCGCACTTCCTCGTCGAATTTCGCCTTTTCTTTTTTGTAGTCGTATTTTTTTGAGCGCTCGGCAAATCCCTTTCTCTCCTTTTCAAAGAAGGGCGAAGTATTGTAGGTTTGCCTGCTTACCCATGCCGCCATTCTTGTGCCGGAGGTTCCGGTGTAAATTATCCCGACGGGCATTTTTATTTTTTTAGAGAGTTCCGCCGCAAATATGTATGGTATTCCTTGCAGCCTTCCAGCGTTCTTTGGGCTTGGAATTATCCACGAGCTGCCTTCCGGAAATTCGGTTTCGGGGTTTTTGCCGATGCCTTCGGCGCTAAACATTTTGTCGCTTGAACCCCCCTCTAAAAAGTATCTTACGTTTGAGCCAGACGCCGATTTTATATATTCTTCCGCGCCATCGACTCCTTTGAGAGAAAAGTCCATGTTGGATTGGCCTCCCGCAATCCATATTTCCCCAAACAGCACGTTGGAAAAGGTTTTTGCCAATTTGGAATTTTCATATATTTTGACTTCATGAGGCTCGAAAGAGCCATTCGGCGTTCCAATAGGAATCATCCATTTGCCTTTTTTGTCGGCTACTACCGAGGATTTGTTCCCGCATATTTCGATTTCTACTTTTGCGTTTGGTTCTGATGTCCCCCATAATCTCGCGTAGTTTTGCTGAAGCATCATGCCGTCCGAAAAAATGGCGGGGGTTTTTATTTCGGCATGCGCGCAAAGGGCTGCGAAAGCGGATATTAACGTAGTAAAATACAAAAGTTTCATTCTTAAATTATTTGGAAAATTTGGGAAAATTTCGAGAATAAAAACGAATAAAATTTTTATTGAAGCCACATGGAAAAATGACATTATGCTTTGCCTAATATGCGCTGCGGATTATCCGCGGCGCGGAGTTAATTACAAATATATTGCTGTATGAAAAATAAGTTGTTGATTTTTGCATTATCCGCTCTGTCGGCAGTGATATGCGGTTGCTCTACGCTCATTCCGGACGAGTCGTACGACGTAGTCGTTTACGGCGGAACTTCGGCGGGGGTGACTTCCGCGGTCCAGGCGGCGAAGTCCGGTAAAAAGGTCGTATTGATTGCGCCCGAAGGAAGGCTTGGGGCGATGTCGAGCTCGGGGCTCGGAATGACGGACTCCGGCAAAACTGCCACAATCGGAGGGTTGTCACGCGAATTTTACCATAGAATATGGAAGGAATACCAGAAGCCCGAAACTTGGAAATGGCAGAAGCGCGAAAACTTCAAGGCCAGAGGCCAGGGCACAAAGGCAATCGACGACGAACACAAAGTTATGTGGATATTCGAGCCTTCCGTCGCTGAAAGGGTATTTGAAAATTGGATAAAAGAACACAAAAACATAAAGCTCGTAAGAGGCGAATGGCTCGACAGGGAGTCGGGCGTAGAGAAGAACGGAAGCAGGATTGTCGCGATTTCCACGCTTGAAGGCAACAGGTATCCAGGCAAGATGTTTATTGACTGCACCTTTGAAGGCGACCTCATGGCGGCGGCTGGGGTAAAGTATTTTGTCGGCCGCGAAAGCAACGCGCAATTCGGCGAGGACTACAACGGCTTCCGCGCCACAAACGAACATAACGGCCACCGCTTCCTATCGCGCGTTGACCCATACAAGATAAAGGGCGACAAATCAAGCGGGCTGCTAAAATATATAAGCCCTGAGCCCCCGTTGGCGGACGGCGTTGCCGATAAAAAAGTCCAGGCGTACTGCTTCAGAATGTGCCTGACGGATGTCCCCGAAAACAGGGTGAAAATCGAAAAGCCCGAAGGCTACAATCCCGAAGATTACGAGCTTGGCGCTCGCTACTTTGAGGCCGAGCCCAAAGCCTGGCCGCTCATAATATCGAGAATGCCCAACGGCAAAACGGACATAAACAACCGCGCCGCTTTCAGCACCGACTTTATCGGCGGCAACTACGAATGGCCCGAGGCCTCCTACGAAAGGCGCAAGGAGATTTTCGACGCCCATCTGAATTACCAAAAGGGCTTGATGTACTTCTTCCAAAACGATCCCCGCGTGCCCGAAAGCACCCGCAAGGCGATAGCCAAGTTCGGGCTTTCCAAAGACGAGTTCGAGTCCACCGGGCACTGGCCGTTTGCGCTGTACGTCCGCGAAGGGCGCCGCATGGACGGTGAATATATAATGACCCAGCACGACTGCCAAAACTCCCGCACGACTCCGCGCCCCGTCGGAATGGGCTCCTACACGCTCGATTCCCACAACACTTCGCGCTACGTCACCAAGGAGGGATACGTGCAAAACGAGGGCGACGTGCAGGTCGGCCTGAAAGGTCCGTATAAGATTGCGTACGGCGCTATAATCCCCAAAAAGGGGCAGGTTGACAACCTGTTTGTGCCGGTGGCGTGCTCTGCCACGCACATCGCGTACGGCTCGATACGCATGGAGCCTGTGTTCATGATACTCGGGCAGAGCGCCGCGACGGCCGCCATTCAGGCTATCGACGACAAATGCGCCGTTCAGGACGTAGATTACGCAAAGCTTTCCAAGACTCTTGAGAAAGACGGACAGATATTGAATATGTCTTTGCAGACGTCCAATAAAAATTAATTATGCTGCGCTTAATATGCATATTTTCCGCCGCGCTGACTGCTTTATGTGTCGGCGCGCGCGAAAAATGGACCGAGGCTGAAGCAAACGCATGGTATGAAAACAAGCCCTTTATGGCCGGCTGCAATTTCGTTCCGTCCGACGCATCAAACCAAATAGAGATGTGGAGCTCTTCGACCTTCAATCCGAAGCTTATAGACGCCGAGCTTGCTATGGCGCAAAAGCTCGGCTTCAATACAATGCGCGTGTTTTTAAGCGACGTTGTGTGGAGGCACGAAGGGCAGAAGTTCTTCGAAAATGTGGATAAATATCTGCAAATAGCCGACTCGCACGGCATAAAAACCCTGTTTGTGTTTTTCGACAGTTGCTGGAATTCCGTTTCAAAATACGGCAAACAGCCGGAGCCTAAAGGCACGCACAACTCAAATTGGCTGAAATCCCCGCCATTCAAAGTTCTCGCTGACGACTCGGCGTGGGGCTCGTTGGAAAAATACGTGAAGCAGACAGTTTCGAGGTATGCCGACGACCAGAGGGTAATAGGCTGGGACGTCTTCAACGAACCGGGCAATATCGGTATTTCGGTAGATCAGAACGGCGCTTTGAAAGGCGATTTGAAGATGTTCGAGAGAACAGAAAGGCTCTTAAAATTGTCATTCGAGTGGGCGCGGTCAGCCAATCCGTCGCAGCCGATTACTGCGGGAGTGTACACTTCCGACAATTCTCCGGTTGGCAAAGTTATGAATCCAATTCAGCTTGAAGAATCGGATATTATAAGCTTTCACTGCTATGGGGGAAAAGGATCTCTTATGGCGCTCATAAAAAAGCTTGGGAAGTTGAACCGCCCAATGTTTTGCACCGAATATATGGCGCGCCCGTACAGCACTTTCGACCCGTGCCTCGGCGTTATGAAAGACCATAAGGTTGCTGCCTACAACTGGGGTTTTGTAAACGGACGGACGCATACAGACAGGCCGTGGAGCATGTTGGAGGGCAAATACCCGAAGGGAATGTGGTTCCACGACGTGTTGAAGCCCGACGGCTCGCCGTACGACCAAAAGGAGGCGGAGTACATAAAGAAAATAATGGGAGTGTCGAAAAACTAACCGCGGGATTCCCAAAAAACTTTTCTGCTTTTGCTCTCCGTACGCGTAATCAACGGGCCCGGTTTTGCGGGAAGATAAAAAAATACCGCCAAAATTTAAGCCTAAAAAACGCCGAAATAAATTTCGGCGTTTTTTTTGTTATTTTGCACGTTTTGATATTCAAGCCGCAGAGTGCGGCTTAACGGGAAAACGCCGCAAAAAATTAAAATTTTTGCATCAGTTCTATTGGCACTCCGCCGTCTTCTATTATAAAGGCGGCTTTTAAGTTCGGGAACGGCTCAAACGGAGGAAGCAATACCTCCGCCCCTTTGAGTTCGGCTTCGATATCGTCCACCATATATGCTATGTGGGTGGCATTTTTCAAAAGCTCGGGCATCGGGCTGCCTTCCTCAAAGTATAGAAACTCTATGTTGTTTTTTGTGTCCGCCGGATCGGTGACGAAAAGCTTTGCGCCTTCAAGGTACGCGGCTTTTCCGGGTTTTTTGTCCGTCGGGATTCCAATATGCGCCAGTTTTCTCATAGTGGACCAGATTTTTTATTTTTTTTGAAAATCGGGCAAGCAAATTCTGTGCGTAGCTTTTTAGTGTTGTAATAATGAATGCGTGCAGTAAGTTGTCCGAATATGAAAAAACTTTTTTGTGTGAGTTTGCTTTCTTTGGCGCCGTTTTTAGCGGCTGCGGAAATCTCCGATTCGGGCTCGGCGGACGCTGTGGCGTGCGTCGGAAGAATTGTGCCCGGTGCGAGAATTTCTAAGCTCGCCGCCCCGTCGCTCGGGGGCGCACAGGCTATTGTCGAAACGCTTAATATACGCAAGGGCGGATATGTTGAAAAAGGGCAGATAGTCGCAGTTCTGCGGGGCGCCGCCAAAGCGAAGGCAGCATTAGAGCGCGCCGAGAAATCTCTCGCCGCCGCAAAGGCAAATTCGGATATGAAAACTTTGCAGCAGGAGAATTTTATAGCGGACCTCGAAGGGTCGTTCGACCAAAACCGCAGGGTTCTCGACGAAAAGGATCCGCCGCGCCGCGAGCGCGAGCAGATTGAATACGAACAGGAGTCTCTCGCGAGAAAAATAGCCCAGGCAAAGTCGATGCTTCCGCACGTCAAGAAAACCCAAGAGCTCGCAGTAGCCGAGGCTGAGGCGGCTCTTGCGGAAGCGAAGGCGGCGTACGCCGAATACGAAGTTGCCGCCCCGATTTCCGGCGAGGTTGTCGAGTGCAATGTAGTGGAGGGGGAAGCCGTCGGAATGGAGGGCATTTGCGAAATTGCAGATACTAAGACAATGTATGCTGAAGCCGAGGTTTATATTTCGGACATATCGAAAGTGGCAGTAGGGGACAGCGCGGAAATATCTTCCGACGCTCTCGGAGAGCAAAAATTTTCCGGAAAAGTTGTTCAAATTTCCGCTTATGTAAAGTCGAACAGGCTTTTTAGCAGCGACCCGAGCGATTATTCAAACCTTAGGGTCGTAGTCGTTAAAATTAAAATAGACGCCCCGGAAAAATTCCGAAACTTAATAGGCTCGCAAGTCAATATCCGCATAATTGTGAAGAAATAATCGGCGCGTCAGAAAGTGCATAAAAATCGCAAAAGTTTTTTAGAAAGGCTGTTCCCGCTCGGCATTCCAATCGCGTGGGAGCAGCTGTCGGGAGACAAAAAGCGCTTTTTTGTCGCTCTTTTGGGGATAACGTTTGCAGTGGCAATGATGCTGTTTCAAATGGGGCTTAGAAACGCCCTGTACAAACAGGTCGTTGGCCCCCTTGAACTCCTCGACGGGGAAGTCGTGATTGTCGGGGCGAACTACGAATACTTCGGCGTCGGGAAGGGATTCGCGCAGATACGCATGTTTCAGGCGCTCGCGGACGAAGATGTCGAGTCGGCTACCGGCATAAAACTCGGGTGCATGTCGTTTAAAAATGTGGACGACGGCCGCGAGCGCGATATTTTCGTCATAGCCTTCGACCCCTCAAAAAACGTATTTTTGTCCGACGACATAAAAGAATCGCAGGATTATCTAAAACGCGATGGCGCGGTTTTGTTCGACCGACTCTCGCGCTCGCAGTACGGCAAGGTTGCCGAAAAATTTGAGAGAGAGGGCGCTGTAAGGACGGAGGTCGCGGGGAAGCGGGCTATGATTCGAGGACTCGTAAAAATAGGCGCGACTTTCGCTGCCGACGGAAACGTGCTGATGAGCTTGCGGACTTTCTCCGATATATGGAATGAACCGGAAGGCGTTTACAGCGTCGGCGTGCTGAAGCTGCGCGATGGCGCAAATCCCCAGAAAGTCGCGAAAAGCCTCGAAAAAATACTTCCTTCCGACGTGCGCGTAATGACGAAGGAGAAATTTATACAGAACGAAAAAAACTATTGGGCGGAGCGCACTCCGATTGGATTTGTCATCGGGGCGTCCATGGCGGTCGCAATTTTTGTCGGGGCTGTAATCGTCTATCAAATACTTTACACCGACGTCACGGACCATTTGTCGGAGTATGCGACTCTTAAAGCAATCGGCTTTGGAGATTCCTTCTTTGTGTGGATAATAGTGCAGGAGTCTTTCATACTTTCGCTTATGGGATTTGTCCCCGGAACTGCGCTTGCGGAAATTCTATACGTTCTAACGCGGACTGTTGCGGGAATGCAGACTTACATGGCCCCGTCGAGCCTTGCGATTGTATTTGGACTGTCGCTTTCGATGTGCCTCATAGCAGGTTTGCTCGCCACGCGCAAATTGCGCAAGGCAAACCCTGCCGATATTTTTTAAGCGCCAAACGGCGAAACGATAATGGATACGAGAAAACTTTTTTTAGACAACCCTTCGCGCAGAAGAATCTACGCGGAAAAAAACGGAATTAAAGTCGGGCTCACGGAGATTGCGCTGACCCCGACGCGCTGCGGGGGCTCTTGCAGGCCCAATCCCCCTGTGCGGATTTACGATACGGCGGGCGCGTGGGCCGACGGAAATTTCCACTTCGACCCCTCGAAGGGCCTTCCCAAAATCCGCGAAAAGTGGATTGAACAGCGCGCCGACACGGAGGTCGTCGGGGCTCTTGGCAATTCAGATAAAAATCCCTTCGGCGGCAGGCCAATCCGCAAGGCGAAGGCCGGCTGCCGGCCTACGCAAATGCACTACGCAAAAAAGGGCATCGTCACACCTGAAATGGAGTACGTCGCAATCCGCGAAAATATCGCCGCCTTAAACGGGCTTGAAAATTCCCTTTCGGCGGATGCCCCGCGCTCGTCGCTTCGCATTCAGCACCCGGGAACTTGGTTTAAAAAAGATTTCTGCATAACGCCGGAATTTGTCAGAGACGAAGTCGCGCGCGGACGGGCGATAATACCCGCCAACATAAACCATGCGGAGCTCGAGCCTATGGCTATCGGGCGCAATTTTCTCGTCAAAATAAACACAAATATCGGCAACAGCTCGATGGCCTCTTCCATAGAGCAGGAAGTGGAAAAAATGCTCTGGGCGATAAAATGGGGCTCGGACACTATGATGGACTTGTCAACTGGCGCCGACATATTCGACACCCGCGAATGGCTGATACGCAACTGTCCCACTCCCCTCGGCACCGTTCCCTTGTACGAGGCTCTCGAACGGGTGGGGGGCGTTGCCGAAGACCTCACTTGGGAGATATACCGCGACGTGCTCATCGAGCAGGCCGAGCAGGGGGTTGACTACTTTACCATACATGCGGGCGTTCTCAAAAAGTTTCTGCCTGCGGCCGCCGACAGAATGGCCGGCATAGCTTCCCGCGGAGGCTCGATAATGGCCAAGTGGATTATCTCGCACAATAAGGAGAATTTTTTGTACGAGCATTGGCGCGAGATATGCGAAATAATGGCCGCCTACGACGTCTCATTTTCAATCGGTGACGGCCTCCGCCCCGGCGCCATTGCCGACGCGAACGATTCCGCGCAGCTTGGAGAGCTAAAAGTGCAGGGCGAACTCGCAAAAATCGCCTGGGAAAACGATGTGCAGGTGATGTGCGAAGGCCCCGGGCATGTGCCGTTCCAGCTTATCGACGAAAATATGAAAAGCCAGCTCGACTGGTGCGCGGAGGCTCCGTTTTACACTCTCGGGCCGCTCGTTTCCGACATTGGAGCTGGGTACGACCATATCACTGCGGCTCTCGGTGCGTCGGCGATAGGCCTGGGAGGAACTGCCATGTTGTGCTACGTGACTCCAAAAGAACATCTCGGGCTTCCCGAAAGGGAGGATGTGCGGGAGGGCGTTGTTGTTTTCAAGCTTGCCGCGCATGCAATCGACATTGCAAAGGGGCACCCTGCCGCCCAGTACAGGGATAACGCAATGAGCCTTGCCCGCGCCGAGTTCAGGTGGGCGGACCAGATAAACCTATCGCTCGACCCCGAGAAGGCGAGGGCATTCCGCTCGAAAAACGACGCCGATTTTGCGCGCGACAATTCCCAAACCCACCATTGCTCCATGTGCGGCCCAAAATTCTGCTCTATGCGAGCGTCCATGGAGATAAAAGAGGCTTTTGGCAAAAAATCCGGAGAATAGATATGGACGAAAATGCAAATTCCGAAAACAATGGGGCGTGCTCCGAATACTTGTTTATGCGCGGATACAACTGCGCGCAAGCGGTTTTCGCGGCGCATGCAACGAAGCTTGGAATGGATTTCGACACTGCCTTGAAAGTGTCAGCTCCGCTCGGTGGTGGCGTTGGCAGAATGAGGGAGGTATGCGGGGCTTTCAGCGCCTGCGCCATGCTCGACGGGCTTAAAAACTGCACTTCCGACCCTTCCGCCGCGGAAAAGGAAAAGACCTACGCAAGAGTTCAAAAACTCGCTGAGATTTTTAAAAAGCGCAACGGCTCAATAATTTGCCGCGAGCTTTTGAAAATCAAAGAAGGCTCTCCAATATCCCCTGCGCCAGACGCCCGCGATGCGAATTATTACGCTACTCGCCCATGCGCGAAAATAGTCGAAAACGCCTCGGAGATTGTAGAAAAATACATACTAAAATAATTTTTTTGCGCGCACTAAACGCAAGCTTGTCGGTTGAGTGGGAATTTGCCGGATTTTATTATCAAAAAGATTTTTGCGCGCAAACAGAACAGTCTGAAAATATTACCGCGGCTTTGGAGCGGAAAATGCGCCGCTTTTTATGCTTTTAATGAAAAAGGCAAGGCGGCGAAGGTTTTTTTATGCGTACAGATTTCGCGCGGAACTTAACTGCGCGCATTTTCTGCGCGCCTTTATCGCCAGTAAAATTCGTTCGGAAGTGGCGGCAATTTCTGAATGCAAAAAAAAACGGCTTCCAATGGAAGCCGTTAAAAATTCTGCGCGAAAAACTTATTCGCCGTCGTCGCCTATCGCCTGAACGGGGCAGGATTCCATAGCCTCCGTGCAAAGGGCGGTTTCGTCCGCATTCGAAGGCTGTTTAGCAACAAACGCGCAACCCGCGTCGCTGATTTCAAAAAAGCCTTCGGCCGTAGACGCGCACAAGGCGCAGCCAATGCACTGGGAGTCGACATAGAATTTGCCGGCTACGTTAAATTCGTTTTTTTCGTTTTTGTCTGCCATAATACTGAAAAAGTTAGGATTTAAACCCGCTTCGTCAAGCGTTTTTTGCCCTATTAAACGCCTATCGCACTTGAAAAAACAGTTTCCTTTTCGCTGCCCCGACCTCATAGCGCCCTTTAATATCAAAGGATACTATGATTTGCCCGTTGCAAAACGTGGCGGAAATCTGTCAGAACCGCGCAATAGCGGGCGTGCGGGCAACAGCGGGCTTTTTTAAGAAAACATCTACTCTCTCACCCGCCATTTAAAAAATGCGCGACAATTGCGGAAAACTCGTATCGGCGTATTAAAGCCCGTTTACAAGGTTGTAGAGCATCTCCCCAACGGCCTGTATTTCCCCCGCGTATTTGAGGCTTGAAATTAAATCCTGCGGAAGGTTGTCAAAGCCCGTCTGTGCGCCTGCCAACATGCCTATTATAACGCCCCTGCCTGTGGATTCGCCGCCGATATTTGCGTTTGAAAATATCGCGCACTTGAAATCGTTGCCGTATTTCAAGCTGATATAAAGGCTAAGCGGCAGCCCTTCGTCTATCGAGGCGAAAATGCCGGTGGAATTTATGGCCTGTTCATCGTCGCGGTTTTTTATCCATCTGCGGTATGGAAAAGCGAGCGAAAAGTGGCGGTCGGGCGTCATCTTATCGTACATTGCGCTTTCTATGGTCGCGCCTTTTATTATGTACGAAAGCAATTCAGCCACAAAAAATGCGGCGGAATATGCGGACTCCCCGCTCGAAAATTTTTTAAGCGCATGGAAAAGCCCCATCTGAGTTTTTTCAGGATTGCGCATTATAAAAAGCATAAGCGGTATGAATGTGGCAATGTCGCTCATATGCGCCTCTGGGCAACCGTTCGCCTCGGGATCTTTGCCGCTTGCGAGATTCTCAAAATATTTGCGGTGTATGCTCGGTATGAAAGTGTCGCGGTGGCCGTCGGGCGTGACCATCACGAGCCTGTACCGCTCCATCCAGTCGTCGGCGTCAAATCCGCCCTTTTCGCACATTGATACTGCCAGGTGAAGGGCAAGATACATAGGCAGGGTATTTTCGCCGGCGTCCATTCCGCAGTGCGGGTGGGCGTCGCGCTCGCGCCAAAGATGGCGGCGCTTGGGGCCTATATAGTCGTATTCAGGCGGAAGAATCGGCGCGGGTATCGCGTGCAATACGCTTTCGGGATGTGTCGGCTTTGGCGCGGCAAACGAATTTACTTCGCCGTAGTCAGCCTTCAATAATTTGGAGCTCGAAAACCCGTGTGTAGGCATTGCGGCAGCATCCCCCAAAAACGCTCCCCACCATGCACCGTAAAACCTGTTTGTTGCCTCGCTTAACATATCGTCCTTTCTGTTGCGAATCAAGAATATGCAAATTTATTTTTAATGTCAATCTTAATACTTGCGTTTTTTTTCGGATTTTTTTCAAAAATATGCAGATGCGCGAAATTTTTTCTTTGAATACGGCGCGGACTTGTGTGATATTCCGCAAAATTTTGTACTATGAAAATCCCGTTCAATAAAATATTTTTAGAAGGCTCGGAAATGGCGAATATAAAGGAAGCGATAGATTCCGGGCACTTGCAGGGCGACGGCAAATTCATGAAAATTTGCGAGGAAAAAATAAGGCGGCTGACAGGGGCGAAAGACGCCTTGCTGACAAACTCCTGCACGGCGTCGCTCGATATGGCGGCGCTGCTTTGCGACATTGAGGCCGGCGACGAAGTGATAGTCCCGACCTACACTTTTGTGTCGAGCATAAACGCGTTTGTTCTGCGCGGCGCAAAGCCGGTATTCTGCGACATCACAGCCGACACTCTAAATATCGACGCCTCAAAAATAGAGGAGCTTATTACGCCTAAGACGCGCGCAATAGTTCCCGTCCACTACGCCGGGGTCGGTTGCGATATGGACGAAATAAATGCTCTTGCCCAAAAGCGCTCGATAAAGGTTGTCGAGGACGCCGCGCAGGGGTTCTGCGCGTCGTACAAAGGCAAGATGCTTGGCACAATTGGCGACTTCGGCTCGATAAGTTTTCACGGGACGAAAAACGTCGTTTGCGGCGAGGGCGGCGCGCTGCTAGTAAACGATATGAAATATCGTGACAGAGCCTGCTTTATACGCGAAAAGGGCACAAACAGAATAAAATTTGTGGAGGGAAAGATAGACAAATATACATGGGTCGATTACGGCGACAGCTACATACCGTCTGAAATACTCGCCGCATTTCTCGCCGCCCAGCTCAATGCCGCCGAAAAAATCACCGCCGCGCGCGTGGAGGCATGGAACTACTATTACGGCAGGCTTTCTGAGCTTGAGACTCGCGGGGATTTGAAGCTTGCGAAAGTCCCCGGGTATTGCGCGCACAACGCCCACATATTTTTTGTGCTTACGGATTCTCCCGATACCGAAAAACGCCTTGAAAAATTCATGAAGGAAAGCGGAGTTGGGGTTGTCCAGCACTATGCGCCTTTGCATCTATGCCCGATGGCGGAGCGTCTCGGCTGCGAACGCCGGCCGCTTCCCGTTGCGGAAACACTCGCTAAGACGATGCTGCGCCTGCCGATGTTTTCGGAAATTTCGCGCGAGCAGCAGGATTATGTCTGCGACCGCATTTTCGATTTTTATAAATAGCCGCTTTCTTCGGCGCAATTTTCAGAATGCTGATTGGCGGAAGCGGTGCGGGAATGCCGGATTTTTTTTCGGGCGCAATTTAAAAAAAATTGGGTTAGACTAAAAATTTCTGAAAATTCTAAAAAGCACAGGAAGCTTGCGCGTCTCGCGGAACCAGTGGATGGGGAAACAGTGGACGGAACTTTCCGGCTTGATACCCGCTGAATCTGTGCGCGTATGGGTGTACGCATTTTTTTGCTACGGTATTGGCAGTAGTCTGATTGCGCTGAATCTGCACGCGCGGCGCGTGCATAGTGCCATGCCAAGAAACCTCTTGCGCGGGGGAGGTGGAATTTTTTTGCGCGGGCGCATACAGCATTTGGCAGAGTTTGGATTTAGGGAGCAGGCAGTGTAGAGCATCCATGCGCTTGCGGACGAGCGGCAGAGGCTACTGGCGATAATATCCCTTTGGATTTGCGATAACGTATCCGTGTGCGGAGGGTTGAAAAGATGTTCGTCCTGACAATCGCCGTCTTTGCCCGAAGCGTGTCTGGCGCGTGCGGGTGGGCGCGGGGCGGTTGAAGTTTAACTAATCAAACGGCGTATCCGTGCGTTTGCGGGCATGTACAGGGTTGGTCTCGGGTTTTTTTTAGAATAGGAACAAAAAGCGGCGGATTTGTAATTTTTTTTTAATGCAAGTGCCCGGCCTTCGGGCAAAAAATGCAACTCGTTTTTGTGAAAAATTTTCTTGCAAAATGTGCCGAAAGAGAGTTGCTTAATACAAATAAACATAAAGCAAACTTCGGATTTTATTTTCGCCTAAAACGGGTAGATTCAGATACAGGTGGTTATCCTTGGTTCCCGTCAAGTTCTCTCGGCGAAAAAGCGGCTTAAAAAAATTCGCAATTTGCCAGTGTTAAAAAACTAAAATAAAAAAATAACAATAAAACAATATGGCACTTAAAATCAGACTACAACGCAACGGCGCGGCCCATAAACCGATTTACCGCATAGTCGTCGCCGAAAGCGCGTCGCGCCGCGACGGCAAGTTTGTCGAAACTATCGGCACATACAATCCCAGCCCCAGAGGCCAGGAAGTATTGTCGAAAATAAACATTGAGCGGGCCGACTACTGGGTAAGCGTCGGGGCTAAGCCCACGGACACCGTAAAGGCTCTCATAAAGAAGGCTAAGGCCGAATCGGCAAACGCTTAATATATTTAAAATCCACCTACGACCCGCC
>ERZ773181.22-NODE-22-length-186066-cov-6.235782_pt1 | contig 186066 bp, 152 predicted proteins | sample MGYA00581001_ERZ773181 | MGnify/ENA primary metagenome ERZ773181 (study PRJEB29015, sample SAMEA2737780) | human gut metagenome | biome: human gut; feature: human-associated habitat; material: faeces | place: China | collected 2012 ...
AGTTGGCCACGACCGGGCAGTTGTAGTGGTTGTCCGTGTTGGGCACGAGGTTCTCCTCGTAGCTCACGCACGGGTAGAAGATGGTCTTGACGCCCTTGTCGAGCAGCCACTTGATATGGCCGTGCACCAGCTTGGCCGGATAGCAGATGTTTTCGGAGGCGATGGATTCGATGCCGGTCTCGAACAGCTCGTGGGAGCTGCGGCCGGAGATCATCACCTTGAAGCCCAGCGTGGTGAGCAGCGTGAACCAGAACGGGTAGTTCTCGTACATGTTGAGGGCGCGCGGGATGCCGATTTCGCCACGGGTGGCGGCCTTGTCGGTAAGCCTGCGGTAGGCGAAGCAACGCTTGTACTTGTAGTCGTACAGGTTCGGGCGGTCGGAGCGCTTCTTCTTGGCGTCGCCGCCGCGTTCGCAGCGGTTGCCGGTTACGAAGCGCGAGCCGTCGGAGAACGTGGTGATGGTGAGCTTGCAGTGGTTCTGGCACAGCTTGCACACGTCACGCTCGGTGGTCATGCTCATGTTGTCGAGCGCTTCGCCGGTCAGGATGGAGCTGGCGGTGTGGGCCACGCCGTCCACGACAACGACATGGACCTCAGGCTTGGCCGGCTCGGTCTTCTTGAAGGCTGCGGCCTTGGGCCCGGACTTGGGTGCGGGCTCAGCCTCGGACTGTTCCTCGGACCCATCGGCCTTAACCACCACATCCAAGTGGTCGGCCTCATCCTGATAGTGCATGCGGGCGGTCAGGGCGGCGCCGAACGCGCCCATAAGGCCGGCGATGTTCGGGCGGGTGACCTGACGTTCGGTGAGCAGCTCGAAGGCGCGCAGCACGGCGTCGTTGAGGAACGTACCGCCCTGGACCACCACAGTGTCGCCGAGTTCGCCGGAATCACGCAACTTGATGACCTTGTACAGGGCGTTGCGCACCACGGAGTAGCACAGGCCGGCAGCGATGTCCTCGATGGAGGCGCCTTCCTTCTGCGCCTGCTTGACCGAGGAGTTCATGAACACGGTGCAACGCGAACCGAGGTCCACCGGATGGGTGGATGCCAAAGCCTTTTGCGTGAATTCCTGAATCGTCAGGCCCATGGACATGGCGAAGGTCTGCAGGAACGAACCACAGCCGGACGAGCAGGCCTCGTTGACGGCGATTGAATCGATGACGCCGTCGGTGATGGCCAAGTACTTCATATCCTGGCCGCCGATGTCGATGACGGCGGTGACGCCGGGGCTGACCATTTCGGCGCCACGATAGTGGGCCATGGTCTCCACCACGCCCTCGTCCAAGTGCAGGCCGGTGGTGATGAGGCCTTCGCCGTATCCGGTGGCGCAGGAGCGTGCGATCCACGCGCCTTCGGGCAGCTCGGATTGGATCTTCTTGACGATGTTGATGGCGGCGGTCAGCGGGCTGCCTTCGTTGTTGGCGTAGCTGGACCAGACGATTTCACGGTCGTCGTTGACGAGTGTGGCCTTGATGGTGGTGGAACCAGCGTCGATGCCCAGGAAGTGCGGGCCGTGCGCGCCTTCAAGGGTGCCGATGTGGATGTGTTCCTTGTGGTGGCGCTTGTTGAAGTCCTCGCGATCGGCCTCGGTGGGAAACAGCGGCGGCATGGTAGGCGTGTTGGAGGGCAGGTTCTTCAGCTCGTCCAGACGCTTCAGGATATCGTCGCACGTGTGGGCCTCGAAATAATTGCCCTGATCGTCGGAGTCTACGTCGGCCTGCAATGCCGAACCGTAGGCCACATACAGGTGGGCGTCGGTCGGCACGATGAATTCGTCGACCTTGCCCTCAAGCGCGCGCTGGAATGCGGCGCGCAGTTCAGACATGAAGAACAATGGACCGCCGAGGAAGATGACGGTGCCGTGAATCGGGCGTCCGGAAGCCAGGCCGGCGATGGTCTGCGTGGCCACTGCGGTAAAGATGGAGGCGGCCAAATCGGGCTTGGCCGCACCATCGTTGATGAGCGGCTGCAAATCGGTTTTGGCGAACACACCACAACGCGAGGCGATCGGATACAGGTTCTCGTAGCTCTTGGCCATCTCGTTAAGGCCTGCGGCGTCAGTGTCAAGCAGCGTGGACATCTGGTCAATGAACGCGCCGGTACCACCTGCGCACGAACCGTTCATGCGTTGTTCGGGCGTGGGTTTCAGGTAGGTGATTTTGGCGTCCTCGCCGCCGAGCTCGATGATGACATCGGCCTGCGGGTATTCCTTGTCGATTGCCTCGGTTTCGGCGATGACCTCCTGAATGAAAGGCACATGCAGATTGTCAGCAAGCGCCAGACCGCCGGAACCGGTGATAGACAGGCGAATCGGTTCGTCGCCGCGTCCGAGGTCCACAAGCTTCTTGTGGATGTCGACCAACAGGCCGGCCACGGTGGCACGCACGTTGGCGTGGTGGCGTCGGTAATCGGAGAAGAGGGTGTCTTTCAGGGAATCGGACTGATCAAGCACCACGGCCTTGACGGTGGTGGAACCGATGTCCAATCCCACACGCAGGGGCTTCGGGTGTGAAGCGGGCTTTACGCTCGCGTCAGTGGCGATGTCAACCATGTGTTCCTCTTAATTCCGACTTCCGGGTATGTGCGCCTTCAGGCATCATGAACCGTTTCGGGACGGCTGGCAGATACCCTGCGGACGGCTTCGCCCGGCTACTTCTTATGGAATATTAGTCCGACCACCTGCCCAACGTGACGCCGGGCATGGTGATTTCGCTCACGGGAAGGCCTTTTCCCAACAGTTCCAACGATATTGCTGAGTGCGGCATTCCAGAACTGCTACTACGAGGCCTGTTGGCCTTCGCCGGCTTCGCGGTCTTTCAAATAGATTTCGGGGATATCTCGTTCTTGATCGTGGAGCTTGGCCCAGATGACCGGTTCGCCGGCTTCCAGAGACTTGGGCACATCGAGGATGCGCTGGTTTCTGGAGCCGCGGAATTGCAGCAGCGAGTCCTTCTGGTCTCTGAGGTAGCGGCCGTCGACGAGAATGTCGATGAGATGTAGCAATTCAAGCTTGTCTGGGGTTTCTCCGGGGCGCATGAGTTCTTCCCATGTGTAGCCGGTCCACGACCAGATATCTTTGGTATGACCGAATTCCTGGCGGATACGTTGTGCGAGCGGCACCAGCACGGGAGTGTTGAGGAATGGCTCGCCGCCAAGGAACGTAATGCCTTGCACCCATGGGGCTTTCAGATCTTCGATGATTTTGTCTTCAAGTTTTTGCGTGTATTCGTGGCCGGCTTGGAAATCCCAGATGGAGGCGTTGAAGCAGTCGACGCAGTGGAAGGGGCAACCGGAGACGTAAAGGGAGTTGCGCACGCCTTCTCCGTCGGTGACAATGAAGGTTTTGTAGTCGGCGATCATCCGCTTGGACATGCGCCGGCCATCCCATTGACCGGCTTTCGGATCGTTGGCAAGACCGTTGGAGGGTACGGAGGGGCCACGCCCGGTCTCGCCGGCCGCAAAGTCATGGCGCTTGGGTTCGGGCTTGGTCGTATGCAGCTCCGGCATGATTCCCTCCTTACGGAAAGCATTAGCCCCCCCCCGCTGGCGGGAGCTGTCCGGCAGATTCTAGTGGTGGTTGCAACACCTGAGGTTTGAGCGGCCTTCCATGGTCACGTTGTCGGTTGTTGAGGTTATCACGCGGCGTCGAGCAGTTCGATGATCTTCTCGCTTGGTTTCATGAACCCGAGGGTTTTGCGTGGCCGGTCGTTGAGTTCCTCGGCGACCGCGTCGAGGTAGTCCTCCGGGTAGACGGATAGGTCGGTGCCTTTGGGGAAGTACTGGCGCAGGAGCCCGTTGGTGTTCTCGTTGGTGCCGCGCTGCCACGGGGAGTGCGGGTCGCAGAAGTAGACGGCCATGTCCAGCGAGGCGCCGATCCGTTTGTGCAGGGCGAGTTCCGCTCCCTGGTCCCAGGTCAGGCTGTTGCGCAGGAGTTTGGGCAGGTGCTGCATCTTGTCGATGATGGCCTGCTGGACGTGTTCGGCGTCGTGCCCGTCGGGCAGGTGCAGCAGGATCGTGAACCTGGTGGTGCGCTCGACGAGCGTGCCGATGGCGCTTTTGTTGCGGCTGCCGGTGATGAGATCGCCCTCCCAGTGGCCCGGGACCGCCCGGTCCTCGATCTCCGGGGGTCGCTCCGAGATCATGGCCATGGGTTCGCGGAAACGGGGTTTGCGGCCTTGGCCGCCTTGGGGTCTGCGGGCGGTTCGCCCCTGCCTCATGGCGCGTTTCAGCTCCTGCTTGAGTTCGCCCCTGGCCTGCAGGTAGATGGCCTGGTAGATCGTCTCGACGCTCGCGTGCATATCCCCATTATCCGGGAAGTCCAGCCTCAGCCGGTTGGCTATCTGCTCCGGGCTCCAATGCCTGCGCAACCCGGCGGCGATCTCGTCCCACAGTCGCGTGCCCTCGGCCGCCTTGCGCGGTTTGGGGCGTTTGAGCCGGTCCGCGGCCTTCTGCTGGGCGCGGCAGGGCTCGTAACCGCCGGACTCGGGATTCCTGTTGCGCTCGACCTCGCGGCTGACCGTGCCGGGGTCGCGGCCCAGCAGGCGGGCGATGGCGCGGATCGAATCGCCCAGACGCAGACGGTCCGCGATCTGGATGCGCTCCTCCTGGCTCAGGTAGCGCGGATGGAGGGTCTTGGGTTTGTCCATGGTGGAACGATACCAGTCCACCAGGGGTTTCTCGTTCCTTCCCGTGGCGCGCGTCCTGCCGTTGCGCCACGCCTTGCCGGTGCGTTTCGAGACGCCGACCGCGTGCGCGGCCTGGGTGAAGTTCATGCCTTCCTCGTCCAGCAGGCGCACGTACTCGGCGCGTCTCGCCTCGCACATCAGCTTCCTCGTCGGATATTCGACGCCGTTGAACGTCCAACGGTGTTCCCCGCCACGGTCTTCGTTTCGGTGGCTTCTGGTCACCTGACCCTCCTTGCGGTAGGTCAGGTGTTGCAACGATCACTAGAACCCGCCTCCGTCATCAGACGGACTGAGGGTGGTCAACACCATAAAGGATGACCGCCCTCAGTCTCGCTTACGCTCGACAGCTCCCGTCAGCGGGGAGCAAGTATAAACCCTACTTGGTCTCTTCGAACCACTCGCGAGTGGTTCCGTCATCCAGCGTCACACGACCGGTTTCGCCGCTCATGTGCTTGACTCGGTGGGCAATTTCCTCGTGACGGCCGTGCACCATCGGGCGCTGGACCGGGCTGCCGAGATAGCCGCAGGTGCGCTTGGTGACGTTGCACTTGTCCGGGTTGGAGTTACCGCACTCCGGGCACTTGAAGCCTTCCTCGGTCGGCTCGAAGTCGCCCTGGAAGCCGCACACGAAGCAGTGGTCGATCGGGGTGTTGGTACCCAGGTAGCCGATGCCGATGTTGTAGGCGTAATCCCACACGGCTTCGAGCGCCTTCGGGTTGTCCTGCAGGCACGGGTACTCGCAGTAGTTGATGAAGCCGCCGGAAGCGTAGTACGGGAAGTCCTTCTCGTAGCTGAGCTTCTCCATCGGAGTGGGCTGCAACCACACCGGGTAGTGGAAGGAGTTGGTGTAGAAGTCGTGATCAGTCACGCCTTCGATACGGCCGAACTTTTCACGGTCCATGCGGTTGAAGCGGTCGGTCAGGGATTCAGCCGGAGTGGAGTACACGGAATAGTGGTAACCCTCCGCTTTGCTCCACTGCTTGCACAGCTCGTTCATGCGCTTGACGATGGACAGCGCGAACTCCTTGCCTTCCGGATCCCAGCCGTGGTCGCGAATCCAGTTCTTGCCATAGAAGACCGCAGTGGTCTCGGCAAGGCCGATGTAGCCGAGCGACACGGTGGCACGCTCGTTCTTGAACAGCTGGTCCACGTTGTCGTTGGCACCAAGACGACCAAACGCACCAAAGCGGAACAGGGTCGGGGCGTTGACCGGGGTGGCTTCCTTGCAGCGCATGATGCGGAACTGGAGGGCCTGATGGGCGACTTCCATACGCTCGTCGAACAGCTTCCAGAAGCGAGCCTTGTCACCGTGGGATTCGATGGCGATACGCGGCACGTTGACGGTGACCACGCCGAGGTTCATACGGCCGTCTTCTTCATCCTTGCCGGTCTCCGGGTTGATCCAACCCTGCAGGAAGGAGCGGCAACCCATCGGAGCCTTGAAGGAGCCTGTGATCTTGACGATGTTCTCGTAGAACACCACATCCGGGTACATGCGCTTGGTGGCGGACTCGAGGGCAAGCTGCTTCAGATCGTAGTTCGGGTCACCCGGGTCGGCGTTCACGCCGTGCTTCACAGTAAAGACGAGCTTCGGGAAGATGGCGGTGTGGTGTTCCTTGCCGAGGCCGCGAATACGGTTCAGCAGGATTGCGCGCTGCACTTCACGAGAGAACCAGTCGGTGCCGAGACCAAAGCCGACAGTCACGAACGGGGTCTGGCCGTTGGACACACGGTTGGAGTTGATCTGGTATTCCATGGTCTGCATGGCATCATAGATGGCCTTGCGGGTACGAATCTTGGCGAGGATTTCACGCTCTTGCTCAAGTTCGTCAACGTCGGTGTGGAACGGGGTGTCCATCGGCAGCGGTTCACGGGAACCGAAATGCAGCTTGGCGGGCTCGTTCTTCTTGGCGCTCTCGACCTGACGACGGGCGAATTCAACCGGCATGCCGTCGGGGATGGTCTCACGAGCTTCCTCAAGGAACTTCTCGTAATCCTTCTTGGCATACTGGGCAAGATGCTCGTCGGCACGGTTGGCGGTCTGGCCACCATACTGGCTGGAGGCCACGTCCTTCATGATCTGGGTAATCTGGGTGGCCGCAATGGCGATGGACTTCGGGGAAGCCATCGGAGCGTTGCCAAGAGTGAAGCCATTGGCCAACATGTCCCAGAAGTTCGGCAAGGAGCAGTTGGACTGGGCAGTGAACGGCGAATAGTCGGCATCGTGGAAGTGAATGTCGCCCTTCATGTGGGCGTTGGACACCGCCGGCGGCAGCATGTTGAACGCGGCGGCCTTGGACACGGCACCGGCCAGCAGATCACGCTGGGTGGAGTAGACGTTGGAATCCTTGTTCGCGTTCTCGTGAATCAGGGTCGGGTCATGATTAATGAAGCGAGCAACGGCCTCGTTGACATCAGTGGCCTTGGCACGCTGAATGTCTTTGTCGAGACGGTAATTGGTGTAGGCGCGAGCCACATCGTACAGGTGGGCGTCAATGAGGGCGTGCTCCACGAGATTCTGGATGTCCTCGATTTTGGCGGGGCCGGTGTAACGCCCCTTGATTTCGCCTTCGACTTGGTTGGCGAAACCACGGATCATGGCATCTTCTTCGGGGCCGACTTCCTTGTTCAGGTCGCCGAAAGCAGACTTGACCGCAGAGATGATGTTGATGGGGTCGAAGTCGACCACACGACCATCACGCTTCTCAACGAGCACGGTGGAGGCCTTGGCGGCCACCTTGGTCTCGTTATCGGTGACGGTTTCCTCCAGCACCTGTGCGCCCATCGGGCACCCCTTTCCTATAAGGCGAACACTCTCCTGAGTTCCGCATTTTGGCCGCACTCGACGTGGGCCACACGAAATTACATTGATATCGTTTTCTTGAACCTCTAGAAGAATACGGCATCCCCACCCCTATATCTAGTGCTCAACAGTGGTGTGTCGAACTATTTATAGGGTTTTTCGGCTATTTTTCGCCAAAACTACAAGTGTGTGATTAGCGTAACTGTTTTCTGCTCGCGTGTCGCACAGCGAGCTCACTGACGACTCTCAATCGTCAGTGCAACGCATATCTCACTCCTCTTCATAGCACCCGTTTCTTCGCCATAATGACTCCTTTCTTCTGATGCACCAGACCATCTCCATCATCGGCTGATACATCGCTTCGTACGGTTCTTGCATTCATCATCACACCGTTTTCAGGCGACGGTAAATTTTTACCGTCATCAACCAACGCACTTATAGTGGAGTGCATGACTACTGCAATGGGCTACTCATCTACCGGCCGTCCACCGACCGCCGCTTCACTGGCCTCGTCTGGCTTTGAGCCGGGTCAAGGCACTTTCGCGCCCGATCGGGGCGCCATCAATCTGCCGAATGAGCCTCGCCCTATCGATCAGCTGCCTGCACGCGCCGCTGAAACCACCGCGCAAAATCCGTGGCCGGTAAGCGTGCTGAGCCAGAAGTTCTACGGTGCCGTGGAACGATGGCCGTCCGCGTGGGTCACCGGCCAGATCACGCAGATCAATACCCGTCGCGCCGGCTCGGCCTACATCACGCTGCGCGACGACTTCGAGGATATCGCCATGGAAGTCAATGGCTTCGGCAGGTTCGCGGCCGCGGCCAGCCAGTTCGTTCAGGGCGACCGCGTGGTGATTCACGGCAAACCGAACCTGTGGATGAAGCGCACTTCGCTGTCGTTGCGCGGGGACACGATTCTCAAGGTCGGAGCCGGTGGCAGCCTCAAGGCCATGATCGACGAATTGCGCAAGCAGCTTAAGGGCGAGGGCCTGTTCGACGCCGATCACAAACTGCCTCTCCCGGAGTTTCCGAAGACTATTGGCCTGATTTGCGCACCTCAGGCACGTGCGGAAGGCGATGTGATCACCAATGTGAACCTTCGTTGGCCTTCCGTAACCTTCAAGGTGGTCCATGTGCATGTTCAGGGCGAGCAATGCCCGGCCGAGGTGGTTCAGGCCATTGCACAACTCGATGCCGACCCGAGCGTGGATGTGATCATCGTGGCCCGTGGCGGCGGCTCGTTTGAGGATCTCATCGGTTTCTCGGATGAGCGTGTGGTTCGTGCGGCGTATGCCTGCACTACACCATTAATCTCCTCCATCGGGCATGAGGATGACTGGACATTGCTGGATCTGGTCGCCGATCTGCGCGCCTCCACCCCTACCGATGCGGCCAAGCGCGTGGTGCCGGATGTGCGTGAGCAGTCGCAGCTCATCGAAGGTGCCATCGACCGTATGCGACTGCGGGTCCGTTCGCGCGTGGAGAACGAGATTCGACTTATCGAGGGATATGCGAACCGCCCGAGCCTGACACAGCCGCACACCATGCTTGAGCCTCATCAGCGCTTAATTGACGACTCGTTGCAACGGCTCGATATCGGGCTGCGACGCATCGTGGACGATGCCCAGCTCACCGTCGAGCGAGCTCACGCCTCACTGACCGCACTCAGCCCGCAATCCACGTTGAACCGAGGCTATGCGGTGGTGCAGTCCGCCGATGGCCACGTACTAGACGATGCTTCGCAGGTAAGCCCTGGGGATGGCATCACCGTCACCTTGAAGAAGGGTGTCATTACCGCAACCACCACATCCGCAACCGCGTGACACGCCATACGCAGCCACGCATATATACCGTATATATAAGGAGAACATCATGACCGAAAACGCCACATCCACCGACATGAACACCCCCGCCACGTCCCTGACGGACAAGGAACGCGAGCTCATCGCCCAGATGCCATATGAGGAGGCGCGCGACAAGCTGATTCAGGCTGTCCAGGCACTGGAAACCGGCGGCCTCAATCTTGACCAGTCGATGCGTCAATGGGAGATCGGCGAGGCCTTGGCTAAGCGCGCCCAGGGTCTGCTCAACGACGTCCGTGCCAAGCTCGACCAAGCACAAGCCGAGCAAGCCGCCAACGAAGCCACCGCAGGCACGCAGTCCAACCTCGACTGAGTTGCCTCCCGGCGCGGCATCCCGCGGCTCGCACCTGAGTCCGGACTGGACTGAGTTCTGCTTCCCGGCATACGATAGTGGTGATTAGGCCACATTGGCAGCAGTTTATAGAAGGGAAATCCCATGTCAACGTTGATTCTTGTATTCCATCCGCATCTTAAGGACGGCTCGCGCGTGAACGCCCGCCTGCTCGCCGAACTCACCGCACAGGGCGAGGACGACATCATCGTGCGCGACGAATACGCCGAATACCCGAACTTCTCCGTCAACGCCGACACAGAGCACGAGCTGCTGGAGGCTGCCGACCGCGTAATCCTTCAGTTCCCGTTCTACTGGTACTCCTCCCCCGCGCTGCTCAAGGAATGGGAAGACGAGGTCATCACCGCAGGCTGGGCCTACGGTGGAGGCCACGCACTCAAGGGCAAGGAGCTCAAGCTGGTGGTCACCACTGGTTCCGACGCCGCCAAGTACCGCAAGGATGGCGAGTACAGCCACACCATGGAGGAGCTGCTGAGCCCGTTTGAGGTCGTGGCGTACAAGGTCGGCATGAACTATGCTGAGCCGTTCCTGGTGCAGGGCACCGCCACCATCGGCGATGCGGAGCTGGATCAGGCCGCCGCCGATTATGTTTCGGCGATTTTGGACTGAATAAGCTGAGGCCGGGTGCAAGTCGCACCCGGCCTTGTTGTTTCGCGGGCTAGCCGCGGTCTCTCCCAGTCAGCCTGCGGCTGACAGTTCCCTCGTCAGAGAGAGCTTATTTTTTGGATCAGAGGGAGTTGATAGCTACTTCTTCAACGGCACGTAGATCACGTCGTCAATGAGCTCGCGATAGTGCTCAACGATTTGCGCGCGACGGGTCTTCAGGCTCGGGGTCAGCATGCCGTTGGCCTCGGTGAATTCGTCTGGCAGAATCTCGAACTTACGAATCGACTCGGCGCGGGAAACGCCCTCGTTGGCGGCGTTCACCGCACGCTCCACCTCAGCGTGAACGATGGCGTTCTTGGCCAGCGAGGCCAGATCGGGTTCCGGTTTGGCGCCCTGGGATTCCAGCCAATTGTTGGCATCCGCCAGATCCAGCGTGACCAGAGCGGCCACGAACGGCTTCTTATCACCAATAACCAAGCACTGGTTGACCACAGGCGAGGTCATCACGGAAGCCTCAAGCAGACCCGGCGACACATTCTTGCCACCAGCGGTGATGATGAGGTCTTTCTTACGGCCGGTGATGGAGATGAAGCCATCTTCGGAGATATCGCCCAGATCGCCGGTGTGCAGCCAGCCATCAGTGATCTGCTGGGCAGTGACCCCAGGGTTGTTGTGGTAGCCCTTGCACACCAGCGGTCCTTTGACCACCAGCTCGCCGTCCTCGGCGATGCCCGCAGTGATACCGCACATCGGCATGCCGATGGTGCCGATGCGGTTGTCCTCTGGCAAGCTCACACACACCGGGCCGCAGGTTTCGGTCATGCCGTAGCCTTCCAGCACCGGCATGCCGATGCCGTTGAAGAAGTGGGAAAGCTCGGAGTCCATCGGAGCGCCGCCGGTGATGGCGAAGTCGGCGTTCGGACCGAAAATCGTGCGAATCTTCTTGTACACCACCTGCTCGTAGAAGGCGTGGGCGATGCGTCCGGTAATCGGCAGCTGCTCACCCTTCTGCTCGGCCTTGGACCATTCGCGCGCGTTCTCGGCGGCGCGCATGAACATCTTGCCAGCGAATCCGGTGCCGGCGCGCTGGGAGGCGGCATTGTAGACCTTCTCGTACACACGCGGCACGGCAAGCAGCAGCGTGGGGCCGAAGGTCTCGAAGTCCTTGACCATCGTCTTCATATTGGAGCTCAAGGCCAGCGAAATCGTGCCGCCAAAACTGAAGAATTCCAGGAATCGGGCGAACACATGGCTCAGGGGCAGGAACAGCAGCAGACGGCGGTTGGGCCATGCGCCGGCACGAGGCATGTACTGCAGCGCGGAAAGCACCAGGAAGGCGAAGTTGCGGTGGGTCAGTTCCACGCCCTTCGGGGTGCCTGTAGAGCCGGATGTGTAGACGATGGTGGCGCGGTCGTCGCCGTGGGAGGCTTCCTTGTATTCCCAGAATTCGGCGTCGGTGACGCTTTCGCCGTAGGTCTTGATGGCGTTCAGACCGCCGGCCTCGATTACGAACACGTTGCGCAGGGTGGGCACCTCATCGCGCACGGATTCGATCTTGTCACGCTGCCCGTCATCTTCGGCGATGGCGAGCGTGACTTTGGAATCGTTGAAAATCCAGCTGACCTGGCTGGCGGAGTTGGTCTCGTACACCGGCACGGTGAGCGCGCCGATGGACATGATCGCCATATCCAGCGCGGTCCATTCCCAGCGGGTGCGCGAGACGATGGCGACTGAATCGCCCTTGTTGACACCAAGTCCGACCAGGCCCTTGGCCAAGTCGATGACCATGTCACGGAATACTTGGGCGCTGTACGGGTGCCAAGTGCCATCATCGCCCTTGTATTCGATCATGGCACCTTCGGGATCGCGCTTGGCGCGGTTATCGAGCAGATCGAACAGGTTGATGTCGCTGTCAATCGGCTCCTTGACGGGATTGGTGAACTGCTTGACGATACGAGTATCGTTTATGGCCTTATCAGCGATGTTTTCAGTCATACTCCCCATGTAACTCCACGGATGCTACAAAACACGCGCGAAACAACGGATTGTCCAGACCAAATGGCCCCGGCAATCCGTTATTTCGGGCAAACCAGGTAAATCTGTCGCACCGTACATTCAGCAGATTACTCGGCGGAGTCATTGGCCTTTTTCAGCTCGTCGCGAATCTCCTGCAACGTGGCGAGAGTCTGCTCTTCAACGCTAGGCCCCTGTTCTTCAGCGTCAGCCTCATCCTGGGCAGCAGTGAGATCACGAAGCTTATTAATCGGCAGAATCACGCAGAAATACACCGCCACGCCAACAAGCAGGAAGTTAATCAGCGCATTAAGAATCGCACCAAACGAAACGGTCGAGTTGTTGAACGTGATGGTCAGTAGTCCGGAAAGATCCGGTACGCCGCCGATCATGCCGATTAATGGGCTGATGAGATTGTCTACGATGGAATTGACCACAGCGGTAACGGCAGAGCCCATCACCACACCTACCGCCATATCAATCATTGATCCGCGCGACAGGAATTTCTTAAAGCCATTCAACGGACCTTTATCGGTCAAAGCAACAACTTTGCGAGCGGTTCCTCCCGTGGCCTTGGCAAAGTCGGCGGCAATATTCATGGGATTGTGGCTATTCATAACGGCACTCCTTACAAAATTCGGACACTTCACTTGTATCCGACTGGTTTCCCACGACTCCATTATGCCGCTTGTTGGAATACCCCTATACCACTGCGGCGTTCCCGTACATGACTATGTACGAGAACGCCGCCAACCCTGCTTGCAGAGAACCTGTTAGAGCTGTTTAGAACTGAATGTAATCGACTTCCGTATGTTCGCCGGTTTCCAAGTATTTCGCCACATCATCAGGACCGACGAACACCAGTTCGACCGCTTGCGCAATCATCAGATTGACACGATCCATTGGCGTAAGGTTTTCGAAATAGCCGTACACCGGGATTCCCAGCGCATGCGCATATCCGATTTCGAACATCGTGCCCGGGTCCTCGTCCATAAGATTGGCGACCACGGCTTTAGCAGCATTAATGCCATGGATATCGTCCGCAAAGCATCCTTCAGGGCCTACTTCTTCGATCTGGCTGACAAACCGCGGCTTGAACAGTACCTTGCCATGGTCTTCCAATATCTTTTCCAAACGTTCCATACTTGCCGTTTGTTCAGGATCAAAGAACGGACCGGCCACATAGAAGTCATACTGTTTGTCTTCACTCATGGTCTCTAGTCATAGCGCAGCAACGTCGAACGTCAGCCGTTATTTTCACTGTATGGACAAGGGGTCGTATTGTGAACATTGCTACGGGATAACCGTCAACGACTACGTACGTTGCCCACGATTGGCGCATGCCGCCGCTCTTGCGCCGTCCGCACTGCCAGCCCGTCAGCCGCGATTGACGATTTGCATGGCGCGGCCATCGTCCATCAGGTGGAAGCCATGCTTCTGGTAGAACGGTGCGTTTTTGCTTTCCTCAGGCATGACTTCCAGCAAGAAGTAGTCGCGATACTTAGCCTTGACCAGTTCAACGAGATGGCTGCCGATATGCTGCCCGTGATATGCCGGATCTACCAGCACCCAATGCATATAGGCCACCATTTCGGTATCGTCGAGCACGCGAACCAAGCCGACCAAATGGCCGCCATCCCATGCGCTGATCACCGTATCCGAATGCTGCAATGCCTTGAACAACCGTTCCGGCCACTGCGCCGATTCCCAACCTACCGACTTGAACAGCGCCTCAACCTGCTCAACAGTAAACCGCTTCTCTTCCGTGTATTCGATAGCCATGGACCCTCACGACAACCGTGAAGCCCCACATGTCTTTGCATAGTTTCACACGACGGGATGATGGATAGTGGAACCTATACGTTTACACATGCCTAATGCCCATGGCTCATCACCGATGAATAGAGGCTGAGATACCGTCATGTTTCCGAAGCCAAGTGCCCGAGATCGGATTCGAACCGACGACACCCGCTTTAGGAGAGCGGTGCTCTATCCACTGAGCTACTCGGGCAACGACGTTTCATTGTACACGGCCACACGCCCAGTCGCATCATGTTCGCGTGGCAGCTTGCGCAAGCCATCCGGCAACCTGAGCAAGCCACATGGAGGAACCCGACATCAGGTCATGGCCCGGTCTTTCGTGCCAGTTTGGTGCGAACTGCTCTTGCGCACGGCGAAAAGACACTGAAAGACAAGCCGTACACGGTACAGTGGCAAATCGCACGAAAAGCAAAGTAACAGTAAACAAGCCGGAGGAAAGGGCAGCATGGCAAAGGCACGGAGTACTACCACAGGCGCAAGCGTACGAGCTCGCGCCGCTGCCAAGCCACGCTCTGCCAGAGCCACGGCACGCCCAGTATCCAAGTCTGCCGTGAAGCCACACAAACGGCATCGTCTGCTTGGTTTTCTCGCCACGATGTTCGCGCTTCTTGCCCTTGCCGGCGCTGCCGCCCGCGCGCTGCCTGCCGATTTACAGGAACTGCCATTTGCGCCGATTGTGGTATCGGCAACGCCATGGTTCACGTTGCTTGGCTTGATTGCCCTGCTGTTGGCCATCGTGTCGCGGCGTATCCTTGCCGCACTAATCGCCATCGCCGCAATCGCATGCAATGGCTATTGGCAATATCCGTTCTTCTACTCGACCGATCCACTCCCCCAAGCCGCGCAGAACGCCGTGGCCGCAGCCTCCCCCAACACCAGCGATGCCTACGCGCGCGTCATGACCTTCAATGTGTATAAGGGGCAGGCCGACCCGCAAGCCATCGTCGAGCTGGTTCGCGATCAGCGCGTCGAAGTGCTTGCTTTGCAGGAGACCACCGAGGATTTCGTCAAAAAACTCAATGAGGCTGGTATTGAGCATTATCTGCCGTATGCGCAGGTCTCATCGTCTGACGGCGTATTCGGTAACGGCCTCTGGTCGGCCACGCCACTTGCCGATCCGACCGACGATGACGTGAATTCCAGCGCCTCATTCATGCCCGGCGGCACGGTGGATATGGGTGGCCAGCAGATTCGATTCGTATCCGTGCACACCACCGCTCCCGTACCCGGCTACTGGCGGCAGTGGAAGCGATCGCTGGATGAGTTGGGTCTGATGCGCGAGCATACGGATACACGGTATATTTTCATGGGCGATTTCAACGCCACTTACGATCACACGCCATTCCGTGATTTTCTTGGCGACCGGTTCGTGGATGCCGCACGTGAATCCGGACATGGGTTTACGTTCTCATGGCCCACGAACCGTGCGGCTGTGCCAATGTTCGCCGGTATTGACCACGTGGTGCTTGATCAGGGCATGAAGGCCGGACAATGCAAGGTGGTCAAAGTCGAGGGCTCTGATCATGCGGCATTGTTGGCTACCGTGGCGGTTGGGTGATTCCCCTCAATAGGACTAGAAACCGAGGCGGGTGCGGCCGAATTGGTCGAGCCAGCGCAAAATCGCGCCTTCACGCAGCGCCCACGGGCAGATCTCGACTTCCTGAATATTCAGGGCCTTCATGATCTCGTCGGCCACCACGCCGCCGCCCACAATCTGCATCGTGCGTTCAGGCGTGATGCCGGGCAAAGCCACGCGCTGCTCAGGCGCGATCGCCGCCAAACGAGGAATCCAGTCTTCCAACTGCTCACGAGTCATAATCCATGAATCTTCGCGGCCCGGCGCACGCATCACCGCACCGCACAGGCGAGCCAGCGAGCGGAAGGTCTTGGAGGTGCCAACTGCATGATTCGGGTGCTTGGATTGCGGGAAAACCTTGACCATCGGCTCCAGAATCTTGCGCACGTTCTTACGCACGTCTTCCAACTCGTCGGGCGTGGCCATGCCGGAAGGCAGAAATTCAGTGGTGACGCGGCCCGCGCCAGCCGGGGCGGAAAGCGCTACGGTCGGCTCTTCGTCGGAGCCCATCGCCACTTCGAGCGAACCGCCGCCGATGTCCAGCACCAGCAGTCGGCCGGCATCCCAACCATACCAACGGCGGGCGGCCAGGAAGGTCAGGCGAGCCTCATCCGTGCCAGACAGCACAGTGACGCCCTGACCAATCAGTTCCTCGATCTTGTGAATCACTTTGTTGCCGTTCGGCGCCTCGCGCAGGGCGGAGGTGGCCATAACCAGCAGCTGGGTGATTTCGTATTCCTCGGCCAGCCGCATGCACTGGGACACGGCTTCCAGAATCGCCTCGATGCCGGACTTCTTGATTGAGCCGTCGTCCTTTAAATACTTCATCAGGCGCACTGTGGATTTGGTGCTGGCCTCGGGGTCAGGGCGAGCGCCGGGGGCGGCGTCGACGATAAGCATGTGGATAGTGTTCGAACCGATATCAAGCACACCAAGTCGCGTGGTATGCGAACGCAGATTGACCATGATTCCTATTCCTGACCTTACCTAACCCGTGATGGCCGAACAACGGGCCTACCATCGCAATCAGCCAGCCGTGCGCCACCATGGCGAGTCGTTCGGCCGGCAACCAACACCGTGAGGCCAGCCGAACATCACACAAACTCGACTACTGTACAACAATCACACCGGCTGCCGCGCCGTTCACAGCGATTCGACGAACGTTCCGAGACGTTCCAGCCCCTCGGTCAGGGCCTCACGTGAGGCGGCATAGCTCAGGCGCACATGCGTATCCGCCGTGGCCACGCCGAAGTCGCGGCCAGGAGTCAGAGCCACATGGGCTTCATCCAGCGCGCGTTCGCAGAACGTCCAGGCATCCAGACCAGTGCGGGAGATGTCGAAGTAGGCGTAGAACGCGCCATTCGGCTCCACCTCAACCGGCAAACCGATGCGCTTGAGCCCGTCAATCACAATGCGGCGACGGGCCAGCAATTCCTGACGACGAGCTTCGCATTCCGCCAAGCTTTCCGGCGTGAAGCAGGCGAGCGCCGCATGTTGCGTGGGCGTGTGGGCGCACAGGTAGTAGTTGGTGGCCAGATCGTCAACCGCTTCCAGCACAGTGGGCTCGTCCGGCAGAATCGCCCAGCCGAGGCGCCAGCCGGTCATGCCGAAGAACTTGGAGAAGCTGTTGCATACGATGGCATCGGGGTCGCAGGCCAGCACGGATTTGACTTCGGTACCGTCCGGCTCCCGGTCAGCCAAGTCGAGGTAGGTTTCGTCCACGATGCGCCATGCGCCGCGGCTGGCGGCCAACTTGCACACCTCGTCCAATACGTTGAAGTCGATGGTGGTGCCGGTGGGGTTGGACGGCGACGTGATCATTACGGCCTTGGTCTTGCTCGTCCAGTACTGGCTGCACAGGTCGGCGGTCAGGTGGAAGCGGGTGGCGGCCGAGGTCGGCACATCGATGACCCGGCCTTCAAACGACCGCACAAGTTCGCGGTTGCATGGGTAGGAGGGGTCGGCCACAATCACATCGTCACCGGGGTCCACGGTCAGCGCGGTGGCCAACAGCAGAGCGGCCGAACCGCCGGCGGTCACGCAGATACGCTTGGGGTCGATGTCAAGGTCATGACGCTCGCGGTAGAAGTCGGCGATGGCCTGACGCAGTTCAGGTAGGCCCATGGCGGCGGTGTACGGCAGGGCCCGGCCGTCGTACTGTTCGCGCATGGCGTCGCGTACGGCGGGCGGCGCGCCGAAATCGGGCTCGCCAAGGCTTAATTTGATGACGCTGGTACCTTGGGCGATCATCTTGTCTGCTTGTTCGCCGAATACCATGGCACGGAAGGGATTGGCCTCACGCGCTCGGCGGGACATGACTGGAGACGCGGCCGGAGATTGGGGCTGCTGCGCTGCTTCGTTTTCCATATTTCGGTTCTATCCGCCTCACGGGACAAGGTTTCTTCTTCTATAATCACTGTAGGTCGATTGAGTGCACCAACCCGCATTCAAGGAGGAATAATGAGTCGATTCAATGGCAAGCGCGCCGAGTTCGAGGCCAGCGGCGAAAAAATCAACGTCGCGATTCTGGGTGCGGGCCGCATAGCTCACACCATGGCCGGCACCCTGACCCAGATGGCTGAAGATTCACTGTATTCCTCATGGATTCACCCGTATGCGGTAGCGGCCCGTGATATTACGCGCGCGCAGGCTTTTGCCGACCAATGGCATTTTGACAAGGCTTATGGATCGTATGAGGAGTTGGTGGCGGACCCGGATGTGGATCTGGTGTATATCGCCACCCCGCACAGTCTGCACGCCGAACAGGCGATCCTGTGTATGAAAGCCGGCAAGAACGTGCTGGTGGAGAAGTCGTTCACCGCGAACGCCGGGCAGGCACGTGAGGCGCTGGCCGTGGCCGAGGAAACCGGCATGCTGTGCACGGAGGCCATCTGGACGCGCTACATGCCCAGCCGCAAGCTCATCAACGAAGTTATCGAGTCCGGCGAGATCGGCGAGGTGAAAGCGGCGAGCGCCAACCTGTGCTATCCGGTGTCCGGCAAGGCACGTATGACCGATCCGGCCTGTGCCGGTGGCGCGCTGCTCGATGTGGGCGTGTATCCGCTGAACTTCCTGGATATGGCGGTCGGCGCCGACCATGGCCGTACACTTGATCATTTCGATACGTCGATGGTGCCCGCCGAAACCGGTGTGGATGCGCAGAATTCCACCACGTTGTATTACAGCGACGGCACGATGGCCGTGTCCACCAGTTCGATGCTGGTTTCCTCCGACCGCGGCGGCTATGTGTGGGGCACCGAGGGTTATCTGGTGGTCACCAATATCAACAATCCCGAGTCCATCGACATCTATGACAACGCCCACAAGCCCGTGCGCAGCATTGCGGTGCCGCCGCAGTTGACCGGTTATGAGTATGAGGTGGCCGATGCGGCCAACGCGCTGCTGGACGGCAAGATCGAATGCGAGGCGATGCCGCACGCCGACACCATCCGCATCATGGAGCTGATGGATGCGATTCGTGACCGTTGGGGCCTGAAGTTCCCGTTTGAATCCTGATTTCAGCTCCCCTCCAGAGGGGAGCTGAAATTATTCCGCTGAATCTGCATCTCCTTCAACAATCTGCTCATACAGCCGTACGAGGCGTTCGTCGCGCACGGCTTTCGTTAATTCGCACTCCCATACGGTAATTACACGCCAGCCAGCGGCCTCCAGTTCGGCTCGCTGCGCGATGTCTCGATTGTGATTGCGCAGTAGTTTCGCCTGCCAGAATTCCACGTTCGATTTCGGCATCGAATGTTTGGAACATCCTTCATGCATGTGCCAGAAACAGCCGTTGACAAACACGATGGCGTGGTATTTCGGCAGTACTACATCCGGGTGTCCGGGGTAACGCTTGTCGTTCTTGCGGAATCGCAACCCCTTGCGAAACAGGTAGCTGCGTACCAGTACCTCAATTTTGGTGTCTTTGCCACGAATATGCGACATCGTGTACGAACGGGTACCCCGCTCATACTTCTCCACTGGCTGTTTCTTGCGATTCACGCACTCCAGACTACCGTGACGTTGCGGCGAGAATGAGAGCCTGAACGAACGATCACCCATCTTGCCCGTCCGTGTCTCTTATCGCGGGCAACAATCATCTGCCGGTCGAGACTGCCCGATTAGACTGAGTTCAATGGATGACATGACGATTCGTAGGGCCACGGCGGCCGATATTCCCCAGATCGACGAACTGCTGCGGCAGGTGCTCGAAGTGCATCATGCCGGCCGACCGGATCTGTTCAAAGGCGGTGTCAAGAAATACACGGACGAGGAATTGAAGGCGATTCTGGCCAACGATCAGACCCCTGTGTTCGTGGCGGTTGCGCCATCTGCCAATGACGGCAATGACGCCGAACATAACGCCGACTCCCCCGCCACCGACCAAGTGCTTGGCTACGCATTCTGCGTGTTCCAGCAGCACCTCAACAGCAATATCCTGACCGATATCAAAACCCTGTACATCGATGATCTATGCGTTGACGAGCGGTCCCGCGGCCACCATGTAGGCTCCACCTTGTATCGCTACGTGCTCGACTTCGCCCGTCAATCCGGCTGCCACAACGTAACGCTCAACGTCTGGGCCTGCAACCCCAAAGCCCAAGCCTTCTACGAACGCATGGGACTCACTCCATATTACATCGGCATGGAGCAGGTGCTGTAGCGCCGCCGTTTCAGCAGCACGATGATGGCGATGATCGCAGCGAGGCTGCATAGGGCCACGCCATATACAAAGCCCGGAGTTCCGAAATTCATGAGGCAGATTGTGATGTTACCGGTAGTGGTTACCGAAAACACGACGATAAGCGCGACGATACGAATCATATCCAGCAGTCCAGCTGCTTGAGCCAACAGACGCTCCGGTACCACCAATTTGGCCGCCGTGCACAGCAAAGTCGCCTGAACGGCGAGCAGAATCGCCCATTCCCAGAACATGGACGGTTCTTTAAGCAACGTGGTCTCCGGAAACATAGACACCACCTCATTGATAAACCACGGCGCCACAACAATCTCCACATATGCGAGCCCAATACAACACACGACAAGCACCACGGCAATGGCATAGCGCCAAGCGACGTCTGTTTTGCGAGATTTACGAGAAATGAATGCGATACCAGCGTTCATGGCTATGCTCCTTAATCCAATATCAATATCAATGGATGAACCTGCACTGCACCGTATGCCACCATCATAATATATCGAATATCGATATAAAAATATCGAAAAACACTTTCACCATTCACCTACACATCCGCAAACCCATGAATACACATGTTCTTAATCGGGATGGGGAGTGCACAAAGAAGCTCTGTCACCCCAGCAGATTGAGGAGATCGTCCTTGGTGAGGGTGGCGATGGAGGCGGGGGCTTCGGTGAGGGCGCTGGCGCCGGTGCCGGCTTCGTCGGCAAGCAAGGAAGCGTCGGTGAACTGGCGGGCGAGCTCGCTCTTAGTATGCTGAAGCTCCAAGATACGTTCTTCGATGGTGTCCTTGGCCACCACCTGATACACGTTGACGTCTTCGGTCTGGCCGATACGATGTGCTCGGTCGGTGGCCTGATCCTGTGCGGCGGCGTTCCACCATGGGTCGGCGTGGATGACCACGCTGGCACCGGTCAGGTTCAGTCCGGTGTTGCCGGCCTTCAGGGAAATCAGGAAGGCAGGCGTATCGTCCGCATTGAACTGGTCGACGAGTTCGAGACGCTTCTTCTTGGGCGTGGAGCCGGTGATGGTGTAGTAGCGCAGGCCTTGCGCGTCGAAACGTTCGGCGATCAGATCAAGGAAGCTGGTGAACTGGGAGAAGATCAGCGCCTTCTTGCCTTCGTTCACACAGGTTTCCACCAGTTCGGCGATGGCGGCAAGCTTGGCCGATTGATCCTTGGCATCGGCGTACAGCAGCCTCGGGTCGCAGCAGATCTGGCGCAACTTGGTCAACTCGGCGAGAATGCGAATCTTCGACGTGTTGAAATCGGCTTCTTCGCTGTGTTCGAGCTGCATTCTGAGCCGCTGCTCGTGAGCCGCATACAGTTTGCGCTGTTCGCCGGCAAGCCGCACGGTCAGCGTGGTCTCTAGCTTGTCCGGCAAATCGGTCAACACCTGGGACTTCAGCCTGCGCTTGATGAACACGCCCACCAACGACTGCAATTGGCGAGATACCCGAGCGGCCTCAGGATTGACTTGTGCGGAGGCCCGACCTTCAGCCGTGCTGCCATCCGCGGCCCGGGCATTGGAGATGGGCAACTCATAACGCTCATGGAATCGCTTATATGAGCCGAGCAGCCCCGGCATCAGGAAGTCGAAAATGCTCCATAGTTCGGAGAGTCGGTTTTCGATCGGCGTGCCGGTCAAGGCGAAACGATGGTCGGCGGCCACGGCCTTGACCGCTTTGGCTATTTTCGTGGTGTGATTCTTGATGTACTGGGCTTCATCCAATGCCATGACATTGAAACGTTGCTCATTGGCGGTGTAATCATCGACATCTCGGCGCAGCAGGTCGTATGAGGTGATGAGCACGGTGGGTTCATCCGCCCGGAACGCACGGCCGACGGCGGTACGGCGCTCGGCTTTGGTACCGGCCACCACCACGGCATTGAAGCTCGGGGCGAACTTGGTGAATTCGGCACCCCAGTTGTACACCAAGGACGCCGGGCACACGATCAGCGATGGGCCAAGGCTGCCATTGCCCATCTCGCCGGTATTCCGCTGATATCGAGACAGGAGCAACGCGATAAGCTGCACGGATTTACCCAAGCCCATCTCATCGGCCAGAATGCCGCCAAAACCCTTGTCACACAACGTGTTCAGCCATTGGAAGCCTTCGACCTGATAAGGGCGCAGAATATGCTTGAGACTATCCGGCACTTCATACGACTTAGGGTCGATGATCTTGAGATCGTCGATGTATTCGGTGAACGAAGCGTCCTTGACTACATCGGAGCCGTCATCCGGCAGCTCACCATCCAGTAGGAATGCTCGACCGCCCGGCAACTCGATCAGCCCGGAGTTGAGCTGCTGCTCGCTCAGATCGAGGTCGCTGGCCAATCGGTCCAACGTGCTGAGATTCGCGCCGCTGAGTTTGACAAGCGTGCCGTCCTTCAACTGATGGAATCGTTGACGCCGACGGTACGAAGATAGCAAGGCACCCACTTCGTCCGGCGGCACTTCATCAGCGAGGGGTGATATCTCCACCAAGTTGCTTTTGATGGACAACCCGACTTTGACACTTGGTGGCTTGGGCGCGATCAGCCGGTCAAAAGCCGGTGTGGTGAAGACCTCCCCTACTTCCTTTAGTGCCGGCAATCCCTCGTCAAAGAGACGAACGATCTGCGTGGTGTCATCGCGATCGATAGTGGCCGCATCAGACACGAATTTTTTGGTGGCCTTTCGCGCGGCCGGCGTTCGGAACCCATTCACCGTCTGATGAGTGGCGGCCGCAACGCGCTTGCGCTGGTCAGGCATAGTAAAGAATTCACGCACTACATCAATCGCAAGATGCTCAGCGTCGAAATCACGCCCAATCACGCCCCGAGACAAGGGGATGGAACGCTCTCCCTCAGCATGCACCATCGGGCCATCGGGTAGCAACGGGACAATGGCATCGCCGTAGCATGCCTTGACCTCGCATTGCACACCATGCTCATCACGATCCAGATAAAACTGGAGGCTGCATTCCGTAGGGCTTAATTCAGCCAGCTCGCGAGGAATCTCACTGGCCTCCAACAGTCCAGCACCAACCAGCTGAGGCAATAGCGTGCGTGCGAATAGGGCGATGTCATCGCCGGCAATGACCTGCCCCTCGCCATCGGGTTCAAACAGGTCTCCCAATAGTCCTCGCAACGGAATCAATCGTTTCGGGCAACGGACGAATCGGCATCCTGCTGCGCTTTTACGCTGAGAGCCCGCCATCATGGCGGATACCGCACCGGCCGGATTAGTGGAGGCGAGCAACAGCCATACATTCTTGCCGCCGTCAATCACGGTTTCCACCGCTGGCACTCCGGTAAGCAGGTATCCGGCATCCGGACCATACGTATTGAAATCACGCCGCGCAATGCGCATGAGAAAATCTGGCTCGCCACCATCAACTGGCACCGATGCAGGCTGCCCGGAGAACCATGTGTTCAGCACGAGCTGTACGCCTCTGCCCTCACGTACGGACAGCAACCGGGCCACTTCCGGTGCTGAAAGCGTCAGATGACGGTCGATGGCGATATGCCCGTAATACCTGTCCTGCTGCTCGGCCGCACGACGCACGGCCATCGCATCATCAAGGACGTCCAGCAGGGGGCGCGAATCATCATCGAGCATATCCGGCGTATGAATAAAGGCAAGCTTCTGCCCATAATCCGCATAGTCGCCGTTCGCCATGGCAAGCACAAATTGCGGAATCGATTTCAGCACATAGCTGGACCCATTGGAAGCCGAGCCGATCTTGAACTCCACGCTCCACACGCCGTCGATGAAACTCAATATCGGGACAAGCTGCACCTGCCCCAAGCCCACAGTCTCGCTGTCACCCTGATACCCGCCGCCTCGGGTGCCGGCACGAGAGCCGTATCCGCTTTTTGTACGCCGAGCATTTGCACCGTTTTTCCCTTGCGTGGCATCAAACCGACGCATAACCGCATTGCGACGACGAATTTTGGCTTGAGCGTCTTGCCTATCGGCGTGCTCCATATAGTCAATCAGCGTCCGAGACGGTCGTGCGGCCCCGGCACGGTAGCCTTCAAAACGCTGCGGATCATCGCAGAATATGAAGGCGAGCGCAATCATGTGCTTGCACATGCCATAGCCACGGCCGTAAGCCGGGCATGAGCACTTGCCACCGACGGCTTCTCCCGTATCGAGGTCGAATTGCACGCTGGTACGATACCTACTCGATGGGCTGGTGGTGCCACGTAGAATACCGTCAAGCTCGGCATACCCGGTTCGATGATTTTCGCTGTATACCGGATTGATAACCATGGTGGCCGCTTTGCGCGCAATGCTACGGGCACGAGCGAGCACGGCATTCGACGATGACGATTCCACATCGTTGCGTAACGCAAGGATAGGGACGGCATGGGCTTCGGCACGCTTCGCAGACCCGGCGAAATGGCCTTCGTCCTCATCGTCGAACCATACGGAACGTCCTTGCCTGAAACGATAGGGCATCACCGCATCGGCGGCGGACAAACTGTCCGTTCCACCAAACGTTACGTCTCTGCTGCCGGCCGCGCCTGAGCTACCAAGTATTCCACCCGTCTCACCAGAAATGCCGCCTACTCCGCCGCTTTTACCGGCATAGATGCCCCTGCCCCCATTAGTGTCATCAGTGTCATCTATGTCATACCGACCGTCGTCGTAATCGGCATCTTCGTCGTCTCCTCTTTTCCAAGGATTGCGACGACGCAACGCATGGCCCCAGGAAACGCCGGAATCATCATCCTCATAAGGCAGGAGGCCATCGTCATCCGCATTATCGGGAACATGGCCAAACACACCATACCCTTTGCTCATGGGCGAGCCTCCTTTCCAGCGAATGTATTTCAACCCAACGTTTCCATCCTAGACGAAGCGCGCGGTAGCCTTAATGTATGGATGCAGACAAGCCGGCGCAACGCAAATCCTATGCAGGGAACACCACCCTCGAAATCTTCGAGGTGCTGTGGCGTCACAGTTACTTTGGGCATGGCCTGACCGTGCGGCAAATACTCGATGAGCTTGCCCGTAAACACCAGCTGGAAGATCCAAGCGAGCTGCCGACCGAGAAGACCATACGAAACCAGCTCAAAAAGCTGACCTCCACGGAATTTCTCGGCAGACATATCGGGCATCTCACCGAAAGCGACCTTGCCGGCATCGAATGCAAGAATCCACAACCCGGCTGGTATCTTGATGCATTCCTGTCCACTGCCGAAATGCGACTGCTACTAGACAGTCTTACCCTATCTCGCATCAGCCTCGACACCATGGACGACCTCATCGGTAAAATCCGCGAGCTCGCAGGCGCCGCCGGGCAGGCAGTAGGCTACCTGGACCATGTGGCCACCTACACGCATATCAACGGTGAGTTCCTATCCACTATCGACCAGCTGAATCAAGCCATCGAAGAAGGCCACGGCGTAACCTTCCAATACCGTGATTACGGACCGGATGGCACCTTGATACCACATAAAAGCCGTACGGGTGCAGGCCGAATTACCTACACCGCCGACCCGTACCAGATGGTGTACAAGAACGGACGCTATTACCTCATCTGCCATCTGCATGGCGAAGACAACCTCCGCATTTTCGTGGTCAACCGAATCGCCAACGTCAGCGCCAAAGGCAGGAACGGCACAGTGCCACTGGAAAAACCAGCACCAGCTGATTTTGACGCAGTGAACTTCATGCGCCACCGTCCATACCCCGTAGCCGATGCCCCGATTCGCATCCGCATGGCCGTACGAGACGAATCCATGCTCAACAACGTGTTCGAATGGTTCGACGACCCTCAAATCAAACATTCGCCGGACGGCACACAGTTCGAAGTCATCGTCGATGCTCCCGAACGCGCTGTGTTCTGGTGGGCATTGCAGTATTCCTGGGATGGCCGCGTAGTGATTCTTGAGCCCGATTCGCTCAAGCGCAAACTCTATGATGCCGGGCGTCGCATGGCCACAGCCTATGCTCCCGAATGATGCAACATCACATCGCACACCTCCTTGTCGAGTTGTTCACCAGCGAATTTCACCGGAGAACCTATCATCCCATCGCCAATCACACTCGGTAATTTTTTACCGGGAAATACGATTTCAAGCCATTTCGCGGGCATCGTCCCTCACCTAGGCGCACATAAGGCTAAGGTGGGAATCATTAATCGCATCGCGCGTCCACAAGCGTGCACTAGCGCGTACAACAATAAGGAGCAACTATGAGCGAAGAGCGTACCGCATGGGGCTGGGGTCTGGCCAGCGTAGACGCCGCCGGCACCACCCTGGACGTCTGGTACCCCGAACTGAATCTCGGTGAGGCACCGGCCGAGGCCGATCGCCCGAACCACAATTTCGGTACTTTGGCTCACGATGAGGCCGACGCCCGTGGCATTCGCCGCGTGCCGGTATTCGTCGTCAGCCAGTTGGACGAGCCGATCAGTAATGCCGCGGACGCTTACCTGAAGCTCCATTTGATGAGCATGCGCATGGCCAAGCCGAACACGCTGAACCTCGACGGCATCTTCGCCCAGCTCGCCAATGTGGTGTGGACCAACTACGGCCCCTTCGCCGTTGAAGACTTCACGCTGCGCAAGGCCGACGTCGAACGCGCCTCCACCGAAGCCGCTCTCGCTTTCGCCTCCCAGGCCGGACTGCCTGCCGCAGCTCCTGCCGCCACTGTCAACGTGTTCGGTGTGGATAAGTTCCCGCGCATGATCGATTACGTAGTGCCCACCGGCGTGCGCCTCGGCGACGCCGACCGCGTGCGCCTCGGCGCTTACTTGTCTTCCGGCACCACCGTGATGCACGCCGGATTCGTGAACTTCAATGCCGGCACGCTCGGCGTCTCCATGGTCGAAGGCCGTGTTTCGCAAGGCGTGGTCGTGGGTGACGGTTCCGACATCGGCGGCGGTGCCTCCATCATGGGCACCTTGTCCGGTGGCGGCAAGCTGCGCAATTCCATCGGCGAGCACTCGCTGCTCGGCGCCAACGCCGGTATCGGCATCTCTCTGGGCGATAACTGCACCGTCGAAGCCGGTCTGTACATCACCGCCGGCACTAAGATCACCATCTGGGACAAGGCCAAGGCCGCCGCTGGCGAACCGCTGGAAGTGGTCAAGGGTGCTGAGCTCTCCGGCAAAGACAACATTCTGTTTATCCGCAACTCGGTGAACGGCCGCATCGAAGCCCGCTACCGCAAGGTGGGAATTGAGCTCAACGCCAAGCTGCACAAGAACTGAAATTGAAATAATGGAGCGTTATCTTCGTTGCCCCTCGGTCGACGTACCTTCGTACGCCTTCCCTCGGTGCGCCTCGATACCGCACACATTATTTCAATTTCAGAACTAGCCCTGCTAGTTCTTATGCAGCCGTCGCAGCATAGCTGGTTTGCGCTGTACATATAGAAAGCGCCTCACTGGAATCTCCAGCGAAGCGCTTTCTCAAACCAACAATCACCGCTCGTCCATCGGCACGAAATCGCGCTCGACCGGACCGGTGTAGACCTGGCGCGGGCGGCCGATCTTGGTATTCGGGTCGGCCAACATCTCACGGTACTGCGCAATCCAACCGGGAATGCGGCCCAGCGCGAACAGCGTGGTGAACATGGCCGGATCGAAGCCGATCGCCCGATAAATCAAGCCCGTGTAGAAGTCGACGTTCGGATACAGGTTGCGCGATACGAAATATTCGTCATTCAGCGCAATATCTTCAAGCTCGGTGGCCACGGCGAACAGCGCGCGCTCGTCAGACGGCAGCTTCTGCGTATCTTCGCGCTCCATGATCTTTTCCAGATACTTCCTGGCAATCGCCGCGCGCGGATCATACGACTTGTATACACGGTGGCCAAGGCCGGAAATCTTCTGGCCATTCTCCTTGGCATCACGCACGAACTCGGCCACAGACTTGCCGGAATCACGAATCGCCTTCAATTGGCGCAGTACGGCCTCATTCGCACCACCATGCAACGGACCAGACAGCGCATTGACGCCAGCGGCCACCGCCGAATACAGGTTGGCGTGGGCGGAACCGGCGATACGCACCACCGAGGTCGAGCAGTTCTGCTCATGGTCGGCATGAATAATCAACAAACGACCCAAAGCATGCACATACAGCGGGTCGGATTCAAACGGCTCGTACGGCACAGCGAAGCACATGCGCAGGAAGTCGTCCACATAGCCGCGCGCGTAATCGGGGTACAGCATCGGCTCATCGCGACGACGGCGGAAGATGTACGACACAATCGTACGGGCCTTGGCCATGATGATCTTGGCGGCCTCATCAAGCTGGTCGTTGTCAGAAATATCGGTGGTGTCCGGGTAGAACGTGGCCAGCGCATTGATGGCGGAGGCAAGCACGCTCATCGGGTGAGCGGAGCGCGGGAACGAACCCATGAAGGTACGGAAGTCTTCGCCAACCATCGTCTTGTGATTGATGTCCGCACAGAACTGCTCATACTCAGCCCTGCTCGGCAGCTCGCCGTGGCGCAGCAGCCACGCCACCTCCAGAAAATCGGAGTTCTCGCACAGTTGCTCGATGGGGTAACCGCAGTAGCGCAAAATCGAATGCTTGCCGTCGATGTAGGTGATTTTCGATTCGCACTGCGCGGTGGTGAGGAATCCGGGATCAAGCGTTACCCAGCCATCGTTGCGCAGTTTGGAAACGACGATGCCATCCGGCCCTGCACTAGCCTTAACCACGGGCAGGTTGAACTTGTTCGAATCGACATCAAGTTGTGCCGTTGCCATTCGCGCACCTTCCTCTTCATGAACCACTTACCCCAAACATTAACGTTCACGCGTTCGCGAACACTAGTGTTCGGTACTCTATGTCTTCTGTGTTACCGCTGGCGAATGCCGGTCGATACACGAAAGCCGAAGTGCGCTCATGCTATCAAAGCAAACGCACTTCGGCTTGTTACGTCTCGAATTCGCGGGAAAACCGCGAACAGACGGACGGCTAATGAGACGCTGATCGCCCATCACAGGCCAATCAGGCACCTACCATACGCCAAACGCCGATCAGAGGTTGGTGCGATCGGTGAAAACGATCGGGCCGTTCTCGGTGATGGCGATGGTGTGCTCGGAGTGGGCGCCGCGCGAGCCGTCGGAGGCACGCAGGGTCCAGCCGTCCTTCGGATCTTGGAAGATCTCGTCGGTGGTCTTGAGGAACCACGGTTCGATGGCGATGACCAGGCCTTCGCGCAGCTTGTAGCCGTGGTGGGCGCGGCCGTCGTTCGGCACGTGCGGGTCGCCGTGCATGATGTGGCCCACGCCGTGACCGCCGAACTCGAGGTTGATCGGGTAGCCGTATTCGCGCGCGACGTCGCCGATGGTGTTGGAGATGTCGCCGAGACGGTTGCCGGGCTTGGCCACGTCGATGGCGGCGGCGAGCGCTTCCTCAGTGCACTTGATGATGCGCAGGTCTTCGGGGTCCGGGTCTTTGCCGACCACGAAGCTGACGGCGGAATCGGCCACCCAGCCGTCCACAGAGATGGCGAGATCGAGGGAGACGAGGTCGCCGTCCTTCAGGCTGTAGTCGTACGGCACGCCGTGCAGCACGGCGTCGTTGACGGAGGTGCAGATGTAGTGGGCGAACGGGCCGGTGCCGAAGTCAGGAGCGTAGTCAACATAGCAGGATTCGGCGCCCTTGCGGTCCACGATCTTCTTGTGGACGAACTCGTCGATTTCGAGCAGGTTGGTACCAACTTTGGTGGTCTCCTGCAGTTCCTTCAGAATGCCGCCGACAAAACGACCAGCCGGCTTCATTTCCTCGATTTCACGAGGGGTTTTCAGTTCGATCATGAGTTTCTTTCTACCTTGTTGAGACTTGTTCTCAACTCTAGACCAGCCCGAGGTCAACCGCCAGAAGCCTACCTGAAATCCACTCGCAGCCCATTAATAGCCAAGGCCGAGAAAAAGCGCCCGGCAGCACATAGCCTGCACGGGCGCTTTGGATTGATTGTCTGGGGACTGGTTGCATGAAGCGTGAGATTACTTGCGACGCTTGCCGAAAGTGAACGCGCGAATCACTGAAGTAATCCCCATCACCACCATGGCGCATCCGCCGAAGATAATCATGAATACGGCGGAGCTCAGCGGGCTCATCAGCACCACGAAGCCGGCGATAATCGAGATGATGGCATAGGCGATGGCCCAGCCGGAATGCGGGATACGCCACGATTCAACCAGCGACAGCACGCCTTCCATAATCCATCCGAAACCGACCATCAAAGTAATGAGTAATGCCAGCGTCTGACCGGTCATGCCGTAGTTGCGCACAACCACCACGCCGCCAAAGGTCAGCAGAATGCCGACGAACACGTCCAGCACACGCCAGCCGCCCGGCAGACCCGGCTCCACGAGAGCGCTGACGATGCGCACCACGCCGGAAATCACGAAATACACGCCGAGCAACAATGCGGCCAAAGCCAGCGTCTTGTTCGGCACCAGCAACAGCGCAGCGCCCAAGGCGATGGCGGCCACGCCCACCACGCCGTAAATGATGCGAATCTTGGTCTTGGCTTTTTCCGGCAGCCATTCCTCGATCAGGCGGAATGGACTGAAATTGCCGACATACCAGTTGGTCTGCTGCCAGCCGGGTTGACTTTGATCGCCCCATGGACCATTCGGCTGCCCGTCCGCTTGGCTATTCGATTGGCCGTCCGCCTGATACCGCCGACCGTCCGGCCCCCATGCCGGCTGGCCGTTCGGGCCATAGTTCGGATTGTAGGCGTACGGGCCGTAGTACGGGTTCTGGTTCGGTTCGCCTTGTGGCTGGCCGTTCTGCGCATGCTGATTCTGAGTGTCTTGCGCTCCCGGCGCACCTTGCGGAGGATATTGGCCGCCATGATTGCTGTCATACGCACCATACTGCGGTTGGCCCGGTTGACCCGCCGGATTCGGCTGGTTCGGCTGGCTCTGGTTGGGCTGGCCCGTCTGGCCATTCCACTGGTCCTCGTTCGGATTGCTCATCGTAACTCCTTAGCTCAAGGTCCATGTTCAGATTCCACATACTATGATAGACAAGTTGTCTAATTTGAACCATCACCACAATTAGGCAATCTGTCTAGTTCACTGACAGCGCAATGCCCATAACGCAATATCTGCACCATCAACGCTTCTCCCCCGCCGCGATTAGGCTTAGGGCCATGACCAACGAAACCGAAACGCTGACGTCGGGCATCGACCCGGCATCGTTCTCCTCCGTCATCAAGCCGACCAACGACCTGTTCCGCTACGTGAATGGCCCATGGATCGACACCTACCGATTGCCCGACGATCGTTCGCGCTACGGCTCCTTCGACAAGCTTGCCGAAGACGCCGAAAACCAAGTACGCGACATCCTCGACGCCGACGACTGCCCGGCTGTCAAGTCTGAGGCCCTGTACCGCTCATTCCTCAACACCGACGCCATAGAGGCCGCCGGGCTTGACCCAATCCGCGACGAGCTTGACCTCATCGATTCCGCCATCGACAAGGCCGCACTCACGCGCGTGCTCGGCACGATCAACCCAGCCGGCGGCCCCGATCTGTTCGGCTTGGCCGTTTACGGCGACCCGGGCGACCCGGACCGCAACATCGCCCACCTTGAGCAGGCCGGCCTTTGTCTGCCGGATGAAGCCTACTATCGCGAGGATCACTACGCTCCCGTGCGCGAAGCATACGTGGCGATGGTCGCCACCCAGCTGGTGAACGCCGGATACGCGCCCGCCGCCGAGTCCAACGGTGGCGATGAGCTGCCGTCCAACACCGGCGATGACGAGAGCAACGATCCCGCCACGGTTCCCAGCGAAGCCGCGCTCGGCATGGCCCGCCACTTCCTTGCCGTGGAAACCAAGATCGCCGCCAACCATTGGGACAATGTGGCCACGCGCGACTCGGTGAAGACCTACAACCCCACCGATTACGCCGATCTGGCCGCCACGCTGAAAAACTTCGATCTCGGTTCTTGGATCGACGCTTGGCAGACCGCTTATGACGCCACCGAAGCCGCCAAGGCTCAGCCGATTGATTTCAAGTCTGTGTTCGCGCGCGTCATTGTGCACGAGCCGAGCTTCCTCACTGGTCTTGATGCGTTCTGGGCCGAGGCCGATCTGGCCGACCTTAAGCTGTGGGCCCGTGTTCACATGATTCTGGGCTTCGCCTCCTCCCTGTCTCGCGACTTCGATACCACCAACTTTGACTTCTACGGCAAGGTGCTCTCCGGTGCCAAGAAGCAGCGCGATCGTTGGAAGCGCGCGGTGAGCCTGGTCAACGGCATTTGTGGTGAAGATGTGGGCCGCGAATACGTGCGCCTGCACTTCCCCGAAAGCTCGAAGCGCCGCATGGAAGAGCTGGTCGCCAATCTGATTGACGCCTACCGCGTGTCCATCACCAATTCCGATTGGCTGGGCGAGGACACCAAGGCCAAGGCTCTGGAGAAGATCTCCAAGTTCACGCCGAAGATCGGCTACACCAACCACTGGCGCGATTATTCGGCGCTGAGTGTTTCCGCGGATGCGCTGCCCGCCGAGAACGCCAAGGCCGCGAACCTGTACGAGACCGGCTATCAGCTGGCCAAGGTCGGCAAGTCGGTCGACAAGGACGAATGGCTGATGAATCCGCAGACGGTGAACGCCTACTACGAGCCGAGCATGAACGTCATCGTGTTCCCGGCCGCGATTCTGCAGCCCCCGTTCTTCGACCCGAAGGCCGAGGATGCGGCGAATTATGGCGGCATCGGCGCAGTGATCGGCCACGAGATCGGCCATGGCTTCGACGATCAGGGTTCGCAGTATGACGGCGACGGCAAGCTCAACAACTGGTGGACCGACGAGGATCGCAAGAACTTCGAGGCCCGTACCGGCGCATTGATCGCCCAGTACAACAACTTTGTGCCGCTGCAGCTGGCCGAGAAGTACGCTGACGATCCCGATAAGGCGCCGCACGTGAACGGCGCGCTGACCATCGGCGAGAATATCGGCGATTTGGGCGGCGTGAACATCGCGCTCAAGGCGTATGCATTCGCGCTCGGCAAGGCGGCAGGTAAGTCCGACGCCGAAGAAGACGGCTCCCCCGCCGCCATCAAGGCACTGCTCGATACCGCCCCCGAAATGGACGGATTCACCGGCCTGCAGCGCTTCTTCCTGAGCTACGCCTCCATCTGGCGCACCAAGAACCGCGACGAGCTGGCCGAACAGTACCTGCAGATCGACCCGCATTCTCCGGCCGAATTCCGCACCAACGGCATCGCCAGCAACGTGGACCTCTTCTACGATGCCTTTGGCGTGACCGAAGGCGACGCCATGTGGCTCGCGCCCAAGGACCGTGTGCGTATTTGGTAATCCCCGTTATGTAAAGGAAAACCGCTGTGCTTGCCTCGATTACAGGCGAACACAGCGGTTTTTCATGATGTATGGTTGGCACTCAGAATTCGGAATCACTGGGATTGGAAGATTCGGCGAAACCGTCGACGTGGGTTTGTTGGGCCACGGGCTGTGGTTGATTGGCGCCGGCGTCCGGTTGCGACATGACGGCATCGGCCACGGCCGCGGACTCGGTTGATGGCGACGGCGATTGGCCGGAATCGGAGGTGACCCCAAATTCGACGGGGCCAGATTCCGACGAGGTCGCATACGGGTCAATACCCACACCGGATGCGGCACCGCCCGCGCCATATTGCGTTGGCCTAACGTACGGCGATGCTGTTCGTTGCCCGTTTCCGCCATCCATACCTTCGGCGGCACCGTTGGCATTGCCGTTACCGCCGGCACCATTGCCTCCGTTACCATTACCGGCACGCTGTGGCTTGATCAGCGACGTGGTGCCGAAGGTCAGGTCATGCCCAATGTTGGTGGCTTCGAGAACGGTTCTACTGCGCGGTTCGCCTTGCTCATTGGTCCACTGCTCGGTAATGAGTGAGCCGACCACAATGATGCGGTCACCGCGGCGAACCGAACTGGCGGCGTTCACGGCCAAAGCACGGAACGCTTTGACGCCCACCCATGCGGTTCCGTAATCCTCCCATTGTCTGGTAGTCGGGTTGAGTCGACTGCGAGTGCTGCCCATACGGAATGTCAGCACGCGGAAGCTCTCGGTTCCGCCTAGTGTCGGATCACCGGCCACAAAGCCGGTGACGGTCACTGCTGCTTGTTGATTTGCCATGATCGGTCCTTTCCTCGGCCTGCTGGCCTGTTGTTTGGATGTGGACCGCCGGAGCCTGTCTCCGGCTTCATTGCCGGCTTGCACGCCCCAGCGGTACCTCCACTGTGAGGCATGACGTTTGAAGTGCACAAGGGCAACTGGCAAATGTGGATACTGTGACGCAGTTGAATTTTTAAGAATGTGGATAAGTTTCGGTTATCCACAGCAAAGCGCCATTCTGCGACTGGGCAGAATGGCGCTTGATGCGATTAACGCCGAGGCTGAGTAAGTGGGCCTCAGTTGAGGGCGGCGAAGCGCTCGGCGAGCGCGTCGGCGGCTTCGGCGGCGGGCACGGCGACCTTGTTTTCGCCGTTGCGGTCGCGCAGTTCGATGGTGCCGTCGTTGACGTAATCGCGGCCGACCACGGCGACCAGCGGCACGCCGATCAGCTCGGCATCCTTGAACTTGACGCCCGGAGACACCTTCTTGCGGTCATCGTAAATAACCTCAAGGCCCTTGGCCTCAAGCTCGGCGACCAGCTTCTCGGCACCTTCAAACGCCACGGCGTCCTTGCCGGTGGCCACCACGTGCACGGCAGCCGGGGCAATCACGGACGGCCAAGCCAAGCCGGCTTCGTCGTGGTGTGTTTCGGCGATGCAGGCCAGCACGCGGGAAACACCGATGCCATAGCAGCCCATCCACACCGGCACGGCCTTGCCGTTCTGGTCGAGCACCTTCAGGTCCAGTGCCTTGGAGTACTTGAGACCCAGCTGGAACACCTGACCGATTTCCACACCACGCTCGAAGCTCAACGGACCGGAACCGTCCGGGCTCATGTCGCCGTGGCGAACCTCAACGGCTTCCACCACGCCGTCGGCCTTGAAGTCACGGCCGTACACCAGGTTGTAGTAGTCGACCTCGTTCTCATCGGCACCAGTGAACCAAGCGGAACCCTTGACCACGTGCGCGTCGATCAGGTAGCGAACCGGGTTCTTCACGCCAGCAGCCTCGGCCTGCGGGCCAAGTACCATCGGTCCGATGTAACCGGGCACCAGTTCGGGGTGCTGCTTCAGGTCTTCCTCAGTGGCTTCCTCAAGTTCGGCGGGCGCGAACTGGGCTTCCAGTCGCTTCATATCCACCGTACGGTCGCCGGGCACGCCGACGACAATCACTTCACGCCACGGCTCGTCATGCTCTTCATCCTCAGGGTGCTTGACGGTGATCACCACGTTCTTGAGGATGTCGGAAGCCTGCCATTCACGGCCATCAGTACGCGGGTGGTCGGCGTTGGCACGCTCGATCATGTTGTCGATGGTCTTGGCATCCGGGGTGGCTTCCTTGGAAGCGGCGGGAGTGGTGGAAGCATCGATTTCCGGTAGTTCCGGAGTGCTCAGGGCCTCAACATTCCATGCCTTGCCGGAAGGTGCCAGCGCGAAGGTATCTTCGCCGATCGGCATCGGAGCCAGGAACTCCTCGGATGCGGAGCCGCCCATCGGGCCGGACATGGCGAACACAGGTACGTACTTCAGGTCAAGACGCTGGAAGATACGCTCGTAAGCGCCGCGCTCGTCATAGTAGGCCTTGCGCATGCCTTCTTCATCGATGGTGAAGGAGTAGGCGTCCTTCATGACGAATTCACGACCACGGATCAGGCCGGCGCGCGGACGGAACTCGTCGCGGTACTTGGTCTGGATCTGGTACAGGGTGACGGGCAGGTCCTTGTAAGAGGAGTACATGTCCTTGACCAGAAGGGTGAACATCTCCTCGTGGGTGGGGGCCAGCAGGTAATCGGCCTCGTGGCGATCCTTCAAACGGAAGATGTTATCGCCGTACTCCTCCCAGCGATGGGTGGCCTCGTAGGGTTCGCGCGGCAGCAGGGCCGGGAAGTGCACTTCCTGGGCGCCGATGCCGTTGATCTCCTCGCGGATGATGGCCTCGATCTTGTTCAGCACGCGCAGACCGAGCGGCAGCCAGGTCCAGATACCGGGTGCGGCCTTGCGGATATAGCCGGCGCGCTGCAGCAGCTTGGCTGAATCGACATCGGCATCAGCGGGGTCCTCGCGCAGGGTGCGCAGGAACATGGTTGACATACGAAGGGTATTGGAAGTCATGTGTTCCACGATATTCGCGTGAACCGACAAGCCCGCCTGCTATTCGCACTATTCCGACCTTCATCTTGGCATTCGGACTCACTCGTGCAACAATGACGGCTAGAAGGGTAGAAGGGCACGATGACGCAACCGACCGAGCAACAGGGGAATCAGCCGGAATCCTCGGAGCAGCCGGTGTATCAACCGGCCCCAGCATGGGCCCCGCAATTTTCTGCTGCAGCCCCCGCAATTCCCAACGGCAGTTCCACAACAAGCGGTATCGCAACAGCCAATGGCCATGCCACCGTTTGCGCAATCGCCTATGTCGGTCCCGGAACAAGCGGCCTGCCCGTATCAACCGTAACAGCCGGGCCGGGCCTATGCTTCTCCCTGCCCCTACCCGAATCCGGCAATGGCCCAGCCGAACCAACCATCAGTCGCGCAAGAGCGATTCGGGCGTTCGTCGGGACGTCTGACCGCATCACAGGTTATTGAGACATGCGCCACCATTCTTGCCGGCGTAATACTCCTCGGTCTTGCATGGACCAACCCGCAGCCGTATGCCCCGGTGGATCTTATCGCCGGCCTGTCCGGAGCGGCCGCGCTGATTGTGGGTGTGCGTTTGCCGCAAGTACGCCCGATGCTGCGTAGCTGGCCGGCATTGTGGCTTGCTTTGGGCGGCATCATTCTGATTGTGGCAGCCGCGCGCTATGAGGCGAGCCTCAAATCGATGAGGACGATTGCCACGCGTATTGGCGATCTGCGGTGAATCGCGCGGGCGACCTGAGGCAGATTACCAACGTCCGGCGATAGCAGTCCTGCATACGGGGCAGTGCCCATTGCCACCGTATCCGGCAGATAAACGATTGGCAATGATTCGATACCAATCGCGTTCCACGAGCTTGGCCCGGCATTCAGGGTTTGGGCAATACGTGGTATCGCCTTCACGATCATGCACGTTGCCTGTGTACACATAATTGAGTCCCTCTTCGAGGGCGATGTCTCGGGCGCGGGTCAGAGTCTCGTGCGGGGTGGGCGGTACGTCCATCATGCGGTAACTGGGGTGGAATGCGGAGAAGTGCAGCGGCACGTCCGGACCCAAGTGCTCGCGTATCCATGTACATTCAGCATGCAGCTGGGCGTCGTCATCGTTGAATCCAGGGATGAGTAGCGTGGTGAGCTCCACCCACACGTGTTCGCCTTCTGGTGTGCGTGCCTCGTTGACCGCATAGTCGATGGTCTCGAGCACATCGGCCAGATGAGTGCCGGTCACTTTCCAATAGAACTCTTCGGTGAAGCCTTTGAGGTCGATGTTGGCGGCGTCCATGGCCGCGTAGAAGTCGGGCCGGGCTTCGGCGCTCATGTATCCGGCAGTCACGGCGATGGGATGGATGCCGAGCGCTCGGCAGGCTTCGGCCGTGTCGATGGCATATTCGGCGAACACGATCGGATCGTTATAGGTGAACGCCACCGAATCGATGCCTCGGTCGGCCGCGACCTGCGCGATTTTCTCCGGACTGGCTTCCATGCCGAGCCGGTCGAAGCTGCGGGCTTTGGCAATATCCCAGTTTTGGCAGAATCGGCAACCGGAATTGCAGCCAGCCGTGCCGAAACTCAGCACGCTGGAACCGGGGTGGAAGTGGTTGAGCGGCTTCTTTTCCACTGGGTCCACGGCGAAGCCGGAGCTGCGGCCGTAGGTGTCGGAGACGATGAGTCCGTCGTGGTTTGAGCGGACGAAGCAAAAGCCGCGTTGGCCGGGCTTGAGGACGCAGCGGCGCGGGCATAGTTCGCAGCGAGCGCGGTTGGTACCGTCGTGGAATTGCGTTTGCCAGCGGGCTATGGCGGGGTTACGAACATCTGTGACTGACGCCGTATGACCGCACGATTCCCGATGACCACCCTCCGGCGCTTCGCGCCACCTCTTGCCAGCGGGAGGAGATATGGTTGCTGCGTTAATGCTCGGCATAGGCGGTCACCTCGTAGCGTTGACAGTCGATTTCGCTATCGGTCCAGTCGTAGGAAGGGCGGATACCGGCTTTGGCGAGCAGGTGAGCGACGAAATCGTGCGGATCGGGCAGCTCATCCCACACTTGTGGCAGGAATGTGGCGCTGCGGCCACGACGGTCGGCGAGAATCAGACCGTCTTTGCCGGGGCGTAATACTTCCTCAAGTTCAGTGCGCGAACGTACCGGGCGTTCGACGTTGCTGCCGTCCCGTTTGACGGCGTCGGTCTGAGGTCCGGATTGCAGCGATGCCAGAGTCGCGGTCTTCGAGCCGGTACCGCGCGAATCGGCGTCACAGGAGTTCACTGTAATCGGCTCGGGCTCACCCAAGACGGATACCTCCACGTTGAGCAGCGGGTATTCCGCGGCGGTGACCGGGGTGAAACGTGGGTCGCGGGTGGCGGCATCCACTGCGTGCTCGGCCACGTCCTTGCCGAGCGAGCGGTGGGCGACCAGCGAACCAATGCACCCGCGTAGCCGGCCACCCTCGGTCAGGGTGACGAAACAGGCACCGGGCTCGTTCAGCCATGGGTTTGCGGCAAGAATGGACGCGGTCGAATCAGCGGCGGTCGGATGCTCGATATGCAGCCGTTCCCGGATAGCGGCACGGGCAAGTTTCAGCAGCACCTCACCGTGGGATGGCGTACCCGATGTGCCTAAGTCATCTGCACCGGCTAGAGCATCTGCTTCCGGCTTGGATTCCCACGCGGCAAACGAGACATATCCCACTACCGGCTCGTCGGCGTCTCGCATTGCGGGGCGAGGTTGGCCGGCGAGCGCCACCACGCCGTCGTCGCCGGAAGTGGAACAGCCGAGCTCGAAGAGCCTCATGTCCTTGCGGCCTTTTAACACATCCAGAAGGCCGTTGATCGGGTATGCGCCACAGGCCCGGCGAGGGTGAATCGGCAGATGCAAAGCCGCAATGTCCGCAATGGTCTGGTCATCCAACGCGCGGGCGACTTCGTGCGGATGATAGTGCGAGAGATCCGAACTAATCACGATGACGGTTTCCGGGCCACCCCACAAAGCACGCAACACATCACCCACCTCTTGTGGCGTGGCATCGCCCGCGTTCAACGGCACGATAGTGAGGTCTGGGCCGAGCACGGTCTGCAGGAACGGAATCTGCACTTCTACCGCATGTTCTTGTGCGTGGGTTGGGGCATTGACGATCATTGCGGGAGCCGGCGCGCCCGGACGGGCATGTGTACCGGAGCGCAATGGCTCATTGACAGACAGGCCCAGAGCCTTACGCTCGGCTGCAATGTCTACCGGCACAGTGCCCAGCGGCGTTTCAAACGCCGCTGCCGTGGAACAGGCGACGCCTCGCACGGCCACGCGGTGAGTCGGCCCTACGATTACCGCGCGAGTCACGCTCCCCCGCCCACGCTCCAAGAGCGCGTAAGCGAGCGCAGCTGCCGTGCCGGAATATATGTATCCGGCGTGCGGCACTATTACCGCCCTCGGCACCCCCGCTGGAAGTGTGGGCTCCAACTGTTGCAGAAGCTTTCGGCCGTAATCGAGCTGCTGGTTGATTAGCTGTTTGAGCGCGGTGCGGTCAGCCGGATAAAACGAACCGGCCACCGCTGACGGACGTATTGCGCCAGTGATTTTGCCGCTGCCGTCTGCCGCGCTTGCTGCATCTGACGCACTAGCCACACTGACCGTATCGATTTGCACACCGGCTCGGGCGGCCTCGCGAACCTCATTGTTTCCACGAAATATCTCGGATAGCACCATAACTACCACCTCTTATTCCATGGTAGCTGCTACGGAGCGCTTCTAAAGATCAGAACAACGCGTCCTGGGCGAAGTCATCGTCGGGATTGGCACCGAATTCGTCCGGCTCGGCGGGTTTGAACGCGTTTGCACCTTCATCGGCCAACTGGTCGGAGGCCGCGGCCGAGGCTTCGCGCAGGTCGCCGTCGAGCACCACGGCATCGGGCGAGACGAGGAACATGCGTTCGTTGACGCCGGCCAAATAGAGGCCGCCCAGCGATTCGACTCGGGACAGCGCCACATATCCCATGCCTGGCGCGAAGGTGCGCTTCAGGTCCATGACCGCACGGTCAAGCGTCATGCCTTGCGACTTGTGGATGGTGATGCCCCACGCGCAGCGCAACGGCACCTGGAAGACGGAGGCGAGCACGGTGTCGCCGTCCATCATCTCCCATGTGGCCTGTTTCATGGTGACGATGTTGCCGTTCTCGAATTCCACGATCGGCCAGCCGCCCTTGTTCTCCTGTGCGAAGCCACGCACGGTGCCGAGCGAGCCGTTGACGTACTGGCGATCGGTGTCGTTGCGCAGGGCCATGACAGCCGCGCCTTCCTTGAGTATCAATCGCTCGGGGGCCAACATGTTCTTTTTGAGTCGGTCGACCAGGTTGGCAGGGCCTGCTGTCTCGGCGTGGAACTCGTGTGGATCAAGCATGATCTGGTTCAGGCGCATGTCGTTGAGATTGTCGGCCTGCCGGTTCACCGGGAACAGGTGGACGGCGACCTGGCCGGGCTCGGGCAGTTTGCCCAGACGAGTGACGAGCACGTCACGGTCGGACTGGGTCACGTCGCCTTCGCGAATGTCGGTGAGCACGGTCAGCAGTTCGCCGGTATCCTGACGGTGCTGTTCGGTCAGATAGCAGATCACCGGGTTGAGTTCGGGCCATACCAGCGATTCGGTGATGAAGCCTTCGGGGTTCAAGCCGGCACGGGCATACCGTTCGCGACTGGCGATGAATTCGGGCGTGGGGGCGATGAGGTCGCGGTTGCGCCCGGACACCGAAACCGGCGGCAGCTGGAAGAAGTCGCCGGACAAGACAACCTGGATGCCACCGAACGGGCGTGGATCACGGCGTACTTCGCGGCAGACTTGGTCGACCATGTCGAACAGCCAAGCGTGCAGCATGGAAACCTCGTCAATGACGAGGATGTCCGTGGCCTGAATCTTGCGTTTGCGCCGGGATTTGATGAGTTTGAGCAGGCTGGCGCTCAGGGCGGTGGCCACGCCGACGCCGCTCCACGAATGAATGGTTTGGCCGTTGATATGCGTGGAGGCGATGCCTGTGGACGCGGTGACTGCTACACTGGCGCCGTCGGCCCGAGCCTGGCGGATGAACTCGTTCAAGACATAGGTCTTACCGGCACCGGGCGCACCGGTCAGGAACACGTTCGCGCCGGCGTTCAGAATGGCCAGGGCTTCGGTTTGGCGCATATCAACCTCTCTAGACTCCCCTCAGGGAGGGGAGCCAAGTACGGCGGACTACTTATTGAGGATGCTGGTGGCTACGATGTCGGCGGCGATGGCCTTGGATGCGGCATCGTCCGGGCCGGGGGCGGGAGCCATAAACGCCTTACGGTAGTAGCGCAGCTCGTCCAAGGACTCGATGATGTCTGCGAGAGCACGATGGCCACCGTTCTTTGGCGGGCGGTTCTCGTACACGGCCGGGTACCAGCGGCGGGCGAGCTCCTTGAATGTGCTCACATCCACGCTGCGGTAATGCAGGTGGCTCATGAGGTTCGGCATGTAATGGTCGAGGAACTTCTTATCGGAGCCGATGGTGTTGCCGGCCAGCAGCGGGCGCACGCCTTCCGGCGTGAAGCGCAGCACGTATTCGGTGACCTTCTGCTCGGCCTCGGCCAGGCTCAGGCCATTCTCCCACTCGTTGATCAGGCCGGAACGGGTGTGCATCTGGCGCACGAAATCGTTCATATGGTTCACGGCCTTCTCGGACGGCTTGATGACGTAATCCACGCCCTCGTCCAGCACATTCAGGTCAAAGTCAGTGGGCACTACGGACACCTCGACGAGTTCGTCGCCGCCGAAGATATCCAAGCCCGTCATTTCGCAGTCAATCCAAATCAGGCGCGAATCCTTTGCGCTGTAAGTTTCTGCATCATGGCTGTCGACCATGGTAAGCCTCTTTTCGTCATGTCACCCGTTATTACAAGAACAGTTCAGACTATACCCCAGCGCATACAAGCTATCTCGAGCCACATACGCGAAAAGGGCCTGCATAAGCAGACCCTTTTCACAAGGAATCAACCCCTAACTAGCGCAAGCTAGCGGGCATCAACCGATCAGTTGTTGTGGAAGCCGGAGTAGTTCGGGGCTTCGGTGGTCATCACGATATCGTGCGGGTGCGATTCGCGCAGACCGGCGTCGGTGATGCGGATGAACTTGCCACGCTCCGGCATCTCGGCGATGTTGTGGGCGCCGATGTAGAACATGGACTGGTGCAGGCCACCGAGCATCTGGTAGAGCACGGCGTTCAGCGGTCCGCGGTACGGCACTTCGCCTTCCACGCCTTCCGGCACGACCTTGTCGCTGGAGGTCACGTCGGCCTGGAAGTAGCGGTCCTTGGAGTAGGACTTCTTGCCGCGCGGGGCCATGGCACCGAGGGAGCCCATGCCACGGTACAGCTTGTACTGCTTGCCGTGCAGGAGCACCTTCTCGCCCGGGGCTTCCTCACAGCCAGCGAGCGTGCCGCCGAGCATCACGGAGGAAGCGCCAGCCACGAGGGCCTTGGCGATGTCACCGGAGTAGTGGATGCCACCGTCGGCGATGCAGGGCACGCCAGCGGCACGGCAGGCCTGGGCAGCCTCGTACACGGCGGTGAGCTGCGGGACACCGACACCGGCAACGATACGGGTGGTGCAGATAGAGCCGGGGCCAATACCGACCTTGACGGCGTCCGCGCCAGCCTCAATCATGGCCTGAGCACCGGAGCGGGTGCCGACGTTGCCGCCGATGATCTGCACGCCGTCGAAGGCGGAGTCGTGCTTCAGGCGGGAAATCATGTCGAGTGCCAGACGGGCCTCACCGTTGGCGGTGTCGACCACGAGCACGTCCACGCCAGCCTCCATCAGAGCGGAGGCACGCTGCCAGGCGTCGCCGAGGAAGCCGACGCCGGCGGCCACGCGCAGACGACCCTGCTCATCCTTGGTGGCGTCCGGGTACTGCTCGGTCTTGACGAAGTCCTTGACGGTGATCAGGCCGGTCAGGTGGCCTTCCTCGTCAACGAGCGGCAGCTTCTCAACCTTGTGCTGGGCGAGCAGACGGTGAGCGTCGTCCTTGGAAATGTTGGACGGGCCAGTGACCAGGTTCTCCTTGGTCATGACATCCTTAACCTTCAGGGTGTCGTAATCCTCGGAGGCGATGAAGCGCATATCACGGTTGGTGATGATGCCGACGAGCTTGTTTTCCTTGTCCACAACCGGCAGACCGGAGATGTGGAACTTGCCGCACAGCTTGTCGAGGTCGGCCAGAGTGACCTCGGGGTTGACGGTCAGCGGGTCGGTGATCATACCGGACTCGGAACGCTTGACCACATCGACCTGAGCGGCCTGGTCGTCGATGGACAGATTGCGGTGCAGCACACCGATACCACCGTTACGAGCCATGGCGATGGCCATCTCGGACTCGGTCACGGTATCCATGGCAGCGGAGAGGACCGGGGCCTTCATCACGATCTTGCGAGTCAGATGAGTGCTGGTGTCCACTTCGGAGGGAATGACATCCGTCTCGTTCGGCAGCAGCAACACATCATCATAAGCAAGGCCGAGCTTGGCGAAAATCGGAGGAAGGGGAGCATACGCCGATTGGGCGTTCAATTCATCGAGGTTTGTAGCCATACAAACACTATATGAACACGCGCTGACCTTCACGACACACGCTTGTGAGCGCTCACTTATCCGCTGCCGGGTCCTGCACCTCACCCGCCTGCGAGTCCCGCGAATCCGCAGGCGAATCAGTCATCGAATCCGCTGCCTGAGAGCCAATCGAATCCCGGCTCTCCCCTACTGCAGACTGCGACTTAACCGTAGCATGCTGCGCGTTCTTGCGTGCGGATTCGAGCGTCAGGTTCTCGGCTTGGATCTCGGGAATACGATGCCGCAGATAGGGGTACATCGTGGCTATGGTCAGCACCACCACGGCGATGGGCATGCCCACGGCCACATGCTGCGCTTTGAAGAACAGAATCGTCAGCGAACCGAATGCGATCAGCGCGGCCCATCCCCACAGGATCAGCACGGCGCCACGCACCGAATGCCCGATCTTCAGCATGCGATGGTGCAGGTGCATACGGTCCGGATGCATGGGCGACTGGCCTTTGGCCAAACGCCGCACAATCGCCAGACACATGTCGAGCACAGGCAGGAACAACACCAGAATCGGCAGCAGAATTGGCATGAACACCGGCAGATAGATGCTGGCATGAATCGAGGCCGGGTCAAGACGTCCGGTCATCACAATCGAAGCGCAGGTGATGAGATAGCCAAGCAGCATCGAACCGGAATCACCCATAAACAGTTTGGCGGGATGCCAATTATGCAGCAGGAAGCCCACGCAGATACCCACCATCATCACGTCGATCAGCGTGGCCAACGAAGCATAACTCGGGGAAGACCGGGCGATGATATACGAATAGGCGGCGAACGCTATGCCACCAATCGCCACGATACCGGCCGCCAGGCCATCGAGGCCATCAACGAAATTGACCGCGTTAATCGAGGCGACAATCAGGAATGCGGTGATCGCCATGGACAGACTCGGCGAGGCGGTAATCAGCGAACCGCCCAAAGGCAGTGAGATGATCTGCAATCCGCCCCAAGCCACGAATACGGAAATCAGCAGCTGACCGGCAAGTTTCAGCATCCAATCGAGATCCCACAGGTCATCGGCCATGCCCAGCAGACTGATCATGATGCCGCCGGCAAGAATCACCCACATCTGGTAATTGCCGTTGAACAATCCCGAGAGAAAAGGCAGCCGACTGGCGAATACGGTAGCCACGGCAAAACCGATCAGCATGCCAAGGCCACCCATGCGCGGCGTGGGAATGGTGTGCACGTCTCGGGCACGCACCTCGCCAACCGCACCGATTTCGATGGCGACGTGGCGAATCAGCGGAGTCACCAGCCAGGTGACGCCACCGGCGATGGCGGCAATCAGTAGGTAGATTCTCATGCGCCGAGTCCACCGCCGTTGAGGTGGAGGGCCTTGCGAATCACGTTTTGGGCGATGACGCCTTCACGCAGGATCTCGATGCCGTCGCGCGCGTACGGATCGGCTTTGACGACGGTGCTGGAGACATGGCCTTGGGTGGGACCGCCGTCCAGATACAGGTCGACTTCGCTGCCGAACGCGTCAACCGCCTCCTGGACGGTCTGCGCGCTTTCGTCGCCGGAACGGTTGGCGCTGGACGCGGCCAGCGGGCCAGTCGCCTTGAGAATCGCGAGGCACAGCGCCGAATTGGGGATGCGGATGCCTTGCGTGCCGGGGCGACCATCGGCGGTGTCGGCCAAAGTCTCCAACGTGCAGTCGGGCCGGGCTACGGCAATCGGCGAGAACGCGCCAGGCAGAAACGCCGCCGACAAACGATTCAGCGGGGACGGCAGGTCGAGACCGAGCTCATCAAGCTGGTCGGTGGATGCGAGCAGTACCTGCAACGCCTTATAGCGCGGGCGACGCTTGAGCCGGTAGATACGGTCGATAGCGGCCTTATTACGCGGATCGCACGCCACTCCATATACCGTATCCGTTGGAATGACGACCAATCCACCATCCCGGATGACACGCGCCGCCTGTGCCAGCGATTCATCCGTGACTTTCAGCGTTGTTCCGCCTTCCACGCTCACGCCACCTCCGTTCGCTTGTGTATTCACAATCTACCATTGCACCATTGCGCCCCGACTTGCATAGTTCATCATCGCTCGTTTGCCGTACTGCCGTTTTCCGATTCGCCCCACACGCACAGACCGTAGATACAATGAGTCCATCCATGCTCTTTCGCGAAATTACAGGAGTGTTCAATGAGCGAAATCAATGCTGAATCCACCACCATGCCTCCCGTCGAACTGCGTATGCCGCGCGCCAGCGAGCGCGAGGAGATGCTCGCCGGCAAACTGTACAATTCGGTAGACCCTGAATTGAATGCCCTGCGCGAGAAGGCCGGCGACCTGTGCGCGCGCTTCAACGCCGCGTCGCGTACCGATCATGCCGCCCGTGCCGCGATTCTCGATGAGCTGCTGCCCGGCCACGGTGCCGGCCTTGACGTGATGGGGCCGATTTTCTTCGACTATGGCTGCAACATCACCATCGGAGAGCGCGTGTTCGCCAACTTCAACTTCACTGTGCTGGATTGTTGCCCGGTGACGATTGGCGACGACGTGCTGTTCGGCCCGAACGTTTCGCTGCTGCCACCGATGCATCCGTTGCGTTGGCAGGATCGTAACGTGAGGCAGGCACCTGATGGTTCCGCATACGACTGCGAGTATGGCAAGCCGATTGTCATCGGCTCGAACTGCTGGTTTGGCGGCAATGTGACGGTAATCGGCGGCGTGACGATCGGCGAGGGTTGCGTGATCGGTGCCGGCTCGGTGGTGACGCGCGATATTCCGCCGCACACCGTGGCCGTGGGTAATCCGGCCCGTCCGATTCGCGAGATTACGGATAAGGATGCTTCCGCGCTACAGTATTACGCGCAGTGATATATGAATGCTCCCGCTGGCGAGCTGTCAGCGGAGCTGACTGAGGGTGGTTGCCGGAAATCTCCGATAACCACCCTCAGCCTCACTTCGTGAGGTAGCTCCCGCCAGCGGGAGCATAGTAATGTGAGACGTCACGCGCCGAGGTACGCCTTGCGCACCTTCTCGTCGTGCAGCAGGTCGGAGGCCTTGCCCTCCATGGTGATCTTGCCGGTCTCGAGCACGTAGGCGCGATCCGCGATGGACAGGGCCATCTTCGCGTTCTGCTCCACGAGCAGCACGGTGATGCCACGCTTGCGCAGCGTGACGATGATGTCGAAGATCTCCTTGACCAGCAGCGGGGACAGACCCATCGACGGCTCATCCATGAGGATGGTCTTCGGATGGCTCATCAGGGCGCGGCCCATGGCCATCATCTGCTGCTCACCGCCGGAAAGCGTGCCGGCCAGCTGGCGGCGACGTTCCTTCAAACGCGGGAAGTAGTCGAACACCATCTCAAGATCCTTACCCAGACTGGACTGGTCTTTGAGACTGAACGCGCCCATCTCTAGGTTCTCCTGCACGCTCATGCGGGTGAACACGTGGCGGCCTTCCGGCACATGGGCCATGCCCAGCGTGACGATCTTGTTCGCATGCGTTTTGAGCAGATCGTGGCCATCATAGGTAATGCTGCCGGATTTGGCAGGCACCAGACCGGTGATGGTGTGCAGGGTGGTGGTCTTGCCGGCGCCGTTGGCTCCGATCAGGGAGACGATCTCGCCGTCGTTCACCTTGAGGCTAATGCCCTTGACCGCGTCGATCGCGCCATAGGAAACGCATAGATCCTTGATTTCCAGCATCAGCGCGCTCCTTCCGTCAGTGTCTTGGCAATGCTTGGCTCCGGTTCCGCCTTGGTGGTGGAATCGCCGTCCGCGTCATCGTTGTTGTCGCTGCCCAAGTAGGCGGAGATGACCTGCGGGTTGTTGGCGATCTCCTCCGGCGTGCCGGATGCGATGGTGCGGCCATAGTCCAGCACCTGGATGCGCTGGCATACGCTCATCACCAGGCTCATGTCATGTTCGATGAGCAGGATGGCGATACCGAAACGGTCGCGGATCGTGTTGATACAGTGCAGCAGATCCTCGGTTTCGGTGGGGTTCATGCCGGCGGCCGGCTCGTCGAGCAGCAGCAGTTTCATGCCGGTGGCCAGGGCGCGTGCGATCTCGAGCTTGCGCTGCTGGCCGTACGGCAGGTTGGCCGCCTGGGTGGTGGCCAGTCCCTCGAGGTTGAAGATGCGCAGCAGGTCGATGGCCTTCTCGTGCATCTCGTTCTCCTGCTTCCAGAAGCCCGGGGTGCGGAAGATGGCGCTGCCCATGTGGTAGGTGAACGACTCATCGAAGGCGACGAGCACGTTCTCCTCGACGGTGAGCTGCTTGAACAGGCGGATGTTCTGGAAGGTTCGGGCGATGCCGGCACGCACGACCTGATAGGTCTTCTTGCCGTTCATCCGGGTTCCGTCCAGCCAGAACTCGCCTTCGGTGGGCTTGTACACGCCGGTCAGCAGGTTGAACACCGTGGTCTTGCCGGCGCCGTTGGGGCCGATCAGGCCAATGAGTTCGCCCTTGTTGATGGTCATGTTGAAGTTGGACACGGCTTTCAGACCACCGAAGGTGATGCCGAGATGTTCGGCTTTGAGGATGGGCTGGGTTGCGTCGCTCATCGTGAGGCCTCCTTCACGGTCTTGTCGTCGGACTGGTCATGCTGCTTGGCGCTGGCCGCGGGTTTCGCGCCCTTGCCGGCGGCGCCGCGGAACAGCATGCGGTTGACCAGACGCGGCAGTGAGAACTCCCAGGATCCGAAGATGCCCTGCGGGCGGAAGATCATGACGAGCACCAGCACCACCGAGTAGGCGAGCATACGGTAGTCGGCGAAGGCGCGCAGCAGCTCGGGCAGGATGGTCAGGCCGATGGCGGAGACGATCGAGCCGGTGAGCGAACCCATGCCGCCGAACACCACCATGATCACGTAGTTGATGGAGTTGAGCCAACCGGCCATGGTGGGGTTGAGCGAGCCGATGTACTGGGCGAAGATACCGCCGGCGATGCCCGCGAAGAACGCGGAGATCGCGAAGACGAGCACCTTGAGGTACGTGGTGTTGAGTCCGGAGGCGCCGGCGGCGATCTCGTCGTCGCGGATGGCCTTGACCGCACGGCCGTAACGGGAGCGGCCGAACATGAAGAGCACGACCACGGTGACCACCATGATCCAGAACACGACGTACAGGTTGGCGGTGCGTTCGATGCCGATCAGCGCCTGTCCGGCGGCGCCCTTGTCGAGGCCCATGCCGCCGGCTACCTTGAGGTTCTGGATGATCACGCGGATGATCTCACCGAAGCCCAGCGTGATGATGGCCAGGTAGTCGCCGTGCAGTCGCAGGGCAGGAATGCCGATCAGGATGCCGAACACGCAGGCCACCACGCCGCCGATCAGCGTGGTGAGCAGGAAGCGGGCGGTGGGGTCGATGGCAATGCCGGCGGCGACCATGTATTTGGAGGTCAGTGCGGCCACGTAGGCGCCGATGGCCTCGAAACCGCAGCATCCCAGCGTCAGCTGGCCGAGCACGCCGATGGTGAGGTTCAGGGAGGTGGTCATGATGATGGCGATGCACGCGGTCATCATGATGCCCTTGATGTAGGAGTCGGCCAAGCCGGATTCGCACAGCGCCATCACGATGCCGAACGCGGCGAGGATGCCGATGAAGCACACCAGATAGGACTGTTTGGTGGAAAGCATTGTCTTCTTCATCTGATCAGACCTTCTCCCCTTCGTTCTTGCCCATAATGCCGGACGGTTTGACGAGCAGCACGATGATCAGGATGGCGAACACGATGGCGTCGGAGAACGCCGAGGTGATGATGCCCGCCGTGATGGTGCCGATATACGCCTTGGTCAGGCTTTCGATCAGACCGATGGCCAGACCACCGATCATGGCGCCCGGGATGGAACCAATGCCGCCGAGCACGGCGGCGACGAACGCCTTCAGGCCCAGCATGGCGCCCATCATAGGCGAGACCTGCGGGTAGGCGGCGCAGTACATCAGCGAGGCGACCGCGGCCAGACCGGAGCCGATGGCGAATGTCAGGGCGATGGTGGAGTTCACGTTGATACCCATGAGCACGGCGGCCTCCTTGTCTTCGGAGACGGCGCGCATGGCCTTGCCCTGCCTGGTGAATTTGACGAACAGCTGCAGGCCCACCATGATGACCAGGCCGATGACGATGGTCAGCAGGGTGTCTCCCGGCAGCTTGAGCTTGCCGAACGCGATGGACGGCAGGTGGAAGATGGTCGGGACGGTCTGGAAGTCGGCGCCGAAGATGGCCTGTGAGCCGTTCTCCAGCAGCAACGACATGGCGATGGCGGTGATCAGGGCGGTCATGGAGTTGCCCTTTTCACGCACCGGCTTATAGGCAGCCTTTTCGACGATCACGCCGACGGCCACGCATACCAGGATGGCGGGAATGACCGCCACCCAGGCGGGCAGTCCCATGGCCACGATGGCCGGAATGGTGAGCATGAGCACGTAGGCTCCGACCATGATGAAATCGCCGTGGGCAAAGTTGATCAGTCGGATGATGCCGTAGACCATGGTGTAGCCCAATGCCACCAGCGCGTACACGCTGCCGATTTTCAGACCGTTGAACAGCTGGCTGATGAACATGATGATCTGATCGGTCATAGCTCCCCCTTTCTATCAATGTTGTGGTTCTCTACCGCTGCGCGCGTAGAGATATTCGTATGTCTTGCGATTGATGGCGCGATACGCCCGCGCCTGGCGATATCCGCATATCGACGGCTGTCCTTATGCATCCGAGCCCATGAAAACACGAAAGGGAGAGGACCGGCAAAACCGGTCGCTCTCCTGTTCATGCGGAAGTCATGCTAGGACATCGTGATTATGCGGTGGGAATTCATGGAATTCACTTGGGCTGCACGGTGGTGTTGTACACCGGCTTGCCGTCCTTCATTTCCAGCACGGTCACGGACTTGGTCGGCGAGCCGGACTTGTCCATGGTGAACTTGCCGGTCACACCGTCGAAGGTCATGCCGGCCACGGCGTTGCGCACATCCTCACGGGTGGCGTTCTCGCCAGCCTTCTCGATGGCCTGCTTGATCATGTAGATGGTGTCGTAGCCCAGAGCGGCGAACGTGTTCGGCTCGGCGTTGTTCTTGGACTTGTAGGACTTGATGAAGTCCTGCACCTTGGTGTTGGTGTTGTCGTCGGCGGAGTAGTGGGTGGTGTAGTAGGTCTTGTTGTACTGGGACTTGTCACCGGTGAGCTTGAGGCCATCGTATCCGTCGGGTCCCATCACGTAGCCCTCGAAACCCACGGAGCGGGCCTGCGGGATGATGTACGGGCCAGCCACGGAGTAGTAGTACGGAGCGTAGAGCAGCTCGGCGCCGGAAGCCTGGATCTTCTGCAGCTGGGCGGAGTACTCGGTGTCGTCGGCGGAGGAGGAGCTTTCCTTGTCCACCACTTCGAGGCCGAGCTTTTCGGCGGCCTTGGCGAAGGCCTCTCCCACGCCGGAGGAGTACGGATCGCCGGTGCCGTAGAGCACGGCCACCTTCTTGACCTTCAGGTTCTCGGCGGCGAAGCGTGCAGCCACCTCACCCTGGTAGGAGTCCTTGAAGCAGGTGCGGAACAGGTAATTGCCGGTTTCGATGGAGTCGGAGGTGGCGGCCGGGGCGATGGTGACCAGCTTGGACTGGTCGGCCAGCGGGGCCACGGCTGCGGTGGTGGCGGAAATGGTCGGGCCGGCCACGGCGAGCACGTTGTTGTCGCCGGCGAGCTTGTTGTAGGCGTTGGAGGCTTCGGTGGCGTCGCCCTTGTCGTCCATGGACTCGAGCTTGACCTTCTTGCCGTTGATGCCGCCCTTGGCGTTGATCTCGGAGACCGCCAGCTCGAAGCCCTTGACCTCGGCCTCGCCGTAAGCGGCGGCGGTACCGGAGTTGGTGGTCACGGTGCCGATGGTGATGGAGTCGCCGGAGGCCTTGGCACTGGAGCTGGAGGAATCATCCATGCTGCCGCCGGAGCAGCCCGCGAGGGACAACGCCATAACAGCGGCCGCGCTGGCCGCAACGAACTTAGTGGAGAACTTCACGTTCATCCTCTTCCTTCTTCCTTGGGATATTTCAACATCGTTCATCTGTCAACCAACGCGCGGGATGTGCGCGTGAGACGTTCCACTCACATAATTCGCATACCACAGAACTACATCACACGGCTTGTGACCGTCATTCACGTCTCTCTCATCCGATGTTTGTCGCGGACTGTTATAACCAGACCGGCTTTGAACCCGCAATAAATTGTTCTTATTATGAGACAGCGCAATTACGGAAACGAGAATACAATCCCAAGGAAATGTGGGATTCGTGGGGCTTAGGACACTGCAAACAGGTAGCGGTCGCGACCCGTCCAGTCCTGGCCGGTCGATGCGGCAGCGAATCCGGTGGCCCTGGCAAAGGCCACGAGACGATCCCCCTGGGTCACGTCATGTTCCATGACAAGCACGCCCCCAGGCTTGAGAAGACGGCAGGCCCGCTCGATAATGCGCTCGGGAATCAACGTACCGTCCATCGAGCCGCCATACAAAGCCAATTCCGGATCCCAATCACGCACTTCCGGCTGCTCGGGAATATCGGTCTGCGGCACGTAGGGGGGATTGGTGATGACGATATCGACGGTGCCGTCCAATTGGGCCAATGTGGCGAAGGACGTGGCATCCGCGATTTCCAGATGGTAATTCGAGGCAATGGATGGGTACTTTTTCGCGGTTTCCGACAGATTCCTTCGCGTCCATTCGGCGGTGTTCGGCGACAGCTCCACCGCCCACACCTGGCTGCCGGGCACCTCGCTGACAACGGACAGCCCAATCGCGCCGGAGCCGGCGCACAAATCGACCACACAAGGATGGATCATGCCGTTTTTTGTCAGCCAGTCAAGGCCGGCCTGCACCACGGTTTCGGTTTCCGGACGAGGAATGAACACTCCGGGACCGACCTTCAGGTCAAGGTAGCGGAAAGGAGCATGCCCGGTGATGTATTGCAGCGGCTCGCGCTTGGCACGGCGGTCGAGCATGGCACGGAAGACGGCAAGCTGTCCGGTTGTGCCAAGTTCCTCCCCCATAAGCAGAGCCCTGTCGACGTCGCGCAGTTCAACGCCTGCCGCCTCGGCAAGGAGCAACTTGGCATCATGCTCAGGCGTCTCAATACCCGCTTCGCGCAATTGCGAAGAGGCTTGGTTGATGATGTCGGTAATAAGCACTGGCGGTCTCCGTTGATCGGACATTAGGCTCCCCTCAGTCAGCTTCGCTGACAGCTCCCCTCACAGAGGGGAGCCATCCGGCAAAGTCATTTCTGATTGGCCAGACGGTCGGCCTCGTCGGCTTGGATGTCGGAATCGATGACGGCCTGCAGGTCGCCGTCGAGCACGGCGTCAAGGTTGTAAGCCTTGTAATTCGTGCGATGGTCGACGATACGGTTTTCCGGGAAGTTGTATGTGCGGATTCGCTCGGAGCGATCAAGCGAACGTACCTGCGAGTGACGCATGTCGGCGGCCTCGGCGGCCTCCTGCTCATGCTTCATGGCCAGCAGGCGGGACTTCAGTACGCGCAACGCGGCGGCACGGTTCTGAATCTGCGACTTCTCATCCTGCATGTTCACCGTGATTCCGGTTGGCAGGTGGGTCATGCGCACGGCGGAATACGTGGTGTTCACGGACTGGCCGCCGGGGCCGGAGCTCATGAAGATGTCGATTTTCAGGTCTTTCGGATCGATCTCGATCTCGTCGTCATCCTCGTCGGCCTCGGGGAACACGATGACGCCGGCAGCGGAAGTCTGGATACGGCCCTGCGATTCGGTGACGGGGATGCGCTGCACACGGTGTACGCCGCCCTCGTACTTCATCGAAGCCCACACGCCGTCTTCGGGAGCGGGCGTTCCCTTGGCGCGGATGGCGATCTGCACGTCCTTGACGCCGCCGAGCTCGGTGGTGTTCTCGGACTGCACGTTCACGCTCCAGCCACGCTTCTCGGCGTAACGGGTGTACATGCGCAGCAGGTCGCCGGCGAACAGTGCGGCTTCCTCGCCGCCGGTGCCGGCCTTGATCTCCATGATGGTGTCGCGCGCATCATCCGGGTCACGCGGGATCAGCGCGGTGCGCAGCTTCTCCTCGACACCGGGCAGTTCGTCTTCAAGACGCTTGGCTTCCTCGGCGAAGTCGGCGTCCTCGCCGGCCATCTCCTGAGCGGCTGCCAGATCGTCCTTCACCTGCAACCAGGCTTTGTAGGCACCCACGATGGCACCCAGTTCGGCGTGACGACGACCCAGCTTGCGCAGCTTGTCCGGGTTGGACACGACTTCGGGGCTTGCCATCTGTTCTTCGATGGACTGGTACTCCTCAAGCGCGGTTGCCGCCGCCGGGAACTGTTCGTCTGCCATAACACACTTTCTTCTGTATGGTGCTGTTCTGTTCGATTATTCGATTGCGCAGGTCAATGCTGCAACAAAACTTGTCAAAGAATACAAAAAACGCCAGTCCTCGATCGGGTATGCCGGAGCATGCCAAATCGAATCGGACTGGCGTGAAGTATGCTACTTGCTCTTCTTGCCGTAGCGCTTCTCGAAGCGAGCAACGCGGCCACCGGTGTCAAGAATCTTCTGCTTGCCGGTGTAGAACGGGTGGCACTGAGAGCACACGTCAACGAACATGTGATCTTCCTTGCCAGCGGTGCGGGTCACGAAGGTGTTGCCGCACGAGCACGTCACCTCAACGGGGTGATAATCAGGATGGATACCCTGCTGCATTTTACGTCTCCTATGGATTCGGGGGACCCGGGTCGTCATGCCCCTATGGCAAGACGTGAACCGGAACCTAAGGGATTGTACACGCCTATCTGGACGTGAAGACGCGCTGCGCCGCCGCAGGAGACGACGCAAAAGAGTGGGGCCGCAGGGGCTTGAACCCTGGACCGGGCGATTATGAGTCGCATGCTCTAACCGACTGAGCTACGGCCCCACGTTCGCTGCGTAAAACAGCCAACTTGCCAAAGTGTAGCACGAGCCCGCTAATGCCGGCACGCGCGCCATGCACCCATACCATGCACCCGCCAGCAACAAGCAGCATCTCCCGGCGCTACTTCTCCCCCATGTACCCCAACGGGTTCTCGATGAACCGTCGCAAGCCCATTTCGGCCGCGCCATATAGCGAGGGATGCAGCGCCACCGGCGGCACAAACACGCGAATCTTCACATTCGGGTATCCCAGAATTTCCGAACGCAGCCGGCCTTCAAGCACGGTGGCCAGCTCGTCGCCGAAGTGCGTCCACAGTCCGCCCAACAGCACCGTATCGACATCCACCAGATTCACGGCGGAAGCGATGGCGGAAACCAGCGCATCGGCGGCCTGATCGACCACTTTGGCTACATCCGAATCCCCGGCTCGCCAACGCTGGAGGAACATATCGATGGCCTCGCTGCTGGTGGCATCCCCATCCTCGGCAATGCCGGCAGCCTCGACCAAAGCGCGACGGCCCGCAAACGCCTCAAGACACCCGTGACGCCCGCAGCTGCACAACGGCCCATCCATCGCCACGGACAGATGGCCGATCTCGCCGGCGAATCCGTGCGAGCCCATCACCACTTCGCCGTCGCGCACCACCGCGCCGCCGATGCCGATATCGGTAGACAGGTAAATAAAGGAGTCCGTGCGGTCCACCACATTCAGGAAGGGCGCACGTTCGGTGGCATACCCCGGAATCTGAGCGATGGCGGCCATCTTCGCCTCATTGCCGGCCACCACATCCAGCCGGCGCACCACGTTGAACCGGGTGAGGTTGACGTTTTCCCAACCCAGATTGCGGGCCACCAACAGCCACATGTCGTCGGTGACGATGCCCGGCAGCGCAAACCCGGCTCCCACCACCTTGCAGCCGCGTCGTTTGAGCCGGCTTTCCAACGGGAAAGTCATCGCATCGAGCTTGGCGAAGATCTCGTACGGGTCAGTGCCGGTCATATCCTCACTCACCCACTCCCGGCCGAGAGTGTCGCCGTTCAGATCGAGTGCCAGGCAACCGTAACCATCGGTGTTGATCTGCAGGCCGATGCCGGCGATGGATCCGCCGCGAATCTCCAGCGGCGTGCTGGGCCGCCCATATGTGGTGGAAACGACCGGCTCGCCTTCCTGCACCACGCCGCTTTCAATGAGCATCGAGGCCAACAGCGAGAGCGTGGCCTTGGTCAGGCCCGTCTCCTTGGCCAGATCGGCACGACTCATCGGTTTCTGCGCACGCAATAAGGTGTCGAGCGTCACCGACAGGTTATGGTTGCGCAGATCCTCCTGATTGATCCTGCGTAGATTTGCCATTGGCCCCTACCTCCTCGCACCCCTAGTCTCGAGCGCCGCACAGGCGCTCACATCCGTCTATCACACCATGATATTGTGCGTCAAACGATTGAATCGGACCGCACCTTCGCGTGTTTCCGTTTGCAATCGAACGTTGAGATACAGTATAGTTTAATCGTCTAACTTATTGGCTATGGCGCGCCGAAACTTTTGAGCGCGACCCTCATCGAGGAGGAATGCATGACGAGAGTACTGGTTGCCGGCGTAGATACGTCAACCCAATCAACGAAGGTCCGCATCACGGACGCCGCCACCGGCGAACAGGTTCGGTTCGGGCAGGCCAAGCACCCGGATGGCACCTCGGTCAACCCGGAATTCTGGTGGGAGGCCTTCACCAAGGCCGCCGAGCAGGCCGGCGGGCTTGACGATGTCGCGGCCCTCGCGGTTGGCGGCCAGCAGCATGGCATGGTCATTCTCGACAAGCAGGGCAACGTGATTCGCGATGCGATGCTCTGGAATGACACCAGTTCCGCCCCGCAGGCCGCCGCCTTGATCGACAAGCTCGGTGCAGCTCCGGCCGAGGGCGACGAACCGGACGACGTGACCGCCCGCGGCAAGCAACGCTGGGTCAAGGCCGTCGGATCCTCCCCCGTCGCCTCCTACACGCTGACCAAGGTGGCGTGGGTGGCCGAGAACGAGCCTGAGAACGCCAAGAAGATTGCCGCCGTCTGTCTGCCGCACGATTGGCTGAGCTGGCGTATCGCCGGCTATGGCCCGGTGGCCGAGGGCGAGGACGCTCATCTCGAAGCCCTGTTCACCGACCGTTCCGACGCTTCCGGCACCATTTACTACGATGCCGCGCATGACGAGTACCGCCGCGATCTCATCGCCATGGTGCTGGCCCCTGCCGAGGGCGAGGAAGCCGCCAAGGCCCACGCCGACGCCATTGTGCTGCCCACCGTGCTGGGCCCGCGTGAGGCAGCCGCCGTCAAGGCCGACCCCGCCATTGCCGGCAAGGACGTTGAAGGCGGCTGCATCATCGGCCCCGGCGGCGGAGACAATGCCATGGCCTCGCTGGGCCTCGGCATGGCCGTGGGCGATGTGTCCGTATCGCTCGGCACTTCCGGCGTGGCCGCGGCCATCGCTGAAAACCCGGTGTACGACCTGACCGGCGCCATTTCCGGCTTTGCCGACTGCACCGGCCACTATCTGCCGCTCGCCTGCACAATCAACGGTTCGCGCATTCTGGACGCCGGTCGCGCCGCCCTAGGCGTGGACTACGACGAACTGGCCGAACTGGCGTTCAAGGCCGAGCCGGGTGCCGGCGGCATCACCCTGGTGCCGTACTTCGACGGCGAGCGTACGCCGAACCGTCCGGACGCCACCGCCTCGCTGACTGGCCTGACCCTACACAACACCACCAAGGAGAATCTGGCCCGTGCGTTCGTCGAAGGCCTGCTGTGTTCCCAGCGCGACTGCCTCGAGCTGATTCGCTCGCTGGGCGCCGAGATCAACCGCATCCTGCTCATTGGTGGCGGCGCGAAGTCCGTGGCCATCCGCACGCTGGCCCCCTCAATCCTCGGCATGGACGTGACCCGTCCGGCCACCGACGAATACGTGGCCATCGGCGCCGCCCGTCAGGCCGCCTGGGTGCTGTCCGGCGAGGCCGAACCGCCGACCTGGCAGCTCACCATCGAGGGCGTGGAGACCGGCGAGCCCACCGAAGCCGTGTACGAGGCGTACGCCAAGGCCCGCGGCTGATACGCTGCCAGCAAATCCATGAGATAACAACTGAATAACGATTCCTGATGAATGCCGCCATGGCGAGCATCGCGAAGAGCCGCTGTTATACCGCGCTCCTCGCTGAAGCACACATGGCGGCATTTTTCGTTTCCCACGCAATCCACAAATACGGCTATAATCAAGTCGTTTGAACAAGTCTGGAGATGATCCTATGAACGACCGCTCCCGTATGATGCTGTACGCCCTGACCGCCGTCGCCTGCGTGATGTGGATATGGCAGTCTGTCAAAGAGTCGATGAACGACGGCACGATCATCAGCACTTCGAACATCATTTTTCTGGTATGCATTGGCATCGCGGCCATCTACTGCGCGGCCAACGCGCTAATCCTGTGGTGGCGCCAGCCCGGCAAGGATGACGCGGCTGATGACGACGAAACCGACAGCACGGACGCCGAGGCCGAAGCCGAACAAGCCGAAGAAAACGAACACGACGACGTTGCCGACACCGCAGACACCGACACCGCAGACGCCAAAGAAAACCACAACCCACAGCACTAAAGGAACATCATGGATGCAACCACATTGTCAATAACCCTCAGCGCGATATTGGCCGTCATCTGCACACCTTGCGGCCTGTTTCTGGGGCTTGTTCCCATGAAGGCCGACCTGGTGACCGCCAAGCAGTCAAAGGCCTCGCAGATGGTGAGCTTCATCGTTGCCATAGTGTTCATCGGCTTGCTGGTCGCAGGCCATGATCTGGAGACCTGGGCCATGGTAATCGGTCTGGTCATCGGCTTCGCCGTTGCCAAGATCCCCGCACTGCACGCCTGGGCTTTGCACAAGTGGCCGTTCTTCGAACCCAAGAAAATGGCTCCCACCCCCAAGCGCGTCAAGAAAGCCAGGAAGAAGTAAGCTCTGGCCTTACCTATTCGCTGAAAGCGGGATATCGACATCGGTATCCCGCTTTTTCATTGGCCGCACATATCCGCTGAGGCACATCGCCGAATCATATTGTCGAAATACACCCCAAGTCAGGGCTGATTTCGCGAAGAACGTACACCGGGATCCATCCATCGCGACAAACGGAAAAGGGACGCTGCGTGCAACAGCGTCCCTTTCGGAGGAGGAATGGAACTCAGGTCCATCCCCGTGGCCACCGGGCGGGCCCGGAGGCCAGGTTTAGCTCAGCCTTTCTTTTTCTTGGAGAGCAGGTCGTAGGCGACGGCGGCGATGACGACGAGGCCCTTGATGGTCTTGACCCAGGCGGCGTCCACGCCCATGATGGACAGGCCCTGGTTGAGCACGCCCATGATCAGGGCGCCGACCATGGCGCCGGGGATGGTGCCGATGCCGCCGGTGACGGCCGTGCCGCCGATGAAGCAGGCCGCGATGGCGTCCATCTCGAACTCATGCCGGGCCTGTCTCGTTAAGTGTGTAACTGGCGTTTTCATTGTTGTGTTCCCTCGCTTGGCCAGCGGTCGGCGAAGGTGATGGCAAAGGCGTTGAGCGCGGGCTTCCAGCGCGCGCTCCATCGTATCCGTCCCTTGCCGGTGGGGTCCAGCGAGCGGACGGTCAGGTACATGCACTTGAGCGCGGCCTGCTCGTCGGGGAAGTGGCCGCGGGCGCGGATGGAGCGCTTGAATCTCGCGTTGAGCGATTCGATGGCGTTGGTCGTGCAGATCACGCGCCGGATCTCCACGTCATAGTCCAGGAACGGTATGAACCGTTCCCACGCGTCCATCCACAGCCTGCGGATCGCGGGATATCTCGCCTCCCACTTGTCCAGCATCGCGTCGCGGGCCGCCGCCGCGGCGGCGGCGCTCGGCGCGGTGTAGATGGGTTTGACATCGCGTTTGATGGCGTCCCAGTCCTTCTTCGACGCGTAGCGGAACGTGTTGCGCAGCAGATGCACCACGCAGGTCTGCACGATGGCCAGAGGCCATACCGCGCCCACCGCGTCGGGCAGGCCTTTGAGCCCGTCGCAGATCAGGAAGAACACATCGTCCACGCCCCGGTTCTTCAGCTCGGTGAGCACCGACAGCCAATAGCGTGCGCCCTCCGCGGCGGGCGACGCCCAGATGCCCAGCACGTCGCGGCCGCCCTCCAGATCCACGCCAACGGCCACGTAGAACGCGCGGTTGGCGACCTGCCCGTCGCGCACCTTGACGACGGTCGCGTCGATGAACACGGCCGCGTACACACGATCCAGGGGACGCGAGCACCATTCGTCCTTCTCGGCCACGACCCGCTCGGTGATGCGACTGACGGTCTCCCTGGACACGTCCGCCCCGTAGATCTCCTGGAAGTGGGCGCTGATCTCGCCGGTGGTCAGGCCCCTGGCATACAGGGACAGCACCACCTCGTCCACCCCGGGCAGCCGCCGCTGCCGTTTCCTGACGACGACCGGCTCGAACGAGCCATCGCGGTCTCGCGGCACCTCGATCCCGACCGGACCTACCGAATCGGTGACCACGGTCTTGGCGGTGGTGCCGTTGCGCGTGTTCGCGGCCCTGCCGTCCTTGGATTTCTTGTGCTTGGCGCGGCCCAGGTGCTCGGTCATCTCCTCGTCCAGGGCCGTCTCCAGCACGCTTTTGGTGAACTGTTTGAGCAGTCCGTCGGGCCCTGTCAGGTCCAGTCCTTTTTCCTTGGCCATGCGCACGAATGTGAGCGCCGCCTCCCGCTCGGCGTTGCGTTTTTCCGCGTCCGGCTTCTTCGTCGGTGTCATGTTTCCCCTTGTCCCAGCAGACATCGTCCACCAGCCTTTCCGACCGGCCACACGACCGGCCAGTTAAGGCCAGTTACACACTTCGAGAGACAGTCCCGTTTTCAGCGGAAGGAGAGAAAGGAGAAAGAAGGAATGGAAAGGTGCCATGCGGGCATAACACAACACCGCACATGGCGAAACTATCGAATCAGCCCATCGGGCGCACTGGCATCATAATTGATGTGTACACGCCCGATGGAGCGAATTCAATCGGTCAGACCGATGGTCACTCGACCTCAGCCAGGGCATCAATGATGTAGTTGTTGATGGTGGCCTTGACGGACTCGAGGTGATCGGACTTGGTGGCGGCGATGAGCTCGGACTGCGGCTTGTCGAGGCTGTAGGCTTCGAGGTCGGCCAAGGTGACGTTGCCCTCGTCGATGTCCTTGCCGATGCCGGAGTCGTAGGAGCTGTAGCGCTCGGCCTGAAGATTCTGGATGAAGCCGTCCTGGTTCATCTTGTCGGCAACCAGCAGGCCGGCGGCGTAGGCATCCATGCCGGCGATGTGGGAGCGGAACAGGTCCTCCTCGTAGAAGGAGGTACGGCGCGGCTTGGCGTCGAAGTTCAGACCACCGTGAGGTCCGATGGAGCCGGCCTGCAGGACTTCCCACATGACGGCGACGGTCTCGTACAGATCGGTCGGGAACTCATCCATATCCCAGCCGATGAGCTTGTCGCCCTGGTTGGCGTCGAGGGAACCGAGGAAGCCGGACTCGCGGGCCACGCGGATCTCGTGCTGGTAGGTGTGGCCGGCCAGGTTGGCGTGGTTGCCTTCCAAGTTCAGCTTGAAGACGTCGGTCAGGTCGTGGTTGCGCAGGAACTCGATGGCGGTGGCGGCATCGAAGTCGTACTGGTGCAGCGTCGGCTCCTTCGGCTTCGGCTCGATCAGGAACTGGGCCTCAAAGCCGATTTCCTTGGCGTAATCTGCGCACATGTGGAAGAACTTGGCGATGTGGTCGGTCTCGCGCTTCATCTCGGTGTTCCACAGGTTCTCGTAGCCTTCGCGGCCACCCCAGAACACGTAGTTCTCGGCGCCCAGGCGCTTGCCGATCTCCAAGCTCTTCTTGAGCTGGCCACCGGCGTAGGCGTAGATGTCGGCGAACGGAGAAGTGGCGGCGCCGGACACGAAGCGCGGGTTGGTGAACAGGGAGGAGGTGTTCCACAGCAGCTTGACACCGGTGGACTTCATATTCTCGTCGATCTTGTCAACGACCTTGTCGAGGTTGGCGTTGGTCTCGCGCAGGGTGTCGCCTTCGGGGGCGATGTCACGATCGTGGAAGCAGAAGTACTCGACGCCCAGCTTCTGGAACAGCTCGAAGGCGTAGTCGACCTTGGCCAGAGCCTGGTCCATCGGATCGGTGTACTTGTAGTACGGGCGGTGCGCGGTGCCGGTGCCGAACGGATCAACCAGTTCCTGGTTGAAGGTGTGCCACCAAGCAACGCCGAAGCGCAGCCAATCCTTCATCTTCTTGCCGGCAACGACCTTGTCGGCATCGTAGTAATGGAAGGCGAAGTCTTCCTTCGGTCCTTTGGCGCGGCCGACGTACTCGATCTTGTCAACATCCCACAGACCCATTTGGGCGCTCCTTTGCAGTAGGCGATATTACGGATTGCAGGACCAATAATAAAACGAACGAACTAAGTTTGTCAAATGATTGAATTAATACGCCGCGTCTCAGCGTGTTGCTAGTCATTGCAATGGTTTTCGAATGCAGTCAAGGCACAGATAGTATGGGCAAGCCAAGAAAGACAACTCAGCCAAGGAAACGAGACTTGATAATTGACGTCACGCAATTCCTCGCCGGCCACCGCTGAGGCCGGCTCCACCACCCCGCCAACTCCAACAGCACCACCCCCGCCAACACCACCGCCATGGTCATCACCCTGATGATCGGCTCGTTTGTGGCCATCCTCAACCAAACGCTGATGATCTCCGCCCTGCCCACGTTGATGCACGAGTTCGACGTGCCCAGCAGCACCGTGCAATGGCTGACCACCGGATTCATGCTTACCAACGGCATCATGATCCCGATCACCGCGTTCCTCATCGAGACCTTCACCACCCGCCAGCTGTTCCTGTACGCGATGGGCATATTTGCAGAATGATCTTGGCGTTAATGCACTGGTGTCCGGTCTGGTGATGATGCCGAGCGGCATCGCCATGGGCATCCTGAACCCGGTGGCAGGCAAGATGTATGACCGTATCGGTGGCCGGCCGCTCGCCTTACTGGGCTTCGCGATCATGACGTCTGCGGCTGTGCTGCTGGTCACCATCATGAACACGCACACCGCGGCGGCCATGCGCACCGGAGTGCCGGAAGCGGCGGCATCGGCCATTGGCGTGCGGGCTTCGTTCCGCACGGTCGCCATTGTGTGCGCGGTCTGTTTGGTTGCGTCACTCTTCATTCGTGATCGCGGCCGCCGACTTGGACAGCAGCGTTAGGCGAATCCTTCACCGATTGCTGGCCTTCTTGATCAGCGCGTCCAAAGTACCGGCTTGGCGCGCGGCTTCCACATCTTCCCAGTCGAGACCGGTGTCTTTGGCCCTCCCGTAGAAAAACCGCACCAGACCGGCAAAGTCCGGTTTATATCCGGTTTCCCGGAATGAACGGGCCAGCGAATCACCGATTTGCGGGTCATCAGGCCTTCGTGCCTCATAGATCGGGATGGAACAGGATCGCCACACGCCTCTCACATGTGCGATGCGATTGACGATCATGCCGCCGTGCGCACCATCGTATTGCGAGGCGGCATGTACGTCCGCCACCTCGTAGACACCACCATGAATGATGTCCTCAACTGTCAGACGACCTTTGACCGCGCTGGCATCGCGAATCCAGAACATCGAAGCGAAATTGGTGTCATCAAGTTCGCGAAAATCACGTATCTCGCGTGTGCCGATACGTTCGTCCTTGTCATACATGAATTCGGCCAAGGCTAGGAATGGCGAGATACCTGCGCCCGGACCGTACTGCAATTCGATACGTAAATCTTCGGATTCATTGCCGGTCAGTCCAATACCGCTGACGGCGCAGTCATAGGCAAACCAATCCCAGAACCACCATTCGATCCTTTGCAGCACCTGCTTCGGATACTTTTTGCATGGGTTCAGATTCACTTCGCGATAATATATGCGTCTCGCTTCGGCATAGACGGCGAGATTGCAGCGTTTGAACATCTCGGCTACGTCTTTGGTGTCCAGCATTGCTGGCAAACCGGCATTTTCGGCAGTAGTAGTGATTGCGGTGCTCATGGTGTTTCCCCTTCATGTGATGTGGACGGCGGGCTACGTTGCCCGCCGTGAGGCACACTGTATGACGTTCGTGCGGTGGCTCGCAAGCCCACATGGCGAGATGGTGGATAAGTGGAAAACCCAATGATTCCAAGGGGTATGGAATGTGCATAACAGTGGCTACCGTCGGTGGATAACCGCACTTTCTTGCAGGTTATCCACTGATCGCGCAGCTGTTATCCACCGTCTCTGGGTTATCCACATCGTCTCTGGCGTGTCGTCCACTGTCAGCAGTCGATTTCTGCTTCGTTTGGCGTGTATAAGTGCACGGTGAAGTGTATAACTCCGCGCATTAGGCATATTTGCTACTGAGAAAGGTCCCGAAATCGCCTTCGAACGCATAGCTACACTCAGCAGATGTATTCAGCATGGCAATAGACCCACTTAGGCACCGGCGAATGATTTTCCCTCGCTTATAGAGTCGGCAAAGGCCCAACACCTGTCCCAACGCCGACGCTACTGCACTGGCAGCGTCGGCAGAGGACCACAACTTGGCACAGCAACGACGCTAAAACCGCCCAGCATCGTTACACGTCCAAGTTTTGGCCGCTAACGACGCTTAATGAACGCTTAGCGTCGGCAGCAGGTCACGCACTGGTTCTCCACCGACGGTAACGCTCCTTAGCGAAGCCAGCCCGCCACTCTTTGGCACATCACCGACGCTGAGAGAACCTCCAGCGAAGCCAACCAGCCAACCGCTGGCAACATGACACCACCCACACCCCTCAGCGAAGCCAACCGGCCAGCGCATGGCACCCCAACACCGCTGAGAACACCCACCCCACCAGTGCACATAAAAAAACTGGTCATAGCGGTTGCGATGTAATTGCATCGTAATCGCGATGACCAGCCTCGGAGGGGGGGGTGGGCTGCAACGAGCACCGAATGAATCAGATGATGATGCCGTTGCAGTGATCGACTTCGTGTTGGATGATCTGCGCGGTCCAGCCGGTGAAGGTGGCGTGGCGGGCGCGGAACCGACGGTCCTCGTAGTTGACCTCGATACGGCGGCAGCGCAGTGTGCGGCGTTCACCGGTCAGCGACAAACAGCCTTCCTGGGCGTCGAAGGCACCATCCGAAGCGGTGATCACGAGGTTGAGCATCACCGTGATACGGCCACCGAGATCTTCGTCCACGAAGACGATGATGCGCTTGCTCACGCCGATCATGTTGGCGGCCATGCCCACGCACCGTGAACGGTTGGCCTCCAACGTATCCACGAGGTCCTGAATAGTTGCCTCGTCGCCGGGCCCAGCCGCTTCAGACGGCGTGCGCAAAAACGACCGCGAAGTCATAATAGGGCGTTGCATGTTGGAATCACGCTTCTTCGTGCCAGTGGGGGTTCTGGCCGAAGGTGTGGCCTTCGGGGTTGTCCATCGCGGCGATATCGGCCATGTCCTGATCATCGAGCTCAAAAGCGGTCAGGTCAAGGTTCTGGCGCTGGCGTTCCGGGTTCAGGGACTTCGGGATGGCCACGTCGCCGTATTGGAGGTGCCAGCGCAAAATGGCCTGGACCACGGAAATACCGTGCTTGGCGGCGATGCGCTTCAGATCCGGATCGCGCAGCATCTGGTTGGCCCGGCCCAGCGGGCTCCATGCCTCGGTGATGATGCCGTGCGCATTGTCGTAGGACAGCTGTTCGCGCTGCTGGAAGTACGGGTGCAGCTCGACCTGGTTGACGGCCGGCGTCACACCTGTATCGCGAATGAGCAGGTCGATGTGGCCGGGCAGGAAGTTGCTGACGCCAATGTGCTTGACCAAGCCGCGTTCGCGAGCTTCGACCAGCGCTTCCCATGCCTCGACGAACTGGCCTTGGCTTGGGTTCGGCCAGTGAATCAGATAGAGATCGATGTAGTCGAGGCCCATACGGCACACGCTCTCCTCAATGGTGAGCAGAGCCTCGTCGTGAGCATGGTGGCGGCCGGGCAGCTTGGACGTGACGATGATGTCTTCGCGCGGCACGCCGGATTCGCGGATGGCGCGACCCACCACACCTTCGTTCTCATAGTTGAACGCGGAGTCGATGAGGCGGTAACCCTGATGGATGGCGGACTTGATGGCGTCCACACCGGCTAGGCCGTTGACCTTGTACGTACCGAAGCCGGTGGCGGGCAGTTCGAGGCCGTCACTGGCCTTGCGGATCGGAGTGACTGGTGGTTCATCAAGCATGATAGTTCCCCTGCTTCTCCTGTGATGGAATATCGGTTCCATCATAAAGCCAACCAATCCGCTGCGGGCGTACTATTTGACTTCTCTCAATTCCGGCGGTCGGCGAGTGGAGAATCGGAACATGAGCGCGGCGAGAATCACGCCAAGCACGGCCATGCCGGTGAACACCATCATGCTGCGCGGGAACGCGGCCGTATACGAACCGGCCGCGTCCGCCCCATCGTTCGCGGCGATGGCCACCACCCACACATTGCCGGACAGCGCAACGAACACCACATCCATAATCATGGTGCCGGCGAAGCCGCTAAGGATGAACTTGGGCGGGAAGTGGTTCTTCAGCATGCCGCCGAATACCGGGCCGATGGCCGGTGCGGCACAGGTGGCCAGGCCGACTATGCCGAGCATCGCACCACGCTGTTCAAGTGGCGCCTTCTCCAGAATGATGTTGGTGATAAGCGGCAGGGAGATGCCGGTACCGAGCGACATGACCAGTCGGGCGGCGAGCAGCATCGGGAAGTTGACCGCGAGCGCGCCCAGTAATGTGCCGGCGATGAAAATCACGATGGCCATGATGAACAGTGTTTTGGTGGCGAATTTGCGCACCATGAACGGCGAGCTCGGAATCGACACCGACAGCAAGAGCAGATAACCGGTGACAAGCCACTGCACCACCGAGGCGCCGATGGAGAACTCCTCCATCGGCGTGGAGTAGGCGATGTTCAGTGACGTTTCCGATAGGATGCCGAGGAAGGTCAGGATCGCGAGCGAGACGACCGCGATGACGAGTTTGTTGGAGACCGGTTGCTTGCCGCCGTTAGGCAGCTGTGTTGCGGAATGAGTCACGATCTTGTTCTCTCCTCCATTCATTCAGATATTCTGACTACGACGTTGGAAGTCTTCCTGCATGAGTCGCAGAGCCTCGGTCAAGGTGCGTACCGTGGTTTCGCACTGGTCCGAGGTCAATCCGCCCAGCAGTTGGCTCAAATGCGCGTGATATTCCTCCACATAGATGCGGCGGATATCCAAGCCGCGTTCGGTGAGCGTGAGCGTCACCGCACGCCGATCGGCGGCATCGGCGTGTTTGACGACGAGTCCGAGGTCGGCCATTTCGCCGACGAGCTTGGTGATGCTCGGCGTAGTGACGCCGAGGAATGTGCTGACGTCGCCCACGCGCGCGGTGCCGGTATCTTGCCCATTCGGTTCGTTGATATGCCAGACGGCGTCGATCACGTGGACATAGCGCGGTTTCAGGCCTTTGGGCAGTGCCGGCATCAGCTCGGTGATAGCCTTCGCTTTCCAGCAGACATCCAGGAGGCTCCGCACCTCATTCACCGGAAGCAAGCCGGTCTTGGTATCGGTTCGGGAATCGCACATCGCTGGCCCAACCTCCAATTAGTTACCAATAGTCATTACCATAAGTAACTATATGCAGGCTCTAGACAAACCCAACGGCCTGCGCGCCCGTGTCGAGTTCCGTTTCGACATAAAAAAGCCAGGGAATCCCTGGCTTGCAATGCACATATCGCTGCAGATTTGCCGGGACCTATATGTCCCCGGCAACAACAGCCGTATATACGCTACCGATCAGTGCTGCCCTCATCATCCTTGGCACCTGCCGTGGCGGCCTCAGTCTCCTTGGCGTTCCACCCGGCGACGGCATTCCAACCACTCCATCCGATGACCACTAGCAAGCACAGCGAGAAGACAATAGTGGCCCAATTGAACAGCGAGCCATCGTTATTGGCCTCGACCAGTGACTGCCAGAGCCAGATAACGCAGGCCAAGCAGGTCAATGCATACATACGGGAGGTGGAGCGCGCGGTGAGTTTCATGGCGGAAAAAGTCCTTTGATTACAAGAATGACGGCAGATAACAGTGTGGGATCCGCACCAGCGGCACCGGCACGAATCCCACATCGAGGAGGAGAAAGGGGAAGGTCAGCTCTTCTTGCGCTTGGACATGATGTCCACGGCGACGGCCAGCAGGAGCACGAGGCCCTTGATGGTCTTCACCACGGCGGTGTCAACACCCATGATCGACAGACCCTGGTTGATAACACCCATCACGAATGCACCGATCACAGCGCCCGGGATGGTACCAATACCACCGGTAACGGCCGTGCCACCGATGAAGCAGGCGGCGATGGCGTCCATCTCGAACTCCATACCGGCCTGAGCAGTTGCGGAAGCCAGACGGGAGAGCATGCAGACAGCGGCCACTGCGGACAGGAAGCCCATGTGGACGAACAGCAGGAAGTCCACGCGGCGGGTGTTGATACCGGAGAGGATGGCGGCCTTGCGGTTGCCACCAACGGCGTACACGTGGCGACCGAACACGGTCTTGGTCAGGATGAAGTTGTAGATGAAGACCAGCACACCGACGATCACCAGCATGATCGGGGTACCACCCTGATCAGCGTTACCGGAGGAAGCCAGCAGGTAGGTGACGAAGGCGATGACGACCGCGGCAAGCACAATTTTGAGGACGGTCAGGCTCATCGGCTCGGGCACCAGGCCGACCTTGGCCACACGGGCGCGCTTGCGCAGCTGGCTCCAGGCAAAGCCGACGATGCACAGGATGCCGAGCACAATGGTCAGACCATCGAACGGACCCCACCAGCCAAGGATGTTGGGCAGGTAGTTACGGGCAATGCCACGGAATTCGAGGGAGGTAATCGGCACGGATTCGCCGACGATCACGGTGGCGAGACCACGGAAGATCAACATGCCGGCCAGAGTGGTAATGAAGCCCGGGATGCCGATGACGGCGACCCAGAAGCCCTGCCAGACGCCGACGATCAGGCCGACGACCAGAGCGATGACGATGGCGAGCATCCAGTTGACTCCGGCGCGTTCCATCAGCAGTGCACACACACCACCGATGAAGGCTACCAAGGAACCAACCGAAAGGTCGATGTGGGTGGCGATGATGACCATCACCATACCAATGGCCAGGATGATCACGTAAGCGTTCTGCTGAATCAGGGACACGAAGGAGTTCGGCTTCAGCAGCACGCCTCCGGTCAGGACCTCGAAGGCCACGACGATGACCAGCAGTGCGCCGACAATACCGTATTGACGGGCATTGTTGGCAACCGTGGCCAGCAGGCCGGTCTTTTCTTCTTTCTTTGCAGGTGTTGCAGTTGCGGCGCTCATCAGGCTGCCACCTCCCTTTCCTTGGTCATACCCTTCATCAGGTATTCCTGGGTAAATCCATTCTTCTCAACATTGTCGGTGACGACACCGTAGGACACCGTGTAAATGCGGTCACAGATACCGATGAGCTCGGGCAGCTCGGAGGAAATCACGATGACGGCCTTGCCTGCATCGGCAAGCTTATCGATGATTTCGTAGATCTCATACTTGGCGCCGACGTCGATGCCTCGGGTCGGCTCATCGAGGATGAGGATGTCCGGCTGCGAGATAACCCACTTGGCGAGCAGCACTTTCTGCTGGTTACCACCGGAGAGGGTGGAGACATTCACATCGATGTCATGGCACTTGATGTTGAAGTCCTTGCGGTACTGTTCAACTTCCTTGCGCTCAAGGTTGTCGTCCACAACCCCGCCCTTGCTGATCTTGGTCAGGGAGGCCAGGGACGCGTTCTCTCGGATGTTCTGCAGCAGGTTCAGACCGTTGCCCTTACGATCCTCGGTGGCGTAGGCGAGACCTGCGTCAATCGCGGACTGCACGTTGGGCATCTTGACTTCCTTGCCCTTGACGAACACCTTGCCGGAGATGTTGGAACCGTAAGAGTGGCCGAAGATGGACATGGCCATCTCGGTACGACCCGCACCCATCAGACCCGCCAGACCGACGATCTCGCCGGCATGCACGTTGATGTTCGCATGGTCTACGATCACGCGCTCCGCGTCGAGCGGATGATGCACGGTCCAATCCTCGACACGCAGGTATTCCTCGCCCGGGGTATTGGAGGGGTGGTTCGGGTACAGGTTGTGCAGCGGACGACCCACCATCTTGCGGATGAGTTCTTCCTGGTCGAGCGGCGTCTCCGGCGTCACGTACATCACACCGACGGTCGAACCGTCTCGAATGATGGTGACATTGTCGGCGATGGCGGCGACCTCGTTGAGTTTATGAGTGATGATGATGCTGGTCACGCCCTGCTCGTCACGTAGCTGACGAACCAGGTCAAGCAGGTGGGCGGAATCCTCATCGTTCAGTGCAGCGGTCGGCTCATCGAGGATGAGCAGCTTCACGTCCTTGGACAATGCCTTGGCGATTTCGACGAGCTGCTGCTTGCCGACGCCGATGTCCATAACCTTGGTATCCGGGTCTTCGGGAAGTCCCACACGATCGAGCAGCTTCTTCGCCTCGGCACGGGTCTTGTCCCAGTCGATTACGCCACCCTTGGCCTGCTCGTTGCCGATGAAGATGTTCTCCGCAATGGACAGGAACGGGCTCAACGCCAGTTCCTGATGAATGATTACGATGCCGTCGGCCTCGGAATCATTAATAGTATGGTATTTGCATTCCTTGCCATCAAAGGTGATTTTGCCGGAATAGCTACCGTATGGGTACACACCCGAAAGCACGTTCATCAGGGTCGATTTACCTGCACCGTTCTCGCCGCAGATGGCGTGGATCTCGCCGCGATCGACGGAAAGATTCACATCGGTGAGGGCTTTGACCGGACCGAACGTCTTCGTGATGTTTTCCATCGTCAAGATGGTGTCATTTGATGACATGTCACCACTCCTCGTCACAGTTCTGTGTTCATGGACATGCGGCGCATATCGGCTATGCGCCGCATGTCATTGTGTTTGTTTACGGATTGCCTGATGAGGACTACTTAGTCAGCTCGTCGAAGCGATCCTGGGTGATGTAGTTGGCCGTGACCAGATCCTGGAGGTTGTCCTTGGTGATGTTCTGGGGGTCAAGCAGCTTGGACGGGACGTCGATGTTGTTGTTGTTGAACTTGCCGTTCAGGCCGGAGACTTCCTTGCCCTCGGCGATCTCGACGACCATGTCGTACACGGCGTCAGCCAGCTTGTTCACGTCCTTGAACACGGTCTCGCCCTGCTTATCCTTGGCGATGTTGGCAACTGCGATCTCCATGGCGTCCTGACCGGTGATATACGGCCAGGAGTCGGTGCCCGGCTTCATGTCGGGACGCTTGGATTCGATGGCGTTGATCACACCCTGGGCGATGCCGTCGTACGGAGTGAGGACCGCGTCGAGCTTCTCGCCGTGGGCGTAGGTGGAGTCAAGGATGGATTCCATGTCCTTCTGCGCCTGCTCGGTCTTCCAGCTCATCACGGAGATCTTCTGCCAATCCTCAACGGTGAAGTCCTTGGTCACGCCACCCTGACCGTGCTGGGACGGGGAGACGAGCACGCCCTTCTCGAAGTACGGCTGCAGCAGATCCCAAGCGCCCTTGAAGAAGTACTTGGCGTTGTTGTCATCCGGGGAACCGGTGAACAGCTCGATATTGAACGGGCCGGTGGCGCCATCCTTAAGCTTGAGCTGGTCAATGAGCCACGTGGCCTCGAGCACGCCGACCTGCTCCAGCTGGAAGGTGGCGTAGTAGTCGACGGCGTCGGTGTTCATGATCAGTCGATCGTAGGCGATGACCTTGGCGCCTGCATCGCGGGCCTTCTCAACGGCGGGGCCCACTGCGGTGCCATCCTTGGAGGCGACCACGACGATCTTGGCGTCGTTGTTGACCATGTTCTCGATGTCAGCGTTCTGCTGGGCCGGCTTATCGTCGGCGAAAGACAGGATGACCTTGTATCCGGCCTTCTCCAGCTTGGCCTTCAGGTTGTTGCCGTCCTTGTTCCAACGCTCTTCGGACTTGGTCGGCATCGAAATGCCGATAGTGGCACCCTTTTCGATCTTGGCATCACCGCCAGTTGCCTGGCCGCTACGGCTGCCACCACAGGCCGCGAGGCCCGCGCACATGGCAACGCCTGCCACCACGGCGACGATCTTCTTAGTGAACTTCATTTGTTCTCCTTCATCTTCGAGGGGATGGCGAACCCTCCTTGGTCGCCCGAACCTGGGAATAACCTCAGGTTCATCTCATAGAATACCGTATTGAGTTAAGTTGTCAAACTCAAGAAAGCGAATTTCCTGTCGTTTATGTTCAACCAATGAACGCAATGGCGATTTTTCGCGCATCACAAGGCGACACGCCGAAAAATCCACGCTCTGCGCCTCGCTGTGCCTCATGCCGGTAACGACTACACTGAACTCTTATGGCAACAAGGCTTTTCGGTTCGCAGACCTCGCTTCGCGAGGCAAACCGCGCCAACTTGCTGGCCAGCATCCACAAGTTCGGCGCCATGACACAGGTCGAACTGGCAGAGGTGACAGGACTGTCCACTGCGACCGTGTCCACGCTCGTCCATCAGCTTGTCGACGAAGACCAGCTGGAGACCAAAAACACCGTTCGCAACGGTCGCAGAGCCACTCTGGTGACCCTTGCACGGCATCAGGGCCTCGGCGTCGGGCTTTGGATCGCGCGACGTCATCTTACGCTTTCTATCGTTGACTTCTCGAAGTCAATCATCGCTGAGCACACGCTCCCCCTGCCGTTGGGCCACAAGGCGGACACAACGCTGGAACGCGCCATGCTGCTCATCAATGAGACCCTGAGCAGCATCGACGCCGAAGCCAGCGAGCTGGTCGGCATCGGCGTGGCCGTGGCCGCACCGGTGGCCACCAGCGACCACACCATAGCGATTCCCGGCATTCTGCCCGGATGGGACGGCGTCGATATCACGGCCCCGTTGCGCACGGCGTTCAACGTTCCCGTATACGTCGATAATGACGCGAATTTCGCGGCATACGGCGAATCCCGTATGGGCGTGGCGGCAGGCAAACGCAATTTCGTATATATCTCAGCCAACGACGGGGTTGGCGCAGGCATCGTCATCAACGGCGAAATCATGCATGGCGTGACCGGCCTGGCCGGTGAAATCGGCCATATCCAGGTCGACCCGCTGGGTGCCATCTGTTCGTGCGGCAACCGCGGCTGCCTTGACACCGTCGTGGCGGAAAACAGGCTGGTGCAGTTGCTCAGCGTCACACACGGCAATATGACGCTGGATGATCTGGTGTCCTTTGCCAACGAAGGCGACCCCGGTTGCCGTCGCATCATCGCCGACACGGCCGTGCGTATCGGTCAGGTGGCGGCTGATCTGTGCATCAGCGTGGATCCGGAGGTCATTGTGCTCGGCGGCAAGCTGGCCATGACCGGCGACGTATTCATCCAACCGTTCAATGAAGCGTTGCAGCGCATGCTGTTCCCTGATGCCGTGGCACCCATCGATGTACTTGTGTCATCCCACCCGAACGACAACTGCGCGCTAGGCGGCGCATTATGCGCCATCGAGTTCTCGGTTCGCAATGACGTCAGCCAGTGACCGGTACCAGGAGAAGAGTGAGAAGAAGGAACACACCATGAGGAATTCGAGCACACCTCCTCTGCTGCGGCTGGAGGACATCTGTGTGAAGTTCGGCTTCGTCGAGGCGTTGAAATCGGTGAATCTGTCCATCCAGCGCCAGGAGGTCATCGCCATCGTGGGCGATAACGGCGCAGGAAAGTCCACTCTGATCAAGGTCATCGCGGGATTTCTGCAGCCGGGATTCGGCCATATTTATCTCAACGGCGAACAGGTGACCATTCCCTCGATCAGGGAGGCGGACCGCATGGGCATCGCATCGGTGTTCCAGGGGCAGGAGTTCTGCGACAACCTGGACGTGGCCTCGAACCTGTTCCTCGGCAAGGAGATCAATCAGATTGGCATACGCGATGACGATTCGATGAACTCGCGTGCCCGTTCCGTGCTGAAGACCCTGAGCTCGGCGATTCGGGTCGGCTCCCCTATCGCATCCTTATCCGTCGGCCAGCGCCAGACCGTGGCCATAGCGCGCACGCTGCTCAATGACCCGCAGCTTATTCTGCTGGACGAACCGACCGCCGCACTGTCGGTGATGCAGTCGGCGGAAGTGCTCGCATATATCAAGCGACTGCGCTCCGAAGGCCGGTCCGTGGTGATGGTCTGCCACGATCTGCCAGATGTGTTCGCGGTATCCGACCGCATTGTCGTGATACGTCAGGGGCACGTCACCGGCGTGCATCGAACCGTCGAAACGTCCTATGAGGAGATTATCGCCGAAATCGCCGGCGTGACCACCGAACACGAGTATGAGGAAATCGCCGAGAACCCGAAATTCGATTCCATGGTCAGGCAGCGGAAACTCATCGACCGCACTATCAGCGCGGCAGTGAGCCATGGCACCGGCCATGACTCACCATTAGACTAACGCCCCGTTGCCGGAGCGGCATCGTCAGCGCAGAGCCAGGTTGGCGGCACCGATGAGGCCGGCGTCTTGGCCGGCGGTGGCGGCGACGATCTTGGCATGGCCGCGGTAGGCGCTGCCTTCCAGGAAACGCTGGTAGTTGTAGCGGGCCGGCTCCAGCAGAATGTCGCCGACGGCCACCACACCGCCGCCGATCACAAACAGGTCCGGATCGAGCACGGCGGAGACTGCGGCCATCGTGCGGCCAAGCCATTCGCCGATCTTGCCGAATGCGTACAGGCCGAGCACGTCGCCTTCCTGGGCGGCCTGGGAGACCATCGGGCCTTCCAGCTTGGAGATGTCGCCGCCACACAGCTCCATGAGACGCTTGGCATCCTGCGGACGACGGCGCACGGCGGACTTGGCGAAGTTCTCCAGCGAAGTGCCCGAGGTGTAGCGCTCGGCGCAGCCGCGCAGGCCGCAGCCGCAGTGGTCGCCGTCCGGGACCATCGGCAGGTGGCCGAGTTCGGCGGCCATGCCGAAGGAGCCGCGGTACAGCTGACCGTTGATCACGATGGCGCCGCCGAGGCCGGTGCCCACGGTCAGGGCGACCATGTTGGAGCTGCCCTGGCCGGCACCGTGCACGTATTCGCCCCAGCCGGCGCAGTTGGCGTCGTTCTCGACAACGACCGGCACGGCATGGTCGATCAGCGCGCCGACGTGCTCGGACAGGTCGTAGTTGATCCAGGCCGGGATGTTGGCGGAGAAGGTGAGCGTCTTGCGGTCGGCGCTCACGTTGCCGGCGGCGGAGATGCCGATGGCCTCGATATCGGTGTGTCCGGCGGCCACAGCCTCGCGGTACACCTCGGCGATGTGCTGGTTGATGGCGTCGGCATCCATCGGCGTGGGGACGCGCCAGCGCTGGATGATGCTATCGTTTTCATCGCAGACGGCGGCGGCGATCTTAGTTCCTCCGATATCAATGGCGAGCGTGGTCATGGCTTACTCCTTGAAGGCTTGTGTGGCGTACGAGACAGCGAAAATAGTAACGAGTTGCCATGACCTCCCATAGCGTATTTTTCATGATTTGTCATATCTCGCGCACGTTCTGCCAATGTGACCCTGCACACGTTTTTCACCATTTATAAGCACTGTTAACGCTAACGTTGTCATTCAATAGCAAACGTTGTCATTCAGACTATCGGCGTGTCGAGCAGAGCCCCAAGGCCAGCACGAAACCTTCGGTATTTCCATGCGATACGGCATCGGCATCGACTGAAACAGCTTCCATGCCAGAGTCGAATGGCCATCAAACGACTAAACACCAGACACACATTTTGGCCTATAACCCCATATTTCGCCCTACACCACGAAATACGGCAAAAGAACAAAAAAGCTCCTGACATTTGTCAGGAGCTTGGTGGCGACCCCGGCCGGACTTGAACCGGTGACCTCCGCCGTGACAGGGCGGCGCTCTAACCAACTGAGCTACGGGGCCATCTGTACCTCAATGAAGCACAAGAGGATATACTACAGCATCACTGGACCACGGCGCGCCGCCCGGCGCGTCGCGCCACGGCAATGTCAGGCCCATCCATTACCCCTCCAAGCCATAGCGACGCCCGCCATTCCAGCCCTTCCGATACCATGGTGGGCGGTGGTTTGGCGTGGATTCGATCGTTATGCGGACAGGGCGGCACAGGCCTGACGCGGCGCACCGCGATCCGTGATTCGGGGGCGTGCTCCGCGCTGCACACAGCGTATCCATCACAAACTAAAGACTAAAGAAACAGCGGAATTTCAACCCCTTTTTAAGGAGTAACTGCACAACATGGCAGAATTCGTATTTCAGATGATCAAGGCCCGCAAGTCTTACGGCGACCGCGTGATTCTCGATGACGTGACCCTGAGCTTCCTGCCCGGCGCAAAGATCGGCGTCGTGGGCCCGAACGGCATGGGTAAGTCCACCCTGCTCAAGATCATGGCCGGCCTGGAGACCGTGAGCAACGGCGAGGCCAGCCTGACCCCGGGCTTCACGGTCGGCATCCTGCAGCAGGAGCCGCCGCTGGACGACACCAAGACCGTGGGCGAGAACATCAAGATGGCGTTCGGCCCGATTGCCGAGAAGGTCGCCCGATTCAATGAAATCGGTGAGGAGATGGCCAATCCGGACGCCGACTTCGACGCCCTGATGGAAGAGATGGGCAAGCTGCAGACCGAGATCGACGCCGCCGACGGCTGGGACCTCGACTCCCAGCTCGAGCAGGCAATGGACGCCCTGCAGTGCCCGGACCCGGATACCCCGGTCAACGTGTGCTCCGGTGGCGAGCGCCGCCGTGTGGCCCTGTGCAAGCTGCTGCTTGAGGCCCCGGACCTGCTGCTGCTCGACGAGCCCACCAACCACCTGGACGCCGAGTCCATCCTGTGGCTGGAACAGTTCCTGCACCAGTACAAGGGCGCAGTCATCGCCGTCACCCACGATCGTTACTTCATGGACAATGTGGCCGAATGGATTTGCGAGGTCGACCGCGGCCACCTGTACCCGTACAAGGGCAACTACTCCACCTACTTGGAGACCAAGGCCAAGCGTCTGGAGATCCAGGGAGCCAAGGACGCCAAGCTCGCCAAGCGACTGAAGAACGAGCTCGACTGGGTGCGCTCCTCCCCCAAGGCCCGTCAGGCCAAGAACAAGGCCCGTCTGGAGCGTTACGACCAGATGGAAAACGAGGCACGCAACAACAAGAAGCTCGACTTCTCCGAGATTCAGATTCCGGCCGGCCCGCGCCTGGGTTCCACCGTGCTGGAAGCCAACCACATCCACAAGGCCTTCGGCGAGCGTGTGCTCATCGACGACCTGTCCTTCACGCTGCCGCGCAACGGCATCGTCGGCGTAATCGGCCCGAACGGCGTGGGTAAGTCCACGCTGTTCAAGACCATCGTGGGCCTGGAGCCGCTGACCAGCGGCGAGCTGAAGATCGGCGACACCGTCAAAATCAGCTACGTGGACCAGAACCGTGAGGGCCTGGATCCGAACAAGAACCTGTGGGAAGCCGTGTCCGGCGGCCTCGACTTCATCGAGGTGGCCGGTGTGGAGGTGCCGACCCGCGCCTATGTGGCCAGCTTCGGCTTCAAGGGCGCCGATCAGCAGAAGCTGACTGGTGTGCTGTCCGGTGGTGAGCGCAACCGTCTGAACCTGGCCCTGACCCTGAAGCAGGGCGGCAACCTGCTGCTGCTCGACGAGCCCACCAACGATCTGGACGTCGAGACCTTGGAATCCCTCGAAAACGCGCTGCTCGAATTCCCTGGCTGCGCTGTGGTGATTTCCCACGACCGTTGGTTCCTCGACCGTGTCGCCACGCATATCCTCGCGTGGGAAGGCGACGACGACAACCCGGCCAAGTGGTACTGGTTCGAAGGCAACTTCCAGGCCTACCAGGAGAACAAGGTGACACGCCTCGGCGAGGATGCGGCCCGCCCGCACCGCCTGCACAAGAAGCTTGTGCGCGGCTGAGATACGCCGGCATTAGTGCCACAACGCGCTTTATACGTCGAAAGCCGTCCCTCAGGGGCGGCTTTCCCCATAATTGCCCCATGGCTGCCCGCCCCGCATCCCATAAAATCCCACAGTCGCCTACGGCAACACACCGGCAGCGCAGCAGCAACGTAGCGGCAATGCGCCGCATAACCCACCGTTTACCTTCCAAACAGTCTCGTTACATTTCGCTCCCGGAACTCTTAACCCCCACCGGATAGACTGCCAACCATAGGTTGGAATACGATAACCGAATACTGAACACAGCAGAACAAGAATCGAGGAACGCCATGGCTCAGGCAACCACCGTAACTCCATTGGACCATCTGGTGAAGGTGCTGAAGTTGGGCGAGCCTTCCGCTTACCGCAATCACACATATATCAATGGCGAGAGTATGTACTTCCCCACCGGCCGCGTCTACGGTGGCCAGGTCATCGCCCAGTCGGTGATCGCCGCGTCCAAAACAGTGGGCCCTTCACGCCTGCCGCATTCGGTACATGGCTATTTCATTGCCGCCGGCGATATTCGTCAAGACCTGTTGTTTGACGTCGAGAACCTTCGCGACGGCCGCTCGTTCTCCGCTCGTCGGGTCAACGTCACCCAAGCCGAGGGGTCGATTCTCACGGCCATCGCCTCTTTCCAGGAGACCGGCCAAGAGGGTGTGGAATTTGCCGATCCGATGCCGGAAAACCTGCCCGATCCCGAAACGTTGACTTCCGCCAAAGAACTCATGCAGCCGTTCGCCGAGAAGTCGCCGTTCGCCAATTACTATGCCGAGAAATCGCCGTTCGATATCCGCCACGTGACGCCGACCGTGATGCTGCGCGCGGACAAGGATTCCGCCGAGCATGATTCCGGCAAGCAGATGGTGTGGATGAAGGCCGATGGCCACGTCGATGTGCCGCAGGTCATGCATCGTGCGATGCTGGCGCTTGGCTGCGATCAGGTGATGATGGAGCCGGTGCTGCGCCGCGCCGGACTGTCGATTTCCACACCGGGCATTTCCTATGCGTCCATCGACCATTCGATGTGGTGGTATCAGGATATCGATATCAACGAATGGCATTTGTATGTGCAGGATACGCCTATCGCCGCGCACGGACGCGGACTCGGCATTGCCAAAGTGTATGCGCAGAATGGCGACTTGGTGGCGGCCATCGCTCAGGAAGCTATGGTGCGCGTGCCGTAGGAATAGTCACCCCTACCGCTTGTAGGCTTGGGCTATGTCGCTACGGCGCTTGGCTTCCCTGATTTTCGGGTTTTCGGGGCCTTCGTTCGGCGGTAGCTGGCACAACCATTCGCCGATAATGCCGATGATCATGTCGGCGATGCACACCACGGCCGCAATTGCGCACTCGGTGACGGCGTGTGCATAGAAATCCGCCTCGATATGGCTCAAGCTCACCACAATCTGACCGCCATACCAGCCGGCGAGCGTTGCGCCCGCCAATCCCAGTGCCTTTGCCAACACCAGCGTATACACCGCGATAGTGGGATTGATGAAGCTATGCGGACGTTTCTTGGGGTCGGTATTCGCGTATTTATGCACTTGCAGGGCCAAGATCAGCACAATAACGCCCAGTACGGCCAGCAATCCGGGCACAATCCAAGGCGCACCAATCAGCGACAGTCCCGAGCTTTCGCCGTAGGAGGCCAGACCGATACCCGCCAACAGGCCCAACACGGCACCGATCACATACTGCCACCATGGTGTTCGCCGTGTTTTCATGTCCGGCCTCCTTATCGTTGCGTTGCTGTTTGCTGTTTGCGAACGGCCTTCGCGCTTTGGCCGTTCATCTTGATTTGTTTTTTCGTCATTGCCGTGCCTGGCTGCTCGAGGCCGGAGACTGGTCCGTCACCGTCTGGTTTCTAGCCTACCGTTCGTAACTGGTTCCGCCATCAGCTCAACTATTCGACAGTATCCAGTTGTCCGATAGCAATCCGACCTGTCCGGCATCCGGTGCCATGGCCAAAAGGAAGGCCACCGGGTCGCCGCCCAGAGAAGCATTCGGGTCCATATCCAGCCAAGGTGCCAATACCGACGCATGGTTACGGGCCGACGGCCAAGGAATGCTGCAGTTGGGCTCGTCGGAAGTCACGCCTTCCATGTCAACAAGGTCAAGGTCGACTGCCAGGTCATGAACGCTTTCGATGCTGCCCAATACGGCAATCAGGTCGGCGGGCGGCAACTTGGTTTCGATTTGGATGACCGCGCTCATCGCGTCCGGACTGTCGAAATGGCTGACATGGTAGAGCGGCGAGATGCCCTGTACCTGATTGCCAGGAACACTGTCGATGGAAACGATGGTTTCGCGGAACAGCCGTTCGGCATCCTGCGAGGTGGAATCCAGCGAAATAATCGCCTTGCGTGAGACGGGTTCCGACTCCGACGCTGATTCTTGCTTGACTGCATGCCCGCCGAGCATCCAGTCTTCGCTCTCGAGCTGCACGGCGTTACGGTCCGGCGCGGCGGCCAGCAAATCGGCTACAGGCCCCTCATGGGCTCCAGCAAGTTTGGCGTTCGGATTCAGCGCCGCCCAGGGAGCCAGCACAAATGCGCGCTGCCAAGCACGCGGATGAGGCAATGCCAGATCCGGATCCGCGCTGGTGATGCCATCAAAGTCGATAATGTCCAAGTCCAACGGCCTGGAATCCCAATGATTCTCACGAATTCGCCCATGGTTCGCTTCGATGTTTTGCAACGCGGCGAGCAATTCGTGGCTGCCCATTGTGGTTCCAAGCTCCACCACGGCGTTCAGGAAATCCGGCGTACCGTCAGCCATGCCCCACGCGGCCGTGCGGTAAAGCGGCGAAATACCGGTCACCTGTGTGCCAAGCAGCGCGTCAATCTCCCGAACGGCGGCTCGCAAGGTGGATTCCACCTCGCCCACATTGCCCCCCAAGGCCACCACCGCGTTATGGATGGCATGCTTTTCAGCAGTGCGTCCATTATCGGTGGCACGCACGCGCGAGATGGAGACCGATACATCTGCAAAAGCCACGACGATGGGCGCGTGAGGCTTGTGCACGGTGACGTCGATGGAGGCGACGGCCGGCGCATCGGCAAGAATCTTATCCGCGATACGTTGGGCCAGACGCTCGATCAGGTCCACATGAGGGCCTTCGATGACAGCCACGATATCCTTGGCCACGCGGCCGTAATCGATGGTGTCATTGAGATCGTCGGATTGGCCGGCGGCGGCCAGATCAAGGTGCAGGGTGACGTCCACGACGAAGGTTTGTGGCCGTTCGTGTTCAAAGGTGAGCACACCGTGGGTGCCGTTGGCATGTACGCCGGTAAGTGTGATGGTGTCCATTGGTAAGGCTTTCTGTTCAAATGCTCCCCCTCAGTCGCCTTCGGCGCCAGCTCCCCTCGCCCGAGGGGAGCCAAGACCTAGAAGCAACCAAAAACAGGGAGCCAGGGGAATCATGCGTATTCGCGCCAGGTGTTGCCGGCGATGACGGCGGCGCGGCTTTTGGCCACATCGTGTACGCGCACGGCCCATGCGCCGTGCTCGGCGGACAGGGCGGACAAGGCTGCGGTCACGTCATCGCGCTGGGCCATGGTCGGGCCATCAGCACCGGCAGTACCCGCCCCGGTAAGCATCGCCGAAATGAAGCGCTTGCGGGACTGGCCAATCAGCACCGGATATCCAGTGGCGCGGAAGGTCTCGAGCCCGGTCAGCAGCGGTAGGTTATGCTCGATGCCGGGCTTGGAGAAGCCCAGACCAGGATCGATGATAATGCGCTCAGGCTTTACGCCGGCGGCCAGCACGCCGTCGACTTGGCGCATGAGTTCGTCGTGCACGTCGGTCAATACGCCATGCTCGTATACGGAGGTGTCTTGATCGGGGTTCGCGCCCTTGGAGCCGACGAGCCAGCCGCGCCAATGCTGCACGATGTACAGGCAGTCGTGGTCGGCGACCACATGCGGCAGCTCGGCGTCCAGCGTACCGCCGGAAACATCGTTGATGATCTGTGCGCCCTCGCTCAGCGCGGCGGCGGCCACGGATGCGCGCGTGGTGTCGATGGACAGTACGGCACCGGCCGGAATCAACGTCTTGACGGCACCGGTGATACGGGCCAGTTCGTCGGCCTCGGACACGCGCTTGGCACCGGGGCGCGTGGATTCGGCGCCGATGTCGATGATATCCGCGCCGGCGGCCATCATGTCGCGCCCGTGCTGGGCCGCCTTGGCCGGGTCCAGCCACAGGCCGCCGTCCGAGGACGAGTCCTCGGTGATGTTGAGCACACCCATCACCATGGTGTGCGTGGCGTCATGCAACGCCTGCAAATCAGTCATAGGTCATCTCCCCTTCGTTGTTTTCCCTTCGCTCCCCTCAGTCACCTACGGCGACAGCTCCCCTCAGAGAGGGGGCCTAGGTTGCGTCACTTGTCAAGAATCAAGCTCATGGCTTCGGCTCGGGTGGCGGGGTTGCGTAGCAGACCGCGCACCGCAGAGGTCACCGTGCGGGCGGAAGACTTCTTGATGCCGCGCATCGACATGCACAGGTGCTCGCATTCGGTCACCACAATCACACCACGTGCGCCCGCATACTCGACCAGCGCGTCGGCGATCTGCTGGGTCAAACGCTCCTGCACCTGCGGCCGGCGAGCATACACCTCAACCAGTCGGGCGAGCTTGCTCAGCCCCATCACCCCATCCTTGGCGGGAATGTAGCCCACATGGGCCACGCCATGGAAAGGCAGCAGGTGATGCTCGCACACCGAATACAGTTCGATGTCCTTGACCAGCACCAGCTCGTCGGTATCCACGTCGAAGTGCTTCTCCAGCACATCGGCCGGCGAGGCCTGCAGGCCGGCGAACAGCTCGCGGCACGCGCGGGCGATACGGTCAGGCGTTTCCACCAGTCCCTCGCGCTCGGGATCCTCGCCAATCGACTTCAGGAACAGACGTACGGCCTCGCGCACGCCTTCCTCGTCGTATGTGCGTTTCTCCTGCTGGCAAGACTCTATATATTCGTTCATCTCATCTCTCCCTTGTCATTGTCCACAACGACGTCGGCCCGGCCTGCGTACGTGAGAAACCACATGAACAGGTCGGGCCGAATCGTCATCGTGTCTACTCTTCCGGCTTCATGCCGACCGAGCGCTTGAGGCTTTCGGGAATCTCCACCGGCGGCTTGTCCGAGTCGGGGCGGCGGTCGTTGGACAGCCACACCGGACGAACCGGAGCCTTCTTGATCGGCGCGAAGATCGCCGCAAGTTCCTTCTCGTTCAGGGTCTCCTTGACCAGCAGCTGGCGGACCAGCTCGTCAAGAATCTCGCGGTTGTCGTTGATGATGGTCCATGCCTCGGTGTGTGCGGTCTCCACCAGCTTCAACACTTCGTCATCGATTACCTCAGCGGTACGATCGGAGTACTTGCGCGGCTGCAGACCATCCATCACAGTGGTCTGATCGTCGTCGGAACCCCACTTGATGGCGCCGAGCTTATCGGAGAAGCCGTATTCGATCACCATCGTACGGGCGATGCTCGTAGCCTTCTCGATATCGTTCGAAGCACCGGTAGTCGGGTCGTGAAAGACGATTTCCTCGGCGGTGCGGCCACCCATCGCGTAGGCCATCTGGTCGAGCAGCTGGTTGCGCGACTGCGAGTAGCGGTCGGAGGTCGGCATGACGGCGGTGTAGCCGAGGGCGCGGCCTCGCGGCAGAATCGTCACCTTGGTCACCGGATCGGTGTTGTTCAAGGCGGCGGCCACCAGCGCATGGCCGCCCTCGTGGTATGCGGTGTTGCGCAGCTCTTCCAGAGCCATGCCCTTGGACTTGCGCTTCGGGCCGGCCTGAACGCGGTCGATGGCCTCGTCGATGGCGCGGTTGTCGATCAACTGGGCACCGGCACGGGCACACAGCAACGCGGCTTCGTTGAGCACGTTGGCCAAATCGGCACCGGTGAAGCCCGGCGTGCGCACGGCGACCATATGCAGGTCGACGTCCGGTACGAGCGGCTTGCCCTTGGCGTGCACCCTCAGAATTGCCTCACGGCCTTCCAGATCAGGGGCGGCCACGCCCACCTGACGGTCGAATCGACCCGGACGCAGCAAAGCGGGGTCAAGCACGTCGGGACGGTTGGTGGCGGCGATGATGATGAGGTTGGTGTCGTTGTCGAAACCGTCCATCTCGACGAGCAGCTGGTTCAGCGTCTGCTCGCGCTCGTCGTGGCCACCGCCCATACCGGAGCCACGCTTGCGACCCACGGCATCGATCTCATCGATGAAGATGATGGCGGGAGCGTTCTTCTTGGCCTCATCGAACAGGTCACGCACACGGGAGGCACCGAGACCGACGAACATCTCGACGAAGTCGGAGCCGGCCATCGAGTAGAACGGCACGCCGGCCTCACCTGCGATGGCTCGGGCCAGCAACGTCTTACCAGTGCCGGGAGGGCCGTACAGCAGCACGCCGCGCGGGATGCGCGCACCCAGCGCCTTGTACTTGGACGGGTCCTTGAGGAAGTCCTTGATTTCCTCGACTTCGGCCACGGCCTCGTCTTCACCGGCCACATCGGCGAACTTGGTGGTGGGGGTCTGGCCCTCGAGCAGCTTGCCGCTGTTCTTCTTGCCGCCCATGCCGAGCATGCCGCCGGCACCGCCCATGCGGCTCATCAGCCACCAGAACAAGGCGAGGATGATGACGAACGGCAGAATCGAGGTGATGAGGTAGCTCATCACACTGGTCTGCTCGATATTCGAGGTCCAGCCCTTTTCGAGATCGCCGTTCTCCACGGCCTTGGCCACCTGTGCGCCCTGGGCGAAAGTGTAGTAGAACTGCACGTTCTTGCCGTAGTTGGTCACCTTGCCGGTGTCGGCGTTCTTCTTGGTGTAGTCATTCTTCAGCTCAAGGCGGACGACCTGCTTGTTGTCCGTGATCTCGGCGTATGTGGCCTTGCCCTGATTGATCAGCGCGAAACCATCTTTAGTATCGATGGTTTTGGTGCCACCGCCGGCGAACATCTGGAACATCAGCACAACCATGACCACGAGCACGGCACCCCACAGCCAGGGGGACTGCCATATCGGGCGGTTCTCTTTGTTGCCTTTGCCATTGTTCCCGTTATTGCCACGGTTGAACGGGTTGGTGAACGGGTTGCCGTTGTTACGGTTGTTGTTCGGGTTCGGGTTATTGCCGTTACCCGGCCCTTGCGGGAAGCTCATGCTTGCACTCCTTGGTAGACGGACGGCTTGAGGACCGCGATCGAATCGAGGTTGCGGTAGCGTTCGTCAAAGTCGAGGCCGAAGCCGACGACAAACTCGTCCGGAATCTCATAGCCGGCGTACTTCACATCAACGTCCACCTCTCGGCGGGAAGGCTTGCTCAGCAAAGCGAAGACTTCCACGGAAGCGGCACCACGACGTTTCAGTTCTGCGACCAGCCACGCGAGCGTGCGTCCTGAATCAACAATATCCTCCACAATCAAAATGTGCCGTCCGCGAACATCGGCGGACAAATCCTGCCTGACTGTGACCTCACCGCTCGACACTGTGCCCGAGCCATAGCTCGACAGGCTCATGAAGTCGATCTGTACAGGAATGCTCATGGCCTGGGTGAACGCGACCAGCGTATTCACGGCCCCTTTCAGCACCGCGACGAGCAGCGGATTCTTATCGCGGTAATCCTCGCTCGCGAGAGCAGCCATCTCGTGGATCTTGGCATCAATCTGTTCTTTGCTGACCAGCTCGTGGTCAATATCTTCCTCAACGTCAGCGATTCGCATGCGCTCCATCTTGGCACACGCGAATGACGTGTTTCTTGCGATTGGCTGAATAACCTCTGGGAAGTGAGACGCCGCCTTGCCCATGCCAATCGACGACCAGCCGGTCGATGGCGGCAATCTGGGCAGCACTGGCGTTCACACCGGCTTGGCTCAGCGCGTGAGCGATGACCCGCAACCGAATCGCCTCTGGCTCACGTGCAATACGTTTGACGCTGATCATCAGGCCGATGCCATGGCTCGAATCGTTGGTATCGCCTGCCACACAGGCTCGTGGCGCATCGGTCGATACCGCTGCCGACGATGCCGGCCAATCAACTGCCGCAACCGCCTCCCCCATCACCTCGTCGGATCGCTGATCCAGATACTCCTTATCCATTCTGGCCAACCGTGCGCTTTCGGCGAAATGGCGGGTGACATTGAATCCAGCGAATCGTTCGATGGCCGGCAGCAGGTCGTGACGCACCCGCGAGCGCAACGGATAGTCGTTCGGCAACTCGCCGTCTACCGCATCGCCATTGGTGGGGTCATCCCAATATTCCACACCTAAGTCTTCACAGATGCCGGTGGTTTCGGCTCGAGTAAGGGTAAGCAGCGGCCGCGCAAAAGTCGCGCCACTGCGTGTGAAGACCTGCGGCATGCCAGCCAACGCATCCACGCCTCGACTGCGCAGCAGGCCAATCAATACGGTTTCCGCCTGATCGTCCATAGTGTGGGCCAACAGCACGGCAATGGCACCCGATTCATGCGCCGCGGCGCACAGCTCGTCATACCGGGCCTGCCGTGCGGCCGCTTCGAGGCCCTCGCCGCGCGCCTGTACGGTTGCGTTGCGCAAGATGACCGGGCCCAGTCCCAACGCGCGGCAACGATCCGCGGCCTCGCTGGCGACCCGTTCGGAGCCTGCCTGCAAGCCGTGATCCACAATCACGGCACCGCAACGCACGCCCATGGACGTGCATACGATATGGCTCACCGCAGCCAGTGCCATCGAATCGCGCCCGCCTGAACAGGCCACGAGCACGAGCGGCGCATCGGCGGCAACGGCATGGTCCCCATGCTGCGCGAATTCGGGAGCCTGCACATCGCATAGTTCCACGGCACTCAGCGTTGCGCGGACCGCGCCTACGGCCTTGCGCAATCGTGCGGAATATGCCATGTACTCACCACCTTTTTCTGGTTATAGGCACTCGTGCGTTTATGGACGTTTACGGCCTTTGTATCCCTTGATGGCCCTTGATGCCTCTTTTACAGCCCCGCGAGCTTGGTGATAAACGAGTCGATGGCGCTACGCGCGGCGGCATAATCCTCAGGATTGTTGACCACCACGGCAAACGACAACGCTCCCCCATTGGTGCGGGACACATTGCCGGCCATCGACGTAACCGTGCCGAGGCTGCCGGTTTTGACGCGCAGCAGACCAGCCACGGCATCATCCGTATACCGATCCTGCGCCGTGCCCACCAATCCCGCGATGGATAGACCTTCCGCACCAGCAGCACCGCTCTCGGTGGTCAGATTACGTTGTTGGACGGCCGCCAGCGTGCGTACGGTGAGCCGGGAGCCGGGAGACAGGCCGGAGCAATCGGCCATGGTCAGACCGGATGTGTCGAGACCGAGATCGTTCAGAGTGGATTTGACCGCTTCCGTGCCGCCTTCAGGACTGTTTGTCGCTGATTTCGCCAAGGCGGTGAGTCTGCCGAACTCCTCGGCCAGCGTATTGTCCGAATGCCGCAACGTGTATGCCATGATTTCGGACAGTGTTGCCGAACTCACCGAAGACAAAGGCGTTTCGCCGAATGGAGCGGTGTTTGCCGTCACGTCTCCGGTAACGGCCACGCCGTTCGATTGGAGCAGTTCGGCGAATTTCGTGGCCACGTCGCTGGCGGCGTGCTGGGACAGTTCCGGGTATCCGGCCGAATCATCGGGGTCGGCCGGCGCAGGCGTATCGGCGGTGTATTGGCGGCCTCCATCAATCGCCATTGATGAGACCGGCGTGAAGTAGACGGTGTAGTCGCTTAAGACTGCGCCGCCTTCCGACAGACCTGCCGGAATGCGTGAGTCGCCGAATAGGGTGTCGTCGTACTCGAGATTGACGGAAGTGATGCCTCGCTGGGCGAGCGCGGCCACGGTGGCCTTGGCCAAGGTGTTCAGACCGGCACGTCCGTTGGTATGGTTGGCGTCAGAATCGCCTGCAGACAGCAGCATGTCGCCATTGCCTTTGAGGGTCAACGTATTGGTGCCGTCATCGGATTGGGTGAGGAACACTTGGGTATCCAAGGTGGATGCCATATTCAGGGTGGATGAGGCGGCGAGCGCGGTCAGCGTTTTCAGTGTGGATGCAGGCTCGCGTGGAGTGTTCGACTCATGTTCGGCAGCGACGGTGCCTTGGGCGTCTTCAATGATCACCGACGTATCGTTTCCCACGCCTTGCGCGGACAGCAATTCGTTGACCAGCGCAGAAGCGGCCGTGGAATCAATGGCCTTGTTCGCGTTCAAGGTGCCGGCGACGGTGCCGCCTGATTTGGCGGTGGCTGGATCGGCAAAAACAGGTGCGGCGACGGGCTTCAACGTCAATAATCCGGGGGCCACGTCGGTGATGTCGGCGGCGCAGTACCCCGCGAACAGGGCGATGGTGGTCAGTGCGGAAATGATGACGGTCAGTGTTCGGCGATGCGATCGTTGGGTCCGCCGTTGCGCTTCACGCCGCTGACGGCGTGATACCGCTGTAGATACCATCGTGCTCCTTATGCCAAGGCGATCATTTCTGCAATGAGGCGAACGAGTCGAGTGCTGCCACAATCGAAAGCATTCGCGCATCCATCAGCTTACCGCCCAGCCATGTCCCGAGTGCCAGGATGCCGATGCCGTTGGCCAGTGCGACCGGAATAATCGCCAGCCATATGCCGCCTTCGGCTCCCGTCAGCAGCATGACCAGCGCCACGATGCCGGTGGGCAGCATCAGCAGCAGGCTGCCAAGCACGTAGACGAACGGGAAGAAGCCTTGGGCCATGGCGCGGCCTTGAGGCGCGGAGAACGGCTTGTCCATTGAGGCGACCGGGTACATCAGCACACAGGACGTGACTTCGGCCACGCCCAGGCCGCTCAAGGCGACGCCCATGCCCACGGCGAGGAAGATCAGGCCGGTGACGAGGTCATCGGGCTGCGCCCAGCGGCCGGTCAGTGCGCCGACCAGCACGATGCCGGCGAGATAGAGCAGCACCATGTAGACGACCATGATGCCGACGTAGACGCGCACGCGGCCGATTCTGTCGGTCCGGCCACGCACGCCGGCGATGACTTCCATGGTGAAGCCGCGGCCGTCATATGCGAGCCCGTTGCTTTCCACCACTGACATGAACCAGCCACACCAGATCAGCGACTGCCAGACGACCGCGCTGATGCCGTGCGCCTGGAAGGCGAAGATGATCAGGAACAGGACCGGCATGGCGAAGGTCATGGCTTGGCGGGGGTCTCGTTTGAGATAGGTGATCAGGCGTGCGGACACCGCGCCGGATGCCGAATCGGGCATCCATGCGAATGCGCCGATGCCTTTGGCGGTCTCGGACGGACTGTTTGCGCCGATGGTGAGCCGTTCATGCCTCAGACACCAAGTGCATACGGCGAAGCAGACGATCCATGTGACGGCAAGGATGGCGATGCGGGCGATCAGCACCGCCCAAGCTCCGGTAAGCGCGTCGAACGGCAGTTGGAAGGCCGCACCGAACGGCGTCCATGCGGCGATGGCGGTCGCCGCGCCCCAGGTCTCGGTGTTGAGGCTGAAGGCTATGCCGGAGTTGACCAGAATGTTCGGCAACTGGCAGATGATGACGAAAGTCAGCACGATGAAGATGTAGAACGCGCCTTTGCCGCGTTTGCTGGTCACCAGCGTGGTGGATAGGGCGATGACCAGTTTGGAGATGCTCATCATGGTGATGACGGCCAGCACTGCGGCGAGGAGGGAACTGATGATTACGGCTGGTCCCATATGCCGATAGGCCAGTGTCCAGAGCATCAGTGAGGCCACGCCAGTAAGGGAGGGGATGCCGGACAGGCCGGAAAGCAGCAAGCCGAATTGCAGGTTGCGGTCGGCGATGCCGTAGATCGCGAATTTGCGTGGGTTCATGGTGGAGCCTTCGCCAAGCATCATGAGCTGGATGAAGCCGATGAAGATGGTCATGGTCGCGCCGACCAGCACGACGACTATGTTGACGATGCCTCCGGGACCAAGGATGTTCAGCGGAAAGCCATCCGCGTTCACGGTGAAGGGCGGCAGTATGCCGATGAACCATGCGAGCACGCCGGTGCCGATGATGGTGCCGGCCGCGAGTACAGCGGAAAAGACATAGGCGACGGTCTGCCACGCCGATTTTCGCAGGGTGGCGAGCGTGAGCGTCCAGCGCAGGCGGACCAGGGTGATGGCGGTCTTGATCATTGGCGGGCCTCATCGGTGGGTGTGGCGGGCGTAGGCAGAATCGGCTGAATCGTCTGGGCCGAAGTTGGTGCTTGGGCTTGGGCCTGCCCGCCATCGAGCCACGCGAGATGGGCGGCTTCGTGGCGGCCACCGACTAGTTGCAGGAAGCGGTCTTCGAGTTCTTCGCCAGCAGCGACCTCGTCCACCGTGCCGGCCGCGCATACCAGACCGTCGTTGATTACGGCCACATGCGTACACATCTTTTCGACCAATGCCATCACGTGTGAGGAGATGATCACCGTGCCGCCAGTCTTCGCGTATTCGATGAGAATGTCTTTGAGGTTGGCGCTGGACACCGGGTCCACGGATTCAAACGGCTCGTCCAGGACCAGAATGCGCGGGCTATGAATCATCGCGGAGGCCAGGCAGATCTTCTTGGTCATGCCGGCCGAATAATCGGTGACCATCGTGTTGGCGGCCCCGGCCAAGTCGAAAGCATTGAGCAGGTCCTGGGCGCGACGCGTGGTCTCATCGCGGCTCATGCCGCGCAGCATGCCGGAGTAGACGAGCAATTGCAAACCGGTCAGTCGGTCGAAGATCTGGTCGGGCTGGGGCATGACGCCGATCATGCGCTTGGCCGTGTTCACGTCGTTCCACACGTCATGGCCCAAAATCATGGCGGTGCCGGCGTCCGGTACCAATAGACCGGTCACCATATTGAGCGTGGTGGTTTTGCCGGCGCCGTTGGGGCCTACAAGTCCATAGAACGAGCCGACCGGAATATCGAGCACGAGTCCGTTGACGGCGATCTTCCGGTCGAAGTGCTTGAACAGGCCACGAATGGACACCGCCGCATTCGGATTCGGCGGCCATGCTTGTGGCTGCGGTTGCGACGGCTGTGCAGGCGCGGGGGCGGCGGCTGGCATCATCGGCGGCTGAAATCCGACATTCCTTTGAGTATTGTCTAAGCTCATACATCCCCTCTACCCCACCAGTCAACCCTCAGCGAAGCAAACCCCCGGGTTGCTGTTGGATTGCCCCGCTGAGCAGCTCCGGACTAGCGGACTCGGTCAACCCTTATGCGCGATGGGCTTCCACTGGGCTTTGGCGAAGATGGCCTGGAAGGAGATCGGCACGTAGCTGAGTATGTAAATCGGGAAGCTGAGCACATAGGCGAGCAGCTCCTTGTTCGTGGCACCGATCTGGTCGCGCTCGACAATGATGGTCAATGCAGCCAATGCCATCAGGCCCAACACCGATATGATGATGCCGCTGGACCAATCGGCCAGCGATTGCAGCTGGCTCGGCCAACTCACGAAGCCACACGCGGCGAACAGCAAGCCCATCACCGCGCGAATCGCGCCCAACACGGTAAACGGACACAGCATCAATGTGAAGTCGATGCAGGAGAAATCACGTTCGCGAACCGCGCGTTTCAGCAATGCCGAGCCATAATAACGGAATACCTGCAGGAATCCCTTGCTCCAACGCAAACGCTGACGCCAACTTTGCGAGAAGGTAACCGGCTGCTCGTCGTAGAGGATCGCAGTACCGCAATAGCCGATGCGGTCGCCATGCAGAATCGAATCCATAGTGAATTCAAGATCTTCAGTGAGCAGATGGAACTTCCATCCCTTGTTCCGCTTCATCACCTCGCGGGAGAACATGAATCCCGTACCGCCCACATGGCAAGAGGAACCGAGAATCATACGCGAGTTAGACAGGAATCGCGATTCACGGATGAACCACAGCGCAGAACCAGAAGACACCCAGTTATCCGCCAGATTCACCGAATTACGGTAGCTGGTCAGAATCTTGAATCCGGAGCAGAACGCCTTGTTCATTTCCTCGAAGTAGTGCTTGTCCAGCTTGTTATCGGCATCGAACACGAAGTAGGCCTCATAATCATCGGCCACACCGATGTCGAGCATATGCCCCAACAGATACGTCAGCGCATATCCCTTGCCAACCAGCTCAAGATTGTGGCGTTCCACCACATGGCAGCCCAAAGACCGCACCACGTCGGCGGTGTTGTCGGTGCAGTTGTCGGCCACCAGCCAGATGTCGATGAGGTTGGACGGGTAGGTCTGATCGCGAATCGACCCAATAAGGTTGCCGATCACTTTTTCTTCGTTGCGCGCGGAGATCAGCACGGCATACCGGTTGGTCATCGGGGCGTCGGGGAAGCGCACGGGCTTGGCGAACAGGGACATCACGATGCACAGTCCCTGATATATCATGCCGGCACCGCCGACGATCATCAGAAGAATATCGAGTACGGAAAGCAGAGTCATCAGCGCCACCCTGCCCTAGGATTGCTGGAGGCAGATTGATCAGACTGCTTGGTTTGCTTGCGTTGCTCGGGCTGCTCAGACTGCTGCGTATCCGCGGCACCACGCTGCGGAATCGCCACGGTGGCGGAATCGTCCAAATCGGATTCTTTCGTCTCGTGTGGCGGAATCGCATAGATCTGTTCCTGCAGCAAACGCAGTTCCTCATTCATCGGCACACGGCTGGTGGACCCCTTGGCCGCACGCGGCATGTGCTCGCCGATCGGCTGCAGCACATGCTCGCCGAACGCTTCGGACGCCTCGACGATCTTGGACTTCTTCTCCGGAGTCGGATCGTTCATCAGTGGTGAGTCAATCAGCTCATAGCGCTTGGTGTACGCACGGAAGATGGCCTGCAGCGATGCGGTGACCGGCAGCGCCAGGAACGCGCCAAACGCGCCGAACAGCGAGCCGAACGCCAGCACCGCGAGGAAGGCGACGGCCGCGTTGATATCCATCGTGCGCTGCGAAATCCTCGGCGAGAGAATCAGGTTCTCGATCTGCTGGTAGACGATGATGAACACCAGCACCGCCACGGCGTACGTCCATCCGCGGTTGCCCCAAGCGAACAGCACCGGCAGCGCGCCGCCGATATAGGTGCCGACCGTGGGGATGAACTGGGACACCACGCCGCAGAACAGGGCCAACGGCAGCCAGTAGGGCACATGCAGAATCTCTAAGAAGATGGCAGTGCAGGTGGCGTTGATCAACGCCAGAATCGAACGGGAGAACAGGAAGGACGAAATCTGGCCTTGGGCCACGGTCCACACCAGCAGGAATCGGCGCTGCGTGTTGGGGGCCAGCCACTGGCAGAAGGAGCGGCGCAGTTTGGGGCCGGCGGCGGAGATGTAATACGTGGTCATGACCACGGTCATGAGGTTCAGCAGGAAGGAGAACAGGCCGCCCACCGTACTCATGGCGGTACCGGCAAAATCGGTGACCCACGAGGTCTGGATATTGTTGAAGATTTCCATGCCGAGATTGCTGATTTCCGGCATCTTGAACGTGGCATACTGGTCCACGAACTCACGAATCTGCTCATACATGGCCGGCAAACCGCGGACCATGGCAATCATCTGCTGTACGAACATGTTGCCAAATAGCGTGAGCAGCACACCCACGACCACGGCCACGCCCACCAAGCTGACGGCGGAAGCCACGCCACGCTTCCAGCCATGAGCCACCAGCGCCACCACCAACGGTTCGACGGCCAGCGCCAGGAACAGCGAGATGATGATGTCGAGCACTAGATAGGAGATGTCGCCCCACGAGCGCCAGCAGAACATGAATACGATGACGGCAAGGGCCACATACAGCAGCGCGCGGCCGAACCATTCCGGTGGCCTACGGGAATCTCCCTTGGCGGGGAACAAAGTACCAAAGTCGATACGATTCTCGTCGTCCGGGTCTGCCCCGGCCTCTGCGGCACCGGTTCTCAACGTGTCGGTGCTGTTTACGTTTCGCACGCGTTCGCTCATGGCTCCCCATTGTAGCGAGGGGTTTGAAGCTCGGATACGCCGGCGGCGTACACCCGCTTTTCTATTGTTGATGTTATGCTCAACGTTTCGATCATCATCCCAGCGTGGAACGAAGCCGAACGCATCCGCGACTGCCTGCTGAACGCCACCCGTCAGACCATCATGCCGCATGAGGTGCTGGTGGTGGACAATCGTTCTACGGACAACACCTGTGCGGTTGTCGAACAGTTCATTGCCGAACATCCTGAGGCCCCGGTCAAACTGTTGCACCAGAACGATGAACAGGGGCTGATTCCCACCCGCAACTTTGGCCTGAACGCCGCGACCGGCGATGTGCTGGGCCGTTTTGACGCCGACTGTATGATCCGGCCTGACTGGGTGGAGGTGGTCTCCGGCATCTTCACCGAAGACCCGGCCGCGATGGGTGCCACTGGTCCGGTGATGTATTACGACATGCCCTCACGCCATTTCGGGTTGAAAGGCGACAATTCCTTACGCAAGCGAATCTACCGTGCCGATGGCGGCCAGCCGCTGCTGTTCGGCTCGAATATGGCCTTGCGCGCTTCGGCCTGGCATCAGATTGTGAATGAGGTCTGCCGGGATAAGGCCGATGTGATGCATGAGGATATCGATATTTCCCTGCATCTGATGGGCAAGGATCTGAAAACCGTGTACTCGCCGCGCATGATCGCCGCGATGAGTGCGCGACGGATGGATACGTCGTTGAGTTCGTTCCTGAGCTACATGCGACGTTTTAAGAATACGTTTGATGCGCATCCGCAACATACGCGCACGCATAAGCCGGAGGTGTTGTTCACCGCCATGTATCCGGCGATGCATATGTTCTACCCGGTGTGGCAGAAAGTGCTGAATTCCGCGGATATCAATCCGGCTGAAGCCGCGTGGATCAACGAGCAGATGGAACTGGCGGAGGCGCAAGGCAAGCAGCTGTACGACGAGACCCCCACCGACGAAGTCTACGACGAAAAGCACGAAAAGTAGCTAGATATACGAGCCCCCTCTGCTTATGCAAGCTCCCTCTGATAAGGGAGCTGTCGAATGAAGTGAGACTGAGGAAGAGACTGCGACGCAGTCGCTAAAACATTGAATCGGACGCAGGCCGATACCTATTATTCAGCGGCTACGCCGCAACTTCTCTCCCTCAGTCAGCTACGCTGACAGCTCCCTCATCAGAGGGAGCTAATGTTTACTGTCATTGACTGATCACATCAGCGACTTGTAAATCGCGAGGATGTCCTCTTCGGTTGCCTGACGCGGGTTGCCGGGGGTGCACACGTCGTTGAAGGCATCGTGAGCCAGCGGCTCAAGGTCGGCCTCGGTGGCGCCCACTTCGGAAATCGTGGTCGGGTTCTTCAGATCCACGGTCAGCTTGTGGACGGCCTGCACGGCCTCTTCGCGCACCTTCTCCAGGTCGCCGGTGTAGGCGTCCTCAACACCGAACGCATCGGCGATGTCGCGGTACTTCTCACCGGTGAAGTCCTTGTTGTATTCCATGACCGGGGCCAGCAGAATACCGTTGGCCACACCGTGGGCCACGCCCAGACGGCCGCCCAGCGGGTGAGCCATGCCGTGCACCAGACCGAGGCCCACGTTGGAGTAGGCCATACCGGTGATGTAGGACGCGTAGGCCATCTGCTCGCCGGCCGGAATGTCGCCGTCGGCGGACTTGGCCAGGTTCTTGGCAATCATGCGGATGGTCTGCATGGACAGGCAGTCGGACAGGCTCCAGGCACCCGGGGTAATGTAACCCTCGATGGCGTGGGTCAGGGCGTCAAGTCCGGTGGCGACCTTCAGGCCGCGCGGCATCGAGTCGGTCAGATCCGGGTCCACGAAAGCGACGATCGGGATGTCGTGCGGGTCGACAGCCACGAACTTGCGCTTGTTGGCCGTGTCGGTGACCACGTAGTTGATGGTCGTCTCCGAGGCGGTGCCGGCGGTGGTCGGCACGCCGAAGATCGGGACGGACGGGTTCTTGGTATCCGCGACGCCTTCCAGAGAAAGCACGTCGGCGAACTCCGGGTTGGCGGTGATGATGCCGATGCCCTTGCAGGTGTCTTGCGGGGAGCCACCGCCCAGGCCGATCAGGAAGTCCGCACCGGACTCGGCGAACTTGGCGACGCCGTCCTTGATGCACTCGACCGGCGGGTTCGGCTTGACGTTGGAGAACACCTCGTACGGCAGGCCGGCCTCATCCAGAACCTTGGTGACCTTCTCGGCGGTGCCGGTCTCCAGCAGCACCGGGTCGGTGACGATAAATGCCTTGGTGAAGCCGTGCTGCTTGGCGACGGCCGGAATCTCCTTGATCGCGCCACGTCCGAAGTATGCAGTCTGGTTGAAAATCATGCGGTACACCATAGGGGCTCTCCTTTTGAGCTAGTGTCTTAACTGGTGGTCCACTCTGTCTTTGAGTGGTCCAACGGTTCCCCAGTCTACTCCGCGCATGAGCATTCACCTGAAAACACGCTGAAAGAACAACACTGAAAATAATGGCAAGAAATGGCGGAATTCCGCACTTGTCGAATTATTGTCCATTGACCAAACCAGTTCCATCGCCCGAAATCTCAACGATAAGACCATTTTCCGGAGTCATCTGACGCTCTCCGAGAAACTCGTCTCTCATCCGCTTACTTCGCGCGTAGCGCAATCAATATGCGAGATGCCTAATTCCATTCGTGCTTCATCAGCCGAACGCGAACTGGTTCACCAGATGGTGTATTCAACGGTTTCAGTCTCCTGAAGAGGACTAAGATACCTCGACAGTTGGGGTGATCATCATAAGAGAATGAGGTAGATAATGGCAAATGGCAAGGCTATGACGGTCGGCGAGATGGCGTCCCTGTTTCTCGACGCCGCCACTCCCGTTCGTATCGACGCTTTCGACGGCTCGCATTTCGGCCCGGCAGACGCGGATTTGAAGGTCAAAATCGCCACGCCGAACTGCATGTACCAGCTACTCGCGCACCCGAATGAAATCGGCATCGTGCGCTCATACATTCTGGGCGATTTCGACGTGGACGGCATTGACTACGCCGACCCGTATCCGGCGATGCGCAAGCTGGTGTCGCTGTCCAAATACGTTCGCCCACTCACTCCCACATCAATTGCCCGCGTATCTGCCGGCATCCTGAGCCATGGCTTCAAGAAGCCGCCGGTGCCCGCCACCGAGGGCCCGAGCAAGTTCGCCCGTATCAAGCGTGGCCTGATGCCGCACACCGAAAAGGCCGATTCGGAAACCGTCAGCTTCCACTACGACATGTCCAACGAGTTCTACGCCGACTTCCTTGGATCCTCCATGACCTACACTTGCGCGGTATTCGACAACGAACACATGAGCCTTGAAGACGCACAGGCCAACAAACTGCGCCTGATTCTCGACAAACTGGACTTGCAGCCCGGCCAGCGCTTACTGGACATCGGCTGCGGCTGGGGTTCGATGGTCATCACCGCCGCCCGTCGCGGCATCAAGGCGCTCGGCGTCACCCTTTCCAAGGAACAGGCCGCGTACGCCAACGAATGGATCGCCCGTGAAGGGCTGCAGGATCTGGCCGAAGTGCGTGTGCAGGACTACCGCGAGGTGCCTGAGCACGACTTCGACGGTATCTGCTCGATCGGCATGATGGAGCACGTAGGCGTCAAGAACTACCAGAGCTACTTCGAAGAGATGTTCCGCCTTCTGAAGCCGATGGGCCGACTGCTGAACCACCAGATCACCATCAGCCATGACAAGCCTCACGGCAAGCCCGGTACCGACGAATTCCTCGACCGTTACATCTTCCCGGACGGTGATCTCGGCGCGCCCGGCTTCATCGAATCGTGCATCCATGACGCCGGCTTCAACGTGGTGCATCAGGAGAACCTGCGCCAGCACTACGCGCTCACCCTGCATCACTGGAACCAGAACCTCTCCGAGCATTGGGACGACGCGGTCAAGCAGGTCGGCTTTGAACGCGCCAAGGTATGGGGTATGTACATGGCCGCCTGCGCTCTGAACTTCGAGCTCGACGGCATCCAGATTCACCAGTTCTTGGCCGTCAAGCCGGATCGCGTGGCCCACCCGGACGGCAAGTGGTACCCCCTGCGCCAATGGTGGCAGGCCTGATTCCTTTTTGTGGGACGGCACGCGGTTTTTACCATTGTTCATCTGCCGTCCCACACGATTCTCTTCGCACGCGCATTTCGCGGGTGCTTTTTCTGCAATACTGACTCTATGAGCGCCACAGCCCCGAACTACAACCACACTGTCACCGCCTGCTTCGTGGGATACATCACTCAGGCGGTAATCAATAACTTCATGCCGTTGCTGTTCGTCACGTTCGCGGCGACACTCGGCATCGACATGGCGCGGCTTTCCGCCCTCATCACCGTCAACTTCGTCACCCAACTGGTCGTGGACGTGCTGGCCGGCAAGTTCGTGGACCGCATCGGATACAAGCCGTGCATTATCGCCGCCCACCTGGCCGCCCTTGCCGGACTGCTGGCGTTGGGCTTGCTCCCCACCCGCGTGCCGGACCCGTATCTCGCGATTCTGGCGGCGATTTTCCTCTACGCGCTCGGCGGCGGACTCATCGAGGTCATGGTCTCCCCCATCGTCGAGGCCTGCCCGAGCGAACACAAGGCCAAGGCGATGAGCCTGCTGCACTCCTTCTACTGCTGGGGCCAGCTCGGCACCGTGGCCATCTCCACGCTGTTTCTGTTTGCGTTCGGCACCGGCTCATGGCCGGTTCTCGCTTGCTTGTGGGCGATTGTGCCTGCCATCGGCATCGCGATGTTCGCTGGCGCTCCCATGCCGCGCATTGTGCCGGAAGGCACGGCGACCATGCGGTTCGCCGACTTGTCGAAGAAGCCGGTGTTCTACCTGATGTTCCTTATGATGCTGTGCGCGGGCGCGGCCGAACAGGGCATGAGCCAGTGGGCCAGCGCGTTCGCCGAGTCCGGTCTGGGCGTGACCAAGGTGATTGGCGACTTGGCGGGACCTGCCGCATTCGCCCTGATGATGGGCCTGTCCCGCACGATTTACGGAGTGCTGGGGCATCGACTGGATCTCACGGCATTCATTGTCAGCAGTTCCGTACTGTGCGTGGCCATGTATCTGACCGCAGCCCTAACCACGGCACCGGTACTGGGTCTGCTTGCCTGTGCGCTCACCGGTTTTTCAGTGGGTATTATGTGGCCCGGAACGTTCTCGATGGCTGCAGACGCCATGCCCGGTGGCGGTACGCTGATGTTCGCGCTACTAGCCGTGGCCGGCGACCTCGGATGCGCCGGCGGCCCTGCCGTAGTGGGACTGGTGGCCTCTGCCAATGGCGACAGTCTTAAGACCGGGTTGCTGTTCGGATCGATGTTCGCATTGGTGCTGTTGGCGTGCGTAGTTGCGGCGAGGAAGACAGTTGTTGGCGAACGCGAGCCTTTGCATTGACCGGCCAGCCCGCCATTTTGGCCTATAACCCCCGCCGGAGTAGGTACGCGACGGATATACAAAAGCCCCGCACAAGGCGGGGCTTCATTATGGTGGCTCCGAACGGCGTCGATCCGTTGACCTAGCGATTTTCAGTCGCTCGCTCTACCAACTGAGCTACAGAGCCATGAACAGTCAAAAACCCGGATAATCCGGGCTTCATAACCATTCCAGCGACCCCGGCCGGACTTGAACCGGTGACCTCCGCCGTGACAGGGCGGCGCTCTAACCAACTGAGCTACGGGGCCATTGTTCTCACTTGCGTGAGGCAACAGATGTATATATTACTGAAATTCGCCAGTCATGCAAACTTCGGCGTGTTCCGCATAATTTCAAGGTTTTTGCTATCACCAGCACGCGAACACGTCTGTCACAAACATCCACAAAACGACGAAGGGCGCGACCGGAACCCCGGCCACGCCCTTATGGACGGAAACGCTTCGCGGCATCCACCGCAAAGTGACCGTCAATCTCAGTCAGCCTGCTTCCAGGTGTCGACGTCGATGTGGTGTTCGGGGTTGGCCTGCCAGGCATCCCACGCGGACTTGACGATGTCTTCCACGTCGTACTTGGCATGCCAGCCCATCTCCTCGTTGATGCGCTTCGGGGAGCCGATCAGGTGCGGCGGGTCGCCGGCGCGGCGGGCCATGACAGCCTCGGTGAACGGCAGACCGGTGACCTTCTTGACTTCGTCGACGATCTGGCGCACGGAGGTGCCTTCGCCGGTGCCGACGTTGAAGGCGTCGTACTTGCGCTCGTCACGGTCGAGGTACTTGAGGGCGGCGATGTGGGCGTCGGCCAAGTCGGAGACGTGGATGTAGTCGCGCACGCAGGTGCCGTCCGGAGTCGGGTAGTCGTCGCCGAAGATGGCGGGAGCCTTGCCCTGCTTGAGGCGATTGAACAGCATCGGGATGAGGTTCAGGATGGCCGGATCCTCAAGCTCCACCGGACCGCAGCCGGCCACGTTGAAGTAGCGCAGCGCGCAGAAGCGGATGCCGAACGGCTGCTCGCAGGCGCGTGCCATCCACTCGCCGAACAGCTTGGTCTGGCCGTAGGGGTTGATCGGCAGCATCGGGACGACGTCCTCAGGCACCACATCGACCGGCGGCACACCATAGGTGGCGGCGGAAGAGGAGAAGACGAGCTTCTTGGCGTTCTTGGACTGGGTCATGCCGGTGAGCACGTTGAGCATGCCGTTGATGTTCTGCTGGTAGTACCACAGCGGCTTCTCCACGGATTCGCCGACCTGCTTGCGAGCGGCAAAGTGGATCACGGAGTCGACGCCTTCGGCATCGAGGATTTCGGCCAAACGCTCACCGGCGCCCGGGGCGGCGATATCCATGCCGTACAGGCGGGAGTCTTCGATGCGAGTGGGCTTGCCGTAGCTCAGATCGTCGACGACAACGACCTTTTCGCCGGCCTGATGGAGTGCGTGAACGACATGAGCGCCGATGTAGCCGCAGCCGCCGGTGACGAGAACTGTCATAGTTGACCTTTCCTTGTGCGGGTTGCAAGTGTCGGCCGTGGGGAGTTCAGCGGCTGTTCACTTTTGGTCCGCTTTGTTACCTTTTGAAACAATTTGAGTATATCACACGAACATAATCGCACAAAACGGTGGTGTCGTCCGGCAATATCTGCATTCATTAGGTCGATTTGGCGTTCATTAGGTAGGTCGGCCCGGAGCCGGCCCGCACGGACACCGGGTAAACGGCTTGATATGGTGGTTGGTATCGCACACCACCTACCTAATGAACGCCAAATCGACCTAATGAATGAACAGCGGTGCGGCGCACAAGGAAAATCCGAGGAATATATGACCAATCCCGAATCCACAGCAATCGATCCCGTCGCCGCGATGGGCACAGACCACACCGAGGCACCGGCGCACCCCCTGCACAAGGTGCTCTCCTTCGTACGCCGCTCCGGACGTTTGGACGATCGCCTGCAGCGCGCCTGGGACAACTATGCCGACACATATCTGTTGGATATTGCGGCCGGCAACCTGCTGGACGTGCGCGAAGGCGTCACGCTCGACCGCGCGTTCGTGGAGTCCGCATGGGGCAACGACAATCCGCTCATTGTGGAAATCGGCACCGGGCAGGGAGAAAACGTGGCGGCAGCAGCCGCAGCCCGCCCGGAGACGAACTTCCTTGCCCTAGAGGTCTATGACCCCGGCGTGGCCCACACGCTGCTGCTCGCCGGCAAGCAGGGGCTGACCAACATTCGCGTGGCCCAGGTCAATGCGCCCGAGCTGTTCAAGGTGACCGCGGCCGGCACCGTGGCCGAGGTATGGACCTTCTTCCCCGACCCTTGGCCCAAGAAGAAGCACCACAAGCGCCGCATCGTGCAGAAGGCCATGGCCGGCGACATCCATCGCGCGCTGGTCACAGACGGCGTCTGGCGTATCGCCACCGACATCGAGGACTATGCCCTGCACGTGCACGAGGTGATGGACGGCCTCGATGGCTGGAAGAACCTGGGCAGCATAACCGTCAGCCTCCCGCTGGAGCACGTGGGCAAGGGCAACGCCGATCTGGCCGCCGACATGCCGCACGCCGACTTCACCGAATCCGAGCGATTCGAGGGCCGCGTGCTCACCAACTTCGAAAAGAAGGGCCTGGCCGCCGGCCGCGTGATTCACGACTTTACCTATCAGGCCGTTACCTTGAACTAATCACGACACGCCGAAATGCCGTCGATTTGCATAACCGAACAACCTCCCGTAAAGTAATTCGAGTTGTTCGCCCCCATCGTCTAACGGTTAGGACACCAGACTTTCAATCTGACAACGAGAGTTCGACTCTCTCTGGGGGTACTTCACTAAAGACCCCGGTCATAGCGACCGAGGTCTTTTCGTATTCGCGGGACCAGGTCTGAAAGCATTCGGCCCGCTTGATATGTGCTCATGGTTTCATCTCAGCACGTGTTCGCGCCCGCCACAAGGACTATCCCACCATAGACGATGTGACATCCTCCACACTGTGACTTCGCGCACAGGGTCCCGACGCCACCCTCACCCCGTTTATCGACACCATGCGTGTATAACCGCTATGGCATCATCGGCGAACATCGGCCGGCAGACCAGTTGCACAAGGAGAACATCATCCACATGGCAGACACCGCCAACACCAACACCAACGCCTGGCTGCCGGCGCTCAAAGCAGCGTTTCCGCTGACCATACCGATTTGCCTGGGGTTCCTGTTTCTCGGCGCCTCGTATGGCATTCTCATGGGCACCAAAGGCTTCTCCTTCGTATGGCCGATGTGCATGAGCGCGTTCATCTTCGCCGGTTCAATGGAATTCGTCACGGTGAATCTGCTGCTCTCCGCGTTCAACCCGCTCGCCGGCTTTCTGCTGGCCCTGATGGTCAACGCCCGTCACCTGTTTTATGGACTATCCATGCTCGGCAAATTCAAAGGGCTCGGCTGGAAGCGCCCATACCTGATTTTCGGTATGTGCGACGAGACTTTTGCCATCAACTCCACCGCGAAAATCCCCGCCGGCATCGACCGTGGCTGGTTCTACTTCTGGGTTACGCTGTGCAATCAGCTGTATTGGGTGACCGGCGCCACACTGGGCGGGCTGATCGGCGCGCATCTGCCGTTCAATACCGACGGTCTTGATTTCGTACTGACCGCGCTGTTTCTGGTGATCTTCCTCGATCAGTGGCTCGACGGCAAGCATCGCGAGCGACTGTCCGCCGTCATCGGTGTGCTGACATCACTGGCCTGCCTGCTGATATTCGGGGCCAATGATTTCATGATTCCCTCAATGATCGCCATGCTGATACTGTTCGTCGCGCTACGCCCGCATCTGGACGTGTTGCGGCCGGCCGCCGACGCCCCGGAAGCCACGGCAAACCATGCCATGAGCCACGCAGCGGACCAGCAGAAGGAAGGACAGACGCGATGACGATGACCATCTGGCAAGGCGCAATCACTATCGTGACGGTGGTGCTGGGCACGATGTGCACCCGTTTTCTGCCGTTTCTGGTGTTTCCCGAGTCCAAGCAGCCGCCGCGCATCATCGAGTATTTCGGCCAGGTCCTGCCCTATGCGATGACCGGTCTACTGGTGGTATACGCACTGCGCAACACCCCGATTCTGACCGGTTCACACGGCCTTCCGGAACTCATCGCCTGCACCGTCATCGTGCTGCTGCACGTATGGAAACGCAATATGCTGCTTTCAATCGCCGGCGGCACAATTGTATATATGTTGCTGGTGCAACTGGTGTTCTGAGGCACCCGACTCGTTAGTCTCTCCCTCCGCTTCGCTATGCTCAGCACCTCCCTTACAGAGGGAGGTAATCTTCTGTACCTTCCTCTGACGAGGGAGGCGGCACCGCGAAGCGGTGACGGAGGTAGAGACCCGCAGTCGTAAGACTGCGAAACACACAGCATCGGCCACAGGCCGATTCCTACAGCTGCTTCGCCACCCAATCGACGATGTACGGGGCGACTTCCTCAATCTGGTCGATGGCGACCTCGAACTCGTGCTTGCCGCCGTACCACGGGTCCACCAGATCGATCTGATCTTCGCGGCCGGGCTTCGGCTTGGGCAGATTCGGGTCGAAGCTGCGGTACATGTGCACTTCGGCGCGCTTGCCGGCCGGCAGCATGCGCAGCAGGGCGCGCATGTGGGAGGCGGTCATCGGCAGGAACAGGTCGGTACGGTCGATTTCCTCACGCGAGATGCGGTGTGCGAAGTGGTCACGCGGAATCTCATCACCATAGCCACGTTCGCGTAGCACGCGCACGGCACGCGGGTCGATCGGGTGGCTCCACTCCTCGTCGGACACACCGCTGGATTCCACGTTCACCTGGTCGCCAAGACCGCGCTCATTAAAGAAGTGACGCAGAATGATCTCACCCATAGGCGAACGGCAGATATTGCCGGTGCAGACGGTCATTACGGTGTAGGGCTGGGTATTGCTCATAGCTTTGAATCAATCCTCAATCGGGCTTCACCGGGCCGCACACGGCCCGACTGTATTGTTGGGGTCGAATGAATATGAATCCGGCTCATGCCGCTATAAAGGGCATAAGCCGGATTCGCATGCTTACTTGGTTTTGGCCAAGATACGGAAACGATAGGAATCGATGCCGGACTCCTCCTTGGCGGGCGTATGCCACTCGCCCACTTCGGCTTCCCGCCACATCCCGGCCTCGACCAGCGACGCCATATCGGGCGCGTAGCTGTCGGCATCCACGGTGGCGGCCAGATCAGTCACATAGGCTTTGTCCGCGAACGGCAAAGCCTTGGCGAACAACTGGGCGCCGCCGATGATCCAAATCTCCGAACGGTCCAGACCGTCGTCCGGAATCGCCTCCTGACGGGCCATATCGAGCGCGTCGTCAAGACTGGTGACCACAGTGGCCCCCGGCGCACGGTACATCGGATCGTGGGAAACGACGATGTTGTCGCGGTTGGGCAGCGGCCGGTACTTGCCCCCCAGCGATTCCCAGGTCTTACGACCCATAATCACCGGATGGGAGACGGTCAGCTCCTTGAAATGCTTCATATCCTCGGCACAGTGCCAAGGCATGCCACCATTGAGGCCGATGGCACCGGCGCGACCTTCCTTGTCACGGGCTTCGGCCCAGATAAGATTCACCGAGAAGGTCTTGGGATAATCGTCACCCCAGTCTTCTTCAGTGGCAGACAGCCCGGCAGATCCGGGCTCGGGTTCGTGATAGCCGCTACGGCTACTGTCATGCTCCATTTCGCTTACTCCTCCTGGATTGCGGAACTGGGCCTTAGTGTAGTGGACAGCGAAGACTCGGGGGCCGTCACCTTCACAGTATTCGCTGTCCACGAAACGGTAATCAGCATCAGACCGCAACAGGTGCCTTAATAGTGGGGTGATGCTGGTAGCCGACGACCTTGAAGTCCTCATACTGGTAGTCGAACAGGGAATCGGCCTTACGGATCTCGATGGTCGGGTACGGGTAGGGCTTGCGGCCCAGCTGCTCAAGGAACTGGTCGACGTGGTTGTCATAAACATGGCAGTCGCCGCCGGTCCAGACGAATTCGCCCGGCTTGAGCCCGGCCTGCTGCGCCATCATCATGGTGAGCAGCGAGTAGGAGGCGATATTGAACGGCACGCCGAGGAACATGTCGCAGGAACGCTGGTACAGCTGGCAGCTTAGCTTGCCGTCGGCCACGTAGAACTGGAAGAGCGCGTGGCAGGGCGGCAACGCCATCTTCTCCACCTCGGCCGGATTCCACGCGGAGACGATCATGCGGCGCGAATCCGGATGATGCTTGATGAGGTCGAGCACATTGGAGATCTGGTCGATGGTGCGATTCGGGTCCTCGGGGGTCGGCGCGGGCCAGGAACGCCACTGCACGCCATAGACCGGGCCCAGATCGCCGTTCTCGTCCGCCCACTCATCCCAAATATGCACGTTGTGCTCCAGCAGCCAGTTGATGTTGGAGGAACCCTTCAAAAACCACAGCAGCTCATAGGCCAGGCCTTTGAAGAACACGGTCTTGGTGGTCAGCAACGGGAAGTACTTCGACAGGTCAAAGCGCATCTGCTGGCCGAACAGGGAAATCGTGCCGGTGCCGGTGCGATCGGACTTCAGCGTGCCTTCGGTCAGGATCTTGCGCACCAGGTCCTCATAGGGCATCGGAATGTCCGTTTCGGGACGTGCGGGGATACGGGAGCGAATATCTGCGAGTTGTTCTTCGGTCAAAGCCATGTGCACCAGTGTAGCTTAGGGGCATAATAGAGAAGTCCACTGATGCGGGAGAGCGGCCAGGTGCCGCGCTCCCCCCGCTGGCATGGCGATGGGCCAGATCGCCGGCGGCTGAAAATAAAGGAGCAGCTATGGGTAAGCGACTGTGGGTTGAGCGTAACAAGGACGGTTCGTGGGATGCGTTCAGCGACGATGGCGCACACATTAAGTTCGGCAAGGATCGTGGCCAGTTCACGCCGGGCGATCTGATGAAGGTCGCGCTGGCCGGTTGCGCCGCGCTGTCCAGCCAGTTCGCCATCGAACATACGCTGGGTGAGGGCAAGGGTGCCAAGATTGTGGTGGATGGCACGTACGACCCGGAAAATGACGCCTACACCGGTTTCGAGGAGCAGGTGGTGATTGATGCTTCCGACGCCGGTCTGTCCGAGGAGGATGCCGACAAGCTCAAGGAGCGCGTCACCCGCCATATCGACAAGGGTTGCACGGTCAAGCACACCTACGTGCAGGAGACCCCGGTGCGCATGAACGTCACCGTCAAGCACTGAGACGGGATATAAATCGAAGAGGCTCCCTGGCGGGAGCCTCTTTCCGTATATTCGGACTTTACTGGCGATCGGGATCGATGGTCTTTTCGATCTGCTGGGCGACTTCAGGCTCGGCTGCGGACACCGGAATCTCCTCGACGCCGGCAATCTCCTCCAGCGACTTGGTAGGCACTTCGGCGGGCGAGCTCGGCACGGTGTCGAGACGCGATTCCGCGGCCTCAACATACTTGCGTGGCACCACGTACACCGGGCCGACCGCATGCTGCAGCAGGCCCTGGCTGGTGGAGCCCAGCAGCAAGCCAGTGAAGCCGCCGCGACCACGGGAGCCGACAACAACCACATCGTGATCGTAGCTGGCCTTGGTCAGGGCGCTCACGGCCGGGCCGGAAACGATCTGCTTGTTGATCTTCAGATCAGGATGCGATTCCTGCAACGGCTTGATGCGCACCTCAAGATCGTCCTTGTAGGACTCCATGACGGCGTCCTCGCCGTCCACACCCTTCAGGTTCGGCACAGCGGAAATCACGTCCAGTTCCGCACCCCAGCACGTGGCGAAGTCGGCGGCAATGTCCAGCGCCTTCAGACCCCACTTGGATTCGTCGGAGCCGACGGCCACCTTGGTGATCGTGTTGTTCAGGTGCATCAGGTTACCGTCATCATCGGTGTACGGCACCACCACAATCGGGCAGTAAGCATATGCCGGCAGCGATGAGGACGTAGTGCCCAGCAGGCGCTCGGCCAGACCGCCCTTGCCACGGTTGCCAATGACGATCAGATTGTAGTTACGAGACAATTCGACGAACACCGATGCCGGATCTCCGGTAACAATCAGTGTGGCGGCTTCGACGCCCTGCTCGTCTGCGATGGCCTTGGCCTTGGACAGAATCTCCTGAGCATCGGAATGCGCGGCGTTATCGTCCCCCATCGCCGTGTAAGTGGCATCGAACGAAACGGCGGCATAGCTCGGCAGGGAATATGCGCAGACAATCTGCAGCGTCAGCCCCGCGTGCTTTGCATAATTCGCGGCCCACCATGTTGCCTTGTAACTGGCATGCGACCCGTCAACGCCGACGAGAATAGCCTTGTCGTTAATCATGACGACCTCCTTGAAGTTATTGCGGCACGAATACCGCGTATCTCAACAATACCCCGCGACACTCGGTTTGGCCGGTATCCTCCGCTCAAAAAGAAATCCGCGTATACGAAAAAGGCACACCCCAAAGGACGTGCCTTAATACGAATTCGCTTACCGCATAATTCTTGTCACATCACGCGGCGAATGGAATATCCAGCTCCACCGAATACGGAAACGTCGCTTACTGCCGTTCCCTGCACCGGGTTCATAGCATTCATCACCTGTCCGTTACCGATGTAAATGGCCGCATGAGTACCATTCGCAAGAATGTCACCCGGCTTGGCATCCGCCAAGCTTGCGACCGGAGTACCCACGGTGGCTTGAGCACCAGAGGTACGAGGCAGGGAGATGCCAAACTGGGAGAAGACGTACTGCACAAAACCGGAGCAATCCCATCCTGCCGGAGTGTTGCCGCCGGCAACATACGGATAGCCTTGGAACTTCAGTGAGAAGCTAGCAAGCTCAGCGCCAGTGCCAGTGCCAGTCATTTTACCCAAGTCAACCTGTGGAATCGACGCACGCTGTTCAGAGCGGCTGGCTGCCGCAGCAGCAGCGGACTGGGCTGCAGCAGCTTCATCAGCGGCTTTCTGAGCCGCCGCCGCTGCAGCAGCTTCCTTCTCGCCCTGAGACTCGGTCTGTGGCACATCAAGAGTCTCGATGCCACCCCATTTAGAGTTCTCATCAACCGAGGTGGAGGTGGATTCGGCGAACAAATTCTTCTTCACCGAACTCGCCTTCGGGAAAGAACGTGAGGACACCACAGCACTCGTCTGCGCGGAATCGGCAGAGGCAAACGGGGCTACGCACGCAAACATGGCACCCGTGGCGATAATCGCCACTGATGTGGAAATAATAGTCTTAACGCTCATCATCAACGCCATACACTAGCACACATGGGTCGATTTCATAACAGGAATAGCATTTCGAAGATGATGTCGCGGGTGCATCATTCGGCAGGAGAACGCAACAGGCCTCGGATACCGATCGGCATCCGAGGCCTGCAATAAATCAATCAATAAGACTGCATCACGGGATACGCACCACGATGGTGAGCTTTTCGGTCATGGCACTAGCGAGAGCCACGCTATAGCCATTCCATCCACCATGGACCGCCTGACCGTTGCCGACATACAACGCCACATGATCGTAGTGTGCACCACCGTTCCATCCACCGGTGTTGGCATAAATCAGAATATCGCCCGGCTGCAGGGATCCGTCTGTGACTACGTGGCCACCAGGAACATTGACGTACTCTTCAGGCCAACCGTGGAAGTTAATGCCACGGGCCGCCAACGCTTGACTGACCAATGCGGTGCAGTCCATGCTCTGTCCGATCAAAGAATACGCACGGTCGATAGAGGCACCGGCACCAGCGGAAACCGAACCACTGGCATCGGAATAAGTAACAGAAGAGCGAGACTCATTACGGCTCGCGGCGTTGGCCTGCTCCTGGGTCGCCTGAGCCTCGACCTCCGCCTGCTTCTCGGCCTCCTCTTCGGCAGCCTTCTTGGCCGCTGCGGCATCCTTTTCCGCCTGAGATTCCGTCTGCGGCACATCGAGGTTCTCAATGCCGCCCCAATCAGCATTGTCCTCAACGCTCGTGGCAGTGGCTTCAGTCGTCAGATCTTTGCGCACCTGGGTGTACGAGGGGAAGGACTTGGTGGAAGTCACAGTAACACCCTCAGCTGCAGTTGCTGTAGGAACAAACATAAACAAGCAGGCACAGGAGACAATCGCGGCAACAATGGAAGAAGCTACAGTTTTGGTCTTCATAGAACCATCACCCTACACGGTGCGCATTAACTCGTACAGGATGGAAGAAATAAAACACCCCGGAGCTATTGGGATATATCGGCGTGTCGGCACAGGTCAGTTCGGACTAATACGCGGCCGCAACACTTGAAATGTCATTTCGCGCGAACGATTGCCGATAGGGCGACGTCACATCCGAACAGTAATCACCGAATGTAAGCCAATGAAATGAATCAGTAGTGAACGTACTGGAACTTACCGGCTTCGGCGGCGCTGAACGTACGGGTCGAAATCACACCCAATCCCTTGGCATTGGATTCGGAGATCTCAATGGAGCCGTCGGCATTGATCTTTTCCAGAACGGCAACATGGCCGTACGCGCCATCGGCATCGGCCTGGCCAGGAGCGAACACCACAGCATCACCGACATGGCGAGGAGTGTTGTCCACCCAATAGCCCAGAGCGGAAGCTGACGCCGCCCACGCGCCACCATTGCCGAAGTTGCCGCTGGAAGGCAGGCCCAGTTCGGCACGACGCTGGTACGCGTACCACGTGCACTGACCCCACGGATAGTTGTTGGAGTTGGTGCCAACGGCATGGTTCGGGTTGAAGCCAGCCGGCACAGCATCGCCATCGGCATCCACGAGAGCCGACACCACAGGATTGTTCGCATTATTGCGATTCATCAGCTTGGCGTCCAAGGTGCTGTCTGAATTGCTCAGCCCCCAGCCGCCTTCATTGGTGGACTGTGCGGTAACGGAGGATGAACTCAAATCAGTACGCGCTTCGGAACGAGAAGCCGCAGTCACATCGCTGATGCGCTTAATCTGCGTGGTCGTCGTGGCCGGATCAGCCACGAACGAGTTCGTGGCGTCTTCATTGTTGGAAAACGCGAGAGCACCTGCGGCCGTGCCGACCAGAGCGGCCAGTGAGGCCGAGGCAAGAATATGGCTACGGCGTTCAGCGGCACGAGCGGCCTCACGAATGGAACGGCGGGTCTGGGGAGCGATTTCGTTGATCTTCTCGGCAATGGCCGGATCAAGCCCCAAAACAACGGCGTCGCTACCAGCGGATTGCACCGCACGCACAGCACGAACGGAATGAGAACCCTTGCCGGAGGCAAACAATGCCTTCGCTAAGCTGAACTTCTGGCGCGAGACCGTGGTCGCTTTATGCGAAGCATGCTTCATACTACGTTAACTCCTTGGATGGGTTCGGCGGGGTCATTTCGATGACCTCGTATGACCGTCACAATTGAGTACTGTACAACGAACAGAGGTCAATCCTCAATGTGATCCCCCACCATCCGGGTGTGTCAAACGATTTACGTAACCGTGCGGCCGGGTGAAAAAACTGCCTTGTTTCCGCCCGTTCACGAACCTCACTATCCGGTTATCGGAAGAATCACTAACTCATGTCATTCCGACACACCGTAACCATGATGTGCTGCGTACATTCTGCACTGCATTCCGCATTGCCACCACTGCCGCCCGGCACCCCGGAATTCCGCAGTAACCCCGCAGTAATCCCGCACACCGAGCATTATCCGCGATATTCCCCAACACTGGTCTACCCTTGAAACCATGACTATCACACTGAGTATTCCCGAGTCGCTGAAGCCCGAAGATGGTCGCTTCGGCTCCGGCCCCAGCAAAATCCGCCCCGAACAGATCGCCGCGCTCGACGCCGGCGCCACCACCCTGCTTGGCACATCACATCGCCAGGCACCAGTCAAGCAACTGGTCGCTTCGATTCGTGAAGGTCTGCGCGAGTTCTTCCACCTGCCTGAAGGGTATGAGGTGGCGCTTGGCAACGGTGGCGCCAGCGCGTTCTGGGAGATTGCCTGCGCTTCGCTGATCACCCGTCGCGCCGCATTCGGCACGTATGGCTCGTTCAGTGCCAAGGTCGCCGCGTCCGCCGCGAACGCACCCTTCCTTGAAGACCCGGTGCTGTTCCCCGGCGAGCCGGGCACTTACCGTCTGCCTGAGCTCACCGAGGGCGTGGACACATATTGCTGGGCTCACAACGAGACCTCCACTGGTGTGGCCGCCCCGATTCGCCGCGTGGCCGGAAGTCGTGAAGCTGGTGCCTTGACCGTCATCGACGGCACCAGCGCAGCCGGCGCTTTGCCTGTGGACATCAGCCAGACCGACGTCTACTACTTCTCACCGCAGAAGGCCTTCGGTGCCGATGGCGGTCTGTGGGTCGCCATCCTCTCCCCCGAAGCTATCGATCGTGCGGCAGGCGTCGAATCAAGCGCTCATCTGGAAGGCGCACATCGCTGGGTGCCGCCGTTCCTCTCGCTGACCACGGCACTGAACAACTCCCGCAAGGATCAGACCCTGAATACGCCCGCCGTGGCCACCCTGATCATGATGGAAAACCAGATTCGCTGGCTCAACAACAACGGCGGCCTCGCCTGGGCCACCACACGTTGCGCCAAGTCCGCATCCATCCTGTACTCGTGGGCCGAGCGCTCCGAATACGCCGCTCCGTTCGTCGTCGATGCGGACGCACGCTCGAACGCCGTGGTCACCATTGATCTGGACGAGCGAGTCCAGGCCTCTCAGGTACTGTCCATCCTGCGCGAGAACGGCATTGTGGACGCCGCCGGCTACCGCAAGCTGGGCCGCAACCAGCTGCGCGTTGGCGTGTTCCCCTCGGTGGAACCGGCTGATGTCATGGCCTTCACCAAGTGCGTCGACTACGTGGTCGAGCACCTGTGATGGCATATATGCCCCGCATTGCCGACCATATATGCCATGCACATTGATCGGTCTCAACTGATGCCGATTGAATAAATCGTAGGGAGGGATGTTTGACGCCCCTCCCTACTCTTACTACAGTGCATGAGTATGAAGTTCGCGCCTCTCATTGACCCTGCCGTCCGCAAACCCGCACCCAAGCCCGTACGGGTGGATCTGCGTAAGGTGTTTGCCATCGGTACCGGTCTATGGATTGTGGCGTTGATTGTCGTGCTGATTCTGCTGGCCGTGGGCTACAGCGTAATGCCGTTGGTGATTATGTGCGTGGCCGGCGTCATTATTGGCTTGCTACTGCTGGTCTGGGAATACTTCGACCGCTGGGACTACCGCCGCCTCGGACAGTAACGCAACACAAGCTCCCTCTGATGACGGGAGCTGTCAGCGTAGCTGATTGAGGGAGAGACCGCGGCCGCAGGTCGCTCATCAAACAGCATTGGTGGCATGCAAGGCATGCCACCAATTCCTTACCTCACTGCGCCAACGGCAACGTAAGGCTGAACGTACTGCCTTGCCCGGGCGCGCTCCATACGGTCACATCGCCATGATGGGTCAGCGCCACATGCTTGACGATGGCCAAGCCTAGGCCCACGCCATCCGCCGTGCGATTGCTCTGTTCCACGCCCCGGTAGAACCGCTCGAAGATGCGCGCCTGGTCCTTCTTAGCGATGCCCGTGCCTTGGTCAATCACGCGAATCACCGCGCGGTCGCCATCCTTGTCTTTGGATGCGGACACGCTGACCACGCCATTTTCCTTGGAATAGCCGATGGCGTTTTCGATGAGCTTGGTCACGGCGCTGTCGATCTGGTCCGCCTCACCATTGATGACTAGATCATCGTCGCCCTTGATGTTCAGCTGCACGCCAGCCTCGGCTGCCTGCGGCTCCAGTCGCGCCGCCGTGGCCCTGAGCTGTTCCATAACGTTCAGTCGGTTGGCGGAAGACGGCGTAATCGGCTCCTGCGCGCGTATGAGCAGCAGCAAATCAGACACCATGTGGTTGAGCTTGCTGCAGCTGGAACGCACCCGGCGAGCGTCGGCAGCCACCTGCTGTTCGTCCAGATTGCCGGACTCCAGCGAATCGGCGAGTTTGGCCAGAGCCTCAGTGGGGCCCAACAATTGCTCGGACACATTGGTAATAAACGAGTCACGCACTTGAGCGAAACGAATCACATCACTGACATCGGTAATCAACACGATGACGAACTGCTCGTTGATACGCCCTACAGTCACCTTCAGCCAGTTGGGGCGGTGGACGGACTGCGTGGCGACGTGATCGCCCTTGTTCTGGTCTGCGACGTACCGCTCCGGAGTATCGGTGGTCAAGTCGAACTGGCGCTTGCCACCGGACTTGCGCGCCTCGTGAATGGCATCCAGCACATGCTGCTGGGCAATGGCGTCATCTGACACCACACCCAGGCGGTAGGCGGCGGGATTGCAGCGGACCACCTCGTCGTGCTCGTCGACCACCACGGACGCACCTGGCAGCATGGACAGCAGCGTGGCGGTGTCGTCGGACAGATCGTCATTGTCGTCATCATCGGCCAGCGGCGATTCCATGGACACTCGATGTGTCGCAAATCCCACGATGAGCGTGATGATTCCTACCACAAATAAAACAGCCGTGACAATAAGAGCAATCGCGGCGACGAGCGGCATCTGTGTCATGCCCCCATTCTTTCACACCACACGCCGGGATTGCGGTTTGCCGGCACGCCGGTAACATGAATTTCAGGTGAACAACCCAATGAACAGTAGAACAACTTGAGGTTGCCATTACCTACGTTGAAGTGGGGAACAAGTACTGGAATAATACACTGGTACAGGTTGCAATAAGCAAGCATGAAAGGCTAGAGAAATGCGCGTTATTTTCAACGAGGAGCTGAAGCAGGTTGCTGACGACCTCGACCGTATGGCGCAGAACGTACGCAAGGCGATCAAAGGAGCTGGGGAAGCCCTGCTGAATCAGGACGTTGAAGCCGCACAGACTGTGATTGACGGCGACATCGAAATCGATGCCCTGGAGTCCTCTGTGATTGACCAGTGCGTCAAGTTGCTCGCCAAGCAGAATCCGGTGGCCACCGATCTGCGTGTGGTCGTTTCCACCATGCGTCTGGCTTCCACGTTCGAGCGTATGGGCGATCTTGCCCGCCACGTGGCCGAGGCCGCTCGCCGCACCTATCCGGCCGCCGCGATTCCTGAATCCGCTCAACCGGTGTTCGCCGAGATGATCGACTTCCTGGACAACACCGCTGACCAGCTGGTGGCCATGCTCTTCGATCGCGATGCCAAGACCGCCGAGGCCATCATCCTGGCTGACGACAAGCTGGACAATCTGCACCACCAGACCTTCGATCTAGCGCTGTCCGATGACATCACCCGTCAGCAGACCGTGGATATCGTGCTGCTGGGCCGCTTCCTGGAGCGTCTCGGCGATCACGCCGTGTCCGCCGCCCGCCGTGTGGTGTACATCGTCTCCGGCTTCGACCCCACTAAGGAGCCGACCCGCGACGAGGGCACCGACATCGACTGATTGGGACTTGTTCTCACATTGGGCGAATAACTGAACACTTGTTCTCCTGTGGTTTGAGGAGGATGCCCGAAAGCGGCGATCCGGCTACGGCTGGACGCCGTTTTTTGTTGCTTTTGGGCGGTACACCGGCGTATCCATGGGGCGGCAAAACACCCATAGGGCGGTAACTTGCCCATGGGGCGGTTTGAAGGATATGTGAAACCGCGGAATTAAGCCATTCTGGCATACCGCCCCATGAGGGTTTTACCGCCCCATGGGGTAATCACCGCCCCATGGGGGATTTGGCAGGCATAGCAAAGGGGAGCCGCACGTTATGTGCGACTCCCCTTACAGCTTGTACCGTGTTAGCGGCTTAGGCTCACTTCTGGCCCTGAGCGGCGACAGCGGCGGCACCGGCAGCAGCAGCCTCCGGGTCCAGGTACTCGCCACGCGGCTTGATCGGCTTGAAGTTCTCGTCCAGCTCGTAGAGCAGCGGGATGGCGGTCGGGATGTTGACCTTGGCGATCTCTTCCTCAGACAGGTTGTCCAGCATCTTGACGATGGCGCGGAGGGAGTTGCCGTGGGCAGCAATCAGCACGGTCTTGCCGGCCTTGAGCTCCGGCTCGATAGCGGACTCGAAGTACGGCTTCACACGCTCAACAACGTTGGCCAGGCACTCGGCTTCCGGAACCGGATCGCCGGCGTAGCGCGGGTCGTTGTTCTGGGCGTACTGGTCGTTCGGGTCGATCTCGGGCGGCGGGGTGGCGTAAGAACGGCGCCACAGCATGAACTTCTCGTCGCCGTACTCTTCGCGGATCTCGGTCTTGTTCTTGCCCTGCAGAGCGCCGTAGTGACGCTCGTTGAGACGCCAGTCACGCTGAACCGGAATCCACAGACGATCTGCGGCATCCAGAGCGATGTTGGCGGTGTTGATGGCGCGACGCAGCAGGGAGGTGAACACGATGTCCGGAAGGACGTTCTTCTCCTTGAGCAGCTCGCCGCCACGCTTGGCTTCGGCTTCACCCTGCTCGGTCAGCGGTACGTCGACCCAGCCGGTGAACTGGTTAGTTTTATTCCATGCGCTCTGTCCATGACGGAGCAGTACTAGTTTATAAGTCATACGGTTCAGTCTACAGCCGCGTGCGCCCAAACACGAGTATTCGTCTTATTATTTCGCTCTCAGAGCGTCACGGAAACCGCCAGCACCACCGCAAACAGCAAGGTCTGGAAGCTGGCGGCGGGCAGAGCCGGGCGGAATTGACGTTTATTCACGCTGGAGACCATGCGCACAGGTATTCCGACGCCCGAGATCAACAGCACTGCGCCCCACGGCCACCATAGGGTCGCGCACATGAGCAGGGCTATGGCCCACGCGGCCACGCAGCACACAATCAGCAGCGTACGCGCGCCGGATTCACCCAGCCGTACGGCCAGCGTGCACTTACCATGCTCACGATCCTCGTCGATGTCACGGATATTGTTCACCATCATGATCAGGCAGGAGAACAGGCCAGCCGCCACAGCACCCAATAGTCCGCCGACGTCCACCGTGCCGCACAGCGCGTATTCGGTGCCCAATACCGCAGCCAAGCCGAAGAACAGGAACACGCCGACTTCTCCCAGCCCGACGTATCCATACGGATGCTTGCCACCGGTGTAGAACCAGCCGGCCAGCAAGGAGGCCACACCCACGGCAAACAGCCACCAAGCTTGGGAAATCACGATAGCGGCAATGCCGCATATGCAGGCGATGGCGGCGCAAATCATCGCCGCGAACAGTACATGCTTGGCCGGTACCAGTCCGGATGCGGTCAGTCGCTGGGGTTTGCCTGATTTCGATTCGTCCGTGTCACGCCCGGCGTCAGTGCCGCGGATGCCATCGGAATAGTCGTTCGCATAGTTGACGGCGATTTGCAGGAACAGCGCGACTAGCAGGCACAGGATGGTCACCGGCCAGAATCGGTCCATCAGCAGGGTCTGCTGTTCACGGGCCGTGGCGCAGGAGGCCGGTTCGGGATATATTGCGATGCAGGTGCCCGACTGCTCGATATGCGCGTATGCCATCGTCGCCCCAACCATCACCGACGCGATGGAAGTGGCCAAGGTCTTGGGACGCGCGCCCCGAACCCACAAGCCGATGGACATAAGCAATCCCTTTCATATATAACTCGGCTCCCCTCTCTGAGGGGAGCCAGAGTATGCCTAATCAGCCAACGAGCGGCTTGACCAGCGGGAAGGTGATGGTCTCGCGAATCGTGGCACCGGTCAAGGCGATAAGCAGTCGATCAATACCCATACCCATACCGCCGGCCGGAGGCATGCCCACGCCGAGAGCATCGAGGAAGTCCTCATCGATGTCGCAAGCCTCTTCGTCGCCAGCGAGCGCGTCCTTGGCCTGAGCCACGAAACGTTCACGCTGCACGATCGGGTCGTTGAGCTCGGAGTAGCCGGTAGCCAGCTCGAAGCCGCGCACGTAGAGATCCCACTTCTCCACCACGCCGGGCTTGGTGCGGTGGCCCTTGACCAGCGGGGAGGTTTCGACCGGGAAGTCACGCACGAAGGTGGGCTCGTAAAGCTTGTCCTCGTAGAAGTGCTCCCACAGGTGTTCGACGAGCTTGCCGTGGTTCTCCACGTCGTCGCGCTCTACGCCGAGCTTGTCGGCGATGGCGCCCAGGTGCTCAACGGAGGTGCCAGGGGCGTCCGGGCCGCCGTTCGGCACAATCTCCTCGCCCAACGATTCGGACAGGGAGTCGTACATGCTGATGGTCTTCCATTCGCCGCCGAAGTCGTATTCGGTGCCGTCGAGCAGGGTGACCTTGTGCGAGCCGTAGACGCCCATGGCGGTCTTCTGCACGAGCTCCTTGACCAGCTGGCCGATGGAATCATAGGTGCCATAGGCCTGGTAGGCCTCGACCATGGTGAATTCGGGGGCGTGCGTGGCGTCGACGCCCTCATTGCGGAAGTCACGGTTGATTTCGAACACGCGATCGATGCCGCCGACCAGGCAGCGCTTGAGGAACAGTTCCGGGGCGATGCGAAGGTACAGGTCAAGGTCGAAGGCGTTCATGTGCGTGGTGAACGGGCGGGCGGCCGCGCCACCGTGCAGGGTCTGCAGCATCGGGGTTTCGACCTCGAGGAAGTCGTGGTCGTCAAAGGTGCGGCGCAGGGAGGCCACGGCCTTGGAGCGGTTGCGCACCATGTTGCGGATGTTCTCGTCCGCGATCATGCCGATGTACGGCTTGCGGGTGCGGGTGTCTTCGTTCAGGTCCTTGTGCAGGGCCGGCAGCGGCTGCAGGGCCTTAGAGGCGATAGCCCACTCAGTGGCGAATACGGACAGCTCGCCGGTCTTGGAGGCGATGACGCGGCCCTTGAGGTACAAGTGATCGCCAAGGTCGACGAGCTGCTTGAACTGCTTGAGCGAATCGGCGCCAATCTCCTTCTTGGAGATCATGCCCTGAATCTTGGTGCCGTCACCGGCGGACAGCTGCACGAAGCACAGGCCGCCCGCGTTGCGCAGGAACAGCACGCGGCCAGCAATGCCGACCATGTCTTCGGTCTCTTCGCCAGCCTCGAGCTTGCCGTCATACTTGGCGCGGACCGCCTCGATGGTGTCGGTGACGTCCAAGTGCACCGGGTAGGGGGCGATGCCGGCCTCAAGCATCATCGCGCGCTTGGCCACGCGCATCTGCACCTGCTCGGGGTGGGCCAGCGGGCCGAACTCCTTGTTGGAGGGGTCCACGGCTTCGTCCAGCGTGGCACCGGACTTGATCTTCTCGCGGATGGTGGCGTCCTGCTTGAGCAGCATTTCCGCACGTTCGACGGTGCTCATCTGCGGGACGGCCGGGGTTTCATTCTCAGTGTTTTCGGTATTTTCGACAACTTCAGCCATGATTCATCAGTGTACGCAAGGCCGGCGATTATGAGCCCGGCAGACCGCACGGCCATCTGAACACCCGCTCACATGACGCAAAACCGGCCCTGCACAAGGCTTGAGAGACCTGTACACATGGCGAATCCACCATCACGCAACACTCGCGACATGCCGATTTGCATTGTCCACCACCACAATGTAATATCTACATCTGTTGCCAAACGGGCTGTAGCGCAGCTTGGTAGCGCGCTTCGTTCGGGACGAAGAGGCCGCGGGTTCAAATCCCGCCAGCCCGACAACTGGACCGGATTGTTGAGAAATCAGCAATCCGGTTTTTCGTTTCCTGTCCCAACAATCAAACCAAGCGATCGAACAGCGGTAAACAACCCGCCGCACACAGCGACAAACCACATCACGGCAAGCCCCCGTATTTGTTGGCGGACCACCGTAATATATCGCTCGAATCAATCGATTGCCGCACTGTTTTTGTAAGTAATACTGAAGTAATTAGAGGAACCATGAAGAAGAGTCTGCTTGCACTGGCTTCGGGCGCGTTCATTCTCGGTGCCGCCGAGTTCGTGATGATGGGCATTCTGCCGCAGGCCGCGGCCGCCACCGGCGTGGACATCCCCACCGCAGGCCATTACATTTCCGCGTATGCGATCGGCGTGTGCTTCGGCACACTGATTCTGGTATTCGGCCGCAAGGTGCCGCCGAAGGACCTCATCATATTGTTTATGGTGATTGCCTTGGTGGGCAATCTGGCTTCCGCATTCTCCGTCAATGCCGCCATGCTGGTCGTCGCACGATTCGTCGCCGGCCTGCCGCACGGCGCATTCTTCGGCACAGCCACACTCATCGCCAAGACTCTGGCGGAGGAAGGCAAGGAGGCGCAGGCCGTATCCGTGATGGTCACCGGACAGACCGTGGCCAATATGCTCGGCGTACCGGCGGGCACCTTGATGGCCGAGTTCCTTTCCTGGCGTCTTGCCTTCGGCATTTTGGCCGCTTGGGCGGCAATGACGATTGTGCTGGCGTCGGCGTGGATTCCGTACGTTGCACCGATCAAGGACGCAGGCATCGCCGGTCAGTTCAAGTTCCTCACCCGCCGTGGCCCGTGGGTGATTTTGGCCGCCGTGTTCACCGGCAATGCCGGTGTGTTCTGCTGGTGGAGCTACGTCTCCCCTTGGCTGCAGAAAACCGGCGGATGGTCGTCTTCCCTGGTGCCGATGCTGATGATGCTTGCCGGCTTTGGTATGGTCATCGGCGGTCTGCTTGGAGGTCGTCTGACCGACCATTGGAGGCATGCCGGCGCGGCCGCAATAGGTCAGTCCATCTCCTGCCTCGGCTTGTTGCTGGTGCTTATCACTCCGGGTAATCAGCCGATGACCGCTGTACTGACGTTCTGGATCGCCATCGGATTGTTCTTTACTTCCGCTCCACAGCAATTGCTGATGACCGAAGCCGGCCAGGGCGGCGGCGAGCTGATCGCCGGCGCGGCTGTACAGGTGGCGTTTAACTTCGGCAATGCCATCGGCTCGATTGTCGGCGGCGCGATGCTCACCACCTTCTCGATGAACTATCGCTATACCGGCCTGGGCGGTATGCCGCTGGCTCTGCTTGCCGTAGGGCTGCTGGCCTTCTACTCGTGGCGCTGCGAAACCGATACCGACGCCATTCACCGCTTGCGCGAAACCAAGGTGGACTGAGACCAAGCTCACAGCAAACTCCCTGACGTGTTTGTTCACAGTATTAATAGACTGAAATCAGACACGATTCAGGGAGGTCTGGCGGTATGGATGAGGAAGCACTGCTCAAACAATTCGCCGCGCAATTCGCGCATGGTCCAGACGATGCCGACGACACCGATGCGGCGGCCGCAGCACAAGGTGCCGATTCCACGGCGAACCAGGTTGCGGACGATGCCGATCAATCGCCCGCAACCTTTGATACCCAACAATTCCTGAACGGACTGGACGCGATTTTCGATCGCCACACGGCCGCCACCGAAGCCGGCCCGTACTTGGAACAGGCGATGGTGGACGCGGAAAACGCCGGCGACGAGGCCGGACTGCTCACCGTGCTCAACGAAACGATGGGCTTCTATCGCTCGCAAGGTCGGCACAAGGAGAATCAGTGGATTGTGCAGCGAGCGCTGGAACTGGCCGCTCGTATGGGCTTGACCACCGGCACATCCGAGGCGTGGGCCACCACGCTAATCAATTGCGCCACCTCGATGCGCGCGGCCAAACAATACGATCAGGCCGAGGATTTGTATCATCAGGCGCAGAGTGTCTGCCGGCATTCGCTGGCGCCCACCGACCGTAGGCTCGCAGCACTGCACAACAATCTGTCGATGCTCTACAGCGAGACGAATCGGCCCGACAAGGCGGAACTGGAGTTGCGTGAAGCGCTGCGCATTATCGAAGCCTCGAGCGTGAACCCGGACGCGGATATCGACGTGTCCAGCTCGCACACGAATCTGGCGTTGACCCTGCTGACCGAACACAAGTTGGAGGACGCGCATTGGCATGCAGCCAAGGCGCTGGAAATCTATCGCACCGGCCATCTGGAACATTCCGCGCATTATGCCTCCGCACTGGCGGGCTTCGCGCAGGTGTGCTTTGCCGAGAGACGGTATGCGGATGCGGTTACTGGATACCGGCATGCGCTGGCCGTGATCGAGGAATGTTACGGCAAGGACACCGATTACTGGCGTATCACCGCCGACAATCTGCGGCAGGCCGAGGAAGCGGCGGCGCAGGCCGGGGTGACGGTTGACAATGCAGGTGTTGCCGGCGATGCAGGCGCGCTGCCCCAGTCCGGCTCGCGGCTGCCGAACAGCCCGGCACAGGGCAAGACCGGTGCGAACGCGGCATCTTCCCCATCCACCGTTTCGGTGTCGACCGGTTCTGCGGGCGCGGCCGAGGCCGTTTCCGCATGCCCGGTGTCCGGACTGAAGCTGGCCCGCGCGTTCTGGACGCAGATGGGCAAGCCGATGATTGCGGCGAAGTATCCGCAGTATGCCGGGCGTATCGCCGCCGGTCTGGTGGGTCATGGCTCGGAATGCTACGGATTCGATGATGCGTATTCGCAGGACCACGATTTCGGCCCGCGCTTCTGCCTGTGGCTTACGGATGAGGATTACGCGGCGATCGGCGAGCAACTTGAGGTCGATTACGAGGCACTGCCGCGCAAGTTCAGCGTGGATGCGCAAGGCCGCGTGACGTTCGAGGCGCATGCCAGGTCCGATGCTTCCGGAGCATTCCCCGCCGCAGGTGCAGGCTCCACCGTCATACCCGATGCGGCAAACGCACCCACCCCCGGCACCGCTACGCACGATACCGCCACTGCCGAGTCAGGCGCGGCGTCCTCTGATGTGGCGGAAGCGATGACGACTCCGATTGATGCACCGCTCTCCCCCGTCACGCCGCGCGCACAGGGCGCGAATCGCCGTGACGGCGTGTTCCGCATCGGTGACTTCTTTGAGTCGATCACCGGGTATCACACTGCGCCGGCGCAGACCGCGCCGCATGAGTGGCTAATGCTTCAGGAATCGACCTTGGCCGCCGCCACCAATGGCGAGGTGTTCGCCGATCCCACCGGTCTGTTTTCCAAGACGCGCCAAGGGTTCAAGAACATGCCCGACGATGTGCGGCTCGCGCTGATCTCCAAGCGACTCGGCATGATCGCCCAGGCCGGTCAATATAATCTGCCGCGTTCGTTGAAGCGCGGCGACGGCGCGGCCGCATGGCTGTCCATCCACGAGTTCGTGCAGGCCACCGCCTCGTTGGTGTTCCTGGTTAACGTGCCGATGGTGGTGGGCTATATGCCGTATTACAAGTGGCAGTTCGCAGCATTGCGCAAGCTGTCTGGCTCGATGTTCGCGCTGTTGCCGAACGTGGGCGAACAGTTGGAAACCGTGATGCGATTGAGTTCGGCAGCCTGCTATGGCGGGGCCGGATTTGGCGAAGGCGGCAAGGGCGCGGCTCCAGCAATCGAGAAAATCAACGATATTGTGGAGCAGATTGCGGTGGATATCGTCAAGGAACTCAAACGCGAACACCTGACCACGTCCGGCGAGACCTTCCTCGAATGGCAGCGCCCGTATGTCGAGGACCACATCGCCTCTGATGATCCGGTGCTTAAAAGTTTGTAGATTCAAGCTCCCTCTGCCACGGCTTCGCCGTGCCACCTCCCTCATCAGAGGGAGGTATCAGTGAAAGGAACGTCGATGACCAACGAACTGACTGATGATGAACTGCGCGAGGCTATTGTGCGTCATGAATGGGATCAGTTCCAGCGCACCAACAATGAGGGTGGACGCGCGGCATGCCAAGGCAACTGGCCGGTGTTCCACCAGATGCGGTTGGCCCAGTTCCTCACATGGGAGCGGCCATTACTCACCAGCTATGCCGCTGATCTTGACGCGGCCGACCACGTGGGCCGCAACCTCGTAACCGAAAAATACGGCCGCATGATGGCCTCCACCGCACCGGAAAATTTCACGAAGAACATAGAGCCGTATATTCCGCGTCTCTCTGAAGAGCGCGCGGCCCGTCAGGAACAGGTCATCGCCCAGCAGGTCGCCTGGGCCAAGGATTTCCGCGAGCGCTACCCCAAGCTCGGCGAGGCGATGCGCGCACTCACCACCACCGAAGACACACCATCTGCCACCTCATTCGAAACCTATCTGCGCGGCGAGCTTGGTACGTATTCCGACCAGACCTTCGAACGTTACGAAGCGATGATTGGCGAGCGCGCCGCAGCCAGCCCGCAACGCAATATCACTGAGGAAACCTTGTTGCACACAGTCCAGCTCGGCGGTTTCGACACCTTAGAGGAGGCCGAAGCCTCCCAAGCGTAATACTCAGCCATTCACTGTGTATCGGACACCCCGACTGATGTACGTCGGCCGGCCATACCCAGGCCAACGCAATCTGCCGATCGCCCCACACCCAGACCACCAACGCAGCCTGCCCGCCAGGCCCCATTTACCAGCGCACATCGGCAGAATTACAGCGAGAATAGGCCCCAAAATGCCAGTGTCATCAGTGTGGCGAGAGTGCCGAGCGCTACCATCACGCATATGACGCGCCGCACACCGACGATATCGGCGCGGCAATACCAGACACGTTCCATTTCCCAAGCAAACAGCACCACCAACAGCATGGTCGCTATTCGCAGCACCACCCATCCGACGGCAAACAGCCGCGGTTGAGGCATAACCAATACAGCCGATACGCCTACGGCGCTCATATAGCCGTACAACAGCCCAGTAATCACCATCACCGCTGTGCCGATACCGGCAGATAAGCCGGCAATGCCGTGCAACATGCGCCGCTGGGCGGCCCCCAGCTCACTCGGCGTCGCATGCACGGCCCGCACAGTCGCCACACTACGTCGCCCGGCCAGCAACGTCTGTAGCCAAGAAAACACAGTCAAGCCAATACCTAATATCGCCGCCATCACGATCAGCACGGGCCCTGCCACCATCAGACCGGCCAGCACGCCAAGCGAGCCGACGATACCGGATCTGGTACGTTGCGACGCGGCGAAGCGCTGGTGAGGTGTTGCACCGGCGACTTGAGGCGTTGCCCATCCATCGGCTTTGGTTCCGGCAGTCACACCGTTCACCCAATTTTCCAGCGCTTGCGTATAGCCTTCGGCCAATGGCAGGTTCGGGGTGAATAAGCCCTCACCAGCCCGCATCTGATGGTTGCCGGCAAAATAGCGTACGGTGACGTTCTCGTTGCCGGACTTGTTGGCCGTAGCGATGATCCGCTGCGCCCCCTGTTCGATGGGCATGGCCGTATCGTAGGTGCCGTAGTTCACCAGCACCGGCATGGTGAGGGATTTCAGATACCGGTCGGCATCAAAGTCGGCATAGGCTAGATCAAATGGCGCGTAGTCCAGCGACATCAATTTGGCCATGTCTTTGACCACGGGCTTGGGCGCGCCGGCCTCATGCGTATAGGCGCTGACAGCCATGGCCATTTGCTCACGTCCATTGAACACCGGTGCGGATGTAAGTACGGCAAAGGCAATGTCTTGCCGTTTCGAGGTTAGAATCGTGGCGATCCAGGTGCCTTCGGATTCGGCGTAGATGCCGGTTTTGGCGGGGTCCACGCCGATTCTGCCACGCAACACGTCGAGCGAACGCCCGTATTCGCGAGCAAAACGCGGGTAGTCGCGATGCAGCACGGTGTAGTTGTCGTTGCGCTTGGCCGGCACCAAGGTCACGATACCGGCAGAGGCCATGGCGTTGGCGATATCGCCGAAATCCTCGGCACCACTGGTACCGGACCCGTGAATGAACAGACAAGCCGGGCGTGGCCCGGGAGCGCCGACCGGTTCACGTAGTACGGCGGGTAGCGTGACGCCGTCGCCGGTCTTGATGGATAGTCGGGTTTCACGCGTACGATATCGCCCCTCGTGGGGAATGTTCGCATGGGCAGGGGTGATGGTGGTGTCGGCAGAAGCGATAACGATGTGCTTGGTGTAGGGCCGTGTGTTCCATTGCGGCATCATCGCCCAGCCAAGTGTGGCGAATACCAGCGTCATCGCCATCGCGGTGATGATGACGCTCGCTCCCCGCCGCACCGAAATCCGCTTCATAGTTACTATGCCTCCCCCCCCATCAGCATAGAACGGTCGGCTCTTATCGGTCGGCTCCCGTCATAATGTGCTTCTACTGGGACCGTAATGCAATGGTTTGTAACGCTATTTTCTCTTCTTGACGGCACCGACTATGGCCCATACAACGGCCACTATTACCAGAATCAGTCCCACTACGGCGCAAATAATAGCCGTCAGCAATTGCGGATTCGGCGAGAACAACGAAATCATCCGATCCGGAGATATGTACCCGAAAACCAGCGCGATCACGCCGATAATCACGCCTAATAGTCCGAATACCACAGTAGGCGCGCTGGTGCTCTGTTTCTGGATGTTCTTGGCACTCTTGACATCCTTAGCATTCTGGACGTTCTTGGCGCTCTGGACGTTCTTGGCGCTCCCCCCAGGCTGGCATGGTTTGCCGGCGGTCTGAGACTGCCCATAGGGAGGTCGTGCTGAAGATGCTGCGTACATCGGCACATCATCGGCAGATGGAATCGGCCCACCATCTCCCTCCACGGCATCGGCAACTGTTTCCAGGGCAATCCGATCTGTGGTTGGTTCGATGGGCGATGGAGAGGCAGCTGTTGCCTGCGTATCCACATCCGAGACCGACGCATCCGCATGATTGTCGGGGACGGGCAGCACAGCCGTTTCGTCATCATCCGCTGCGGATGGCAGCACCGTGGTATCGGTTCGGTCATCGACGGTCACCATGGTTGTGGTCGCGGTGGTCGCGTCGGTTTCGGAAGGTATGGCCGTGGTCGGTGTCGCATCCTCGATGGAGGCGAATTCCTTGGTTTCATCAGTCATGATTCCATCTCCTAGTTGCAACGGCTTGATCATTCCGATTGTTCGGTTGTGTTCTTGCTTGTACTGTTGCCGTCGTATATATCGGCAAGCGGCTGGAACGTAGAGCCTTCCCAATCGGAGGCGTACACCACGTTGACACGTGCTTCCACCACATAGGGAATATTGATTTTTAATTCTGGGCCGTTGTCCGGCATGGCGGATTCCTTATACAACCATTCGTGATCAGGCCCATTGGTGGCACTTTCAGCTTCGAAGAAAACAAAGCTTGGACCCATGTAGTTGTTGTATACCATCTCGTATTTGCCGCCAACGTCACTCGAAGTGGAGTAGTAGGAGTCGGCGGTGCCGAAGGCGTAAGTGCAGGAATCCGGCAGAACGATATGCACTTGCGCCTGTGTTGCGGCTATGGTGATGGTACCGACCGGGCAATTACTGATGGAAGTTTTGCCATCCAGCATCTTCACCGTGTGCGGTCCATGTGTCTTGTCCCAATCGGACCAATCAATGATTGCCTGATCGGTGTTGTAGTTTTCACCGCTGAACGCCACACCTTGCTGCAATGTTTCAAACGTGGCATCGCTGGCATCGGCAACGAAGATGCCATCCTTTTGCACATCGTTCATGCCGTCGCTGTTTCTCGCACTGACAGATTGGCTCAGTGAAACAACAGTATTGATGCCGCTGGCGCCAAGATCACGGTAGTACACGCCATACGTGCCTGAAATGATGGTCATGCAGAGCGCGCATCCACCGGCAACCAGTCCGAGAGGAATCAGACCACCGGTACGCCGTCCTCTGAATCCGAGAATGATGACCACCAGCCCCATCACTATGCATACTGCGGCAATCCAGATGGTGCCCAGACGCATAATGCCGATAATGCCCATGTCGTTTACCCAAATCAGTCCCATCAGACCGGCAAAGGAGAGGAAGGTAAGGCCCAGTATGCTCAAGACCACGATTGGGCCCGCCGGCTTGCGGCGCTTGGACTCGGTGGGGGCATAGGCCGTCGCATTCATACGGTCGGGGGCAAACGGCCCGTTGGGTACTGTGCCGGGCATCGCGCCGGGCACAGTACCCGGCATCACGCTGGGCATCGACTGATAGACAGGCTGTGAAACAGGCTGTGAAACACTAGGCGCGGTTTGTGAAACAGGTTGTGAAACAGGTTGTGGAAAAGGTTGCGGAGCTGAATACAAAGGAGATTGAGGTACTGGTTGCGCGGCTGGATATGAGACAGGCTGTGGAGCTGGATATGACACAGGCTGTGAAACCGATCGCGGCGCAGATGCCCCGAATCCGTACCCTTCCTGCTGGCGAATGCCGCTTTTGGCCAACAGCCATAGCGCTAAGGCGGCGAGCGCAATACAACCCCACCCCGCACCTGGAATCACGATTGCCACGGCGAGGAACAGGAAGCATCCCAGACAATTCCAGTCCCATTGGCCGGCAATGAGGTCCTCGGCCAAGATGTGCCCATCGCGTACATCCGGCATCAGAAACCAGCCGAGTGCGTACAGAGCTGCGCCAAAACCGAAGAACAATGTACATACAATCACCAACGCACGTACTAATGTGGGGCTCCAGCCAAGCCGTAAAGCGATGCCGCTGCATACGCCGCCGATCCACCGGTCGTCGCCGCGAACCAGTCCACTGGATCGCACCCAAGTGAAGAAGCGTCGCGATGTCTTGTTTTTTTGCGGACCAGGCTGCGGCTGCGGCTGATATGGATTCGCGTTTGGATTGCTCATGATTCCATTACACCGCCCGACCACTGCCACAACGCTCGGGGAACACCCTGATTGTTCCCTGAACACCGGGTAAAACCCCGGCCGCAACGCCCTGAGCGCGGCACAATAGGAGTATGACGTCATCTCCCGAACCATTGCTGCCCGCGCGCATGCCGTTGATGCGCCCCCGGCAGGGCCGTTGGCTCACCGGCGTGTGCAAGGGCATCGCCCTGCACTTGGGCATCGGCGTGGCATGGGTTCGGATTGCGTTCATCGCACTGACCGTCCTCTACGGCGCAGGCATCATCGCTTATATATTCCTGTGGGTGTTCATGCCTGCCGGAGACCCGGTGGCGGCTGCGGCTCGCACAGTGCCCGTTAATCAGGCGCCGCTTGCGCGAGGCAATCAGCCACTTGCCGCTCATGACGACGAATCGGCTGCCGCACCGGAATCATTGTCCGAGGCCATCCAACGTGCTCCGAAACCGGCCGTCGTGGCATTGGCCGGTTTCGCGTTGATGGCCACTGGACTGTTGCTCACCAGCACCGGTGCGGATGTCCAGATTGTGTTTCCGCTGCTGGTAGGGTTGGGCGGCATCGCACTGGCATGGATGAATCTTAGTCCGCGAGGCACGCAGCTGTTGTCTATGTTGGGCGGCATCGCACTGATTTTCATGGGATGGGCATTGTATGTGCATAATGTCAGCATTCCTGGGTGGGGCACCTCTCCTCGACGCATTGTTGCCAGCGGATTCGTGATGATCGTCGGTATCGTGGTGGCGGTGATGCCGTGGGCGAACGCGATGCTGCAACGACTCACCCACGAGCAGGCATTGAAGGAGCGCGAAGAGGAGCGCGCGGACATGACCGCCCATCTGCATGATGGCGTGCTGCAAACGTTGGCGCTGATTCAGCTGAACTCCGAGGAACCGACCACCGTATTCGCCCTGGCGCGTAGCCAAGAGCGCGAGCTGCGCGAATGGCTGTATCAGGAACGTTCCACATCGGATCGTTCGGTGGGAGCAGGATTGAAGCAGATCGCCGCCGAGGTGGAGGACGAGCACGGCAAGCCGATTGAGGTGGTCACCGTGGGCGACGCGCGGCCGAGCGCCCAGACCGATGCGCTGCTGGACGCCACCCGTCAGGCGTTGGTCAATGCGGTCACGCATGGCGGCGAGCCGGTGTCTTTGTATTGCGAGGCCAGCGACACGATGGTTGAAGTGTTCGTGCGCGACCATGGCGAAGGCTTCGATATGGACGCCATTCCGCCCGACCGGCTGGGCATCCGCGAATCGATTATCGGCCGCATCAAACGGCGCGGCGGTACAGTGGAGATAGTGTCCAGGGCCGGCTGGGGCACCGAGGTCAGAATGCATATGCCGATCGCGCTGAAAGCGGCGCAGGGAGAACATCGATGAGCGAGAACGAGACAGCCAAGATTCGTGTGGCCATGGTCGATGACCATGAGATGTTCCGTGCGGGCGTAATCGCCACGTTGCGCGATTCCTTCGATATCGTCGGCCAAGCGGCGGACGTGCCCGGTTCGGTGGCGATGATCGCACAGACCAAGCCGCAGGTGGTGTTGCTGGATGTGCATGTGCCCGGCGGCGAGGGTGGCGGCGGTGCCGAGATCCTCGCCAAATCGCGGCCCTACTCCCCCACTACCGTGTTTCTGGCATTGTCGGTTTCGGATGCGCCGCAGGATGTGGGGTCGGTGATTCGCGCCGGCGCCCAAGGCTATGTAACCAAGACGATTACCGGCGCTGATTTGATTTCATCCATCAAGCAGGTGCATGAGGGCTATGCCGTGTTCTCGCCAAAACTGGCCGGTTTTGTACTTTCGACCTTCCAGGGTGTGCCGGCGGCGGGGTCTGATGGCGGCGCTGATGGTGCGGCACGGGCTCATGATGAGGAGCTGGACCGGCTGTCCGCCCGCGAGCAGGAGGTCATGCGGCTGATCGCGCGTGGTTACACGTATAAAGAGGTGGCGGCCGAACTGTTCATTTCGATCAAGACGGTCGAAACGCACGTGAGCTCGGTGCTGCGAAAGCTTCAGCTTTCGAATCGCACCGAGCTCACCCGCTGGGCCGCCGATAGGCGCATCGTGTGATGAACGACAGATGAGCTCCCTCATCAGAGGGAGCTCATCTGCTCATATCACTCCGCGTCGCGGAAACCGTTGGGGTTCTTGGTCTGCCAGTTGAGGGAGGAGGCGGCCATGTCGTCGATGGTCAGCTCGGCCTTCCAGCCAAGCTCCTTCTCCGCCTTGGAAGCGTCGGCGTAGCAGGCGGCGATGTCACCGGGGCGACGCGGCTTGATCGCGTACGGAATCGGATGACCGGCAGCCTTCTCGTAAGCCTTGATAACCTCAAGCACGGAGTAGCCGTGGCCAGTACCCAGGTTGTAGACGAACACGCCTTCCTTGTCGATGTGGTCAATGACGGCCACGTGGCCCTTGGCCAGGTCGACCACGTGGATGTAGTCACGCACACCAGTGCCGTCGGGCGTGTCGTAGTCGTCGCCGTAGACCTGGACTTCCTTGAGCTCGCCGACCGCGACCTTGGCCACGTACGGGGTGAGGTTCGCCGGAATACCCTTCGGGTCTTCGCCCAGCAGGCCGGACTCGTGCGCGCCGACCGGGTTGAAGTAGCGCAGCAGCACGATGGTCCAGGACGGATCGGCCACATGCACGTCGCGCAGAATCTGCTCCTGGAACAGCTTGGAGGTGCCGTACGGGTTGGTGGTGCCGCCGGTCGGCGTCTCCTCGGTGATCGGCAGTTCCTTCGGCGTGCCGTACACGGTGGCGGAGGATGAGAAGATGATCTTCTTGACGTTGTGCTTCTTCATCACCTTGAGCAGCACAAGCGTGGAGTACAGGTTGTTGTCGTAGTATTCGATCGGCTTGGCCACGGACTCGCCCACGGCCTTGAGACCGGCGAAGTGGATGACCCAGTCGATGTTGTTTTCAGCGAAGACGCGTTCCATGAGCGCCTCATCGCGCACGTCGCCGTCATAACGCTTGACCGGCTTGCCGGTGATTTGCTCGACGCGCTCAAGCGCCACGGGCGACGAGTTGCCGTAGTTATCTACGGAAATAACGTCGTAGCCCTTGTTGAGCAGTTCGATGTCGGTGTGGGTGGCGATGAATCCAGCACCGCCCGTAACCAGAACAGTAGTCATATTCCCTCCTTTGGAAGGACTTGCCTTCGGTTTTTCCTTCAGTATTGAGCTTACTTCACTTGACCTGTTTCACCTAGCGGCAAAACCAAGGCTTTCGAGGAATGTTTGCGTGGTGGCTTTCTGCTTGAAGACGGCCGTGTTGCCGAGGATGCGGTAGCAGACGCTGCCGAGCTCGTCGTGTACGGCTTGGCGGATGGCCTCGCGGTCGTGGTTTCCGGCCAACGTTTCAGCGAGTTCGCCCCATTCGAGACTGAATTCGCTGACTTCATCGGGCAAATCGCGGCCTTCGGCGAGCGCCTCTTCGACAATGCCGAGCTGGTCGACGAGCCGTCCGGGCAGAATGAACAAGCCTTGGGCCTCGATCAGTCCGATCGGCTCCTGCTTGACCGGCCAGTATTCGGGGTGTGCATGGAAAATACCTTCCGGGTACTCGTCGCTGATCGCATTGTTGCGGAAGATGAGACTCATCTCATAGCCGCGTTCGGTGATGATCGCGCTGGGCGAGAGGGCGGATTGGCGGTTGCCATCCGCGTCATGGCTGGCGATGCCGTTCGCCGCGTCGTCATAACCGACCCATGCCTCGCGGATGATGTCGGATACGTCGATGATGCTCTGGCGACTCTTCGACACCACGCGCACGGCGGTGCCGGGCCAGTCAAGGATTTCAACCACGGCGTCCGGATAGTCGGCAAGTGTGAAGGCGGCCCAAGTGGCGGCCTTGTGCATCGGCAGCAGTTCGCCGCCGCCCTGGTAATGGTCATGGGCGAGCACCGAGCCGCCGATGCGAGGCAGCGCGGCGTTGCATCCGAGGAAGTATCCGGGGAAACGGTCCACGAAGTCGAGCAGATGGCCGAAGGTGTCGCGGTCCACATGCATCGGCGTGTGGTCGGTGTTCACGCAGATGCCGTGCTGGTCGAAGTAGCCGTAGGGCGAGAACTGCCAGAACCATGACTCGCCGCCGAGCGTGACCGGCAAGGTGCGCAGCGTGCGCTTGTCACGTCCGGCGAAGCCCTCGTTCTCATGGCAGATCGTGCACTTCGGGTAGCCGCCGGCCACGGCGTTGCCGGCCGCCGCCTTCTTCATGTTCTTGAATTCGGGTTTGGCGAGGTTGATGGTCACCGTCAGCCCGTGCGAGTCGAAGCGCGGGTTCCGGTCGAGCTGGGCACGCTTGACATAATTGTTGGCCACACAGTAGTCGTAGAACCATTGCATGGCGGCCATGCCGCCATCCCGGTGCTCGACGAGCAGGAATCGGTCGTCGAGATCAGCGGGGTTGGCGGAGAGGATGCCCATGATGGTGTCGGCGTAGGCCGGGCCTTCCTCCGGCTTGAAAAGGCCGGCGGTTGTGGCGGCGGCGCGGAAGGCGGCGAGCAGGGGGTCGGGGGTCTTTTCGCCATAGGGGGCCTGGCTTCGGCTGCCAACAATGTCTTGGACTACGTCTGACACTGACGCCGCCGACGTTGTGGTTTTGGGTCCGGGGTAGGAATCTAGGCGGAAGAGGGCGAAGATTTGGTTGCGGGTCCAGTCTGCGTTGCGTGGGTCAAGGTCAAGATGGGCCAAGGCATAATCGATCAGGGCGTCGATGCTGGCGTATACCTCGGTCAGCTGATCGTTCATTGCTCTGCCTCCATCATGCTGGTTCGGGTATGGTTCGGCTGACGGCTCACCTGGCAGCCTCCATGATGTCGGCTACGATGGCGCGGGTTTCGCTGGCCTTCTGCTCCATCTCCTGCACGAGTTTAATCTGGGTGCGGGTGCGCACCAGATTATGCTCGGGGTACTTGGTGGCAAAGTAGATATCGCCTTCCAAGTAGTCGGCGAGAAAGCGCATGCCGCATTCCATGGTGAGCAGGTTGCCGCTGAACGGCAGCAGTTCGGCCTCGCGCGCGGTGATGCTGCCGCGTAGTTCGCCCACGAAGCCTTCCGTGTAGGCGCGGAACAGCTCGGTGCTGAAATGCACCTTGCTGAGGTCCTTTTCGTCTTCCAGAGCAGTGGACGCACCAAAGCGTATGGAATCGCCGAAGTCGAACAGCATGGAGCCAGGCATGATGGTGTCGAGATCGATGATCGCACGCGCCTTGCCGGTGGTGGCGTCCATGAGGATGTTGTTGAGCTTGGTGTCATTGTGGGTCACGCGCAGCGGAATCGAACCGTCCCTGAGCCCATCCATCACGACGGCATACTGGTCGGCGTGACTCAGATAGAAGTCGATTTCCGGCTGGCATGCGGCGGCGCGGCCGAGCTTGTCCGCGGCGAGGGCGGCCTTGAAGTCCTCGAAACGATGCGGGGTGTCGTGGAAGTGGGCGATGGTTTCGGTCAGCTGGCTGGCGTCGAATTCGGACAGGAAGTTCTGGAAGTCGCCGAATGCGCTGCCGGCTTCGCGGAACACGTCCGGGTTCGGCACGAGGTTGTAGGACACGGTGTGTTCGATGAACTTGTAGACGCGCCATGCGCCGCCATCGATCTCGGCCCAGGTGGCGCCTGAGGTGGTGGGCACAATGTCCAGCGTCTCTTTGCCCTGAGCCTTGAGAGTGGAGGTGACCAGTTCGACATTGCGCATCAGATTCACCGTATCGGGGAAGATGCTGGTGTTCATCTGCTGGAGGATGTAGCGGGGGCCGTCCGTGGTCACCAGATAGGTGGTGTTGATGTGGCCGTCTCCGTAAGGTTCGATACCGGTCACGGCACCTTCCAGCGCAAAATGCGAGGCGATGCCGAATAAAACTTCATTGCTTTCAGTCATGATGGGTCCGTTCTCCAAAACGTGGGATCAGGCTTCACGCCAGGCGATACCGCTGTCAGGCAGGTCGAAGTCCTCGGTGGTGCCGTCGGCCAAAGTCACCGTGGTCTTCTGCGGCTGATCGGTGTTGTTGATTACGCAATACAGCCCTTGCTCGGGGAAGTGTGCCACTTCGCATTCCGGATTGGACGAGCTCCAGGCCGCATACTTGTCTTCGTTGTGGGAAGCGTAGAACAGCACGCGTTCCAGCAGTCGGGCGTTGGCCGCCGAATAGGGCAGGCCGGAGATGTACACGCCGCGGCCCTTGCCATAATCGTTGGTCGCGAGCTGTACCTGGCCGCCGTCCGCGCGCAGCAGGGTCACGTTTTCATTGACCGGATACGTGTTGAGCACGGGTTCGCCGAAATCGATGCCGCCCAACGGCTTGATGGACTGGCCGCCGCCGCAGCCGCTCAGCGGGATGCGGTAGCCGGCCTGCTCCCAAGCCTCGCGGGCCGCCGGGTCGACCGGCACATCGGCGGTGATGAAGTGGTCCGGCACCACCGGCGGGAAATACTTGTCCACCGAAAGGGTCTGATAGCGCTCCTCGTCCACGCCAATCACGTCGGCCAGCTGGAAGAACCGGCCCGTTTGGAAGCGCGGTGCCGAGCTCGGCTCGCCCACGCCCACGAACGCGCCGCCGCCACGCACCCAGGCGCGCACGGTTTCCACGAGCTTCGGGTTGGTCCACACATCGCCGCCGGTGAATGCGGTGTCGACCGGGCCGCCGTTGATGATTACGTCGATATCGCTATCGATGCCATGCGCGAGTACGTCGTCGAAGCTGATGAACCGCACGTTCACGCGCATGCCGGACAGGGATTCCAGAATGCCGTAGTAGGAGTAGGTCTGCTTGTTGGGCAGGGCGTGTGCCACGGTGAACGCCATCCAGGAGCGCATCTTGCCCCAGGAATTCAGAATCGCCACGTTGAGCTCACCTTCGGCGGCCACCCCACCGGTGCGGTCGTGGATGTCGCGGAATTCGTTGGCGATATGGGTCACCGTGTCCACGAACTTCGGGAACTTGGCGGCCAGGGAGAGGTAGCCGCCGTAGCCCATGCGGCTGATCGGCGAGCGCAGGATCGCGCGGCGGGCCTTGCGCCAGTTGTCGAGGCCTTCGATGCTCGGATCGTTGCCCTCGTAGAACGTGTCGGGGAAGAAGTACGGCAGGAAGCGGCCTTCGGTGTACTTGACGCCCGGAATATCGGCGATCATGCGGGTGGTGGTGCCGTCGCCGATGGAACCGACCACGGCGTCCAGGCCGAGTTCGTCGAATCCGTCCTTGTACGGTTCGGTGCCGATCCACTGGTCGCCGAGGAACATCATCGCCTCTTTGCCGGCGGCGTGGGACATGTCGGCGAGCTGCTTGACGTTTTCGCGCACGAAGCCGGAGAGGAAGTCGATCCAGTCGCGCTGGGCTTTTCTGGGCACGCGCCATGCGGAGTTGTAGGCACCGCCGTCCACGAAGTCCTCCGGGCGCAGGCGGTAGCCATACTTGGCTTCGAAATCATCCAGCGCACGCGGGCTTACGGTGCAGGCGCAACCAAACCAGTCGACGACCTTTTCGCGGCGCTTTTCATCGAACAGGAGCGTGAACTGGTAGAAGAACGTGGTGAATCGCACCACATCGGTCTGCGGGCTGTCCTTAAGCCACTGCTCGAACGTGTCGAACACGAACTTGCGGGTGGCCGGATGGTAGATGTCGAACGGGATCTCGTGTTCCTTGTCGCCCCAGTCGTTGGTCAGATGGTTGTACATCTCGACCGGGTCCCAGATGATGTAGGCCAGGAAACTCACCGTGTACTCATGCCATGCGGCAACGCCGCTCACATGCACGGTGTCCTCGTCCGCGTCAAGCGTCCAGTTCGCCGAATCAACGACCTCGCCGGTGGTGCGGTCTACAACCTCCCAATACTTGTGAGGGTCGGCATCACGATTCGGCTTCAGCTGCTCAGCGAAGAAGCTTTCCATCAGCGGAATATCAACCGTATCCGATTCGGCGAGAATGCGATCGGTCAGCAGATACACCTGTGGCGTCTCATCCATATGCAGCGTAATCCACTCGTTATGCGCGCGAGTCGGGAAATACGCATTGTAAATCTTCTTGCCCAAGGCAAGCACAGCCTCATCCAGATGCGTGCCATCGGAGTTACGAATGGCGTCTGCTCCCCACAGTTCGGCAAGCTCCTTGGTCTTCTCCGCAAAATTCTCCTCGCTAGGCAAGGTGAAGCGGCCGGTGCTAGTCATAGTCTCTCCTTTGAGGACATTGATTATTTTTTTGGATAATTAAATTGTAAACAATATATGCATATAAAACAAGAATCCGACACAACCGTCGGGCGTCCAGGATCCTGACTGTATAAATCCTTGAGAGTAGCCCCACGGCAACGCCGGAAGAGCGAATTGAACATCACCGGAGCTTCCCGGTCAGTTTCACCGACAATCTCATGACAAGAATCAGGAAGGCTCTGGATCGGTATGGTTGCGTGCTACTTATTGTTGAGAAGCCGTCCGGCGCCGGAAGGAGTAGCACGAGGCACCGGACGGCGGGAATTATTGGTCTTAGGCTGTCCGCTTAACGCGTCGCCTTCGGCCCCTGCAATTAAGGACTCGCCTACGGCGAGACTCAATGCTGCCTTCGCTCGGCTACCGCCTCGCTCGGGCCGACGCTACAGACAGCCCACCGGGCTGTCCGCTTAACGCGTCAGCCCTTGACCGCACCAGCGGCGAGGCCGGCCTGCCAGTAGCGCTGGAGACCGAGGAAGAGCACGATCACAGGCAGCACACCGAGCAGAGCACCCATCATCAGAGCGCCACGATCAGTGAAGGTAGCCAGAGAGACCATGCCGTACAGACCCAAGGTCACCGGCTTCAAGGTGTCGGAAGAGACCATCATCAACGGCAGCAGGAAGTTGTTCCAAGTGGCCACGAACAGGAACAGGAAGATCGTGACCATTGCCGGAGCCAGAATCCTCAACACAATGGTGAAGAAGATGCGAGCTTCGCTTGCACCATCGATACGCGCCGCCTCAAGCAGCTCGTTCGGCACTGAGGTCTGCGCGTATACGCGGCCCAGGAAGAAGCCGAACGGAGAGACGCAGCACGGGATGATGATGGAGAGCATCGTGTTGGTCAGGTGCATGGCATGGAAGATGGAGTACTGCGGAATGGTCAGCAGAGCGGCCGGCATCAGCATGCAGCCCATAATCACGCCAATGGCAAGGTTCTTACCCTTGAAGTTGAACTTTGCGGTAGCGTATCCCGCCATCACAGCCACGAGCGTACCCACCAGAGCGGAAACACCCGAGTAGATCAGGGAGTTCAGCACCCAGCGCCAGAACTGGCCACGGGTCCAACCAATCAGCGTGCCATAGTTCTTGGCGATGGCGGCAGGCAAATCGCTCAGACCCACGGCGAACCACAGACCGTTGCTGCCGGTCATCTGGCTCGGCGTCTTGGTCGAGGCGATGATGGCCCAGTAAATCGGGAACAGAAAGTAGATCAGCGCGAAGACCAGAACAACGATGGTGATGGTCTTGACCAGCGCGGAAGGCTGCATGGAACGAGGCAGGTCGTTGGCATGCTTGTCGCGAATCCTGTCAGCCTTCTTACGAGCGCGTGCGACCGCGCGGGATTCCTTATCAGTAGCTTCTACGGTGCTCATTCTGCGTTCACCTTCCTTTCAACGAGCGTGTAGACCACGGCGAGTACGCCAGCGATCAGTGCCATAACGATGGCCACAGCGGATGCAGGTCCGTCACCACCCGGGGTCAGCGTGCCCTGCGAGGTATTGAGGGCCATCATCATTGGCGTGTACGACTTGGAAATGCTCGGATCGGAAATCGACATCACCTGCGGCTCGTTGAACAGCTGGATGGTGCCGACGATGGAGAGCAGCATGGCAAGCAGGGCGGCTGCACGCACGTTCGGCAGCTTGATCTTCATGGCGATCTGGAAGCCACTGGCGCCATCGATGCGTGCGGCCTCGTACAGATCGTGCGGAATGGCCTGCAGTGCGGCGAGGAAGATCAGCATGTTGTAGCCGGTGAAGGTCCAGGTCGTGATGTTGGCCATAGAGCCGAGGACCACATTGTCGCCGAAGAAGTTCACCTTGATGCCGATGGCGGCAAGTCCCTTAACGATAGGGGAAATCTGGCCGTTGTAGAGGTACACCCAGATGATGGATGCGACCACGCCCGGAATGGCGTACGGCAGGAAGTAGCTCAGACGGAATGCGGTGATGTGCTTGACGATATAGGAATCGATGAGCATTGCCAGAGCAAGTGCCGCGATGATCATGACCGGCACCTGAATCACGGTGTAGAGCACTACCCTGCCCACGCCAGCCCAGAAGTTGCCGGAAGTAATAACGTATTGGAAGTTCTGAAGTCCGACGAACTTATCGACCAGTTCCCCGCCGCCGTATGCGCCACCGCCCGTGGTGACCTGGCGGAAGAAGCTGGAATAAATAGCCCAAATGATGGGAAGAATAAATACCAGAGCGAACAGGATGCCAAACGGTGCCATGAAGGCCCAGCCGGTACGATTCTCACGCTTCACAGCATCGGAAGCCTTTGGCTTATCGGCACGCCTGGCGACCCCCGTCTTCGCCGTTTTTGTTGTTGCAGTCATAGGGAAACCTGTCTTTCAAAAGAACAGTGAGAAATAGAAAGTACGTAATGCAGTTCGAATCGATGCAGTCAGATCAAACACAATTAATGACGAACCGAACTCGAGTAAAAGGAAAGGCCGGAGTGTTGAGCTCCGGCCTTTCGATGTGTGGTTGAGGATATCAGCGGCTGGAAGGAACCCTAACCGTTAATGTCACTCGGAAACAGACAGGCCGAAGTTCTTCAGCGTATCCACAGAGGTGGTCTGTGCGTCGGAGAAGATGTCTGCAACCTTGCCGGAGCCATCGGTGGCCTTGGCGGCGGTTTCGTTCATCTTGGCGGCGACTGCGGAGAAGCCAGGCATGTAGGTGAAGTCACCCATGTTGTTGTTAGCGGTCTTGAATTCCTTCATGATGTCCTGACCACCGAAGAAGGTGGACCACTCGGAAGGAGTCTCAGCGTCTTCAGTGGTAGCAGCCGGCACGAGGCCCTGGGAAACCAGATCAGGAACCTGGGTGTTGAACCAATCCAGGAACTCCATTGCTTCCTTCGGGTGCTTGGAGTTCTTCAGCACGGCCACGGCGGAACCACCGTCAGGGCCGGTCTTGCCAGCGTTGCCGAACCAGTCACCGAGCTGAGCGACCTGCCATTCGCCGGAGCCGGTGCCACCGGAGGAGGTCATGAACAGCGGGGCTTCCCAAGCGGCGGCCACAGTACCGATCAACGAGCCATCCTTGATGGATGCATCGAAGGACGGATCCCAACGCGGGTTGGTGGTGGCTGCCTTGGCGTCGAGCAGCTGCTGGTAGAAGTCAGCGGTTGCCTTGGAGCCATCGGTCTCGGTGTTGACGACCCAGGAGTCGCCCTTCACCTTGTACCAACCACCGGAGGCGCCAGCCAGACCGGAGATCATGTTGCCGGCCTCATCAGGCTGGTAGGACATGATGTACTTGCCAGCGGCGGCAGCGGTCTTGGCAGCGGCGATAAACTCATCGGCGGTCTGCGGAATCTCGGTGATGCCGAGCTTCTCGAACTCAGCCTTGTTGTAGAAGTAAACCAGCGGGCCGGTGTCCTGCGGCAGGCCGTAAGCCTTGCCGCCAACCTGAACCAGGCTGTACGGGCCGGATGCGAAGTCGTTCTTGTACTGCTCGGCATACTGGGTCACATCCTGCAGCAGACCCTTGGTGAAGACCTCAGGCAGCTCGGCGTAACCGACCTGAGCCAGATCCGGAGCCTCGCCGGACTTGACGTCGGTCTCAAGCTTCTTGATCATGTCAGAGGCCTTACCATCGAACTTGGTGGCCTTGACCTGAATATCCGGATGCTGCTTATTCCACTTGGCAACGATGTCGTTGACCAGAGTCATGCCCTCGGAATCCGGCAGACGGTGCATGTAGGTGATGTTGACCACGCCACCATCATCGGTGGTCTTCGTGTCGCCGGCAGTGTCGCTGCCGCAACCGGCCAAGCCCATTCCCATTGCTGCTACCGCGGCAAAAGCAGCCACGATGCGCTTATTGCGAGATACCATATCTCTACTCCTTCGTAGTGAAATCATCATCTCAGTGTGATGACTGATTACTAATGTATGCCCTCATTCTTTTATTGTCAACTTAGCTAACAATTACCGCGCGTCCTGTTGAGGCGAGTAGCATTGAACCGGTTCGATGCTCGATTGCGCGGATTTGTTTATTTCATTAACTCCCCTTACAAAGCAACGTACTTTTGGTCCGCCGGTAGACCTAATGAGATATTGGATAGCGGCAACAATCCAAGACGTTAGCTTGCAATCGTCCACCGCAAATTGCAAGCACTTGCCAACATTATCGGTTTTCAGGTCGCCGGCGCGATACCCGACTAGGGAGGCACCGCGCCTTAATGAGACGCTACACGAGCAGTCTCAGCAACTGGTAGAGCTGCCACAGGCTACGCACGTTGAAGTGCGTGCCGTCAACCGTGGCGTTCGCCTCGCCATCGCCCACATGGACGATCACGGTGCGCCCGTTCACGGTCAGACTACCGTGCATCGTGATATGATTCATTTCGTAACCTTTGGTTTGCGGTGGTAAGCCGCTAGCCACAACAAGGCCCGATGTTCCAGCACCGGGCCTTTTTACTACCGGTTCACCACCGGTAACGGCCCGTCATATCAACGGGAACGCCGCATGTCACGGCGTCGCAGTCCAATGTATCAGCACGCGCGAATACCGCATGTACGCCCCGGATAAATGTTTTGAACCCTGCACACTTTAATTTCACCTCACCGGCGGTCTCATACCGGGGCCGGCTAGGGGCACTCCCCCACCCCGGTATGCCGGCTCGATCAGTGGAATCGATGCCATCACGCCCTTGTCAATGGGCAACGCAACGGTGACGGAAAACGTTACGCTTATACGGCTGAAACCCAACAACGGCAATGATTCCAACCATTCAGTAACGTTAACCGTAACGCTTAATAATCGGCGGGGAGATATCGGCTCTACGCACCGGGGGGGAGCCTTGCCGGGAGGGAAGGGCGTCCCGCCCTACCGGTCATGGCGGCGGCACACCAAATGTTTGATTCCAAGAAACTTGCGGCTCGCCCCCCCGGCGGTCTTGCGCCGGTTGTTTACGGGTCATCCCCTACCCTTTATTGGCATGTGGTGCAAGAAGGGTCGGCACCATTGTTGAATCATTGCGGTTATTGGCTTTTGCCGTCCTTTATCGCATGAAACGCCGTGTTTCGGCACCACCGTTTTGTTGGAATCAAGCCGTTTCATATTCCATGTGCGAGAGGTTTTGCGGCTGGTCTCTTTATCAAAACGACGCCGCGCCGCAATGGGCCATCATGTTTCTTGCTTTGAGTCCGGCTCGTATGAGAAAAGGCCCGGCGCTCGCTGTCATGCGATACGTCGGGCCAGTGTGCTGCGTCCTGTTCGTCAGTGCGTGCTGGTGTGTATTCTCTGGTGGTCTGGAATGATTGCCGGCTCCGCGTCATGGAATCTAGACCCTTCCAAGACGTGTGGTAGACGGGCCGGCAAGTTCCTGCGTCGTCGCGTCGCTACTCGGACTTGAGGCTTTCCCTCTCGTCGCGCAATGCGTCCACCTTGATGATGAACGTTGACGAGGTGACTTCCACCGCTTCGGAGAGCGCCAGCATTTCACCCAAGGTTATGACGCCGGCCATAATGTAATTCCGTAGCCTCTCGGGGTCGAGCCCGGCCTTCATCGCCGCTTCGGGTATCGTCACATCCGCGTGCTTGAGCTCGGTCAGGCTCACGGCACGTATTGCCTCGCGCATGGGGTCGCCGCTGTCGCCGTAATAGTGGCGTTCCGTCCACCCCTCGGGGTCGCGCGTCTGTTCGTCGTGCTCCATCTCGCACATGGGGCACACGACGTAGCACCCGCTTACACATGATGGGGTACACGCCTCAGGGGGAGAGAAACAGCGGCCATGCGGGTAGTGTTCCTCCCGTGGCCGGCTCGAGGATGTTACCGCCCCCCTTCCGGGGTTTCTCACGCGCGCACGACCCCCCTCTATGGTTCCTCGCGGGTTCGGGGAGAGCGTGGGAACTGCCGGCGAGCGCCTGCGTTCCGTCATGCATGGTGCTCGCCGTAGCGTTCACGTGGTGGCGTGGCCGTTCGTCTGCCGTCTCTCCCCTGCGCGGTCGCCTCCGTCCGGCGTGGGGCGCAGGTTGCGGTTGCGTTGTCCGTGTTCCTCGATCTCGTAAGCGATGCGGTACAGGCTTGCGCCTAGGACGCTTGCGGCGATCGGGTCTGCGGGCACGTTCAGGCGCAGGTGCTGCATTTTTCGCCCGATTGCAGGGTACGGGCCACGATGCGCAGCAGTTCCACGGCGTAGCAGCGTGCGTCGGAACGCTGTTGCTTCACGTCGGGGTGGGCTTCGATGCTTGCCCGCGAGCCGCACGGCCCCGTAGTCGGGTGTTCTTCTCACTGCCGTTTCCCTTCCTCGCTGCCGGTGTCGTCCCGCATGGTGCGGCATGGTGCCGTATCCGTCGTTTTGGGTGTGGTCTTGTTGCGGGCCTTGGCTTTGAGGTAGTCGCGGTAGAACGGGCTCATGCCGATACGCGGCCCATGCTTGCGTGTCATCGGGTATCGTCCTTCATGAGCTGTTCGAGCATGATCTCGATATGGTCGAGCGATTCGCCTATGTCGAACAGCGCCACGCCTATGACGCTGAGCAGCTGCCGATCGGATACGGGGCGTTCCGTGCCGGCCTCCAGTTGCTTTCTGATTTTCTGGTAGTTCATTTCAATCGTCCTTGAATCGTGCATGCCGGCGAGCGCCTACCTGTTTCCCTTCGACTTGCGCTCGCCGTCTTGTGTTTGCGCGGTGTCAACAGTGCCAACGTGCCAACATGAGTGTTTCCAAGGGTTCTCGTTGCCAACAGGGTGTGCCAACGGTGCCAACGCTGGTGTTGGCGTTTTCTGTTGTTGACGGTGTTGGCCGTGTGTGTTGGCAGCGGGAGCCGTTGGAATCATTGGTGTTGGCATGTTGGCCGTGTTGGCACGGGGTCAGTGTGTATCGGGAGTGATGCAGTAGCGGCCGGTGGGGTGTTTACGCCCTTCGGCGTCGGTGTCTTTGATCTCGATGATGCGTCCGGATGCTATGAGGTTTTCCCATGCGGTGCCGAACACGTCGCGTAGTCGTTTCTTCACGCATTGCTGCATGTCGCGCCGGTCGCGGCCTATGCCGTCGTCCCATTTGCGGAGTTTTTCGAGTATGTCCGTTTCGGCGTCGCTGATGTGCTTGGGTTCCATCATGTCGTCGGCGCGGTCGTAGTCCTCCCTGCGTTCGGCGTAGTCGCGGCTCTTCAGGCTCCGGTATTCGGCCATGTACTCGCTGCGGAACTCGCATGAGCGTTTGACCGCGTAGGACGCTATGCGCCACATGTTCGGGGTGACGGTCAATGCGCCGTCGTGCATGATCTGCATGACGGCCGCGACTCGGGCGGCGAGCAGGAGCCGGTGCGAGTCCATCGGGTCGCCGCGCTTGTGGTGGTTCACGGCCACGCGCTGCGCCCACATCTCCCGCGAGGCTTCCTCGGGCAGGGTCAGCGGCTTGCATTCGTAGCCGGTGCCGTTCCTGTAGTACATGCGGTATTCGTCCCACGTGTAGCCCTGCGGGAAACGGTTCATCGGTATCGGCTTGGCGGTCACCGGCCTGCGTTTTTCCGGCAGTTCGGGGTCGGTCACGGGGTAGGTGAGGAACCTTTGCACCACGCCCATGTTCTTCGAGTCGAGGAAGTATCCGGCCGTCGATGGCTGGGCACCGGCGATGAGGCACAGCCTGTAGGCGTGCGCGGGTACGTCCACGCGCTTGTCGGGCGACTTGTTCCAGCCGCCGAACTTCTTGCCGCTCCATGTGCTGCACAGGGTCGCGTTCAACGTGGAGCCCTGACGGCTCGCCGCCCCGGTGAGCGTGCTAATCTCATCGTAATCCAGCAGCGCGCGGATATGGTCGAGCTGGTTGAACGCCGGGCCCGTGGGCCTTCCGTTCTCCCCGGTCTCGCGCTCCATGTGCGAGAACACGCTACCTATGCCCTCGCCGCTCGGGGGAATGGCTATGGTCGCGTAGTCACCTATGAACGGCACGAGGTCGCTTCCCGCGCTGGTGCTGTTGCCCTTGCCATCGCCGCTGAAACCAGTGAGCGCCAGAAACATGTTCAGACTCCCATACGCGCCGAAACCCTCGCGCGGCAGCACGTACTCGGGCGGTATCGCGCAGGCCGCGCGCACAAGCTCCACGCCGTACACGCTCCACGGCGACACCCCGCAGCTCCACGCATAATCACGGGTATGCGTCAGAAAAGGCAGACTCTCCCAAAACTCGGCGTCACAGCCGATCTCCACCACGTCAGCACCCGACGAATCGATATAGCCGCCATCCATTTTCCCCTGCTGCGCCATGCTCATAGCACACCGCCTTCGGTCAGCCGAGCCGCCGCCTGCGGCCACGGCACACCGGCGAGCGCCCCCAGTGTTCGGATGATGGCACCGCCGCGCTCGCCGGCTTCGAGTATCCGGCTGCGGTTCATGTCGGCGCTTCGTGCGATGCGCCGGCGCACATAGCCGGCATCCATGCGAGCGCGAGAGGGCATGAGCTGCGTATCGAGAAGGGTGTCTATGCCTTGGTCAACGACGTTCGACAAGACGGGCACGCGCCGCGCCTTGGAGAGGTTCGGCACCGTGCCTATCGTCAGCACGCCCGACGGCAGCAGCAGGCTCACCGCCTGCACCATCACGCAGTCGGCTGTGCTTGCCGTCCACGCGGAGAACACAAGCGGAAGGGCGCGGATATGGCTCGCATAGGCGAAAAGCGCCATCATGCGCGCGGTTTCCTCGGTGCGCCGCGAGACAGTCAGCATGTACGGCCCATATGCGCATTCCAGCAGGTAATCGGCTGTCATGGGCAGCACGTAGGGAATCGAATCGGTATTAATATGGGTATGGTTGTTCAGCCCCTCGAAGCCGCCAGCTTCAAGGAGTTTTCTCATGGTCACCATCGTTTTCTCAGCCCTCCACGTACTTCACAAGGGACTGGTAGGACACGAGGAATATTCGGCCTGATTTGCGGGCCTTGATCTTGCCTTCGTGAATCAGGTTGTAGGTGCTTTTCGGATCCTTGAAGCCGAGAAGCCTCGTGGCTTCGGGCACGGTGACCGATAGGGGTGTGATAGGTGCTGCGCTCGTTGCAGACATGGTAATTCCTTACTGGCGAGCGCATACGTGGGCATACGTCCGCCGCTGAACGGAGTAATTGTTAACCCATCGGAACGGCTTTGACGTGCCACAGCCGATGCTCTGCGTATCCCGGGATTTTTCTGCGTTGCCGTAGATGCAGCTCGGACTCTGCATAACCGTTCTTGCCGGAACGGGGCACGCCTAATGACGTGTCAGCACTTAAGAATACGGCAAGACTCGGTGGAATTCTAGCCACCACCGAGTCTCAGCAATTTTTGTGATTATTTAGCACCGAGTCTCTTTGCTGCTTCAGGAAACGGGGCTATGCCGTTCTTGTATGCGGCCATGAATCTCTCTAGGGCCTCAGCCACATCACCGCCACGCCACGAACGCGAAGCACCGATCTGCGGGTCTTTCCAATCATCAAAGTAATCCCAGTTTCCTTTTTCACGTTCATCTTCGGGAAACCAATCGATACTTGTGTGAGTCACGGCAAGACGTTTCTCGATCTTCCAATGCGCATACGCGATACCCGCAAGCTCCAGTACGCCCCTACATACAAGGTTTTCGCCATCCGGGCTTTCCCTGATAGCCCCCAAAAACGTGGTACATACACGACTAGCGAAATCACCACGTCGCCGGTCTTCGTCCTTGATAAGCCACTTTCTAAGTTCCGGGTCATGTTCAGTCATGGCATAACCGCCTTCATCTTCGACCAGAAGCCCCGGCCAACGGTCTTCAACTTTTAGCCGATGCCGCTCCGCTCCCAACTGCGCTATCTGAATGAAAACCGATCGCGCCATTTTATCTATCTCGTTTTTTTCCGCTTCATCTGCAGCAATATCCCTCGCCCTATGCCATATCTCCCACATGCCATTAGTGCCCAAGTTGACGCCCATCATGGAACCGGCATGATATGGGCCATATTCATCAGCTGTATTAGCAGGATGGGGTGCGCGGTCATTATCGGCAATACCAGGATTCGTATGTGTAAGCAGATAATGGATTTCCCAAATGTCATAGCTCCCCAACGTACCTAGTTCCAGCCCCAAGGCCACGAACTTCTTCAAGGTGCGTTTCTGTTCCTGTGTAACCTTCACCATGATCTATGCCACCTCACTTAATAGTTGGGTCATCGTTTCCACCTGAACATCTGGACTGAAGCACGAGAGTACCTGCGAGCGCTTCGCGGCATCCAAGTTCTTCAGCACCTGAATGCGCACCGTCAATGCCATGCCTTCCAAGGTTCCGGCGAGCGCCCGAGTCTCATCGTTTACCGTCTGTCCTTGAATTGTCGCGCTCGCCGGCATGGAGTTGCCCGTATCCGTTTCCAGCGTTGCCGCGCTCGCAGACGAGTTAATCACCTCTTCGAGTTGTTGGCTGATTCTGCCGGTGATCTGCTGTGAGAAAGACTTGGTTACGCCGTCTTGGTATTTGCCTGCCACTTTGATGTCGCTGTGTCCGGCCACGGCCATGACCATGTTCAGGGTCGCGCCGTTTTCCACTAGGTGCTGCAAGGCGGTATGCCGCAGGTCATGGAACTTCATTTCGCCTTCGCGTAGTCTCGGCACGGTGGCGCGGGCCTGACGCCAATAGTATGAGAACACGTTTTCGCGCATTACGCCGCTCTTCTTGGCCTCGAAGAGCAACGCCGCTTTTCCTCTGCCGGTGTGGTATCGCAGGTGTTCGGCAAAGATCGGCCTCAATGCCTCGGGAATGTCTATGTATCGGTCGCTGTTCGCCGTTTTGGTCTTGCCTCGCACGATCACCTGTTTGCCGTCCTTCATGGCGGGCTTGACGCTTCCGGCCACGTGCAGCACGTTCTTGGTCAGGTCTACGTCGCCGCGACGCAGGGCGAGCACTTCACCGATTCTCAGGCTCATCACGCCGCCTAAGTAGATGGACAATGCGAGCCGTTCGGGCATGGCCTCATACACGGTTTTGATCTCATGGAGTTCGGCGGTCACCGTCTTGTGTTTCTTGCGCACGGTGGTGCCGCGCAGTCGGCATGGGGAACGGTCTATGAGGGTGTCGCCCTGTTCGTTGATCGGTTCCGTCTCTGCGGTGTGCATGATGCTTTTCAGCATCGTGTAGGCGTCGCTGCGCACTTGGGGCGGGTTGGCCCCGTATGAGTCCCACCATTTCTGCACGTCATCGGGCTTGATCGCCGCCACGGTCTTGTCCCCGAACGGCTTGAGCAGGTGGTTTTCCAGTTTCTCCGTGTACTTGATTTTCGTGGAGCTTTCCAACGCCTCGCCATTGGGCTTGCGACGGTTTTCTATCCATGAGGTCGCATAGTCGCGGAACTTCACGCCCTTGGCTGCTGCTCGGACGGCGACGGCCTTGGGCGGTTCCCACACGCCAGCCGCTATCTTGCGCTTCTCGGCGGCGAGCCACCCGTAGGCTTCGGTTTCGTCTGCGAACGTCTTATATTGTTCCTTGCGCGCGCCCGGATACCGAGGAATCATCTCCACCGGTGTTTTATACCGGGCCTGATAGACCACGCCGTGCGCGGTTTTTCGCGGCTTGACGCTGCCGAAGTCGTTGCGCTTCGCCTTTCTGGGCATGGCCTCCACCTCCGATAGATGTGGGGCGAGTCTCGGAGGGGCGATTATTCGCCCCACTATTCGCCCCACATCTCAAGTGTATAAGCGGCACCACACGGAATCAAACGAAAAAGCCACAATAAGCTACAATCGTTGCAATAACAGGCATTTCAGCAAAGCAAAAGGGCCCCGAGCCAATGGCTCGAAACCCTATTTGCGGACAGGGCGAGATTCGAACTCGCGGAGGGTTGCCCCTCAACGGTTTTCAAGACCGTCTCTTTAGGCCGCTCAGACACCTGTCCTGATGCGCGTTCACACGCGCAAGTATTCATTATACAGAAGGGAGGGATGTTGATATTCGGCAGTGCGGTCGGTCTTGGATTCGCCTGCTGGCTATCAGCGATCTCTCCCTCAGTAATCTCTCCCTCAGTCAGCTACGCTGACAGCTCCCTCATCAGAGGGAGCTAAAGCACGATGAGACTCAGGCCTCCCACTTCGTGGGCTCGATAACTTCCTTGCCGCCCATGTAGGCGCGCATGGCCTTCGGGATCTCGATGGAGCCGTCCTTCTGCTGGTGGTTCTCCATGATAGCGACCAGCCAACGGGTGGTGGCCAGCGTGCCGTTCAGGGTGGAGACCGGGCGGGTGCCGCCGTCTTCCATACGCTCGCGGATGTTCAGGCGGCGAGCCTGGTACTCGGTGCAGTTCGAGGTGGAGGTGAGCTCGCGGTAGCGGCCCTGGGTCGGCACCCAAGCCTCGCAGTCGAACTTACGGGCGGCGGAGGAACCGAGGTCGCCGGCGGCGGTATCGATGATGCGGTAGGGCACCTCGACCTTGGCGAGCATCTCCTGCTCCATGGCCAGCAGGTGCTCGTGCTCCTTGTAGGAGTCCTCCTGCTTGGCGTAAACGAACATCTCCACCTTGTCGAACTGGTGGACGCGGATGATGCCGGAAGTATCCTTGCCTGCGGCACCGGCCTCGCGGCGGTAGCAGGAGGACCAACCGCAGTAGCGCAGCGGGCCGTTGCCGAGGTCGAGGATCTCGTTCTCGTGCATGCCGGCGAGCGCCACTTCGGAAGTGCCGACCAGGTACTGGTCATCGGGCTCGCGCAGACGGTAGATCTCGTCGGCGTGGGAGTTCAGGAAGCCGGTGCCGCGCATGACCTCGGGGCGCACCAGCGTCGGGGTGATGGCCAGCGTGAAGCCGTGCTCTTCGGCCTGGTCCACGGCCATGGTGAGCATGGCAATCTGCATGCGGGCCACCTGGCCACGCAGGAAGTAGAAGCGGGAGCCGCCGACCTTGACGCCGCGGCGCATGTCGATGCCGGCCACGCCGGTGCCGAGGGTCAGGTGGTCCTTGGGCTCGAAGCCTTCGGCCGCGAAGTCGCGAATCTGGCCAACCTTCTTGACGACCACGTAGTCGTCCTCGCCGCCTTCGGGAGCTTCGGGCTCCACGATGTTGGAGAGCTTCCACATGGCGGTGGTGTATTCCTCGGCGGCGGAATCGGCCTTGGACTTGTATTCGGAGACCTTCTGGGACAGTTCCTTGGTCTCGGCGATGAGCTTGGCCTTCTCGTCCGCCGGGGCGGAGGCGACCTTCTTGCCGATTTCCTTCTGCTGGGCGCGAGCCTCTTCGAAGGCCTTCAGCGCCTCACGACGTGCGGTGTCGGAGGAGAGCACTTCGTCGACGAGTTCCACGGACTCGCCGCGCTTGCGCTGGGATTCCTTGACGATATCGGTGTGTTCACGGATGAATTGAATATCAAGCATGGGCACCAGACTAGCCGCGTAAGCAGACACCGACAATGGCCGAATGCGCGGGAGTCACGCGGAAATCACAGGGAAGCCCGGGAAAGTCCGCGGACGGGTCCACCCGGCCAATTTCGTCAGATGAGACGCGATTGAACCATAATCGCGCCCCACGGGGCTGTTGCGTGCAGGAAATGTTCACGTACGGCGCACCATGGCCGCAAACGACCTCCCCACCGATAACAATAGGAGCCATGCCTCAGCCTGCCCTCACCGTGTTTCTGATCATCGCCGCAATCGCCATTGTGGTGGTGCTCATCGCCGTCATCGTCATCGCTCTGCGCGCGCAGCGCCGCCGCAAGCTGGCTCAGACGCTGGAGAAGCGCCGGGACGACGAGGTGCAGTACGCCTTCATCGTGAATCCGTCCAAACCGCAGGCCGAAGCCCGCCGGCTGCATATCCAGAGGTTCTGCGAGGCCAAGGGGCTCAATCGCATCCGCTTCTACGACACCCAGCTTGACAAGGACGGCAGGGTCTGCGCGCTTGAGGCGCTGGAGGACGGCGCCGACGTGGTGATCGCGGTCGGCGGCGACGGCACGGTGCGCACGGTGGCGAGCGCCGTCTCCGGCACCGGCCATGCGCTGGGCATCATCCCCATCGGCACCGGCAACCTGTTTGCCCGCAATATGGGCGTTCCCGTGGACGATATCGACGCCGCGCTGACCGTGGCCACCTCCCACGGCTCCCGCCTGGTGGACATGGGCCGTCTCACCCTGCTCGACCACCCGGAGGACGACCACGGCCACGCCTTCCTCATCATCGCCGGCATCGGCTTCGATGCGGCCATGATCGACGACACCAACCCCGAGCTCAAGGCGAACATCAGCTGGCTCGCCTACTTCGTGGGCGGCGTGAAGAACCTGTTCGCGCCGAAGTTCCGCGGCACGCTGACAGTCACCAGCGCCGACGGCTCGACCCACACCATCAAGAATCTCGATTTCCGCACGGTGATGGCCGGCAACTGCGGCCAGATTCCCATGTTCTCGCTGATGCCGGCGGCATCCTATGACGATGGTCTGCTGGACTTCGAAATCATCGACACCACCGGCGGCATCCTCGGCTGGGCCAACCTGTTCGGCGACGTGGTGCACCAGACGATCATCGGCAAGCCCGAACAGAACCCGCTGTCCACGAACTCGACCATCGAACAGGTCCAGGGTGTCAGTGCCGAAATCACATTGGAAAAGCCGGCCAAAGCGCAGGTGGACGGCGACATGCTACCGGAGACCAAACATATTCGTTTCTCAGTGGATCATCGCGCGCTGATCGTGCGCGTACCCGACGCCTCCGCGCTGGAAAAGACCGCACAGGCCGCTGCCTCAAACGCCACCTCGGATTTCGCCGAAATGACCGGCACGCTCGAGCCGATTCGCTGATCCGCTACGATGCGTGGCCGGTGACTCGGGCGACGTGCATTGCCAGATAGGCGATTTCGTCGTCGCTGATATCCGTGTCGAGGCGCAGTTCGAGCAGGGAGGCGATGGTTCGCGCGCATCGTAGCGCGGCGGGATAGGACTCACGAATCACCTTCATCACCGGTGCCGGCTCATCCGTCAGTTGCTGGTGCTGGTGGATGCGTACGAACAGGTAACGCAGATGGGTGATGAACCTGCCCACATTCACGGAACTGCGGTCCAACGTGATGCCGTAGCTGTGGTCGATAATGTCAAGCAGTTGCTGGATCACGCCCGTCATCGTATACGTATAGGACAGGTCGCCGGTGGCGAAGCCGGCGTTGACCAGATGCATGGCAAGCGCGGTGGCCTCGCCGTCCGGCAGCGTGACGTCGAGCCGCGCATTGAGCGATGCGAGCATCGCACGCCCCTGCGCGTATTCCTGCGGGTACAGGTTGCTCACCTCGCCGAGCAGCGGGTAGGTAATGTCGATGCCGCGCCGCACCCGCTCCACCGCATTCGCCACGTGATCCGACAAGGCCATGACCAGCGTGGTGCTGCCGGTCTCACGCTCCCCCAGTCCGGCTTCCTGCATGGATTCGACGACCACGCGGATGATTTCGGGCGGAATGTCCGCCAGCATCTGCGCCAGATGGTCCGGGTCACGCCCGTCCGACGGCACGAAGGTGCGCACGACTTTCGACTCGTCGACCGTCTGCCCCGGCTTGGCCTGGAACCCCAGTCCACGGCCGGTGAGAATCACCTCACCGCCGTCGCCGCCTTTGGCGAGCACGACGTTGTTGTTGAACACTCGCAGTATTTCCATGGCATCCTTTCGCAACGTCATTGTTCCACATCGATGATCGGGCTGCCGGCTGATACGGTTTTGCAGTCACCGCCGTTGTTGTCGCCGCTACCGTCGCCGATCAACGGCGTGACCACGGTCAGTTCAGCGGCGTTGACCACCGTCACCACCACCACAACGCTGTGCCCGGCCGCCGCGACTTTGCCGAAATCCACGGTGGCCAGTGGCTCTCCCGCCGCGATCCGCTCGCCTTTAGCCACGACCACAGCGAATCCCTCGCCATCCATATCGACGGTGTCAATGCCGATATGAACCAGCACCTCGATGCCGCCATCGGTTTTAATGCCGAAGGCATGGCCGGTTCGGGCCACGGTTTTCAGCATGCCACTGACCGGTGCGAGCACGGCTGTCTCACCGGTCGTCTCCGGCACGACGCCTACACCCTCCCCCAGCGCGCGGGAGGCGAACACCGGATCGCCAGTCGCTTCCAGATTCATCAACCGGCCGGCGACCGGCGACAAGATGGCGTTGGAGTCAAGAGCCCGATCAGGGGCAGCCCGCGATGGAGAATCTTCCGCAGACTCCACATCCGACACGGTCGTGTCAATCCCCCTCGCCATATCCTGCGGGCGTGCGTTCTCGCCCGCCGAGACCATCTGCGCCTCCGTGGCGCGCGGCGGCGTACGGTACCCGAACAGCACCGTCAGCACCATCGCCATTACAAACGCAACGGCGATGGACAGCGCGTACACCCACATCCGATCGAACACCGGAATCGTCAGCAACGAGGAGAAGGCGAATGCCGTAGTCGTAACGCCCCGGACCATCTGGCCGGATGGCAGCACGGACGGGAACAGCCAGCCGAACACCGCGCTGGTCACTCCGCCGGCCGCGCAGCCGGCGAGCAGCCAGCGGTAGACGCGGCGGTGATGCAGATGGATGCCGTACAGGCTCAGTTCCGAAACGCCACCCAGCAATCCCGCGAGCAACGCCCCCACCGCGGTCTGCCGCATGGCCGAATCCTTGCCGCGTACGGCCAGCACGAGTACGCCGGCGGTGGCACCGAAGCAGGCGAAGTTCCATACACCCATCGGACCTTGGACGAAGTCGTAGCCGAGCGTCTGAATGTTCATCAGTATCAGGGCGTTCAACGGCCAGTGCAGACCGAGCGGCACGAGAAACGGGTAGAGCATCGGGATGATGAGCGCGAACAGGAATGGCACGTGCGCGTTAAGCCATGCTGTGGCCGCTCCCAGCCCGCTGCCGAGCCATATTCCCAGAGGCCCGATAACCAGTATGGTGAGCGCAAAAACGACGACCAGTGAGAGGAATGGCACGAACACCAGCTGTACGCTGTCGGGAATGACGCGCTTCAGCCCGCGGTAGACCACGGCGAGCACGGCGGCCATGAGCAATGGTACGAAGATGTTGCCACTGTAGTCGTTGAGTTGAATCGGTATGCCGAACGCCGACACGGTGCAGGTTTCGGTGCCGAATGTGGCGGTGGCCGAGCATTGAATCTCCCCGGAGAGAGCGCTGGATACGGACGTCCCGGACATTCCGGACATCACGCCAGTAAGCTGCGGGGTCATAAGCGCGGCCATAATCGCACCGCCGAGCCAAGGGTCGACGTCCAGTTTCTTGGCCGCATTGTAGGCGATCATAATCGGCAGAACGGTGAACACACCCTCCCAAATCGCCTTGAGTAGTATCCAGCCGGCGGAGGTCTCGCCGTCAGGCACGATGCCGAGTGCAACGATCACGTTGACGATGGCGATGACCAGCGAGGCACCGAGCAGTACACCCAGAATCGGGCGGAACGAGTCGGACAGGTAGTCGAAAAACGCGGCAGCCCAAGCGCGGGCGGCACTGCCCCACTCGCGGACGGTACGAGGCGTGAAGTGACGGGATGTATTGGATGGGCCGCAACTTTGTTCGGCGTCGGTGGCAGTATCGCGCGATGGTGCGGCATCGTCGGAAAGGTACGGCGCGGACTGCGCGGGTTGCGTGGGCTGTGTGGATTGCGCTGACTGCGCGGGCTGCGCTGGCTGAGTGGGCTGCATTGACTGAGTGGGTTGCGTTGACTGCGACGCTGACTGCATCACTGCCGATGGCAATTGCGCTGCCGGCATCAATCGCGCCGTCCGCAGCCGAACGATCTGCTCGTACACCGAGGCGACCGCTCCGCCGATGATGACCTGATAACGATTGCCGGCTCGCGGGAATGCACCGAGGACTCCGGGGATGGATTCAAGACCGTGCTGGTTGACATGGCCGGCATCGGCCAGTTCGAAGTGCAGTCGCGTGGCGCAATGGGTCAGGCTGGTAATGTTCGCGGGGCCGCCGACGGCATCGACGATGCGCGCCGCAATCACTGCAGGCGTTGCGTTCGATGCGTTCGCCACGGTTCCTCCTTGCTGCCGTATGCCACTGTGTTCCATTATCGGCGCTGGGTGCCCCAAAAGCACGGCAATGCCGGCAAAGCATCGCGAAACGGCAACTATGCGCTACGGTGCTCCGCGATGGTGTCCCGCCATAATGTTCCGCGATGATGCTTCGCCACACCCGTTCTCCGTATTTGCCGCAGCGCCCATTCCGACATCATTCCACCATGCAGAATCCTGCAATCGTTGTCAAAAATCATCGTTTTTTGCCGCCTATTCGGAGTGTCGCGACTGCGGAAGTCGTATTCTATCTTTCACACACGTTGCGTAGCAGGGTTGTTACTCAAAACGAGGCAAGACCTGGAGCGACGTGGAATTTGCGTATCGTAATATGCGAATTCCACGTTGTTCCAGGTCTTTTTTTGTTTTCGGGCGACTTCAGACAATCGAAGCCTGACCTTGCACGCGGCAGAGGGGCCACGCAACAGGCGCGGTCCGTCAACGGCGAAAGGACAAGGCAATGACGACGACAACGGCATCACCCGTATCGAAACAGACGGCATCCGCGGCGCAGGAAACCAGCGCAACCGGGGCGGCGGCCACCGCAATCGAAACCATCGAAACCGGCGTGGCCGGAGTGGCGGGCGCGGCCACAAACGCGGCAGCCAACGCAATCGAGGACCTCGAAGCCGCCGAATCGCACGGCTTCTCCACGCGCTTCCCGCTCAACAGCGCATTCATCTTCACCTTCGGCGCGCTCGGCGGCATGCTGTTCGGTTTCGACACCGGCATCATCTCCGGCGCCTCCCCGCTTATCGAATCGGACTTCGGCCTGAGCGTCTCTCAGACCGGTTTCATCACCTCCTCGGTGCTGATCGGCTCGTGCGCAGGCGCGCTGTCGATCGGCGCACTGTCTGACCGGTTCGGCCGCAAGAAGCTGCTCATCGTCTCCGCGCTGCTGTTCCTGCTCGGCTCAGGCCTGTGCGCCTCCTCCACCGGATTCGCGATGATGGTGTGCGCCCGCATCATCCTGGGTCTCGCCGTCGGCGCGGCCTCCGCCCTGACCCCGGCGTACTTGGCCGAACTGGCGCCGAAGGAGCGTCGCGGCTCACTGTCCACGCTGTTCCAGCTCATGGTCACCTTCGGCATTCTGCTGGCCTACGCCTCCAACCTCGGATTCCTGAACCACAACCTCTTCGGCATCCGCGACTGGCGCTGGATGCTCGGTTCGGCGCTGGTGCCGGCCGCCTTGTTGCTGCTCGGCGGCCTGTTGCTGCCCGAATCCCCGCGTTATCTGGTGAACAAGGGCGACACCCGCAACGCCTTCAAAGTGCTTACGCTGATTCGCAAGGACGTGGATCAGACCCAGGTGCAGATTGAGCTGGACGAAATCAAGGCCGTGGCCGCACAGGACACCAAGGGTGGTGTGCGCGAACTGTTCCGTATCGCTCGTCCGGCGCTGGTGGCCGCCATCGGTATCATGCTGTTCCAGCAGCTCGTGGGCATCAACTCGGTGATCTACTTCCTGCCGCAGGTGTTCATCAAGGGCTTCGGCTTCCCTGAAGGCGACGCGATCTGGGTGTCGGTGGGCATCGGCGTGGTGAACTTCGTGAGCACCATCGTGGCCACGCTTATCATGGATCGTTTCCCGCGCAAGGGCATGCTGATCTTCGGTTCCATCGTGATGACCGTTTCGCTCGCGGTGCTCGCCGTGATGAACTTCGTGGGCGACGTGGCCGTGCTGGCAGTGCCGACGATGATTCTCATCGCTTTCTATATCCTCGGCTTTGCGGTCTCGTGGGGCCCGATCGCATGGGTGCTTATCGGCGAGATCTTCCCGCTGAGCGTGCGCGGCATCGGCTCATCCTTCGGCTCGGCGGCGAACTGGCTGGGCAACTTCATCGTCTCCCAGTTCTTCCTCGTGCTGCTCGATGCGTTCGGCAACAATGTGGGCGGCCCGTTCGCGATTTTCGGCGTGTTCTCGGCCCTGTCCATCCCGTTCGTGCTGCGCTTGGTGCCCGAGACCAAGGGCAAGTCGCTGGAGGAAATCGAGAAGGAAATGACCAAGCGCTAGACAACCGGCACACGATTCGCACAAAAGTTGACAACTCTTAACATAAGAGTACCCAAAGTGGCGAAAAACGTGGCAGAATAGGGAACATGGTAGCAAACAATGCGGGTCAGCCCGCCACCCCAGCAGATCTGATTAATGTCGATGAGGTTATCGGCAAGTACTATGACCTCGCCCCCGATCCCGAAGTCCCCGAGCAGCGTGTCATCTTCGGCACCTCCGGTCACCGCGGATCGTCCCTGAAGACCTCGTTCAACGAGGCCCACATCATCGCCATCTCCCAGGCCATCGCCGAATACCGCAAGAAGGCCGGCGTCACCGGCCCGCTGTACCTCGGCTCCGACACCCACGCGCTGTCCGGCCCGGCCAAGAAGACCGCCATCGAGGTGCTCGTCGCCAACGGCGTGCACGTACGCGTCGATTCCCGTGACGACTTCGTGCCCACCCCGGTGGTCTCCCAGGCCATCCTGACCCACAACCGTGCGGCCGACGGCACCCAGCGCTTCGAGGGCGAGGGCCTCGCCGACGGCATCGTCGTCACGCCGTCCCACAACCCGCCCACCGACGGTGGCTTCAAGTACGACCCCGTCACCGGCGGCCCGGCTCCGGCCGAGACCACCAATGCCATCGCCGCTCGCGCCAACGAGCTGCTCGGCGACTTCAAGTCCATCAAGCGTGTGCCCTACGAGGAGGCCATCAAGTCCGAGTACGTCGAGGGCTTCGACTTCCGCGAGCACTACGTGGACGACCTGGAGAACGTCATCGACTTCGACGTGATCCGCAACTCCGGCGTGCGTCTGGGCATCGATCCGCTCGGCGGCGCTTCCGTGAACTACTGGCCGCTCATCAACGAGAAGTACGGCCTGAACATCGGCGTGGTGCGTCCTGAGGTCGACCCGACCTGGCGCTTCATGACCATCGACCACGACGGCAAGATCCGCATGGACCCGTCTTCCCCGTACGCCATGAAGGGCCTGGTCGACGAGCTCAACGCCGGCGCTTGGGACAAGTACGATCTGGTCGGCGGCACCGACCCGGACGCCGACCGTCACGGCATCGTCTGCCCGAACTGGGGCGTGATGAACCCGAACCACTACATCGCCGTGTGCGTGGAGTACCTGTTCGGCGGCAACCGTCCGGGCTGGCCTGAGGGCGCAGCCGTGGGCAAGACGCTGGTCTCCTCTTCCCTGATCGACCGCGTGGCCGCATCGATCAACGCGAAGGTCATCGAAGTGCCGGTGGGCTTCAAGTGGTTCGTGGACCCGCTGTTCAGCGGCGAAGTCGCCTTCGGCGGCGAGGAGAGCTCCGGCATGAGCTTCCTGCGCAAGGATGGCCGCGTGTGGACCACCGATAAGGATGGTCTGATCCCCGACCTGCTGGCCGCCGAGATCACTGCCAAGACCGGCAAGAACCCGGCCCAGCTTCACCAGGAGCAGGTCGAGCGCTTCGGCGAGTCTTGGTACAAGCGCGTCGACACCCCGACCACACTGGAGCAGAAGGCCAAGTTCGCGGCACTGTCCGGCGACGACGTGACCGCCTCCACCCTGGCTGGCGAAGACATCACCGCCAAGCTGACCGAGGCACCGGGCAACCACGCCAAGATCGGCGGTCTGAAGGTCACCACCAAGGACAACTGGTTCGCCGCCCGCCCCTCCGGCACCGAGAACATCTACAAGGTGTACGCCGAGTCCTTCGTCTCCCCCGAGGCTCTGGACAAGGTACTCGACGAGGCCACCGTCGTGGTCGACAAGGCCCTGAGCGAGTGAAATCGCTGCGTTAGTCGCGTTCACCGCAACTAATAAGGCTCTGCATTGGATTCATGCAATCCACTGCAGAGCTTTTTTAGCGCATATGCAGTTCGCGACCACTGAAACACGCAGGTCAACGGTTCTCCTCATGCACCGTGACTGCATTTTCTCAACATCACTGCAGGGCAGGACGGCCAGATGACCGCGAAACGTTCGCCTGCCTACCATCATCATTGTGGGGTCACAGCGGCCAGATGACCGCCGAAGCGTTCGGTCGGCTTGCATCATGGTCGAGTTTTAACATCGTTGTGGGACGCCACGACGAATTTGCCCATTCCAGAGTTGCCATCCCACAAAAGCGTGGGACAACAGCTAAGTCAATCGTTTTACATTTTCCCCCATCCCACACACTCAAACTGGAAACCCCGGAAAGACGCCATTCCTGCCACACCCGTCACAGCCATTACCCGAGGGGCCGTGGGACGCCACGCAAAAATCGGCAAAACACGCGTAGCGTCCCACACCCATTGGCGCAAATCCACGCCCAATGCACCGCCCCCCCAATCGACCACTATGACACATTTCCCTCCACAATCGAACACTAGTCATTCACGAAATCCATCACTACGAGGCATCGCAATCGAACGGCATGCAATATCAAGCACACACCACAACAACAGGTCGTACAAATATTGCCTTTACATCAGTCCGTTTCGGACATTATGGTCACAGCAGGCTCTGCGACAACTCTTCAAGAGACATGGCAACTACATGAAACTCGAATACGGCACCGCGCGAAGCAAGCGCCCTCGCCACATTGAAAGCGAATTCAGCACGAGCGTCCTCGTTAGCGATACTTGCCGCCGTGGCGACGAAGACCAGCCATCTCCGCCCGACCAGCACACCCCTTTTCTCTTGGTCACGGCGCCATTGAGTCTTACTCGTACGATGATGATCGCCATCATATTCAACAGCGACCTTGAACTCCGGCCACGCTAAGTCCAACGTTATGGGAGCTCCAGATGCAAAAGCCGCGTCCGGCACCACATAGTTCGCAACCGGCTGTGGAATCCCATGCGCCACCAGAGAGAGTCGTTCTTCTGATTCTTTGGGCGAATCAGCACCAGGTGATATCAGAGGCAATGCTCGAACGCAGGACGGGCGCCCTCTGAATCGGGTAAATTGCTCCACGAACTTCACCAGATCCTGATAGATTGCAGCAGCATCACGATCCTTAGCCAATACTGGCTGTTTGCTCGTAGCAGTAATGACGGCATCCCCGAGCACAATCAGAGACTCAAAAGAAACATACGGGGCAAGTTGAGCCCATACGTGAAACAGGTCCAGCGCAAACACGTGTTGGTTCATTTCCACATTGGCGGCTTTAGCCGCATGTTTCCAAATATGCGTTTGCAGTGGTGCATGGCGTGTACGAAACCGCTTGCTCTTAACGCTGGATACAGTGTGCAGCTTGGCCGAGTCGAGGTCGCAATCGGCGGGAATCGGTACGGATTGCAGAGCGAGGGAAGTGGTCATGCCGAAAAGCAGCTTCTTGCCCGCCCGTTTCGCTTCCTCAGTGCAGCGTGCGACCATGTCGCGTTTGCGCTGGGCAAGGCTTTCGCTCATGGTCGGTGCCGCCGCAGAATCATGTGCACCACTGTTTGGCGATGGCGAGTCGCGAAAAGTCGGGTATTTCGAGTCAGCAGAAAATGCCCCCGCAAATTCGGGCGGAACAAAAACTGTCTCCGATTCTTCCGGAGGCGGATCGTATATAGAGCCTGGCAGAGCTCCATAGTTGGTGATGCCGTCGGTCATCCTGTTCATGACACCACCATATGGGTAGTGGGTGCGGAAACGGAAGCCGATTCGAGGTATGTGGTCCTAGCTTCACTTACGCACATTCATTGTGGATAACCATGTGGACACCTCACTTATACACATAGTCATCCACCTCTTCAACCCCGATTTGACACACTAACTGTATCTGATATGATTACAGTATCATAACTGTACACATCATAGCTACAGTATCGACTCGGTAAGGAGGTCGTTTCATGAACGGCGACCATTCACTGGCAGTGCACGCATTGGTCTACCTTGACCATCGCGCCACACACCTGCCCAGTCAGATCCTGGCCGAGAACATATGTACCAATGCGGCGCGCGTGCGCAAAGTAATGCGACCGCTCGCCTCAGCCGGACTCATCGCCACTAAAGAGGGTGCTGAAGGCGGGTACGCTCTGGCCCGGCCCGCCGCCGAAATCACTTTGCGCGCGGTAGCGGAAGCCACCGGCACCACTTTTGTGAAAGTGAACTGGACACCGGGCGACGTACACGAGGACTGTCTGGTGTCATCTTCAATGGGCGCAGTGATGAACGACATCTATGCCGGGCTCAACCGCACTTGCCTCGAACAACTCGAACACACCACCATCCACGACATCACCGAACAGATATTCAGCGAGCGCAAAGGCTAATAATCCCGCGCGTTTCCCCTAGCCAGCATCAGTCGATAACGCTTCGGCAGTCAAAGAAGAAAACAGACGCCGCACGGCACACAACACATCAGCACAACGCACTCTTATCACTCGAATACGTAAGGAAGTAACCATGTCCATCAGCACACCCAATGCCATCAGCACACCCAGCACCTCCCCCACTATCACCACCGACGCCCTGATCATTGGATTCGGCAAGGGCGGCAAAACCTTGGCTGCCAAGCTCAGTGCAGCCGGCCGCAAGGTCGTCGTCGCCGAGGCAAGCGCCGACATGTACGGCGGCACCTGCATCAATATCGGATGCTTGCCGTCCAAGTCACTGATTTTGTCCGCCGAACAGGCGCGGCGGGATGGCGCGAACAGTACTCCCGAAACCCGCGAAGCAGCGTTCGAGGCTGCTATCAAGGAGAAGCGCCGCGTCACTTCGATGCTGCGCGACAAGAACTATCACAAGCTCGCCGACCAAGACAACATCACCGTAATCACCGGCCGCGCTCACTTCACCGGCCCTCATAGCGTGGAAATCGCCACCGCTGAGGGCCCGGTCGCCGTGACCGCCAGCAAGATCTTCATCAATACCGGTGCCACGCCGCGCATTCCGGATATTCCCGGTATCCACACTACGCCCGGCGTCTACACCAGCACTGGACTGATGGATCTCGACGATATGCCGCAGCGACTGGTGATTATCGGTTCAGGATTCATTGGACTTGAGTTTGCCTCGATGTTTGCCGATTTCGGCACGGCGGTTACCGTGCTGCAGCACAATGCCGAGTTCCTGCCGCGCGAGGATGCGGATGTGGCGGCCGCGATTCGCGCACAGTTGGAAGCGCAGGGCGTCAAGTTCCTGTTCAACGCGGATACCAAGGCCATCGCGCCTGCTGCTGACGGCGGCGTCAGGTTGTCCGTTGCGGTGAAGGGTATGACTCGCGGCGCATCGCAAGCTTGCGATTCCACCCCCGCCGGCACCGGGAACGCTCATACCGATATCACCGGCGCCACCGACACTACAACAACCACCAGCCCCACTAGCAACCCGACCGATCACGCCACGATGTCACACGTTCAAACGAAACCATCAGACGATGGCGAGCCGCGGTTCGCCGAGCCGGCTGAAGCCCGATTCTGCCTGACCACCGACGCGGTACTGGTGGCCACCGGACGTACGCCGAACGTCGAGGGACTGCATCTTGAGGCAGCTGGCGTGGAGCTCACCGAACGCGGTGCCGTGAAAGTCGACGAGCTTCTGCGCACCACAGCAGCCGACATTTGGGCTCTGGGCGATGTGAACGGCGGCCCGCAGCACACGTACATTTCGCTGGATGACTATCGCGTGGTGTGGTCGCAGCTCAATGGTTCCGACCGTCCGTACACGGTGAAGGACCGCAAGCATGTGCCGTCGAGCACATTCCTCGCCACGCCTTACTCGCGCGTGGGATTGAATGAGCGCGAGGCGAAGGCGGCTGGATTGGATTATGTGGTCAAGCGATTGCCGGTGGCCGCTGTGCCGAAGGCCCAGGTAATGCGGCGACCGGATGGTCTGATGAAGGCGATTGTGGAACGCAATACTGGCCGCATTCTGGGTGCGATGCTGCTTTCCGTCGAGTCGCACGAGGTGATCAATATCGTCAAGTTGGCGATGGATCTTGACGCGCCGGCCAGCACGTTGCGCGATATGGTGTTCACGCATCCGACGATTGCCGAGGCACTGAACGACTTGTTCGCGTAGTTTGTTCGCATAGCACGCCCGCGCAGCATGACCCGCGTAGCGCAGCCCGCAACAGACTCCCCTAATGCGCGCGAAGGTCCTCATCGACGTAAACCGATGAGGACCTTCGCGCTGTCGTCATGATCCGTACGTGACAGCAATCACGTCCGAACCAGCCGTTACTTCAAGCCGAGCTTACGGTCCAGAATGTCGGAGGCATCCAATCCTAAGCGGCGTCGGATGAACCAGCCAAGACCGAGCGGCAGGCCGGGAGCCAAGGCCATGCCGCCTGGACCGAGTGCCACGGTTTTGGAGTTGCCTGCGATAAGCATGGTGCCCTTGGATGCGGCCGTGGAGGTCGAACCATCGCTGTCCGCCTCTGGTTTGAGGATTTCGATGTTGCCGTCACTGGTTTTGTACAGTCCCTTATTCTCATTCCAGATACCGGATGCGCCATTGTTGCCGGCCTCACCCGCAGAGAGGAAATGTCTTGTCTTTCTTGTGAGCGCTCACCTATTCACGCGCGATGGCATGTTTTTCAAGCAAAGTCAATAGGTGTGATGTTATCCACACCCTCCACTACGTTGTTTTGCCTCGCGCTGGGCAGCCCCACTTCAGCAAGAGATTGCACAGCTTGCGTTAGGGTGGAGAACATGACTATCACAGTATCCACAGACGGTTCCGCATTAGGGAATCCAAACGGGCCAATGGGCTGGGCCTGGGCCGATCATGAGCAGAACGCCGGCGGCAAGCCTGGCCATAAGCACGACGACCACGGCTACGACGCCGGCGGCGCGACCAACGGCACCAACCAGATTGGCGAACTGTGCGCAGTGTTGGAAGCTTTGCGAGCGCATCCGGGCCCTGAGCCATTGCTCATCGAATCGGATTCGCAATACGCCATCAATTGCTCGACCAAGTGGGTCAAAGGCTGGAAGAAGAACGGCTGGAAAAATTCACAGAAAAAACCTGTGAAGAACAAAGAGCTTATTCAGGCGATCGACCGTGAAATCTCGCAACGCCCTGGCCCGGTGGATTTCCGATGGGTCAAAGGTCACGCCGGCAACGAAGGCAATGAGCTGGTCGATGAACTGGCACGCACCTATGCGGGCGATTGCCGTTCGGGTGCGCGCGACGGCTATCTACCGATTGAAGGCTGGCAGTCGCTGCTGGGCTCCGAATACGCACATGGCACCGATGTGCCTCCAGACGTGCAATTGGTATTGGACGGCAAAGCGGATGCGGCAAGTTTGCGCAAGCCGGCTGCGGCGACGGATCAGACGGATGCCGCAAGGCCGGAGACCAAGTCTTCGTCACCCTTAGCGGCACAATCAACGCAACCTGTACAATCAACGCAACCTGTACCCCCCGCAAAGCCCAGCGGGCTGACGGTATCCGGTACGCTGACCTTCTCCCCCGCGCCGAAAACGAGCCCGTATTTCAACGGGCAGCCGATGCCGATCAAAGGCAGCATCGAAATCGAAGGCTATGTGGACGGCGACGGCAACCTGACCATCACCAACGCACCATTCGTACGACACTGACACCCAAACACACGAATATGTACCGCAATCGGACACGATGACACAAAATCGCTCATTCGCGTTAGGATAGGAGATAAGGCTTCACGCCGTTGATCCGTGCGGCGGAGGCAAGGATGGCAAAGGAGAAACCATGGATAAGGCACAGCAGGATGCGCTGAAGAAGGCGGCCGGCATCGAAGCCGCCAAGCTCGTTGAAAACGGCATGATCGCAGGCCTCGGCACTGGTTCGACCGTGAAGTTCCTGGTGGACGAGCTCGGCCGCCGTCATCAGGAGGAAGGTCTTGAGTTCACTGGCGTGACCACGTCTCGCCGCACGCAGGCCCAGGCCGAGAGCTACGGCATCAAGATCGTGGACATCGACGACGTGGACCACATCGACGTGACCATTGACGGCGCCGACGAAGTCGACAAGAACTTCAACGGCATCAAGGGCGGCGGCGCTGCTCTGCTGTGGGAGAAGATCGTGGCCACCAACTCCAACCAGATCGTGTGGATCGTGGACGAGTCCAAGGTTGTGGACACCATCGGCAAGTTCCCGCTGCCGGTCGAGGTCATTCCGTTCGGCGCCGGCCAAGTCATCAAGAAGTTCGAGGCCCGCGGCTACAAGCCGGTGCTTCGTCTTGACGCCGACGGCAAGGAAGTGCGCACCGACGAGAACAACTTCGTGGTGGACCTGCACCTGGAGCGCATCGATCACCCGCAGGAGCTGGCCGAAGACCTCATCAACACGGTCGGCGTGGTGGAGCACGGCCTGTTCCTCAACATGGTCGACAAGGTCATCGTCGGCGACCCGAACGGCCCGCGCGTGATGACCAACGCCAACAAGTGATCGTCTCACATCACTAAGCTTTTCCAAGCCCGCATCTGCACATCGCAGGTGCGGGCTTTACTGTTGCCCGAACAAGGCAAAGAGCCAAGCAAAAGAGAAACCCCGCGACCATAACGATCACGGGGTTTCTAATGCCTTGATTGCAGGTAAGACTACTTACGCTGGTGGCGGGTCTTACGCAGCAGTTTGCGGTGCTTCTTCTTGCTCATCCGCTTGCGGCGCTTCTTGATGACAGAACCCATCTGAAGCCTCCATTTCGATTAATCGTAAAAGTTGCAACTCGCACCATAATACACGTGTTGCCAGACAGAGGGAACCAGTATGTTGCCGATAGTCCGCATATGCCCTGAACGCAGTTGGGGCATCCACATCAGCAATGTGGATGCCCCAACGTTCATAAGTTTGTGCAGCAGCTGACAGCCGATACTAGATGCTACATCGGGAACTTCTGGTAGAAGCGATCGACCGCTTCCTTGGTGCCGGTAGCTTGGAAGACCACGGTATCGTTCTGCCAGATGGCAACGGCGTTCTTGCTGTTGGAGGCATCGGCCTTCACCACGTACGCGCCCGTGACGTTGCCGGAAACCTTGACGTTGCCGGATGCCGACTCATCGCCGGTCTGCGCAGCGACCAACGCATCGTACTGGGTCTTGGCATTGTCCGCCGACGACCACTGCGCGGCGACCAGCGTGACATCCTTGGCGGCATCACCAGTGGAGTAGGTCAGAGTGTACTCCTCGAGCGGCGACGCGGAATTCCACGTCGTGGAGGCATCCGCCTTGGTACGCGCGTAATTCAGCACGCTGCCCGGCATGGCCTTCAACAGCTCACTGGCATCATCCGGCAAAGCTGTGGCGTCGATGGTCGGCTTGGTCGGCTCGGATGATTCGGTTTTCTGCTGGCTGTTTTGGGTGGTAGTGGAGGTGCCATCATTCTTCTGGATGGCCCAACCCGGCCACACAAAGGCCGAAAGCACTGCCAGGATAATCACAACAGCTGCGGCAACCACCACTGCAATCAACTTGCCATGGGATTGCGTGGTCGAGGAGTTCTCACTATTAGTCATGCCCCGATTCTCTCACAGCCGCGTGACGCTAGGCGGCCGTAATTTTAGTCGTTGTGCGCAAGCCGCGTGAAACTCTTGTGAACGGTAAAAATTTACCGTCCGCTGGTGTTTGGGTTAGGGTGAGACCATGGCGAAATCAAGTGTGCAGTATGTATGTTCCGAATGCGGTTGGAACGGGCCGAAGTGGTACGGCCGTTGCCCCGAGTGTGGTCAGTGGGGCACGGTCGAGGAATTTCACGAGGCTCGGCCGGCGGCAGGCTCTCGCACGGCCGCTCCCGGCCGAACATCACGCACGCAGTCGGTTACGGTTGCCAACAACGCCAGATCTGCAGCCCGTCCGATTACCGAAGTGGGCACGGAAAGCGTCGAGCGGCTCGGTACCGGGTTTTCCGAATTCGACCGTGTGCTCGGCGGTGGCGTGGTGCCGGGTTCAGTAACGCTGATAGCGGGCGAACCGGGTATCGGCAAGTCGACATTGCTGTTGCAGACGGCCGGCAATATCGCGCGCGTTGTGGCGGGAGACAGTACGTTCCGAGGGGCAGGTCAGCGGTCTGCCCAACAGTCGGGCCGGGCGCAGGGCAACGCATCGAACACGGTGCCGATGCGGGGCAACGCATCATCAACACACGCCAACACCGTGCTGTACATTTCCGGCGAGGAATCACAGGCGCAGGTTCGTTTGCGCGCTTCCCGCATCAATGCGGTGGAGCCGAACTTGTTACTGGCCTCCACCACCGACCTGTCCACAGTATTGGGGCTGATCGAACAGAACAAGCCGGCCTTGGCCATTGTGGATTCGGCGCAGACCATCGTCTCGCAGGAGGTCGATGGCATTTCCGGCGGTTCGACTCAGGTGCGCGAAGTGGCAAGCGCGCTGATAGATACCGCTAAGACACTTGACATTCCAGTATTTCTGGTTGGTCATGTGACCAAGGATGGTTCGATTGCAGGCCCGCGCACATTGGAGCATCTGGTCGATGTGGTCTGCCAATTCGAAGGCGACAGCGAGACTGCGCTGAGAATGCTGCGAGCGGTGAAGAATCGTTTTGGCCCGACCGATGAAGTCGGCTGTTTCGACATGAGCGGTGAAGGCATCGAAGAGGTCACCGATCCCGCCGGATTGTTCCTGTCTGGAGACGGCCCTGATGCGGCCAACGCGGCACCCGTGGAAGGCACCTGCGTGACGTTCACATTGGATGGGCATCGCAGTCTGCCTATCGAAGTACAGGCTCTGGTCACCACGTCGGTGCTGCCCACACCCCGTCGTGCGGTCAATGGCGTGGACCCCAGCCGTATCGCCATGCTGGTCGCGGTGCTCTACCGTCACAGCAAGCTCAACCTGCTGTCCAACGACCTGTATATCTCCACTATTGCCGGGGGCCAGGCCAAGGAGCCCGGTTCCGACTTGGCGATAGTGGCGGCACTGGCGAGCGCCGCCACGTCAAAACCCATTGCGCGAGCCACGTGCGCCATTGGTGAGATTTCCCTGACCGGTCAGGTGCGCCCGGTACCGCGTATGGAATATCGCCTTCGCGAGGCCGCACGCCTCGGCTTCACCACGGCGGTCATTCCGCCACTGCGCAAGCCGGTGCATGTCGAGGGACTTCAGCTGGTGGAGTCCAACACATTGTCCGACGCATTAGACGCCTTGGGAGTGCGTAAATAGCCCTGAGATATGCCTCAGGCGGTAAGACGCTTGGTCTCCTCGACGTTGCGCTTGAGTTCGTCGACGAGTTGGTCGGGGCCATCAAACTTGACCTGCGGGCGCAGGAAGCCGACGAATTCGACGCGAACCTTGTGGTCGTACAGGTCGATCCATTCTTCAGTGATGCAGTAGGCCTCCACCACACGTTCGTTGAGCCCTGTTTTCTCGCTGAAGGTGGGTTTGGTGCCAATGGAGATGGCGGCGGGCCAACGGTTTTCACCATCTACCAGCCAACCGGCATAGACGCCGTCGACCGGAATGTAGCCTGCAATGTCGGAGCCAAGATTGGCGGTGGGGAATCCGATGGTGCGGCCACGCTCCTCACCGTGCACCACTTCGCCCTCGATGGAGTGCGGAGCACCCAGAATGGCGTTGGCGTCCTGGATTCGGCCATGAGCCAGCAGGTAGCGCACATTGGTGGAGCTCCAGGCGCGCATTGCCTTGGCCTGGTTCTTCTTGCTCCATGCGCGGCGCTCGGCCTTGGTGGCATTGGTCAGCGGGTCGACGGGCTCTCCCCATTCGCTCGGGGCTTCCGGCTTGAAATCGCGCGGAATACGCACTTCACCCGGGCCACGGTCATCGACCACGTCAAGTTCGAATACACCGGTGGCGGCGGCAAGATTGGCGATATGCTTCACATCACCTTCTCGACCCTTGCCCATGGCGGCATCCTGCCCAAGGACCAACGTGCGCATACCCAGCTTGCCGGTGAGTCGGCCAAGGAAGAAAATGTATGACATAGCTGCGAAGGCCAGCGTGTAGTGCACCACCAGCACGTGGTCCACGCCGAACTGTTCCATGCGGTGCAGTCGATCATCCACACTGGTCAAGGCTTCGGCATCCACGTTCTGCACCGCGGGTTCCTCGCCATTGTGCGAGATGACCCAGCCGTGCACGAATGCGGGGCGCGGGTCAAACAGAATCACCACGGAAAAAGCATCATGCTGGTGCGCGAGTTCCACCACACGCTTGATCACCGCCTGATGGCCCAAGTGCATGCCATCAAATGCGCCCAATGTCACCACGGCCTTCTTATCGTTACTGAACGAGGGCCATTCAATCGAGCCTTCGGCGTCAGGGGTCAGGTGCGTGATATCCATCAGTGTGCTGTTCCTTTTATCCGTGCGATGTTATTCATGCAATATAGACGTTGTTGTGCGCGGCCTGTATCAAGCTGCACTTTTCACCGCGTCTACTTTACGCGAGGGGGAATACGGTGACCGGCTTGGCCTGATGAGCGTTTGCACGCTCGATAATCGCCGCCACATCATGCGTTTGCGGCACAATGGCGGCAGTGGGCTCGCTGATTGTACGCTCAATACGGCGGCCGAAGCGTAATTCGCTGGCCTCCTCAGGAGTGATGTCAAGCGCCGGCATCGCACCTCGAGCGGCCTGTTCCATGGTAAGGGCATGGTCAAGCAGCCAGTTGCGGCGCTCGTCACCGGCAAGACCTTCAGGAGTGTCCAATACGCACTTGTTGCGCGTGACGGTTTGCCCTTCCCGATTAGTGAACGTCTTCTGATCGGTATGTGCGGTGACGGTATGGGTTCGCGTGTCAAGCATCGCCTCAGGAGCGATAAGTCCGCTGGCATCGTCCGGCAACGCGAATCGGCCGACTCGCGTACGGCGCAAACGGGTCAGGTATCCGCCGACGCCAAGTTCGTTGCCGAGGTCGCGGGCGAGCGCGCGGATATAGGTGCCCGATGAACAGCTGATCCGCACGTCAACATCAAGTGCGGGAATCGCTCCCGTGTTCGCGTCTTCCCGCAATGGTTCAGCGGCCTGCTCCCCTGCTACGAATCCGCTGCGGATATCCAGCACGGTGAATTCGCTGATGGTGACCGGGCGGGGTTTGAGTTCCACATCCTTGCCTTCGCGAGCCAAGTCGTAGGCACGCTGGCCGTTGATTTTGATGGCGGAGAACGTATTGGGGACTTGTTCGATATCGCCGGTGAAATTGGTGGCGATGGTGCGTGTGAGCAGGTTTTGCCATGAGGCAGTTGGTAACGCCGTTGGTTCGCCGCTCTGGCCACCCTCAGTCAGCTGCGCTGATAGCGTTTGCCAGCGGGAACGGGCTTCACCATCGACAAGCACCTCGCCTTCGGCATCGTCGGTAGTGGTGCGCAGGCCGAGGCGTATGGTGGCCTCGTAGGTTTTGTCATGCGCCACGATGGCGTTGAGCAGTCGTGTGGCGTGGCCGAAGGCGATGACCAGCGTGCCAGTGGCCATGGGGTCAAGGGTGCCGGCGTGACCGACCTTCTTGATGTGCAACGCGCCGCGCACGGCGGCGACGGCGTCGAAGCTGGTCACGCCTTGCGGCTTGTCGATGATGAGCAGACCGCTGGGTGTTGTATGAAGCACACTACTCCTCGTCAGAGTCGTCTTCGAAGTCGTCGCTGGGCTCGTCGTCATGCTTGTACGGATCGGCGTCGCCGGCGTACTGGGCGGTGGCGCGAGCACGGGCGAGTTCTTCATCACGCTTCTTGGCCACGGCGAGTATGTCTTCGATCTCGTGAGCCTCGCCGGGCACTTCATCGAACACGAATTGGAGCTGCGGAGTCAGGCGCAGGCCAGCCTTGTGGCCCACCAGAGAACGCAGGTGGCCCTTGGCCTGATCGAGTGCCTGCTGGGCGCGCTTGCGTTCGCCTTCCTCGTGGCCTTCGTGGCCGAGCTGGGTCCAGTAGACCTTGGCGATCTGCAAATCGTTGGTCACACGAACTTCGGTGACGGTGATGCTGGCGAGTCGCTTGTCATGCAGTTCGCGCTCAATGGAGGAGGCGACGACACGCTGAATCAAGGCCGCAATACGTGCGGCGCGCGGGTTGGTTCCTGCCATAGGAATTTCCTTTTCTAGACTTGAGCCCCCTCTGACGAGGGGCTGCCGAACGCAGTGAGGCTGGGGGAGAGAAAATCATGGAACTACCATGTCTCTCCCCCAGTCAGTCTGCGGCTGACAGCCCCCTCGTCAGAGGGGGCTTAACAATGACTACTTGCGCTCGACTTCCCGCATCTCGAAGGTCTCGATGATGTCGCCGAGTTCAATGTCGTTGAAGGTGCCGAGGTTGATACCAGCCTCGTAGCCTTCCTTGACGGACTGAACGTCGTCCTTGAAGCGACGCAGCGAGGAGATCTCGAGGTCGTTGACCGTGGCCACGCCGTTGCGCAGGATACGGCACTTCGTACCACGCTTGACCTCGCCGTCCTGCACCATAACGCCGGCGATGTTGCCGAACTTGGAGGAGCGGAAGATCTCGCGGATCTCGGAGTGAGAGGTGACGACCTCTTCGTATTCCGGCTTGAGCATGCCCTTGAGGGATGCCTCGATGTCTTCGATCGCACGGTAGATGACCGAGTAGTACTTGATCTCCACGCCCTCGCGCTCGGCGAGGTCCGCGACCTGACGGTTCGGACGCACGTTGAAACCGATGATAACGGCCTTGTCGACCGTGGCCAGGTTGACATCATTCTGGGTGATCGCACCGACGCCGCGGTGGATGACCTGGATGCCGACCTCGTCGGATACCTCGATCTTCATCAAGGAATCCTCGAGCGCCTCGACAGAACCGGACGAATCGCCCTTGATGACAATATTGAGCATGTCGATCTCGGACTCGGCGAACTTCTTCTTGAAGTCCTCGAGGGAGACGACCTTGCGACGCTTGGCCAGCTGGGCGGCACGCTCGGTGGCCTGACGCTTCTCGGCAATCTGGCGAGCGGCACGATCATCGGAGGCGACCAGGAAGAGGTCACCGGCGGTGGGCACGGAGGTCAAGCCCAGCACCTGAACAGGTGTGGACGGACCGGCCGCTTCCATCGGCTGACCGTTCTCGTCGAGCATGGCACGCACGCGGCCGTACGAAGTGCCGGCCACGATGGCATCGCCCACGTGGAGCGTACCCTGCTGAACCAGCACAGTGGCCACGGCACCACGACCCTTGTCGAGTCGGGCTTCGACGGTGGCACCACGGGCGTCCATGTCGGGGTTGGCGCGGAGGTCCAGCTCAGCGTCAGCCGTGAGCAGCACGGCTTCGAGCAGCTTGTCGACGTGCAGGTTCTGCTTGGCGGAGATGTCGACGAACATGGTGTCGCCACCATACTCTTCAGGGACCAAGCCGAACTCGGTGAGCTGGCCGCGGACCTTCTCCGGGTTGGCACCGGGCACATCGATCTTGTTGACGGCCACGACGATCGGCACCTTGGCGGCCTGAGCGTGGTTGATGGCCTCAACGGTCTGGGGCATCACACCATCGTCGGCGGCGACCACGAGGATCGCGACGTCAGTGAGCTCGGCACCACGGGCACGCATGGCGGTGAACGCCTCGTGGCCAGGGGTATCGAGGAAGGTGATCTTGCGCGGTTCGCCTTCAAGGTTCACGGTGACCTGGTAGGCACCGATGCGCTGGGTAATGCCGCCGGCCTCACGTGCGATGACGTTGGTCTTGCGGATGGTATCCAGCAGTCGTGTCTTACCGTGGTCGACGTGGCCCATGACGGTAACGACCGGCGGGCGAGGCTTGAGATCCTCGTCATCCTGCAGTTCTTCCTCGTCAAGGTTGATGTCGAACTGCTGGAGCAGTTCCTTGTCTTCCTCTTCTGCGGAGACGAGCTGGATGTTCCAGCCGATCTCTTCGCCCAGAATCTGGAAGGTCTCCTCATCCAAGGACTGGGTGGCGGTAGCCATCTGACCCAGGTGGAAGAGCACGGTGACCAGCGCGGCCTGGTTGACGTTGATCTTCTCCGCAAGATCGGCCAGGGACGCGCCCTGACGCAGACGGATGGTCTGGCCGTTGCCGTTGGGGATGCGAACGCCGCCGATGGTCGGTGCTTTCAGCTCCTCATACTCATGGCGCTTTGCCAGACGGTTCTTACGGGCCTTTGAAGACTTGCCGCCCTGACGTCCGAATGCGCCTGCGGCACCGCCGCGACCGCCGCGACCGCCGCCACGTGCGGGACCGTTGCTCGGTGCACCGCCGCCCTGGAAGTTATTGCCGCCGCCTTGGCCCCCCCGGAAGCCGCCGCGTGCGCCGCCCTGACCGGCACCCTGGGAGCCGCCGCCCTGACCCGGACGGTTGTGGCCCCACTGGCCGGGACGCGGACCGCCCTGACCACCTTGGCCCGGACGACCGCCACGGAAGCCGCGGCCCTGCCCCTGGCCTTGGCCGGGACGGCCCGGACGACCGCCACGACCGTTATCAGCAGTCGGACGAGCCATCGGATGCGGACGCGGAATATCACCCGGCGTCGGGGTGTGCATACCCTGCTTGCGGGAGAACGGGTTGTTGCCCGGGCGCGGGCCCTGAGCGTGCGGGCGCGGAATCGCATTTGAAGCGGCATTGCCGCCATTGGCACCGGCGCCGCCCTGAGCGTGCGGGCGCGGAGCCGAAGCATTGCCGCGGTTGTTCTGATGCTGAACCGGCTGGCCATTGTTCGGACGGCCCTGGTTGTTACGACAATCGTTGTTACGGCGATCGTTCGGGCGACTCTGACGACCGTTCTCACGGCCTTCGCGATTATCGCGACCATTCTCACGGTTGTCGTTCTGACCGTGGCGGCCGGGGGTCGGCATGCCGGAGCGTGCGCCGCCCTGCGGACGCGGTGTCGGTGCACCCGGAGTCGGAGCCTGCTGATGTGCCGAGGCAGGCGATGCCTGACGTGCGGGAGCGGCCGGAGTCGGTGCGGAAGATGAAGTGGAAGCCGGGGCCGAAGGTGCGGCCGTGCGGCGCTGCTGCACGGGCTTGGAATCGCCCTTGGCGTTGTCCTTGGCGAACTCTGCCTTCAGACGCCGGGCTACCGGCGGTTCAATCGTAGAAGAAGCGGACTTGACGAATTCTCCCATGTCCTTAAGCTTCTCAAGCACGGTTTTGCTATCGACATTCAAAACCTTAGCCAGTTCGTATACGCGTGGTTTCGCCACTAATTACTCCTATTCTGTGACCACGCGCGTGCATGGGCGTGGTCAGTTGGTGATGACGGCAAGCCTACCCTGTCTCATCGTGCGACCATGATCGTGTTACCTCGTCTCTGGTGTGGGCGATTTCGCGCACACTGCGCCAGCCCACATACGCCAATCAAGCATACTCATAGCGCTGGATAGCGTAGACGCAGCGAGCCGCGCCATTGCTGACGCGGCTCGTATCAGGAAATAATGCGCCCTGAAGATCATTCGCCTTCGAGCCCGGCGGCCTATTCGGCTTCCGGAGCAGCAGCCTCGGCCGCAGCCTGGGCGGCCTTTTCGGCGGCGACCTTCTTGGCATGGGCCTCGGCGGATTCGATGCCGATCTTCCAGCCGGTCAGCTTGGCTGCCAGTCGTGCGTTCTGGCCTTCCTTGCCGATGGCCAGGGACAGCTGGTCGTCGTGGATGAAGGCGATGGCGGTCTTGTTCTTCTCGCTGATCACCTGCACGCCGGTGGCCACAGCCGGGGACAGCGCGGCTGCCACGAACTTGGCCGGATCGTCGGAGTAGTCGACGATGTCAATCTTCTCCGGGCCAAGGTTCTCCATAACGGCACGCACGCGAGCGCCGCCGGGGCCGATCAGCGCGCCCTTCGGGTTCACGCCATCGGTGTTGGCCTTGACCGCGATCTTGGTGCGGGCGCCGGCCTCACGAGCGATGGCCATGATGGACACGGCACCGGAGACCAGTTCCGGCACTTCGCGCTCGAACAGCTTGCGGACCAGCTCCGGGTGGGAGCGGGACACCACGATTTCCGGGCCCTTGATGCCACGGGCCACGTTCACCACGTACACGCGGATGCGTTCGCCGTGGCGGTAACGTTCGCCGGGCACCTGCTCACGGCGAGGCAGAATGGCTTCGACATCGCCCATCGCGACATGCACGTTGGAGGGGTCGGAAGCATCCTGCTGGATGATGCCGGTGATGAGCTTGCCCTTCTGGCCGGAGAACGCACCGAATACCTTCTCATCTTCGGCGCGGCGGAACAGCTGGGTGATGACCTGGCGTGCGGTGGCTGCGGCGAGACGGCCGAAGTCACGCGGGGTGTCATCGTATTCCTCGCCCAGCTTGGGAGCGGGGTAAGGGTTGTCTTCGGTGGGTTCGACCGGAATTTCGTCGGCGGCCCACACGGTGAAGTTGCCGGAACGTTCGTCAAGCTCCACGCGCGCGTGCTTGGCGGCGTGCGGGGTCTTGAGGTAGGCGAGGCGCAGGGCCTCTGCCAGCGCATCATCCAGGGTTTCGGGGTCGATTCCTTGCTCGGCGGCGAGCTTGTGTATTCCTGTCAGGTCCAGTTCCATCGATCCGTACCTCCTATGAAGTTATGTGGCGCATGGCCTATGAGTAGTCACAGTTAGTTATTAGTGTATGTTTCCATGCAGACACGCTTCTCTTCAGGACGGTTTACCCGGCGCTTGGCATCCGTACTATGCGCGAGCGCGATGCTGTGTTCGCTTTCGGCGTGTTCGATGCCGCGACTGGCCGGACGGGCCGAGGCAGAAGCTCAAATGACCCCTTGCGAGAAAGCGATGACGTTGGCGGGCTACGCCACCCATCCGGCTGAAGGCACGCCGTTATTAGAGCAGTATGCCACCGGTCTGGCCGCTCCCCTGGCTTGGATTGACGTTGCCGGGTATTGTTCGGGTCGTTTTGCCGAGGGAACGTTACGTGACGCGCAGACCAAGCAATGGCTGGCTTTTCTGGCCGATAAATTCGGGCAGTCCGCGCCTGAGGTGACGCCGGCGCGTCTTGATGGCGTCACGTCCGCCAACGTTGATCGATCGGTATTGGATGCGATGGCCGTGGCCGAGGATCGCGCCGGATTCGCTATCGAGGTCTTGGCCGCACGAGGACAGACCGCTGGGGCTACGTTGGCGTTGAGCGATATGCATAAGACCGCCGGGCAGCAGTTGGTTGCGCTGGCGAACGGCAATTTTGATGATTCCGGCGCACAATCCAGTTCTTCCGGCCAAAACGACCCCCGCCAAAAGGTCTATGCCATCGACCAACTACTGGCCAACCCCACCACCATCGCCGACAAGGCAAGCGGCCAAACCGTACCGACCGCCGCCGCCATCGAAATGGACTGCGCCCGCGCGCAGATCAAGGCCGTGACCGAATCGAAATCTTCCACCGAGAGCGATACGCTGCTCATCCTCGCCGCACTGGCCGCCAAGCACGCCTACACCGCGTTCCAACTTGGCTACCCAGCGACTGACGCCGCATTGTTCGAGTAGACACACACTCCTCACGAAGCCGATGCGAACTTGTTGGATGCTAGTGGGCAAGTCGAGTTGAGGCACGTTCCACCAATGTGAAATCGGTGGTGTACGTACGGGCCGGGCCTGAGTATCCTTCGATGCGGTCGATAAGCATGTCAACGGCATGCTTGGCATAATCATCGATATGAGGATCGATGGTGGTCAGCGCCGGCACCGAGTACTCGGCTTCCGGCACGTTATCGAAGCCGACCACTTGTACATCGTCAGGTACATGCAAACCACATCGTTGCAATTCATGAATTGCGCCTAAAGCAATGGCATCATTGAGACACACTACAACATCCGGGCATGGGAGCTTGTCTAGCATAGCTTTTGTCACGCGCATACCTTCACGCTGATTCATGCTTTCTGCCGGAATCACATACCGCCAATTCACCGATAATCCGCGCTCTTCAAATGCCTTCACATATCCTTGGGCGCGTAACGCCTGGGTCCCTTCCGTCTGACGACGCAGCACTGCCTCATCCACCAGTTCAGGAAGAACACCCATCAGAGCAACCGTTTGGGCACCTTCATCCAAAAATCTTCCTACAACCGTGGAGATGGATTCAATGTTGGGCATGGTGATCCAATCGCTTTTCCCGTAGGCCAGATGGTCTCCGGTCGTTACAATCGGATATGGCTGCTCCAGAACGGCCCCTTCATCCGCGAGCGGCGACATTACGAACAGAATCCATCCTTCCGCCCCTAAACGATAGGACTCGTCAACGCTGGCAACCAACCCTTCACCGTCGGAACCATATGTGTTGATGACTACACCGTAATGGCGTTCTTTTGCGTATTCAATGACCTTGTCAGTGAAAAAAGGAACGAACGGCTGCGAGAAATCGAAGATGTTGAGTCCAATAAGCTTTGTGCCGCCAGATCGCATTGCACGCGCCGAAATATTGACGGTATATCCAAGCTTACGCATCACCTCTTCCACACGGCGACGTGTATCCGGTCTCATACTGCCAGTGTCATTCAGCACATTGGAAACCGTCTTGATGGAGACGTTCGCCTCACGCGCCACGTCCTTGATAGTTACGCGGTTTCCCATTGCTCGAATCCATTTCTGCTTATTACATGACACACCTTCAACAGCGTCATTATGTTCTTATTATGGTAAGTCACAGTCGGGTCGAGCATCTCCTCCTCATATCGGAATCATCTACCCCTCAACCTCAGAATTCAGCCAAGGAGCTTTCCTCCGTTGGACCCCATGCACCATTAGGCAAATATCCTTCTGACAATACTGCAGGACGATCGAACGTAGAGGTTAAACTTTCTGGTTGAAGAAACGCACGCACGCCATCCGAACAAGGGACTTTCTGACCGCCGGCTTTCAACCTAGCTTTTTACATACCCGTCTTTTCTCCTTATTCCTTTGTTGGGTATCGAATTGTTCCAGTCGATGTGAATGACGGCATTGTCTTCCTTTGACTGGTATGCCACATTACATTAGTGGCGAATCCGAACCTCTCTTTCTGCAATCCGGGCATGTTGATGATTGTTTGGGTATTGCTTGGTGGTTGTACAGGGCACAGCAACCATAAGAGACTGCGCCCTGTCATGCGCCACCGTCACTCGAATCACTTCACGTGCACGGCGGTCCAGGAGACCGGCGGCAAGGTCACACGCACAGTGCCGGTATCGGCGTCGGACGTGATGGTGGTGTTGGGGTGCAGAACGACTCGGTTCTGGTCTTCCAGCGTGTTTTTTGCCAGCAGATCATCCTCGTGCAGGGTTTGCGCCTCGACCGCGGAAAGTGCGAATCCTTCCGGCAGCTTGATGGCAAAGTCATTGGCCGCTTCCATGGAGCGATTGACCACAAACACGCTGATCGTACCGTCCTCACCACGCACGGCTACGGAATTGATCGTCGGCACTTCACCGTATTTGTCGGTTTCATACGTTCCGGAAGCCAGTTTCGGTTCAAGCACCGTGCCGCCCTTGGCGAGCTTTGCGGTCAGCGAGAACGGATAGAACGTGGTCTGACGCCACGCCGGGCCGCCCGGTTCGGTCATAATCGGCGCAATTACGTTGACCAACTGGGCCAGGCTGGCGGCGTGCACGCGGTCGGCGTTCTTGAGCAGGGTAATCATCAAATCACCGAACACCACGGCGTCGGCGGCGCTGTACACATCCTCGAGCAGGCGCGGGGCAACCGGCCAATTGCCGATGCCTTCCGGATTCTTGCTCGGCTCTTCGTTGAGATACCAGACATTCCATTCATCGAACGAGATGAACACGTCGTGCTTGCTCTTCAGCCGGGCCTTGGTTGCATCGATGGCGGCGGCGACATCGTTGATGAAACCGTCCATATCGACGCCCGAGGCAAGGAAGCTCTTCATGTCACGGGTGCCATCAGGCTGAAGTTCCGGATGGTAGTACGCATGGCAGGAGACGAAGTTGACGTTGTCAAACGTCTTCTCAAGTACGGTTTCTTCCCACTTGCCGAAGGTGTCCATCACGTGGCTGGATGAACCACAGACCACCAGTTCAACGTTCGGATCGATGGCGCGCATACCTGCCGCCACCGAGGCCGCCAAGGTGCCGTAATCCTCGGCGGACTTGTGACCGGTCTGCCACGGGCCATCCATCTCATTGCCCAAGCACCACATCTTGATGCCGAACGGCTGATCGGCACCATTGGCGCGACGCTCCTCGGAGAGCTTGGTGCCGCCGGGAATATTCGCGTATTCCAACAGGTCGAGGGCCTCTTCAAGACCACGGGTACCCAGATTTACGGCTTCCATCAGCTCGTTGCCGCCGGTTTTTTCCAGCCATTTCGCCATTTCGTGCAGACCAAACTGATTGGTCTCGGTGGAATGCCATGCCAAGTCCAGGCGACGCGGCCGCTCATCACGAGGACCAACGCCATCCTCCCAGCGATAGCCGGAAACGAAATTGCCGCCAGGATAGCGAATCGTGGTAGCGCCGAGTTCCTTGACCAGTTCGATGACGTCCTTGCGGAAACCGTCTTCATCGGCTTCGGGGTGGCCCGGCTCATAGATGCCGTCGTATACGCAGCGACCCAGATGCTCCACGAACGACCCGAACAGTCTGTCGTTGACCGGAGCTACTTCAAAGTCATTATCGACGACGAGTCGAGATTCCTCCAGCTCCCCCGGTTTATTGTCGTGCGAATGCTCGGACATGTGCTCTCCTTTAATCGTTGTCTTCAATACCGCAAGACAACGTTGTGCTAAATACCAAAAGCAATCGGCCCATCTTCTTGGTTCACCTGTTTTGCGGCATCGCCAATCAGCGGTGAATGTGCGTTCTGGATATTTAATACAACCTTGTACTTCTGTTGATATCGATAATACGATGGTTGTACTTAGTACGCAAGTCCCGCTGAGTACAACGTTATCCTTTTCGCTATTTTCCACCCGACACGCCGTATACGATACAGCACAGGAGCGAATACGGACGTTCGTATCAAAAACAAAAAGGGTTCCGGGACAAACCCGGAACCCTAAAGGCGGATAAGGCGAGATTCGAACTCGCGGAGGCTTTCACCTCACACGCTTTCGAGGCGTGCTCCTTAGACCGCTCGGACACTTATCCATGCTGCCAAAATGGCAACTTGTTCATTATGCCACATTCTGCCGACCTGGCAAATCGGAGTTTCGCTGAGCTCGATTCGGCGTGGGATAATGCGATTTTGTGTGAGATTGCGATGGGTCAGACGATGAGCCGATTAACAGTCCGAATTGGTCAACTGCGAAAATCCGAATTCTTCAACTACCAAAATCCGAATATTGGTGGTGGTAGAAGCGGTGACGGGGCCACTCTGCATTGAGTGGTCTCTCCCTCGGTCAGCCTTACGGCTGACAGCTCGAACGCAATTAAGGACAGCTTTCCAGCTGCCATTTTATTTGCTCACTGTCGTTCGCCTTCGCCTAAAAACGCCTCCGGCGTTTTCTTCACGGCTCAGCTCATCGGAGGGGGCTTGGAATTTTATTTATGCCACCTGTTCGTGGACGGAGGCGTTGACCCATTGGGACTGCTGGACGTTGTATCCAGAGAAGATGCCGATGTCGAGCATGCAGTCGCGGTAATCGCGGCCGTGGGCGATGGTGATGTAGCTGTCGTCCACCAATCGGTTATGCGTGGGATCCAGTCCGACCCATCGGCCATCCTGATACACCTCGACCCAAGCATGGGTCGCGCCCTCTCCCCCAAGCAAACCGGCAATGTAGCGCGCGGTCAATCCCACATGCCGGCACACGGACAGCATCACGTGCGCATAATCCTGGCATACGCCCTTGCGCTGAGCCAAGGCCTGTTCGGCGGTGGTGCGAATCGTGGTGGAACCGGGCGTATACACAAACGCCTTGTAGACCTCATCCATCACTTCGGCGGCCTGCTGCACCGGAGTGGCGTCGGAAGGCAGCGCCGCCAAGCGTTCGCGGCATACGGCAATCATCGCCTCCACGTTCGGGCCGGGAATGGTGAGCGCTGAATTGAATCGGTACAGCGGTTTATAGGCTTCCTTATGGATATGCGCATTGTCCACGAAGGCGATGCCGGTCACCGAGTAGCTGAATATGTCGTGCGGCTCAGGGATGAATCCGGTCATCACCACGGAGTCAAAGGAGTCGATGGTGGTTTCGAGTTCGGTTTCGGGCTGAATCTTCACTTCCACGTCAATCACCTGTTGGCGAGGGCCAGTGGAGGGAATACAGCGAAGCTGGAACCTGTGATCGGTGACCGGTGCGCTGAAGGACAGCCTCATCTCATAGTCGAACACGAGTTTTTTCACAACGTCTCCTGCACTTACACACGAGCCGGCAACCGGCATATTCTCGGGATAACAACACTACAGCCATGGCTGAGGTATGGTCCGTGCGCTCACAGCCCACGCATATATTCCGGCAATCTGCTGATATGCACAGGCCGGCACTCGGGCGCACGGTTTTTTCGCCATACCACCATAGCATTTGAACCCGTCAGGGTGTCAGGTCGGGATCAGGGACGCTTGGCGTCCATGTTCATGGAGCTCAGTGAGCCCATGTCTTTGATGGCCAGCGCGCTGACACGGCCGGAGTAGTCGTCAAGGTACTTCTTCAGCAGGTCGGCGACTTCCTGATATCCGCGAGACGGCAGCTGACCGACCAGCCAGCTCAGTCCGTCGGCGAAGCAGCTGGGCAGCGGCATGCCGTCCAAGGTCATCGAATAGGCGGCGAGCTTCTTGAGCGGCGCTTCCAGCTCCTCCATCGTCAGGCCGAAGCGCGTGTACAGGTCGATGCGTTCCAGATATTTGCCGATGAAGATGAACGCCTTCAGCGTGGGGTCGACCGGCGAATTCTCGATGCCGCCCCAGAAAGCGAGCATGTCATCGGTAATATCGCGCTGCTTGTAGATGTCCTCGGCATCGGCCGCGTATTTGGCGGCATCGGTGATATTGGTCATCGCCAACTCCACGTACTGCAGCAGACGCGAGCTCAATTCCGGGCGCAGAATCACGGCGTTGTTGAATGCGGAGGTTACGGCCGACCGCACCGAATCAGGATTGGACCCGTCATACAGGAAGCTGTTCACGAACCCGTCGAAGTCCTCGAAATCTTCGGGCAGGTCGAGTGCGTGAGCGAACGGACGGAAGGCGTCCACATCAGTGTCCATCACACGATCGTAGAACGGGAAGAACTGGTTCAGCGTGGTGAAGGCGCGCTCGGTGTACCGGCCCAGCCAATACAGGTTGTCTGCCTTGGAAGCGGTGACCAGAGACAACGAGTGGCGGCGGGACTGGTTCAGCAGGTTCACCACCTGCGTTTCGGCACCGTATTCATGCTCCACGCCGGATTCGGGTGCCAACACCCACGTATCCTTGAATCCGCCACCCTGCGACGAGTTGACAATCATCTGGCCAGGCACCGACGAGTATCGAGTCAAGCCCGAATACCACACGTGCGTATTCTTGCCGGTGACCACGAAGGCACGCAAATCGCACTTGCGCGGCGACATCTCGCCGGTCTTCGGGTCCACCACATCGATATCACGGAACTGAATCACCTCTTGGGCAATGAATCGACGCGGCTCCTCCTTGATCCGGTTGGCGAGCTCCTCACGTGCGGCGGCATCCAGCGACGAACCAAACACCACGCCGTAACCGCCGGCTTCGGCCACATCCTTGATGACCAGCTCGCCCATCCGATTCAGGACTTCCTTGCGGTCGGCCTCGAACATCGGCATGTACGTGGGCGCGTTGTTGAGAATCGGTTCCTCGCCGAGATAGTACTTGATCATCTGCGGCACGAAGTAGTAGATGGCCTTGTCATCGGCCGCGCCGTTGCCCGGCGCGTTGACGATGGCCACGTTGCCCGCGCGGTAGGCGGACAGGATACCGGGCACACCGATCACCGAATCAGGATTGAAGGCGAACGGGTCGAGGAATTCGTCGGACAGGCGGCGGTAGACCACGCCCACACGGTGGCGTTTGCCGGCGTAGTCGAGGAAGTAGACCTTGTTGTCCACCACTTCGAGGTCTTCGGGGAAGGCCAACGCCGCACCGGTTTTCTCCGCCAGATAGGCGTGCTCGAAGAACGCGGAATTGTAGCGGCCGGGAGTCAGTACCACGGCGATGCCCTCGGTGGAGACAAAGTCCATGGCTTTGCGCAACAGGCGCGGGTATTCGCGATTATCGCGAATACGAACGTCGCGGAACAGGCGCGGGGAGATGCGGCGCTCGATGTCGCGCACGAACAGCGGGTAGCTGGCACCCGAGGGAATACGCAGGTTGTCTTCCAGCACCCACCATCGTCCGTCCTCGCCTTGGACCAGGTCCTCGCCGGCGATGTGAGCAAAAATGCCGCCGGGAGGGGTCACGCCGTTGACCTGCGGGAAGTAGCCGGCCGAGGTGTATACGTATTCCTCCGGCACCACGCCGTCATGGATGATGGCCTTGTCGGAGTAGATGTCCTTCAGATAGGCGTTCAGGGCGTTGACGCGCTGCTTCAAGCCCTTCTCCAATTCGTCGTATTCGTCGGATTCGATAATGCGCGGCACAGGGTCGTACGGGAACAGCCGGTCATGGTATTCGCCGTTCTTGTAGATGCCGAAACGCACACCGTTGCGGGACAGCTCTCGATTGATCGCTTCGCGGCGGTTTACCAGTTCATGGGCCAGTCTGCGTGCTGCGGATTCGATCATCGTGCCTGCTCCTTGCTGTGGCGGCTTCTGTGGCTTCAAGCGGTTAGGCGTGTTGAGCGCACGCTGACGCCGCAAGCCGTAACCGGGTTTGATGGTTTCAACCTAAGGCGGGCCCGTTTCAACAAACGCGCGAGAATGTTACAGGCAGGTCACTTCGCCGGCCGCGTGCATCTTGACGACCGCACTCGTCTCGCCGACCACACGCATCTTGCCGACCGCACGCATCTTGCCGACCGCACTCATCTCGCCGACCACACTCGTTACAATGAATGGCTATGACACGACTGCGCATTGACTTGGCCTACGACGGCGGCGGATTCTATGGCTGGGCCAAACAGCCCAATCTTCGTACGGTGCAAGGCACCATTGAAGATGCGCTGCACAAGGTGCTGCGGGTGCCGACCGATGACGCGGCCGAACCGTTACGCTTGACGGTGGCTGGACGCACCGACACCGGTGTGCACGCCTCCCACCAAGTGGCGCATCTGGATGTATCCGATGAGGTACTGAATCGCTGCGTAGGTCACATGACCATTCCGGTCACCGAGGCGCTGACTCGCAGACTCAAGGCTGTGCTGCCTTCGGACATCGTCATTCATGGCATTGCCGTAGCTCCGGTCGGCTTCGATGCCAGGTTCTCCGCATTGGAGCGCACTTATGTGTATCGGGTCGCCGATCGTTCGTCTGAGGTCGACCCGCGCCTGCGTGGATGCGTACTTACCGTGGATGAAGCGCTGGATCTGGAGCTTATGAACCGCGCAGCCTCATTGACCATCGGCCTGCACGATTTTGGTTCCTTCGCCACTCCGAATCCGGGAGGCACTACGATCCGTGAAGTCAAGACCGCCTATTGGCGGCGGGTGCCGATCACTCCCCTAGTACCGGATGAGATGGCATCGCATGAAGCATATCGGACTCCGTCGCTGGAGTCCGGCCTGGTAGTGTTCACGATTGTGGCGGACGCCTTTGCCCGCAATATGGTGCGCTCCCTGGTCGGCTCATGCATCAAAGTTGGTTCGGGACGCAAATCACTGGAGTGGTTTGCCGGCAAAATGGCCGAGCCAGTACGTGAAGGCTCAAGCGGGCCGATTGCGCCGCAGGGCCTGACTTTGGAGCATATCGCATATCCCGCCGATGATCAGCTGGCCGCAAGAGCCGAGGCCATTCGGGCCGTACGTACGTTGTAGATTCTATGAAAACAACGCAAAAGGGCTGGAACCCAAACGGATTCCAGCCCTTTCAGCTAGCTTAGCGAAACGCTATTCAGCTCACTCGGCCTTCTCGGCGTCAGCGGCTTCCTCAGCGGGAGCCTCAGCCTCAGCGGCGGCGGTCTCCTCGACCGGAGCCTCAACAGCCTCAGCAGCCTCAGTGGCCTCAGCCTCAACGGCCGGAGCTTCTTCTTCGGCAACCTTGGCGGCGGCTTCAGCTTCCTTCACAACAGCCTTCTTGGCAACCGGCTCGGTGACGAGCTCGATCACAGCGGCCGGAGCGGCATCGCCAACGCGCGGAGCGATCTTGACGATACGGGTGTAGCCACCTTCACGCTGCTCCATCTGCTCGGCAATCTGGGTGAACAGGATGTGCACCACGGACTTGTTGCGGATGACGCGCATCACGCGACGGCGGGAGTGCAGATCACCACGCTTGGCGAAGGTGATCAGGCGCTCTGCCAGCGGACGAAGGCGCTTGGCCTTCGGCAGCGTGGTGGTGATGCGGCCGTTCTGGAACAGGCTGGTCGCCATGTTTGCCAGCATGAGGCGCTCGTGTGCGGGGCTGGAAGCCAGACGCGGGCCCTTCTTAGGTGTAGGCATTGGGTTTACTCCTTATATGTCCGTTCTTCAGGCAAGCAGGTGGGCATATGCCCGAACATCTGCTTGCCTAGTGAACGAACGATTGGTCAAAGAGGCAGATCACTCGTCTTCCGGCGAGAAGAACGTGCCACCTTCGAGATTATTGGTATCGAAGGCCATCGGCGAGGACTTGAGGCTCAGGCCCAAGGTCTGCAGCTTCTCCTTGACCTCATCGATTGACTTCATACCGAAATTGCGGATGTCGAGCAGGTCCTGCTCGGTGTGGGAGACAAGCTCACCGATGGTGTGGATGCCCTCGCGCTTGAGGCAGTTGTAAGAACGCTGCGTCAGGTTGAGGTCCTCAATCGGAACGGCCATCTCGGGGTTGGTCTCCTCGGCCACCGGGGCCGGACCGACCTCGACGCCTTCAGCCTGGGCGTTGAGCTCACGGCACAGGCCGAAGAGCTCCACCAAGGTGGAACCGGCGGAAGCCACCGCGTCACGCGGGGAGATGGCGGGCTTGGTCTCCACGTCCAGGATGAGCTTGTCGAAGTCCGTGCGCTGTTCCACACGGGTGGCCTCGACCTTGTAGCTCACCTTGAGTACCGGGGAGTAGATGGAATCAACCGGAATACGGCCGATCTCATCGTTGTCCTGCTTGTTCATCTGGGCAGGAACATAGCCACGGCCACGCTCGACAGTGAACTCGATCTCGAGTTCGCCATCGTCGGCGAGGGTAGCGATGTGCTGCTCCGGGTTGGCAATGGTGACGCCGGCCGGCGGGGTGATGTCCCCAGCCACGGCTTCGCCCTTGCCGCTCTTGCGCAGATACATGACCACAGGCTCGTCGTATTCGCTGGTGAGCACGATGCCCTTGATGTTCAGCAGGATCTCGGTGACGTCTTCCTGGACACCTGGCAGAGTGGTGAACTCATGCAGGGCACCGGAAATACGCACGGAGGTCACGGCAGCACCCGGGATGGAGCTCAGCAGCGTGCGACGCAGCGAGTTGCCGAGCGTGTAGCCGAAGCCAGGCTCGAGCGGCTCGATGGTGAAGCGGGAGCGCTGCGGATTCAGAGATTCCTCGGTAAGAGTCGGACGCTGTGCAATAAGCACTGTGGTTATCCTTTCAGCTTGAACTCGGTGGTGCACTCACCGGTCAGGCGGTTTTGGATGGATTTGGTATTGCTGAGTGCTCAGACGCGACGACGCTTCGGAGGACGAACGCCGTTGTGGGCTTGCGGGGTGACGTCGGTGATGGAACCAACCTCGAGGCCCGCAGACTGCAGGGAACGGATGGCGGTTTCACGACCGGAACCCGGGCCCTTGACGAACACGTCGACCTTCTTGACGCCGTGTTCCATCGCCTTGCGGGCGGCGGACTCGGCAGCCATACCAGCGGCGTACGGCGTGGACTTACGGGAGCCCTTGAAGCCGACATCGCCACCGG